>Ga0255338_1000459_pt1 | contig 133476 bp, 132 predicted proteins | sample MeOH1_35cm_T4_19_FD_203715 | JGI IMG/M metagenome (GOLD analysis project Ga0255338, IMG submission 203715) | Sandy soil microbial communities from University of British Columbia, Vancouver, Canada - MeOH1_35cm_T4_195 | ecosystem: Engineered > Artificial ecosystem > Sand microcosm >... | reverse complement strand
GCCAAAACCGGTCAAGAAAAAATCCGAACCCAAGCCTGTGAAGAAGCCGGAACCAGTCGTACAACCCGAGCCGCAGCTGGTGTCCAAGGCCCCCGAGAATACGCCTGCCCCCGCGGTCGAGCCGCCGGCGCCAACGCCGCCTGCCCCCGCCCCTGAAGTTACGCCTCCGCCGCAGCCGGAGCTTGCCAAGGCGGCTCCCCCCGCACCGGCGGAAGAAGACCCACCTATCGATCCGCCGCTCTTCAATGCAGATTATCTCGACAATCCTGCTCCAGGCTATCCCTCGCTTTCACGGCGACTGGGTGAAGAAGGGCGCGTCCTGCTGCGCGTGCACGTCGCGGCGGGCGGTACGGCCAGGTTGGTGGTTTTACATAAATCCAGCGGTCATTCCCGGCTGGATCAGGTCGCCCTCGATACCGTAAAGAGGTGGAAATTCGTACCCGCACGGCAGGGCGACAAGCCCGTGGACGCGTGGGTGATCGTACCGATTCAATTCAGTTTAAGAGGCTAGTAATGAACCAAACTTTGGGATTTGCGAATTTTTTACAGACAGTCGACGGTGTCGGCATGTTTCTGCTGGTCGCGCTGGGACTGTCGTCGATCGCCACGTGGTATCTGATTGTTACAAAGTCAATCGCTAACTGGCGCATGCGACGTCATGCAAAGACCTTTCTGGCTGCCTTCTGGGAGGCGCCCAACCTCGACGTGGTAGCCGAACGCCTGAACGACGGCATGCCGCGCGACCCGTTCTCGCATCTGGCGCACCACGGCTTTCGCGCGATTGCCCAGCATGGTTCCAAGACCAGCCAGCGCCTGATCGAGGCGGGGTCGGAAGAGGAATTCCTCACCCGCTCGCTACGCCGCGCCATCGAGCAGGATACCGCGCGCCTCGAGTCCGGCCTGACGGTGCTGGCTTCGGTCGGTTCCAGCGCTCCGTTCGTGGGTCTGTTCGGCACCGTATGGGGTGTGTATCACGCGCTGATCAGCATTGGCGCCAGTGGGCAGAGCACGTTGGACAAGGTAGCGGGTCCGGTGGGCGAGGCGCTGATCATGACCGCGCTGGGCCTGGCTGTGGCAATCCCCGCCGTGCTGGCGTTCAACTTCTTCACGCGATCCAACCGCCTCGTCCTGTCCGAGCTCGATGCTTTCGCACATGACCTGTTCACCTTCATGTCCACCGGTGCCCGCATGGCCGAGCCGGCAGCGGACGGTAAGGTGACGCCGATTTCCAAGCGGAGCGCGTAATGGCATTCGGCGGATTTTCCAAAAGCCAGACCAATCAGCCGATGGCGGAGATCAACATGATCCCGCTGATCGACGTGATGCTGGTGCTGCTGGTGATCTTCATCATCACCGCCCCGATGATGACGCACGCGGTCAAGGTGGAACTGCCCAAGGCCAGCTCCACGCCGGAAGAACAAAAGCCGGATGTGATCCGGCTGACGATAGATGCGGCAGGTGCTGTGTACTGGAACGACCAGAAAGTAGAAGAGGCCGACTGGCGCAACCGCATGGCCGAAGCCTCCAAAAAACCGACGCAGCCCGAATTGCGCATCCGTGCGGATGGTGCCAGTGCCTACCGCAACGTGGCGGGGGTGATGTCGGATGCAGCCAGTGCCGGGTTGACCAAGATAGGGTTTGTGACCGATCCAAACGAAGCGCGCTGAGCGGAATTTTTCAAGGTGATTTCTTCCGATCAGGCGGCCTTGTCGATCGCCCAGCTTTACGGCGAGCACCACGGCTGGCTGGTCGGCTGGTTACGCAAGAAAGTGGGCTGTCCACATCATGCGGCCGACCTGGCGCAGGACACTTTTGTCCGTATCATCGGTGCGCGCGACTTACTGTGCCTGAACGAGCCGCGCGCATATCTGACCACCACCGCCTCGGCTCGACTTTCAGCGTATTTCGTATCGAGCAGCCCAGCGGCTTTACCGATGCGAGCACGAATGTGTTCAGCGTCAACGGCGAACAGCGCAACACCGGCTTCGAATGGAGCATCTTCGGTGCCGCCACCGCAAATACGCGCATCCTGGGTGGCCTGATGTGGCTGGACGGCGAATTGACCAAGACCGCCAATGGTGAGTTCGACGGCAGCATCGCTGTCGGCGTGGCCAGAATCAACGCCAATCTGGGCGGTGAATGGGATACGCCCTTCCTCCCGGGCATGACCCTGACTGCGCGCGTGATCTACACCGGCGACCAGTATGTGAACCAGGCCAACACGCAGGAAATCCCGGACTGGACACGCATGGACATCGGCGCGCGCTACGTGTTCGAGACCGGCGGCGACACGATCGGCTCCTGGTTGTTCGCGCTGCACATGGCGGCGATATGGGGTCTGCCATTCAAGGTATTTGTCGGCATGGCCGGGCTGGTCGTGGCGATGCTTTCGGTCACAGGGATGGTGATCTGGGCCAGGAAACGGTCGGCGCGGGCGAAGTCCGGGAGCTTGCGGCGCCCTGCGCTTGTACGTGGTTCAGGATCGGGAGTAAGCTGTTCCGGCACGGAGCTTCCACCGTTTTCGAGGAGATCATCATGAAAGGCGATAAAAAAATACTCGACATTCTCAACGGCCTCCTGGCCGGCGAGCTTGCCGCAACGGACCAGTACCTGATCCATGGCGAAATGTATGCCCATTTCGGCTTGCCCCGGCTGTCCGAAAAAAGCCTGCACGAATCCGACCACGAGCGGCTGCATGCCCGCGCCCTGATCCAGCGCATCCTGTTTCTGGAAGGGGTGCCCGAGATGACCAAGCGCAATCCCCTCAACATCGGCAAGAACGTCCCCGAAATGCTGAAGTCGGACCTGGCTGTCGAGTACCACGTGGTCGGCGAGCTGAAGAAGGCTATCGCCGCTTGCGAAAAGGCGCAGGACTACGTGACGCGCGACATGCTGGGGGTTCAACTGGAAGACACCGAAATGGACCACGCCTACTGGCTGGAGCAACAGGTACGCCTGATCGACCGGGTCGGGCTGGCGAATTACCAGCAGAGCCAGATGTAGCCGGCTCATTTTCTTTCCTACCGAATCGGGCTCGGCTCGAACCTGTACGGCCCGCCACGGAACTGTCCGCGGCGGGCCGCGTTATTTCATAGCATCTCATGCTCGCAGCAGGTTGGCTTTCCCGTCAGGCAATTATTCATGCCAGGATTGACACGCGGCATCCATGTTTGCCATCATGGTAATGATTCTCATTTATTAGTCGACGTTCGGAAAGGAGCCCGTCATGTTCCAGACTTTTGTTATCACCCTGCGGGAAGGCATCGAGGCCTTCCTGATCGTTGCGATCATGCTGGCCTATTTGAACAAGACGGGACGCGCCAATCTGGCGCACGCTGTGTACTGGGGCATAGGCGCGGCGGTGGTAGCCAGCATCGGTGCGGGTTTGCTGTTTTCCGAAGCCCAGAACAAGCCGCTGTGGGAGGGGCTGCTCGCCTTTATTGCCGCACTGCTGGTGGCCTCGCTCATCGTTTACATGTGGCGCAAGGCGCCGCAACTCCGTACCGAGATCGGTGCCCGGCTGGAGAGCGAAGCGCGCAAGGAGGGCAGTGCCGCCGCGTTGGGGGTGTTCGCCTTCACCTTGCTGATGATTACCCGCGAAGGCATGGAAACGGCGCTCCTGCTCAACAACGTGCTGTTCAGCGTTGGCATGCAGGGCATGGCGGCGGGCGCGCTGCTCGGCGTGGCCGCCGCCGCGGTGCTGGCCTGGGGCTGGGCGCACTATGGCAAGCGCGTCAACCTGGGGCGGCTGTTGCAGATCACCGCGATCTTCCTGGCGGTGTTCGTAGTGCAGCTTTTTGTGTACGCCTTTCACGAGTTCACCGAGGCCAACGTGCTGCCGCTCGACAACGAGTTCTGGCACATTGCTACCGAGCCTTACGGGCCCGAAGGCAATTACGGGCAATGGCTGACCTACGCCATGGTGATGCTGCCAGCGGGCTGGCTGTTGCTGATGTGGCTCAAGGACACGTTCGCGAACATGTCGGCGGCGCACTAAGCAAAGGTCGCAAGTAACATCTGCCCACGCGCCCCTCGCCCCGCCAAAAAATGGCGGGGCATTATTGCAATTGCAAATAATAACGATTATCATTAACAAAATTTGGCGCGGCAGCGATCTCGCCATCGCCGAGCCATTCCAGCCAGCCATCCCCGTCTTAGTTTGCGGGTAGCCAGCCAGGCAGCGCGCCGTGAGGTGCGGTGATGGCGGGTATCCGCGAATTCCGGGCTCCCCCGGTTTTTTCGCAGTCTCCCGATTTATCAATGTAGTGCATGCTCTCCTCGCTGGGGGTGTTCGCCGATGGCGGCCCCCCTATTTTCTTGCCGATGAGGCCAGAGAGATTTGCAGGAATTGGACGATGAACAAGGAAAAAACGCAGGAATGGATGCCGCTCGCGCAACACGAACGATGGGTCGTCGAATACCGGCCGGATTCGCGCATCGTGCGCTTGCGCATGGATGGAACCACCATGTACCTCGAACGCGAAGCCTACCAGATGCTGTGGGGTGTGGTGACGCTTGGGCTGGACGAATTGGAGCGGGTGGAAGACGAAGCCGGCCGCATGTCAGGGTTGTCGCGCGGCGCGGCGCCATGTGTCGCATGGTCGCAAACGCAGCATTGATACAAGAGTTCTAAGAGGAGATAACAAGCATGTCACGTCACACAGGCCCACGCCTGAAAATCATGCGCGCACTCGGTGTTGAGTTGCCGGGGCTGTCGCGCAAGAGCATCGAATCCCGTCCCAATCCACCCGGCCAGCATGGCGCCTCGGCGTCGCGCCGACGGAAATCCGACTACGGCCTGGCGCTGATCGAAAAACAGAAGCTGCGTTTCAACTACGGCGTCAGCGAACGTCATCTGCGCCGCCTGATGGTCGAGGCGCGCCGCCACCAAGGGCCGACCGGCGATAACCTGCTGCAATTGCTGGAATGCCGGCTGGACAACGCCGTGTTCCGCGCAGGATTGGCGCCGACCATTCCCGCCGCGCGGCAGTTGGTCAGCCATAGCCATGTCCTGCTCAATGGGCGGCGCGCCAATATTCCCTCGATCCGTCTGAAGGCAGGAGATGAAATCGCGCTGCGCGAGCGTTCGCGCAACCTGCCGCAGGTGCGCGAAACCGTTGCCGAGCCCGCGCTGACCCGCCCCGAGTGGCTGGAATGGGACGAGGCGGCGCTGAAAGCCCGCATGACACGCCTGCCGGAAGCGGACGAAGTGCCGTTCCCGGTGGAAATCCAGCTCGTGGTGCAGCACTACGCGACGCGCGTCTGACACCGATTCTTTCGCATCACCAAGCCAGCCAGCGGATTTATTCATGCAAGCCAGCCGATAAAACAAATTAATAGGGAGTTTATTGCATGAAAAGTACGTTCAAACTGCGGCCGCACCATGCGGCGCTACTGCTGGCCGTGGCCGCGATGACGGCGCAGGCGGCCGAAACTGTAGCTGAGGAAAAGTCCGCAGCAGCAACCGGCGAAGAAACCACGTTGCCGGAGGTGTCCGTCAAGGCCACCACGGCAACCGAAAGCGAAAACCGCTATCAGCCACTGACGACCAAGACCGCAGCCAAGATCGAAGCCGAGTTGCGCGATATTCCGCAAACGGTCAATGTCATTCCGGAAACGCTGTTCCGCGACCAGGGTGCGCGCTCGATGAATGAAGTCCTGCGCAATGTGCCGGGCGTCGGTTTCAGTAATGGCGACGGCCAGCGCGACCAGGTGACGATTCGCGGCTTCTCCGCGATTGCCGACCAGTTCATCGACGGCGTGCGCGACGATGCGTTGTATTTTCGCGAATTGGCCAATATCGAGCAGGTGGAAGTGCTGAAAGGCCCGGCCTCGGTGCTGTACGGACGCGGCTCTTCCGGCGGCCTCATCAACCGTATTACCAAGAAACCTACAGACGATCCATTTACCAATGTGACGACGACGGTCGGTTCATGGGACATGAAGCGCGTCGAAGTGGATTCCAATCAGCCGCTGGGCGAGGCAGCCACGTTCCGCATTAATGCAGCCGTGGAAGACTCCGGCAGTTTCCGCGACCAAGGCTTTACCGAGCGCAATTTCATCGCGCCCTCGCTGCAGCTGGATATCTCGGAAAAGACCAGGCTGTTGTTCCAGGTGGAAAACCTGGAAGACAAGCGTGTGACCGACTTCGGCGTGCCAGCGATCAACGGCCGTCCGGTGGATGTGGATCCGGAGACCTACTACGGTTCCAGCGATGCACGCGACGACGATTATACCGAGACCGATGTGCTGTCCGGAGCGGTGACGCTGGAGCATGAATTCAACAACGGCTGGAAGCTGAAGAATACCTTCCGTGCCTACGATTACGATCTCAATCGCAACAACACTGTGGCTCAGACCGTTAGAACCAGCACCTTGACGGTCACGCGCCGTCACAGTTTTATCGACCGCCAGGAACACGGGTATTTCAATCAGACCGACATCAGTACCGATGCCAGCTGGCTCGGGCTCAAGCATGCGCTGCTATTCGGCATGGAGATGGGCTATCAGGACAAGGATGCGCAGTCAGGCAATTATGCCAATCCGGGTGCTGTAAGCCTGTATGACCCGCAGTCCAATGACAACACCGGTGCTGGCCGCACGGTCGCGGCCAGCACCCGCTCCCTGAGCCAGGTTGCCGGTTTCTATGTGCAGGACCTGATTACCCTGAATCCAGAGTGGAAGGCGCTGGTTGGTGTACGACATGACCGCTTCGATCAGACCACGGAAAATGTCCTGACCGATACCCGTTTCGGGCGTACCGATACCGAATTCAGTCCGCGTGCCGGTCTGGTCTATCAGCCGATACCATGGGCCAGTGTGTACGCTTCGTATACGCAGTCATTCCAGCCCTCGCAGGAGGTATTCGCGCTGGCTGCCAACAACACCGACATCGCGCCGGAAGAAACGACCAATTACGAAGTGGGAACCAAGCTGGATTTCCTCGGCGGCAACCTCTCCGCGATGGTTTCGCTGTTCCGTCTCGAGCGCACCAACATCAAGTCTGTCGATCCGACGGACACAACCAGGCTGATCCCAGTCGGTGAACAGCGTACCGATGGCTTGGAGCTGTCTCTTAGTGGTCGTCCGGCGCATGGTTGGGATATCACCGCAGGCTACGCTTTCCTCGATGCTGAAATCACCAAGTCGCCAACGAGCGTCGGTGTGCCGATCAGCGCCACAGGGGCATCTTATTTTGTTGCTATAGAAGGTAATCGTCCCAGTTTGACGCCTCGTCACAGCGCCAACCTGTGGGTGACGCGTCGCTTTGACAATGGCTTTGGCCTCGGCGGCGGCGTGACTCTCATGGGTGAGCAGTTTGCATCGGTCAGCAATGAAGTGAAGCTGCCGGGATATGCCCGTGCGGATATGACCGCATTCTATGAGACCAAGAAGTACGAAGTACGCCTGCTGGTCAACAACCTCTTCGATCGGGAGTACTTCGAATCCGCCCATGGTTCCGTCGATATCGACAACACTCCCGGCGCGCCGCGCAATGCGCAGCTGTCGCTCAAACTGAAGTTCTAGGAGAACAATAATGAAAAAAATCATGCAAATGCTGTTACTGCTGGGTATGGCGGCATCGCTGCCCGCGAAGGCGCATTACCTGTGGATAGAGCCGGCCAACGGCGATGCGCATCTGTGTTTCGGCGAATACGAAAACGCGCTGCGTGAAAAATCGGGCGGGCGGCTGGATACGATTGCCATGCCCGAGGTGCAGACTAACGATGACAAACGTACGGCTGTTGCGGTGCAGCGCAAGGCTGATTACCTGGCATTGGCCGCCAAGTCCGGTCAGCCGCTGATTGCGCAGGAAATCACGATGAAAGTGAAGGACCTGCGTAAAAACAACATCGGCATCGTCAAGCCAATGTATTACACGCGCTTTGCCACGGCGGACGTGGAAGGTGCATCCGCGTTGGCGCTGGATATTCAGCCGCTGGGCAAGGGCCGGGTGCGCGTCAGCCTGAATGGCAAACCGTTGGCCAAGGCCAAGCTGAACGTTTTCGCTCCAAATCAGTGGCTGCGCGAATACGAAACCGACGCGCAAGGCGAAACCACGGTCGAAACGCCATGGGCAGGGCTGTATGTGCTTGAAGTGGTACATGTGGAAGCGGAGAAGGGCATTTACCAGGGCGATGCTTACGAGGGCATCCGCCATGTCGGCACGCTTAGTCTGATTCGATGAGGGCTGAGGCAGCGGCCCCGGCGCACGTCAGCCGGGCGAAATTCCTGCGCTGGCTGCGCCGCGTGCATGGCTGGCTGGGGTTGTGGGGCGCGGTACTGGGTTTGCTGTTCGGGGTGACAGGTTTTTTGCTTAACCATCGCGCCGTCATGAAGATCCCGGCATTGCAGATGGAGCAAAGCCAGTTCCAGATGGCGCTGCCCGCTACGGGTCCTGCGAATGCGCAAACCTTCGCGCTCTGGGTGCAGCAGCAGCTCAAGCTGCAGCAGTCGGCCTACAAGATCCATGACGAGCCGGCCAGGGCTATTCCCTGGGGTGACGGCAAGTTGATTCAACCCGCGCAATGGAAAGCGGATTTTCATACGCCGCAACATTCATGGAGTGCCGAATACTGGGTGGGCAACCGCTTCGTCAGCGTCAAGCAGCAGGATGTCAATGCCTGGGGCTTCCTGATGCGTATGCACAAAGGCGTCGGCATGAGCACCGGCTGGATACTGCTGGCCGACTCGCTGGCCGGCGCGATGCTGATCCTGTCGATTACCGGCGTGCTGTTGTGGACCAGGATGCGCGGCTCACGCCTGGCCCTGGTAGGACTGGTCGGGACGTCGTTGGGCCTGACGGTGTTATTCACCATGCAATCGCTTTAAACATCGGCCGCCTCGAGCGGCTACTTAAAAATTAAGCTAGCCAGCTTTCACGCCAGCCAGCCGATACGAAACTCATCGGAGGTTGGCATGAAAATGCGCAATGCAACATTGGTATTGGCGTTAGCCGCAGCTTGGGGCACTGCTGCCGCACAAGAGCAAACTGACGCGGAAGCCGCGCCGGAAACGGTTCTGCCCGAAGTGCAGGTGAACGTCGCGCCCCGGCTTGATCTTCCCAGCGAAGAAACCGGTTCCTACACCGTTCGCAGCTCCAGTTCCGCCACCGGGCTGGATCTGAGCCTGCGCGAGACGCCGCAATCGGTGTCGGTCATCACGCAGGAGCAGATGGACGACTTTCGCCTGATTTCCATCAACGACGTGCTGGACAATGTGCCGGGCATCACGGTCGAGCGCGTCGAAACCGACCGCACTTATTACTCCGCACGCGGTTCGGATATCACCAATTTTCAGGTCGATGGCATCGGCATTCCCATGCCTTACGGCCTCATCGACGGCGATATCGACACTGCGGTGTACGACCGCATCGAGGTTGTCCGCGGCGCCAATGGCTTGATGTCGGCGACCGGTAATCCCTCTGCCACCGTCAATTTCATCCGCAAGCGACCGACCGCCGACTTCAATGCTTCGGTCGATGTATCGGCTGGCTCGTGGAATAACTATCGGCTGGAATCCGACGTGTCCGGCACGCTCAACGAAGCCGGAAACTTGCGCGGCCGGGCGGTGGTCGCCAAGCAGGACAAGGACTCCTATCTCGACCGCTACCAGCACGACAAGACTGTGCTGTACGGCATCCTCGAAGCCGATCTCGGCGACAGCACGTTGCTGACCATCGGCCACACTTACCAGGAAAACGACGCAGACAGCCCCTTGTGGGGCGCGTTGCCGCTGATCTACAGCGATGGCCGCCGCGTCCATTACGACGTCTCCGCCAGCCCTGCCACGGACTGGGCGTACTGGAAATCGAAGGACAACCGCACATTTGCCGAGCTGGCGCACGATTTCGCCAATGGCTGGCAGGCCAAGGCGGTACTGACGCGGCGCGAAAACACCGAGGACAGCAATCTCTTTTACGTAAACGGCATAACCGCCGACAGCATGACGACCTTCCCCAGTCTTTACGAGATGGAGAACGAGCAGTGGATTGCGGATGTTTACGCGAAAGGGCCGTTTAGCCTCGGAGGGCGCGAACATGACCTGACGGTGGGCGCCAGCTGGTCGAAATCCGATCTTGAGGCGGAGTCGCGGTATGGATCTTCGGTCGGGACGGCAATCACCCTACAGGAAGTTCTAGCCGGTTCGTCGCCGAACACCACCTATCCGAGCGTGGGCGGCACGGCCGAATTTCGCGACAAGCGCAACAGCCTCTACGGCGCGGCGCACTTCAACGTGACCGACCGGCTGGACCTGATCGGCGGCGCGCGCGTCACCGGCGTGAAAAGCGAAGGCGAAAGCTACAGCGTGGCTCACGAGTACGAACACAAGGGCGAAGTCACGCCCTACGCCGGCATTGTGTATGCCTTGACCGACATGCATTCCGCCTACGCCAGCTACACCGATATCTTCAACCCGCAGACGCAACTGGACGCAGATCTCAAGCCGCTGGCGCCGCTTGAAGGCAAGAACTACGAGGCAGGCATCAAGAGCGAGTGGCTGGGGAAAAAGCTGAACAGCGCGTTCGCCGTTTTCAAGAATACGCAGGACAACGTGGCGGAGTTCGCCGGAACCGTTTCCGGGTTATCGACCTATCGCGGAATCAGCGCCGATACCAAAGGATTTGAAATCGACGTCGCGGGTGAAGTCACGGATCGCCTGAAAGTGCAGGGCGGCTATACCGCGATGTCCATCGAAGGCAACGATGGCGAAGACGTGAAAACCTACACTCCGCGCCATATTTTCAATCTCTCGACCACCTATCGCGTGCCGATGGTGGAAGGCCTGAAGGTCGGCATGAACGTTAACTGGCGAGGCGATATTTACCGCGAGGTTTCCGGATTCCGCGTTTATCAGGAAAGCTACGCATTGGTCGATCTCATGGCCGCCTATGAAATCGATAAGCGCACCACGCTCACCCTCAACCTCGACAACGTGACGGACGAGAAATACCTGACCAGCCTGCTGTGGGATCAGAGTTTCTACGGCACGCCACGCAGCGCCAGCCTGACGCTGAGCTGGAAGTACTAGCCATCATGCGTGTATCGCTCGTCCTTCTGCATCGCTGGTTCGGACTGTTCATGGCCGTGTTCCTGTTTGTCTCCGGCCTCACCGGGGCGATCATCTCATGGGATCACGAACTGGACGAATGGCTGAACCCGCAGATGTACCAGGCCAGGAGCGGCGACGAGAGAATCGCGCAATCCGCACTGGCGCTGGCGGAACAGTTCGAGGCACAGGACAAGCGCGTCATGGTCACCTACCTGCCGCTCGGCATCGAACCCGGCCATACGCTGGGCATGTCGGTCCGGGCCAGGCCGGACCCGTCGACCGGCAAGGCGTATCCGCTCGATTACAACCAGGTGGCGCTCGATCCCGCCACCGGCGCAGTGCAAGGCAGCCGCATGTGGGGCGACGTGTCGCTGACGCGCGAAAACCTGCTGCCTTTCCTCTACAAGCTGCATTACAGCCTGCATATCCCGGATGGTTTCGGCATGGAGCTGGGCGTGCTGTTCATGGGCATCGTCGGCATCGTGTGGGTGATCGACAGTTTCATCGCACTGTGGATTTCATTTCCCAACGGCAATGCCTGGCGCAAGTCCTTTGCCTTCCGCTGGAAACAGGGCGGTTATAGGCTCAATTTCGATTTGCACCGCTCGGGCGGTGTCTGGTTGTGGGTGCTGCTGCTGACGCTGGCGGTCACTTCGGTATCGATGAACCTGAATTTCCAGGTGATACGGCCGGTGGTGTCGATTTTCTCCGAACTCGCGCCCAGTCCATTCTCGATACGCGCGCCCAATCCGCCGGACCAGCCGCGCGAGCCGCACATCGGCCGAGAACAGGTGATCGCGCTGGCCAAGGTGGAAGCGGAGAAGCGCAACTTGAAGCTGCCCGCCGGGGGCGTGTTCTACAACCCGGAGGTAGGCATCTATGGGGTCGGTTTTTTTGAGCCCGGCCACGATCACGGCGACGGCGGACTCGGTAATGCCTGGCTGTATTTCGACGGGCAGGACGGGCGATTCATCAGCGCGCTGGTGCCGGGCACGGGCAGCGCCGGCGATATTTTCATGCAGGCGCAGTTTCCGCTGCACTCCGGGCGCATTCTCGGGCTTTCTGGGCGCATTCTGGTTTCGCTCATGGGACTGGCAGTAGCCATGCTGTCGGTAACCGGTATCGTGATCTGGGCACGGAAACGCGCCGCTCGGGCTTTGCTCGTGCGCAATGCCGAGCCTACGGTTGGGCCCGATAAAAGTCAGCGCATTCCTACTCCCGCGCATGAGATTTCATAAATGACGAAAAAAGGCAGAACGATGGTCCCCGAAGCTTGTCCTTACGAATTCCCGGATGTGCGTAATCCGACAGCCCAATCGAAAGAAAGGATCACAGGATGAAACAGAAATCTCGCGAATGGATGCCTTTGTCGCAGCACGGCGACTGGACGGTGGAATATTGCCTGGAAGAGCGCTCGGTGCGCTTGCGATTGGGTGAAGCCAGTCTATACCTGGACCGCGACGCGTATTTGTTGCTGTGGGCCACGCTGACGGAAGGGCTGGACGCGATGGAAATGGCCGACGACGAGGCCAGCCGCATTACCGACCTGTTGCTTGAGGCGAATCCGCTGACCCGCTGGTCCCACACCCGCCATTAACCATAGAACCCATAAACCCCAAGGAGATAAATCACATGTCACGTTACACCGGCCCCAGGGTCAGGGTGATGCGCGCGCTCGGAGTCGAACTGCCGGGCCTGTCGCGGAAAACCACCGAAAACCGTCCCAACCCTCCCGGCCAGCACGGCGCGTCGGCGGCGCGCCGGCGCAAGTCGGATTACGGCATTGCGCTGATCGAGAAGCAGAAGCTGCGCTACAACTATGGCGTCAACGAGCGCCAGTTGCGCAGCCTGATGGTGCATGCGCGCCACACGCATGGCTCCTCCGGTGCCATTCTGCTGCAGATGCTGGAGTCGCGCCTGGATAACGTGGTTTTCCGCGCTGGACTGGCCCCCACGCTGATCGCCGCACGCCAACTGGTCAATCACCGCCATTTCACGCTGAACGGCCGTATCGTCAATATCCCCTCGATGCGTTTGCGTGTCGGTGATGAAATCCAGTTGAGAGAGCGTTCGCGCAATATCCCGATGGTGGTCGAAACCATAGCCCAACCCGCATTGACGCGCCCTGAATGGCTGAGCTGGGATGACAAGAAGTTCAGCGCCAAGATCACCCGCCTGCCGGAAGCGGACGAGGTGCCATTCCCCATCGACATCCAGTTGGTGGTGCAGTACTACGCAATGCTTGTTTAACCGTCGCACAGGCATCCTGCATTTCCATTTGAAAGCTGCCGATTGGCAGCTTTCCTTTTTAGGTTTACATTAATCGCTGATGCGACAAGCTGAGGAATTAATAATGAACCAGAAAATGCTTGAACACCTCGGAGAGCATGCCGATAAATATCCCAGTAATCTTGAGCAGAAATATCCGCATGTATTCCAGAAAATGATTGAACTATGGGGCACCTTGGACATGCGCTCCTATTTCGATGAGCTGATCATGAGCAACCGCCCCAATCGTCTCGGATTCCCACCCGAAGTAGTGACCGAGATCTGGGCGCTCAGCAAGATCTACTCGACCCTGCATCCCGAGCATGAACCGCCGGAAACCATTTCCACTTTCGGCGATATCTGGAGCGCGGATATCGATGCGGCGCGCGATACCTGGAAGTCGGAGGCTGCAGAGAAAAAAGCCAACGACAATTCACAGTAGCCGGTTTGCCACCTTTCTCACGAGGGAGGTGGCGATTTGTTAAACTGCAGGTAATCTTGAACAGGGGCCTGCTGCATGAAATCACCTCGTAAATCCGCTTCTCCCCGCCAGTATCCCTTGAACTCCGAGGAACACTCCATCGACAAGTCGCTTGCCAATCACCTGATCTATACCAGCGGCAGGCATGCCGAGGCTGCAACCACCCGCGACTGGTACGAAACCACTTCCCATACCGTGCGCGATCACCTGATCGAGCGCTGGGTGGAAACCGTCGAGACTTATTACGACAAGGATCCCAAGCGCGTCTATTATCTCTCGCTGGAATTCCTGATCGGCCGCATGCTGTCCAATGCAGCGCTGAATCTCGGCATCGAAGGTCAGGTGCGCGATGGCCTCAAGGCGCTGGGGCAGGAGATGGAAACTATCAAGGAAGTTGAAACCGATGCCGCGCTCGGCAACGGAGGCCTCGGGCGTCTGGCGGCGTGTTTTCTTGATTCGATGGCGACAATGGGCTTGCCCGGCATGGGCTACGGCATCCGCTACGAGTACGGCATGTTCAACCAGCACATCGAGCACGGACAGCAGGTCGAGCATCCCGATAACTGGCTGCGTTACGGCAACCCATGGGAATTCCAGCGTCCGGAACGCTTGTATCCCGTCAAGTTCTACGGTCACGTGGTGGAGTTTCAGACACAGGATGGCAGCATCGAGCAGCACTGGGTGGATTGCGAGACGGTGATGGCGATGGCCTACGACATGCCTGTGCCCGGTTACAACACGGAAACGGTCAATAACCTGCGGCTATGGTCGGCCAAGGCTACGCGCGAGTTCAACCTGGATTCCTTCAATGCCGGCGATTACGTCGGGGCGGTGGAAGACAAGACCAGCACCGAAAACCTGTCCAAGGTGCTTTATCCCAACGACACCTCGATGATGGGGCGCGAGTTGCGGTTGCGCCAACAGTATTTCTTCGTATCCGCATCGATCCAGGACATCCTGCATCGCTTCACCATCGAGCACAATTCCAGTTGGGACATGCTGCCGGATAAGGTCGCCATCCAGCTCAATGACACGCATCCGGCCATTGCCGTGGCAGAAATGATGCATGCGCTGGTGGATATTTTTCATCTGAAGTGGGAGCGTGCCTGGAACCTGACCACGCGCATTTTTGCCTACACCAACCACACGCTGATGCCCGAAGCGCTGGAAACCTGGCCGGTCGAGATGTTCGAGCGCGTATTGCCGCGTCATCTGGCCATCATTTACAAGATCAACCACCATTTCCTGCATGACGTGAACCACCGCTTCCCCGGCGATACCGATTTGCTGACGCGTGTATCCATCATCGATGAAGACCATGGCCGCCGCGTGCGCATGGCGCATCTGGCAGTGGTCGGCAGCCACACAGTCAACGGTGTGGCGGCGATCCATAGCGATCTCTTGAAAACCACGCTGTTTGCGGACTTCAACCGCATTTTTCCCGGCAAGATCATCAACGTCACCAACGGCATCACGCCGCGCCGCTGGCTGAATCAGTGCAATCCGGCCTTGACCGAACTGATTGCCTCGCGCATTGGCCCCGGCTTTATCAAGGATCTCTCGCAACTGGAAAAACTTGCGCCCTTTGCCGAGGATGCCGGCTTTCGCAAGCTGTTCATGCAGGTCAAGCAGGCCAACAAGCTGCAACTGGTCGAGCGTATCCACCATCGGCTGGGGATGAAGGTCGATCCGGAGTCGATGTTCGACGTGCAGGTGAAGCGTATTCACGAATACAAGCGCCAATTGCTCAACGTGCTGCATGTAATCACGCTGTACAACCGCATTCGCGCCGGAAATACCCAGGGCATGACACCGCGTACCGTGATCTTCGCCGGCAAGGCGGCGCCTGGGTACAAGATGGCGAAACTCATCATCCGCCTGATTCTCGACGTGGCCGGCATCGTCAACCGCGACCCGGCCATCAACGGTTTCCTCAGGGTGGTGTTCCTGCCCAATTACGATGTGTCGTCGGCGGAACGCATTTTCCCCGCCAGTGATCTTTCCGAACAGATTTCCACCGCCGGTACCGAGGCCTCGGGCACCGGCAACATGAAAATGGCGCTCAACGGCGCGCTGACCATCGGCACGCTGGACGGCGCCAACATCGAGATCCGCGAGGAGGTGGGCGAGGACAACATTTTCATCTTCGGCCTGACCACACAGCAGGTCGCCGAGCTGCGCGCCCGTGGTTACAACCCGTGGGAATACTACAACGCCAACGCGGAACTGAAGCAGGCGCTGGACATGATCGTCGACGGTTACTTCTCCGTTGAAGATCCGGAGTGCTACAAGCCGATCTACGAAACCCTGACCTGGAACGGCGATTACTACCTGCTGCTTGCCGACTACGCCAGCTATGTGAAAACGCAGGATGAAGTAAACGCGCTCTATCGCGACAAGGACGAATGGGCGCGTCGCGCCATCCTCAATGTGGCGCGCATGGGCAAGTTCTCCAGCGACCGCACCATCCGCGAATACGCCCAGAAAGTGTGGGGCGTGCAGCCGGTGGAGCGGTGAGTCAATTTATTCGGGAGAAAGTCATGAGAATGCTTGCTGCCGCTTTTGCGTTATTTCTTTTTATGGGTCAGGCGAGTGCGGTTGAGTTGGCCGACCTCAGCAATCGTGAAGCCACCGCTGGTTTGAAGGATGCGTTGATCCAGGCATCCGGAGCCGCCGTCGGTAAGCTCGGAGTCACCGACGGCTTTTTCAAGAATCCCAAGGTCAAGATTCCGCTGCCGGATTCGCTTAAGAAAGCGGAGAAGGCAATGCGTTTCTTCGGCATGGGCAAGCAGGCCGACGAGCTGGTACTGCGCATGAACCGCGCCGCCGAAGCCGCCGTGCCGGAAGCCAAGGTGCTGCTGGTCGATGCCGTGAAGAAGATGAGCGTGCAGGACGCCAAGGACATCCTCACCGGCGGTGACGACGCCGCGACGCAGTATTTCAAGAGGATGACAGCGACTCCGCTGACGGCCAAGTTCCTGCCCAAGGTCAAGGAGGCCACGCAGGATCTGCAGCTTGCCCAGCAGTACAACAAGTTTGCCGAAACCGGCATGCAGTACGGGCTGGTGAAGAAGGATCAGGCCAACCTGGAGCAGTACGTTACGCAGAAAACGCTGGACGGGCTTTACCTGATGATGGCGGAAGAGGAAAAAGCGATCCGCAAGAACCCGCTAGGCGCCTCCACCAGCCTGATCCGCAAGGTGTTCGGCGCCCTCGATTACTAAATAAATTAATTTACATACCAGTCGATGCTGACGATGTGATTGATATTCACCAGCATGCGGCCCTTCTTGTCCGGGTTATTGGATAACCCGACCTTGATGAAATTATCGGCAACGGATTCAACGTCGCCCGACATGCGAAACGATTCGCCGTTGGTAAGGCGTATCGTTGCTTCCGAGCCTGATATTTCCTTGTTTAGTTCACTTGCGAGGTCGGCCATGTGTAGCTCCTGTGAGAGGGGTGGCAGGAATGCCTGAATGAAAACCATGGTAACCGAAAAGGCGCACCGTACTTGATTTGATTGGGCGCGGATAGAAAAGTGCGGGAGAAAAGCCGGGCTACCTTCTACATGTCTTTCTTAGTTGGCGGAGAACTCGCCCGTCATCGACCCAAGTATTTCCTTCTGGATGCCGGACTTGTCTGCAACCAGCCGCAACTCTTCCCTGATTTGCAGCCATTGACCGCTTGCCGTCAGGAATCGGTATTCATGGTTGAGCAACCCGTTGGAAGTCATGTTCTGCAGATGGTCGAGGACTTTCGGCTGATCTTCGGGATGGATATGTTCCAGCCAGAACTGGCTTGACTCCATAAAACTGTCACGTTCAAAGCCCAGCAATTGCCGGATATTTCTGCTGATGAAAGTCGCGGCATATTCCGGCATTGGGGTACGGGCAAAGAAAACCACCGGGATTGCATTGACGATCTCGCCTATCCGCGACTTTTCCTGTTCCAGTTCCAGTGCTTCCAGCCGCTGCTGTTCCTTTTCACATTCCTGGTCGCCAGCGGAAGTGTTCTGGGCTGCGTGGATTTCCTGCTCGACCATGTGCAGCAGTTCGTAATTCTTGAGATTGAACGCCTTGGCAAGATCGCCGATGGTTTTGAGGCTGGGTTGCTTGATTCCGCGTTCCAGCATTGAGATGAATGTTCGTTCCAAATCAGAGTGGGAGGCCAGGTGTTCTTGTGTCCAGCCCTGTTGCAGGCGCAGTTTTCTGATGACGGCGCCAAAAAAGGATCTATGCATGGTTTCCTGCAATCTTGCAATTATTAGCTAAAGATTACTGCGCATATATGCGCGAGGTATTCTTGCCTGCTTTTTTCGCCTCGTACAATGCTACGTCAGCCGTAGTCAGCAATGCTTTCGGATTTTTTTCCGCCGAAGAAAAGGCAATGCCGACGCTGGCCGTAACGGCAACTTCTCTTCCATCCAGCGTAATCGGGCGGGATATTTCCTGTATCAACTTTCGGGCAATACTGGTGGCGATATCTTCCGAGTCAAGGTCTTCCAGTACCACCACGAATTCGTCGCCACCCAGCCTGGCAACCGTATCCTCAATGCGCGTGTGGGTTGACAACCTGTCTGCGACGATTTCCAGGACCTGGTCGCCCGAGTGATGGCCGAGATGGTCGTTAATGAGTTTGAATCCATCCAGGTCGATCATCAAGATCGCTACCAGGCCTCCGCTACGGACGGCACGCGCCAGGGAATGCGACAAGCGCGCATTGAACAACAGCCGGTTGGGTAGCTTGGTCAGCGGATCATGATGGGCCAGGTATTCGAATTCGTCATGCACTTTTTTCGACGAAGTGATGTCGGCAAAAACGGCGATGAAATTTTTCGGTTTGCCGGCGGTATCCCGGATGACGCTGATGGTCAGCCATTCGGCATAGGCTTTGCCACTTTTATGGCGATTCCAGATTTCTCCCTGCCAGTAGCCGGTTGAAGAAAGCGCCTCCCACATTTGCTTGTAAAAAGCCCGATCCTGCCGGCCCGATCCGAGTACCCGGGGATTTTTACCGCGTACTTCATCCTCTTCATAGCCGGTGATACGGGTAAACGCAGGATTCACCGACAGGATGTTGGCCTCGCCATCGGCAATGATGACGCCTTCTATCGTATTCTCGAAAATCGAGGCGGCCTGTTTCAGCTTGCGTTCGGAATGATTCTTTTCAGTGACATCCTGGATGGCCTGCACGAGTCCCAGAATGTTGCCGTCCCTGTCCTGTATCGGTGCAATGCGGATGTGGAGTTCGAACGTATTGTCTTCCGTGTGGTGCGCCAGATCGTATTCATAGCAGGCACCGCGCCGCGCCGCATCGAATGCCGGTACCAGGTCGTTGGTGTGCATGCCGGAAGAGCGGAATAATGCGTCAAGCGCCATGCCGGGGGCTTCCGCCGGCATCAATCCGAACAATCCGGCAGCAGCAGGGTTCATGTAATGTACTTTGCCGACGGGGTCGGCAACAACCAGGCCCACACCCAGCGATTCATGCAGCACGGCGGATAGCACCTGTTTTTCATCCAGCTCGTGACGAATACGGCTGATGTCGTCCTCTTGACGCTGGATGATGGAAGTCAGCACGCTGACATACCTGCTCTCGATTTTCTTGACCACGTCGTGCTCGGTCAGCATGCCCTGGAAGAACCCGTCATGATCAACCACCGCCAGCGTGCGTATAGATTGTTCCCGCATCAGCTCGATGGCGAAATAGATGGATCTTTCCGGCGTGACGGAGGTGACGGGCGACGTCATCACCTGGTGCAGCAGCGTATTGCCCTTGGCGTCTCCGCGTCCGAGACGAACCAGATCGCGTTCCGTCAATATGCCGACAGCTTTTCCGGCTTGTACCACAACGACCGCCGGCAACTTGAATTGCACCATCAGGGCAATCGCATCGTTCAAGCTTGCTTCCTGTGCGAGAGCCACCTGGGAACAGCTCATCACATTCTCGACTTTTTCCTGCCCGGAAAGAACGTCTATCCCCAGAATCTTCATGAAATCGGTATCGGTAGCAATGCCGTAAAGGCTGCCTTCGTCGTCCACTACAATCAGGTGACGAATATTCTTGCGGGCGCACAGATGGTAGGCCTCGAAAAAATCGAGATGCGTCGGCGCAATGATGGGAGGGCCGCTCATTGCCTCTCGCACGGGCATATTACTGGGGTTGAGGCCCAAGGGGATAATGCGTAGCGCATCGCGCTCTGTAAAAATGCCGACGGGTTGATTGTCCTCGACCACGATTACCGAGCTGATATTCCTTCCGGCCATCAGCTCCATCGCATCCGCCAGCGATGCTTCCTGGGAGATGCAAACCGGATCGACCGAGCAGATTTCTTTTAATGTTATCGATGAGAACATGGGGTCACAGCACAGTAACAGTATCCGTTGGTAGATTAATTGGCCGTCTGCGAAGCCGCCCCATCGTAGGGGCATTCCCCTGTCTTTTCCATAGACCATGGTATACAAAGGAGCGGAGTTGCTCTGTAGCTTGCGTCCTTATCTCTTTTTATAATGGGGATAGGCTTTTTCAATCAAATAAATCATTTGTCACACTATAATTAAAAACAAACGTCAAAATGATCGTTCAAGGCAATGCCCCAAGAAAATTCTGATATTTCCCAGTATCAATTCCGCGACCTCGTGGATATGCCGGCCTTCGCTCGCATGCTGGACAGTTTTTTTCAGGCGACGGGCATCCCCAATGGCGTGGTAAACGCGGACGGTGAGCTGCTATCCCAGGCGGGGTGGGAGAATGCCTGCACACGTTTTCATCGCGTCAATGAAGAATCCGCCGAGCGCTGCCGTGAAAGCAATCTGGCGATCATGCATGACTTGTGCGAGGGGCAGGTGTGCGGAGGGATTTGCCGCAATGGTTTGATGGATTATGCGACGCCTATTGTCATAGAAGACCGCCAATTGGCGACGCTTTTTCTGGGCCAGGTGCTGCACGCGCCGCCCGACATGGCGTTTTTCCGCGCGCAGGCGCAACAGTTTGGATACAACGAAGCGGAATACCTCGAATCGATTGCGGCGATTCCAGTCATCGACAAATCGCGCATGGAAGCCTTGATGGTCTGCATGGTGGAGATGGCGCAGATGCTTGCCGCCAGCGGTTTGGCAAGATTGCGCCAGACATCAATGGAGCGCGACCTCACCAAGCACATCGAGCAGCAGGTTCAGCTGGAAGACATCCTTGAATCCTCACCCGTCGCCATCGGCTGGTCCGCTGCCGATGGCAGGATCGAGTACATCAATCGCCAGTTCCAGCACCTCTTCGGCTACACGCTCGACGATATTCCCGATCTCGAAAGCTGGTACCGCCAGGCCTATCCCGACGAGTATTACCGGAATCGTGTTGTTCGCGCATGGTTCAACGAAGTGGCGCTTTCGCATAGCAACGGCACAACTCCGCCCGAGCTGGAGGCCACCGTGACCTGCAAGGACGGCTCCACACGGCGTGTGCTGATTCATGTGTCCTGGGTCGGCGAGCGCCGGCTGGTCAATTTCAGTGACATCACCGACCACTGGCTCAGCGAGCAGCGCAAGCTGGCGCATGATTCCATGCTGGAAATGGTCGCCAAGGGCGCACCGCTGTCGGACATTCTGGATGCCATCGTGCGGCAGGTGCAGTCCGAGGATAAGTCCTCGCTGTGCAGCGTATTGCTGATGGATGCCGAAAACCGGCATTTGCTGATCGGCTCCGCACCCGATCTGCCAGAGTTCTACAACGATGCGATCCATGGTGTGGAAATCGGCATGGGCGTCGGCTCCTGCGGCACGGCCGCTTACTGCGGCCAGCGCGTGATTGTCGAAGACATCATGACGCACGAGTACTGGAAAGATTACAAACAACTTGCCGAAAAGGCGGGGCTGCGCGCCTGCTGGTCTGAGCCGATACTTTCCTCCCGCGGCAAGGTGCTGGGAACCTTCGCCATCTATCACCCCACGCCGGCAGAGCCCACCCTGGACGACATCGAGCGTATCGGCTTCGCTGCCAACCTGGCCGGCATCGCCATCGAAAACCGTTACACCTATGACGAGCTGGAGCGGCGCGCCTATTACGATTACCTGACCGGCCTCGCCAACCGTCGTTATTTCCTCGAAAGCGCCGAACACGAGCTGACCCGCGCCTTGCGCTACGGCAGCGAACTTTCCATCGTGATGATGGACGTCGATCATTTCAAGCAGGTCAACGACACTTACGGCCACAAGGTCGGCGATACCGTCCTGCAAAAACTCTCGGAAATTGCCCGCGCCACGCTGCGCGATATCGATGTCATCGGCCGCATCGGAGGCGAAGAATTTGCCCTCCTGCTGCCCGAAACCGGACGCGATCAAGCCATGGAAGCTGCCGAACGCCTGCGCACCGCCCTCGCTGCCGCAAAAATGGCCATGCCGAGCGGCTTGCCCTTGCAGTTCACCGTTTCGTTGGGCGTTGCCACACTGGAAGGCAAGGACACGAATATCGACATGCTGCTCAATCAGGCCGATCAGGCGTTGTACAAGGCGAAGAGCGAAGGGCGCAATCGGGTGTGCGAATATACGCAAAGCGAGTGATTGAGGGGTGGATTCCGCACGATTCCCCCTCAGCGTTGTTGCATGGCGGGCTGTAATGCTTTTGCATCCATAAGCAGGGAGCGTTTTCTGCTAAAATTCAGCTTTTTACGTTTGCCTGAATCCTCATGCTCCGTCTCCGTGGTAGTGCCGCTCTCTCCCCGTTTCGTCTTGATAAAATCCTGGTTGCGCTGAAAAGCGCCGCACCGCGCATTTCACATCTTTATGCCGAATTCTGGCACTTCGCCTGGAGCGAAGGCGAGCTGTCTTCCGCGCAGCAGGAGACCCTGCAAAAAATCCTGACCTACGGCCCCAAGATGGCGGAAGAGACGCCGTCTGGCGAGCTGTTCCTGGTAATTCCGCGTCCCGGCACGATTTCGCCGTGGTCTTCACGTGCCACTGACATTGCACGCCATTGCGGGCTGGAATCCATGCAGCGCTTGGAGCGCGGCATTGCCTATTACGCAGCTACGGCCGACGGCAGTCCGTTGACCGAAGACGAAAAGCGTGCGTTGAAGGCGCATATCCACGACCGCATGACGGAAGCGGTGTTCGGTAGCCTGGGCGATGCGGAAAAGCTGTATCACGAAGCGCAGCCTGCGCCCTTGTCCACGGTGGACATCCTCGGCGGCGGCAAGGCGGCGCTGATCGCAGCCAACGCCGACATGGGTCTGGCGCTGTCGCCGGACGAAATCGATTATCTGGTGGAGAACTTCACCCGCATCTGCCGTAACCCGACCGATGTCGAGCTGATGATGTTCGCGCAGGCCAATTCCGAGCATTGCCGCCACAAGATTTTCAATGCCGACTGGGTGATCGATGGTGTCGAGCAGGCGCAGTCGCTGTTCGGCATGATCCGCAACACGCACAAGCTCAACCCCGGCAAGACCGTGGTGGCATATTCCGACAATGCCTCCATCGTGCAGGGTGGCATGACCAGGCGTTTCTACCCGCAGGCCGATGGTAAGTACGGCTTCGTTGAAGAAGACATGCACTTCCTGATGAAGGTGGAAACGCACAACCACCCGACCGCGATTTCCCCGTTTGCCGGTGCTGCCACCGGCGCCGGCGGCGAAATTCGCGATGAGGGCGCGACCGGCAGCGGCTCCAAGCCCAAGGCGGGCCTGGCCGGCTTCTCGGTCTCCAACCTGAATATTCCCAATTTCCAGCAACCTTGGGAAAACGATTACGGCAAGCCTGGGCGCATCGCCTCTGCGTTGCAGATCATGATCGACGGCCCGCTGGGCGGTGCGGCGTACAACAACGAATTCGGCCGTCCTAACATCGCCGGTTATTTCCGTACCCTGGAAATCGAATCCGCCGGTGAAGTACGCGGCTACCACAAGCCCATCATGCTGGCGGGCGGGGTGGGTAATATCTCTGCCAAGCATTCCAAAAAACACCCGATCCCGGCTGGCGCGGCGCTGATCCAGCTTGGCGGGCCGGCGATGCTGATCGGTCTCGGCGGCGGCGCGGCGTCCAGCATGGATACCGGCGCCAACACCGAAAACCTGGACTTCGACTCCGTGCAGCGCGGCAACCCGGAACTGGAACGCCGTGCGCAGGAGGTCATCGACCGCTGCTGGCAGTTGGGCGACGCCAACCCCATACTGGCGATCCACGACGTCGGCGCAGGCGGTCTTTCGAATGCCTTTCCCGAACTGGTGAACGACGCCGAGCGCGGCGCGCGTTTCCACATGCGCGACATTCAAAACGAAGAACCGGGCATGAGCCCGCGCGAACTGTGGTGTAATGAGTCGCAGGAACGCTATGTTCTAGCGGTCGCCAAGGACGATCTCGCACGTTTCGCCGAAATCTGCGAGCGCGAGCGTTGCCCGTTTGCCGTGGTGGGCGAGGCGACCGAAGAGCGCCATTTGACCGTCGAAGACAGCCATTTCGCCAACAAGCCGGTGGACATGGATCTCTCCGTGCTGCTCGGCAAGCCGCCCAAGATGACGCGCGACGTGAGGCACGAGCCGCGCGCGCTGCAAGCGTTCGATACGAGCAGCCTGGATCTGGAAGAGGCCGCGCATCGCGTGCTGCGCCTGCCGGGCGTGGCCGACAAGACTTTCCTGATCACCATCGGCGACCGTACCGTGACCGGCCTGATTGCACGCGACCAGATGGTCGGCCCATGGCAAGTGCCGGTGGCCGACGTGGCGGTGACGCTGGCGGGTTATGAAACCACTACCGGCGAAGCTTTCGCCATTGGCGAAAAAGCCCCGCTGGCGCTGATCGACGCCCCGGCTTCCGGTCGCATGGCGATAGGCGAATCCCTCACTAATATTGCCGCGGCACCCATCGCCGATATTTCCGAACTCAAACTGTCCGCCAACTGGATGGCCCCGGCCGGGCATCCGGGCGAAGACGCCGCGCTGTACGACACGGTCAAGGCTGTCGGTATGGAACTGTGCCCTGCGCTTGGCATCAGCATTCCGGTCGGCAAGGATTCGATGTCGATGAAGACGGTGTGGGATGAAAAGGGCGAGAAAAAGGCCGTCACCGCGCCGATTTCATTGGTAGTGTCCGCGTTCGCCCCGGTGACTGACGCACGCAAGACGCTGACGCCGCAACTGCGCACCGATCTTGGCGACACGCAGTTGATCGCCATCGATCTCGGCCAGGGCCGCAACCGCATGGGCGGCTCCGCGTTGGCGCAGGTCTACGGCGAAACCGGCAACGTCGCGCCGGACGTGGACGATGCCGCGTTGCTGAAGAACTTCTTTACCGCGATCCAGCAACTCAATGCCGACGGCAAGCTGCTGGCCTATCACGACCGTTCCGACGGCGGCCTGTTCGTGTCGCTGGTGGAAATGGCGTTTGCCGGCCACTGCGGTTTTCATGTCGACCTCGGCGCGATGCCGGGGCACGTGACCGATATCCTGTTCAACGAAGAGCTGGGTGCCGTGATCCAGGTGCGCGCAACGGACGCTGCCGACGTGCTGGTAAAACTGAATGCGCTGCTGCCGAAGTGCGTGCACATGCTCGGTCGCGTGACCGACACCACCACGCTGGCATTCACCTGCAACGGCATGCCGCTGCTCGAACAATCGCGCGTTGAGCTGCACCGCATCTGGTCGAGCACTACCTTCCACATGCAGTCCATGCGCGACAACCCGGTCTGCGCGCAGCAGGAGCATGACCGCATTCTTGACGTGGCCGATCCCGGCCTGCACGCGCGCCTTACATTTGATCTGGGCGATAACGTTGCCGCGCCGTACATCGGCACCGGCAAGCGCCCGAAAATGGCGATCCTGCGCGAGCAGGGCGTCAACGGCCAGGTGGAAATGGCGGCGGCGTTCGACCGCGCCGGCTTCGAGGCGACGGACGTGCACATGAGCGACGTCATTTCCGGCCGCGTATCGCTGAAGGACTTCAACGGCCTCGTGGCCTGCGGCGGCTTCTCCTACGGCGATGTGCTGGGCGCAGGCGAGGGCTGGGCCAAGTCCATCCTGTTCAACCCGCGTGCCCGCGACGAGTTCTCGGCGTTCTTCCAGCGCGGGGACAGTTTCGCGCTGGGCGTGTGCAATGGCTGCCAGATGATGAGCAACCTGCATTCCATCATCCCCGGTGCCGAGCACTGGCCGCATTTCGTGCGCAACAAGTCCGAGCAGTTCGAGGCGCGCTATGCGATGGTGGAGATTATGGAGTCGCCGTCGCTGTTCTTCTCCGGCATGGCCGGCAGCCGCATGCCGATTGCCGTGGCTCACGGTGAGGGCTTTGCGGAATTTTCTTCAACGGCTGCGGTCGAAAAGGCGCTGGCTGATAAACTGGTCAGCGTGCGTTTTGTCGATAACCATGGGCGGCCGACGGAAACCTACCCGTTCAACCCCAACGGTTCGCCGCAAGGCATTACCGGCTTGACCACGCGTGACGGGCGTTTCAGCATTATGATGCCGCATCCGGAACGGGTCTTCCGTACCGTGCAGCATTCATGGCATCCTGAGGGTTGGGGTGAGGATGGGCCGTGGTTGCGGATGTTCCGTAATGCACGGAAGTTTGCAGGATAATTTTTATAATTAGCTGGAGAAAACATGAAACTGGTTAAGGCACTGATACTGAGTTTGGCATTGGCATCCCCGCTCACCGCGCTGGCTCTCGGAAGCGACGAGCAAGTCGAATTTACCGAAGCGCTGGGCAATGGCAATGTCGCCGTGGTGAAGAAATATCTGGATAACGGCGTGGGCATCAACGATCAATATTTTGCTTGGTCGGCATTGCAAATCGCTGCCAATAAGAATCAGCTTGAGGTCGTCAAGCTGCTGGTTGAAAAAGGTGCCGACCTGAACTACAAGCATCCGATTACCAAGATGACCGCGCTGGCACTGGCTGCAGTCGACGGCTATACCGATGTCGTGTCTTATCTGTTGTCCAAGGGCGCCGATCCAAACGTCAAGTTGCGCGGCAATGTTTCCATCGTTCGCGTCGTGCGCGATGACGGCAATACCGCGATGGTCGACCTGTTGCTGAAAAATGGCGCCAAGGATGACGGCTGCAAAGAAGGCAAGTGCTTCTAAACTTCTGCTCTCTGATGTAGAAATGCAGTTTTAAAATGTAGTCTTTCCAACTGGGAGGTGAGGTGAGACGGTGCGATTCCTGACGGCAGCCCTGCTGTGGCTGATCTGCTGCACGCAGGTGGCACTGGCCGATCCTCATCTTCGCGTGCTGGCGGCCTCCTGTGCCGCCTGTCACGGCACTGAAGGAAACAGCGTCGGCGGTACACCGGTTCTGGCCGGCCTCGACCGAAATTATTTCCTGACGCAAATGCTGGCGTTCCGTTCCGGCATACTTCCTTCCACGGTCATGCACAGGCACGCCAAAGGGCTGACCGAAACCGAAATCCATCAACTCGCCGATTACTTTGCCGCGCAGCCGCGGATCTCGGCAGCACATCCTACTGAAAACCAAACGCCGTGATGTTGCGCCGCGACTTTCTCAAACTGCTCGCTGCTGGCACGGCGTTTGGCGCACTCCCCGGCATTGCCATGGCGAGTGAAGCGCAGGGCCGTATCGTTATCATCGGCGGCGGCTACGCAGGTGCCACGGCCGCAAAATATCTGAGATTGTGGGGCGGACGCAGACTGGAAATCGTGCTGGTTGAGAAAAGCCCGGTATTAATTTCCTGTCCGCTCAGCAATCTCGTGCTGGGGGGCAGCAAGACGATAGATGAACTTACGTTTGCATTTTCCGGATTGGATCGGTACGGCATCCGCCGCGTGCAGCAAGAAGTTACCGTAATCGATCCCGAACTTCGGAAGGTTGCTCTGTCGAATGGCGAAACGCTGACCTACGACAGGCTAATCGTTGCGCCCGGTATCGATTTCATCCTGGATAAGTTGCCGATGTTGCAAAGTGCGGCAGCGCAGGAGGCCGTGCCGCATGCGTGGAAGGCCGGCGAGCAGACAGTGAACCTGCGTCGCCAGCTGGAAGCCATGCCGGACGGCGGTGCATTTGTCATGACAATCCCCAAAGCGCCATACCGGTGCCCGCCTGGGCCTTACGAGCGTGCCAGCCAGGTCGCTTTCTATTTCAAGCAGCACAAGCCGCGCGCCAAGGTGATCGTGCTGGATGAAAATCCTGAAATCGTATCCAAGAAAGGGCTGTTCACCAAAACCTGGGCGGAAATGTATCCGGGGCTGGTGGATTATCGACCCAACAATGCGGTCATCGACGTCGATGTGGCGATGCGCAATGTGAAAACCGAATTCGAGACGGTCAAGGCCGATGTGCTCAATGTGATACCGCCGCAACGCGCGGGCAAGGTTGCGCAAGCTATCGGCGCTGCGAACATCGACCGTCGCTGGTGCGAGGTGGATTTCGTCACATATGAATCCAGGGTTGTGCCGGGTGTCCATATCATTGGCGATTCCGTTGCGGCGGCGTTGCCCAAGTCTGCGCACATGGCGACCTCGCAGGCCAAGGTCTGCGCTTCGGCGATTGTTTCCCTGATGGCGGGTGAGGCGCCCGATCCGCTGCCGGTTTTCGCCAATACCTGCTACAGCTTTGTCAGCGACACGATGGCCATGCATGTGGCGAACGTCTACCGTTTCGATGCATCAAAGAAAATCATGGTGTCGGCAGAAGGCGGCGGCGTTTCCGACCGCCCGAGCGAACAGGAAGGCAATTACGCGCAATGGTGGGCCAGGAATATCTGGAGCGATGTATTGAAATGATGGTACGGTCTTTGACCCTGCTCATTTGGCTTTTCGCGCTGGTTCCGATGGCGCAGGCCGATCTGGCCTCTCTCGTGCCGGCGCAGGTCAATCCTGCCTTGCAGTTAAGGCTGCCCGAAGGATTCAAGGCCGAGGTGTTTGCGAGCCTGCCCGCCGCGGGCGCCAATTACTTCCAGGGTCCGCGTTTCATGACTTTCGGCCCGGATGGGAATCTGTATTTGTCCCTCGGTCTCAATAATCAAGTCGTCATGCTTCCCGACCGCGACAAGGATGGCAAGGCCGATACCGTCGTGACTGTGGCCGACAAGCTGAACGGCCCGCAAGGGCTGGCGTTTGTCGACAACATGCTTTATGTGGCCAACCAGGATAGTGTCGTGCGCCTGGAGCAGCGCGACGGAAAGTGGCCCGCTGCGAGCGTCACGCCCATTATCAAGAATTTACCGACGGGCGGGCACACGCTGAAGACTTTGCGCGTCGGGCCTGACCGGCACTTTTACATCAATGTCGGCTCCAGTTGCAATGTATGCGATGAAAGCGATCCTTTGCGTGCGACCATGCTACGCTATACGCTGGAAGGGCAGCCCGCCGGGGCGCTAGTGACTGTGGGCAGACATGCGCCGTCGGCGATCTGGGCCAGGGGCTTGCGCAATACCCAGGGCTTCGCATGGCAGCCCGGAACGGGCGTGATGTATGCCACTAACAACGGTTCCGATATGCGCAGCGGTACCAAGGGCGGCAAGCCCGATGATGATCTGCCGCCGGAACATTTCAATCGTTTGGAAGCGGGCAAGCATTACGGCTGGCCGTATTGCTGGGGTGAGCGGGTTACGGATCCCAATTTCCCCGGTCCGGATGGCTTTTGCAAAGGTGTCGAAGCGCCGGCAATTACTTTTCCCTCGCACTCGACGCCTGTTGGCATGACTTTTCTCGACAAGGCCAATGTGCCGGCCGATTACCGCGATGATGTATTGGTTGCGCTGCACGGCTCCTGGAATCGCAACGAGCCATCCGGGTACAAGCTTGTGCGAGTCCATTTCGAACAAGGCGGGCCGGTCCGGGTGAGCGATTTTGCGACGGGCTGGCTGCGGGACGACGGTGCCTGGGGGCGTCCGGTGGATGTGATTGTTGGGCCGGAAGGTGATGTTTATGTGTCGGATGACCGGGCCGGATTGATTTACCGTGTTACTTACAAGGAACTGAAATGAAGTCTGTTATCGCTGCATTATTGCTGGGATTGGCTGGCATCAATGGCGTGCATGCCGAAGAGGCCAAGCCCGATCTGTTGATGATCATCGAAGCCAACGAATACGAGCACGAGGTGCGCCTTGGCTTTGTGCCGCACTATATCGTCTGGGCACGTAAAGGGCCGGCGCTGGAAAAAGCGGCGCGGCAAGCGTTCGGCCCGAGCTTCAGCGATATCGGCATGTGCAAAAGCAACGAGCATGCCGATGCCGTGGTCTGGCTGCAGTCGCAGCTGAGCTACAACCCGATGATGATGACTTATTACGCCAAGGTGACGGCGCGTCTGTACCGGTCCGACGGCAAGTTGCTCGAGACCTTTACTGCGACCGGAACGTCCAGGGATTTCTATGGCTCGCGACTTACTGAAACTTATGTACAAACCGCATACGACCGCGCGATGCGGGATATCGCCGCGCAGTTCGCAGCAAATAACGCAGCGCAGCAGGGGATAGATCGCACATTACCCATGGCACCTTGCTCGCTGGTGACCTTGGTCCCGAAACTCTGATTGGAGCAACATTATGTTCAACAAAAATAAATTGGTTCTTGCGCTTTCCCTGTTGTTTTCTGTGACCGTCCATGCGGCCGAGCCGCAGAAGGTAACCGGGTTGCAAACTCCGGAATCAGTCGTTGCGGGCCGGGATGGCCGCATTTACGTCTCGGAGATTGGTGAATTCGGTAAGGATGGCGATGGCCGAGTCAGCGTCATCGACGCCGACGGTAAGGTACATGCTTTTGCTATCGGCATGGATGACCCCAAAGGCCTGGCATTTTTCGGCAACGATCTTTACGTCGCCGACAAGACGCGCGTGCTCAAGGTTGGCATCGACGGCCAATGGACAGTCTTTGCGGCGGCGGATGCCTTTCCTGTGCCGCCGCAATTCCTGAACGACGTGGAAACTGATGGTATCGGCAATATTTATGTTTCAGATAGCGGCGACCTCAAGGGCAAGGGCGGCGCGATTTACCGTATCAACAAGAACGGCAAGGTGGCGCGCGTCGTCGGCGATCATGTCGCGCAGGTTCAGGCGCCGAACGGTCTTCTGATGGGCGGCCGCGGGACGATGCTGGAAGTCGATTTCGTGTCCGGCATTCTTTATCGCATCAAGCTGCGCACCGGTGAAATGGAAAAGATTGCCGAAGGTTTTGGCGGCGGCGACGGCATTGTGCGCGGTTCGGGCGGGGTGCTTTACGTCAGTGACTGGAAAAACGGCAAAGTTTATTCAGTCAGCAAAAAGGGCGAAGTTGAACTGCTAAAGGATGGTTTCCAGCAGGCGGCGGACATCGGGCTCAGCAAGGACGGCAAGTACATTCTGGTGCCGGATATGAAAGCCGGCGAAGTTCATTGGCTGAATATCGGAAAGTAAAGGGTTGTATACGTTGAGGTGGCCTAGAAACTCACTTCGACTACGCCTTCGCTCCGGGCGATGCCTTTTACAAGTTGTCCGGAGCGGGTCTTGACGGTAACGACCTGGCCGGCTGTCGCGTTACCCATGGCCTGCCCTTCGGAAGTCACGGTGAAGCCGTTGCCGCGCGCGGTCAGCTGAACCGACTGGCCTTGCTTGATGACATTTGCCGCACGCAGCAATTCCGCGCGTAACACCGTCCCATGAGCGATGGGTGCCACTACGCTGCGACCTGCGACCTGATCCAGCGAAGTGAGTGCGCTGCCGGCAAAGCGGGTTATGTCGCGCACCTGCAGTTCCACGTCCTCGACCTGGACCTGCTGCCCGCTGGATATGGGTCGAACCGCGACCAGCACCTGCTTTGAAACCTTGATCTGCACCGGAACGTAAAGTGACCAGCTCTCCGGCGCCAGGCAGCGTACGCCGATGCTGCTGTTTCCCCACAGGCGGCTGCCGGAAGGGAGATAGGGCTGCAGTTGCGCGCACTTCGCCAGTTTGAGGCGAGAGTCGATGCGGCTGGCGGTGATGGAGTATTCGCCCGGCTGGCCTGTCGTTTTTTCCTTTACGAAGTTTTCTACGGCTTTTTGCACGGCCGGAAGCGATTGCAGCTCCTGCGCGGCAGCACTGATGGGAAAAGCGAGCTGAATCAAGATGTAAAATAAAGCCGGGAAGCGCATCGACACCAACTCTTTAGAGGAAACTGTAATAGAATCGAAGAACCTGATCGATTGTAATGGATTCTAACAAGAAACGTACCCGAGACGTTCTTTCGCACGAGTTGCTTCCCACATGCAAAACCCTATGACACCCATCGATATCGCTCGGCAAGCCCTCAAGCAACTTGCTACAAGCAAAGTCGCGCCTACGCCGGACAACTTTCGCAAGGTGTATGACGAGATTGCAGGTACAAAATCCGAAGACGAATCTGCAGGGCTCGCTCAAACCCTCGAGCGCGTGCTCAAGGATGCCGCGAAGCAGCGGCCGAAATATCTCAAATCGATGCAGACGCTGAATGTTGCCGTCAACAGGCATGATTGGAAAGAGGCGGAGAATCAGTTGCGCGAGTTGTTGCCTGTGGGTGCAACTGGCGGATGGGGTACCTTGATTCGAAGCCTGCTCAGGCAGCTTGAGGCCAACCACAAGGGATTGACGACCAACAAGAAAAAAGAAGGTCTGGAACGCGTGCTGGTCAATTTCGAAAACGATTCCGAGCAGTTGCTTGTGAAGATTCAGGCGCTGATCTCTTCATGGGGTGCTGGGGCGGCGGTAGAGCGATCAGGCGACGAGGCTGCGCCGGAAATGCAAGCCATCACGCCGGAATCGACAAAGAAGGGGGATACCCCATCGAGCGATGCGCCTGCCGGTACGCTGGCCTTGCTGTGGCGCGACCTGTTGATAAAAACTTTGGAAATCGGCCTGATTTCACAACTTAAATACATTCCCGAACTCGCGCGCGGCGCTGAGGTTTTGCTGGAACAGGCGCGCCGGGCGAATACCGAAAAGGAAGTCGTCAAGCTGTCCGAAGCGTTCAAGTCATACTGGTACAAACTGGAAGTGCATACCGACGCCCAGTACCGCTTGCACGAAGAGTTGTTACACCTTCTGCGCCTGCTGGTCGACAACATGAGCGAACTGGTGGTGGACGACAAATGGCTGTCGGGACAGACGGCGATCATACGCGACATTATTTCCAAGCCCTTGGACATCGAGGTGCTGTACGACGCCGAGAGCGGCCTGAAGGAGCTGATTTTCAAGCAGGGCAAGCTCAAGCACGGGCTGGCCGAAGCCAAGGATACGCTCAAGCAGATGGCGAGCACTTTCGTCGAGCGGCTGGGGGAGATGACCCGGCATACCGGCGAGTTTCACCAGAAGATCGAAGATTATCAGGAGAAAATCCGCTCGACCGAAGACATTACCGACCTCAATATTTTGCTCGACCGCTTGATGCAGGATACTCGCGCGATGCAGCTCGATGCGCTGCGCTCGCACGAGGATCTGAAGGAAAGCCAGAAAAAGGTAAACGAAGCCGAGCAGCGCATTCGTCAGTTGACGACGGAACTGGATCAGGCGAGCGAAATGGCGCATAACGATTACCTGACCGGTGCGCTCAATCGGCGAGGGATGAACGAAGCGCTGGATCGCGAATTCAGCCGGTGCGACCGTACGCAAACGCGGCTGTGTGTGGCGATCATGGACATCGACCATTTCAAGAAGCTTAACGATAGCCTGGGGCACGAGGCCGGCGATGTTGCGCTTGCCCATCTGGCCAAGGTGACCAAGTCCGCGCTACGCCCTACCGATGAATTGGCACGGTATGGGGGCGAGGAGTTCGTGATCATCCTGCCCGAGACCGAAATCGAGGAAGGCAAGCGGGTCATGGCCCGTGTCCAGCGTGAGCTGACCAAGAACTTCTTCCTGCATAACAACGAGCGGGTGCTGATTACCTTCAGCGCCGGGGTTGCCGAACGCCTTGCGGACGAGCCGCCCGTCGCCACCATGAAACGCGCCGATATGGCGTTGTACGAAGCCAAGCACTCCGGACGCAATCGCGTCGTCGGCGCGGAATAGAACACTCTTGCCGCCGAGGCGGCAAGAGCTTGCCGGACCCCGCCGGCAATTCCTCTAAAAAACTCCACAAATCCAGCACTGGCGCCACTTATGGCGCATGGCACACTTTCTGCTTTGTTATGCCGAAACAGTCATTCAGAGGCTTCGGCATATGTTCAACAGTATCGACAAGGCATTGGCATTCGATTCAAAGATGCTGTCATTGCGCGGCTATCGCCAGCAGGTTCTGGCTTCCAATATCGCCAATGCGGATACGCCCAACTACAAGGCGATGGATGTCGATTTTTCCAAGGCGCTGAGCACCGCTGTCGGCAATCTCGCAATGAGCCGTACCGATGCCGGCCACCTTGCTCCCGCCGGCGGCAATGCTGTCGAGGGCGTCAAGCCGATGTACCGTACTTCGGTGCAGCCCAGCATCGACGGCAATACGGTGGATAGCGATGTCGAGCAGGCGGCATTCTCCGAAAACGCGTTGAAATACATGTCCACCCTGCAATTCATGAACGGCAAGATCCAGAGCACCTTGCTCGCGCTGAGGGGTAATTAATCGTGGCCCTGTTTAATGTATTCGATATCGCCGGCTCCGCCATGACGGCGCAGTCCATGCGCCTTAACGTGGTGGCCAGTAACATGGCCAACGCCGATAGCGTGACCGGCTCCGACGGTCAGCCTTACCGTGCCAAGCAGGTGATTTTCCAGGCACAGGCGGTCAACAATTCCATGCCCAAGGGCGTAAATGGTGTCGCGGTGACCAAGGTCATCGATGACCCGTCCCCGATGAAGCTGGTATACGACCCGCAGAATCCTTTCGCCAATGCGGAAGGCTACGTGACGATGCCCAATGTGAACGTGGTCGAGGAAATGACCAACATGATTTCGGCTTCCCGTTCGTATCAGGCGAACGTGGAAATGATGAATACCGCCAAGACCATGATTCAGCGCACGCTGACTCTTGGCCAATAAGGAAAGGAAAGAAAATGGTAACGGCAGTGACTAGCTCCACGAGTGCCTCTTCCACAACTTCGACCACCTCGGTCCAGGCGCAGCAGGACCGCTTTCTCAAGCTGCTGGTGACGCAGATGAAAAACCAGGACCCCTTGAATCCGATGGATAACGCCGAGATCACCTCGCAGATGGCGCAGCTTTCCACCGTTACCGGTATCGAAAAGCTGAACGAGACGCTGGCGGCCTTCACCAAGGCGCAGGCTTTCCAGTCCGTGGACATGATCGGCCATTATGTGCTGGCGCCTGGCGAACATATGGATCTCGCCTCCGGTACGGCGCTAGGCGGCGTCGAGTTGGCAAGCGGGGCGGATGCGGTCACGGTCAAGGTCTTCGATGAGAACGGCTCGCTGGTGCGCACGCTCGATCTCGGAGAGCTGGATGCCGGCGTGAATGCGTTCACCTGGGACGGCAAGAACGATGCTGGTACTGCGGTGGCAGACGGTAGCTATACCTTCACGGTGGAGGCGAAGCTGAACGACGCAGCGGTGACTGCAACCAACCTGGCGGTAGGCAAGGTGCAAAGCGTGCTGATGGACGATTTTGGTCCGGCATTGAGTGTGAGCGGCATGGGGTTGGTGGAGCTTGGCGACATCAAGCAGGTGTTGTAGTCGATCTCCTAAATAAGGACAGGAAAGGATAGCAAAATGGGGTTTCAGCAAGGTTTGAGCGGTCTTAACACCGCTTCCAAGAATCTGGATGTGATCGGCAACAACGTCGCCAATGCCACTACGGTGGGTTTCAAGTCGGGACAAGCGCAGTTTGCCGACGTATTTGCGGCGTCGCTGACCGGCGCCGGCAGCTCGCCGGTGGGTCTGGGCTCCAAGCTCTCCACCATCGTGCAGCAGTTCACCCAGGGCAATATCACAGCCACCAACAATCCGCTCGACCTCGCGATCAACGGCGGCGGCTTCTTCCGCGTGACGGATGCCGCCGGTACTCCCTACTACAGCCGCAACGGCCAGTTCCAGGTGGACAAGAATGGCCAGATCGTCAACAGCCAGGGCTTGCGGGTGACCGGCTACATGGCCGACAGTACCGGCGCCATCGTGCAGGGCAACCTGCAGGAGATCACCATCCCGATCTCGGATATCGCGCCGCAGGCGACCGGCACGAGTCCTTCCGCCTCTGGCGTAGAGGCGGAGTTGAAACTGGACAGTACCGAAGATCCGATCGCCACGGCGTTCGACTCCGCCGATCCGACCACCTACAACTACTCGACCTCGACCTCGATTTACGACAGCCTGGGTAACGCCAGTATCCTGACCATGTACTTCCAGAAGACTGCGGCCAGTACCTGGGACGTGCACACCACGCTGACGCCCCCGGGCGGTACACCCATCGATATCACGCCCGCCACCGTGCCGACCATCGTGTTCGACTCCGACGGCCTGATCAACGCGGCTGCTTCGCCGGAATTGACCAATGGCGCGTTCACCCAGACCATTACCGCTGCGCAGCTAGGTACCGGCGCGTCAGCCATGTCCTTCGCAGTGGATTTCACCGGCACCGTGCAATGGGGTGGCGAATCGACGGTCATCGACCTGGCGCAGGACGGTTTCGCTTCGGGCAGCCTGACGGGCTTCACGATCTCCGATGACGGCATACTGCTTGGTCGCTACTCCAACGGCCAGTCCAAGAACCTGGCGCAGCTCGTGCTGGCGAACTTCCGCAATCCGCAGGGTCTGCAGCCGCAGGGCAACAACGTGTGGGCGGAGAGCGCGACCTCCGGTCCGGCCCTGCTTGGGGTGCCGCAGAGCGGCCAGTTCGGCGCAATCCAGTCGTCGGCAGTGGAGGATTCCAACGTGGACCTCACGGCCGAGCTGGTAAACATGATCACCGCACAGCGCGTGTACCAGGCGAATGCGCAGACCATCAAGACGCAGGATGCCGTGCTGCAGACCCTGGTCAACCTCCGTTAACGCTGACTGATGGATCGCCTTCTCTACATTGCGATGAACGGTGCCAAGCACAGCATGCTGCAGCAGGCTGTGACGGCGCAGAATCTCGCCAACGTTTCCACCACCGCATACAAGGCGCAAAGCCACGCATTCCGTGCATTGCCGGTGGTTGGACCAGGGGCGCCGACGCGTACTTTCGTCGTCGATTCGACGCCGCGCGCCGATTTGTCGACCGGCGGCATTCGCAGCACCGGCCGTCCGCTGGACGTTGCCGTCAACGGCAGCGGCTGGATCGCAGTGCAGGACAGTGCCGGACAGGAAGCCTATACCCGCAACGGCAGCCTGCAGGTAGGCATCAATGGCCTGCTAGTGACGAGCAACGGCTTGCCGGTAATGGGCGACGGCGGCCCGATCACGATTCCCGAGGATTCGGAAGTCACCATCGGCAAGGACGGCACGATCACCATCGTCACCAATAACCAGTACAACGCGATGACTGCCATCGCACGTATCAAGCTGGTGAATCCGGCTGATAACGATATGGTGCGCGGCGAGGATGGCTTGTTCCGTCAATCCAGCGGCCAGCCGGCAGTTGCCGATGCCGAGGTGACGCTCACGTCGTCCGCGCTGGAAGGCAGCAATGTCAACAGCGTGACCGCGCTGATCGACATCATCGATCAATCCCGCTTTTTCGACATGCAGATCAAGCTGATGCAAAAAGCGGACGAAAACGCCAACCGTGCCGTGCAAGTCATGTCGCTGACGGCTTAACCTGAAGGATAGAACATGCTTAGATCACTATGGATCGCCAAAACCGGGATGGAGTCGCAGCAGATCAACATCGACGTCATTTCGAATAACCTGGCCAATGTCAGCACCAACGGTTTCAAGCGTTCCCGTCCGGTGTTCGAGGATCTGATCTACCAGACCCTGCGCCAGCCAGGCTCCCAGGCATCGCAGCAGACGCAGGTGCCCTCAGGTTTGCAGATCGGTGTCGGAGCGCGGCCGGTAGCCACGGAGCGCATTTTTCTGCAAGGCAATCTGCAGCAGACCGGTAATACGCTGGATATGGCGATTCAGGGCAATGGCTTCTTTCAGGTGCAACTGCCGGATGGAACGCTTGCCTATACCCGCGATGGCGCTTTCCAGGTCAATAACGAAGGTACGGTGGTTACTGCCAATGGCGATATCCTTCAGCCGCAGATCACGATTCCGGCCGATGCGGTTTCCATCGATATCGCCAAGGACGGCACGGTCACGATTACCCAGCCTGGAAATACCACGACCACCCAAGGCCCGATCCAGCTCACCAGCTTCATCAATCCGGCCGGCCTGCAAAGCCAGGGCGATAACCTATATCTGGAGACTGTGGCTTCCGGTACGCCGAATTCTTCCAATCCTGGCGTCAATGGCTTGGGTTCGCTGCAAGCAGGGTTTGTCGAAACCTCCAACGTCAACGTGGTGGAAGAGCTGATCAACATGATCACCGCGCAGCGCGCCTATGAAATCAACTCGAAATCCATTCAGGCCTCCGACCAGATGCTGCAACGCCTGGTCCAGCTTTGATACGTGATGGAACGAACGATGAACACTCTGCGTAATCTACTGCCGATCCTGATGCTGGTCTTGTTGGCCGGGTGCAATACCGACCCATCCACAAATGTGGCGCAGCCGATGACGGCGAGGCCGACGCCGCCGGTGCAGAATGTTCAGCGCGACGGCTCGATTTACCGGGTAGCCGATGCCCGCCCGTTGTTCGAGGACCGACGGGCACGTTTTGTCGGAGACACGTTGACGGTAAATATCGTCGAGCGCTCCAGCGCGACCAAGAGTATCGATGAGAGCAACGAGCGTACTGGTGATGTGAATGTTTCCGTGCCGACGCCCACGATTCTGGGCCTGACCCCGAAGCGCATACCCCGGAATATCCCCGGATTCACGCGCGGGACCAATCTCGATACCAGCGTAACTGCCAGCTCCGATATCAGCTACGACAGTGCCGAGTCGAACAGCAACAAGAACACCATCAGCGGCACCATTACCGTGACGGTGATCGAAGTGCTGCCTAACGGCAACCTGATGGTCAGTGGCGAGAAGCAGGTCGCGATCAACCAGAATACCGAGTTCATCCGCCTTTCCGGGGTGGTGAATCCGATCAACATCACCGCGGCCAACGCGGTCAGCTCGACGCAGTTGGCGGACGCCCGCATTGAGTCGAAGGGCAAGCAAAGCATGGACGCTGCGCAGATCATCAGCCTGATGTCGCGCTTTTTCATCTCGCTGGTACCTTTTTAAGAGAGCAACGATATGAACTCGGCAATCAAATGGGCAAGCCTGCTGCTGACGATAATGCTGGCGATGCCGGCTCAGGCGGAGCGCATCAAGGATCTTGCCTCCATTCATGGCGTGCGTAACAACCAGCTGGTTGGCTACGGTCTCGTGGTCGGCCTTGACGGTACCGGCGACCAGACGACGCAAACGCCTTTCACCGTGCAGAGCATTGTCAGCATGCTGCGCAATATGGGTGTCAATCTTCCTCCCGGTACCAACTTGCAACTGAAGAATGTCGCCGCAGTGATGGTCACGGCTAATCTGCCGCCTTTTGCCAGAAGCGGCCAAAGTCTGGACGTTACCGTTTCATCCATGGGTAATGCCAAGAGCCTGCGCGGCGGTACGCTGCTGATGTCACCGCTCAAGGGCGCTGATGGTCAGGTCTACGCGGTGGCGCAAGGCAATGTGATGGTTGGCGGTGTGGGTGCTTCGGCAGGCGGATCCAGCGTGCAGGTCAATCACCTGAGCGCGGGACGTATCCCGTCGGGCGCAACCGTGGAGCGCGCGGTGCCGACAGACGTCGGACAAGGGCAGTTCGTCAATCTCGAACTGCATCAGACCGACTTTACTACGGCAACGCGTCTGGTGGATGCCGTTAATCGTAACTTCGGACCTGGAACCGCTGTTGCGGTAGACGGACGCACGGTGCAGGTTGCTGCGCCGCTGGATGCCAATCAGCGCGTGACCTTCATCTCCCGCATGGAAAACCTTACGCTGGCTCCGGGCGAAGATATTGCACGCGTCATACTGAATGCGCGTACCGGGTCCATCGTGATGAACAAGGAAGTGAAGCTCGATACCGTCGCGGTTGCCCACGGCAACCTGTCGGTGATCATCAGCAGCGAGCCGCTGGTGAGCCAGCCGGCCGCCTTCTCGCAAGGTCAGACCGTGACCAGCGAGTCTGCCGAAATCGAGATCAAGGAAAAGAAGGGCGAGCTGGTGATGGTCAAGGCCGGTGCCTCCCTGGGTGAAGTGGTCAAGGCGCTCAACGCGGTTGGCGCAACGCCGCAGGACTTGCTTGCCATCCTGCAAGCGATGAAGGCCGCCGGCGCACTCAAGGCCGATCTGGAAGTCATCTAGGTTCTGACGATGCTGCCCGATTCCCTCGCCCTTAACCCGAAAAGCCTCGACAACCTGCGCTTGCAGGCGAAGCAGGAAAACGGCAAGGAAGCGGTCCGGGCGGCAGCGCAGCAATTCGAATCCTATTTCCTGCAGATGATGCTGCGCACCATGCGGCAGACTCTGTCGCAGGATGGTCCGTTCGATAGCCAGGAAACCAAGATGTTCAGCGAAATGTTCGACCAGCAGGTCGCGCAGAACATTTCGCAGAGCAAGGGCCTGGGGCTTGCCGACATGCTGGTGCAGCAGATGCAGCTCTCGCTTGAAACACAGGGGATCAAGGCTGCGCCTCGTCCGTACGACTTGCCGTCTATCGCGCAGCCGTCCGAGGCAACTGTTTCCGGTGAGGCTGTTTCCGGCGTGGCCGCCAGTCCCAGCGGCGTGGGCGATAAAGCCATGACGCCGCGCAGTTTCGTCGACAAGCTGTGGCCGCATGCGGTGGATGCCGCGGCCGAGCTGGGCGTTTCGCCGCATGTCCTGCTGGCACAGGCCGCGCTTGAAACCGGCTGGGGCAAGCATGTACTCAAGGCCGCCGATGGCACGGACAGCAACAACCTGTTCAATATCAAGGCGGGCAGCCGCTGGGAAGGGCGGACAGTAGCGAAGGAAGTGACGGAGTACATCAACGGACAACCGGTCAAGTCCTTGGAAACCTTCCGCGCGTACGATACGCCGGCGGAAGCTTTTGCCGATTATGCCAGCCTGCTCTCTACCAATCCGCGCTATGCCGGCACGTTGAATCAGGATGCGGAAGGTTTCATCAGCGGCCTGCGGCAGGGCGGGTTCGCCACCGATCCCGGCTATGGGGACAAACTGCGCCGTATCATCGGCAGTGTCGCGTTGCGGCAAGGACTGGCGGCTTAAGTTTCAGGTCGACTGGCCGATATTGAACACATGATCGAAAGCGAGAAAGCATGAGCATATACAGCGTGGCTACATCGGCGTTGCAATCGTCGCAAGTCGCGATTGCGACCATTGGGCACAATATCGCCAATGCCAACACGGAGGGCTATCGTCGCCAGGAAGTGATCCTGGGCACCAACGGCGCCACGCGTACCGGCAGCGGATTTCTCGGCCAGGGCGTCAGCGTAACCTCGGTCCAAAGAGTCTACAGCGAACTGCTCGAGCGCCAGGTGAGCCGGAGCGAAGCGCAAGCCGGGTATCTCGACCAGTACCTGCAGGGCATGCAGCAGATCAACAATATCCTGGGGGATCGGTCTGTCGGGTTTTCCTCGATGGTGCAGGCGTTTTTTGCCTCTTGGAGTGACCTTGCCGATGACGCCTCCTCCGCCTCCGCCCGGCAGGCGGTGCTGGGCACGGCTGAGACGCTGGCCAACAACCTCAATGGGGTCGGCGAGTATTTGCAATCGTTGCAGGATAGCGTCAATGCCGATATCACCAGTGTTGTTGACCAGATCAACAGTTATGCGACGAACATCGCCAAGTTGAACAGCCAGATCGTCAACGCCCAGACCTCCGACACGCAGCCGCCCAACGACCTGCTCGACCAGCGCGACCAGCTGGTGTCAAAGCTGAATGAGCTGGCGGGCGTCACGGTGGTCAAGGATGCCGCGACCAATGGCTACAATGTCTTTCTCGGCAACGGCTACCTACTGGTCGGGGGCATGACGGCGTCATCCATCACCGCCCAATCGTCCTTGTACGACCCGGATCGGATGGAGGTGTTCGATGCGAATGGCGGCGTGCTACTGTCCCGAGAAGCCGGCTCGCTGGGCGGCAAGTTGGGCGGCCTGCTGGATTATCGCTCGGAGTCGCTCGATGTGGCCCAGAATTCGCTGGGACGGCTGGCCATCGCACTGTCCCAGAGCGTCAACGACCAGCACCAGTTGGGGCAGGATTTGAACGGTGCGGCGGGCGGCCTGTTTTTCAGCGATCCCTCCACGTTTGCCCAAACTTTTGCCAGCAGCAACAATAGCGGCAGTGGTGACATCGACGCCACAATAGACGACGCCAGCGCGCTGACGACCTCCGATTACCGGTTGTCTTATGATGGTGCCGCTTATACCCTCACGCGGCTCTCCGATGGACAAGCCTGGAGCAACGCCAGCCTGGCCACGCTGTCGACTACGGCCGACCAGGGGTTTACGCTCTCGCTCGCCAGCGGTACGGTGAGTTCGGGCGACAGCTACCTGATCCGGCCGACCGTGTCGGGATCGACCAGTGCCAGCGTCGCGATCTCGGACCCGAACCTGATCGCCGCCGCCTCGCCTATTGCGGCTGCCGCTGCGACCGCCAACACCGGTACGGCACAGTTCACCCAGCCGACCGTCGATACGAGCAACCAGCCGCCGCTCAACGCCAACCTGACCAGCACGGTGACGATTACCTTCACCTCCGCTACCACGTTCGATGTGTCCGGTACGGGCACCGGCAATCCGACCGGGCTGACCTATACCGCGGGCGACGACATTAGCTACAACGGATGGACGTTCCAGATCACCGGCATACCCGCGACCGGCGATGTGTTCACCGTCTCGGCTAATACGAGCGGAGAGCTGGACAATCGCAACGCGCTGGCCATGGCGGGGCTGCAAAACAACAAGACGCTGGTGGGCGGCAGCGCTTCGCTGGAAGGCGCGTATGCCGCGCTGGTCGGCAGCATCGGAAACAAAACCAGCCAGGTCGAGGTCAATCAGAAGGCGCAAACCAATTTACTGAGCCAGGCGCAGCAAGCCCAGCAGTCGGTTTCCGGCGTCAACCTGGACGAAGAAGCCGCCAACCTGCTGCGTTTCCAGCAGGCGTACCAGGCGGCGGCCAAGCTTATTTCGACGGCGCAAACGATGTTCGATACCATCCTGCAAATCGGCTAAGAGATCGCAATCATGAGAATCAGTACTTCCTCCTACTTCACCATGAACCTGGCGGCGATGCAGGACAAACAGGCCACGATATTCCACGTCCAGCAGCAGATGGCGACCAGTCGCCGCATCGTGACACCGTCGGACGATCCCGTCGGCGCTGCACGCGCGTTGCAGACCGCGCGCGCGCTGTCCGTTTCGGAAAACAGCCTGGAAAGCATCGCCAAGGCGCAAACCCGGATCAAGGCGGAGTCGACCACGCTCGAAGCGATACGCCAGGTGCTGCAGAGTGCCAAGGATACGGCGGTGAGTGCCGGCACCAACCCCAGCACGCAGGAGCGTACCAGCTTCGCCAACTATCTGACACAGGTATACGATGACCTTCGCGGGTATGCCAATTCCACCGATGCGGAAGGCAATTACATATTTTCCGGGTTCAAGAACGTTTCCCCGTTCCAGCAGATCACCGGCGCTTCCAACTATCAGGGTGATAACGCAAAACGCTACGTTGCGATCAGCAGCAACCAGCAAATCCAGGTGAGCGACTCGGGCCAGGAAGTCTTCAGCGTGGGCACGGCCAACGATCCGTTCGCCGTGATCAGCCAGTTCATCACCGATCTGCAGAATAGCGCGCTGACCGGTGCGGCCTTCGACGCGGCCGCCGATACCGCCATCAGCGGCTTGGAAAATGCCCTAAGCAAGGTGGAGCAGATCAGCGACCATGTGGCCGTCCGTTTCCAGCAGCTGGATACCGCCAAGGAGACTGAGACCCAGTACAAGCTGCAGTACGAGGACGAACTGGACCGTATCGAGTCGGTGGATATGCTTACAGCAGGCGTGCAACTGCAATTGCTGCAAACAACGCTGGAGGCGACTCAGAAAGCCTTTATCAATGCCAGCCAACTGAACCTGTTCAACCTGCTGTAAGCCGTAGTTGACTCAAGAAGTGAAAAAAATCCTTGTCACCGGCGCCGACGGTTTCATCGGCTCGCATCTTACGGAAGCACTGGTACGCCAAGGACATGACGTCAGGGCATTTGTCCAGTACAACTCCTTCAACTCCTGGGGCTGGCTGGACCGCTGCGCGTCCGACGTGGCCGGCAAATTCGATGTGTTCGCCGGCGATGTCCGCGATCCGCACGGCGTCAAGACGGCGATGCAGGGGTGCGATGCGGTCCTGCACCTCGCCGCCCTGATCGCAATTCCCTACTCGTATCACTCGCCCGACACCTATGTCGACACCAACATCAAGGGCACGCTGAATATCGTTCAGGCGGCCCGCGAGTTGGGCGTGGCCAAGGTCGTCCACACCTCGACCAGCGAGGTATACGGCACCGCCCGCTTCGTGCCGATTACCGAGGAGCATCCGCTGCAGGGGCAGTCGCCGTATTCCGCCAGCAAGATCGGAGCGGACCAGATCGCCTTGTCGTTCCATTGCGCGTTTGGCACGCCGGTTACCGTCATCCGCCCGTTCAACACCTACGGCCCGCGCCAGTCGGCGCGTGCAGTCATTCCCACTGTCATCACCCAGATTGCCAGCGGCAAGCGCCAGATCAAGCTGGGCGCAGTTCATCCAACGCGCGATTTCAATTACGTGGCGGATACGGTCGGCGGTTTCCTCGCAGCTCTGGCCTCCGAGCGAGGAGTGGGCGAGGTGATCAATATCGGCAGCAATTACGAAATTTCCATTGGCGATACCGCCAAGGTGATCGCAGAAGCCATGGGTGTCGAGATCGACATCGTCACCGACGAGCAGCGCCTGCGCCCCGAAAAGAGCGAGGTCGACCGGCTATGGGCCGCCAACGAGAAAGCTGCCCGGCTGCTGGGCTGGCAGCCCAGCTATGGCGGCGTGGACGGCTTCCGCCGCGGCATCGCCGAGACTGTGGCATGGTTCCGTGAACCGGCCAACCTGGCCGCCTACAAAGCGGACATCTATAACCTGTGAGTGCCGGCGTGCAATCACCTACCGTTGGGCGCATCGTCCAGGCCATTCGCGACGTGGTGGGCGAGGGCAATGTCGTTCTGCACGAACCCCGCTTTGCCGGCAATGAATGGGTTTATCTAAAGGATTGCCTGGATTCCACTTTCGTTTCCTCGGTGGGCCGCTACGTTGATCGTTTCGAGGCTGATCTCGCCGCCTTTACCGGCGCGCGCCACGCAGTAGCCGTAGTCAATGGCACTGCCGCCCTGCATGTGGCGCTACAGCTGGCAGGCGTGCAGGCGGGCGACGAAGTGCTGGTGCCCGCGTTGACCTTCGTTGCGACCGCAAATGCCGTGGCCTATTGCGGGGCGATCCCGCATTTCGTGGACAGCGAGGAGCGCTCGCTGGGCCTGGACCCGCAGGCCTTGCGCGAGTATTTGCGCGCCACGACGGAGCTGCGCGATGGCCACTGTGTCAACCTTGCCACCAGCCGCGTGATACGCGCCGTGATCCCCATGCATGCCTTCGGCCACCCGCTGGACATCGAGGGCGTACTGGCGCTGGCGCGCGACTTCCGGCTGGAAGTGGTCGAGGACGCGACCGAATCCCTTGGCAGCACGGTGCACGGCCAGCATACCGGCACCTTTGGCCGCATGGGCGTGCTCAGTTTCAACGGCAACAAGGTGATCACCACCGGCGGCGGCGGCGCCATCCTGACGGACGACCCCGAGCTGGCGAAGCACGCCAAGCACCTGACCACCACTGCCAAAGTGCCGCACCGCTGGGCCTATGTGCACGACGAAACCGGTTATAACTACCGCCTGCCCAACATTAATGCCGCGCTGGGCTGCGCACAGCTGGAGCAGCTGTCGGGCTTTGTGGAATCCAAGCGCCGCCTGTACCAGTGCTACCAAGCTGCCTTTGCTGATATTGCCGAAGCTCGCATCCTGGCCGAGCCCGAGGGATGCCGCAGCAACTACTGGCTGCAAACGCTGCTGCTGGAAAAGTCTGCAGCCGACTTGCGCGACGAACTGCTGCAAGCCACAAACGACGCCGGGCTGATGACGCGCCCGGTGTGGGAACTGATGAGCCGGCTGCCCCCGTATCGCGATTGCCCGAGTATGGCGTTGCCGGTGGCGGAATCGCTGGAACGGCGCGTGGTCAACCTGCCGAGCAGCGCGCTTCTGGGCGCATGCTGACGCTGTTTCGTCATCCCGCCGAGAGGGTCTCCGGAGAAATGGAGGCCTTTCCTTTGCCGGATACAGGGGCATCCTCCTGTCGTCTGGCTACTGGCCGCAGCGCCTTGCTGCATTTCATTTGCCGACTCCCGCCCAGTTGCGCCCGCACGGTGCTGATGCCCGCCTATGTGGCGGAAGGTGTGATCCAGCCCTTCCGTGCGGCGGGGTTCGAGATCGCGTTTTACCGGCTGCAGCCCGACCTTAGCCCGGTTGTGGACGAGGTGGCGTCCTTGTTGCAGCAGGTCAACGGGCAGGCGGTCGTGGTGTTGATCCACTATTTCGGGTTTTCCGTGCATTCCGATACGCTGTCGGCCGTGCTGTTGCAGCATGACGCGATCGTGGTAGACGATCTCGCGCATGCACCGTTCACCGCCGGCGCCAATGGCCGCTTGCTGGGGGAGGGTGCCGATGTGGCGCTCTATTCACTGAATAAGTACTTGCCGGTCGTGGATGGCGCGATCTTGCTCAGCCGCAGGCCGGGCATTGACGTCGCTGTTGACGAAGCGGCATTGCCCGAATTGTCGGAATCCGCACAAGCGGCGTATCGCGATCATCTGCAGGCCGCCGCTGCGCTCGCCACCTCCGACCCGGCCGACGCACAGCCCTGGCTGGAAGCGCTGGGGGAAACCTACGAAGGCTATTACGCCGTGATCAACGACGACCTGAGTCCGCACCGGGAAAGCGCGGCCTCACGGCAGATGGAGGGTTCTTTCCCGTATCGCCAGCTGATCGAACAGCGCCAGGCCAACAGCCGCATCCTGTACCAGGGGCTGAAGTCGGATGCGTTTATGCTGGTGTACCCCACGCTGCCGGTTGGAGTGGTACCGTTCTGCGTTCCCGCGCGGGTAGCGGCCGAACGGCGCGACGAGATATTGGAACGCCTGTTCGTGCGCGGCATACTGCTGTCGACGCTGCAGGACAAATGGGATTTCATCCCTGCGGGCCGGCAGGCGCATTTCGCCGTCGAGTCGGCATTTTTGCGCGAGCACGTGCTGATTCCCGTCAGCGAGTTTATTTCTGCCGACGCGATGTGGTATATCGTGGAACAGCTCAACCTTATTTGAATCGGAATCAGGGCCGACTTATGGATTTTCAGACTTTTCTCGCAGACGCCGAACGCAATCTCTTTATCATCGCCGAGGCCGGGGTGAACCATAACGGCAGCCTGGAGAACGCCTTCCGGCTAGTGGATGCGGCGGTGCAGGCAGGCTGTAGCGCGGTCAAGTTCCAGACCTGGGTGACGGAAAAGGTCTACAGCCGCGACAAGTCGATCAAGCCCGACTATCAGGTGCAGACTACCCATGCGGCGGAGTCCGAATACGAGACCATCAAGAAGCTGGAGCTGAGCTTCGAGGATTTCGGCAAGATCAAGGCCTATTGCGAGCAGAAAGGCATCCTGTTCTTCTCCACGCCGGACGAGACCGACAGTGCCGATTTTCTAGGAAAACTCGGGGTCGAGCTGATGAAGACCGCCTCGCAGGACGTGACCAACACGCCCTTCCTGCGCCATGTTGCGCGGCTCGGCATGCCGGTGATTTTTTCCACCGGCGCCTGCACGCTGTCGGAGCTGGCGGAGGGCGTGGAAACCATCGTCGCAGAAAACCCGCAGCTGATCATTCTGCACTGCGTGTCGTCGTATCCTGCGCCGATGGAGCAGATGAACCTGGCCGCGATCCCGGTGCTGGCGGACATGTTCGGCCTGCCGGTGGGTTTTTCCGACCACACCACGGGTTCGGCGGCTGCCTGTGCCGCGGTGGCGCTGGGCGCGCGCGTGTTCGAGAAGCACCTGACGCTGGACAAGACCATGGAAGGCCCGGATCACCAGGCTTCGCTCGACCCTGAGGATATGCGCCTTTACTGCGAAACGCTGCGCAGCGTACGTGCCGCGATCGGCGACGGCCACAAGCGCATCATGCAGTGCGAGGAAAACACCCGCAAAGCGTTCCGCCGCTACCTGGTCGCTGTGCGCGATTTGCCGGCCGGCACGGTGCTTGGCATGCAGGATCTTTGCTTCAAGAAGGTGGTCGACGGGATTGCGCCGCGCCATCTCGAACTGGTGATCGGTAGCCGATTGACGCAGGACGTCACCGAAGATACGGTGATCACCTGGCCGATGCTGCAGCACGCCTGAGCGCCGGCAACAACAAGAAAAAAGAAACATGGCATTTTCCATACTCACCCCGGACCGTGCTGAATGGGCCGCGCTATTCGACCGTCTCCCGCCCGAGCAGCGGGACGTGTTCTACACGCCGTCGTTCGCGCGGCTGTGCCAGCGTACGCTCAACCGGGAGGACGAAGTGCTGTGCGCCGCGCTGTGGGACGACGACGCGGCGGTGCTGTACCCGTTCGCCAAGCGCAATCTCGGTCGGCTGACCGCATTTAACGAATTTTCCGGCCATTACGACATCACCGGCCTTTATGGTCGAGGCGGCCTGGTCTCTACCGGGGCCAATCAGGAAACGCTGGCCGCCTTCCACGCCGCGATGGCCGACTACTGCCGGGCGAGCAACATCGTCTGCGGCTTCGACCGCTACCATCCGGTGCTGGCCAACGAGGCCAGCGCTGCTGCTGAGACCAAGGTGATGGACATCGGCGGTTTCGTGGTGGTTGACCTCCGCCCGCCGCTGGACGCGATCCAGGAGGCGTTCAAGCCTTCCGTGCGCAAGGACCTGCGCAAAGCGGAGCGTAACGGCATCCAGTGCTTCGCCGAGGCGGACGGTGTGCATCTCGCGGATTTTCTCGATATCTACCACGGCACCATGGCGCGCAATGCTGCGAGCGAGTTCTACTACTTTTCGGCGGAGTATTTCGCCACGCTGTGCCAGACCATCCCCGGCCAGTTCCATTTCTTCTATGCGCTCGCCGGCGAACAGATCGTGTCCTGCGAACTGGTGCTGCTGCAGGGAAAATATGCCCATTCCTTCCTCGGCGGCACGCGACGGGAAGCGCTGCCGTTATCCGCCAATCCGATGCTCAAATGGGAGATCATCCGCACCTTGAAAGCATTGGGCTGCGAGTATTTCCTGCTCGGCGGCGGCACGCATCCGGACGACGGCATTTTCCAGTTCAAGAAGGCCTATGCCCCGGAAGGCGTGCTCCCGTCGCGTATCGGGGGTACGATATGGGACCGCGACGCTTACCGGCAGCTGCGGGAGGCGATGACCGCAGCGGGCATCGCCATTCCGCATAACCGTTTTCAATTCTACGACCTGAACTGATATGCAGAGTACGCCATCCTTGGCCAAAGCCCTCGACTACTGGGAGAACATATTCGCCCGGCGCGGCTGGGGCGCCTATCCCCCGGAAGAACTGGTGCGTTTCATTGCGCGCAGTTTCCGCGCGGTGCCCGACCGCGCGCAAGTGCGCGTGCTGGAAATCGGCTGCGGCCCCGGCCCCAATATCTGGTTCCTGGCACGCGAGGGCTATGCGGCCGCAGGTATCGACGGCTCGCCTACCGCGATCCGCCAGGCCGAGGCGCGCCTGCAGGCGGAAGGCTTGCCCGGCGCCGATCTCCAGGTAGGTGATTTTTCCAGTCTGCCGTGGCCCGATGCCAGTTTCGATGCGGTGGTCGACGTGGCCGCGCTGTACGCCAACCCAATGCAGACCATACGCGCGACGGTGGCTGAGATTGCCCGCGTGCTCAAGCCCGGCGGGGTGTTCTTCGGCAAGATGTTTGCCGAGGGATGCACCGGCAGCCAGAGCGGGACCATGATCGAGCCGGGCACCATGCGCAAGCCGACCGAAGGTCCCTGCGCCGGTAACGAGGTCGCCCATTTCTTCTCATGCACGGAACTGCATGAACTGTTTGCAGGTTTCGATGAACTCGGGATCGATCAGATCCATCGTACCGATGGCAACGGGCAGATTCATATTTTTGAATGGCTGATGAGCGCCAGGAAGCCATCGCAGAGCTAAACTTAGCCGCTCGGCGGAATATAAACGGAGAATTCAATCCCATGAAAAACGACCAAAACCAGGATTCAACGGAAATCAAGGCCAAGTGGAATGCTTCTGAACGGGAGGTGGCTATTCGCCAGAGCCTGATCAAGAGCTTCAAGGAATGCCCGATTCCCGACAACGAGATCTTTTCCAATCTCGGCCTGTTCCTGAGCCGCCAGAACCTGTCACAGCTGCTGTTCGTCAACGAAATCTACCAGCAGATACTCGACGTGCATGGCGTGGTGATGGAGTTCGGCGTGCGCTGGGGCCGCAACATGGCCTTGTACGAATCTCTGCGCGGCATCTACGAGCCGTTCAATCACAATCGCAAGATCATCGGTTTCGACACCTTCGAGGGCTTTCCATCCATCGATGAAAAGGACGGAAAGTCCGAGATCATCGAAGTCGGGGCCTACAACGTCACGCAGAATTACGATCAATACCTTGCGGGCATCCTCGACTACCACGAACAGGAAAGCCCGATCTCCCACATCAAGAAATACGAGCTGGTCAAGGGCGATGCGGTCAGCTCGATCCAGCAATACCTGGAGCGCAACCCGCAGACTATCGTTGCGTTTGCCTATTTCGATTTCGATATCTACGAGCCGACCGTGGCCTGCCTGAACGCGATCAAGGATCGCCTCACCAAGGGCAGCATTATCGGCTTTGATGAGCTCAACCATAAGGACTATCCCGGCGAAACGCTGGCGCTGAAAGAGGTGCTGGGATTGGGTCGTTACCAGATCCGGCACAGCAAGTTCAGCCCAACCCAATCCTACATCGTCATCGAGTGATGAACGTGATGAGACGCAAGGTCTGCGTCGTTACCGGCACCCGTGCCGATTACGGTTGCCTGCGCTGGGTCATGGAAGGGATCAAGGCAGCGGATGGGCTGGAGTTGCAGGTGATCGCCACCGGCATGCACCTGTCGCCAGAGTTCGGCCTGACCTACCGCGAGATCGAGAAGGACGGCTTCACCATCGACCGCAAGGTGGAGATGCTGCTGAGCTCGGATACGCCGACCGGCGTTAGCAAATCCATGGGGCTGGGAATGATAGGCTTCGGCGAGGCCATCGAGCAATTGAAACCCGACCTGATGCTGGTGCTGGGCGACCGCTTCGAGATTTTCGCCGCGGCGGCGTCGGCGATGACCGCGCGCGTGCCGCTGGCGCACCTGCACGGAGGGGAGACCACCGAAGGCGCGATCGACGAAGCGATACGCCACTCGATCAGCAAGATGTCCCATCTGCATTTCGTCGCGGCCGAGGACTATCGCCGGCGTGTGGTGCAGCTGGGCGAGCATCCAGAGCGCGTGTTCCTCGTGGGCGGGCTGGGCATCGACAATATCCAACGGCTGGAACTGCTGGATCGCACCGCGCTGGAAGCCTCGCTGGACTTCGAGCTCGGACCAAAAAATCTGCTGGTCACCTTTCACCCGGTCACCCTGGAGAAATCCACCGCCGGCGCGCAAATGGCTGAATTACTGGCGGCACTGGAAGCACTGGAAGACACGCACCTGATTTTCACCATGCCCAACGCCGACACGGACGGCCGCATCCTGATCGACATGGTCGAGCAGTTCGCCGCCACCCATTCCAATGCCCGCGCCTATACTTCCCTCGGGCAGTTGCGCTACCTTTCCTGCATCCGCCAGATGGACGGCGTGGTAGGGAATTCCTCCAGCGGCCTGGCCGAGGTACCCAGCTTCCGCAAGGGCACGATCAATATCGGCGATCGTCAGCGTGGCCGGCTGAAGGCGGGCAGCGTGATCGATTGCGCCCCGGAACGACAGTCGATTGCCGCCGCCCTGCGTACGCTATACTCCCCGGAATTCCAGGCCGAGCTGGAGACAGTGCGCAATCCCTACGGCGAGGGCGGTGCGAGCGAGAAAGTGGTGCGGGTGCTGCAGGAATATCCGCTGGATACGCTGCTGAAGAAAACCTTTTACGATCTTGCGCGATGATTGAGATGAAGAATTTACCCATGACCCGGCAGGCAGTCGCATGAGCGAGAGCGCCCAACATTCACTCGCCGAGCCGTGGCGCAAAACCCTGCTCGCGCCCGATGCCACGCTGCAGCAGGCCATCCTGAGCCTGGACGCATCCGCCTTGCAGATCGCCATGGTGGTCGATGCCGATGGCGGCTTGATCGGCACGCTGACAGATGGGGACATCCGCCGCGGGCTGCTGCGAGGCATGGACATGCATAGCCCGGTTGGGCCTATCGTCAATCGCGAGCCTTTGCTCGTCCCACCGCAGCTGGAGCGTGAGACGGTGCTGCAGTTGATGCAGGCGAATAAGGTAAGACAGCTTCCCGTGGTGGATGACCAGCGCCGCGTGGTGGGGTTGCATGTATGGGATGAGCTGCTGGTACCCGTTCAACGTCCCAATACCATGGTAATCATGGCAGGCGGTCAGGGAGTGCGATTACGGCCTTATACCGAACGCTGCCCCAAGCCCATGCTGCCAGTGGGCGGCAAGCCGATGCTGGAGCACATCATCGAACGTGCGCGGGCCGAAGGCTTCCAGCGCTTTGTGCTGGCGGTGCACTACCTGGGCCATATGGTCGAAGAGTATTTCGGCGACGGCAGCCGCTGGCAGGTCCGGATCGATTACCTGCGCGAAGAAACCCCGCTGGGCACCGCCGGAGCGCTGGCACTGCTGCATCCAAAGCCGGAAGTGCCGCTGATCGTCACTAACGGCGACGTGCTGACGGATATCCATTACGGTGAGCTGCTGGATTTCCATCACCATCACGGCGCGATGGCGACGATGGCAGTGCGCCTGCACGAGTGGCAGCATCCCTTCGGCGTGGTGCGCACGAGCGGCGTGGACATCGTTGGCTTCGAGGAAAAGCCGGTGATCAAGAGCCATATCAATGCTGGCGTCTATGCGCTTGATCCAAGCGTACTGGGTCACATGCACAAGGGCGAGCATTGCGATATGCCGACGCTATTCGGCAAGCTGCAGGAGCGCGGACTGCGTACCGTGGTTTACCCGATGCATGAGCCCTGGCTGGATGTCGGACGAGTCGACGATTACACTGCCGCCAACCAGAAAGCCCAGCCCTGATGGCGGATCGTATCCTGATCGTCGGCCTGGGAAGCATCGGCAAGCGGCACGCCCACGTCATCAAACAGTTGCGGCCGGAGTGCGAGATCATCGCGTTGCGGCGGCAAGCGAGTGACGCAACGCCGGAATCCGGCATCGACTACTGCGTGACCAGTCTGGAAGAGGCTTTGCGGCTCCAGCCGCGGATTGCAGTGATCGCCAACCCCGCCAGCCACCATGTGTCGGTGGCGATTCCGTTGGCGGAAGCAGGTATACATTTGCTGGTCGAGAAGCCGATTTCCAGCACGGCCGGTGACGTGCCAGCATTGATAGAAGCATGCCGCCGCCGGGGCATTGTCCTCATGACGGCCTACAACATGCGCTTCCTGCCTGCGCTGCAGCGTTTCCGGGAATTGATTCGGCAAGGACGCGTCGGGCATGTGCTTTCGGTGCGCGCCGAAGTGGGGCAGTACTTGCCGTCCTGGCGTCCCGGTAACGACTACCGTAGCAATGTTTCCGCGCAGGCCGCGCTGGGCGGCGGCGCATTGCTGGAGCTGAGCCACGAAATCGACTTCCTGCGCTGGGTCTTCGGCGAAATCGACTGGGTCAACGCGGCGCTGCTCAGGCAGAGCGTGCTGGAGATTGACGTCGAGGATACGGTGCATCTGCTGCTGGGATTTCGCCAGATTACCGAACGCGGACCGCTGGTGGCTGCGGTGGACATCGATTTCATCCGCCACGACACCACTCGCAACTGCACCGCGATCGGCGAGGCCGGGTCGCTGCGCTGGAATGCGCTGGAGGGCAAGGTAGAATTCTACGCGCCGGGCGGGACGGCTTGGGAGGTGCTGGAGGAATGCCCGTCGCAGCGCGATGACAGCTATCTTGCCGAATGGCGGCATTTCCTGGAATGCGTCGAAACCGGGACTCAGCCCATGATCAGTGGCGAGGACGGACTGGCGGTGCTGCAAGTGATCGAGGCCGCGCGAGCGTCTTCCGCCGCCGGGGCCGTAGCCAAGGTGCTGCATCCGTGAATATCGTCGCCCTGATCTGCGCACGCGGCGGCTCCAAGGGCCTGCCGGGCAAGAACATCCGGCCGCTGGGAGGCACGCCTTTGATTGCGTGGTCGATCCGCCAGGCCCAAGCTGTGTCGCGCATCAAGCGTGTGATCGTGTCCACGGACTCCGAGGAAATCGCCGGCGTCGCCCGCCAATATGGCGCGGAAGTGCCGTTCATGCGTCCCGCCGAACTGGCGCAGGACACTAGCCCGGAACGCGGCGTATGGCGGCACGCGCTGGAGTACCTGAAATCGACTGAAGGCGCTTACCCGGACGTACTGATCGTAGTGCCTGCGACCGCGCCATTGCGGTCGCCGGAAGACCTGGAACGCTGCCTGGACGAATTTGCCAAGGGCGAGGCGGAGACCGTCATCACCGTTGCCGAACCGCATCGCAACCCCTATTTTAATATGGTGAAGACGCGCGCCGACGGCTGCGTCGAGCTGGTCATCCTGCCGGAAAATGGCGTGCTCACGCGGCGCCAGGACGCGCCGGACGTTTACGACGTGACCACCGTGGCCTACGTGACCGCACCGGAGTTCGTGATGCGGGCCTGGAACATATTCGAAGGGCGGGTGCGCGCGGTGCGAATCCCGGTCGAACGGGCGGTCGATATCGACACCCTCATGGATTTCAAGGTGGCGGAATGCCTGCTCGAATATCGCAAGGAAAGGGAAGAAAGTGCTGAATGACAAGGTTGTTGTGATCACCGGCGGAGCGGGGCTGCTGGGCCGCAATTTCAGCCAGGCAGTTGCGGCGCAGGGCGGCGTCGCCATCGTCGCTGACGTGAATCTTCCGGCCGCCGAGGCAGTGGCTGCAAAGATTGCGGCGGAGCATCCCGGCCGCGCCCAGGCCGCACAGCTCGACATTACAGACAAGGCCTCCCTCGACGGCCTCATCGCAACGCTGGACAAGAAATACGGCCGCATCGACGCGGTGGTGAACAATGCCTACCCGCGCAACGCAAATTTCGGGCGGCAGTTCGAGGATATCGAGTACGCGGATTTCTGCGAAAACCTCAACTTGCACCTCGCCGGCTACCTGCTGGTGGCACAGCGCTTCAGCCGGTATTTTGGCGAGCATGGCGGCGGCAATATCGTCAACATGGCCTCGGTTTACGGCGTCATCGCCCCGCGCTTCGATATCTACAAGGGCACGAAGATGACCAACTCTGTGGAGTATGCGGCCATCAAGTCAGGCATCCTGCATTTCTCCCGCTACCTCGCCCAGTATCTCAAGGGTAGGGGCATTCGCGTCAATTGCCTGAGCCCCGGCGGTATCCTGGACCGCCAGCCGGAGTCCTTCCTGGAGGCCTACAGGGCGCACTGCAACGAAAAGGGCATGCTGGACCCGCAGGACGTGAGCAATACCCTGGTCTTCCTGCTGTCGGATGCCTCGCGCTACATCACCGGCCAGAACCTGATCGTCGATGACGGTTTTACGCTTTGAGAAAGCTTAATCCTAAAAGAAACGGCAAATGAAATTACTGGATGATTTGATATTCATGCGGAACCGCGCGTTTTCACCTGATGTGAAGGTGCCGCGGCTGATGTTCTACCATCTTCCGAAAACCGGCGGGTCGTATGTGTACAACTCGCTGAGCGGTGCACTCCTGCTGCTATCGCAGATCATCGCCGCAAATAATCCGCGTTTCCCCGGATTCAAATACGATAGGATCGACAAGCCGGAGGCAAAAGAGTGGATAAAGCACTTATGGTTGGTCGCTACACATCTTCCTTACGGTTGGCATTTTGATTACCAGCCCCAGCCTCCCTTCCAGCTTTTTACGCTCGTGCGCGACCCGTTCGAGCGGGTGCTCTCGGACTATACCTACACCTGCATGCGAAAGGGGAAGCGCACGAGCAAGGAGGAATTCCTTGAGTTTGCGGCCCTGGAAGAAAATCGCAACATCATGGTGCGCCATTTCTGCGGCGGCGATCCGGCTTCTCCTCTGGATGTGGCCGGGGTCATGCGTATCCTGGAGCGTGACTTTCTTGCGTACGACACCACAGAACATATTCCGGAACTGATCGAGGGTTTGCTCAACCACGCCAACCTCCCGAATGTCATGGTGCAGGGCAGGATCAATTACACGCTGGACGAATACAAGCTCGACGCTTCCGATTTGCGGCCAAGAATCGAGGCCGAGAACCGCGCCGATCTCGAGCTATATGCCGAGATTCAGGCCCGTCCGCGTCAATTGCCCATCCCCGCCGGGGAAAGCTACCATCCAGCGACTATCCTGATGCAGGAAACCGGCGGGAGCGAGAGGAGCATGATGCGCTTTCAATCGATAGCCACCGCACAGCTTCTGGATATGGTTGCCCAATCACAAACCGGTAAGGCGCTTTTTTCGCATTATTTCAAGTAAACGCGTGCGATTGATACAGGCAATCATTTTTGCGGCGCTTGCTTTCATACCTTTGGCTTGTCCGCGTGTCCGCATCGGTGCTAACCTTGCTGCCAGTCTGCATTTGCCACCCAGCTTTTTCGTGAAGATCCTATGACGCCATTACAACAAGCCTATCTCAAGAAATTGCGCGCCACGGCGGAGGCCAATGCGGCGTTTTTCGAGCTCAACATGCCCCAGCACAAGAGGCTGCTGGACGAGGCGCCGACGGCGTCGGTGGATATTTCCGACCAAGGTGATCTGGTGGTGCGCTATGCCGACGGTTCAAGTCGCAGTGTCACGGCGGACCTGCTGGAAATCGAGGCGCGCATCGAGCAGTTTGCTGATCTGGAGGATCGCCCGCAAATCCTGGCGTTCCATAACCTGCGCAAGTTCTATCAGAACCCCAGCCACGGCGATTTCCAGGTATTCCATTATTCCAAGCTGGACGCCGAGTATCCCAACCGGGCGACCTACCATTTTGCCAAGCATTACCCGAACAACAGCGGCCTGAACCGCTACCCCAGCTTCGGCGAGAAGGAGATTCCGCTGCTGATTGTGTTCGGCAGCCGGCTGGGCTGGCACCTGCCACGCCTGCTTGCGGAGTACAAGATTCGTCACCTGATCGTGATCGAGCCGGATGTGGATGCGTTCCGCCTGTCCGTGTTCTTCCAGGACTACGTGCTGCTGAGCCGGCTGGCGCTGGAGCGCGGGACCGACCTCATCTTCATCGTGCAGTCCGATGTCGACAAGATCGCGCGCTCCATGACCGCGGCGATGCTGAAGTCGCAGGGATTGCCGCAGTTCTTTATCCACGGCGCCTCGATGTTCTACGCGCTCGACGATGCCGAGATGGTGATGAGCATCCGCACCACCATCATCGATACGTTGTGGGAATTGTTCTTCGGCATGGGCTATTTCGATGACGAACTGATTACCATCCGGCATACGTTCGATAACCTCAAGCAAGGCTTCCCGATCTTTTCCCGGCGCAATGCGCTGAATCCGGATGCGGTGGCCTTCATCGTCGGCTCCGGGCCGTCGCTGGACGGCCTCATCCCGTTGCTGCGCGAATATGGCGACCGGGCGGTCATCTTCAGTTGCGGCACCGCCATTTCCATTTTGCACAAGGTAGGCATCAAGCCGCATTTCCATCTTGAAAAAGAGCGGCAGGACATCGTCACGGATATCATCGCGAAGTCCATCAGCAATGACCTGGAGTTTCTCAAGGGGATCAATTTCATCGGCCTGAGTCCGGTCTATTCCGGAGTGTTCCGCATGTTCGACCGTTGCGGCATGTTGGTCAAGGCGGCGGACACCATGGGAGCCCTGCTTGAGGCCAATGGGATGCCCGGCGACACCATATTGAGCGGCCAGCCTACGGTCACTAATGCCGCCATGGACTATGCGCTGTGCGCCGGATTCAGGAATATCTATCTGTTTGGCGTGGACATGGGCAGCAAGGACAAGGAGAAGCATCACTCCCAGCACACGGTGTACGTCAATCTGATGCCTGAGGAGGATCATCTCAAGAAAATCCTGGCACACCAGCCTTCCAACGACATCGTCGTTCCCGGCAATTTCGGTGGCGAGGCTCATGCCAACAAGATCCTTGCATTCGCCCGGCGCATGATGAGTTTTTCGATCGGCGGTTATCCCGATGCCAGGGTATACAACCTCAATGATGGTGCCTTGATCGAAAATGCCGCGCCGTTGCACCCGGCGGACTTCGCCGAGCAGTGGACGGGTGGTTGCGATAATCGGGCAACAGTCGAAGCGGCCATGGCAACCTTCGAACCCAGGGACGTCGACCTGGAGGCCTTGCAGCAAAAGTTGATGGAACTTATCGATAGCTTTATCGCGCAGGTCGAAGCGATCGTCGCACGGCCCCAAACGAACTTGTCCGACGTGCTCGACAAGATGGTGGAAATGCACTGGATGACGCTCTCGCCGACCAACATCAACGATCCGTGCGGCCTGCTGTTTCGGGGTACGGCGGCGCGCCTGTTGAGCATGGCGTACAATGCGGCCACCATCATCAAGGATAGTGACGAGGCCTTGGCCAAGGCCGAGTGGGATTTCGCGAACCTGGTTGATTGCCTGCACGAGGCCAGGGGCGAAGTGCTGAAGAACATACGGATCGCTCTCGACGGAGCGGAACAATGACTGGAAAAACATCATGAGAATCGACCCTCTAGAGCAAGTCAGGCTGAACAAACGCATCGAGCAGGCGCATGCCCAGATGATGGGCGGCGATGCCGAAAGTGCGCGTAAGATATTCCAGGAAATCCTGCTGCAAAAACCGGAATACTCAGCGGCCTTGCACGGGCTGGGGGTGCTGAGCGTCGGGCGAGGTGAGGTGGAAGAGGCGGAGCACTTGCTGCGCCAGGCTATCGCCGCTGACACCGAAAATGTCCTGGCATGGAACGACCTGGGAGAAGCGCTGCGCATGCTGGGGCGGGGAGCCGAGGCGATAGCCGCCTACCGCCAGGCGCTGTTGCTTGAACCCAAATTTCTGAGTGCGCTAAACAACCTGGCGGTTGCCCAGGCGGGTCAAGGGGATTTGGAAGAGGCCAAGCGCTCCTTGCGCCAGGCCATCGAGATCGATCCTACAGACCCCCATCCCTATAATAATCTAGGCGTTATCCTCGAAAACGAAGGTCAGATCGAGGAGGCGCTGCTGTGTTATGAGAAGGCGGTCAAGTACAAGCACGACTTCGAGGAAGCCAAGCAGAATTACGCCGATCTGCTGCAGCGCAACCCGCAACGGTTGATGCAGGCCATGGGACGTTTGCTGGATGATGCCAAGTCCCTCGATTGATATGGAAGACGGCTCTGGACGGGCCTTTGTTCGTGTCCTGAAAATAATTTGCGTTGCCCCTAAAGTTCGAGAGAGCGTTGCCGAAAAAGAGGTGTGGGCGCAATAGCTCATTCAAGCGGAAAAGAATTTTCCGTGTTACTTCTTAAGAACTAGGAGCGATAAAATGGCATCTCAAGTTACCCTAACCGCAGCAATGCGGTCCAACCTCACCACGCTGCAAGCCACCAACAACCTGCTGGACCGTACGCAAGAGCGTCTTGCCACCGGTAAGAAGGTCAACACGGCGCTGGACAATCCGACCAACTTCTTTAGCGCTGCGGCACACACCACTCGCGCCAACAACCTCACCAACCGCAAGGATGGCATGACGGAAGCGGTGCAAGCGATTAAGGCTACCAATGCTGGTATCGAAGGTATCAAGGCGCTGCTCGAAAGCGCGAACGGTATTATTGCAACGGCATCCACTGCATCATCTTCCAGCTACGACACCCTGTATTCGCAGTTCAACACCATCGTCGGCGAAATCAACGACCTGATCGAAGACTCGAAGTACAAGGGCACCAACTTCCTGGGCGGTACCACGGTCAGCCTGGATGTTATCTTCAACGAATCCGGCACCAACAAGCTGACCCTGCAAGGTTTCGATGGTCAATTCAGTGCGCTGCTGGCCTCTGCATCGACTGGCACTGACGGTGCCACGGGTGGTTTCAGCCTGCTTGCCGCTGCAATCGATGGTGGTTCCGCTGCTGCCGTTTCGACCTTCGTGGCGGGTGCTGCCGTAGGTGGTACTGCTGCTGCTGCCGGCTTCTCCAACTCTTACAACCTGACCGCGATCAGCAACGGTATCACGACCGCGCTGGCCGTGCTGGAAGCTCAGTCCACCAAGCTGTCGAGCAACCTGTCCATCGTCAATGCCCGTCTGGATTTCACCAACGAAATGGTGAACATCGAGTTGGCAGGTGCGGACAACCTGACGCTGGCCGACCAGAACGAAGAAGGCGCCAACATGCTGATGCTGCAAACGCGTAATCAGCTGGGTACCACTTCTCTCTCGTTGGCATCCCAGGCAGCACAGGGTATCCTGAGACTCTTCTAAGAACGAGTTGAAGGATAACTGATGATGTAGCCGGGGTTTGTCGAATTCGACTAGCCCCGGTCTTTCATTGGGAGAATGACATGGTCAGCGAATTAAATGTGGCAACCTTGGGGTACCCTCCGGGGTTGGTCTCGCTCGGTGCTACCCCATTCGCGGCACTGGACGGTAAGCAGTCATCGGCTGAGGTAAGCGCGCAAAGCAAAGGTTCGCCTGAAAAACAGGAACCCGTCAGTATCAATTCATCCGCCGAGACCTTCGCAACACTAGCAGATCGCAAGGACGAAGCTGTGCAGGCCGCTCAGGCCGCCAGGGAAGCGGGCAAAAGCCTGGATCGGGCCGAAGAGTTGCTGCAGAACATGGCATCCTTGGTCGGTGCGGTGAAAAACTACCCGCCGTTTCCGGCAGGGAACGAAGATCGGGTGCAATACATCAATAGCATAGATGGGCTGCGGAAAGAGATGCAGTCTCTTACATTCCCGCCTGTCGCCCCGGAGTATGAACCGGTGTTTTACCCGCAAGAAGATAAGTTTCCTCCGCTTGATGCGCAGGTGCCCAGCGATGCCGCGGTCCTTGCGTTCGGCGACGCGGTAAAGGTCGTGCGCAACGAAGTGAAAACTGCCCGTGAAGCGCTTGAACAGCAACTGCAACGCTCTGCGGAAAACGTGAGCGACGGTTTGCCGCGTCCGCCCGAGGAACAGCAAGCGCAGGAAATCAGTGCGACTATAGCCGGGCAACTCCACGGCAAGAGCGTGCCTTTGGTAGGCGCTTCTGACGTTTTAGCTCAATTGTAGGATCTGATAGTGGCGCTAAAGTTAACTCTGAAACCCAATGAAAAAGTCTTTATTGGGGGCGCCGTTGTTCAGAATGGCGATAACCCTGCTGAACTCAGCATCCTGAATGACGTCCCACTGCTACGTAGCAAAGATGTATTGACCGAGCAGGAGGCCGATTCCGCATGCAAGCAGGTGTATCTGTGTGTGCAGCTGATGTATATGGACAGGAACAACCTGTCCATATACCAGCGTAATTACCAGCAGTTGATCGAAGAGCTACTGGCTGCGGCACCGACTACGGTGGATTACATCGCCGAGATCAACAACGACCTGGCTTGTGGCAGGTATTACCAGGCTATGAAGTGTGCACGCAAACTGGTGCAATTCGAACAGGAGTTAATCAAGCATGTTCAACAATCCGCTTAAGGCTTATCAAAACGTTGAAAGCGCTACCCTGGATGGACGCTCGCTTGAAGCCAGCCTGCTGATCAAGTCCGCGGCCCGACTGGCAGCGGTACAGCAGAACTGGGACGCGCCGGAACGGGAAGAAATGCTGGACGAAAGCCTGCGCTACAACCTGCGCTTGTGGACGGTGTTCCAGGCTGAAATGGCGAACAAGGACAACCCGATTCCGATGGAAATCAAACGCAATTTGCTGTCGCTGTCGGCGTTCATCGACAAGCGCACCTTTGAAACCATCAGCTATCCCGATCCCGCCAAGCTCGATATCCTGATCGCGATCAACCGCAATATTGCCGCTGGCCTGCAGCCTGCTCCCGCAGCTCCCTGAGCGATGGCGTCCGATCCTTTTTCCATCAGCGGCAACCCCTTTGACGTTCTGGGGCAGGATCAGTCCGGCCAGCGTTCCCAGTTGGCACAGTATGCGTTGCAACGCGCCGCCCAGCAGATGCAGGGCAAACAGATGAAGGAGGCGATCAGCACCTTCAGGCAAGCCTTGGCGTACGACCCCACGAATACAACTGCGCTCACTTACATCGGAAATATCAATCTCCAGCTCGGTAATGTGGACGAGGCGGTCAAGGCATTCAAAAACCTGATCAGTCTCGACCCTACTTCGTCCGATTCCCAGATCAAGCTCGGCAACGCCTATTTACAGGGCAAGCGCTACAACGAAGCTGAAGTCACCTTCAAGACAGCCGCGCGGCTGGATCCTAAGAATCCGCTCCCCGAATATACGCTGGGCATCCAATATGCACAGACCGACCGATTGCAGGAGGCGGAAGCGCAATTCCGCAAGGTGCAACGCATGGCTCCTGGGGATGGCAACGTGTACTACGCATTGGGTGCCCTGCATAACAAGCAGGGCAAATACGAGGAGTCTGTGCAGGAGCTGAAAACGGCGCTGTCGCTCAAGCCCCAGTTCTACCAGGCGAATTATGAGCTGGGCGTAGCCTATACCTACCTCGGCAACGACGATGAGGCCAATCGTCAGCTGAATATACTGAAGAGTGCGAGCTCGGCCTACGCCGCAGATCTTAACTTCGAAATCACGCGGCCGAAAATGCTGTACATCGAAGGCGTCAAGGGCGGCATTTCCTTTGGGCCGAACACACCCGTGTGGATGCTGGATCCTGCCAAGCTGACGGATCCAGGTTCGAGCTCGACTTTTTCGGTTAATATACAGTTCAGTACCCAGATGGACCCTGCTTCTATCGCCGCATTGAGCAATTGGACGATTTCCAGAGCGAAAAGCGCCACGGGCGGGTATTACAACAACAGCCCCAACGGTTTCGTCAGCAGTACGGAAGTGCAGATTGCCAAGCGTCCGTTGTCGGTCATCTATAACCCGACTACGCTACAGGCGACCGTGACCTTCGCCATCAATCAGAACAGCACTGGCGATGCCACCATCGATCCCAAGCATCTGGTATTCCAGTTCAGCGGCAAGGATGCCTACGGACGCAGCATGGATGCCGGCGCCGACGAGATCGACGCTTATTCGCGCATCAGGGGCTTTTAAACTAACGCGTCAGCAGATTAATCACGCCGTCTAGCCCGACCTGGCTGATGGCGTAAGTGGCTTGCGTGCGCACTACCGGCTTGGCGTGGTAAGCAATGCCTATACCGGCTGCGGCCATCATCTTCAGGTCGTTGGCGCCGTCGCCGATGGCGACTACCTGGTTCGGGCGCAGTCCCAGTTCCTCGCGGATGCGGTTCAGCCAGTCCGCTTTTCCTTGCGCGTCCAGGACGTCTCCCAAGACACGGCCCGTCAACTTGCCGTCGATGATTTCCAGGACATTGGCGTGCGCGAAATCCAGCCCCACGCGCAGCTTGAGCCGTTCGGTGAAAAACGTGAACCCGCCGGAAACCAGCAGGGTTTTGATGCCGCGCGCCTTAAGTGTGCCGAGCAGTGTTAACGCGCCGGGATTGAGCTGCAATCGCTCATCATAGACGCGCTGCAATGCCGATTCGTCCAATCCGGCCAATAGCGCAACCCGTCGGCGCAGGCTTTCGGCGAACTCGATCTCGCCTCGCATTGCGCTCTCGGTAATTGCCGCTACCTGGGGCTTGAGCCCTTGCATATCGGCGATTTCGTCTATGCATTCGATATTGATCAGCGTGGAATCCATGTCCATCACGACCAGGCCTATGTTGTCCAGCGTATGTTCGTCCCGGATAAAGGCGCAGTCGATGTAATGCTTTTCGCAATACTCGGAAATTTCCGTGTTTGGTTCAGTGTCCGGAAAAACGTAGGCATGATCCGCTAGCGGGCGAACAGGCTTTTCTCCGGCCAGTGCGGATAGATGGGCAAGATGTTCGGGCAGCAGGTTCTGCCCCTGGATCACGAGACGCATAGGAATAATGGCGAAAATTGAGCCGCGATTATAGCATCGCACCCTGGAATCCCGTTTTACGATGCGCCGGCACTGGCTTATTCGGGGGTTTTCCGCCAAAATTGCAGCATTTCCCCTGTCTTTGGAATCACCATGAATTTGCATGAGTATCAGGCCAAGCATTTGCTGCAACAATATGGCCTGCCGACGCCGCGCGGCATCGTGGCGAATGATGCGGAGTCGGCCGTTGCCGCCTCCCGCGAGCTGGGCGGGTCGGCCTGGGTAGCCAAGGCGCAGATCCATGCCGGCGGGCGAGGCAAGGCGGGCGGCGTCAAGGTTACCCGTTCGCACGATGATCTGCAGAATCTCGCCACGCAGTTGCTTGGCAAACATCTCGTCACCCAACAAAATGCACCCGACGGCCAGCCGGTGCATCGCCTGCTGGTTGAGGAAACCTTGCCTATCGCACGCGAACTTTATCTTTCGCTGCTGGTGGACCGGTCGGTCGAGCGCGTCGTGGTCGTAGCTTCGGCCGCAGGCGGCATGGAAATCGAGGAAATCGCCCACGCAACGCCGGAGAAAATTCTGCGCGAGGTCTGCGATCCCTTGCTTGGGCTGGTGGATTACCAGGCGCGCAACCTCGCTTTCGCGCTCGGTCTCGCCGGCGAGCAGATCGGCGCTTTCACCAAGCTGCTGAAAGGCCTGTATCGCCTGTTCAAGGAAAACGATCTCGCTTTGCTCGAAATCAACCCGCTGGTTGTCACTGACACCGGCGCGCTGGTGGCGCTGGATTGCAAGATGAGTGTGGACGACAACGCGTTATACCGCCAGAAAGGCCTCGCCGAACTGCGCGACTGGAGCCAGGACGATCCCAAGGAGGCCGAAGCCCATGCCAGCGGACTCAACTACATCGCGCTGAACGGTAACATCGGCTGCATGGTCAATGGTGCCGGCTTGGCGATGGCAACCATGGACCTGATCAAGCTGCACGGCGGCATGCCGGCCAACTTCCTCGACGTGGGTGGCGGCGCAACGGCCGAGACGGTGGCACGCGCGTTCAAGATCATTCTCGCAGACGACAATGTCAAGGCAATCCTGGTCAATATCTTCGGCGGCATCATGCGCTGCGATATCATCGCCGAAGGCATCATGACGGCCGTGCGCGAAGTGGGTGTGCAGGTACCTGTGGTAGTTCGCCTCGAAGGCACCAACGTCGAACTCGGCAAGAAGATGCTGCGCGAGAGCGGGCTATCCATCATCTCCGCCGAAGACTTGACCGATGCGGCCAAGCAGGCCGTAGCAGCGGTAGCGTAAGGAAACACATGAGTATTCTGATCAACAAGAACACCAAGGTCCTGTGCCAGGGCTTCACCGGCAAGCAGGGCACTTTTCACTCCGAACAAGCGTTGGCTTACGGCACGCAAATGGTTGGCGGCGTTACGCCGGGCAAGGGTGGGCAAACGCATCTCAATCTACCGGTGTTCAACACCATGCGCGATGCGGTTAAAGCCACAGGTGCGCAGGCTTCGGTGATTTACGTGCCGCCGGCGTTTGCCGCGGATTCCATCGTCGAGGCGGCGGATGCCGGCATCGCACTGATCGTCTGCATTACTGAGGGCATCCCGGTGCTGGACATGCTCAACGTCAAGGCCGCGCTGGTCGCCAACGGTGCCAAGCTGGTCGGCCCGAACTGTCCGGGCGTGATCACGCCGGATGAATGCAAAATCGGCATCATGCCGGGTTCTATTCACAAGCGTGGTAAGGTCGGTATCGTGTCGCGTTCCGGTACGCTCACCTATGAAGCCGTCCATCAGACCACGCGGCTCGGCCTCGGCCAGACCACCTGCGTCGGCATCGGCGGTGATCCGATCAAGGGGCTCAATTTCATCGAGTGCCTGGAGATGTTCGAGGCCGATCCGGAAACCGAAGCCATCATCATGGTGGGCGAAATCGGCGGGGCGGATGAAGAAGCTGCGGCGGAGTTCATCAAATCCAACGTCCGTAAGCCGGTCGCAGGGTATATTGCCGGACAGACCGCGCCCAAGGGCAAGCGCATGGGCCATGCCGGCGCGATCATTTCTGGCGGCAGCGGTCGCGCGGAAGATAAAATGCTGGCACTCGAAAAAGCCGGCGTGGTCGTTGCCAGCTCTCCGGCCGGATTGGGCGAAGCAGTGCTGGCCGCCATCAAAGCAAAAGGAAAATAACAATGAAGTTCATCCTGCGTAGCTTCCTGCTTCTGTTGTCGTTGTTGCCCGTGGCTTCCATGGCGGCCGAGGACGTGCCTTATCTGCTGGCGGCTTCCGCGCGCGGTGATGTTGAGATGGTGCGCGCCATCCTCGATAGCGGGGCGAGCGCCAATACCAAGGATGCGGAAGGCATCACCGCGCTGATGTATGCAGCGCGAAAAGGAAATGCGGAGGTTGCGCAGGTATTGCTGGAGAAGGGCGCCGACGTCAACACCAAGGATGGCGATGGATGGACGGCATTGATGTATGCCGCGAAGAAGAACTTTGTCGATACCGTGCGCGTACTGCTGGCCAAGGGCGCGGATACCTCCGTGCGCGATGAGTCCGGCTGGAGCGCGCTGGGATTGGCGGCAACCTCCGGATTCAACGAGGTGGTCGCGTTGTTGATCAAGTCCGGCGTCAATCCGAACGCGCGTAGCGACGACGGCAAGACGGTGCTGATGTACGCCGCGAAAAGTGGTCAGGTCCCTACCGTCCAGACCCTGCTGAATAGCGGCGCGGACGTTTCCGCACGCGACCGTAACAAGATGACGGCCCTGATGTATGCCGCGCGCGAAGGTAACCTGGATGCCCTCAAGGCATTGCTGGATGCTGGTGCCAAAGTGGGCGACCAGGATCATACCCGCTGGACGGCGCTCACCTGGGCAGTCAAAAGAGATCACGTGGAACTCGCTGAATTGCTCATCGACAAAGGCGCGGACGTAAACATCAAGGATACCAACGATGAGTCACTGCTCCACCTTGCCGTAGAGAATGGCTCCAAGGATATGGTAGGTTTGCTGCTCGCCAAGCGCATCAACGTCAAGGCCAAGGATGGTTACGGCCTGACCGCCCTGGTCTATGCGATGAAGAATGGCGAGAAGGACATCGTCAAGATGATCAAGGATGCCGGCGGAAGCTATTGAACGTCGCATGTTCTGAAGCATTTAGTCGCGCTCATACTTTGATGCCCTTATGAAGCTTGCCATTGCGCAAATCAATTGCATCGTTGGCGATCTTGCCGGCAATGCAGCCAGGATACTGGACTACAGCCGACGTGCGAGAGAGTCTGGCGCCACGCTCCTGATGACGCCGGAGCTGGCATTGACGGGCTATCCGCCTGAAGATCTGCTGCTACGTGAGGATTTTTATCGAGCCACCGATGCTGCACTGCAATTGCTGGCAGTTTCGGCGCCGGATATCACACTGGTCGTGGGACATCCGGCCCAGCAGGATGGCGATCATTTCAATGCCGCCTCGGTGATTCGCAACGGCAAGATTGTCGCGACCTATCACAAGCAGAAGTTACCCAATTACAGCGTATTCGATGAGGTGCGCTATTTCGAACCAGGCGCTGCGCCGCTGGTGTTCGAGCACGAGGGGGTCAATATCGGCGTCGTCATCTGTGCCGACGTCTGGGAGCAAGAGCCGGCGATACGCGCCCGCCAGGCCGGGGCGCAGGTGCTGCTGGCGTTGAATGCCTCCCCATATCACCTCGAAAAACAGCTTACCCGCTACGAAGTGCTGCGTGAGCGCGTGCATGAAACCGGTTTGTCTGTCGTTTATGCCAACCTGGTTGGCGGCCAGGATGAGCTGGTGTTTGACGGTGCGTCGTTCGTGCTGAATGCCCAAGGGCTGCTGATGTATCAGATGGCGGCCTTCGAGGAGGCCATGGGCTTGGTCGAATTCGACGGTGCCGAACCACGACCGGGAGAGGTGGTTCCAGAAGACAATCTGGAAGCGGCCGTTTACAAGGCCCTGTGCCTGGGTGTGCACGATTACATCGGAAAAAACGGTTTTCCCGGCGTAGTGCTAGGGCTGTCCGGCGGCATCGATTCTGCACTGACGATGGCCATTGCCGTCGATGCGCTCGGCGCGGAGCGCGTTCGTGCGGTCATGATGCCGTCCCGCTTTACTGCCGACATCAGTCAGAACGATGCGGCACGGATGGCCGAGAATCTTGGTGTCCACTACACCGAGTTACCCATCGAACATCTCTTCGAAACCTTCCTCGAATCGCTGGCTGGCGAGTTCGAAGGGCTCCCGTTCGATCTGACCGAAGAAAATCTGCAAGCGCGGATTCGCGGCACCTTGTTGATGGCGCTTTCGAACAAGTTCGGCTCTATCGTGCTGACAACGGGCAACAAGAGTGAAATGGGCGTTGGGTATTCGACGCTTTATGGCGATATGGCGGGCGGATTTTCTGTGCTTAAGGATGTGCCAAAAACCATGGTCTATCGGCTGGCACATTACCGCAATTCGATTGCGCCTATTATTCCGTCGCGTATCATTACCCGCGCGCCATCGGCCGAATTGCGGCACGAGCAGACCGACCAGGATTCGCTGCCGCCTTATGAAATTCTTGATGGGATCATGGAGGCTTATGTCGAATACGACAAGAGCCCGGCCGAAATTGCCGCCATGGGTTTCCGCTCGGACGATATCCGGCGGGTAGTGACACTGATTGACCGTAACGAATACAAACGCCGCCAGGCACCTGTCGGCGTGCGCATTACGCATCGCGGATTTGGCAAGGATAGGCGTTATCCGATAACATCGAAATATAAATTCGAATTCTGAAGGAGGAGAAAGACCATGAAAAAAATCGAAGCCATCATCAAGCCATTCAAGCTGGACGAGGTGCGCGAAGCGCTTTCCGAGATCGGCGTTGCCGGCCTGACGGTGACTGAGGTGAAGGGGTTCGGCCGCCAGAAGGGGCACACCGAGCTTTATCGTGGCGCCGAATACGTGGTCGATTTTCTTCCAAAAATCAAAGTGGAACTGGTAATTCCAGACCATTTGCTGGATGCCTGTATCGAAGCCATCGTTAAGTCGGCCCGTACCGGCAAGATCGGCGACGGCAAGATTTTTGTGACTTCGGTGGAACAGGTCATCCGTATCCGTACCGGTGAAACCGGCGAAGCCGCAGTCTGATTTTCCTGTACTTCGGAGCGACTGAATCAGGTGATACGCGTTTTGCGCGTATTCCTTCAGTCGCTTCTTTCATTCTCTAGCCCGCCATACTCCTATGAATAGCCTGCTTTCAATGCCGACCTGGATGCAGGCTGCCGGCCTGCTTATCCTATCGAACGTGTTCATGACGTTCGCTTGGTACGCCCATCTCAAGAACCTCAACGACAAGCCGTGGTGGATCGCCGCCCTCGCAAGCTGGGGTATCGCGCTCTTTGAATATCTGCTTCAGGTGCCTGGTAACCGCATCGGCTATACAACACTCTCGCTGGCGCAGCTCAAGATCATGCAGGAAGTGATTACGCTTGCCGTATTCATTCCGTTTGCCGTTTTTTACATGCAGGAACCGGTCAAGCTGGATTATCTTTGGGCAGGGCTTTGCCTGATGGGAGCGGTATTCTTCATGTTCAGGGCCGGCTGAAAGTCGGCCCTGAACAGTTTCCACTAGAAGCCCAGTGCGCGGGCTCCCTGGTAGAAGGCGAAACTGACCAGCCAGGCCAGCAGCAGTGACCAGCCGATGGACAGCCACATGAATCCGGCGCTGCGGGACTCGCTTTTGAGTGTGGCGATGGTCGAGAGGCAAGGGGTGTAGATCAAGGTGAAGAGCATGAAGCTCATGCCTTGCACCCAGTCCAGCCTTTGCCCCATCAACTGCATCAGGTCGTCCCCCTGTAATCCATAGATTACGGCGAGAGACCCGACCACGATTTCCTTTGCCACAAAGCCGAAGATCAGCGCGATTGCGAGCTGCGCGTCGATGCCGATGGGGTCCAGGATCGGAGACAGCGTCTGACCGATCATGCCGGCCAACGTACCGATACTGGCGGGCGGTACATTGCTGGGGTAATGGGTGAGTACCCAGACCAGAACCACGCCGGCCACAATGAATTTGGATGCGCGATTGAGGAAGTGTCCGACTTCCTGCCAGCCGCGCAGGACAATCTGGCGCGGCGTGGGGAAGCGGTAGGGCGGCAGTTCAAGGATGAACGGTTCGTTGCTGTGGAACTGGCTCTTGAACAGCATGGCGCTGAGGAAAGTTACGGCAAAACTCATCAGGTAGAGCGAGAACAGGACCAGGGGAGCCTGCTGTGGCGTGAACAGCACGGCGGCCATGAAGACGAACACCTGCAAGCGTGCAGAGCAAAGCGAGAAGGGTATAACCAGCATGGTTAGCAGACGCGAAGCGCGGTTGCGCATCACGCGAGTGCCCATCAACGCAGGTACGTTACAGCCGAAGCCCATCAGCAGCATCACGAATCCGCGTCCGTCCAGTCCCATTTTTGCCATCAGCGAGTCCATCAGGAAGGCTGCGCGAGAGAGGTAGCCGCTATCCTCCACCATGGTCATTACCAGGAAGAACAGGATGATGATGGGCACGAACGCCGCCACGGTGCCGACACCATTGAAGATGCCGTCCAGCAACAGCCCATTTAGCCATGCAGGAGCACCGGCCAGCAAAGGCTCGAGCATGCCGGTGCGCACCTGGTCGAGCAACCATGCCATGCCGTCCTGCAAGGGTTTCCCGGCCGAAAAAATGAATTGGAATAGCAGGTAAAGTGCGGCAAAGAATATCGGCAGCCCCAGCCATGGGTGCAGCAACAATTTATCTATTTTAGTGGTGAGCGCATCCGTCAATTGCACCGGCATTTGTACCGAGGCCTTGACGATTTCTTCCATTTCGCGCTCTATCCTGTCGTCGGAGTCGAGTTGCGCCCGAAGCTCTTCCGGAGCTGGGTGGGCCGGGGTTTTGTCCATTGTTTGCGCCGCCAGCTGCAGCGCTTGCTGAAAGCCCTCGCCATATTTAGCACTGAGCATGGCAATCGGCAGGCCCAGTTGTTGCGACATGACGGCAGTGTCGATAGTGATTCCGCCACGCTTGGCTTCGTCTGCCATGTTGAGCATCAATACCGTGGGCAATCCGAGATCGCGCACTTGCAGGGCCAGCGATAGCTGGCGATCGACCTGAGAAGTATTGAGCACGAGAATGACCAGATCGATCTCGTTATTCTCGAGGAAGTGGCGCACGACCTGTTCGTCGTCCGAGAATCCATGGAGGTCATAGATGCCGGGCAAATCTACCAGCTCCGCAATGTGGCCACCCAGAAGTATCTTGGCGCTCATCAGGTCCACCGTGATGCCGGGCCAGTTGCCCACACGGGCAGAGGCGCCGCTGATGCGATTGAACAGGGTTGATTTGCCCGTATTGGGCATGCCGAGGAGTGCGATTCTTTTCATTGGGAGATTATATTAAGGCGCAGTCTGGCAGGACAGCTTAGTTTGGTGTGGATGCCGCTTCCTGGGAAATCTGGATACGATGCGCTTCGGCGCTGCGCAGAATGACGTCGGTTGTTCCGATGCGGACGTGCAGCGGGCCATGGAAACGGGCGCGACGGATGAGTTCGATGCGTTTCCCGATGCGGAAACCTAAGGCGTTGAGTCGTTGATGCAAGCCTTCCTCCGCTGTGATGGCGCGGATGACGGCGCATTCTCCGGGTTTCAGGCTATCCAGGCTATGAGTTAGCATGACGTCGCAACAATAAGTAAATAAGAATGGTTCTTATTATTGCATAACCATGAACAGGCGCAAGGTTTTTATTCTGCAAAAGCTAACGGCGCCTTGCGGCGCCGTTAGCTTTTAGCGGTGTAGCTTAGTTGTTGACGATCTTGGCCTTGGCGCGCAGATCGTTCAGCATTTTTTCCAGATTGCGCTGCTGAACCTGTTTCTTCAGGTTGTCCTTGACCTTGTCGTAGGTGGGTGGTTGTGCGGTGCGAGTGTCTTCAAGCTTGATCACGTGCCAGCCGAACTGGGTCTGCACCGGAGCCTGCGTGACCTGGCCCTTTTTCAATGTGCCGACGGCATCGCTGAACGGCTTGACCATCGCGGCCGGCGGGAACCAGCCCAGATCGCCGCCTTTGTCCTTGGAGCCCGGATCCTTGGATTTTTCCTTCGCCAGCTTGGCAAAATCGCCACCTTTGCCGAGTTGTGCGATGACGTCCTTGGCCTCGGCTTCGGTCGAAACCAGGATGTGGCGCGCGCTGAACTCCTTGTCGCCCACCTGCGCCTTGAATTTTTCGTACTCTGCCTTGATATCAGCTTCGCTGACGGTGTTCTTTTTCAGGAAGTTTTCGATATAGGTGTTGACCAGCAGCTCGCGACGCAGCAGTTCTTCTTTGGCGATGTAGTCGGGCTGCTTGTCCAGACCCTGTTTCTGGGCTTCCTGAACAACGAGTTCACTGCTGATCAGCTTGTTGACGATGATGCTGCGGACATTGGCGTCAACATTCTGGCCGCGAGCAGTGGCATCCTTGGAGATGTAATCGACCAGCGATTGCTTGATCGGCTTGCCGTTAACCGTGGCGACATTGGTGTCGGCGGCCTGTGCGGTCGGGACCATCAGGCCAAAAGCAATGGCCAGCAGGGTTTTTTGAGTCAGGTTCATCGAGATTCCTCGTAATGGATGGAAATGAATGGGTTAGCGTTCGTCCGGGGTGAAGGCGGAAATGCTCAAGGCATGAATGCGCGATGGGATAAGGTCTTGAAGTGCTTGATAAATAGCACGATGACGCATTATCTGCGATTTTCCGGAAAATTGCGAACTGACTACGGTTAGCGTGAAATGACCGCCGCCCGTATTCCCGGCATGGCCCGCATGCTTGGCGCTGTCATCGACGATTTCCAGCAATTGCGGTTCCAGGATCGCCAATCGCTGACGAATTTCGTTCTGCAGATCGGGCTGGTTCAAGCGGGCAAGGTCTTGCGGAAAGGTTGCACGGTGATTCTGGAGAACACGCCGCCGGTGACAAAGGAGTCGGCTTCCGCCCAGGCCTTCGCTTCGGAAAGCGAGGGAAATTCGGCGACAATCAGGCTGCCGCTGAATCCGGCTGGACCCGGGTCGATGCTGTCGATGGCAGGAAATGGTCCCGCAAGTACCAGGCGTCCTTCTTCCTGTAACTGTTTCAGCCTTTCCAGATGCGCGGGCCGGTTGGCCATGCGTTTTTCCAGGCTATTGGGACTATCCTTGCCGATAATGGCGTAAAGCATAGGGTGTGCTCACATTGATTTCGCGTCTGCGACGGGGGCGATTTGGGATGCCATCCGCGAAGCAAGACGCGCAGTTGTGCCGCCCACAACAAGTGGCTTGCGACAAAGGAAGGCGCCCAAATCGCCCCCGTCCCATAGGGTTGTTTTAAGAAAGCGCGTCTGCGGCGTTGCGAAGCTTGCGAATGGAACAGCCATTCGCTGCGCTTCGCGCCTTGCATCCATCACTTTTTTAAAACAACGCAGATGCGAAATCAATGTGAGCACACCCTATTCCGGTTCCTTCATGTATTTCCCCAGGAAAAGACTTTGCAGCACCACGAAGACCAGCATCAGTCCCATCGTGCCGAAAAGCTTGAAGTTAACCCAGGTTTCGGTGGCGAAGTTGAATGCCACGTAAAGATTGAGCAGACCCAATACCGCAAAAAAGCCTGCCCAGGCATGGTTCAGTTTGCGCCAGACCATATCCGGCAACGCAATCTGTTTATCCATGACAGCGCGAATCAGGTTTTTGTTCCAGAAAATTTCGGAGGCGAACAGCACTATCGCGAACAGCCAGTACAGCACGGTCGGTTTCCACTTGATGAAAAGCTCATTGTGCAGCAGCAAGGTGGCGCCGCCGAACACCACGATGATGACGCCGCTGGCGATCAGCATGCCATCGACTTTCCCGTGCCGGTACTTGACCCAGGCGATCTGCAACAGCGTGGCGATGATGGCTGTGGCGGTCGCCGCATAGATACCCAGTATCTTGAAAACGACGAAGAACAGGATGACAGGAAACAGATCGAATAGGAATTTCACGTGGGAGAGGGGCTAACGTATCGGTCGGGCTGCTATTTTGCTATGATTCCGCTTGGCTCACAAGAGCGGTTCAAGTACGCAACTTTATGCCTTCCCCCTTTGATTTACACTCCCATTCCATTATTTCGGATGGCACCCTGACGCCAACCGAGCTCGTCGAGCATGCGGCTGCCCGTGGCGTGCGCGTCCTGGCCCTGACGGATCACGACGATATCGCTGGCCTGGAAGAGGCAGCCGAGACCGCTGCCCGCCACAATATTACCTTCATCAATGGTGTGGAGATTTCGGTTACCTGGAACAAACGCACGATCCATGTGGTAGGACTCAAGGTTTCGCCGACGCACGAGCCGCTGGTGCAGGGCCTGGCGGCCATACGCGCTGGCCGGCATACACGGGCCGAAGGCATGGCCGCAGGCCTGGAACAGGTAGGTATCGCCGGTAGTCTGGAGGGCGCATACAGCTACGCCAAGCGCGGGATCATCAGTCGCTCTCATTTCGCACGTTTCCTGGTGGAACAGGGCCATGCAAAAGATATCTCCGCGGTATTCAAGAAGTATCTCGTCAAGGGGAAACCGGGTTATTTCGAGCATCGGTGGGCCGATCTGGAAGAGGCCATCGGCTGGATCACCGGCAGTGGCGGCGTTGCCGTGCTGGCGCATCCCGGCCGCTACGACATCGGCCGCACCAATATGGCAATGCTGCTGGCGGAGTTTCGCGAGCGTGGGGGCGCCGGCATCGAGGTCGTGACCGGCAGCCATACACCCGAGCAATATCAGCATTTCGCTCGCCTCGCGCACCAGTTCGGCTTTCAGGCCTCATTGGGCTCCGATTACCATGGTCCGGGTCATACCTATATCGACATGGGCCGTCTGCCGGATTTGCCCGCCGGATGCGTACCGATATGGCGCGACTGGCCCGAAGCCGCAGAGATTCATTGATCGATGGCGCAATTCTTTACGATACACCCCGAAAGCCCGCAGTCGCGGCTGATACGCCAGGCGGTGGAAATTTTTCGTAGCGGAGGGGTCGTGGCTTATCCCACGGATTCCAGCTATGCGCTCGGCTGCATTCTGGGCGAAAAAGACGCGCAGGAGCGTATCCGCGCCATCCGCGGGGTGGATGAGAATCACCATTTCACGCTGGTTTGCCGTAATCTTGCGGAAATTGGCGTATATGCAAAAGTGGACAATAGTCAGTTTCGCCTGCTCAAGGCCAATACGCCGGGAAGTTATACCTTCATTTTGCAGGCCAGCCGCGAAGTACCAAGACGGTTGCAGCATCCGAAACGCAGCACCATCGGGCTGCGCGTGCCGGATCATGCGGTGACGCTGGCGTTATTGGAAGAGTTGAACGAACCGTTGCTTAGCATGACCCTGATGCTGCCGGGCGACGAGGCACCGCTCAGCGAAGCATGGGAAATACGCGAACGACTGGAAAAGCAGGTGGATCTGGTCATCGACGCTGGCGCCTGCGATGTGCTGCCGACCACGGTGATCGACCTCACCGGAGAGGCGCCGGAACTGGTGCGTCTGGGCAAGGGCGATCCTGCCCGATTCGGATTGGAGTGATATGGAATTAAGCCTGATACAGAAAATTTCGATATACGCATTACCGGTAATCTTTGCGATCACGGTACACGAAGCTGCGCACGGCTATGCCGCGCGGTATTTCGGCGACATGACGGCTGCTGCTGCGGGGCGCATTACGCTCAATCCCCTGAAACATATCGACCCTATCGGTACGGTACTGGTGCCCCTGTTGACCATGCTGGTCGGCGGCATCCTGTTCGGCTGGGCCAAGCCTGTGCCGGTTGATTTCAGCCGCCTGCGCCAGCCCAAGCGCGACATGTTGTGGGTGGCTGCTGCTGGCCCAGGCTCCAATCTGATCATGGCACTGTTCTGGGGCCTGATGTACAAGCTTTCGGCGGCAATGCCTGAAGCCATGGTGCTCCCGCTTTCGCTGATGGCGCAGGTTGGCATCATGATCAACGTTGTGCTGATGGTGCTCAATCTGTTGCCGTTGCCGCCGCTCGATGGTGGCCGCATTGCCGTCAGTCTGCTGCCGCATCCTTATGCCTGGCAGTTCGCCAAGCTCGAGCGTTATGGATTCATCATACTGATAGTGCTGTTATTTACCGGTATCCTCGGTAAAATCCTGTGGCCGATCGTGAATGCCGCAATGTCGGCAATCGCATGGCTGTTTTCTTAAATTGACAAGGCAAATCTGAACCATGGCTGTTGAGCGTGTTTTATCGGGCATGAGGCCCACCGGTAACCTGCATCTGGGACACTATCACGGCGTCCTGAAGAACTGGCTTAAACTCCAGCACGAGCAGGAGTGCCTGTTCTTCGTCGCCGACTGGCACGCGCTCACCACGCACTACGACACGCCACACGTGATCGAGGAAAACGTTTGGGAAATGGTCATCGACTGGCTCGCCGCGGGCGTCGACCCTGCCAGCGCCACCATCTTCATCCAGTCGCGCGTGCCGGAGCATGCCGAACTGCATACCTTGTTGTCGATGATTACTCCCCTGGGCTGGCTGGAACGCGTACCGACCTACAAGGACCAGCAGGAAAAGCTGTCCAGCAAGGATCTTTCCACCTACGGCTTCCTCGGCTATCCGCTGCTGCAAAGCGCGGACATCCTGATCTACCGCGCGACGCAGGTGCCGGTGGGCGAGGACCAGGTGCCGCATATCGAATTCACGCGTGAAATCGCACGGCGCTTCAATCACATCTACGGCCGCGAACCGGGTTACGAAGAAAAGGCCGAGGCCGCAGTCAAGAAGTTGGGCGGCAAGCGCGGAGCATTGTACGAAGAACTGCGGACGCGTTATCAGGAAACCGGCGACGAAGAGGCATTGCTCTCCGCGCAGGCGATGATCGAAGAACATCAAGGACTTTCGCTGGGAGACCGTGAGCGCCTGCTGGGCTATCTGGAAGGCGGGGGCAAGATGATCCTGCTCGAGCCGGAGGCCAAGTTGACACCGGCTTCCCGCATGCCGGGGCTGGATGGGCAGAAGATGTCCAAATCCTATAACAACACGATTTCGCTGCGCGAAGACCCGGACACGATCACCAAGAAAATCCGCACCATGCCGACCGATCCGGCCCGCGTGCGCCGTACCGATCCGGGCGATCCAGCCAAATGCCCGGTCTACCAACTGCATGAAGTGTATTCCGACGACAACACGCGCGACTGGGTGCAGCAGGGCTGTCGCGGTGCCTCCATCGGCTGCATCGAATGCAAGCAGCCTGTGATCGACGCCGTGCTGGTCGAACTTAAACCAATTCAGGAGCGCGCCGCCGAATACGCCGCAGACCCGACGCTGGTGAAGAATATCGTGGCTGATGGCTGCGAACGGGCGCGCAAGCTGGCCAGGGAAACCATGCGCGACGTGCGCGAAGCGATGGGGCTGGGATATAACTGATGCTGCCGGCCGCCAGTGCTCGCATTCATGGCGAACCCCTGGCGGAGCTGCCGCAGGATCTGTACATCCCGCCCGACGCGCTGGAAATCTATCTGGAAACATTTGAAGGCCCGCTCGACCTGTTGCTGTACCTGATCCGCAAGCATAATCTGGATATCCTCGATATTCCGATGGCCGATCTTACCCGGCAGTACATGAATTACATCGAGAAGATGGGTGCGGCCAAGCTGGAACTAGCCGCGGATTATCTGCTGATGTCGGCGATGCTGATCGAGATCAAGTCGCGCATGCTGCTGCCGAAACCGGCGGAAATCGAGCAGGAAGAAGACCCGCGTGCCGAGTTGGTGCGCCGTCTGCTGGAGTACGAAGCGATCAAACTGGCCGCACAGCGTATCGACGATATGCCGCAGGTGGGGCGCGAGATGCTGGTGGCGCAGGCCTATTACGATCATATTCCGCAACAGCAATTGCCGGGCGTGACGATGGAGGAATTATTCTCCGCATGGCAGGACGTGCTGAAGCGCGCCAGTCATTTCACGCATCACAAGGTGAGCCGCGAGGAGTTGTCGGTGCGCGAGCACATGAGCATGATTCTGCGAAAACTGAACGCCGAACCGTTGCTGGAGTTCGTCGCGTTGTTCGATTTGAAGGAAGGCATCCCCAAGCTGGTGGTGTGCTTTCTGGCAATTCTGGAACTGGCGCGCGAAGGCTTGGTGCGGCTGACGCAGCAAGCGGCATTTACCCCGATTTACGTGCAGGCAAGCGATGGCCTCCGGTGAGACCAATTCACCCAGCAACATCTGGCACCTGAAAAACGTGCTGGAAGCGGCGCTGCTGACGAGTCGCGAGCCGCTTTCGCTGGACGATCTGCTGCGCCTGTTCGAGGAGCGCATGGACCGCACAACGCTGCGCATGCTGCTGGATGAGCTGAAAGCGGACTGGCAAGGACGTACGCTGGAGCTGGCGCAGGTGGCAAGCGGCTGGCGTTTCCAGGCGCGTGAGGAATATTGGCCGTATCTGGCGCGGCTCAATCCGGAACGGCCGCAACGTTACTCGCGCGCGGTGCTGGAAACGCTGGCGATCATTGCCTACCGCCAGCCGGTGACGCGCGGGGATATCGAGGAAATCCGCGGCGTCGCGGTCAACCCCAACATCATCCGCACGCTGCAGGAGCGCGGATGGATCGACGTGGTTGGTCATCGTGAAGTGCCCGGAAGGCCGTCGCTGCTGGCGACGACCAAGACATTTTTGGACGACCTGAATTTGCGTTCGCTGTCGGAGCTGCCACCGCTGGAGCATTTTCCGCAGCATGAAATACCGCTGGATTTGTAATTAACTAGCCTTGGCAGGTGTCCGAACCGATCGGCGCCATAATGTGTGCCAGGGACGACAATTGGAGTAGTAGATGGTCAGACCTTTCAAGCAAGCCCCCACTACGCGCCCCGCGCGGTCGACCAATCCCGACCAGCCGTCCCAGCGCCTGCATAAACTGTTGGCATTGGCTGGTCTCGGTTCACGCCGGGATATGGAAGAACTGATCGCCAGCGGTCGCGTTACGGTCAACGGTGAGGTGGCGCAGGTCGGCGCCGGAGTCACGCCCAACGATGTGGTTAAGCTCGACCGCCGTATCCTGCGCCTGCCTTTCGAAGCCGAATTGCCGCGCGTGCTGCTCTATCACAAGCCGGAAGGCGAAATCGTCAGCCAGGACGATCCGGAAAAGCGCGCCACCGTATTCGACAAGCTGCCACGCGTGCGCGGTCGGTGGGTGGCGATCGGCCGGCTCGACATCAACACTTCCGGGCTGCTGATATTCACCACTTCCGGCGACCTAGCCAACCATTTCATGCATCCGCGCTACGAAGTAGAGCGCGAATACGCCGTGCGGCTGATGGGCGAACTGACGGAAGGCCAGATGCTGCAATTGAAGGAAGGCATCGAGTTGGAAGACGGCCTCGCGGGATTCGACAGCATTCAGGACAAGGGCGGCGAAGGTGCCAACCACTGGTATGAAGTCAGCTTGCGCGAAGGCCGCAACCGCGAGGTGCGCCGCATGTTCGAAGCCATCGGACTGATGGTCAGCCGCCTGATGCGCGTGCGCTTCGGGCCGATCAGCCTGCCGTCGCGACTGAAGCGCGGCCAGATGCTCGAACTGCCACCCAAGGAGGTCGCGGAGCTGATGGAGTGGGCAGGGTTGGAAGTTGCTCGTTCGCAGCAGCGTACTCAAAAAGAACAAGCCAGCCTGGGCAAGACATTCCGGCCCAAGGAGCGTAAGCCGGAAAGCCGGCCAAAAACGCTCGCCGCGCCGACTGCGAATGCGGCTGACAGGAAAAAGCCGCCAGCCCGTAAGGTGCCCGCCGCGAAACGTCGCGTCACAGGCGAAACCCTGGCTCCACCAGCTCAGCAAAAACGCAGCGATCGCAATCGCGGCAGGGGTTAATCAGGCCAATCACGGGGGTAACGGATGGAGTCGAGCGAACACCAGCAACCGCCGGAAGTCGATACACTGCGTCAGGTCATGCTGTGGCCGATACAACTGATCCCGCAGGGCGAGGATCAGCAGATCCAGCATCACTGGGAGTATCTGAAAGCGGCTGCCGGCAATACGCCATGGAAGGAAATCGACGACGAATTCACCTCAGGCGCTGCCCAGTTCAGCGAGCGCCGCTATCGCGAGTTCGTGACCTTCCTGCCGTTCGCGCAGCGCTTCCTGTATGGCGAAGGGATGCGCAGCGAGGGCGATGCCAGTTGCGGGCGTTCGCCGATTCGCGTTTTCAGTCGCAACGACATCGCCCAGGCCCGTGTCAGCTTCGGTGACGACCCCGAGCCCATCCTGCTGACGGTTGACCATGTCGACCTTTATTTTTTCTACGACATCGACGTGGCGATCCTCGTGGTCGAGGTCATCGGCAGGAAGCTGACGCTGACGCAGGCGCTGGATACGATGTTCCGCCTGGGCCGTGCCTATCCCAGCCACTGGGAATCCAACGGGCGCGGCGGCCATTGCGCGCGCAAGGTCGAATGGCTGGACAAGCAGGGCGGGGTGCTGGCGACTTCCGACTACGAGCACAAGGAGCTTTACCTGAAGTTCGTGCGCGAGCATCGCGTGCCGCGTGTTGCCTCGCATTGGGAGTTCCTGCTGCAGCCGCTGGTGCAGCATTATTCCGATCAGGAAGGGTCGATTCGTTATCGCGAAATCGAGTATCAGCGCATGCCGTTGATGAACTATCTGGCTTTCGACGATGTTTCGCGGCTGACGCGCGCCGACCTCATACGCCTCGGTCTCGTGACGCGTCCCGGCGATTCGCAATCGCTGCCGTATTCCGATGGTTTTTTACGCAATTTCGAAAGCCGCTATTGCTACGACCGCCACTGGGACGAAGGGCAGGATCAGCAGCGCGGCAACAATCGTTTTATCTGCAACGGGCAGAGCTTTACCGTGATCGGCAATGCCGGCGAGATGATGTTTACCGACAAGGAAACCGGCGTTATCAGCCAGTTCCGCCATCAGTATTTCCTGCTGTTCCTGATCGCTCATTTTCAGAAAGCGGCGCTGCTGATGCTGTCCGACCGTCTGGTGCTGGCGATCAGCCGGCTCGACATCGACGATCCCTTGTCCATCAATGCATTCCGCAAGAGCATCCGCCATACGATGGAAATCTTTTTGCGCTTTACCCAGCGCTACTGGTTCCATGCGGTGTCCGACCAGGCGCAGTCGCGCGACTTGTTCGGGATGATGCTGAGCCATCTGGAAACCGGCGAACTTTTCGAACGCATGCGCCGGCGCATACTGGATATGACGGAGTATCTCGACAGCGACCAGTTGAAGCAGCACGCCGAAACTGTTACGCGACTGACCGTGGTGACTGCTTTCGGCCTGATCGGCACCGTTGCGACAGGCGTTCTGGGCATGAACCTGTTTTCCGAGGCCGACAGCTCCTCCATGATGAAGCTGACTTATTTCATGATCGTATTCGTGCCGGTGACGGTGCTTACGCTTTATACCATTGCAAAATCCAAGCGCCTATCGGTGTTCCTGGATGCCTTGTCTAGCGAGCAGCTTGGCAAGCGTGAAAAGTGGCGTGCCTTACTGGATATCTGGGCGCGCAAGAGCGAGGTGTAAGCTTTTTCCGGCTGATACGGGCCAGATTTATACAACTTCTTTACGCCAGTAGTGCAACAATTCGTCATGGATTTTTGGTCGATAAGTTAATCAGACGAAACTATGACGGCATATCCCGGCCAACCAAGGCCATCCTCCCTGCGTAACTACGTGCTTTGTGCCATGGCCTGCGTGGCAACCGCACTGATCGCCATGCCGCTCCGGCAATACTTCGACTTGGTCAATATCGTGATGCTGTTCCTGCTCACGGTGTTCCTGGTATCACTGCGGCTGGGGCAGGGGCCGGCGGTACTGGCGGCATTTTTCAGCGTCGCGCTGTTCGACTTCTTTTTCGTTCCCCCACACCTGACTTTCGCCGTTGCCGATGCCCAGTACTTGCTGACGTTTGCCGTGATGCTGGTCGTTGCGCTGATTACCGGGCAGTTGACCGCCGGCTTGAAGCAACAGGCGGAAACCGCCTCCCTTGAAGAGCATCGTACGCGGGCGCTGTACGAAATGGCCAAGGCATTGTCCGGTGCCTTGCGCCTCACGCAGGTCGTCGAGATTTCCTGCGAGTTTTTGAAGAATGCGGTGCGGGCTGAGGCTGTCCTGCTGATTTCGGATGACACGGGCGAATTGCAGCCGCATGGACCGTGCCGGGTATGGTGCGAGCCACATCTGGCGATGGCGGCCTTCGATGATGGACGTCACCCGTTTTCCGAGACGGACGGTGTGCGCTACTACCCGCTCTCTGGGTCAACACGCATTCGTGGCGTCATGGCAGTCTCGCCAATGGACGGCGCCACTTTAAATGAAAACCATCCCTTGCTGGAGGCGGTGGCCTCGCTGGTCGCGATTGCCATCGAACGGCTGCACTACGTCGATGTCGCGCAGCAGGCTCAGGTGCAGATGGCCTCCGAACGGCTGCGCAGTTCCGTACTTTCCGCCTTGTCGCACGACCTGCGTACGCCACTGACGATACTGGTCGGGCTGGCGGACTCCCTGGCCATGTCCCGACCGCCCCTTGCCGATAAACAGAAGGAAACGGCAGAGGCCATTCGCGACCAGTCCATGCGCTTGTGCGGGCTGGTCGAGAACCTGCTCGACATGGCCCGCCTGCATGCCGGCGAGGTCAAGCTGCGCCGCGAATGGCAACCGCTGGAAGAAGTGGTGGGTGCCAGCCTCAAACTACTGGAGCGCAGCCTGGCGGAGCATCCGCTACGGGTGGATTTGCCCGCCGATCTGCCGCTGCTCGAGTTCGACGCAGTGCTGATCGAGCGCGTATTGTGCAATCTTCTGGAAAATGCCGCCAAGTATTCGCCGGCCGGATCCGCCATCGAAATCGCGGCACGGCAGAGCGACAGCATGGTGGAAGTGACAGTCAGCGATTACGGCCTCGGAATCCCGCAAGGGCGGCAGGAGCAGATATTTGACATGTTCGTACGCGGTGCGCCGGAGTCGCCAACTCCGGGTGTCGGGCTGGGGCTGGCAATTTGCCGCGCGATTGTCGAGGCGCACGGCGGGACGATAGTCGTCGCCAACCGAGCCCCGTCTGGCGCCTGCTTCACGTTTACCTTGCCCGTCGGCAATCCTCCTGTGATCGACGAAGAGACTTTTCCCCCGGAGGACGCACCGTGAACAGCCTCCTGCACCGCATGGTCGTGATTGAGGACGAAAAGCAGATTCGCAGCTTCGTGCGCGAGGCGCTGGAGCAGGAGGGTTGCCAGGTGTTCGAGGCCGCAACCGCGGCGCAGGGGCTGGTGGAGGCCGGCACGCGCAAACCCGACCTGGTCATCCTCGATCTCGGCCTGCCGGATCGCGACGGCGTCGAGGTCATCCGTGACCTGCGCATCTGGTCGGCGGTGCCGGTGCTGATCCTTTCCGCACGCGCCAACGAAACCGACAAGATCGAAGCGCTGGACGCAGGCGCGGACGACTACCTGACCAAGCCCTTCGGCGTCGGCGAGCTGCTGGCGCGGGTGCGCGCGCTGCTGCGGCGCAAGTCCCGGCTGGCGGAAGACGGCAGCGCCGTGGCTGCCTTTGGCGAGGTGTCGGTGGACATGGCGCGGCGTACGGTGACGCGTAACGGCGAGCCGGTGCATCTCACCCCTATCGAATACCGGTTGCTATGTGCACTTCTGGCGAGCGAGGGCCGGGTGCTGACGCATCGCCAGTTGCTGCGCGACGTATGGGGCCCGACCCATGTGGAGAGCAACCATTACCTGCGCGTGTTCGTCGGCCACTTGCGGCAAAAGCTGGAAGCCGACCCGGCGCAACCCAGGCATATCCTTACCGAGACCGGTGTGGGCTATCGCTTCCAGTTCTGAATCACTTTCCAATATCCAAGGATCAACTCAATGAGTTCTCAACAAAACAAGGCAGGTACGGCCGCGCTCTCGCTGGCTGCCCTTGGCGTCGTCTACGGCGACATCGGTACCAGTCCGCTCTATACCATGAAGGAAGTGTTCGCAAACGCGCACCATCCCGTGCCGATCTCGCCGGACAATGTGCTTGGCATACTTTCCCTGATTTTCTGGTCGCTGATCGTCGTGGTGTCGATCAAGTATGTTGCTTTCGTGATGCGTGCCGACAACAAGGGAGAGGGCGGCATCATGGCCTTGATGGCTCTGGTGTTGCGCGGTGCGGAAGGCAAGCGTTACGCCCCCTGGCTGATGCTGCTGGGTTTGTTCGGCGCGGCGTTGTTTTATGGCGACGGCGTGATTACGCCGGCGATTTCGGTATTGTCTGCGGTGGAAGGACTGGAAATCGCCACGCCGCTGCTCAAGCCTTACGTCATTCCGACCACGATACTGGTGCTGGCCTTGCTGTTTACATGGCAATACAAGGGCACGGCGCGGGTGGGTGCGCTGTTCGGGCCCGTGATGATCCTGTGGTTTTCCACGTTGGCGCTGCTGGGGGTTGTCAACATTATCCAGTCGCCGCAAGTGCTGATGGCGCTCAATCCGCTCTATGCGATTTTCTTCTTGGTGGCCAACCCCATGCTGGGGTTTCTTGCACTGGGGGCGGTCTTCCTCGCGGTGACCGGCACCGAAACGCTCTATGCCGACATGGGCCACTTCGGGCGCAAACCAGTGCAACTGGCGTGGTTCGGACTGGTGCTGCCGGCGTTGACGCTGAATTATTTCGGCCAGGGCGCGCTGATCCTGCATGACCCCGCTGCGATCAAGAATCCGTTCTATCTGATGGCGCCGGAATGGGCGCTGTATCCCATGGTGGCGCTGGCGACCTCCGCAACCGTGATTGCCTCGCAAGCGGTGATTTCCGGCGTGTACTCCATCACCCAGCAGGCCATGCAGTTGGGTTACAGCCCGCGCATGGAAGTGCGACACACCTCGGGCGCGGCGCAAGGCCAGGTGTACATGCCTGGCGTCAACTGGCTGCTGTTCCTCGCCGTGGTCGGACTGGTGCTGGGTTTCGGGTCGTCCACCAGCATAGCCTCGGCCTATGGCATCGCAGTTAGCATGACCATGATCATCACCACCATCCTCGCCTTCATCGTGGTGCGAAATCTGTGGCGCTGGCATTGGCTGGCGAGTACGCTGGTGCTGGGTGCGTTTCTGGTCGTCGATATCGCTTTCTTCTCTGCCAATATCGTCAAGATTCATGATGGTGGCTGGTTCCCACTGACATTCGGCTTCGGTATTCTGCTGCTGATGACGACCTGGAAACGCGGCCGTTCCCTGCTGCATGCCAGAATGCTGGACGAAGCCATGCCGCTGGACGATTTTGTGCGCAATATCGCCGGCGCCAGCGTGCAGACCATTCCGGGCACAGCGGTTTTCATGACCCAGAATCTGAAAGCGGTGCCGCATGCACTGACGCATAGCCTTAAGCATTACAAGGCGTTGCACGAAAAGATCGTGCTGCTCAATGTGGCGTCGGTGGACGAGCCCACGGTGCCGGATGACCGACGGCTGGAAATCGAGAAGATCGACGACCGTTTTTACAAAATCAAGGTGCGCTACGGCTTCATGGACCAGCCGGACCTGCCGCACGCATTATCGCTGTGCGACGCTTCCGTGCTGACGTTCGATATGATGGATACCTCGTTCTTCCTGGGCCGGGAAACGCTGATCCCGCGCATCGGTTCAGACATGGCGCTATGGCGCGAGAAACTCTTCGTGGCGATGTTCCGCAATGCCGGCAGTGCCGCCACCTACTTCAAGCTGCCGCCGAATCGCGTGGTGGAATTGGGCGCGCAGGTGGTGTTGTAGCGGACGAGATCAGGTCAGCTGTTCGCGCGTGAGCAGGAAGACGAACTCATCGCCGCCGCTCACTTCCAGCCAGGTAAAGGGCAGGTGGGGGTAGGCGGCTTCCAGAACGTCGCGGTTGTGGCCGATTTCGACGACCAGCAGGCCGCCGGGGTGCAGGTGCTTTGCGGCGTTTTCGATCAGGGTGTGCGTATGTTCCAGGCCGTCTTCGCCGCTGGCGAGGGCTAAGCTTGGTTCCTGGCGGTATTCCTGCGGCAACGCTTCCATCGATGGCGCATCGACGTACGGCGGGTTGCTCAGGATGATGTCGTATTGCCGGCCTGCGAGTGCGGTCAGCATGTCGGACTTGATCGGATTGACATGGTCTTCCAGCCCGTAGTCGGCCACGTTGCGCCGCGCCACGGCCAGCGCATTGTCGGAAATGTCCACCGCATCTACTTCGGCGTTAGGGAAGGCGTGTGCCGCCAGGATCGCGAGGCAGCCGCTGCCGGTGCAAATGTCGGCGACGGCGGTGACTTCATCCGGGTTTTCCACCCACGGCGCCAGTTGTTCACGCAGAAGTTCGGCGATGAATGAGCGCGGCACGATGACGCGCTCGTCCACGTAGAACTTGAACTCTCCCAGCCAGGCTTCGCGAACTAGGTAGGCTGTGGGAACGCGCTCGGTCACGCGACGTTCGATCAGTTGCGCGAGCTTGCGGCGTTCGGCTTCGGTAATCACCGCATCAAAAAAGTTTTCCAGTGTGTCATGCGGCAAATGCAAGGCTGCCATGATCAGCCACACCGCTTCGTCGTAGCTGTTTTGCGTGCCGTGGCCGAAGAAAATCCCGCCTTCCTCGAAACGCGATACGGCATAGCGCAGCCAGTCGCGGATGGTGTGCAGTTGATGCGCCGCTTCAAGCGGGTTGGTGCTCATTGATCTTGATCTCCGTTGTTTTTATCGCGGCCGCTGGCGGCCCAGACCAGCGCCCAGATGAGTCCGCCGGCCACCGCGAATATAAGCAGGAATTCCATGCGTGAGGATGACTGCTCAAGGCTTGAGCAGCAGCTTTTTCATGGTGATGCGGTAGGTGTCCTTGAGCGGCTCGATGTCCGCCACGCCCACGCATTCGTTCAGCTTGTGGATAGTAGCGTTGAGCGGGCCGAACTCGATTACCTGAGGGCAGATATCCGCGATGAAGCGACCGTCCGAAGTGCCGCCACTGGTGGACAGCTCGGGCGTGATGCCGTAGGCCTGTTCGATGGCGTCGCTAATGGCTTCCACCAAGGTTCCCTTGGGTGTCTGATAAGGCTTGCCGGAGAGCTCCCATTCCAGGTCGTATTCCACGCCGTGCTTGTCGAGGATGGCGTGCACTTTATCTTTCAGGCCTTCGACTGTGCTGGCGGTGGAGAAGCGGAAGTTGAACAGGATTTCGACCTCGCCCGGCACCACATTGGTCGCGCCGGTGCCGCCGTTCATGTTGGAAATTTGCCAGGAGGTCGGAGGGAAGTATTCGTTGCCTTCGTCCCACACGGTTTTCGCCAACTCGGCGATGGCCGGGGAAACCATATGAATCGGGTTCTTGACCAAATGCGGGTAGGCGATATGGCCTTGGATGCCTTTTGCAATCAGCTTGCCGGAAAGCGATCCGCGGCGGCCATTCTTGATCATGTCGCCGACCTGCTTGTTGGATGTCGGCTCGCCGACGATGCAATAGTCGATCAATTCATTGCGCGCCTGCAGCGCCTCGACGACTTTCACCGTGCCATCCACGGCAATGCCTTCCTCGTCCGAGGTGATCAGCAGACCGATGGAGCCGTCATGATCGGGATGCGCCGCAACGAACTCCTCGATTGCCGTGATGAAAGCCGCGAGCGAGGTCTTCATGTCCGCCGCGCCGCGCGCGTACAGCATGCCGTCGCGTATCGTCGGCGTGAACGGCTCACTGTGCCATTGGTCGAGCGGGCCGGTCGGAACCACGTCGGTATGGCCGGCGAATACCAGCAGCGGACCTTCCGTGCCGCGGCGCGCCCAGAAATTGTCTACTTCGCCGAAGCGCATGCGTTCGATCTTGAAGTCGAGCTTTTCCAGGCGAGCGATCATCAATTCCTGGCAGCCGGCGTCTTCCGGAGTGTTCGAACGGCGGGATAACAGGTCGATGGCGAGTTGCAGGGTGGGAGTCATGGCAATGCGGAGTACGGTAAAAGTCTAAGGATACCACCCGAGCAGGGTAAGACGAAATGCGGGAGAGTCGTAGTGCAGACGCTCTGGCCTGTAACCCCGCCCGCCCCGAGCCGCTCGACTATGCTCGCGGCGGGCTTGTCGAAGGGCTTCGACAGGCTCAGCCCGAACGGTATTTAAGGAAACATGGAAGATGCAGGCGGGTGCCTGCACTGCAGAACTAAGTTTTCTGATATTCGGTAAAACTGTGTGCCGTCGTGGAGGCCACGACCGGTTTCTTGCCGATGGCCGATTCGGTGTGCTGCGCCACGTCCTGCCAAAGTTTGAGGCAGGATTCGATGGCGTCGGTTGCTGCCTTGAAGAACTGCTCAGGCGAAATATTCACTTCGTCGGCCTGGATGAATTCCTTTTCCAGCAGGTCGAGCAGGGCTTCCACCTTTTCGGTGGCGGCGCTGCCGTTGTTGCCGGGGATGTGCATGTTCTCGCGGCATTCGCGGATATGGCTTTCCAGAAACGAGAGGCGGATGCGCCCGACCGCACCGACCTGGCCTTTGGCGGCATAGCCGGAACCCAGCGCGCGTGCCTGGCCGATGCTTTCCATCAACAGCGGCAAGCGCAGCAGCAGCAGGTTGGACAGCATCGCCAGCGGCGTGCCTTCATTGTCCATCAGGCCGAGGTGTTCGCCCATATCGCCGATCAGATGGATGGTATTGCGTACCAGTTCGGTATGTCGCGCAAAACTCTGTTCGGCTGTCATTCGTTGGAGATCGTTGACGATGGCCTCAAAGCTGGAGGTAATGCTCTCCAGCGTGCGCCGGTCTGGCGCCAGTTCGGGCGATTCATCGATCAGGGTTTTGATTCGCGTGAGAATTGCGCGCGTTTCGGCTTGTTTGTTGATGAGGCCCGTACGGAAACTATCATTGCCATTCAGCAGGCCGGCCGACATGCCGCGGTGTTGCTGAATAGTCGTCATTAATGAGACGCCGGTTTGCAATGCCTTGATGCCGTGCAGACGGCGTAGCAGCTTGCGATGTTTTTTATGTTTTTCCGCAAAGAACAGAGCGGCATAGATCAGAGCAAGGCATAACAGGGTAATGGCGAGAGTTAACATGGGTGCTAGATCCTGAAACGTTGTACGGATGTACGCAGATTGGAAGCGAGAGTTTCCAGATGGCCGGCGACGGCAGCGGCTTCGTCGCTGGCGGCATTGTTTTCCGCGGCGCGTTTGGCAATTTCCTCCATGCTGGAAACGGCCTGGCGGCTTGCGGCAGTTTGTATTTTGGTCGCTTCGGCGATGGCGCGCACGCGGTCCATGGTCAGGTGTCCGCCTTCGCGTATGCTGCCCAGCGCTTCGCCTGCGCGGTGGGCGAGAATCACGCCTTGTTCCGCCTGGGCGCGGCCTTCCTGCATGCCGTGTACGGTGCCACCGATCTGTTGTAGGATGCCGTCGATCATGCCGCTGATCTTTACGGTGGCGCTGGTGGTGCGTTCCGCCAGCTTGCGTACCTCGTCCGCTACCACGGCGAATCCTCGGCCCTGCTCGCCGGCACGTGCCGCTTCGATCGCGGCGTTCAATGCCAGCAGGTTCGTCTGATCGGCAATTTCGCGAATCACATTGACGATGTTGCCGATTTCGTCGGAGTTTTCACCCATCGACAGCACAAGTGCTTCCAGCTTGACCATGGAGGCGCGGATGCGCTCCATTTCGTTGCCGGCTTCATCGACGATTTCCGTGCCGCTTTCGGCAAGATGCTCCGATTTCTCGGCGATTTCACGAGACAGGCTTGCTGCTTCTGCGACCTGTTCCACGCTGGCACGCATTTCCTCCACGGCCTTGGTGGAATCCACGGCGAGATTGCACTGGGCTGTCGCACCTGAAACTACGCGTGCGGCGGCAGAGGTGAGTTCGCGTGCTGCGCTGGCGACTTCGTCCGTCGCGCCGTGTACCTCCTTGATGAGGCGGCCGGTTTCGCGGGCCATTTCATTGAAGTTGAGCGAGAGCGAGCCGAATCCATCGCTGCTTTCGATCTGGCTCCGTGCGGAAAGATCGCCCGCAGTCATGCATTTTACGGCGTGATTGAGTGTGTCCAGCGCGCGCCGTATCGACAAAAAGAAGGCCAGGGTCATGAACAGCGCTATGGCCGCTGCCACCCCTGCAAGAATGTAAAGGTTGAACTGATATTGCGGCCACCATTGCACCACAAGAATAAAGGAGCCGGGCAGGGCGAGCAGCAAGGTGCTCAGGCAGAATTTTTGCCCCAGGCTCATTCTATGCATCAGGCTGATCAGAGTTTCCATCGCAATACTTTTCTGTGTCGTGGCATAAAAAAATCCAGACCGCCTCACGCAAGGCTGTCTGGACGTCGTTGTCGGTTGCATCGCCTATTCCTCGTTGAACAGGCAATGGCATCCAAGCAGAATGCATGCCAGAAAGCGCTGAGTTTGAGAAGGGGCTTGATTCAGGCTAAGGTTTTGCTGGATCAGGATTTGTTGATTAAGCGTTGTGGATAGGCGGTCAGTAAAGGCGGACGCACCAATTTGATGCGATGGCTGTGCTATTCGAGACAGCATGCACCAATCCGGAGATTGGGCGAAATGCAGGGCCGGAATCAGCCCTGCGGCATTTCAAAAAAGCGATTCGTACGCGGAGGCGTCAAAACCGATGGTCAGGATGCGTGCTTCGTCCGCAACTACAGGACGGCGGATGACGCTGGGCTTGGCGGTCATCAGTGCAACGGCGCTGGCGTTATCCACTACCGCTGCTTTCTCCGCATCGTTCAAACCGCGCCAGGTCATGCCGGCGCGGTTGACCAGCTTTTCCCACGGCATTTGTTCGAGCCAGCTTTCAAGCATGGCTCTATCAACACCCTGTTTCTTATAGTCATGGAAATCGTACGCTACGCCGTGCTCATCGAGCCAGGCGCGCGCTTTCTTGACCGTGTTGCAGTTGGAAATGCCGTACAGCTTCATTAAATGCCGCGCAGCAGTTCGTTGATGCCGACCTTGCCCAGTGTCTTGGCATCGACCTTCTTCACGATAACCGCGCAGTACAGGCTGTAGGAACCATCCTTGGAGGGCAGGTTGCCGCTGACCACAACGGAGCCTGCAGGAACGCGGCCGAAGTGCACTTCGCCGGTTTCGCGGTCGTAGATCTTGGTGGACTGGCCGATGTACACGCCCATGGAGATCACGCAGTTGTCTTCGACGATGACGCCTTCGACCACTTCGGAGCGCGCGCCGATGAAGCAGTTGTCGCCGATGATGGTGGGGCCGGCTTGTACCGGCTCCAGCACGCCGCCGATGCCGACGCCGCCGGAGAGGTGCACGTTCTTGCCGATTTGGGCGCAGGAACCGACGGTGGCCCAGGTGTCGACCATGGTGCCTTCATCCACGTACGCGCCGATGTTGACGTAGGAGGGCATCAGCACCACGTTCTTGCCGATGAAGGAGCCGCGGCGCACGATGGCGTTGGGCACCACGCGGAAACCGCCGGCCTTGAAGTCTTCTTCGGTGTAATTGGCGAACTTGGGCGGTACCTTGTCGAAGTACTTGGTCACGCCGTCATCCATCATGACGTTGTCTTCCAGGCGGAAGGACAGCAGCACGGCCTTCTTGATCCACTGATGGGTGACCCACTGGCCGTCGATCTTCTCCGCCACGCGCAGGCGCCCGGCATTCAGTTCTTCCAGCACACCGAACACGGCATCCTTGGTTTTCTTGTCGGCATTGGCAGGATTGATGTCGGCACGGCGCTCGAAAGCGTCTTCGATGAAAGGTTGCAGTTCTTGCATGGCGATTCCTAAGCTTTGGAAAAAGCGTAATTTTACTTGGATACGCGCTGCTCGTCAGTCTTTCAGTTAAGAGCAATGTTCGGAAGGTAGCATCCCTGCACCGGGTCGGGGCCGGGATGGAGCCGAGCACCGCACCGTAGGGAGTTGGATACATTTACATCCGGCGGATAACGCTACGCTTATCCGCCCTACGCAACAGTGAGGCGGATTGTTGAAGGTGGCGATGCTTGCGCTGCGTGACGCTGCAAGCCGATGGACAGTGGGAAAGTATTCCCGTATTTTACGGATGCAGCCCGCTGGCCGCTTTCAAAGGGGAAATCGAACGCGGCCGCTGCGGAGCAACTTGTTTCCAATCAATAACACAGGGGGATATACCGTGGATGCTTCACAAGACAGTCGCAACATGGCGGTACTGATGTTTATTCTTTCGATCTTCTTCTGGATATTGCCGGCGCTGATCATGTTCCTGGTCAAGAAGGACGACGAGTTCGTCTACAAGAACGCCGTCGAACTGCTCAATTTCGGCATTACCCTGTTTATCGCCAACTTCGTTCTGGCGTTTATTCCCATTCTCGGCTGGCTTGCGATGCTGGCTATCAGCCTCGCCGCACTGGTGCTGTTGATCATGGGTACACTCAAGGTGCAGAAGGGCGAGCTGTATACCTTTCCCTTCGCGCTGCGCCTGATCAAGCCTGATACCGCCGCTGCCTGATTCGTTATGCTACTTTCCCGCTGCATCGCGCAGCGGGAATCATTGATCGAAATCTTTTCGAATTTTCCCAAGATCCCGCCGGAATGCTTCGGCGTCCCCATATTCCGCGAAGCGTTCATAACGCGAGTGTGCGGCCAGGATGCGGTTCGCATGCTTGATCGGGCACCAGTATTGTTCGGTGCGCGCCACAATTTCCTTCAGGTAGGACAGCAGGCCGTTGCCATAGGAGCAATAGGCGCAGTTCACCATTTCCAGCAGGTTGAGGTAGGCCAGTTGATGACGGTCGAAGATCAGGTAATCACTGCGCTTGACCTTGGGAATACCGAGCAATGGGAAACACACCGCGTGATACAAACTGGCCAGCAAGTCGAGCAGCAGCATCGGGGGCAATAGCGCGTAGACGAAAGGTGCCGTCAGTACATGCCGGGGACGGGGAAGCAGCGCGTAGCGGAACAGGTTGATTTTGAACCGTCGCTGCTGCGACAGCACCTCCCTCTCGAAGCGGATTTTATGGCCAATCAATCGGTAGCGAGCGTGGTCGCGCGTCTTTTCGATTTCGTTCTCGAGTTCCTGCTCCAGCGCTTTCATGCGCGCGACGATGTCGCTGATCTTCTGGTTCATTTGGCCGCCTAAAAAATCAGGGGCGCCGAAGCGCCCCTGTCCATCATTGTTTTGCTTTTGCCTTCTCGTATAGCGGCATGACGGTCGGCACCAGACGCTTGATGTCGTTGACGCGAGATTCGTTGGAAGGGTGCGTACTCAGGAATTCGGGCGGTTTCGCGCCGCCTTTGGCATTCATTTTTTCCCACAGGGTCACCGCCGCATTGGGGTTGTAACCGGCGCGGGCCATTAGTTCCAGACCCATCTGATCGGCTTCGTGCTCGGCGGTACGGCTGTTGGGCAGGGTCATGGCCACCGTGGCCAGGGCGCCTCCCAAAGCCACGGTCTTGACGGCGTTATCGGAACTTTTTGTCGAAATGCCGACGAGTGCGGCCGCGCCGAGGAGGCCCAGCTGCTGGGCTTTGGCGCGGGACATGCGTTCGCGCACATGTTCACGCAGGGCGTGCGAAATTTCGTGGCCCATTACCGCCGCCAGCTCGTCATCGGTCGGCTTGATCTCATCGAGCAGGCCGGTATAGACCATCATTTTCCCGCCCGCCATACAGTAGGCATTGATCTCCTTGCTTTCAAGTACGTTGACCTGCCAATTCCACTTGGCGGCATCCGTTCTGAAAACATCGACCTGGGAGATGAGCCGTTGGGCAATGCCACGTACGCGTTGCGTTTCGGCACTGTCGGTGTTCAACACTTTTTTCGATTCGGCCTGTTTCAGGGTTTGCTGATAGGCAAGGGCCGACTGCTCTTCAGCCTCTTTCTCGGAAACGAGGCCGACATACTGCTTGCGTTCGACGCCGACGACGCCGGACTTGGTGGTCTGGGTAGTGGCGCAACCGCCCAGAAGCAGCGTGGCTAATAAGGCGAGAAGAGTTTTTTTCATTGCAATGGCTCCAAAGTCCGATGTTGAGTTAGAGAGTGACCTGCGCTCCCAGTTCAACCACGCGGTTGGGCGGCAGCTTGAAGTAATTGGTCACGCTGTCAGCATTGCGGAACATGCCGATAAAAAGTTTCTGGCGCCAGAAGGCCATCGGGCAGTCGCGGCGGGCGATCAGGGTTTCCTTGCCGATGAAGAATGAGGTATCCATCACGTCCAGTGTCAGGCCCATGTCAGCGCAGCGCTCCAGTTCGCGCGGCAGGTCGGGGTCGTCCTTGAAACCGTATTCCACGACTACGCGGTAGAAGTCGTGCGGCAATTTTTCCACCGATACACGCTCATCTTGTGCGATATGCGGCACGTCCTGGATTTTTACGGTGACGAGCACGATCTGTTCATGCAGCACCTTGTTGTGCTTGAGGTTGTGCAGCATCGCGTGCGGTACGCCGGCCGGGTTGGGCGTCATGAAAATGGCTGTTCCGGGCACGCGTTTCGGCGGATGTGCGCCGATGGCGTGGATGAAACTTTCGAGCTCCATTGCATCGTCCGCCATGCGCTTGTAGAGCATTTCGCGGCCGCGTTTCCAGGTGAGCATCAGGGTGAAGATCACCGCGCCGATCAGGAGAGGGAACCAGCCGCCGGCCGGAATCTTGAGGATGTTCGCGCCGAAGAAAGCCAGGTCTATGGTCAGGAAAACTGCCGCGATAGCCAGCGTGCGCGGCCAGCTCCATTTCCACACGCCATGAAACACCATGGCGGCGAGCAAGGTGGTGATGACCATGTCGCCGGTCACCGCGATGCCGTAGGCGGCAGCAAGATTGGAGGAGGAGCCGAAGCCGATCACCAGCACCATCACAGCGATCATCAAGCCCCAGTTCAAGCGCGGCAGGTAAATTTGGCCGGCTTCGCTCTCCGATGTGTGCTGGATTTGCGTGCGTGGCATGTAGCCGAGTTGCAGTGCCTGGCGCGAGACCGAGAAGGTGCCGGAAATGACCGCCTGCGACGCAATCACGGTAGCCAGCGTGGCCAGTGCGATTAGCGGATACAGCACCCATTCCGGCGCTAGCAGATAGAAAGGATTTTTGACGGCAGCGGGATTGTGCAGCAGCAATGCACCCTGGCCGAAATAATTAAGCAGGAGCGATGGCAGCACCAGGCCGAACCACGCGATGCGGATAGGCACGCGGCCGAAGTGGCCCATGTCCGCATAAAGCGTTTCGCCGCCGGTAACCGCAAGCACAACCGCGCCGAGCGCTACGAACGCCAGCCAGTGGTTGTCGGTGAAAAAGTGCACGGCGTAGATTGGATTCACTGCGCGCAGTACCGAGGGGTCGTGCAGGATGTTGATGACGCCCAGCGTCGCGAGGGTGCCGAACCACAGCAGCATGATGGGGCCGAACAGCTTGCCGACCGCCGCCGTGCCGTGCCGCTGCATCGAAAACAGGATGAAGAGCACGGTCAGCGTGATCGGGATGATCCAGGAATGCAGCTTGGGTGCCGCCACCTCCAGTCCTTCCACCGCCGATAGCACCGAAATCGCCGGGGTAATCATCCCATCCGCAAAGAACATGCAGGCGCCAATGATGCCGGCCAGCGTGATGAAGCGCAGCTTGCGCTTGTCGTCGCCCGCCTGCTGGGTCGCCAGCGCGATCAGCGCCATGATGCCGCCTTCGCCGCGGTTGTCGGCGCGCATCACGAACATCACGTATTTGACGGTGATCACCATGATTAGCGCCCACAGGATCAGCGACAGCACGCCCAGCACGTTTTCCGGCGTCACCGGCACCGGATGGTGGCTGGCGAAGACTTCCTTCATGGTGTAGAGCGGGCTGGTGCCGATGTCGCCGAAGATCACGCCCAGTGCAGCAAGGGCGAGCGCGTGAACTCCGGATTTATGAACTGGGGTGGATGCCATCAATGGCCTTGTTAGCTGTATGTGGGCGCAATTTTAACGCTAATGGTGCATGAGGCGTATTGCAAATATGCGATACGCCTAAGAAGCTATCTTAAAAATTGCTGCGGAGAGTCGTCTGCGGCGTTGCGCGGTGCTCGCTCCCGCGCCGTACTGTATGTGCTGTCACGGTCGCTGCGCTCCGTGCTCCTTGCATCCAACTCTCCTCGCGAATTTTTAAGACAGCTTCTTAAGTTTGATCGCGGGTTTTCTCCACGCGGACGTCCGCCTGACCTTGCGCGAAGGTGAGCGTCAAGGCTTCGTCGGCGCGTACCTGGCGGCTGTCGCGGACGATGCTGCCATCCGCTTGCTGCACCAGGCTGTAACCGCGTTCCAATACTGCATGTGGACTCAGATGGCGCAGGTTTTGTTCCAGACGCTGCAGCGTTTCGCGTTTAAGGCCGAGATGCCGCGCCTCGGCCATCTGCAAGCGCTGCGGCAACGGCATGAAGCGCGCGTTCGCGCGGTCCAGCATGCGCAACAGGGTGGCATTCAGGCGCGCTTGCAGGTGGCCCAGCCTTTCCTGCTGCTGGTGGATTTTCTCGCCGGGATGAGTAAGGCGGCGCGCCAGATAATCCAGCTGCTGCATGCGCTGGTAGAGCTGATGCTGCATTTGCCGCTGCAAGCGCATCTTGAGTGCGTTCGCCGATTGCAGCAGCGCCTGGCGATCCGGCGTCGCCATTTCGGCGGCGGCAGTCGGGGTGGGCGCGCGCCGGTCGGCGGCGAAATCGGCGATGGTGACATCGGTTTCGTGGCCGACGCCAGAAATGACTGGCATGGGCGAGGCGGCAATCGCGCGCGCGACGACTTCTTCATTGAACTGCCACAGGTCTTCGATACTGCCGCCGCCGCGGCAGACGATCAGCACCTCGCACTCGGCGCGCTCGCCGGCGGTGCGGATGGCGCGCGCGATCAGTTCTGCCGCGCCTTTGCCCTGAACCGGGGTGGGGTAGACCACCACCGGGATGCCGGGCATGCGCCGCCGCAGCGTGGTCAGCACATCATGCAAGGCCGCCGCGTCGGGGGAGGTGACGATGCCTATCTGGCGAGGATGCTCCGGAATCGGGCGTTTGCGCGACGCATCAAACAAGCCTTCGGCCTCCAGCTTGGCCTTGAGCCGCTCAAAAGCTTCGAACAGTGCGCCCAGACCTGCGCGTTGCAAGGCTTCGATGGTGAGCTGGAAATCGCCGCGCGCTTCATAAAGCGTCACCAGCGCCCGCGCCTCGACGTGGTCGCCTTCGCGCGGCGCCCAGTCCAGCGCACCGTTGCGGTTGCGGAACATCACGCAGCGTACCTGCGCCCGCTCGTCCTTCAGCGAGAAATACCAGTGGCCGGATGCGGCACGCGTCAGGTTGGAGATTTCGCCGGCCACCCAGAACAAGGGAAAGCTGCGTTCCAGCACATCCTTCGCCATGCGGTTGAGGGCGCTGACGGAGAGCACATTGGGGCGGCGGGATTCAAAAGGCAGGTCGGTGGTCAAAGAGGGCCCGTACTTCCGTTACAATGATCTTTTTCAATTATAAGCTGCGAGTTCTCCAATGCTTAACAGAATCCTTTTCGGCCGCGCCGGTTACTTGATCGGTTTCATCGCCTCTTTCGGTCTTGTCGGCTTTGGCCTTTATATTCAGCAGAAGCACGGTCTCGAACCTTGTCCGCTATGCATCTCGCAGCGCATCGCCTTCATGGTGCTGGGCACGGTGTTTCTTGTCGCGGGGCTGCACAACCCCGGCAAGACCGGCCGCCGGGTCTATGGCGTACTGCAATTCGCCGCCGCCGCGACCGGCGCGGGCATCGCTGCCCGCCATATCTGGATCCAGGCCAACCCGGACAAGGTCATGAGCGAATGCGGCGTTGGTTTCGACTACCTGTTCGAAAGTTTCCCGATGCAGCGCGCGCTGCAGCTGATTTTCCAGGGTACCGGCGAATGCTCCACCATCGACTGGACCTGGCTGGGCATGACCATTCCGCAACTCTCCCTGCTGGCATTCACCCTGCTTGGGCTGTACGCCATCCTTCTTGCTGTCGTAAAAAGAACATGACCCACTACAAAACCATAGACGAATTCGTCGGTAACACGCCGCTGGTGCGGCTGCAACGCATTCCCGGCAATACCAGCAACATCATCCTGGCCAAGCTCGAAGGCAATAACCCCGCCGGCTCGGTGAAAGACCGGCCAGCGTTGTCGATGATCGCCCACGCCGAAGCGCGCGGCGACATTAAACCCGGCGATACACTGATCGAGGCGACTTCCGGCAATACCGGCATCGCGCTGGCGATGGCCGCCGCGATCAAGGGCTACAAGATGGTCCTAGTGATGCCGGATAACCAGAGCCTGGAACGCCGCCAGACGATGAAAGCCTTCGGCGCGGAACTGGTGCTGACGCCCAAGGCCGGCAGCATGGAATTGGCGCGCGACACCGCCGACAAGATGCAGGCCGAAGGGCGCGGTGTGATTCTCAACCAGTTCGCCAACCCGGACAATCCACTCGCGCACTACGAAGGCACCGGCCCCGAAATCTGGCGCGACACCGAGGGCAAGGTCACCCATTTCGTTTCCAGCATGGGCACCACCGGCACCATCATGGGCACCTCGCGTTATCTCAAGGAAATGAACCCGGCGATCCAGATCGTCGGCGTGCAACCCAGGGACGGCGCGCAGATTCCTGGCATCCGCAAATGGCCCAAGGAGTACCTGCCCGAAATCTGCGACTTTTCGCGTATCGACCGCATGATAGAAGTCGGCCAGCCGGATGCGGAAGAAATGACGCGCCGCCTGGCGCGCGAGGAGGGCATCTTCGCCGGTATTTCTTCCGGCGGGGCGATGGTTGCCGCGCTGCAGTTGTCGCAGGAAGTCGAGAATGCGGTCATCGTTTCCATTGTTTGCGACCGTGGAGACCGCTACCTCTCGACAGGAGTCTTTCCCGAATGAACGTCAGCCGCATATTGCGGCTGTGTTTGTTTTGCCTGTGCGGTTTGGTTTTGCCTGCGCAGGCCGTCGACCGCATCGAAATACACGCCGACCAAGTCAGCCACCCCGCTGCGCAACTGGAAAATTTCTCCGGCACGCTGGACATGGACGGCCGCTGGCGCGGCAAGGCTACGCTGAAGCAAGGCGACGCGGTGCAACTGGGGCGCGAATATCCGCTGCCGGTGACGGTCAGCAAAGGAACCGTACGCGGAACGGCGGAATTCTCCGGCGAGCAGCGCGAACTGCGCCAACTCAAGAGCGATCTATTCCTGAAGGATGCCGCGTTCAGCGACGAGGCTGGGCTGCATGCGGGCGAAAAGGTCGATTTGCATCTCGATGCGACGGTTGTGCGCGACGGCAGCCGCTGGCGCTGGTCGGGCCGGTTGGACGGCACCAACGGCGAAGTGTTTTGGCAGCCGCTTTATCTGGCCAGGCTCGATGCAGGTTTCGCAGGGCAGGGCTGGCTGTCGGATAACGTGATTACGGTTGAGCGGGGACGATTCAGCGTGGGCGGCGTGGGTGCCGCGTCTGTTACTGGCAGCATTCGCCGACCTGACAATAAAATTGAAGCGCTCGACATCCTTGCCGAAAATCTCGACATGAGCGGCGCGTATGCCGGCGTTCTCAAACCTTTCCTGGAAAAAACCGTGCTCGGCAATCTTGAAATGGCGGGGCGCGCCGATATTCGCCTGGGGGTGCGCGAGGGCGAGCTGAAATCCTTCGACGTGGCCCTGCGCGATTTCGACGTGGAAGACATGAACGGCAAGTTCGCGTTTTACAAGGTCAACGCGCGCGTTCCCTGGGCGTTAAACGATGTGACGCAGACAAGATTGCAGTACGGCGGCGGACACCTGCTGAAAATGAGTCTCGGACAGACCGATCTTGCGGCGACGCTGAACGGTTATTCCCTGACTACGCCGGTACTGCGAATGCCTATCCTGGACGGCACGCTGACGCTGACTGACGTTTCCGCGGCTTTTTTGCAGAAACAATGGCACTGGCATCTGGGCGCGAGCCTTACGCCGATCTCCATGGCCGATTTCAGTCACGCCGTGGGTTGGCCGGCAATGGACGGAAAACTGGCGGCGGGAATCCCGATGGTAACTTACACGAACGGCATGATGACGATGGATGGCGCGATGGGGCTGGATATCTTCGATGGCTCGATCACGGTGGACAAGCTGGCGCTGCAGAACCCGCTCGGGCTGGCGCCGCGATTCCAGGCGGATATCCATATGCGCAACCTCGATCTCGACCTGCTGACGCGCACCTTCTCGTTCGGCGCGATGACCGGCCGTCTGGACGGCGACGTCAACAACCTGGTGCTGTCGCGCTGGCAGCCGGTACAGTTCGATGCATCGTTCCGCAGCAGCCCGGGCCGATATCCGAAGAAGATTTCGCAGCGTGCGGTGGAGAACATCTCCGCGCTCGGCGGGGCCGGTGCAGCGGCGGCCATACAGCGCAGCTTCCTGCGGTTTTTCAAGGAGTTCAACTATTCGAAAATCGGCCTTTCCTGCAAGTTGCGCAAGGGCATCTGCCAGATGGACGGTGTCGAGCCGGCCAAGGAAGGGTACGTCATCGTGAAGGGCAGCGGCGTGCCGGCCATTACGGTGTTGGGTTACAATCACAGCGTCAGTTGGGGCGAGTTGCTGTCGCGCATACAGCGTGTCACGCAGGGCAATACGGCGCCTATCATCAAGTAAAGGAATAACTATGAAAAACTGGATTTGGCTGCTTCCGGCAGCCCTGATTTTGCCGGCCTGCGTCACTATCAACATCTACTTCCCGGCTGCCGCAGCGGAAAAAGCGGCGGACAAGATCATCGACGAGGTCTGGCAACTCAAGCAGGAACAACAAAACCAGCAGAAGCCTGCCGATGCTCCGGCGGAAAAATAAGGAGACCATCATGAAAAAACATTTCTATGCGATTACCCTCCTGCTCGCCTCGCTGATGGCGGTGCCAGCGGCTATCGCCGCCGCCGATCTCGAAATCAATACACCGGCCATCGCAGCGATCCAGGGCAGCATGCAGGCCCGCCACGGGCAACTCGGCCCGTATTACGCCAGCGGCGCAGTCGGCCTGACGCGCGACGGTCTGGTGGCGGTGCGCGACGCCAATGCCGTGCCGCTTAAGGACAGGCAGGGCGTCAATTCGCTGGTTGCGGCGGAGAACAAGGACCGCAACGCGCTCTACAAGGAAATCGCCAACGCCAATGGCCATCCCGAATGGGAATCCGAGGTACGCAATACCTTCGCCCAGCGCTGGGTGCAGAAGGCGCAAGGCGGCTGGTGGTATCAGGATGCCGGCGGCGGTTGGGCGAAGAAGTGACGCCAACGCTCGTTTTCGACATCGAGACCGTTCCCGATACCGATGGTCTGAAAAAGCTGATGGATCTGCCCGCCGATACGCTGGCGGGGGACGTGGCGAAGATCGCCTTCCACCAGCGCCGCCAGAACGGACAATCCGAGTTCCTGCCGCTCCACGTGCAGCGCGTGGTGGCGATCTCCTGCGTGCTGCGCGAGGGCGACAACTTCAAGGTGTGGTCGCTCGGTGCGCCGGACGAGGAAGAGGGTGCGCTGATCCAGCGTTTCTACGACGGTATCGAGAAATACAAGCCCAACCTGGTTTCCTGGAACGGCGGCGGTTTCGACCTGCCCGTTCTGCATTACCGCGGCATGATCCACAACGTGGTCGCGCCCTGTTACTGGGATATGGGCGAGGATGACCGCGACTTCAAGTGGAACAACTACATCAGCCGCTATCACATGCGCCATACGGATTTGATGGACCTGCTCGCGCTGTACCAGGGGCGCGGCAATGCGCCGCTGGACCAGTTGGCGCAGCTGTGCGGTTTTCCCGGCAAGCTGGGCATGGACGGTTCCAAGGTGTGGGATGCGTATCAGGCGGGTGAGATCGAAGCCATCCGCAATTACTGCGAAACCGACGTGGTGAACACCTGGCTTGTTTATCTGCGCTTTCAGCAGATGCGCGGTGCGTTGACCCCGGAGGCTTACCAGAGCGAGGTTGCGCTGGTGCGCGAATCCCTCGGATCTGCCGCAGGCGCCCACTGGCAGGAGTTCCTGGCTGCCTGGCCGGCTTAATTCGTAGGGTTGTTGCATTTGTGCAACACAGTTATTTCTTTTTCCTGTCATTCTCATGTAATGAATGGCATTGCCAAAATGGGATAGCCCGCTTCTGCCTCTCTCCCTAAATTTGGAACTGACGCGAGTCTAAGCGCTCGCCATCGATTCCATTATGAAAACGAGAGAGGCCGTAATGAAACAAACCCATTCCCTGAAGTACGCCTGTGCGCTGGTGTTGGCTGCGCTGGGTTCCATGTCGATCAATGCCTTTGCTGAAGATGCTCCGGCAGCGGCCGCCGAGCCGACGCCAGACTGGACCTTCCCGATGAGCGTCAGCCTGGTTTCGGACTACATCTTCCGCGGCCAGTCCCAGACCTGGGGCAAGCCCGCCGCGCAGTTCGCCATCGAAGCCGACCACAAGTCCGGCCTCTATGCCGGCTTCTTCATCTCCAACGTTTCCGACCACTGGCTGCCGGGCGCCACCGTCGAGACCGACCTGTACGGCGGCTATCGCGGCAAGTTCACCGACGACCTGTCCTTCGACGTTGGCGGCATTTACTACATGTACCCCGGTGCCGACTGGGACGAATCCTTCTTCGACGGCTTCAACGACTCCAACAAAGTCGATACCTTCGAAGCCTACGCCGCGCTGACCTACAAGTGGCTGACCTTCAAGACCGGCATCACCCTCAACGAATATTTCGGCTGGAACACCAACAACTCCCCGGTCAATGGCGGCTTTGCCGGCGACCTGGATGCCGGCGTCACCGGCGACACTTCCGGCTCCTACTTCTTCGAGCTGAACGCCGCGTACGAAGTGGTGCCGAGCTGGACCGTATCCGGCCAGTTGGGTCGTCAGGAGATCAACAACTCCAAGGGCCTGGACATCACCTACTACAAGGCCGGTGTGACCAAGGCGCTGCCGATGGGCTTCTCGCTGGGCGCATTCTACTCCGGCACCAACGAACCGGATGCGTACGAGGACTTCCTCAGCCTGGACAACGGCCATTCCGACTCCGATATTGCCAAGGACACCGTGTTCGTCACGCTGACCAAGTCTTTCTAATTTCGTCCGGGCACGGTTTCGGCCGTGCTCAACCAACCTGAGTAAGGAGTTGCTATGAGTACTTCCTTGAAGCAGTCGCTGAATGGCTGGCACCTGTGGGGCCTGGCCGTCGGCCTGGTGATTTCCGGCGAGTATTTCGGCTGGAGCTATGGCTGGGACAAAGCGGGCACGCTGGGGTTCCTCGTCACCTCGATCATGATCGCGGTGATGTATACCACCTTCATTTTCAGCTTTACCGAACTGACCACGTCCATCCCGCATGCGGGCGGCCCGTTTGCCTATGCACGACGCGCGTTCGGCGAGAAGGCGGCGTTCATTGCCGGTTTTGCCACTTTGATCGAGTTCGTGTTCGCGCCGCCAGCCATCGCGATGGCGATCGGGGCGTATCTCAACGTGCAGTTTCCGGGGATTGATCCCAAGATGATGGCGGCGGGTGCTTATGTCATATTCATCGGGCTCAACATCGTCGGTGTGCGCATCGCGGCAACCTTCGAGTTGTTCGTGACCGTGCTGGCGATTGTAGAGCTGCTGGTGTTCATGGGCGTTGTGTCGCCGGGCTTCTCGGTTGCCAATTTCGTGGCCAACGGCTGGGCTGGCCAGAATGAATTCACCTCGGCCGCGATTCCGGGCATTGTGGCGGCAATTCCATTCGCTATCTGGTTCTTCCTCGCAATCGAAGGCGTGGCGATGGCGGCCGAAGAGGCGCAGGATCCCAAGCGCACGATTCCGCGTGCCTATATTGCCGGTATCCTGACCCTGGTGGCACTGGCCATCGGCGTGATGATCTTTGCCGGTGGCGCAGGCGACTGGAAGGCGCTGTCCAACATCAATGATCCGCTGCCGCAAGCGATGAAGATGATTGTCGGCGAAAACAGCGGCTGGCTGCACATGCTGGTGTGGATCGGCCTGTTCGGTCTGGTGGCTTCGTTCCACGGCATCATTCTCGGCTATTCGCGCCAGATTTTTGCCCTGGCCCGCGCTGGCTTCATGCCGAAATACTTCTCCGAAACGCATTCGCGCTTCAAGACCCCGCACCGCGCGATCATCGCCGGCGGCGTGGTGGGCGTGGCCGCGATTTTCAGCGACGACCTGATCCAGTTTGGCGGCATGACGCTGACAGCCAACCTGATTACCATGGCGGTATTCGGTGCTATCGTGATGTACATCATGTCCATGCTGAGCCTGTTCGCACTGCGCAAGAACGAGCCGATGCTGGACCGTCCGTTCCCGGCGATGTTCTACCCGGCGTTCCCGCTGATCGCGCTGGTACTGGCGGTCATCAGCCTGGTCACCATGACCTACTATAACCAGCTTCTGGCTGGCGTATTCGTCGGGCTGATGGCGCTGGCTTACGGCTATTTCATGGTTACCAAGCATCATCGCGATGCGGCCGTGGACAAACACCTGGCAACATCCGCAGCTTGATTTGAATAACCGCCGAGACGCCTTGAAGACCTCTTCTTGGTGCCTTGGCGGATAAATGATTTTATTGAGTGGTGATTCATGCAATACCGCCATACCGTCGTACAACACACGTATTGCTTTCCCGATTTGAAGTCGGTGATGGCCAAAGCCACGCCGGCGCGTTCCGGGGATTATCTGGCCGGTGTCGCGGCCGAGACCGCAGCCGAGCGCATGGCGGCGCGCATGTGCTTGGCGGAAGTGCCGCTCAAGCGCTTTCTGGAAGAATTCCTGATCCCCTATGGAGCCGATGAAGTCACCCGCCTGATCGTCGATACCCACGACGCCACGGCATTTGCGGAAATCGCCCATTTGAACGTCGGCGATTTCCGCAACTGGCTGCTTTCCGATGCGGCGGACCCCGCAACGCTCAAGCGCGTCGCACCTGGCATCACGCCGGAAATGGCGGCGGCGGTGAGCAAGCTGATGCGCAATCAGGACTTGATCCTCGTTGCGCGCAAATGCCACGTGACCACGGCTTTCCGCAATACCATTGGCTTGCCGGGGCGGCTCTCGGTGCGCCTCCAGCCCAATCACCCGACCGACGACCCGCGCGGGATTGCCGCTTCGATGCTGGACGGCCTGCTGTACGGTTCGGGCGACGCCGTAATCGGCATCAACCCGGCGACTGACAGCATTCCCGCGCTGATGAATTTGTATGACCTGGTGGACGAAGTCATCAGGCAATACGAAATTCCCACGCAATCCTGCATTCTCACCCATGTCACTAACCAGATTCAGGTGATGGAGAAGGGCGCGCCGGTAGACCTGGTGTTCCAATCCATTGCCGGTACCGAAAAAGCGAACCAGGGATTCGGCGTGAATCTCGGTATTCTGCAGGAAGCCCACGAGGCGGCCCTGTCGCTGCAACGAGGTACGGTGGGCAATAACGTGATGTATTTTGAAACCGGGCAAGGCTCGGCGCTTTCCGCCAACGCCAATTTCGGCGTAGACCAGCAGACCGTGGAGGCCCGCGCCTACGCCATTGCAAGGCATTTCTCGCCGTTGCTCAGCAATACCGTGGTCGGCTTCATCGGCCCGGAGTATTTGTACGACGGCAAGCAGATCATCCGCGCTGGGCTGGAGGATCATTTCTGCGGCAAGCTGCTTGGCGTGCCGCTGGGCTGCGACGTGTGCTACACCAACCATGCAGAGGCTGATCAGGACGACATGGATACGCTGATGACGCTACTGGGCGTGGCCGGAATCACCTTCATCATGGGCATCCCGGGCGCGGACGACATCATGCTGAACTACCAGACTACTTCCTTCCACGATGCGCTCTACCTGCGCAAGGTGCTGGGGCTCAAGCCCGCACCCGAATTCGAGGCGTGGCTGAAGCGCATGAACATCATGGACGAGCAGGGAGAGGTGCGTCCCATCGCGTCGTCGCATGCCATCCTGCACAACATGCCGCGCAATCTGTTGGCTGCCGGGTAGTTGAACATGAGCGATTCCGACGAAAACATACCCTTGTCCACCGATCCCTGGCGGCAGTTGAAAGCCTTCACCAACGCGCGTATTGCCTTGGGCCGGGTGGGCAGCAGCCTGCCGACGCAAGAAGTGCTCGATTTCGGCATGGCCCATGCGATGGCGCGCGACGCCGTGCATACCCCGCTGGATGCGGAAGCTTTTTGCGCGGAACTGCACGCGAGCGGATTCGAGACCGTGCGGGTGAAAAGCGCCGCGCCGGATCGCGCGTCGTATCTGCTGCGCCCGGACCTCGGCCGGCGGCTGTCGGAGGAGTGCGAGTCGCTGCTGCGGGCGTCGGCATGCAAGGAGAGGGAGGTACTCTTCGTCATCGGCGACGGACTTTCCTCGCTGGCGATCGCCAACCATGCGCGGCCGCTGCTTGAAGCCCTGCGTGCGCTGATGCCAGCCGGGCAATGCCGCGCCCCGGTGGTGGTCGCCACTCAGGCGCGGGTGGCGCTGAGCGACCCTATCGGAGAACTTTTGAGCGCCCGCATCGTGGTGATGCTGATCGGTGAGCGTCCCGGCTTGAGTTCGCCGGACAGTCTGGGAATTTACATCACATACGGTCCGCGCATCGGCCGACAGGATTCCGAGCGCAACTGCATTTCCAACGTGCGGCCCGAAGGCCTGAATTACCAGGCGGCCGCGCGCAAGACCCGTTGGCTGGTCGACGAGGCGCTACGCCTCAGGCTTTCCGGGATCGGGCTCAAGGATCAGAGCGACGTGGTCGAGATCGGCGCAGCCAGCAGTCTGGGACTGGCCGACAAGTCCGAGCCGGTCGGTTTGCCGTAGCGGCGCAAGGACTCCGACGGCAATTCGCCGAACAGTTTTTTGTATTCCTGCGAAAAATGGCCGAAGTGCCAGAACCCCCACGCGGTCGCGGCGTCGGTGACGGATTGTCCTTCTTTCAGCATCTGGCGCACGCCGTTGAGACGCTGGGCCCGCAGATAGGCGACCGGGTTCATGCCCACCTGTTCCTGAAAGCAGTATTGCAGGGTACGACGGCTGATGCCCAGCTCGCGGCAGAGTTGTTCGATATCGAGCGATGCATCGGGCGTCTCCCGCAGAATGTCGCGCGCCTGCCGGACAATGCTCCAGCGCTTGTGCGGGGTTGTCTCCTCGGCGGTGTCGGCGCCTTGTCCGTCATCGAGAACGTCGATCAGGCAGGAAAGCACGCCGCCGCGCAATTGCCGGCGGAAATTCTCGCTTTGCAGCAGATGGGGATATTCGCGGCACAAGGCGAACACCAGCGACAGGAACTCGCCGGCCTCGCGCATGATCGTCGGCGACACCGGTTTCAGCCGGGCGCGCTCACCTGAGGCGCGCTTTTCGAGCAACCATCCCGGCATCGCACTCTCCGGTGCGACGATGCCGCCCATGACCAGCCGGGAAGGGGAGTAAAACTCGAACCCGTCGCGCCCCGAAAAGATGTGCACGGTATTTGGCCGCAATGCTTCCCCGCAAAAAGTGCCGTGGGCGCCGCCGCGCAAGGGAATTCCGACGGCGCAGATGCCGTCCTCCAGCTTGCCGCTCTGGAATAGCGCCTGGCTGGTGGATTCGGCAAACAGGTTGATGTCTTCGAACAGCAGTTCGACGATGGCACCGCTGAAACTGCCCGACGAAAGCTGCGTGTAATGCTGGTGCCAGCCTTCGAGCAGCGAGGCCTGTTCGTCGAAATCCTGCGTCCTGGCCTGTTTGACGCGTGGCATATCCTGGTGGGAAAGGCTCATGTCGTTTTTCCTTGTTGACGACAGTTCTAATCGTAGAAAACAGCCTGAGTTGGATACTGATAGCTTCCTGATATAAAAGCAATATCCAGACCATCGTGAAGAGCCGGCTCCTGGCTTGGAAACTAATTTTTTGTGCTTACCCGTGGTGCATAAACGGCGTTTGATGCTTCCTGATGGAACCTGATGCGGTAAAATTGCGCCCCTATGAATATCAATATCGCTCATATCGACTCCCTCGATCAGGAAGGCCGCGGTGTCGGCCGCATCGAGGGCAAGGTTATTTTTATCGACGGTGCCTTGCCGGGCGAAACCGTCACGTACCGCACCACGCGCAGCAAGGCCAGCTACGAAGTTGGCAAGCTCGATCAAATCCTCAAGGCTTCGCCCATGCGCACCCAGCCGCAATGCCCGCATTTCGGCGTGTGCGGCGGCTGCGCATTGCAGCATATGGATATTGCAGCGCAGGTGGCGGCCAAGCAGCGCATGCTGGAGGACGACCTTTGGCACATCTCCAAGGTGAAGCCGGGAACCATGCTGCCGCCGATCTACGGCCCGGCCTGGGGTTATCGTCACAAGGCGCGGCTGCGCGCGCGCTTCGTACCCATGAAGGGGCGTGTGCTGGTCGGTTTCCACGAAAAGGCCAGCAGCTATGTCGCGGTCATGCATGAATGCCATGTACTGCCACCGCATATCTCGGCGCTGATCGTCCCGTTGCAGGACTTGCTGGCCAAACTCTCGATCAAGGATCGCATGCCGCAAGTCGAGGTTGCCGTCGGCGAGCACGTGTCGGTGCTGGTGTTCCGCGTACTCGACCCCATTACGCCGGAAGATGAGCCGCTGATCCGCGAATTCGCCGACACCTACGGCGTGCAGGTCTGGCTGCAGAGCAAGGGCCCGGAAACCGCAAAGCCGTTCCACCCACTGGAAGCGCCGGAGCTTTCCTATTCGCTGCCCGAATACGATCTCGTCTATCCCTTCAAGCCGATCGAGTTCACCCAGGTCAATCCGCAGATCAATCGCGTGCTGGTAGGTCGCGCGATGCGACTGCTTGATCCGCAACCCGGTGAGCGCATTGCCGACTTTTTCTGCGGCCTGGGTAATTTCACGTTGCCGATTGCCCGCATGGGAGCCACCGTACTCGGCATGGAAGGTTCGGCGGCCCTGGTGCAGCGCGCGAAGGAAGGCGCCGAGCGCAACGGCCTGGCTCACGCGGTTGAATTCCGCGAGGCGGACCTGTTCGAAAAAACCGCCGACAGCCTGGCCGCGCTCGGCCATTTCGACAAATGGTTGATCGATCCCCCGCGCGATGGCGCGATGGAACTGATCAAGGCCATCGAAGAGAAGACCGCGCCGCAACGCATCGTCTACGTTTCCTGCAACCCTGCCACGCTGGCGCGCGACTCCGGGCTGCTGGTACACAAGGGTTACCGCGTGGTTGCGGCGGGTGTGGTCAACATGTTCCCGCACACCGCGCACGTGGAATCCATCGCGCTGTTCGAAAAGCTGGCGGCGGAATGAGGGCAGGGCGGTTGTTGCGCCTGTTGGCGCTGGCCGCACTGACTAGTTTCGTATTCCTCGCGAGCTGTTCACGGCCGGCAGACCAAACCGAAATCCGCTTCGCCATTGCCCAGGCTCCGCTGACACTCGATCCGCGCTACGCGACCGATGCTGCTTCCGAGCGGATCAATCGTCTGGTCTATCGGCCCCTGGTGGATTTTGACGAACATTTTCGGCCCGTGCCTGCGCTGGCACGATGGAAGTGCGCCGATGCGCTGCATTGCCGCTTTACCCTCGGTGACAAAGGCCGCCAGTTTCATGATGGTACGTCCCTCACCGCGCACGACGTAGCGGCGACGTATCGTTCGCTGCTAACCCTCAGGAATTCGCCGCATACTGCGGAATTTGCGAATATTGCGGCTGTGCAAGTCGTGGACGACAACACTATCAGCTTCACGCTGAAACAGGCCGACGCGCAATTTCCGGCGCGACTGATCGTCGGCATCCTCCCGGCGAAGCTGATCAATCAGAAGCACGATTTTGCCCGGCAGCCGGTGGGCAGTGGTCCCATGAAACTGGTGAGCTGGAATCGCGTCCTGAAGTTACAGCGTGTCTCCGATCGCCAATCGGTCATTATTGAAGAGGTGCGCGACCCAACGGTGCGCGTACTCAAGCTGCTGCGTGGTGAGGCCGACTTGCTGCAAGGCGATCTGCCGCCAGAGCTCGTGGCTTATTTACGCAATCAGGCCGATGTCATCGTCAAGGAACTGCCCGGCGCCAATTACTCCTATCTGGGTTTCAATATGCACGATGCCCAGTTGCAGGATGTCCGGGTACGCCGAGCGGTGACGCTGGCCATCGACCGCGACACCATCGTGCGCCAGGCGCTGGTCGGCGGGAGTCGGCCAGCTACGGCTATCCTGCCGCCCGAGCATTGGGCCGGCAACGCTGCGCTGCCGCCGTATTCTTACGATCCGACCGAAGCGCGAACATTGCTGCAGCAGGCCGGAATCGCTTTGCCGCTCAAACTGGTCTACAAGACTTCCACCGACGCACAGCGCGTGCGCCTTGCGACGATATTACAGGCGCAAATGCGACCGGCCGGCATCGAGCTGGAAATTCGCAGCCTGGACTGGGGCACGTTCTTCGATGATGTCAAACATGGTAAATTCCAGCTCTACGGCCTGACCTGGGTAGGCATCAAGACGCCCGAGATTTACCGCCTGGCGTTCCATAGCCAATCCGTGCCGCCCGCCGGCGCCAACCGCGGCCGGATGCAGGATGCGGAACTCGACAGCCTGATCGAACACCAAAACTGGCAGGCAGCGACGGAACGCATCCATGCGCTGCTCCCTTATGCACCCTTGTGGTACGAAGGCCAGTTCGCGGCGATGAATCGCAGCATTAGGTATTACACCCCGGCATCCGACGGCAATTGGGATGCGCTGGCGACCATACAGAAAGGCAACCATGATTAAGATCAACCGCATGATGCACACGGGACTGATCGTCACCGATCTCGCAAAATCTCGCGCCTTCTATGAAGGTTTGCTCGGTTTCACGCCCAACCCCAATCGTCCGAATTTCGGGTTCGAGGGCGTGTGGTACGACATCGGCGAAAATCAGGTGCACCTGATGGTGGTGCCCAATCCTTACGAGGGTATTCAGCGCCCTGAGCACGGCGGCCGGGACGTCCATATCGCGTTTTCCGTGGACGATGTCGAGCCGGTGCGTGCTGCGCTGGAGGCGGCGGGCGTGTCCTACACCATGAGCAAGTCCGGCCGTGCTGCGCTGTTCTGCCGCGACCCGGACGGCAATGCGTTCGAGTTCTCCGCCGTCAAATAACGTGTTCATTGATATTTCCATTGCCGAGCAACGGCTGCGACTGCTGGACGACGCGGGCGCGGTGCTGGCCGAGTATTCCGTCTCCACTGCCGCCAATGGTCCCGGCGAGCGCAAGAACTCTTTTTGCACGCCACGCGGCCGGCATGTGGTGCGTGCCAGGATAGGCGATGGGAAACCCGAAGGCACCGTCTTCCTCGGCCGTCGCCCGACCGGCGAAACCTGGTCGCCGCAACTCGCTGCGCAACATCCCGGGCGCGACTGGATACTGACGCGCATCCTGTGGCTCTCCGGTTGCGAACCGGGAGTGAATCGGCTGGGCGACGTCGACAGCATGCAACGCTATATCTATATCCATGGCACGCCGGACAGCGAGCCTATGGGCATCGCCCGTTCCCATGGCTGCATCCGCATGCGCAATTCGGATGTCATTGAATTATTCGAGCGGGTGCCTGCAGGCACCCCCGTGGTTATTCGCTGAGCATGTTGAAGCGCCTCCTGGCCGTCTTGCCGGTAGTACTCGGCGTGCTGTTGCTGACCTTTCTGCTGGTGCATCTGGTGCCGGGCGATCCGGTCGAGGTGATGCTGGGCGAATCTGCGACATCGGCCGACCGCAGTGCATTGCGGTCGGAACTGGGGCTGGATCAGCCTTTGCCGGCGCAATTTCTGACATATCTGTCCAATCTGGCGCAAGGCGATTTCGGCCGTTCCATCCATAGCCAGGTACCGATTTCCGAATTATTGGCAGAGCGGATTCCCGCAACTGCCCGGTTGGCTTTGTTGTCACTGGCTATCGCATTGGCTATCGGCCTGCCATTGGGCATCGTGGCAGCGCTCAACCATTTGCGCTGGCCCGACCGGCTGGCAACGCTATCGGCGTTGACCTTGTCCGCGATGCCGCATTTCTGGCTGGGGCCGCTATTGATGCTGGTGTTCGCACTGTGGCTGGGCTGGTTGCCGGTGAGCGGCATGGAAAACGGCGGTTCCATCATTCTCCCCGCATTAACGCTGGCTAGCGGGTTGGCAGCGATCCTCACACGCATGACACGCGCCAGTATGCTGGAAGTACTGCATGAGGATTTCGTACGCACCGCCCGTGCCAAAGGCTTGCCGGAGCGTACTGTAATCCTGCGTCATGCACTGAAAGCCGCGCTGTTGCCGGTAGTAACGGTAGTGGGCCTGCAATTGGGTTCACTGCTGGCGGGAGCGGTCATTACCGAAACCGTGTTCGGCTGGGAAGGGGTGGGGCGACTGCTGGTGGAATCCATCGAGAAGCGCGATTATCCGGTCACCCAAGCCTGCGTGCTGGTGATTGCGCTGACTTACGTGCTGGTGAATCTGCTGACGGACCTCGCCTATGCGCGACTCGATCCCAGGGTGCGTTTTTCACAATGAAGCACTGGCCGCTGGCAATCCTGCTTTTCTGGCTGATTGTCGCCGTAGCCGCGCCCTGGCTTGGTTTCCAGCCGGATGCCATCGACCTCGATCGCATCCTCGCGGCACCTTCGTTCCAGTCCTGGCTGGGCAATGACGACCTCGGCCGCGACATATTCGCCCGCCTGATCGCCGGCGCGGAAGTCTCGTTGACTGTCGCCATGCTGGTTACGGCCGCGACCATGACTTTTGGCACAGCGCTTGGCCTGATTGCCGGTTATTACGGCGGCTGGGTGGATCGTGTATTGATGCACGTGACTGACGTATTTCTCGCTTTCCCCGGCATCTTGCTGGCGATCGCGTTTGCTGCTGTGCTCGGGCCGGGTCTCAACAATCTCATTCTCGCGCTGTGCCTGACCTCGTGGGTAGGCTACGCCCGGCTGACGCGCGCACAGGCCTTGTCCTTGCGCGGCAGGCAGCACGTGCTGGCTGCGCAGGTGCTGGGCGCGACCACGCCGCGTATCCTGTTCCGGCACATGCTGCCCTTGCTCATGGCGCCTTTGCTGGTGGAGGCCACCTTCAGCATCGCCAGCCTGATCGTCGCCGAAGCCAGCCTGTCCTTCCTTGGCCTCGGCATCCAGCCGCCGCATGCCTCGTGGGGCTCTATGCTGCGCGATGGCGTGCGTTACCTGCTGGTCGCACCGCATTACGTGCTCGCAGTCGGTGTCAGCCTGATGTCGCTGGTGTTGGCGGTCAACGTGTTGGGCGATACACTGCGCGATACTTTGGACGTAAAAAGATAGGAAAACCCATGTCGCTCGGCCCCGTCATGCTCGATATCGAGGGCACCGAACTCAACGAAAACGATATCCGCCGTCTGCAGCATCCGCTGGTCGGCGGCATCATCCTGTTTTCGCGCAATTACAAGAGTCCGGAACAGCTCAAGGCGCTGACGTCGGCGATTCATGCCGTGCGCCAGCCGCCGCTGCTGATCGCGGTAGACCACGAAGGCGGGCGCGTGCAGCGCTTCCGCGAAGGATTTACGCGCATCCCGCCGATGCGCGAGCTGGGCAAGATATGGGATACCAATCCCCGCCGCGCACGCCAGTTGGCGGAAGAGGCGGGTTGGATCCTGGCCGCCGAATTGCGCGCGCATGGCGTGGACTTCAGCTTTACCCCGGTGCTGGATATCGACTACGGCAACAGCGGCGTGATCGGCGACCGGGCGTTCCATCGCAACATCCACGCCATCACCGAGCTGTCGCGCTCACTCATGCACGGCCTCAAGCGCGGCGGCATGGCGGCCGTGGGCAAGCATTTTCCCGGCCACGGATTCGTTGCAGCCGATTCGCACGTGGCGATCCCGGTGGACGAGCGCGAGTTCGATCGTATTGCCGAAGAGGACATGCAGCCTTTCCGCCAGATGATAGACGACGGTTTGCCGGCCATCATGCCGGCACACGTGATCTACCCGAAGGTGGACGACAAGCCGGCCGGCTTTTCCGAACGCTGGCTGCAGAAGGTGCTGCGCCAGCGCCTGGAGTTCAACGGCGTAATCTTCAGCGACGATCTGTCGATGGAAGGTGCGGTGGTGGCCGGCGACGTGACGCAGCGCGCCCTGGCCGCGCTCAACGCCGGCTGCGACATGGTGCTGCTGTGCAATCGACCAGACCTGGCGGACGAACTGCTGCGCAATCTGGAATGGAAGATTTCCGCAGTCAGCCTGGCGCGGCTGGCGCGCATGCACGGCAAGCTGCATCCGGCCACGCTGGTGGAATTGCATGAAAACGCGGAGTTCGTTCACGCACTGCGCACCGTATCCGAAATCGGCGTTACCGAAGGGGCGCTGAAGTTTCCTGTCTGATTGATTTTATTTGGAAAAAGGAGTAGTTTCCAAAGCATTATCAGCAGGGAATGGGCATGGCTGTTTCAAGCGTTTCTTCACTCGTTGCCAGTGGCATCGGCGCCAGCGCGGCACAGACCGATAGCGCGCAAAAGAATCCGCGCGCCACGCTTCCGCAGGGCGAAGCCAGTTCTATTACCGAACTCAGCGCGGCTGGCAAGGCCAAGCAGGCGCTCGACGACATCAAAACCTCCGCCCAGGCGATCAAGAATCTCGACAATCCACCGACGACCTCGGATTTGAAGGCGGCCGTGCAAAGCTTCGTGAAATCCGTCAATGCGCTGTCAATTACTGTCAGGCAAACGGCGGCCGATAACTCTGTCAATTCCTCCGTTGTTGCCGATGCACGTTCGGCGCAAGCCTTGCAAGAAATCAATGAAGCCGTTGCCGGCCCGGACGCAAGCTCGCTGGCCGCGTTGCAGAAGCTTGGCATATCGAAAACCGAAGGCACGCTGTCCATCAACCAGCGCGCACTGGAAACAGGCTTGCAGGAAGATCGCCAAGGCAGCCTGTCCACGCTGGTCGAGGTCGCCGACAGGGTCGAGAGCGCTGCCGATCGACAACTTACCACCGGTGCACCTCCCGTCGAGCAGAAAAACAACGCGGAAGCACCGGCGGAAAGCCAGTCGGATGATGCGCGCAACGAAGCGCAAGCCACGGCAGAGCAGCGGGATAGTTTCAAGGAATTGCTGGCTGCCCAGCTAGCCAATGCCGGCAGTTATATCGCCCGCAATGCGGTAGTGACCTATTTCAGCGTTGCAGCCTTGTAGCGCTTGTTTTCTGGCGGATTTCCGCTTGAAACTTCCTTGCCCTTCCGCTAGTCTTACCCGCAGTTCAACCACATGAGGTTTTAACCCTACTATGCAATCCGATTATCAAATCGCAAATACCGCTGGTACCGCGCTCGCCGCAGGCGCGCACAAGGTTCTGCGCAATACCTATATGCTGCTGGGCATCACGATGATCCCGACGGTCATCGGCGCGATGGTCGGCATGACAATGAATTTCGCATGGGCGGCCCAGCATCCCATCATGTTTGCATTGGGTTCGCTGGCAGCGATGTTCGGTCTGTTCTTTGGTATCCAGGCAAACCGCAACTCTGCACTCGGCGTGGTCCTGTTGCTGGTGCTGACCGGCCTGATGGGTGTCATGCTTGGCCCCATCCTGCAGGTGGCATTGCATCTCAAGAACGGCGCGCAGCTGGTCGGTCTGGCCGCAGGCGGTACCGGCATCATTTTCCTGACGCTGGCCGGGATTGCGACGACTACCAAGAAGGACTTCAGCTTTATGGGCAACTTCCTGATGGTCGGCATCATCCTGCTGATCGTCGCGTCGCTGGCTAACATGTTCTTCCAGATTCCGGCACTAGCGCTGGCACTCTCCGGTGCCGCCGTACTGCTGTTTTCAGGCTTTATCCTGTACGACGTCAGCCGGGTCGTGAATGGCGGCGAAACCAACTACGTGATGGCGACGCTGGCGATCTACCTGGACATCTACAACCTGTTCGTCAACTTGCTGCAACTGCTAATGGCACTGCTAGGCGAACGCGACTGACCACAGGCGTTTCCGTAAAAAGAAAACCCGCCGAAAGGCGGGTTTTTTATTTCTACGGCTGTCATTTGCATGTAAAGCAGCCGTGGCATTGTTTTTGCTGCATTTCCAGCGTTAGGAGGGCGCAACTATGGTACTGATATTTCTTTTGCTGGTCCTGGCGGCATTGCCTCTGGTATTTCTGGGATCCTTTGGCAAAGTCGCTTTAATCAGCGCCTATGCCGGGCTTGCACACTTGTTGATCCTGGCCGGCATCCTTGCACTGATGTGGTTCGGATTACATCACAAGGCTATTTTCCGCGTCTGGCAGCGAAGAAAGCACTAAGCACGCTTCCACATTCCGTCGCCATCACCCCGCTTTCGACCTCGGTGTGGTGGTTGAGCCGGGTTTCTTCCATCAGATTTACCACACTGCCGCAGGCGCCTGTCTTGGGATCGTTCGCACCGTAGACCAGCCGGGCGATGCGTGCGTGCTGGATTGCGCCAGTGCACATCGCGCAAGGTTCGAGCGTTACGTAGAGGGTGCAGCCGACCAGCCGGTAATTGCCGATATGCTGTGCGGCGTCGCGCATGGCGCGGATTTCCGCATGGGCGCTTGGGTCATGGCAGGAGATCGGTGCGTTATAACCTCGGCCGATGATCTCGCCGTCCTTCACTACCAGCGCGCCGACCGGCACCTCGCCGGCCTCGGCTGCCTGCGCGGCAAGCTCCAGCGCCAATTGCATATATTCCTGATCGGTCATGCCCTGAATTCCCTTATTTCCTTTTGCAATGCTTCAATGTCTTCCTGCGTATGCGTGTAGCCGTAACGCAAATCCGCGTATCGGGTGGTAATGCCGAGGATGACCTGGGCTTTTTCCGGCAATGCCGCAGCTGCGCGCTCGCCGAACTCCAACGGCCCCTCGTGCGGCTGGCGCAGGATGCCGCCACGAGCCAGTTTGCGCAAGAATTTTCCATACAGGATCTGCAGCTTGTCGGTTTGGCGAACGACATTACGTAGCAGTGCCCAACTGATAGCCAGCATGATGAGCCCAACCGCGCCGATCATGCCGAAGGCCAGGCCACGTATGGAGATGTTCTCGCCGAAAAAGCGTGAGAGCAGTTCCATCTGCCGTTGCTGATTGTAGCCCAGCACCCATTGGTTCCAGCCATTGTTGATGGCATCCCAGCCGAGATAAACCTGGTTCAGCCAGGAATACTCGCCCCTGGCCAGCAAGGGGACAGGCTCGCCCGCCGACATGCTGGACAAGCCGAACTCGATGCGTTGCGGGGATACCGCGGCGGTGGGGTCGATGCGCACCCAGCCGCTGTTTTCCAGCCAGACTTCGGCCCAGGCATGCGCGTCGGATTGGCGTACGATCATGTAATTACCCAGCGGATTGACCGTACCGCCCTGATAGCCGGTAACAACGCGGGCGGGAACGCCGGCGGCGCGCATCAGGAAAACGAAGCTGCCGGCATAGTGTTCGCAAAAGCCGCGTCGCGTCGTGAACAGGAAATCGTCCATGCCGTCGCGCCCGAGCTTCGGCGGCGTAAGCGTGTACACGAAAGATTGCTCGCGGAACATGGCGAGCGCCTTGCGCACAAGGGCCTGGCCATCCGGGTTCGAGGCAGCCCATTCCTGCCCCAGCGCGAGGGTGCGGGGGTTGCCGATTTTGGGAAGTTGCAGCGCATGCCGGCGCGTTGCGGCGTCAAGTTGCGGTTGCAGGCGGTAAGTCAGGAAGGACTGGGCCTGGTAGCGAATGCGGGCATTGACCGGCTGACGTGAGACCAATTGGTAATCGTGGCGCAGCACTCCCTCCGCCGGCACCGAGGCGGGAAGGTCAAGTGCGAACAGCCAGGTGCGGTTGTGCGGTTCCAGCGTGACGGTGTAATCGATAGGGTCATCGGTTCCGTCCAGCGCTTCCTGCGCCAGATTGTAGGCTTGCATGCCCGGGCGCCAGGTACGTCCATCGAAATGCCAGAAGATCGGGCCGCGCCAATAGCGCTGGTTGGCAGCAGGCAGCGTGCCGCTGAATTCGGCACGGAAAGCGGTTTCGTCGGACAAGATCAGTTCGCTGATGCTGCCGGGCGTCATGCTTTCAGACAAGCCGCTCATGGCGTTGGCGGCGTCGCTGGGCGTGCGCCAGAGCGGGCCTGAAAGGCGCGGAAATAAAAGAAAAAGCACCAGCATGACTGGAATCGCTTGTCCAAGGAGGCCGGCGGCAAGCCGCCATTGGGTATTGAACGGCAGCCTGCCGTTGGGATGATTGATGCCGATCAGGGTGATGGTCAGCGCAATGACGGGCAATGCCAGGTAAAAGCCCATCAGCAATGACTGCGTGAACAGGAAGGTGGTAATCGAAAGAAACCACGACAGCGAAATCAGCAGCATTGCATCGCGGCGATAGCTGGATTCCAGCAGCTTCATCGACAGCATCAGCGTCAGCAGGGCGACGCTGGCATCCCGCCCGAACGAGCCGCCATAACTTGCGATAATGGCGCCCGCACCAATCAGCGTCATCGGCAGCAGGACGCGCGTACCGGGCAAGGGTAGCTTGCGCATGCCAAGCGAATAGCGCCAGGCGCCGAGCAGCAGCGCGAACAGCGGCACCCACAATGCCAGGTGCAGGAACATCGGGGCAACTACCAGCGTCATCGAGGCCAGCAGCCAGCGCAGGTCGAGTAAAGTCAGCGATTGCTGCGCGGCTCTCATTGCGGCAGCCCGAAAAGTGCCAGCGTTTCCAGGCAGCGGCGGAAATGCGGCTCGCCGGAATCCGGAGGAATCTCGACGCCCGGCATGCGCAGGCCATAGGTCAGGCCGCCCGCATGCGCATCCAGCGCCCAGCGCGTGAGCTGCGAAATCCGGGTTTCGGTATCGCCCTCCGCCAGTTGCCAGTCCAGCCACAGCAGCACGCTGCTTGCGCCCTGAAACTGCTTGGTAAACATGCCTTGCTCACGGGCGGATGCCTTCCAGTCGATGCGTCGCAGGGAGTCGCCGTGCTGGTAATGACGCAGGCCGGAAAAATCATCGTCGCCGCTGGCCGCTGCATGGCTGCCGGCCACGCCGCTGTCGCCCGAAAGCGGAGGCATGCTTTCGGGCGGAGCGGGGCGGGGATAGACCAGGCAACGATTTTCCAGCTCCACATACGACCACGCGTGGAACAATCCCAGCGGGAATTCGGTATGCACCGTCAGGCGGCCGGGCGTCAGCCAGCCGCGCCGCATACTGGGGACGGCAAGAGCGAGTTCGCTGCGGCCATCGGCGGGGATATCGAAAAACACCGGCGGCAGCTCGGAGCAGGACGCCGCGATGGCATAGCGCGCACGTCGATGACTGTCTGCCGCAATCAGGTTGAAGCGCGCCGCTTCCCCGGCAAAGACAGGCAGCGTTTTGCCCGCTTCTATCGTCAGCTCTGCGAGATTGCGCCAGGTATGCAGCATCGCGATCACACCCAGCCCTGCGAGCAGGAAAGTCAGCACGAAACCGAGATTGAGCGCGTAATTGATCGAGCCGATCAACATGCAGACCAGCACTATTGCAAACAGAATTCCTTGCCGGGTGGGCAAAATGTAGATGTAGCGCCTGCCGAGCACCGCCACCCGACTGGCCGGGCGCGCGGTACGCAGCAGCGTTTTCCAGTCGAGCAAGGCGCGCGTGACGGCGTTCTCGGGCAGCTTGAGTGATACCATTACGCGTTGGACGGGGCAGGGGTTTGCATGGGCACTATTATCCCGTCATTTACCGGAGAAAAATACTTGAGCGGTCATCATCACGGCCACGATCATCACCATGATCATAGCCACGTCAATACGCACCATCGCGCGTTCGGTATCGGCATCGCGCTCAACATCGCTTTCGTCGCGGTCGAGGCTTATTTCGGCTGGCGCGCCGATTCGCTGGCGCTGCTGGCCGATGCCGGCCACAACCTGAGCGACGTGCTTGGCCTGATACTGGCCTGGCTGGGCATGATGGTGGCGCGGGTGCAACCCAACGACCGCTATACCTACGGCCGCCAGCGCGCCTCCATTCTCGCCGCGCTGGTCAACGCGCTGGTGCTGCTGGCAGTGATGGGCGGCATGGCGTGGGAGGCGGTGCATCGCTTCACCAATCCGCTGCCGATTCAAGGCGAAATCGTCATCGCCGTCGCCGCAGCCGGCGTTGTCATCAACGGCATCACCGCCTGGCTGTTCATGGCCGGCAGCCATGGCGATCTCAATATCCGCGGCGCTTTCCTGCACATGGCGGGCGACGCGCTGGTGTCGCTGGGCGTTGTGGTCGCCGGAGCGCTTTATCTGTGGCAGGGCTGGTTGTGGCTGGACCCGCTGTTGAGCCTGGTTATCGCGCTGCTGATCCTCTATGCCACCTGGGGCCTGTTCCGCCAGTCGCTGCGCCTCACCTTCGACGGCGTACCCTCAACCATCGAACTCGGTTCGGTGCGCGAATATCTGCGAGAGTTACCGGGCGTGACGGACATCCATGATCTGCACATCTGGGCGATGAGCACCTCGGAATCCGCGCTGACTGTGCATCTGGTGATGCCGGACGGGCATCCGGGGGATGATTTCCTGCATGATCTGGGACATGAGTTGCATGAGCGGTTCGATATCGACCATGCGACGGTGCAGATCGAGGCAGGGGATACGGATAAGCGGTGCAGGCTAGAAACCCATATCGCAAGCTAAGCCAGTCTCAGCATCGCTTGTATCAAATGAGCATCTAGTTTCGGGAAAAATAAGATGGAAAGAAATGAAAACTGGGAAGATGACGAACTCGAAAGATACAAGTCAGCTTGCTTTTTGACCAATTACTTATCGAAGAAATACTCCCTAACTCGAGGCCAACATAGGGCCAACTCATTGGTTTTGGGAATCCGAGCTGAATGGGGGTTTGGAAAAACCTTTTTCATCCAGAGATGGATGAAGGATTTGCGAGATCAAAATTATCCTGTTGTCTATTTTGATGCTTGGCAAAATGACTTTGCTGACGATCCATTAATTGGATTTGTTGATGCTTTAGATAAAGATTTAAAGCAAACCTATGAGAGATTTGGCAAGTCGCATAAAACTTTAGATGAGGTTATAGATTTAGGTAAAAGATTGATAAAGCCAATGTCATTATGGGCTTTGATCCAGGGTGCAGAAGTTGCTATAGGTTTGGATATTAAAAATTTAGTAGAAATTCTAAATAGCCAAACTAATGAAATGTTGAATGCTCATAGGCAACGGCGTGATCTTATTGATGAATTCAAAAATAAACTCACTCAAATGGTTAAGTTTTTGGATAGTCAAGCTGGTGTCCAACTCCCCATTTTTGTGTTTATTGATGAGTTGGATAGATGCAGACCAAATTACGCTATAGAACTGCTAGAGGCAATTAAGCATTTGTTCGGAGTGAATGGGATTTACTTCGTTGTAGCAACAAATACCGAGCAGCTTGGGCATGCAGTTTGCGCTATCTATGGAGAAAGGTTTGACTCGGAGAGATATTTGAAACGCTTTTTTGAGCAGGAGTACATTCTTCCCCCGCCAAAAACCGAAAAATTTATTTCTGTTTTGTTGGACAGACCTACCCTTAATCTCACTAATAGAACTTATAACTTCATCGAAGAGAATGTATATCAACTGCACCCTAACATTATTGAGTTAGTTGTTTTCGCGGATGCTTTTTCTTTGAGTTTAAGGGATATCGAGCAAGTTGTTTCAATGCTTGAAGCAGTGGTTCTTGCTTGGCCGGATGACGAAAAAATCCATTATCCCTTCTTAATTTTTTTATTAGCAGTGAAACAAATATCTGCTGATTTGTTTGAAAAAATTTACTCTGGAAAGTTAAATAGGGATTCTGCAAATTTTAAAGAGCAAATTAAAAGCTTTATCAGTGGTAATCGAAACTTCAAAGCTTATGTCTTAGTTGATCATCACAGTTCGAGAATAACGGAATTAGATTTAATAGAATTATGTGAATACTATTACCAAGCCTCTCGAATGAATGCCCGCGAAATTCGTGATGCATATTCACATTCCAATTTTGGGTTTAGGCATAAGGTTTTTGATTTTCTTATTAGAGATACTGCATCAACTTGGGGACAAGTCGCACCCGCGCATCCCATAAGTAACTACCCTTCACGCGTTGCGCAGGCTGGGCAATTATTATCTTGATAGTAATAAGTTTCAGATAATATTCAATCAATCCAACCTCTGCCCATGCTCCCGTGTTGCATGGAACTTCACCTTCGGCCACCGTTCCATCGTCAGGCTCAGATTGACGTGGTTGTCCGCCAGATAAACGATATTCCCGTCCACATCCTTCGCTAGCCGCGCTTGGTTGGCGCGCACGAATTCCTCCAGGTGCCGGTTGTCCTCGCAGGTCACCCAGCGGGCGGTATGAATGCCGGCGCGTTCGAAGAGCGCGTCCACGCCGTATTCGGATTTCAGGCGGTGCTCCACGACTTCGAATTGCAACTGGCCGACGGCGCCGAGTAGTGCGGCGGTATCCGCCAGCGGTTCGAATACTTGAACCGCGCCTTCTTCGCCCAGCTGGCGCAAGCCCTTTTGCAATTGCTTGGCCTTGAGCGGGTCGCGCAGTCTTGCGCGACTGAACAGTTCCGGCGCGAAGTAGGGGATGCCCTTGAAGGTGAGCGCCTCGCCTTCGGTGAGCACGTCGCCGATCTGCAGGTTGCCGTGGTTGTGGATGCCGATGATGTCGCCGGCATAGGCTTCTTCCATGCGGGCGCGCTCGTTGGCCATGAAGGTTACGGCGTTGGCGATCTTCATTTCCTTGCCGCTACGGCGGTGCTTCACCTTCATGCCGGGTTCGTACTTGCCGGAGCACACGCGGAAGAAGGCGATGCGGTCGCGGTGGTTGGGGTCCATGTTGGCCTGGATCTTGAACACGAAGCCGGTGAAGGGTTGTTCGTCCGGTTCGACCAGACGGATGTCGCCCTTGGCGGTTTCTGCTTCGCGCGCGGCAGGCGGCGGTGCCCAATCGACCAGCGCGCGCAGGATTTCGCGCACGCCGAAGTTGTTGATGGCGGAGCCGAAGAACACCGGGGTCTGGATACCGGCGAGGAAGGCTTCGAGATCGAAACTGGCGCCCGCGCCGGCGACCAGTTCGGTTTCGTCACGCATGCGCGCCATTTCCATCGGGCAGGTTTCGGCCATGCGCTCGATGGCGGCGCCTTGTAGCGTCTCGACATCGCCGGCTTTTTCCTGGCCCGGCGCAAAGCGCAGCACTTCGTCGTTGAGCAGGTGGTACACGCCCTGGAAGCGCTTGCCCATGCCGATGGGCCAGGTGATCGGGGCGCAGTGGATTTTCAGCACCGACTCGATTTCGTCCAGCAGTTCGATTGGGTCGCGCACTTCGCGGTCCAGCTTGTTGACGAAGGTGATGATGGGCGTGTTGCGCAGGCGGCAGACTTCCAGCAGCTTGATGGTCTGGTCTTCCACGCCGTTGGCGGCGTCGATCACCATCACGGCGGCATCCACGGCGGTCAGCACACGGTAGGTATCTTCGGAAAAGTCCGAGTGGCCCGGGGTATCCAGCAGGTTGATGACGCAGTCGTCAAAGGTGAACTGCATCACCGAACTGGCGACGGAAATGCCGCGCTGCTTTTCGATGTCCAGCCAGTCCGAGGTGGCGTATTTGCCGCTCTTGCGCGCCTTCACCGTACCCGCCATCTGGATCGCGCCGCCGAACAGCAGCAGCTTTTCCGTGAGCGTGGTTTTACCCGCGTCAGGGTGGGAAATGATCGCGAAAGTGCGCCGCTTCTTGGCGGCAAGGGTGAGTTCGGTAGTGTCGGCCATGGACTTGAAGCGCTTGGGATTTCTGCAAAGCCGACATGATACTGGAAACGCCCGATTACCGCTTTGGCCGGCTGCATTGCCGAGGTCGGGAACTCAGGAGGAACATCCGCCTCAAAATGGAAAGATACCTGCCACAAGGTACGGAAACGGCATTTCGCCGCTTCAAGGGGTTGAGGCCGTCAGTCGGGCGACAACAAGGCTGGCTAGCCGCTATCAGAGGACGATTACCCTAAGGAGAATAACCATGTCAGTCGGAACGATAGTACTCATCATTGTGGTTTTACTGTTGCTTGGCGCGATCCCCACGTGGCCATACAGCCGTTCATGGGGCTACGGCCCGAGCGGTGGGCTGGGGCTGGTGCTGGTCGTGGTGCTCATATTGTTGTTGCTGGGGCGCATATAGCCGCAGAAATACATGCGGACTTCACACCAACGGGGCATGCGCCCCGTTTTCATTGGGTCGTCGCTACGGGCAAGACAATTCAGATACCTGCCGAGATATTCGAATAGTTGTCCGCATCCATACGGGCTGCGAGGGATTGCATGAACTCGTCAACAGGCATTGGTTTCCCGAAAAGGTATCCCTGAAAAGCTGGGCAACCGTAATTTTGCAGGTAGCCTAATTGTTCTGAAGTCTCGACGCCCTCCGCAATGACGGCCAGGCCAAGGTTCCTTGCCATGCCGATAATGGTCTGCACGATGACCGCGTCGTTGACGTCATTCGCTATTTCCAGCACGAAGGACTGGTCGATCTTGAGCTGGGTCAGCGGCAAGCGCTTCAGGTAAGTAAGCGATGAATGCCCGGTGCCAAAATCATCCATCGAAAAGCGTATGCCCAGCTTGCGCAGCGCCTCCATCTTGCGTATCGAGTCCTCGACGTTATCCAGCACCAGGCTTTCGGTGAGTTCAAGCTTCAGTCTTTCCGGATTGGCGCCGGTCTTGCGCAATGTGCGCCGTACCTGATCGACAAAAGTGGGCTGTCGGAACTGGCGTGCACTGACGTTGACTGCCAGATCCAGCTCACGCGTGAGCGGTTCGCTTTCCCATGCCTTGAGTTGATGGCAGGCCGATTCCAGCACCCATTGGCCGATCGGCAGGATGAGGCCGGTTTCTTCCGCGATCGGAATGAAGTGCGCTGGCGACACCAGGCCGCGCTGCGGATGTTGCCAGCGCAACAGCACTTCGGCGCTGATAATGCGGTAGGCGTCATCGACCTGCATCTGGAAATAGAGAATGAGCTGGCCACGTTTCAGCGCATGCCGCAAATCGCTTTCAAGCGTGGAGCGGTCTTCCAGTAATGCCTGCATTTCCGGATCGAAAAAGCGTACCGCATTGCGTCCGGCACGCTTGGCTTCGTACATGGCGGTATCCGCGCGCTTGAGCAGTTCGTCGACGGACAGGCTGGCATCGAGGAACAAGGCAATGCCGATACTGCAGGAGCTGTGGTATTCGAAGCCTTGAAGCATGTATGACTGGCTCAGCATCTGGCAGAGTTTTTCACCTACCTGTTCGGCCTCGATGCCGGCGAAATGCGTGTCTTCATGCAAGTTTTCCAGTACCACGACGAACTCGTCGCCGCCCAGGCGGGAGATGGTGTCCTCGTCGCGTACGCAGGCATGCAGCCGGACGGCAACTTCAACCAGCAGCAGGTCGCCGATATCGTGCCCGCGCGTGTCGTTGAGCGTCTTGAAATTATCCAGGTCGATGAACAGGATTGCGCCATGGGAACGATGGCGGGCGCTGGTCGTCAGAGCGTGTTGCAACCTGTCGCGCATCAGGCGGCGATTGGGAAGCCGCGTCAGCGGATCGAAGAATGCCAGGCTATGAATCTCGTCCTCGGCTTTCTTGCGCTCGGTGATATCGCGCAGGAATCCGGTCAGAAGCGGCGGGCCGTCGCGGTTGAGCCGGGTGATCGTCAACTCTGCGGGGAATTCGCTGCCATCGACGCGCATCGCGGTCAGCTCCATGCGTTTGCCGAGTATTCTGGATTCGCCGGTGGCCATGAAATGCTGCATTCCGGCAAGGTGGCGTTCGCGATAGGCGGGCGGGATGATGGTTTCGGCCAGGTTGCGGCCGATCACAAAGTCGCTGCGATAGCCGAAAGTAAGCTCCGCCGCGCGATTGAAATGCGTGATCTTGCCTTCGCCGTTGATGGTGATGATGCAATCCAGCGCGGCATCGATCATCTCGCGCATTTTTTCTTCGCTGTCTCGCAGTTCGCGGGTCATCGAAAAAGCCATGGCCTCTGCGCGCGTGTTGAGCAGGGCAATGTGCTGGTGAAACAAGGCGGCCAGCATGCCGCCGACAAACCACAGCATGGAAACGAGCGATACCATGATCGCCAGCACGTCCGGGTCGATGCGCGAAGGCCCTGCCAGGCAGACGCTGCCTGGCGGAATCTGCGTGCCGATCATGGCGGTGTAATGCATGCCGGAAATTGCCAACCCCATCACAATGCCGCCCAGCGAAAGCTGCAGCAAGGGCGGAAGCTTCACCCGGTCCCCGCGGTACATCATCAGCAACGCACCTAATGCCGCGGCAATGGCAATCAGCACCGACAGCACGAAAATCGTAGGGTCGTAGCTGATGGGAGGCGACATTTTGAGTGCGGCCATGCCGGTGTAATGCATCGCCGAAATGCCGAGGCCCATCAGGACGCTGGCACCCGCGATGCGCTTGAGGCTCACGACCGTCGAACGCAGTACGAGGAAGCCGAGCAGTGCGGCGGCGATGGCCGGCAGCGCCGACAGCACCGTGAGCGTGCGGTCGTAACTCAGGGGGGTCGGTAAGTGGAAGGCGAGCATGCCGATGAAGTGCATCGACCAGATAGCCAGGCCGAGGGTGACGGCTCCGGCGATCATCCATGCCCAGGCAACCTTGCCGCTGCTGACGCGCATGTTCCGAGCGTGGGCGAGGGCTGTAAAAGAGCCGACCATGGCGACGATCACAGAGAGCGTAATCAGCAGATAATTCCAGGTGATCGACAAGGCGGATTTACCCGAAATGGATATTTCCATACTAGCGAATTAAAGCCTCTTATAGAAGCAATAAACGATGCTTCGGGCTAAATATCAGGCGGCTGGGAAAAGGATGGCGATGCGAAGACCCCGGGAAGCTTCGGCGGTTGAAATGCGGAATTCTGCGTCATGGATTTCTGCGATGCGGCGAACGATGGACAAGCCCAATCCGCTGCCGCTTGCAGCGGTTCCCAGAGGGCGGTAGAAGCGCTGGGAAAGCCTTTCCAGGTCCTCTCCGGATACGCCCGGACCATTATCGGAGACTGTGATTGCCGGCCGGCCGGCCTCCAGCGAAACTCTTACCGTCACCAATGTTTCTGCCGGGTTGTGCCGTACGGCATTGTCGATCAGGTTGCGCAGGAGGATGCGCAGAAGCGCAGGCAAGCCGCGAACGGTTGCGTCGTCGCTCTCCGCGAGTTCGATATGCGCGTTTTTCTCCAGCGCAGCCGGCGCCAGTTCGGCAATGACCTCGCTGGCGATCTGGCGCAGCGAACAGGATTCCATCGCATTTTCCCTGGCGGCATCCAGGCGGGCCAGGGTCAGCAATTGTTCGATCAGGTGCGTGGCGCGGTCGCAGCCGGCAATCGCGTTATCCAGTGCATGCATGCGTCCGGCTTCGTCGCTGGCCGCGCGCGCCACCTGCGCTTGTGCTTTGATCGCGGCAACCGGCGTGCGTAGCTCATGCGCCGCATCTGCGGTAAAGCGTCGCTCGTTGTCGAAGGTTTCCCGGATACGGCCGAACAGGCGATTCAATCGCTTGATCAGCGGCACGACCTCGGCGGGGGCCGAAGCGATATCCAGCGAAGCGAGGTTGTCGGGGTCGCGGCGTTCCACTTCCTGCGTCAGGCCGTTCAGCGGCCGTAGCGCATTCGTGACCGCCAGCCAGAGCAGGAGGGCGAGTACCGGCAAGGCGATCAGTAGCGGCAACAGCAGATTGCCGGCGATATCGCGGGCCAGATGCTCGCGCGCACTCGAGCGTTCGGCAACCTGGATCAGGTGCTCGTTTTCCTCATCCCAGGTGCTGAACACGCGCCAGGGATGACCATCGATGATGCGGTCGCTGAAACCGTGGTCCTTATCGGCCAGCCGTTCCTGCGGCGCATTGGCGGAATGCAGCCGCAGCGTCTTGCCTTGTTCCCAGATCTGGAATGCAACCCGGCGGGAGTATTTGTGCAGTTGCGGTGCATGATCGGTGTCGATTTCGTCGAGTTCATGCGGGGCCTGCGCTGCCAGAAGAGAGGCGGACTGCGCGAGATGCGCATCCAGCACTTCGCCGAGCTCTTCACGTGCGTCGAGGTAGGTGATAGCCGTTGCCGCCACCCATACCAGCGTGATGGCGGCCAGTACCGCCAGCAGCAATCTCTTTTTCAGCGAGGGATGTTTCATGTCAGCGCACCAGGTAACCCACGCCGCGTATTGTTTCGATCAGTTCGGGGTAGAGCTTGCGGCGAAGGTGATGAATATGGACCTCGATGGCGTTGCTTTCGACTTCTTCGCCCCAGGCGTAGAGCTTTTCTTCCAGTTGAGCACGCGACAGTACTTTGCCAGCGTTCAGCAGCAGTGCGTGCAGCAACGAAAATTCCGTCGCCGAAAGGTCGACTGCCTGACCGCGGCAAGTGGCGGCATGCGCGGAAGGGTCCAGCGTGACTTCGCCGGCATGCAGCGCGGGTGCGGTATTGCCGCTGGCGCGGCGGATAAGCGCACGCAGCCTGGCGGCGAGTTCGCCCATGTCGAAGGGTTTGACCAGGTAGTCGTCGGCGCCGCTGTCCAGCCCCTGGATGCGGTCGTCCACCGTGTCGCGCGCGGTGAGCAGCAGCACCGGCGTGGTCGCCTTGCGCTGCCGCAAACGTCGCAACACATCCAGCCCCGAGAGGCGCGGCAACCCGATGTCGAGTACGGATGCGTCATAAGGCTCGGTGCTGAGCGCCTGGTCGGCCTGCGCGCCGTCCTTGACCCAATCCACCGCGAAGCCGGCCTGCTTGAGGCCGGCCTGGATCGCATCGCCCAGCAGGGCGTCATCTTCGACTACCAGTATGCGCATAGGGTCAGAGTTGGCTGTACAAGAATGTGATGATCGTCGCCAGCATTATGACACCCAGCCAGGCATACGAGCGAGTGATGCCGGCTTCCGGCGTTGCATTCTTGTAGCCGGTGAGCATGGACCTCACCAGGTTTTCGTGATGCAGCAGGCTGCTCACGGCTACGCCGGCGATATGGATGAATACCACGGCCAGCATGAAGTTGGCCGCGCCCTCATGCAGTTCCTCGAAGGCCTCGCCCCAGATTTCCTGATAGAGCAGCACGCCGCTGACTGCAGTAGTCAGCCCCAAGCCCAGCAGCAGGAATATTGCCAGCCCGCCAGCGGGGTTGTGTCCGACGAAATGTTGCGGTTGGCGCCTGAACAGCGTCCGCAGGTAATCGACAATTTGCGCGGGCTTGAACGCGAATGAAGCGAAGCGAGCGTAACGCGTCCCCGCAAAGCCCCAGACCAGCCGGAACACGATCAGCCCCAGCATCAAATAACCCAGCGCGACGTGCACGTCCCGATAGCGCTCGGTTTCCGCCGTCAGGAAAGCGCCGGCAAACGACAGCGCCAGCGCCCAGTGAAACACGCGTGTCGGGAAATCCCAGACCAGAATACGTTGCAGCATGATGTTCTCCTTTATTTCGGCACGCGCAGGGTGCGCTCGCTGAAGTCGCCGTTTTCTGCCTGGGTATGACAGGCGGCGCAATTGGCTGCGCTTTTTACCCGCGGGTCTTTCCAGGTGCGCGCCGCGACTTCATCGTGCTCCTTGATGTACCAGCGGGTTTCGGTGATGCGCAGGGTCGGTTTTGCGACGGGCTCCGGTTTGCGGCGGCTGGCGTTCTTTTCCAGAAATGCCAGGATTTCTGCGTTCGTCACTGCATCCACGCTGGCGTCGGTGCCGAAATGCTTGTCCAGCCCGCCCATCAGGGCACGCCAGGATTCTGCCGGCAACAGGCGCGCCGGATAGGCGATGTGGCAGGAAGCGCATTCGCTCTTCCATTTCGGGTTGGTGGCAGCGAATACTTCGCCTGAGGCCTGGGCGCCCGCTGCAAAGAGCATGGCGCAGAGGGATAAGGCGGTCAGAATGTATTTGCGCATGGCAATCTCCTTTGATTTGGGAACGGACAGCAGGAAGGTCAGCACATCGCCCTTCTCCAGCGGCGTGCAGGCGCGGTTCAGGACATCGTTGCAGTTGCGCTTGAACCACTTTTCCACCTTGGCCGGATCGGTAAAACGCTCGGCGTTGGCAGCGGGCGCCAGCGGCTTGATCGGCTTGTCGGTTTTGGTGTGCTTGCCTTGTGCGGCGGGGTTCTGCGTATGGCAGGTGGAGCAACTCCAATCGCCGCCATGGGTAGATTTGAAGAACTGCTCGCCGCGTGCGGCGGAAAATCCCTGGAAGCCGGGCGCGGCCTGTGCGATCTGCTTGAATCCGGCCAGGGTCTGCTCGGCGGGCTGGGCATAGACCGTTTGCGCGACGCCCGCGGAGGCGAGCAAGATCAACGCGAATTTTGTGATGGAGCGGTTCATGAGAGTGACCTCCTTTTGCATGGGTGACGGGTGCAGAATAGGCGGTCAATCTTAAAAAGACCTTAAAGTGATCGAGGCTGTTAAACTTATTTTTAGCCTTTTTCTTTCAATGACATGCTGACAAAGCTCAAACACTTGCCGGCGACGGTCTGGTTGATCGGCCTCATCAGTCTGCTGAACGATACCGCCAGCGAAATGATCTATCCGCTGGTGCCGCTCTATCTCGCATCCGTACTGATGGCCGGCCCGCGTGCGCTGGGCGTGATCGAAGGCATTGCGGAAGCAACCAGCAGCCTGCTCAAGCTGTTTTCCGGCGTCATCGTGGATCGCACGCAAAAAGCCAAGCCCTGGGTGATCGCGGGATATGCTCTGGCCGGTTTCGGGCGTCCGCTCATCGCCTTTGCGACGAGTTGGGTCGGCGTTCTGGCGCTGCGCTTTGCCGACCGTGTGGGCAAGGGGCTGCGTACCTCGCCGCGCGATGCACTGCTGGCCGCGAGTGTCGCGCCGGAAAGCCGCGGCCTGGCTTTCGGCCTGCATCGCGCCATGGACAATGCAGGCGCCATAATTGGACCATTGCTGGCGGCCGCATTCCTGGGGCTGGGTTGGGCGATGCAGGATATTTTTCTGGTGACGGTGGTACCCGCATTGTTGTGTCTCGGGTTTGCAATGATGTTGCGCGAGCCGGCGCATGAGGTGCATGCAAGGCCGCAATTCAACTGGAACATGGCCGATCTGCCGCCGGTATTCCGGCGTTATCTGCTGGCGGTTGGACTGTTCACGCTGGGAAATTCCTCAAACATGTTTTTGCTGCTTCGTGCGCGCGAGCTAGGCTTGCCTGATGCCCAGGTGCCTCTTGCCTGGGCCGCGGTTTCGGCGATTGCGATGCTCTTCTCGACGCCGCTTTCCGCATTGTCGGATAGAGTGGGTCGGTGGCAGCTGATTCTGGCGGGGTGGATGGCTTACGGACTGTTCTATCTCGGGCTGGGCTTGCTACCGCCGCATACACCATGGGTGCTGTTCGGGTTATTCGCGTTTTACGGAATTTTCATGGCCGCGACCGAAGGGGTCGAGAAAGCCCTGGTAGCCGATCTGGCGCCCCGACATCTGCTCGGCACCGCCTACGGGTGGTTTCACTTGGTCGGCGGGGCCATGCTGCTGCCAGCCTCGCTGGTGTTCGGCGAGCTATATCAGCACTTCGGCGCAATCGCCGCTTTCGGGTTCTCGTCGTCCTGCGCAATCGCAGCCGGACTGCTGCTCGCCTTCTGGGTGCGCCGAGGCTAACTCAAATGGCCGATGCGATCCAGCTCTTCCTGCAATCGCTTCGGATCTTGCATTAGCACAGGCAGCGGCAGTGCCAGGAATGCCTCAATTCGTTTGCGCAGGATGCGATAGGCGAGTGCAAACGCAGCATCGATCTCGGCATCGGTGCCGGTAGCCCTTGCCGGATCCTCTACACCCCAATGTGCGCGGATGACATTGCCCAGGTAAGCCGGGCAGGTTTCGCCGGCCGCGCTGCCGCAAACCGTGATCACAATGTCCGGCACGATGGGCAGGTCGTTCCAGGACTTGCTGAAATAGCCTTCGGTCGGAATGCCTTCCTTCGCCAATAATGCAAGCGAGCGGGGATGCACGTAGCCGGCAGGTTTGCTGCCTGCGCTTACCGCGCGCATGCCGGCGGGGGCAAGGGCATTGAATGTCGCTTCGGCAAGGATGGAACGGCAGGAGTTGCCGGTGCAGAGAAAGAGAATGTTCATGTTGTCTCGTACCAGTTGCGGGAGCGGTTAACAATGGTGACCACGGAAAGCATTACCGGGACTTCGATCAGTACGCCGACGACGGTGGCGAGCGCAGCGCCGGATTCGAAGCCGAAAAGCGCTATCGCCGTCGCCACGGCCAGTTCGAAGAAATTGGATGCGCCGATCAGCGCCGAAGGCCCGGCGACGCAATGCGCGACCTGGAGTTTTTTGTTCAGCCAATAGGCGAACATGGAGTTGAAATACACCTGGATCAGGATGGGTACGGCGAGCAGCGCGATGACCAGCGGCTGCGCCAGAATTTGCGGGCCTTGGAAGGCGAACAGCAGCACCAGCGTGACGAGCAGCGCGCCGAGAGAAACCGGATGCAGTTTTTTCAAGGCGGTCTGCAAAGCGGCCTCGCCGCCGTTCGACAGCAGCTGCTTGCGCCAGAGCTGACTGATGACAACCGGCACCACAATAAACAGCCCCACCGAGATCGCCAGCGTATCCCACGGCACGACGATGCTGGACAGCCCCAGCAACAGCGCGACGATGGGCGCGAAGGCGAATAGCATGATGAGGTCGTTGATCGCGACCTGCGACAGCGTGAATTTCGGTTCCCCATCGCACAGGCTGCTCCACACGAACACCATCGCCGTGCACGGCGCGGCGGCCAGCAAAATCAATCCGGCGACGTAGCTGTCGATCTGCTCCGCCGGCAGCCAGGGCGCGAACCAGTGGCGGATGAAGAGCCAGGCCAGCAGCGCCATCGAGAATGGTTTCACCAGCCAGTTGATGCCCAGCGTGACGCCGATGCCGCGTGCATGTTTCGTGACTTCGCCCATCGCCGCAAGGTCGATCCTGAGCAGCATGGGGATGATCATCAGCCAGATCAGCACGGCCACCGGCAGATTAACCTCCGCGATCTTCAGTTTGCCGATGGCCTGGAATACGTCCGGGGCGAGTTTGCCCAGCAGGATGCCGACCACGATGCAGCCGGCCACCCACCAGGTCAGGTTGCGCTCGAAGACACCTATTCTTGTATCAGCCACAGGACGCCTTCTTGCGCGGAGTGAAAGAGATGGTTTCAGCCGACGGCACGCAGCAAGGGCTGGCCGCGTCGGGTGCATTAAACGTCGGTGCGCTGTCCAGCGTATGATAGGTTTCCCACGCGATGCCGGAGGGGTCCTGCACCCAGTGCTTGTCCGACTTGGCGTAGCAGCAGGTGGTGCCGGTTTCGGTCAGCACCGCCATGTCGGCGGCATCAAGGCGCGTTTTGATCTCGCCAAGTTCTTCCTCGTTTTCCGCCTGGATGCCCAGATGATTCAACCCCGGCTTCTCGCCGCGCTGGCTGATCGCGAAATTCACGCGCGGGTCGTCCAGCATCCACTTGGCGTAGTCCGGTTTTTGCACGCTGGGCTGCGCACCAAGGAGCTGGCTATAGAAGCCGATACTCTGCTCGAGGTTTTCCACCGAGACGTGGATATGCATGCGTTTCATGGCTGTTTCTCCTGGATTTGTAAAAGTGGGGCAC
>Ga0255338_1000458_pt1 | contig 133491 bp, 124 predicted proteins | sample MeOH1_35cm_T4_19_FD_203715 | JGI IMG/M metagenome (GOLD analysis project Ga0255338, IMG submission 203715) | Sandy soil microbial communities from University of British Columbia, Vancouver, Canada - MeOH1_35cm_T4_195 | ecosystem: Engineered > Artificial ecosystem > Sand microcosm >... | reverse complement strand
TGGAGCCTGAACACGAGGCCACGGGCAACACTGAACTGGAAAACGCCCGCCGAAGCCTTCTTCGAAGACTGCATCGCGCACAATGCCCAGATTCCCGCAGGTGTTGCACTTGCTCCTTGAGACCGCCGTGACTTTCTTTTGGCGAAGCAAAAGAAAGTTACTTGCCGCCGGGCAACCCCCGGCCAGCAAGCCTCAAAACAACAACCGCCAAACCCATAACAAGCTATACCATCCGCGGCAACGGCAACGCCGTCTTGTAGCGCACCTGTTTGAGCGCAAAACTGGAGCGGATTTTCTCGATGCCGGGAATCGGCGTGAGCTGCTCCAGAATGAATTTCTCCAGCGCGCCGATGTCGGCCACCGCCACGCGAATCAAATAATCGCTGTCGCCGGTCATCAAATAGCACTCCATCACTTCGTCATGTTCGGCGATGCGCCGCTCAAACTCGCCCAGCGCCTCCTTGTTTTGCGAGCGCAGGCTGATGGAGATGAAAACGCTCAGCCCCAGGCCCAGCGCCTGCGCATTGGCAATCGCCACATAGCGGTCAATGACGCCAGCCACCTCCAGCGCCTTGACGCGGGCCAGGCACGGCGAGGGGCTTAAATGCACGCGCCGGGCCAGCTCCACATTGGACAGCGAGCCATCGCGCTGAAGCTGGTCAAGAATCTTCAAATCGAGGTTATCAAGCTGCATGGTCTGTAAATTTTGAAAATTACAGAATTTTATGCCGCTGGTTACGCATTTATCCCGATATTTAGGCAACACCTTTTGCGAGAAGATGCGTACAGTGGATTTGCCATGAACGACTCCACACCCCACCATCTCCTGATGCAAACCACCGACGCTTTCACGCCAGACCCTGACCCGCAGGAAACCGCGGAGTGGCGCGAGGCGTTTGAAGCCCTGGCAGCCACGGAGGGCCCGGCCCGAGCGCGGCATATGCTGGACGAGCTCAGCCGCGTTGCCCGCAACCGCCGCATCGGCTGGCAGCCCGAGCTGTCCACGCCCTATATGAACACCATCGGCGTGAACGAGCAGCCGGTCTTCCCGGGCGATCTGGCGCTGGAGGAGCGGCTGGCCTCGCTGATGCGCTGGAACGCGCTGGCGATGGTGGTGCGCGCCAACCAGGCCGAGCTGGGCGGCTCCAGCGAACTGGGCGGCCACATTGCCAGCTACGCCAGCGCCGCCGATTTGTTTGAAACCGGCTTCAACCACTTCTTTCATGCACGCGAGGGCCTGGGTGAAGGCCAGCATCGCGGCGACCTGGTCTTCTTCCAGCCGCACAGCGCGCCCGGTGTGTATGCGCGCGCCTACCTCGAAGGCCGGCTCACGGAAAAGGACTTGACCTTTTACCGCCAGGAACTCACCGCACCCGGCCAGGGTGCGCAAGGCCTGTCCAGCTATCCCCACCCCTACCTGATGCCCGGGTTCTGGCAGTTCCCGACCGGCTCCATGGGCATAGGCCCGATCAGCTCGATCTACCATGCGCGCTTCATGCGCTACCTCACGCACCGGCGGCTGCTCGACTGCGACGGCCGCAAGGTCTGGGGCGTGTTCGGCGACGGCGAGATGGACGAGCCCGAGTCCATGAGCGCTCTCACCCTGGCAGCGCGCGAAGGGCTGGACAACCTGGTCTGGGTCGTCAACTGCAACCTGCAGCGGCTCGACGGCCCGGTGCGCGGCAACGGCCGCATCATCGACGAACTCGAAAAACTGTTTGCCGGCGCCGGCTGGAATGTCATCAAGCTGGTCTGGGGCAGCGACTGGGACGGCCTGTTCGCGCGCGACCTCACCGGCGCGCTGACACAGGCCTTTGCCCACACCGTCGACGGCCAGATGCAGACCTTTGCCGCCAAGGACGGCCGCTTCAACCGCGACAACTTCTTCGGCCAGAACGAGGAGCTGGCGCGCCTGGCCCAGGGCATGACCGACGAGCAGATTGACCGCCTCAAGCGCGGCGGCCACGACCTGGTGAAAATCCATGCCGCCTATGCTGCGGCGGCCAACCACACAGGCCAACCCACGGTGATCCTGGCGCACACCAAGAAAGGCTATGGCATGGGCAGCGCGGGCCAAGGCAAGATGACCACACATTCGCAAAAGAAATTTGACGAGACCGATCTGCTGGAGTTTCGCAACCGCTTCAATTTGCCCTTGACCGACGAGCAGGCCAAGCACATCGCGTTTTACAAGCCCGCCGAAGACAGCCCCGAGATGCGTTACCTGCACGCGCAGCGCGCGGCCCTGGGTGGCTACCTGCCCAAACGCGACACGAGGGCCGAAGTGATTCCTGTACCGGCCTTGCCAAGTTACGCCCAGTTTGCCCTGGGTGCAGACAACAAGGAAATGAGCACCACCATGGCCTTTGTGCGCATGCTGGGTGGCCTGCTGAAGGACCCGGCCCTGGGCCCGAAGATCGTGCCCATCGTGGCGGACGAGGCGCGCACCTTCGGCATGGCCAACCTGTTCAAGCAGGTGGGCATTTACTCCAGTGTGGGGCAACGCTACGCCCCCGAAGACATCGGTTCGGTGCTGAGCTACCGCGAGGCCCTCGACGGGCAGATTCTGGAAGAAGGCATCAGCGAAGCCGGGGCGCTGGCCAGCTGGACGGCCGCAGCCACCAGCTACAGCGTGCACGGTCTGGCCATGCTGCCGTTTTATATCTATTACTCGATGTTCGGCTTTCAGCGCGTTGGCGACCAGATCTGGGCCGCGGCCGACCAGCGGGCACGCGGCTTCCTGCTGGGCGCCACTTCAGGCCGCACCACGCTGGGCGGCGAAGGCCTGCAGCACCAGGACGGCACCAGCCACCTGGTCGCCGCCACCATTCCCAACTGCAAGGCCTATGACCCGGCCTTTGCCTGCGAGCTGGCCGTCATCATCGACTTTGGGCTGCGCGAGATGATGGTGAAGCAAAAAGACGTTTTTTATTACGTCACGATGATGAACGAGAACTATGCCCAGCCCGACCTGCGGCCGGACTCGGAGGCGGACATCATTCGTGGATGCTATCAATTCAGCAGCTATCAAGGTCCGGCAACCAAGGGAAAATCAGCCAAAAATCCGCAACATGTGACGCTGCTGGGGTCGGGTGCCATCCTGACCGAGGTCATCAAGGCGGCGCAGTTGCTGGCGGAGCGAGGTATCCACGCCACCGTGTACAGCGTGACCAGCTGGAGCGAACTGGCTCGTGATGGCGCGGCCAGCCAGCGCGACGCACTGCAGGGCTCGACGGCGGCGGAACCGTTCATCGCGCAGCAACTGAATCACAGCACAGGGCCCATCATTGCGGCGACCGACTATGTGCGTGCCGTACCCGAAAGCATTCGCGCTTTTTTGCCACCGAACCGCGCCTACATGACATTGGGCACCGACGGCTTCGGCCGCAGCGACACCCGGGCCGCGCTGCGCGAATTTTTCGGCGTCAACGCGCAAAGCATCGTCAACGCGGCGCTGCACCAGCTCAAGACAGCCTGACCCAGGCCAAAGCCCGCGTGCGGATTGACCGCGCGCGGGCCCAGAGCCATCGGGTCATTTGCTCATTGGCGCGGACCCGTGCATGACGCCGATTACTTCGGCAGCAGCACCTTGTCGATGACGTGGATCACGCCGTTGGACTGGTACACGTCGGCAATGGCAACGGTTGCCGAGCCGCCTTTTTCGTCGGTCACCATCACCTTGCCGCCCGCCGCACTGGCCGTCAGCGTACCGCCGGCGACGGTCTTCAACGACGCCGAGCCCTTGCCATCGGCAATCGCCTTGGCCAACGCGGCGGCATCCATCCTGCCGGCCACGACGTGGTAGGTCAGAACCCCGGTGAGTGCACCCTTGCTCTCAGGCTTGAGCAAGGTGTCTACCGTGCCCGCGGGCAATGCCGCGAAGGCAGCGTTGGTTGGCGCAAACACGGTGAAAGGGCCTGGGCCCTTGAGGGTCTCGACCAGACCTGCGGCCTTGACGGCTGCCACCAGCGTGGTGTGGTCTTTGGAGTTGACCGCGTTGTCGATGATGTCCTTGCTGGCGTACATGGGCGCACCGCCCACGGTCACCTGCGCGAAAGCGGAAACGCCAGTGACAGACATGGCCAGCGCAAGACCGACGGATGCGAGTTTGTGTTTGGTGTGCATGTGAATTCCTTTGAATGGTCTGGAGTTGAGTAAAAGCTCAAGCCGAAATCAGAATGATTCAAACGGCTGCAGGGAATACGGCAGCCCACAGACCACGGATTCAATCCATGGCCCGTCACAAGGAATTCAAACGTAGCCGGGTGTAACAGACCAACCCGTGTTGTGGGGTTGGTTGTCTGGGCGGCTAAACCCTTTCGTACAGTGTCACCACACAGGCGCCGCCCAGGCCCAGGTTGTGTTGCAGCGCCAGCCTGGCGCCCGTGACCTGCCGCTTGTCGGCATTGCCGCGCAGTTGCTGCACAAGCTCTGTGCATTGCGCGAGACCGGTAGCCCCCAGCGGATGCCCCTTGGAAAGCAGGCCACCGGACGGATTGGTCACGAATTTCCCGCCGTAGGTGTTATCGCCCGCCAGCACAAACTCTTCAGCGCCACCGTCAAGGCACAGCCCCAGGCCCTCGTAGGTGATCAGTTCATTGTGCGCGAAACAGTCATGCAGCTCCACCACCTGCACGTCCTGCGGCCCAATGCCTGCTGCTTCGTACACCTGGCGCGCCGCCTCACGTGTCATGTCCAGGCCGACCACTTGCCGCATGTCGTGCGCCTCGAAGGTGGAGGCAAAATCTGTCGTCATGGCCTGCGCGCGAATGCGGACCGAGCGGTCCAGGCCGTGGCGCTGCGCGAACGCGTCACTGCAGACGATGGCCGCGGCACCGCCACAAGTGGGCGGGCAGGCCATCAGGCGGGTCATCACGCCGGGCCACATCACCGGCGCGTTGAGCACATCTTCTTCGCTCAGCACCTGCCTGAACAGCGCGAGCGGGTTGTTGGCCGCATGGCGGCTGGCCTTGGCGCGGATGTTGGCGAAGGTACTCAGCTTTGTGCCGTATTGCTGCATGTGGGCGAGGCCGGCACCGCCAAAGTAACGCAGCGCCAGCGGCACGCCCTCGACCTGCAGCAGCGCATCGGCCTCTGCCTCGAAGCGGTCAAAGGGCGTGGGCCGGTCGTCATACACCGAACCCAGGGCGCCGGGCTTCATCTGCTCGAAACCGACCGCCAGCGCGCAATCCACGCTGCCCGAGGCCACCGCCTGGCGTGCCAGAAAGAGCGCGGTCGAGCCGGTCGAGCAATTGTTGTTGACGTTGAACACCGGCACGCCCGACATGCCCACCGCATAGGCCGCGCGCTGCCCGGAACACGAGTCACCGTAGACATAACCGGCATACACCTGCTGCACCCGGTCGTAACCGAGGCAGGCGTCCTCCAGTGCGGCGCGCATGGCCTGTGCGCCCATCACGTCGTAAGAGGCGCTGGCGCCGGGCTTGGCGAAGGGGATCATGCCGACCCCGGCTACAAAAACATCGCGTGTCATTTATTTCTCCTTGCAATTGCCTGGCAGCAGTTCAGTGATTCGGGTCTTCATCAGTTTGCCTTCAACGGTTGGAAAATGCAGGTTGGCTGCCTGCCGCCGGTAGCGGGTCTCAAGTCCCTTTGAAATGGCCGGCCGTTTGGCAAAGAAAGCCTCGAGCCCTTGCTGGAAATCACCGGTCTGCACGCTGGCCTGGAAATTTTCACGCTCGGCGTCGAGCTGGTCAGTCAAGCGGTATCAGCCCTCGCACCGAGGGTCCGCCCCTCAGCCAGTAGCCTGCTCCAGCAAGGTGCGGATGGCATGCGGATAAATCAGGTGCTCCTGGCTCAGCACCCGGGCGGCCAGCGTGTTCGCGTTGTCTGCCGCCAGAATGGGCACCACCGCCTGGGCCAGGATGGGGCCATGGTCAAGATCGGCCGTGACCAGGTGCACCGTGGCACCGGCCACCTTGCAGCCCGCATCGATGGCCCGCTGGTGGGTATTGAGGCCGGTGAAGGCAGGCAGCAGGGACGGATGAATATTGACCAGCCGACCGGCGTAATGCGCAACAAAACCGGGCGTCAATATGCGCATGAAGCCGGCCAGCACCACCAATGCGGGCTGGTAGCTGTCGATGGCACTCTGCAGCGCCGCGTCGAAGGCGTCGCGTGAATCAAAGCGTTTATGGTCCACAACCTGCGTCGCCAGGCCCAGCCCGGCAGCCACCACCAGTCCTTGGGCCTCGGGCTTGTTGCTGATAACGGCCGCCACACGGACGCCCAGTTTTTCCTGCCAGGCCTGCTTTTGTGCGGCCTTTGCAATCGCCGCCATGTTGGAGCCCCCGCCAGAGATCAAAATAACGATGTTCTTTGGACTGCTTCCCATTTTGTTTCTTGTCACCTTCCGGTGCCTCTTTCAAATATCACCCTAGTTTATGACCATCAGAACCCTGACCCCGATTGAAGCCCGCGTGCTGGGCACACTCATGGAAAAAGCCCGCACCGTGCCAGACAGTTACCCCCTGAGCCTGAACGCACTCGTGTCGGGCTGCAACCAGAAAACCAGCCGCGACCCCTTGATGGAGGTGAATGACGATGAAGCGCGCGCCGCCATTGACAGCCTGAAAGCACAAAGCCTGGTCTTTGAAGGCAGTTCCAGCCGCGTGCCTCGCTTTGAACACAACTTTCAGCGCGCCGCAGGGGTCAACGAGCCCCAGGCCATGGTGATGGGCCTGCTGATGCTGCGCGGCCCGCAAACCGCCGCCGAGCTGCGCACCAATGGTGAGCGCTGGTACCGGTTTGCCGACTCGGCAGCGGTGGAAGCGGTGTTGCTTGAGCTACAACAGCGCGGCGAGGACGGTGGCCAGGCCACGGTGCGAAAACTGCCCCGCGCAGCAGGCGCCCGCGAACAACGCTGGGTTCACCTGCTGTGCGGCGAGCCCGACATCCAGGCCCTGATGGCCAGCGCACCCACGACCGCTGAGGCCGAAGGCCTTCTGGCCCGCGTGACCGCCCTTGAAAACACGCTGGCCCGGCTCAAGGCAGACAACGCGCAACTGCGCAGCCATGTCCTGAACATCAGCGAGCAACTGGGCATTGCACTTCCTGAAACACGGGATGACGCCCACGATCATTCGCCACATTAGGACGGTTTGTCCCCGTTTTGACAGGTCAAAAAGCGCATTCGTGCTAAAACCAAAAAATCGACGGAGACACATGTATGGATTTAGCTTTCACCCCTGAAGAGCAGGCATTTCGCGAAGAAATACGCGCCTGGGTTCATGCCAGCCTGCCGGCTGATATTTCGCACAAGGTACACAACGCCCTGCGCCTGTCGCGTGACGACATGCAGCGCTGGGCCAGAATCCTGGGCAAAAAAGGCTGGCTCGGTCACGGCTGGCCCAAGGAATTTGGCGGCCCGGGCTGGAACGCCGTGCAAAAACACCTGTTTGAAGAAGAATGCGCGCTGGCCGGCGCGCCGCGTGTCGTGCCATTCGGCCCCGTGATGGTCGCTCCCGTCATCATGGCTTTCGGCAATGCCGAGCAGCAAAAGCGCTTTCTGCCGGGCATCGCCAGCGGCGACGTCTGGTGGAGCCAGGGCTACAGCGAGCCAGGCTCAGGCTCCGACCTCGCATCCGTCAAATGCCGGGCCGAGCGGGAGGGCGACAAATACATCGTCAATGGCCAGAAAACCTGGACCACGCTGGGCCAGTACGGCGAATGGATTTTCTGCCTGGTGCGCACCTCTACCTCCGGCAAACCGCAAACCGGCATCTCCTTTTTGCTGATCGACATGAAGTCGCCCGGCGTCACGGTGCGGCCCATCAAGCTGCTCGACGGCGAAAGCGAGGTCAACGAGGTCTGGTTCGACAACGTGGAAGTGCCCGCGGAAAACCTGATCGGCGAGGAAAACAAGGGCTGGACCTACGCCAAGCACCTGCTCAGCCACGAGCGCACCAACATTGCCGACGTCAACCGCGCCAAGCGCGAGCTGGAACGGCTCAAGCGCATCGCCAAGGCGGAAAACGTTTACGACGATGTGCGGTTTCGCGACGAGATCGCCAAGCTCGAAGTGGATGTGGTAGCGCTGGAAATGCTGGTGCTGCGCGTGCTGTCCGCTGAAAAATCCGGCAAGAACTCGCTGGACATCGCCGGGCTGCTCAAGATCCGGGGCAGCGAGATCCAGCAGCGCTACAGCGAGCTGATGATGCTGGCCGCCGGCCCGTTCAGCCTGCCGTTCATCGAGGAGGCCATGGAAGCCGGCTGGCAGGGCAACTTCCCCGGCGGCGTGCTGGCCAACGCGCCGCTCGCGTCCACCTATTTCAACATGCGTAAGACCACGATTTACGGCGGTTCCAACGAGGTCCAGCGAAACATCGTTTCACAGGTCGTTCTCGGTTAATTCCGGTCTAGAGCCGGACAAAGGAAAGCATCATGGATTTCGATTTCACCGACGACCAGGAACAACTGCGCGACGCCGTTCGCAAATGGGTGGACAAGGGCTACGACTTCGAGCGCCGGCGCAGCATTGAAAAAGCCGGCGGCTTCTCACGCGAGGCCTATGGACAGCTGGCCGAGCTGGGGCTGACTGGCCTGTACATCCCCGAGAATGACGGCGGCATGGGCATGGGGCCGGTGGAGGGTATGGTGGTCATGGAAGAGCTGGGGCGCGGCATGGTGCTGGAGCCCCTGGCCCAGACCCTGATCACCAGCGCGGTGCTCTCCGGCTACGCCCCCGAGGCCGTCAAGGCCGCCTGGCTGTCGAACATTGCCTCGGGCGACAGCCTGGTGGTGCTGGCCTATCAGGAGCGGGCGGCCCGCTACCGGCTTGAGCAATGCGATGCAACAGCAGTTGCAAGCGGCGACGCCTGGTCGCTGACAGCTGTCAAAAGCATCGTACCTGCGGGCGACCAGGCCGATGCCTTTCTCGTGCCGGCCATGGCCAGCAGCAAGCTGGCGCTGTTTCTGGTGGAGCGCGCCGCAGCAGGCGTGGCCACCCGCGGCTACAGCACACAAGACGGCGCGCGCGCCGCCGAGGTAACGCTGACAAATGCACCGGCCAGCCTGGTCACGCTGGATGGCCTTGCCGCGCTCGCGCACGCCGTCGACATCGGCATTGCCGCCGCCTGCGCCGAAGCGGTGGGCGTGATGGACAAAACGCTCGCTGTCACGGTCGAGTACATGAACACGCGCAAGCAGTTTGGCGTGGCCATCAGCAGCTTCCAGGCACTGCGCCACCGCGTGGCCGACATGAAGATGCAGCTGGAACTGGCCCGCTCCATGAGCTATTACGCCTCGCTCAAGCTCAACACGCCGGCCGACGAGCGCCGCCGGGCCCTCGCCCGCGCCAAATACCAGCTGGGCATTTCCATGCGTTTTGTCGGCCAGCAGGCCGTGCAGCTGCATGGCGGCATCGGCGTGACCGACGAATACATCGTCAGCCACTACTTCAAGAAACTCACGCAGCTCGAGATGACCTTTGGCGACACGCTGCACCACCTGGGCGAGGTGTCCAGCCGGATGCAGGACACAGCCGGCGTGTTTGCCTGAAGCTACAGGCGAGAAGGCCTCAGATCATCAGGCGTGCAGGCGTGAAGAACCGAGAGACATCACGCGTGCAGGCGTGACGTTTTGGGAATGTGCGCCATCAAAAATTCCATCTGGTCCGCCAGGATGCGGCGGTTGCGCAGGATGAAATCTTCCCACAGGCTGGGCACGTAGGGCGTGTAGATCAGCGGCATGTGGGCCTGCTCGGGTGTGCGGCTGCTCTTGCGGTGGTTGCAGGCGCGGCAGGCGGTCACCACATTCATCCAGGTGTCGATGCCGTTCTGGGCAAAGGGAATGATGTGCTCGCGCGTCAGGTCTTCTTCATGGAAATGCCCACCGCAGTAGGCGCACACATTGCGGTCCCGCGCGAACAGCTTGCTGTTGGTCAACCCGGGCTTGAGGTCAAACGGGTTGATGTTGGGCACGCCCTTGGTGCCGATGATGCTGTTGATGGAAATGACCGACTGAATTCCGGTGATGGCGTTGTGGCCGCCATGAAAGGTCGCGACCCGCGCGCCCATCTCCCAGCGCACTTCGTCCGCCGCGTAATGCAACACGGCTTCCTCAAGGCTGATCCACGACTGTGGCAATCCCTGGGCTGAGAGCTTCAAGACCTTCAAAACGAACCTCCATGAGCATGGAAACACGAAATCGGACCGACTGTGTATCAATATACAGTGAAATCATGACAATGAGGTTCAAATCCCCCATTAACCACGTTCAGGCCACACCCAACCGGGCTCCGGCGCTATGGAAACGATAATCACCCCATGAAAGTCTTCCGTGGTTACCACCATCCCGAACTGGCGCCCGGCTGCGCCCTGACCATCGGCAATTTCGATGGCGTGCACCGGGGCCACCAGGCCATGCTGGCATTGCTCAAGAATGAAGCCCAGCACCGCGGTGTGCCCAGTTGCGTCATGAGTTTCGAGCCGCATCCCCGCGACTATTTCGCCGCCGTTGCCCGCAAACCCGAGCTGGCCCCCGCGCGCATCGCCACGCTGCGCGACAAGCTCACCGAGCTGGCGCGCTGCGGCATTGACCAGTGCGTGGTGCTGCCTTTCAATGCCCGGCTGTCCTCGCTGGCCCCGGAAGCCTTTATCGAGGACGTTCTGGTGCGCGGCCTGGGGACAAAATACGTGCTGGTGGGCGACGATTTCCGCTTTGGCGCCAAGCGCGCGGGCGACTACGCCATGCTGGACGCGGCGGGCGAGCGCCTGGGTTTTGACGTGGCCCGCATGAACAGCTATGAGGTGCATGGCACCCGGGTGTCCAGTTCGGCCGTGCGGGAAGCACTGGGACAAGGCCGGATGGACCGGGTGGCCAGCCTGCTGGGCCGGCCCTACAGCATCTCGGGCCATGTGGTGCACGGCCGCAAGCTGGGCCGCGAACTGGGTTTTCGCACGCTCAACCTGCGCTTTTCGCACTGGAAACCGGCCGCCAGCGGGATTTTTGCGGTGCATGTGCATGGGCTGGCCGCCGAGCCACTGCCCGGCGTGGCCAACCTGGGCATACGCCCCTCGCTGGACCCGCGCGACGCCAACGGCGGGCGCGTCCTGCTCGAAACCTATTGCCTCGAATGGCCGGCCAGCCTGGGCGCCGAGGGGGCATACGGTAAAATCATCCGCGTGGAACTGCTACACAAACTGCACGATGAACTGAAATACGACGGTCTGGCCAGCCTGAGAGCGGGCATTGCCAGAGACTGCGACGATGCGCGGGCGTTTTTTGCCCAGGCTTTTTCAGCATCCATGCACACGGAAACCAGCCGCCAGACCACGCGAGACCGAATTTAGACGATCTCGTCGCCCCGGTCGCTGCCCTTCGACAGGCTCAGGGCGAGCGGCCCAGTATTCCTCCCTTTCCCCCAACACAGCCGTTCGGGCTGAGCCTGTCGAAGCCTTTTCGAGCGACACCCATGCCTGACAACAAAACCGATTACCGCAGCACCCTGAACCTGCCCGACACCCCCTTTCCGATGCGCGGCGACCTGCCCAAGCGCGAGGCCGGCTGGGTCAAGGAATGGGAAGACTTGGGGCTCTACAAAAAGCTGCGCGACGTGCGAGCCGGCAAGCCCAAGTTCGTGCTGCACGACGGCCCGCCCTACGCCAACGGCAAGATCCACATCGGCCACGCCGTCAACAAGGTCCTGAAAGACATGATCGTCAAGGCGCGCCAGCTCAAGGGGCTGGACGCCATCTATGTGCCCGGTTGGGACTGCCACGGCCTGCCGATCGAAAACGCGATTGAAAAACTGCACGGCCGCAACCTGCCGCGTGACGAGGTGCAAGCCAAATCACGCGCCTTTGCCACCGAGCAAATCGCCGGCCAGATGGCCGACTTCAAGCGCCTGGGCGTGCTGGGTGAGTGGGACAACCCCTACCGCACGATGGACCATGCCAACGAGGCCAACGAAATCCGCGCGCTCAAGCGCATCATGGAGCGCGGCTTTGTCTACCGCGGCCTGAAGCCGGTGTACTGGTGTTTCGACTGCGGCTCCTCGCTGGCTGAATTTGAAATCGAATACGCCGACAAGAAGTCGCAAACGCTGGACGTGGGCTTCAAAAGTGCCGAGCCCGACAAACTCGCCGCTGCCTTCGGCCTGAAAAGCCTGGCCAAGGACGCCTTTGCGGTGATCTGGACCACCACCGCCTGGACCATTCCCGCCAACCAGGCGCTCAACCTCAACCCCGAGCTGGAATACGCGCTGGTCGACACCCCGCGCGGCATCCTGCTGCTGGCCGCGTCGCTGGTCGACAAGTGCATGGAGCGCTACCAGCTCACCGGCACGGTGCTGGCCACCACCCAGGGCAAAAACCTGGCGCTGCTGAAATTCATGCATCCCTTTTACGACGTCAAAGATGACCACGGCGTGCAGGGCTACCAGCGCTTCAGCCCGGTGTTTCTGGCCGACTATGCGACGGCCGACGACGGCACCGGTATCGTGCACTCCTCGCCGGCCTATGGCGTGGAAGACTTTAACTCCTGCGTGGCCAACGGCATTGCCTACGACGACATCCTCAACCCGGTGCAGGGCAACGGCCGCTATGTCGACGAACTGCCGCTCTTCGGAGGCCTCAACATCTGGAAGGCCGCGCCACTGATCATCGACAAGCTGCGCGAGCATGGCCGCCTGTTTGACACGCACGACATCGTTCACAGCTACCCGCACTGCTGGCGCCACAAGACGCCGGTGATCTACCGCGCGGCAGCCCAGTGGTTTGTGCGCATGGACGAGGGCGAAGGCGTCTTCACCAAGGACAAGGCCGGCAAAACCCTGCGCCAGCTGGCCCTGGCCGCCATTGAGGAAACCAGCTTCTACCCCGAAAACGGCAAGACCCGCCTGCGCGACATGATTGCCGGCCGGCCGGACTGGTGCATCAGCCGCCAGCGCAACTGGGGCGTGCCGCTGCCCTTCTTCATCCACACCGCCACCGGCGAGTTGCACCCGCGCACCATGGAGATCATGGACCAGGCCGCCCGCATGGTGGAGGCCGGCGGCATCGAGGCCTGGAGCAAGGCGAGCGCCGAATCCATCATCGGCGCCGATGCCCCGGATTACATCAAAAGCACCGACATCCTCGACGTCTGGTTTGACTCGGGCACCACGCATGACCACGTGCTCCGGCACAGCCACGCGGCCCAGTCGACCTGGCCCGCCGATTTGTACCTGGAAGGCCATGACCAGCACCGCGGCTGGTTCCATTCCTCGCTGCTCACGGCCTGCGCGATGTACGACCACGCGCCCTACAAGGGCCTGCTGACCCACGGCTTCACCGTGGACGGCAAGGGCCGCAAGATGAGCAAGAGCGAGGGCAATGTGGTGGTGCCGCAGGAAGTCAGCGACAAGCTGGGCGCCGAGATCATCCGGCTGTGGTGCGCCTCGACCGACTACTCGGGCGACCTGGGCATCGACGACAAGATCCTGGCCCGCGTGGTGGACGCCTACCGCCGCATCCGCAACACGCTGCGCTTTTTGATGGCCAACGTCAGTGACTTCGACCCGGCCAAAGACGCCGTGCCGTTTGACCAGATGCTGGAAATCGACCGCTACGCGCTGAGCCGCGCGGCGCAGCTGCAGGCCGACATCCTGGCGCACTACGAGGTCTATGAATTCCATCCCGTCGTCTCCAAGCTGCAGATCTACTGCAGCGAAGACCTGGGCTCCTTCTACCTCGACATCCTGAAAGACCGGCTCTACACAACCGGCCCGAAATCGCTGGCCCGCCGCAGCGCGCAAACGGCACTGCACCAGATCACGCACGCCATGCTGCGCTGGATGGCGCCGTTCCTGAGTTTCACCGCCGAAGAAGCCTGGAAGGTGTTCGGCCCATCCGAGTCCATCTTTCTGGAGACCTATGCGGAGTTCAAGCCGCAGGACGACGCACTGCTGGCCAAATGGTCGCGCATCCGTGAAATTCGCGATGCGGTGAACAAGGACATCGAGGCCTTGCGCGCCGACGGCAAAGTGGGCTCGTCCCTGCAGGCCAATGTGGCCCTGGAACTGACGGCCGACGACCACGCATTGCTGGCCTCATTGGGCGATGACCTGAAGTTTGTCTTCATCACGTCCACCATTGATTTAATAGCATCGTCCTCCATCAAAACCGTGGTTACCGCCAGCTCCGATACCAAATGCGAGCGCTGCTGGCATTACCGCGATGACGTCGGCCATGACCCCGCGCACCCGACCATTTGCGGCCGCTGCACCAGCAACCTCTATGGCGCCGGCGAAGATCGGAAGTACGCCTGATGGCCAAGGCTTTCGCAAAAACCTCGGGCTCCATGCTGCCCTGGCTGGGGCTGGCCCTGATCCTGCTGATTACCGACCAGTTCACCAAGGTCCTGATCCTGGGCTATTACCGCCTGGGCGACGCCACCTATGTGACCAGCTTCTTCAATGTCGTGCGGGTTCATAACGCGGGCGCGGCGTTTTCCTTCCTGGCCTCCGCGTCCGGATGGCAGCGCTGGTTTTTCACCGCCATCGGCATTGCGGCTGCGCTGCTGATCGTGTGGCTGCTCCGGTCGCATGCCGGCCAGCGGCTGTTCTCGTTTGCGCTGGCCTGCATCCTGGGCGGCGCGGTCGGCAACGTGATAGACCGCAGCCTGCACGGCTACGTGGTGGACTTTCTGGACTTCCACTACCGGGGCTGGCATTTTCCGGCCTTCAACATTGCCGACAGCGCAATCACCATCGGTGCGATCTGCCTGGTGCTGGACGAATTGCGCCGCGTGCGCAGAAGCTGACCCGGCGGCGCGCTCGCGCCCCCTGCCCGGCGTGTAGCTTCAGAGTGTGGCGTTAACTTCACAGTGACGGGGTCAGGCCGCTTGTGCCGCAATCCGCTGGCGTATAGTGGCTTCTGACCTTATGAAGCATCTGTTGAATTTATTGGCGGCCATTGCGCTGCTTGTCTGGGGCACCCATCTTGTACGAACCGGCATCCTGCGGGTGTTCGGTGCCAATTTGCGTGACGTGCTGGCGCGCAGCATCAGCAACCGTTATGCGGCGGCCATCTCCGGCATCGGCGTGACCGCGCTGGTGCAGTCCAGCACCGCCACCGCGCTGATTGTTTCCTCCTTTGTCGGGCAGGGCCTGGTGACGCTGCCACTGGCGCTGGCGGTGATGCTGGGCGCGGACATCGGCACCAGCGTGATGGCCGTGGTGTTCTCGTTCGACCTGTCCTGGCTGTCGCCTCTCTTTATCTTTGTGGGTGTGGTGCTGTTCATCTCGCGGCAGGACACCAACACCGGACGCTTTGGCCGCGTGCTGATCGGCCTGGGCCTGATGCTGCTGGCGCTACGCCTGGTCACGGCCTCCACGGAGGTGCTGACGCAGGCGCCCGCCGTCAAGGCCCTGCTTGGCTCGCTCGCCAGCGACCTGCTGCTGGAAATTACGGTGGGGGCCTTTCTGGCGGTGGTGTCGTATTCCAGCCTGGCGATTGTGCTGCTCACGGCCACGCTGGCCGCCTCCTCGATGATTCCCATGGAAGTCGGGCTGGGTCTGGTGCTGGGGGCCAACCTCGGCAGCGGCCTGCTGGCGGTTCTGACCACCCTGCGCTCGGCGGTGGAAGTGCGGCAGGTGCCGCTGGGGAATCTGCTCTTCAAGCTGCTGGGCGTCCTCATCGCCGCGCCGTTTGCGGGCCTGTGGCTGCGCCACGTGCGCCCTTACCTCGGCGAGCCGCAAACCGTGATCGTACTGTTTCATTTCACCTTCAATCTGCTGGTGGGCATCGCGTTTATCGGCTGGACGCAGGTGATTGCGCGCTGGGTCGTGAGACTGCTGCCCAAGCCGGACAAGACGGCCATCAGCGGCCGGCCGCACCACCTGGACCCTTCGGCCCTGTCAACACCGTCGCTGGCGATTTCCTGCGCGGCGCGTGAAGCGCTGCACCAGGCCGATGTGGTGGAAACCATGCTGCGCGGCGTGCTGGAAGTCATCCGGAAAAATGACCTCCGGCTGGCGCACGACCTGCGCAAGATGGACGACACCGTCGATGAGCTGTACTCGTCCATCAAGTACTACCTCACCAAAATCTCCCGCGAGGCGCTGGCTGAAGAGGAAAGCCGGCGCTGGACCGACATCATCAGCTTCACCATCAACATGGAGCAGATCGGCGACATCATCGAGCGGGTGCTGATTGACATTGAAGACAAAAAAATCAAGCCGGGCCGCAATTTTTCAGAAGCCGGCATGGCAGAGATTGCCGAGCTGCATGAGCGGCTGATCGACAACCTGCGCCTGGGCATGAGCGTGTTTTTGAACGGCACCGTGCGCGATGCCCAGAAGCTGCTGGAAGAAAAAGCGCGCTTTCGCGACCTGGAGCGTACCTATGCCACCACCCATTTGAGCCGCCTGTCGGCCAATACGGTACAGAGTTTTGAGACCAGCTCCCTGCACATCGACCTGATCAGCGACCTGAAGCGCATCAACTCGCACATCTGCTCCATCGCCTACCCGATTCTGGATTCGGCCGGTGCCCTGGCACCCAACCGCCTGCGGCCCGTGGCGCTGACCGACCAGCCCTGAAGCCCTGTTCTGGCGACAGACCGTCGGAGTGCAATCAGGGCAGCTTCAGCACGTCGCAAAGAATCAGCGCGGCTTCCGTCGTGAACTCATCCCGCTGCAGGGCGCTCACCAGTTGCTCCGCGTCCATCAGGCAAAACTGCGCAACCTCGCCATCCTGATTGTTCGGGACCAGCCGCTCGGGCACGGTGCAGCAATACCAGTCGATGTTTTCGCTGACATAACCCGCACCCTTGCCATCGCTGCAGGGGCGGCAGGTGCTCAGGCGCCCGCCATAGCGCATGCCCTGCAGCTCGGCCGCATGCAAGCCGGCCTCTTCCCAGGTTTCACGCACCAGCGCCGTCTCCACCGTGTCCGCCGCCGACACCATGCCGCCCATCAGCGTGTCCCACTGGCCCGGGTCGTTGGCCTTGTCAAAGGCGCGTTGCTGCACCCAGAAGCGGCCGTCCGGCACCTGCCCCACCAGGTGCACGGCCAGCGTGGTGATGCCCAGCGGCCGGACAGCGGCGCGTTCTACCGTCCCCTTGCGGTGACCCAGCTGGTCAGGCACCGCCAACTGTTCGTTGCGCCAGGCACCCGCCAGGCCGGCCTCGAGCATGGCAACGGCGACGCGGTTCAGGCTGGTCGTCACGTCGCCCATCAGGCGCCAGCCGAGCCGCTCCGGATGTTCCTCTTTTAACAGCGGATGATGTCCATCGGACAGGGGTTGAAGCACAATCTGATGCAGGAATTCCGGCTCCACCGAGCCAATCACCGATTCGCCCGCCCACAGCGGCACGCGCGGCCGCAAAGGCGGCTGAATGGCCCTGGCGCGCAGCTCGCGCAACCAGTCCGCATCGACCCGTAGCCCGCTCACAGGGTAAGAATCGTGCAACCCGTGGTCTTGCGGGCTTCGAGCGACCGATGCGCCTCGGCCACCTCGGCCAACGGAAAGCGCTGGTCAATGGCGATCCTGACCTTGCCGCTGGTCACCATGGCAAACAGGTCATCGGCCATTTCCTGCGTGGTCTCGCGAGTCGCGATGTGGGTGAACAGGGTCGGGCGTGACACATACAGCGAGCCCTTGGCCACGAGCAGGCCAATGTCCAGCGGCTCGACCTTGCCCGAGGCATTGCCGAAACTGGCCAGCAAGCCAAAGGGGCGCAGGCAGTCCAGCGATTTAAGAAAAGTGTCCTTGCCGACCGAGTCGTAAACCACCTTCACACCCTTGCCGCCGGTGATTTCCTTCACCCGGGCCACAAAATCCTCCTTCGCGTAATTGATGACGAAGGCCGCGCCGTTGGCCTTGGCCAGTGCACATTTTTCATCCGACCCTGCCGTGCCGATCAGCTGCAGGCCCATGGCCTTGGCCCACTGGCAGGCAATCAGGCCCACGCCGCCGGCCGCCGCATGAAACAGCACAAAATCCCCTGGGTTGAGCCCGCCCTGCGGCTGCGTGCGGCGCAGCAAGTACTGCACGGTCAGGCCCTTGAGCATCATCGCCGCGCCGGTCTCGAACGAAATCGCATCCGGCAGCTTGCACACGCATTTGGCGGGCATCACCCGCAGTTCGCAGTAGCTGCCCGGCGGCTGGCTGGCGTAGGCCGCGCGGTCGCCCACCTGGAGGTGCGTCACGCCCTCGCCCACCGCCTCCACCACGCCGGAAGCCTCCATACCCAGTTGCAGGGGCATGGGCAGCTTGTACAGGCCGCTGCGCTGGTACACATCAAGGAAGTTCAGGCCCACCGCCTTGTGGCGGATGCGGATTTCGCCGGGGCCCGGCTCACCGACAGCCACCTCGACCAGCTTCAGTTCTTCGGGCCCGCCATTTTGTTCAATGCGAACGGCTCTGGATGTGATTTGTGTGGTCTGGCTCATGCGGCATCTCCTGCGGTATTTTTGAAAAATTGAATGTCAGGCGGCATGGTGCCATGAATCGAAACAAGCTGCTCTCCCGAGGGGCTGAAGGACGGCTTGCGGGGCGGACATGTGCCCGGCTTGGTACAGTTCCCGACATGAATCAACGTGTGACCCCCGCCACCGCCCTGCTGCTGGTGCTTCCTCCTTTACTCTGGGCCGGCAATGCGGTGGTAGGCCGCCTGGTCACCACGCTGGTGCCGCCCATGACGCTGAATTTTCTGCGCTGGGCACTGGCCTTTGTGATTTTGTTGCCGCTGGCCCACCGCCTGCTCCGGCCCGGCAGCGCCCTCTGGCCGCACTGGAAACGCTTTGCACTGCTGGGCCTGCTGGGTGTGGGCTGCTACAACGCCCTGCAATACCTGGCGCTGAAGACCTCCACGCCGCTCAATGTCACGCTGGTCGCCTCCAGCGTCCCGATCTGGATGCTGGCCGTGGGCGCCCTGTGCTTTGGCCAGCGCGTCTCGCACCGGCAAATCGCCGGCGCTGTCCTGTCGATTGCCGGCGTGCTGGTGGTGCTGTCACGGGGCGAGTGGGCCCTGCTCGCGCAGGTGCACCTCGTGCCCGGCGACCTGTATGTGCTGATGGCCACGCTGGCCTGGGCGTTTTACAGCTGGCTGTTGTCGCAGCCCAAAGAGCCTGCAGACATCCGCGATGACTGGGCTGCTTTCCTGATGGCGCAAATTGTCTTCGGCCTGGGCTGGTCCGGCTTTTTTGCGGCCAGCGAATGGGCCCTGACCGACGCCCACATCAGCTGGGGCTGGCCCCTGGCGGCGGCCCTTCTCTACGTGGCCGTCGGCCCAGCCGTGATCGCCTACCGCTGCTGGGGCATGGGCGTGCAGCGTGTCGGCCCGGCGATTGCCGGCTTTTTCTCCAACCTGACGCCGCTGTTTGCCGCATTGCTGTCAGCCGCCTTTCTGGGCGAGTTGCCGCAGCTTTATCACGCGCTGGCGTTTTTGCTGATCGTTGGCGGGATTGTGGTGTCGTCGCGGCGGTGACCTCGGGATCACTGGCTTCTCTTCGCCCGTAGCATCAGGTTCAAGCTGGTTGCTCGAATGGCCACCACGCAGCGTTTTCGGGTACTCGCCAGCGGCAGCTTTCTCGATGTTGAATTTGAATGGTTGACTTGCCAGTCAACGGTCTTTCGTGGCGGTCAACAACGGGTCCAATGCAGACGTACGCAACGCTCATTTCGGCGCCGCAAAGTGGTCAGTCGCTCAAGTGGGCTCCACAGGCTTAGCGAGGCGACCCTGTTGCGGCCATCAGGGTCATGCCAATAGCATTGCCCGTTTTGTCCTTGACCGAGGAGATCGCTTTGAATGCCGAGGCTTGCACCCGATCCGGAAGTCGCACAAAGTTGTTTGCCTGGACTAGCGCGTCGCCATTGACAAAGGCCCAAACGAAGAACTTGAGCACGCGTAGCGCTTGATCAGGTTGATCTGCAACTTTGGGCAAAACAACAAAAGTGCCCATCGCGATCGGCCAAGAGCCCTTGCCGGCTTGGTTGGTGAGGGTGCCTGTGAACAATCCTTTGCTGACCCATTCACTACCGTTAACAGCACTGCGAAAGGCGATAACGGACGGTTTTGTGAATTCACCTTCCAGATTCTTCAGTTGGACGCTCACGAGCATGTTGTCTTTGACATAGCCGTAATCCACATAGCCAATCGCGCCGGCGGTTTCCTTGACGGCCTTGACAACCCCATCGCTACCCTTGACCGCCAAAAAGCTGGCCGGCCAATCGAAACCAGTCTTCACGCCGTACTTCGATTTCCAGGTCGGGTTCAATTTGGCAAGATAGTCAGCAAAGTTGTATGTCGTTCCCGATCCGTCGGCACGCACCACGACCTTGATGGGAGCGTCGGGTAGGGTATAGCCCGGATTCAGTTTCACGATCTCGGGTGCGTTCCACTGCGAGATCTCGCCCAGGAAAATACGGGCGAGCACATCGCCTGTCAGGCGCAATTGGCCATCACCCAATTTTGGCAAGTTCACTACCGGGGATATGCCGGTAATTGCGACCGGGAAAATGACGAGTCCATCCTTGGCCAATTCTGCCTCGCTTGGCGAAATGTCAGAGGCCCCGAAATGGGTCTCACGAGCACGAATCTGTTTAAGGCCGGCGGACGACCCGATGGGCTCATAGGCCAGACCTACGCCAGTCGCCTTCTGGTACGCCTGCGCCCAGCGCTGATAGATTGGCGCGGCGGCTGAAGAACCGGCTCCGGTGATGGTTTGTGCATTTAAGACGCCGGCCTGCACGCATAAAAAAAGGGCAGCAAAAACGGCAGGCAAAGATTTTTTCATGTTTCCAATTGCAATTGTGAAGACATCAACGCTGGTCAGCGGGGAAACCGATGAAGTTGACGTCCATCGCGAACTGTGACTGTGCCGTCAATGCCGACGACACGATCGCGTAACAGGAAATTATGGCATATGGATGACAATCAAGCCCGGCGTGGCACACCTTGCGGCTCAGCGGTTTGTTCCTGAGGGAATAGGATGAGAAATCTCAACGACCGCGTTCGCGGCGCCCCACAGATGCTGGTCCGAAGTAGCGACCGTGGAAGCCGAGAGCAGCGAAATCGACTGATATTAAACCGGACCTTCCTCGAAGACTGGTCTTCGCCGGGTGCGGCTGCAGCAATCATCGAAATCGGCACCACATTGCCGACACCCAACTTGTCGATGTCAACGTCGGGTATGGAGCGAGCAGCTTGGACAACCCTATGTCGGCAGTCAGGCTTCTGCCGACATCAGACGACTGAGCAACCCCTTCACCCAACAGCCTGCATACGCACCCGCCGCGCCGCGTCCTCGGCCCGCGCGTCATCAATCTCGCGCATCACGCCGCCCACATCCACCGCCCCGACCTTGCGCTCAAACCGGCCGGTGAGAACCACCTCGGGGGCCAGCACGCCGCGTTCATACAGGGCCCAGATCTCCAGGCCAAAGTCGGTGTGCAGCAGCTCGGGGGCAAAGCGGCCAAAGAAGCCGCGCAGGTTGTCCACATCGCGCAGCAGCATGCGCTTGGCGTGGTTGTTGCCGGCGGCGTCCACGGCCTGGGGCAGGTCGATGATCACCGGGCCGTCCACGCCCTCCTCGCTGCCCAGCAGGATGTTGAACTCCGACAGGTCGCCGTGCACGACGCCGGCGCACAGCATGCGCACCACCTCGATCAACAGCGTCCCGTGGTGCCTGCGCGCCTGCTCGGGTGTGAACTCCACGTCATTGAGCCGCGGGGCAGCATCGCCATGCTCGTCGGTCACCAGTTCCATCAGCAACACGCCGTCGCAGAAGTTGTGGGGCCGGGGTACGCGCACGCCAGCGGCGGCCAGGCGGTAAAGCGCATCGACCTCGGCGCTCTGCCAGGCGGCCTCTTGCGCCTGACGGCCAAAGCGGGTGCCCTTGGCCATGGCGCGGGCCTGGCGGGTGTTCTTGACTTTGCGGTTTTCGGTGTAGTCAACCGCCTGCCGGAAGCTGCGCTCCGTGGCCTCCTTGTAGACCTTGGCGCAGCGGGTTTCACCGCCGCAGCGCACCACGTAAACCATGGCCTCCTTGCCGCTCATGAGCTGACGCACGACGGTGTCGATCAGGCCTTCCTCGATCAATGACTGCAGTCGCTTGGGTGGTTTCATGGACCCATTTTGCACTGCGGCCGCAGGGCACGCCCTGCCGCGCGCCAATGAGCCCGCCTACTCCAGCTTGATGCCGGCTGACTTCACGAGCGCCGCCCAGCGCTTGTTCTCGGCCGCAATGAACGCCGCAAACTCCTCGGGCGTGCCGCCACCGACCACGTTGCCGGGGCCGGCGATTTTTTCCCGGATATCGGGCAGAGCCAGGGCATTGTTGTAAGCCTCGTTGAGTTTTCGAACCACCGCAGGCGACAGGCCCTTGGGCCCGATCAGGCCGAGCCAGTTGGAAACCGTGGCCTGCGGGTAGCCCAGCTCGGCCATGGTCGGCACATCGGGCAGGCTGGGCAGGCGTTTGTCGCTGGTGACGGCGAGGGGGCGTGTCTTGCCGGCCTGGATCGAGGGCAGGGCCGCGTAGGTTTGCTCGAACATCAGGTCCACCTCGCCCGCCAGCAGGGCGCTGGCGGCCGGTCCGCCGCCCTTGTACGGCACGGACAGCATGAAGATGCCCGCCGTCTGCTTGAACAACTCGGCGCTCAGGTGGTGCGCGCCGCCCGCGCCGGCGTTGCCGATGGTCAGCAGGCCTGGCTTGGCCTTCGCTGCGGCGACGACGTCTTTCACCGACTTGAAGGGCTTGTCGGTGCGGGTGACCAGCACCAGCGGCGCCTTTTCGATCAGGACGATGGGCGTGAAGTCCTTGACCGCGTCGAACGGCACCTTGGGGTAGATCGATGCATTCACCGCCATCGGGCCCATCGCGCCGATGCCCAGCGTATAGCCATCGGTGGCGGCACGCGCGACGAAGTCGTGGCCGATGTTGCCGCTGGCGCCGGGTTTGTTCTCGATGATGACGCTTTTGCCCAGGGTTTTGGCAACCTCCACGCCCAGCATGCGGGCGCGGATGTCGTTGTTGCCGCCAGCGGCAAACGCCACGACCACGGTCACGGGTTTGGCCGGATAGTCTTGCGCCAGCGCGGGCAGAGCGGCCAGGCAGCCCAGCAGGAGGCCGGAAATTTTCAGAAAGGTCTTGCGGTGCATGAAGGTCTCCCGGTTGAAGGTCATATGACCTGAGAAAAGTAAGAACAGGAAAGAAAAGGAGTGACGAAGAAGGAAAGAGGCGGAAGAAAAGGAAACAAAAGGCGCGGCTTATTCCGCGGTGATGTTGGCCGTTCTGACAATGCGTTCAAACTGCACCGCCTCGGTCTTGATGAAGTCACGAAACTCCTGCGCCGTCATGGGAGCAGGCTCTCCGCCCTGCTCCCGGAGTTTTTTCGCCAATTCAGGATCACGCAAGGCCTGGTTGACCGCCGCATTGAGCTTTTGCTGCACGGCATCTGGCGTGCCGGCCGGCGCAAACAGGCCGAACCAGTTTTCCAGCTGGTACCTGGCCAGCGGCTTGTACTCGGCAATGGCCGGGATGTCCGGCGCAAAGCTGGCGCGTTTGGCCGAGGTCACGGCAATGGCCTTGACCTTGCCGCTCTGGATGAAGCCCTTGGCCGCGGCGTAACTGACAAAAGTCAAATCAACCGTGCCCGAGGTGACGTCAATCAATTGACCTGCCGCGCCCCGGTAGGGAATGTGAACCATGTGGATATCGGCAAGCTCCTCCAGCAGTTCGCCGTTGAGGTGCTGGGGGTTGCCGACACCGCTGGTCGAGTAAGACAACTTGCCGGGGTTCTTTTTGGCATGGGCGATCAACTCCTCCATGTTCTTGACCGGAAGGGTCGGGCTGGTGACCAGCACATTGGGAATGCGCGTCACCAGGGTGATCGGCGCCAGGTCTTTCGCGGGCGTGTACTGCATCCTGCCCTTGTACACAAAGGGATTGATGGCGGTCTCCCCCGCTGAGCCCAGCAGCAGGGTGTAGCCGTCGGGGGCAGCCCTCACCACCGCCTGCGCGCCAATCATGCCGCTGCCGCCGGCCTTGTTGTCCACCACGATGGACTGCTTCAGCGAGACACGAAGCTTTTCAGCGAGCAGGCGCGCGATCGTGTCGACGCCCCCGCCCGCCGAAAAAGGCACCACGAGGGTGATGGGCTTGCCGGGATAGTCCTGGGCCTGCACCCCGACCGAGCTGGCCAGACCTGTGGCCATCAAGAGGCTTTGAAAAACGAAAAAACGACGAGGAAGTTGCACGAAAAGCTCCTGGAGTGAGGCTGAAATTGGGGTTTAGGGTTTACGCTTAATTGCATTTTATTGCGTTAATATGCAAAATGCGTATTATGGAAAACACCTACATATTCCCCGAAGCACAACTTTTGGGCCAACTTTTCGTCAATGGCAGGGACCATGCACTGGTCGATCTGCCAGCGCTGTTTGGCGCGCGTCTGCAGCGCCTGCCCATGGTGCTGCGCCTGTTGCTGGAAAACGCCGTGCGCAACATGCAGGGCGATGAGCGGCAGGCTGCGGTGGATGCCGTCTTTGGGTGGCTGGAGTGCGGCACCAGCGAGGCCGAACTGGCCTTCCAGCCCGGCCGTGTCCTGATGCACGACACCACCAGCACGCCCGCGCTGATCGACATTGCGGCCATGCGCAACGCGCTCGACGAGGCGGGCGTGGACCCGTCGGTACTCAATCCCGGCCTGCCCGTCGATGTCTCCATCGACCATTCGCTGGCAGTGGAGGTGTATGCGCAGCGCGACGCGGTCACGCTGAATCTGCAGCACGAGATCCGCCGCAACGGCGAGCGCTACCGCTTTTTGCGCTGGGCGTCGCGCGTGCTCAGCGGCGTGCGCATTCACCCGCCGGGCACCGGCATCATGCACACCATCAACCTGGAGCAGCTCGCGACGGTGGTAACGACTGAAGAGCGCGATGGCAGGCTGTGGGCCGTGCCCGACATGATGATAGGCACCGACAGCCACACGCCGATGATCAATGGCATTGGCGTGCTGGGCTGGGGCGTGGGCGGGCTGGAGGCCCAGACGGTGATGTTCGGCATGCCGACCATGCTGCGCATTCCCGACGTGATTGGGGTGCGGCTCAGCGGCAGGCTGCCGCCAGCCGCGCAGTCCACCGACCTGGCGCTGACGGTGACGCAGCGGCTGCGCCAGCTCGGTGTCTCGGGCGACTTCGTGGAGTTTTACGGCCCGGGTGTGGCGACGCTGAGCGCAGGCGACCGGTCCGTGGTAGCCAACATGGCGCCCGAGTACGGCGCGACCACGGGATTTTTTGCCGTGGACCAGCGCACGCTGGACTACCTGCGCAGCACCGGACGCTGCGAGGCCGCCATCGCGCTGGTGGAGGCCTACACCCGGCGCACCGGACTGTGGTTCGACCCCGAAGCCGAGCCGCATTACACCCGCACGATCGAGATCGACCTGACGACGATTGGCATGCACGTGGCCGGCCCCCGCCGCCCGCAGGACCTGCTCGACTATTCGGAAACGCCCCAAGCACTGGCGGCGGTGGGGTTTGTACCGCCGGCGCCCAGCGCAGACATGCCGCGGCATCCCGTGGCGATCGCCGCCATCACCAGCTGCACCAATACCTCGGACCCGCGCCTGCTGATTGCCGCCGGGCTGCTCGCACGCAAGGCGCGCGCGTTTGGCCTCACGGCGCCGCCGTGGGTCAAGACCTCCCTGGCGCCCGGCTCACCCGCTGCCGCGTCCTACCTGGAGCGGGCCGGGCTGACCGACGACCTGTCCGCCGTCGGCTTCGACATCGTGGGCTATGGCTGCACCACCTGCATCGGCAATCCGGGCCCGCTCACCGAGGCCATCCGCCAGGCGCAGGCGGCAGGCCACAGCAAGGCGGTGGCCGTGCTGTCGGGCAACCGCAACTTTCCGGGTCGCGTGCATCCCGACCTCGAACTGAGCTTCATCATGTCGCCGCCGCTGGTCGTAGCCTTTGGCCTGGCCGGCGACAGCGAGCGAAACCTCCGGACGGACCCGGTGCAGACCACGCCGGACGGCCGGCAGGTGTTCCTCCAGGACTTGTGGCCCACGCGCGAGGAAATTGATGCGCACCTGGCGCTGGCCGGCGACCCGTCCGACTACCGGCGCGACTTCGAGATGGCCAGCCGCCATCCGCTCTGGCACGCCCTGAAGGCGCCCGACACGCCGCTGTTCCCCTGGGATGCGCAGTCCACCACGCTGCGCCGCCCGCCCTTTGCAGCGGTCACGGAGGGCAGCCTGCTCGGCCGCTACAGCGCCTATCCCCTGCTGGTGCTCGGCGACGACATCACCACCGACCACATCTCCCCGGCCAGCGCCATTCCACCCGACAGCCTGGTGGCGGACTTTCTGGTCGAACGCGGCGACGACCGCAAGGACCTGAATGTCTTTGCCTCGCGGCGCGGCAACTGGGAAGTGATGGTGCGCGCAGCCTTCCACAACAAGACACTGGTCAACCTGCTCAAGCCGGAGGTGCCGCTGGCCCACACCCTGCACGTGCCCAGCGGTGACGTGCAGCCGATATGGGAGGTCGCGCAGCGCTATCGGAACGACGGTGACCCCGTCGTGCTCGTCGCCGGCGAGCGTTATGGCACCGGCTCCTCGCGCGACTGGGCGGCCAAGGGCCAGCGACTGCTCGGGATCCGCGCGGTGCTGGCGGCGAGCTTTGAACGCATCCACCGCTCCAACCTGATCGGCATGGGCATTCTGCCGCTGCGATTGCCGCCGGGCGTCAACCCACACTCGCTGCAACTCCAGCCCGGCGACCGGCTCGAGATTGATGCCGACCCGCAGAGCCTGGCGCCGCGCTGCAGGGTGGCGGTACGCATCCGCCATCTCAATGGAAGCACCCAGGCCCTGCTGGCCACGGCCGCCGTGGAAACACAGCTTGAGGTGCAGTTGCTGCGCGACGGAGGGGTCATCCCGTCAATTTTGGGCAAGACCATTGCGGCGCAAGGTGCCCGCGCCAGACCCGCAGCCTTCACGCAATGAAGGGCATGCGCGATCAGGGGCAGAATACCGGCTCTATGAAGGCCGAAAAATCCATTCCTGTCCAGATCATTGAGTTCATCCAGACCGAGGGGCTGGCGGTTGGCGGTCATTTGCCGGCGCAAGTGCTGGCCGATCGCTTGCGCGTGTCGCGCTCGCCCATCAATGAAGCCCTGTGCCTGCTGCATGAAAAAGGCGTGTTGAGCCGCGAGCGCAACCGGGGCTACTTTCTGGCGAAACCGGTCGCGCAACCTGTGGCCGACCTGGCCGAACAGTGGGGGCTGGACGAGTCGGATGTCGTGACCAGCGTCTACTTTCAGATAGCCGACGAACGGCTCAAGGGCCTGCTATCCGATGAATTCTCGGAAAGTCTGATCAAGAACCGCTACGGACTGACCTCGGCACAGCTGCAGGCCGTGCTGAGCCGCATTTCGCAGGAGGGTTGGGCCAATAGAAAACCCGGCTACGGCTGGGTTTTCTCGTCCATGCTCACCACGCCGGACAGCCTGCTGCAGTCCTACCGGCTCCGGCTGGCGCTGGAGCCGGCAGCCCTGCTGGAACCGGGCTACCGCCTCGATCCGCAGGTACTGGCGCGTTGCCGCGCCGCAGAAATGCATTTGCTGGCGGGCGGCATCGAGACTGACACGGCGGACCAGTTGCATGAGCGCGGGGTCCGTTTTCATGAGTCGCTGGTGGAGGCCTCGGGCAACCCTTTTTTCATCGACACGATACGCCGCGTCAACCGCGTGCGGCGTCTGCTGTCTTATCGCTCGATGCAAAACCGCAAACGCTACAAGGAACACTGCCTTCAGCATCTGAACGTGCTCGAACTTCTGGAAAAAGGCCGCAACGAAGAAGCCTCCGAGGCCTTGCGCGATCATTTGTTCAGCACCCTGAAAAATCTCGGAGAAATCAGTGACCTCCTCAAATCCTGAGGCCGCTTTTCATTGTCAGCAGCAGCTCATTTTCGCGTAACCCTTTTGACTTTTGAACGTATCCGGACTCGCCATGAACATTCCACCGCATCTCATCAAAGCCTTCACCCCCACCGGCAAGCTGCGCGCTTCCATCAACCTGGGCAACCCCATCCTCGCCAACCGCGATGCCGCAACGGGTGAGCCCGTCGGCGTATCGATCGACCTGGCGCGGGCTTTCGCCAAGCGGCTTGGCGTTGACATCGAATTGGTGGTGTTCGACACCGCGGGAAAATCCGTCGATGCCGTGACCCAGGAGCAGGCGGACATCGGGTTCTTTGCGATCGACCCGCTGCGTGGCGAGGGAATTTCCTTCACCGCCCCCTACGTGCTGATTGAAGGCAGCTACATGGTGCGCCAGGACTCGCCGATCCAATCCAATGACGAGGTCGATCGACCGGGTCGTCGGGTCACGGTCGGCAAGGGCAGTGCTTACGACCTGTACCTGAGCCGGGAACTTCGCGAGGCGCAGATCGTGCGGGCACCGACGTCTCCGACTGTGGTGGATGTCTTCGTGGCGCAGGGCCTGGAGGTGGCGGCAGGCGTCAGGCAGCAACTGGAAGGGGACGCCCAACGCTTTCCCGGCCTGCGGCTCCTGCCCGGCCGTTTCATGGTGATCCAGCAGGCCATGGGCACACCCAAAGGTCGTGGGCCTGAAGCGGCAGAGCTCTTGCGCCAATACGTCGAGGACATGAAGGCCAGCGGCTTTGTGGCCGAGGCACTGGCCCGCCATGGCATCCAGGGCGCCTCGGTCGCGCCCCCCGCTGTCGCTGCCGCTGCCGCTGTGCAGTGACCCGACCCGGCTCGCAAGGACAACACCATGTATGCCTATGTCGGCTCCCGGACCACGCGCGAGCGCAATGCCCGGGGAGAAGGAATCAGTGTCTTCAGGGTTATCGCTGCAACCGGGCAGCTGGAGCGGGTGCAGGTGGTCGCAGACCTGGTCAATCCATCCTTCCTGGCGCGCAATCGCCAGGGTGATGTGCTCTATGTGATTCATGGAGACCAGCAGGAGGTGAGCGCATTCCGTATCGACGCGAGCGACGGCACGCTGCACTTTCTGAATCGCCAGAGTTGTCAGGGGAAAAATCCTGTACATCTGGCGCTGGATCCGACCGAACGGTTTCTGGTGGTTTCCAACCATTTGAGCGGAAGCCTCGCCGTGCTGCCCGTAGCCCCTGATGGTTCGCTGGGCGAAGTGAGCCAGCTCGTCCGGCTGGAAGGCACGCCAGGCCCGCATAAAACCGAGCAGCCCTTTTCCAAGCCCCACTTCAATCCTTTCGACCCGAGTGGCCGTTTTGTGGTCGTGCCCAACAAGGGACTGGACCGCATTTTCTGCTTCCGGTTTGCCAACGGCCAGCTTGAGCCGGCCGAGCGGGCTTCGGTCGCGACGCGCGAAAACGCCGGACCGCGCCACCTCGCGTTTCACCCGACAGAACCCTTCGCCTATGTGGTGAACGAACTGGACTCCAGCGTGACCGCGTACCGCTTCAGTGCTGAAACGGGTGAACTGGAACCTCTGCAGGTTCTGTCGGCCTTGCCCGATCATTTCACGGGCAACAGCCGCGCCTCGGGCATCGCCATTGACGGCGCCGGGCGCACCCTGTATGCCTCCAACCGGGGCTATGACAGCATTGCGATCTTCCGGATTGAGCCAGGCTCGGGGCGCCTGACCTTCATAAGCGCCCAGGCCTCGGCGGGCCGCACGCCACGGTTTTTCACATTAAGCCCCGACGGACGCATTCTCTTCGTGCTCAACGAAGACAGCGACAGCATCGTTCCGTTCTCCGTACATGAGGACTCCGGCCTGCTGTCGCCCACAGGTCTGCCGGTCTCCTGCGGCAGCCCGGTGTGTATGGTGTTTTCTCCGCCATAGCAAAAAACCCCACGGACGCCGGCTGGCTCCCATGGGGTTTCATGTTTTATGTTTTCATGTCTGATGGAAACACTGCCGCTTTACTGCGACCAGCGCAGGTGCGGCGGCAGGCACGGGGGCCGGGTCAACCCGACGCCGAACCCCGCGCCGCGGTCATCACATCGAACCGAGATCCTGGATGGCATCGACCACCATGCTGGTGCCCACGGCAATCAGCAGGATGTCGCTCGCGACCCGAACATACTTGTAGCCGGAAGGAGGAACGCCAAGGCGCGCCGTCACGATCTGCGGAACGGGATAAAAGACAACATCGCCAGGCAGCGGCCTGCCCATGGCCCATTTCTTGGCCTGGCCGGGAGGCATGCAGCCGTTGTTTTTCTTGGCCAGCCCGGGGGGGCAGTGACCGGCATTGGCCTGGCCGACGTAATACTCACGCACCGACGTACGCTGCGGTTCCGCAAAAAAACCACCGATACGAACCTCGGTCCGGTTGACCTGGGTTTTCTGCCCCGATCCCTGCATGATGACTTGCCCATTTTCACCGTGCTCATTTTTTCGCTCATGCTTCTGGCCCTTGCCGCCGCCACCGCCGCCTGCCCAGTCGGGTTTTTCGGCCCATGCGCCACCGCACAGCAGGGAAGTTGCAACAAGCAGCGTCAGGGAAAATTTGAGGGATTTCATGGGATCTCCATTTTTTAAGAATTAGACAGGCCGGGCGGCGACGCTCCTTCTCGGTGCGAAACGCCTGCCTTGTCTAACGAACAAGCATAGGCGACAGTTGACAGACGCCAGCGTAGGACGAGTTCGCCAGGCGCAACTTCAGGCATACGAAAGGCCTCAGTCGCGTCCTTGTACTACGTTTCCAGTACGTTTTAGTACGTTCCCGGATAGGCGCCGCCGTCGGCCAGCACGTTCTGGCCCGTCATGTAGCCCGCGTGCGCGCTGCACAGGAATGCGCAGATCGCCCCAAACTCTTCGGATGTGCCGAAACGCTGGGCCGGAATATTCTTGCGACGCGCATCCATGATGGCTTCCAGCGGCTGGCCGGTCTTCTGCGCTGCGCCGCTCATCGTTCCCCGGAGCCGGTCCGTGTCAAATGCGCCGGGCAGCAGGTTGTTGATGGTCACGCCCTGCCCTGCCAGCTTGCTGCGCGCCACGCCGGCGACAAAGCCGGTCAGGCCGCTGCGGGCGCCGTTGGACAAGCCCAGGATATCGATGGGCGACTTGACCGCGCTGGAGGTGATGTTGACGATGCGGCCAAAGCCGCGCGCCGCCATGCCGTCCACCGTGGCCTTGATCAATTCGATCGGGGTCAGCATGTTGGCATCCACGGCCTTGATCCAGGCATCGCGGTCCCAGTCGCGGAAGTCACCCGGTGGCGGACCGCCGGCGTTGGTGACCACGATGTCGAAATCCTTGCGCACCGCAAAGACCGCGGCGCGGCCTTCAGGCGTGGTGATGTCCGCGGCAACAAATTGCACATCCGGGCTGTCGTGGCGGGTGTTGTCAGCTATCAATTTGTCAGCAGCTGCTTCCAGCGCCTCGGCACCGCGCGCCACGATGAGTACGTTCACGCCTTCATGCACCAGCGCTTGCGCACAGCCAAAGCCCAGACCCTTGCTGGCGCCGCACACCAGCGCCCATTTGCCTGCAATACCCAAATCCATAGTCGTTCCTTGCTTAAAAAGTTACTGGCGAAGCAGTGAGTGGCCCATGATACTGAGTTGCGTCAGATATCGCGGACGAAGGGAGATCAGGTCCTGGCCGCCCGCGAAAAGACAAAGATGCCGGCAATCACCAGCACCGTGCCCGCCGCCACCCAGGCGGTGAAGGGCTCGCCCAGAATCAGCACGCCCATCAGGATGGTGGACATTGGCCCCACCATCCCGGTCTGCGCCGCCATGCTGGCGCCAATGCGCTCTATCGCCATCATCACCATCAGCACCGGCACGGCCGTGCACAGCGTGGCGTTGAGCAGCGACAGCCAGATCACCTCGGGCGCCACCACGGCAGCGCTCATCGGCCTGAGCACAGCAAACTGCAGCAGGCATAACAGGCAGGCCACCGTGGTCGCCAGGCCGACCAGCCGCAGGGCGCCCAGGCGCCTGACCAGCTCGCCGCTGTAAACCAGGTAGACCGCGTAGCTAACGGCGCTCAGGAAAACCAGCAGCGCGCCCCAGGCGGCGTCCGCACCCTGCAAGGTGATCTCGTGGCCGAACACCAGCACCACGCCGCTGTAGCTGATCGCCATGCCAACGAGCTGCCCGGCCGCCACACGGCGCTGGTACATGACCAGGCCCAGCAGCAGGACCAGGGTGGGATTGAGGTAAAGAATCAGCCGCTCCAGCGACGCGGTGACGTAGGCCAGGCCGGCAAAGTCCAGAAAACTCGCCAGGTAGTAGCCGGTGAATCCGAGCCCAAGCACTCCCAGCCAGTCCTTGCGCGTCAGCGGCGGCTTGCGGCCACCGCCCTGTCGATAGGTGGCCCACCAGGCCATGACGGCAAAGATGGGCAGCGCAAACAGCATGCGGTACATGATCAGCGTGACCGCATCCACGCCGTAGCGGTAGGCGAGCTTGACGATGATGGCCTTGCCGCTGAAGGCAATCGCGCCGAAGATGGCGAGCAGCAGGCCGGTTGCTATATTTTTTGCAGCCTGATGTTCTTGTGCTTCCTGTGCTTCCCGGCTTGCAGGCGCTGCTGACTCTGAAATATCGCTCAAGATGCGCTTTTAGAAACCCACGGCCTGGCCATCGCGACGGGCATCGCTCGCCGCCACATAGCCTTCCACTTTGGGGTTGCCGGCGCGCCAGATGAACTGGCCGGCGCCAAAGTCCTGGTAGGAGTCGTTGATGACCTCCATGCGGTGGCCGCGCCCGGCCAGCCCCTGGACGGTCACCGGGTCCATCGCGGCTTCGACGTTGATTTCTAGGCCCTCGTTGTAACGCCAGCGCGGCGCATCGCAGGCCACCTGCGGGCTCTGCCGGTAGTCCAGCATGCGCACCAGCGTCTGCAGGTGGCCCTGCGGCTGCATGTTGGCGCCCATCACGCCGAAGCTCATCACGGGCTGGCCGTCCTTGCTGAGGAAGGCCGGGATGATGGTGTGGAAGGGTCGTTTGCCGGGTGCAACCTGGTTGGCGCCGGCCTGCACGCTGAAGCCATGGCCGCGGTTTTGCAGGCTGATGCCAAATTCAGGCTCGACACAGCCCGAGCCAAAGCCCATGTAGTTGCTCTGGATGAAGCTCACCATCATGCCGTCTTCGTCAGCCGCGGTGAGGTAAATCGTGCCGCCCTTGACTGGGTTGCCAGCGCCAAAGTCCTGTGCCTTGTTCATGTCGATGAGTTTGGCACGGGATGCCAGGTAGGCGTCATCGAGCATTTGCGCGGCCGTCACCTCCATTGACGACGGCTCGGCCACGTATTTGTACACGTCGGCAAATGCCAGCTTCATGGCTTCAATCTGCAGATGCTGCGAATCCACGCCATCGACAGGCAGGCTGGCAATGTCGAACTTGTCCAGGATGCCCAGCGCAATCAGGGCCGCAATGCCTTGCCCGTTGGGCGGGATCTCGTGCAGGGTGTAGCCGCGGTAATCCTTGGCGATGGGCTGGACCCATTCAGGCTGGTAGGCTTCAAAATCTTTTGCCGTGATGCTGCCGCCGTTCTGGGCGGAGAACTTTTCAATGGCGTGGGCGATCTCGCCGCCGTAATACGCGGCACCCCGGGTCTGGGCGATGGCCCGCAGGGCTTTGGCCGCCGCCTTGAACTGGAACAGCTCGCCCACCCGGGGCGCCCGGCCCCAGGGCAGGAAGGCGTCGGCAAAACCAGGCTGCGACTGCAACTCGGCCGTAGCGGCCGCCCACTTCTGCTGCACCACCGGCGACAGCAGATAGCCGCGCTCGGCGATTTCAATGGCGGGCTCCATCAGGTCGGCGAACGGCAGCTTGCCAAAACGCTCACTCAGGGCGACCCAGCTCGCGACGGCGCCGGGCACGCTCACCGAATCCATCCCGCGCTTGGGCGGCGCCGTGGCGCTGTCACCGTATTTGCGCCTGAAGTACTCGGGTGTCCAGCTCTGCGGCGCGCGGCCCGAGGCGTTCAGGCCATGCATGTCCTTGCCGTCCCACAGGATGCAGAAGGAGTCGCTCCCCAGGCCATTGCTGACCGGCTCCACGATGGCCATGGCGGCCGCGGCCGCAATGGCGGCGTCCACCGCATTGCCGCCCTTGAGCAGCATGCGCAGGCCGGCCTGCGCGCCCAGCGGATGGGACGTGGACACCACATTGCGTGCAAACAGGGGAATACGGGTCGAGGTGTAGGGGTTGTTGAAGTTGAAGTCCATCACGGGATTATCAAGGGTTTGAAACAGCATGGCGGCAATGCCTGGCACACCTCACGTGCCCACGAAAGAGTGCCTTCAGGGACCGGCGTGCGAAGTTGCCGCGACAATGAATCACCAGTCTGACAAAAAAAGCGCCTGGAGGCGCCGTTCATGGCACCTCCGGCCGGTTACGGCGCTGGCGAGCGGGCATGGTTGGAACTGGTTTGCGCCAGGCGGTCAACCGGCAGAGACCGAAGGCTTTCAAGCTTCCCCGGGATGCTGCTCCACAATTTTCCGGTGCAGTTTGCGCATGGACCACCACACAGTCGCGGCCACCAGCGGGATGGCCAGCGCGGCCGTGCTTTCGCCGCTCCAGGGCCAGCCCAGCGCATGCGCTCCCTTGGCCAGGTAGGCGATGAGGCCGACGGTGTAATAGGTGATGGCGGCCACGGACAGGCCCTCGACGGCGGTTTGCAGCTTGAGCTGCAGCCCCTGGCGCTGGTTCATGGTGGCCAGCAGCGCCTGGCTGCTCTGCTGCTGGTCAATTTCGACCCGCGTGCGCAGCAGGTTGCTGATGCGCGAAACCCGCTGCGACAAGGCATCCTGCCGGCGCGCGGCCCACTCGCAGGTGCTGCGCGCGGGGGTGAGGCGACGGTCCATGAACTCACGGATGGTTTGCAGGCCGGGCAGCCGGGCCTCCGCAATGTCGTCAATGCGCTTGTCCACCAGCTCGAAATAGGCCGCGCTGGCTGAAAACCGCGAGTGGGTCGCCGCATGCTGGCTTTCCACCTGGCCGGCCAGTTTGGTCAGGCGATCCAGCAGCAGGGGTTCGTCGTTGGGCGTGGCGCTGCGAATCGACTGCGCCAGTTCGGCCAGCTCGCGCTCGGCATAGGCCAGCACGCTGTAGGCCTCGCGCGCCGCCGGCAGACCCAGCAGCGCGGCCATGCGGTAGGTTTCAATCTCGATGAGGCGCTGCACCAGCCGGCCCAGCCGGCGCGGCGTCAGGTTGCCGGCCAGCACCACGATGCGGGAAAAACCATCGGCGTGAATGCTCAGATCGGTATACACCTCGCCGTTGCCATCGGCCACCGACGAGCCGATCAGGGTGTCTTCCTGCAACACCCGCCGGGACAGCGTCGAGGCGCCCAGGCCGTGTATGGGCAAGGCCCAGAGGTGCAGGGCCGCGAGGCATTGGCCGGGCAAGCCGGCGAGCCAGTCCTGCGGCACCACGGCGATCGCGGCTGCGGGCTCACGCTTGTCGAAGTCATCGAGCTCGATCGGGTGCATGAAAGTCCACGAGACAAACTCGGTGTGCAGCTCCCAGCGGATGCGAAACGGCCCCACCTCCATGCGGATGTGGGTGGACCCCAGGTCAGGCTGGGGCAAATGATGGTCGCGCAGCAAGGTGGCCACATGGGCGCGGCTGGCCTCGCGCTGGGCAGCGTCACACACCATCACCACATGCGAGATGGCCAGGGGGATGCTCATCGCCTCGGGCGGGCGGGCATGGATTTCGTTGTGCAGCGCAGTCCTTTGCGGATGCTGCTGCAGGTGATTGTTCAGTTGCATGATGACCTTTTCATCCGCATTGTGGCCCAGAGTGGTTACAGCGCAGGTACCGGCTCCATAAAAAAACGGCACCCGAAGGCGCCGTTTGTTTCAGCCGGAGGCAATGCCCCGAGGTGCGCTCTCACTCCTCGACGAAGGCCTCTTCCCGCTTGTTCTTGACAGAAGGCAGCAGCACAATCACCAGCAGCAGGACAGCCGCGCCCAACAGGCCCGCCGACAGGGGACGCGTGACAAACACGCTCCAGTCGCCCCGCGACAGCAGCAGCGCGCGGCGCAGGTTCTCTTCCATCATCGGGCCCAGGATAAATCCCAGCAGCAGGGGCGCGGGTTCTGCGCCCAGCTTGACGAAGATGTAGCCGATCACGCCAAAAATGCCCACCGTCCAGATATCAAAAGTGTTGTTGTTGGTCGAGTAAACACCAATCGCACAGAACAGCACAATCGCCGGGAACAGGTAGCGGTAAGGCACTGTCAACAGCTTGATCCACATGCCGATCAGCGGCAGGTTCAGGATGATCAGCATCGCATTGCCGATCCACATCGAGGCGATCAGGCCCCAGAACAGCTCGGGGTTGCTGGTCATCACCTGCGGGCCCGGCTGGATGTTGTGGATCGTCATGGCACCCACCATCAGCGCCATCACGGCGTTGGGCGGAATACCCAGGGTCAGCAGCGGAATAAACGAGGTCTGCGCGCCGGCATTGTTGGCGGACTCCGGTGAAGCCACGCCGCGGATGTTGCCCTGGCCAAAAGGCACTTCGCCCGGCCTCATCTTGATTTTCTTTTCCAGCGCATAGGCGGCAAAAGCAGCCAGCAAGGCGCCACCACCGGGCAAAATACCCAATGCAGAACCCAGGAAAGTACCGCGCAGCACCGCCGGCGCCATATCCTTGAAATCCTGTTTCGTCGGGAACAGGCCCGTGACTTTGGCCGTGAACACTTCACGCTCATGCTCGGGCTGCGCGAGGTTGCTGATGATCTCGCCGTAGCCAAACACGCCCATGGCAATCACCACAAAGCCAATGCCGTCGGTCAACTCGGGAATGTCAAAACTGAAGCGTGCCACGCCGGAGTTCACGTCGGTACCCACGAGGCCAAGCAACAGGCCCAGCACAATCATGGCGACCGCCTTGAGCAGCGAGCCAGAGGCCAGCACCACGGCACCAATCAGGCCCAGCACCATCAGGGAGAAATACTCTGCGGGGCCAAACTTGAAAGCCAGTTCGGTCAGCGGTGGCGCAAAGGCCGCCAGAATCAGCGTACCCACACAACCGGCAAAGAATGAACCCAGTCCGGCTGCGGCCAGCGCCGGCCCCGCTCGACCTTTTCGGGCCATTTGATACCCGTCAATACAGGTCACGACCGAGGAAGACTCGCCCGGCAGGTTCACCAGAATGGCGGTGGTCGAGCCACCGTACTGGGCACCGTAATAAATACCGGCCAGCATGATCAGCGCAGACACCGGCGGCAAGGCGTAGGTGGCCGGCAGCAGCATGGCAATGGTGGCCACCGGGCCGATGCCGGGCAGAACCCCGATCAGCGTGCCCAGAATACAACCGGCCAACGCGTACAACAGGTTGATGGGCGTGAAAGCCACGCCAAAACCCAGCGACAAATTTGCAATCAGATCCATTTTTTTTCCTTAGCCGGTGATGAAGGCAGGCCACACCGGGAATTGCAGCTTGAGCGCCACGACGAAAGCAAGGTAGCTACCGACCGCCAAAACAGTCGCCAGGATGAAGGTGGCTTTGAACTTCCAGCCAGCTTCTGCCATGCTGGCAATAAAGGTCAGGGCGTAAATCGCGATAACCATGCCGAAGGCCGGAAACTTGATGCTGGGCAGGCCCGCCAGCAAAAGACCGAACGCAAGGTTGGCGGCAATGATGTAAAACAGCGGCTTCCAGGCCCATTTGCCGATTTTGGCACCGCCTTCCACTTCAACGACCAGCGCTGTAAACGTCACGACGGCGCCCATGATGGCCAGCAAAATACCGAGCATCAGCGGAAAGTAGCCCGGACCCATGCGGGCGCCGGTGCCGACGTTGTAGGTGCTGGCACCCCATGCAAACGCGACCCCAACGCCCATGAACATAAGCCCGCAAAAGAAGTCTTTTTGACTCTTGATATTCACGGTTGTCTCCTTCGAAAATTGATTGAACTTGCGGATTGTGCATGTAATCAACCCCGCCGGGCATGTGGCTTTCACCTACAGGCCCCGGATGGGCCGGTGCGGGGCCGGTTCAGGACATCGGCGGCGTGGTGGACAGGATTTCCTCGATGGTGGTCGCTCCTTCCGCCACCTTGAGCGCGCCCGCCAGCCGCAGCGGCCGCATGCCGTCTGCCACGGCCTGGCGCCGCAGCGCATCAATATTCGGCTCCCGGGTGACCTTGTCCTTGAAGGCTTCGGTCACCGTCAGCAGTTCGTACAGCCCCATGCGGCCCAGAAAGCCGGTCATGCGGCAGTCGACACAGCCCGCCGGCTTGTAGGGCTGGTAAGCGCCGTTGATCTGCCAGGGCCGGACCACTTCCGCCAGCGCTTCACGTGAGCTGCCTTCGTCCTTTTCACGGCATTGCGCGCAGAGGGTGCGCACCAGCCGCTGCGCCAGTACGCCCAGCAGCGTGGCATTGATCAGGTAGGAGGGCACGCCGAGCTCCATCAGGCGCGATACCGCCGAGGGTGCGTCGTTTGTGTGCAGCGTGCTGAAGACCAGATGCCCCGTCAGCGCGGCCTGCACGGCCATTTCGGCCGTTTGCAGATCGCGGATTTCGCCCACCATGATGATGTCCGGGTCCTGCCGCATCAGGGCGCGCAGCCCTTCGGGGAAATCAAAATCCAGGTGCGCCTGCACCTGCGTCTGGTTGAAGGCCGGCTCTATCATCTCGATCGGGTCTTCAATCGTGCTGACATTGACCTCCTCGGTGGCCAGACGCTTGAGCGTAGAGTACAGCGTGGTGGTCTTGCCGGAACCGGTCGGCCCGGTCACCAGGACAATGCCGTAGGGCCGTTTGAGCAGTTGCTCCCAGCGCTCCGCGTCGTGTTGCGAAAAGCCCAGCGCGTCCAGATCCTTGACGGTGGTGTCGGGGTCAAAAATCCGCATCACCATCTTCTCGCCGAAGGCCGTGGGCAGGGTCGACAGGCGCATTTCAATTTCGTCGCCGCGCGGGTTGCGGGTCTTGATGCGGCCGTCCTGCGGCCGTCGTTTTTCAACCACATCCATGCGGCCCAGCAGTTTGATGCGCGCCGTCATGGCGTTGTGCACACCCATGGGCAGCTGGTACACCGGGTGCAGCACTCCGTCAATCCGGAAACGGATCACACCCTGCTCACGCCGCGGCTCCAGATGGATGTCACTGGCGCGCTGGTCAAAGGCATATTGCCAGAGCCAGTCCACCACCTGCACCACACCCTGGTCGTTGGCATCGAGCTGCTTGTTGCTCTTGTTCAGCTCCACCAGCTGCTCAAAGCTGGCCGAGCCGGAAGTACCGCCAGACTTGAGCGCCGCCCGGACCGATTTGGCCAGGGCAAAAAATTCGGCCGTGTATTTGGCAATTTCCAGCGGATTGGCCACCACCAGGCGCACATTGCGCCTGGCCTGGCGCTCGACCTCGGACACCCAGTCCGTGACAAAGGGCTCGGATGTGGCGATCACCACCTCCCGGGGCGTCACCTGGACCGGCAATACCTTGTGCCGCTCGGCATACACCGCAGACATGGTGTCGGCCACCTTGCCCACATCCACCTTGAGCGGGTCAATCCTCAGGTAATGAAGGCCGGCACGGCCGGCCAGCCACTGCGCAATGGTTTCGATGTCGAGCGGCTTGCCGTCGGCCACGCGCACCATGCTGACGCTGGCCAGCCGGACCAGGGGATTTTGGGCGCTGTGCACCTGCGAGCAGCGGGCAATGGTGCGCTGCGCCTCGGCCGTGCTGATGACGCCATCCTCGCTGAGCCATTCGACCAGCTTGCGCCACTCGAGCGGGCCGGCGTGGACTTTGTTGCCCTGAGGGTCGCGCTGGGAGGCTGGGCGTGGAGGGGGTATCACGGCGCTCATGGGTGGCACTGTACCCGATCGACTCCGGCGATTGCCGCCCCGTCCTCATCCGGCATCAGGTCACCGGCTTGAAAAGCCGCAGCCACTTTTTGGCGGGCAGGTCCCAACGGGATTCAATGATGCCCGCCTGCAGCAGGAGTTCAGCGCGGTCTGGGCGCGTGGGCTCGCGCTGGGCCATCACGACGGTGTTGCCCTCACGCGTCGGCCGGAAGGCCCAGACCGCCTCCGGGCCAAAAGCCTCGGCGATCTTGGTCAATGAGTGCACATAACTCGAATCCCGGCCAAAGAGGTTCACCGTCATCACCCCCTCATCACTGAGAAGGCGCCGGCAATCAGCGTAAAAATCAGCACTGTCCAGCACCGGCGCTGCGGCTTCGTGGTCGTACAGGTCGACATGCAGGAGATCGACATTCCCCTGATGCTGCGGGTTCTGGATTTCTTCAGCGGCATCGGCCTCGATGACATGCAGCCTGAGGTCGTCGCGCGGCAATTTGAACCAGATCCGGCAAGCGGTGATCACCTGCGGGTTGATCTCGATGGCCGTGGTTTTCATGCGCAGCTTTTTGTAGCAGAACTTGGTCAGCGCCGCCGAGCCCAGCCCGAGCTGCATCGCATGCTTTTTGGACACGGCCGAAGCGTCCATGAACAGCAGCCCCGCCATCATGCGCTGCACATACTCCAGCTCGATGTCATAGGGCGCATCGCGCAGCATGGAGCCCTGCACCCATTCCGTACCCAAATGCAGAAAACGCACATCGCCATAGTCGGAGAAATTGACCTCGGGCAACTCCAGGGTGGTGTTATCGGTGTTTTTTTTCGCCATTGCCATTGCTATCAGATCAATTCGTGTTTTTCAAAGACTTCGCGCCAGGCGCTAAGTTTGCGCTCAAAAGACCAGGACGCATTGGCCGGGCTGGTGGAAGGCAACCGGTGAAACTGAATCCCCACGCTCGTCACTGGCGTGTCCTCGCTGCCCCCCGAGGGGGCCTTCGCGCCTTGGGGCGGCCCGGCGGCGCTCCAGGCACCCATCACGTATTTTGAATGCTTGAAACTTTCGCCTCCATTGTGTGCAATGGCCCGCAATTCGGGGCAGAGCTGCCTGACGGCTGCAAAATCATTCACCACCGCGTTACGGATCTTGCTGTCCAGGCTGCCGTTGCGTTCACATGCCGCGTACACATCCCAGACCCCAAGTCGCTTCGACAGCAGCCATTCGCTACGCATCGGATAGCTGTCTTCGCCCGTTCCTATGGGCCCGTCAGGCCAGATAGCTTGCAGAATCTTCCAGAAATGGTTTTGCGGATGGCCGTAGTACTGCTGCGCCGCCAGTGACGCAGCGCCCGGGAAACTGCCCAGTATCAGCAGCCGCGTCCTGTCGGACACGAGGGGCGGCAGGCCCGTCAGCACAGCGGGCTTCACGGCACAAGACCCTTAAGCCGGGGCAGTGCCTGCTGCGCATTGGCGGTGGTCGCGGCGGCCAGCGCCTCCAGCGGCATGCCGCGCAGGCCGGCCAGCTGCCGGGCGATGCGCGGCAGCTCCCCCGGCTCGTTGCGGCCCTGGGGCTGGCCTTGCGCGCGTTGCGCGGCGGTCCGGTACACCCAGTGCGGCGGAATGTCGGGCGAGTCGGTCTCCATCACCAGCGCTTCCAGCGGCAGCAACGCCGCCAGGCGCCTGAGTTGCAGGGCCGGCTCAAAAGTCACCGCCCCGCCAAAACCCAGCTTGAAACCGAGCCGGATGAATTCCATGGCCTGCTGCTCGCTGCCGTTGAAGGCGTGGGCAATGCCGTGCCAGCCGCCGTCGGGAACCAGCTCGCGCAAATGCTTGAGCAGCTTGTCGGCCGAGCGCCGCACATGCAGGATCACCGGCAGGTCGTGCTTGCGCGCCAATTTGAGCTGCTCGCGGTAGAAAAACTCCTGGCGCTCCCGCATCGGACTCGCGGTGAGTTCGGGCACAAAATAATCGAGGCCAATTTCCCCGACCGCCACCAGCCGCGGGTCGGCCTTTCTCAGGGTCAGCTCGGCATCCAGTGCTTCCAGGTCGGCGTCCTGCGCCGCGGGCACCAGCAGCGGATGGATGCCCAGGGCATAACTGTCCGAAAACTCATGCGCCAGCCGGCGCACGGCCTCGAAATTGGCCACCGCGACCGCAGGCAGCACGCAATGAGCCACCCCGCGGCCGGCGGCTCGCGCGCGCACCGCGGCCACGTCCCGGGAAAACTCCCCGGCATCGAGGTGGCAGTGGGTGTCAATCCAGAAGGCCATAAACAGTCAGAAGGAAACGCAAAAAGTCCGGAAAAGAAAGAAAAAAGGGAAAAAAAGAAAAATCGGATCGTTGGCCCAGGGATGTTGACATAGAAATGAAAAGCCCCGCAAACTAGTCTGAATGGGTGAAAAACGCCGGTCGGAAAGCCGTCTGTTACAGCGTGCTGGAACAGCCCCCAAACGCGTGCATGAACGCACAAATCGTGATACGGTGCAGTTCTTGAACCCGCAGTTTTGAGCGTGTTGACCGTTTAGACATTTACCCCAAAAGGTGAACGGATGCGAAGGCCTGCCCTCTACAGTAGCTCCAGCCGCGACCGCCGCGGCAACGGCACGCCGGATGCACCTGAGGCTGAAGCCCCTGCGCAGCCGCAACCATCAGCACAGGCGCAACTGCAATCCCCAGCGGTCAGCCCTTCTCGTCTTTCCAGGCTGGCCGTGCGCTTTCCGGCCTACCACCTGTACCTGCTCTGGGCGGTCATTGCCCTGCTGGCCCTGTTGCTGGCCTTCAGTCTTTCCCTGTCACTGCAGCCGGCGGGTCGCAAACTGACCCAGCACGACATCAATGCCGCCGTCCTCAAGACACTGGAGACGACCACCCTGCCCTCGGCCGCTGCCAGGGCCTATCAGGTGATCAGCCCTTCCGTGGTGCGCGTGGTGGGCCTGGGCCGGGAAAAGGATGGCAAGGATGGCAAAAAGGAAGAGGGCGATCGCAGCGTGGGCACCGGCGTGGTCATCGTGGACAAGGGCATCATCCTGACCAACCTGCACGTGGTGCAGGGGGCCGAGAGCATCAAGGTCACATTCTCCGACGGCCTGGAGTCCTCCGCCTCGATTATCGGCATCCAGCTGGAAAACGATCTGGCGGTATTGCAGGCCGAGAAGATTCCGGATGACATGATTGCCGCCACCATGCGCTCCACGGCCGACCTTGCGCCGGGCGACGAGGTGCTGGCGGTGGGCTATCCGTTTGGCATCGGCCCTTCCGCTTCGGCCGGTGTCATCTCCGGGCTCAAGCGCACCTTCCGCTCGCCCGAGGGCAAGCAGCAAATGACCAACCTCATCCAGTTCGACGCGGCTGCCAACCCCGGTAATTCGGGCGGGCCGCTGGTCACCATGGACGGTGAAGTCATTGGCATCGTGACCGCCATCTACAACCCCAACCAGCAACGAACGTTTGTCGGCATCGGTTTTGCCGTGCCGATTGAAAACGCCGCCACGGCTGCCGGCATGCCCCCATTTTGAAAGACCCGCATGGAATCGCACATCCCTGATCATCTGCCTGTGAACGAGCTGCCCGTGAGTCACGAGACCGCACAGCTGATGGAGCAGATCCTCTACGAAGTCAAACGCGTGGTGGTCGGGCAGGACCGTTTTCTCGAACGCGTGATGGTCGCCATCCTGGCACAGGGCCATCTGCTGGTGGAGGGTGTTCCCGGCCTGGCCAAGACCCTCACCGTGAAAACGCTGGCCAATACCGTGCGCGGCAACTTCAAGCGCATCCAGTTCACGCCAGACCTGGTGCCGGCCGACCTGGTGGGCACGCGCATCTACAACCAGAAAACCGGAGAATTCAGCACCTCGCTCGGCCCGGTATTCACCAACCTGCTGCTGGCGGACGAGATCAACCGGGCGCCTGCCAAGGTACAAAGCGCGCTGCTCGAGGTCATGCAGGAGCGGCAGGTCACGATTGCGGGCATCACGCACAAGGTGCCCGAGCCCTTCCTGGTGATGGCGACGCAAAACCCGATTGAAACTGAAGGCACCTACCCGCTGCCTGAAGCGCAGGTGGACCGCTTCATGATGAAGGTGCTGGTTGACTACCCCAGCGACGAGGAGGAATTTGTCATCGTCCAGCGCGTGACCGGCCCTGCTGTTGTGGTGTCGGCCGTGGCCACCACCGAGCAGCTGGCCGCCCTGCAGTCCGAATGCCGGCGTGTGTATGTCGATCCGTCCCTGGTCCAGTACGCGGTGCGGCTGGTCTCGGCCACGCGCGACCCGACCCGGCATGGGCTCAAGGACCTGGCGCGCTTCATCACCTTTGGCGCCAGCCCGCGTGCCACCATCAACCTGACCGAAGGCGCCCGGGCGCTGGCCATGCTGCGCGGCCGCAGCTACGCCTTGCCGGAAGACATGGCCGACCTGGTGCCCGATGTGCTGCGCCATCGCCTGGTACTGTCTTACGAAGCCCTGTCGGAAGGACTTTCGGCCGACATGGTGGTCAGCAAGATCATGCTCAAAATCCCGGCTCCCGCCAAGCCGCTTGCCCATGAAAAACTCGCCGCCTAGAGTGAGCCCCCACGCTCCGCCGCTACGCGGGTCGCTGCCCCCCGGGGGGGCTGCTGCGCCTGCGGCCCGGCAAAGCCGGTTCCGCGGCCCCGGCTTGCATAAAGTCCTCTCGGCGCTGCGCGCCGTCAGCACCCGGCCCTTCGACAGGCCCAGGACAGGCCAAGGCCGGTTCCGTGGGCCTGGCTTGAATAAAGCGCCCTCGGCGCTGCGGCCGTCAGGAGCATGCCCATGAGCAGGCCTTCATCCGACGCAGAGCAGTTGCTCAGACGCCTCGAATGGACCGTGCTGCGCCGCCTCGACGGGCTGCTGCAGGGCGACTACCGCACCCTGCTGCGCGGCACCGGCATGGACCTGGCGGACCTGCGCGAATACCAGCACCACGACGACGTGCGTCACATTGACTGGAACGTGACGGCACGCCTGCAGCAGCCCCATGTGCGCGTCTTCACCGAAGACCGCGAAATGAGTGCCTGGTTTTTGCTGGACCTGAGCCCCTCGATGGACTTCGGCTCCGGCGAGTTGCGCAAGCGCCAGGTGTTGACAGAATTCGTGGCGGTGCTGGCGCGCATGCTGACGCGCCACGGCAACCGCGTGGGCGCCATGCTCTATGGCGCCGGCGTCGATGCCGTGATTCCGGCACGGGGCGGCCGCCACCATGTGCTGCGCATGCTGCATACCCTGCATGCGCGCCCTGAAACGGCCAGCGCCGGCCCCACGCGTCTGCACGAACTGCTGGAGTCCGCCGCCAACCTGGTGCGCCGGCGCTCCACCCTGTTCGTGGTGTCCGATTTCATCAGCGAGCCGGGCTGGGAAAAGCCCCTGGGCCAGCTCGCCCAGCGTCATGAAGTGGTGGCCGTTCGCCTGCTCGATCCGCTGGAGCTGGAATTGCCCGATCTTGGGCTGATCCCGATCCGCGATGCGGAGACCGGCGAACAACTGCTGGTCGACACCCACGATGCGGGTTTTCGCAAGCGCTTTGCCCGCATTGCGGCGCAGCGCGAAGCCGAGTTGCGGCAGGCCCTGGCACGCGCCGGTGTCGACACGCTGGAGCTCGCTACCGATGACGACCTGGTGGATACCATCATGCGTTTTGCCGATTTGCGCAAACGCCGCAGCCGGCTGTCCGGTGGCCATGCCGCAGGCCTGCAGGCCGCAGCAGGCAAGCTGCCCTCCCACCTGCGGCAGGCCGCCTGAACATCTCTATCGGCCCAGGATATCGCCCAAGGACTTTTCATGTTTTTTCTCTGGCCCCAATTTCTCTGGCTGCTGCTGGCCGTACCGCTGCTCGTGCTGCTGTACCTCTGGTTGCTGCGCCGCAAGAAAAAACTGGCGGTGCGCTACGCATCGCTGGCCATCATCAAGGAGGCCATGGGCCCGGGGCAAGGCCTTCGCCGCCACATTCCGCCCATCCTGTTTCTGCTGGCGATCGCCCTGATGCTGCTGGCCGCTGCGCGGCCCATGGCAGTGATCACCCTGCCCTCGAACCAGCAGACCATCATGCTGGCCATCGATGTTTCAGGCAGCATGCGCGCGACCGATGTGCTGCCCAGCCGCCTCGCAGCTGCGCAGACGGCCGCCAAGGCCTTCCTCACCCAACTGCCGCGCACAGTGAAGGTGGGCCTTGTCGCCTTTGCCGGCTCGGCCCAGGTCGCGCAGATTCCGACGGTGAACCGCGAGGACCTGGTCTCCGCGATAGACCGATTCCAGCTGCAGCGCGGCACCGCCATTGGCAACGGCATCGTCATGTCGCTCGCCACCCTCTTTCCGGATGCTGGCATCGACCTGCAGTCCATGCAAACCGGGCGCGAGCGTCAGCGTGGCTTTGCCATTGACCAGGAGAAAAAGGAAACGAAGGAGTTCACGCCGGTGGCACCGGGCTCCTACAACTCGGCCGCGATCATCCTGCTAACGGACGGCCAGCGCACCACCGGCGTCGACTCGCTCGATGCGGCCAAGCTGGCAGCCGACCGCGGCGTGCGCGTGTACACCGTGGGCATCGGTACCGTGGATGGCGAAACGATCGGCTTTGAAGGCTGGTCCATGCGCGTCAGGCTCGATGAGGACACCCTCAAGGGCATCGCACGCGCCACGCAGGCCGAGTACTTTTATGCGGGCACGGCGGCCGACCTGAAAAAAGTCTATGAAACCCTGAGCTCGCGACTGACCGTGGAGAAGAAAGAAACGGAGGTCTCCGCACTGCTGGCGCTGGCAGCCGCAGCGCTGGCGCTGCTCTCCGCCGGGCTGTCACTGCTGTGGTTTAACCGGATTCTCTAAGCCGGCCTCTTCACGGATGCGCGGAGGTGCAGATGCGATCACGCCGCGAGGTAGGGAATCAGAGAGACAGCGAAACGGCAAGACAGCCAGAAGGTCAACCCAGGACCTCTTACTGTTTCACATTGCACTCGCGCCGCAGCAGGGCCAGGGCATCTTCCAGCGCAAACACCGAGTCGCTTTGCAGCAGCTGCTGCGCCTCGTCCACAAAGTCCGTCCACAACCGGCCGTAGTCGTCCTGGTATTGCACGGGCGCGTGATCCAGAATGTATTCATGCGCCAGGTCCGGGTTAAAACCTAGGCCGGGCCCTGCTTTTTGAATCTTGCGAACCAGGGCCGACGCGGCCTTTTCGCTCAGCAGTGTTTTGGGAGGGGCACCGGCCGCCACGCACAAAAACAGTGTGAGCAGTGAGCCGTCGTCGCTGTTCCCCGCAGTGGCTTTGTCCCAGGCTTTGGAGATGGAGCGGTCATGGTGGTCGATTTCGCTCGCCAGATCTTCCACCCAGAAATACCGTCCAAACAGCGGCGGCGTCTGGTGATCACTGTCCTTGGCAAACAGCGCCCTGGGCGCAAGGGAGCTGTCCAGTATCCGGGGTAAATCGGCCACAACGGATTGCCGCACGGCGTCCACCACTGCACTGAATTCCTCCGGCAAGTCCCTGGGCAAGGTGACGGACCAGGCTGAAGACCCGGTGCCAGGCTTGCCGCCAACCTTGCCGGTAGCGCCGCTGGCCTTCTGCGCAGGTGCTGCCGTGCCAGCCTTGGCCGATCCGTATTTCCTGCGCAACGCCGCCACCATTTTTTCAAACGCCACCCAATCGGGCAACTCGCAACGCCCGGTGGACAGCACCAGGAGCGCCGTACGAATCACCGCCTCCGCATGGGTGTGCGCCTCTTCCAGTTCGGAAACATCCAGGCCCAGCTGGTCGGCCAGCCAGATGGCGGCGTCTTTCTGCAGCTTGATGGGGCCGCGCCGGGCGAGCTCAGCCTGGTAGTCAGCCAGGCTTTTGAGCGTCCATGCGGCAAACGCAGGGGACGGCACCTGGCTGTCAGCGCTGTCACTGCCCGGGTTCGTATCAAAGCCGCTGCTCTCGGGCAGCGCCAGCATGGCCTTCAGCATGTCCGAGCCGCCTTTGGAGCGGGACAGGAACGAATGATCACGCAGCGACTCGGCGGCTTGCCGCAGGTCGCCGCCACTGGTGGTTTCCAGGTAAAGGCTCACCAGATTGACGATGCGGTCCCTGGCTTTTTCAAGTTCCGGTCGCAAAAACTCGCTGCCAAAATGACGCGCAATCTGCACCATGCCTTTGGGAGCGTCCTCGCAGATGGCGTCGAGCTTTTGCTGGCTGAGGATGCCGTGCTGCACGCCAAACTGCAGTGCTTTTTCGAAAAACGGGCGCGCATCATGGAGCGCGACCGACGAACCGGACAAGGGTGCGGCCGAGGGCTGCGCTGGCGTCGCGGAAAGAGGGGCTTTCGGGCTCATGTCTCGTTAAATCGCCGATTCCTCATCTGAATCGCGCGCCGCCGGCGTGGCCTTGCCGCGGTCGGTATCGCCGGTCTCGACCTTGCCATCGTCCTCTTCGGCGTCTTCTTCCTCGGCGCTCAGGTCATGGGCCCGCGCCTTGGCGCGCAACACGCTCAGCATCTCGATGAAAAGGTCAGGGCACTGGTGGCGCAAAATCCAGGCGAGCTCCATCCAGTCGTGGTCGGCAATTTCGTCCTGCTCGACGCGGGGCTTCACATAGGCCGAGGCCTGCAGCGCGGCCTTGGACAACAATTCGCCCGTGTCATCCACGGCATCAAAGGTGCCAGTGCGGGCAAAAGCCTCGACGCGGCTCCACTTTTCAGTGAAGTAGTCGGCCAGCGCTTCGCTACCGCCCTCCAGGTCGCCGATCGCATTCAAAAACGCCAGCGGGTCCGCGTCTTCCCTGAAAAGCACCGAGTTGACCATGCCGCGCAGGTGGCTGCGGGTCAGGTCCTTGTATTGCTTTTCAATCACCACTGCGCGCGCAAACTGCTCGGGCGTCACCAGCAGGTTGATCACCGACTCCTTCGAGTTGTCGTATTCGCGGATGACCGCCAGGATGTCTTTGGGCGGCAGCAAATCGAGCACCACCATCAGCGCAGCATCGCCTTCGGTATCGGCCAGTTCGACCAGCGCGGACTCGGCACCCACGATGTCGCCCGCGGCAATCAGGGTCTGTGTCTTGGCAATCAGGGCAAGGTGGTTCATAGAGGCTTCACGTCCAATTCAATCTGTGGGTCATCCGTCAATCTTTGCGGTCAAAGCCCTGCTCGACCAGCCAGTCGGCACCAGCGTCCTGCCGGGCTTTCTCGTCGCCTGTGCCGTCGCCGTATTCATCCGCGTCAAAGCCTTGCGGGCGGTCGTCGCCATCCTCATCGCCGCCTGCGTCATCGTCTTCGTCATCCTCGTCTTGCGCGGCAGACGCAGCCGTGGGCTGGCCCGCCATGAATTCCAGCCCGGCAGCCACTGCCAAAAACCACTCGCCGCCGGGGTGTTTCAACACCACCTCGGCCAGGTCCTGGGCCCACGGCGTCAACTCAACCGCGTCAGCCAGGCCGCTCCACTCCGGGAAATCGTCCGCCTCAAGGCCGAGCAGGTGATCCATCGCCCCCGGCAATCTGAACTGAAAGCCGCGATGGAATATCACCGCCACCATCTCGGGGCTCAGCTCCATCATGTGGACGAGAAAATCGATCTCCTTGCGTTTATCGGCCAGGCGCTGGCCCAGCACATCGCGCCCTTCGGAATCAAAGGTCAGGTCATCGATTTCGGACTGGTAGGCCGAACGCAACTCAAGAAAAAATGGGGTGATCGTCATGTCACGGGGTCCTTCGTGTCATGCACGTATCAAAGCAAAGGGTTGAAATAATTTTTCCATATCTCGCGCGCCGTCTCGACCGGGCTGTCGAGCAGGTTGCGACGCCGGTTGTCGTCATAGGCTTGGCGTTTGTCCGCATCGGACAGCACCTCGTAAGCCTCCTGCACCGCCCGAAAGCGCGCCCCCGCATCAGCGGCGGCGTTTTTGTCCGGATGCAGAAAAGACGCTTTCTGGCGAAAGGCTTTCTTGACATCGGCCAGCGTCGCAGCGCTGCTGAGCCCAAGGGTGGTGTAGTGATCCGTCATGCGGGTTGTGGCTTTGTCCTGGAAGCGGAAGCGCTGGGCGACCACGGCATGCTGAAGGGTTTCTCAGGCCGACGGGCCGCATCAGACCCGTAACGCGCCAAAGCGCGCGAGCCAACGATTATGCACCGCGACGCGGGCATCGGCGTCAAATCGCGGGAAGCGGCCAAAATGGTCAGTGACCGCAGCGCACTTGTCCGGCCTGGATCTGCGGCCCCTTCTTCGGCAAAGCTTCGGCGCGGGGCGACGTCAAAAAGGCGCGCTGGCGAATGCTGGATGCCGCAACCAGTATCCTGAGGCCGCCGCAGTCATGAATCCGCGCTTTAAACCGTTGATTCATAATGTTTTTCTGACATTGCGGTAGAATCACCGGACGGCCGGAAGTGCCGCGCGAAGACCTTGCAAACAAAGGTCATGCCAATGATCCGGCCACAACCGCCAAGGCGCATGCAGGCCTTTCCTGATTTTCACAGCCTCTGGACACACACCATGAACCGCTGCACCCACCGCCTGATGGCCGTCCTGATCCTGACAGCCGCCGCTGCCGGCCTTGTCACGACGCCGATTGCCGCCCAGACAGACGACGCCCCGCTCAAGGTCCGCGAATTTCCCAAAGCCGCCCTTCGCGGCGAAATGACGGTATTGGCGCCTCCGGAAATCACCCTGAACGGCAAGGCTGACCGCCTCTCGGCTGGTGCACGCATACGCGATGCCGACAACCACTTTGTACTGCCCGGCCCGCTGACCAACCAGACGCTGGTGGTCAACTACCTGCGCGACAACGTCGGCCAGGTGCAGCAGGTCTGGATCCTCAACGCAGAAGAAGCCAGAGAAAAGCGTGCCGGTTCTTCCAGCACCATTTTCAACTTCATCACCGGCACGGCCGCGGCTCCCGCGGACGACGGCAAGACGCCCTACACGCAGCTGCCGGCCTACAAGCAGTAATCTGGCGTCATCCGTCGCCAGACGAGTCTTTCGCCCCTTTCGCCCCTTCGCCCTTCACTCAAGGGCGACCATAGCTATCATTTACATAGCACATCATGAGCAAAAAAGTTTTTATCAAAACCTTCGGGTGCCAGATGAACGAGTACGACTCGGACAAGATGTCCGACGTGCTGCATGCGGCGGAAGGTTACGAGCCCACCCAGAACGTGGACGAAGCCGACCTGATCCTGTTCAACACCTGCTCGGTGCGCGAAAAGGCGCAGGAAAAAGTCTTCAGCGACCTGGGCCGCGTCAAGCACCTGAAGGAAAAAGGCGTGCTGATCGGCGTGGGCGGCTGCGTCGCCAGCCAGGAAGGCGCGGCCATCATCCAGCGCGCACCGTATGTCGACGTGGTGTTCGGCCCCCAGACGCTGCACCGCCTGCCTGATCTGCTGTCACAACGCCAGCGACTGGGCAAACCGCAGGTCGACATCAGCTTTCCTGAAATTGAAAAGTTCGACCACCTGCCGCCAGCCCGCGTGGAAGGCGCCAGCGCCTTTGTCAGCATCATGGAAGGCTGTTCAAAATACTGCAGTTACTGCGTCGTGCCCTACACGCGCGGAGAGGAAGTCTCGCGCCCCTTTGAAGACGTGCTGGTCGAAGTGGCGGGCCTGGCCGACCAGGGCGTCAAGGAGGTCACGCTGCTGGGGCAAAACGTCAATGCCTACCGCGGCCCCATGGGCGGCACGGCCGAGATCGCCGACTTTGCCACCCTGCTGGAATATGTGTCCGATATTCCCGGCATCGAGCGCATCCGCTATGTCACCAGCCACCCCAACGAGTTCACGCAAAGCCTGATCGACGCCTATGCCCGGCTGCCCAAGCTGGTCAACCACCTGCACCTGCCGGTGCAGCACGGCTCGGACCGCATCCTGATGGCCATGAAGCGCGGCTACACCGCGATGGAATACAAAAGCACCATTCGCAAATTGCGCGCCATCCGCCCCGACCTCGCCATGAGCAGCGATTTCATCGTCGGCTTTCCGGGTGAAACCGAAGAAGATTTCGGCAAGATGATGAAGCTGATCGACGAGGTCGGCTATGACACCTCCTTCAGCTTCATCTACAGCCCGCGGCCCGGTACGCCTGCCGCTGCGCTGCACGACGATACGCCGCACGAGGTCAAGCTCAGGCGCCTGCAGCATTTGCAGGCCACGATCGACGACAGCGTGCGCGCCATCAGCGCCAGCCGCCTGGGTACCGTGCAGCGCATTCTCGTGGAAGGCGCGTCGCGCAAGGATCCGACCGAACTGATGGGCCGCACCGAGTGCAACCGTGTGGTCAATTTCAAGGGCCAGCCGCGGCTGATCGGCCAGATGCTGGACATCACCATCACGGCGGCCACACAGCGCTCACTGCGCGGCGAAGTCCTGACCCGGGACGTCGCCATGCCGGCCTGAGGCGGCCCGTTGCGCCAGTACGCCAGGCACATGCTGCAGCGGTTTTCGTTCCGGCAACTGCTCGTCATCGCATTCCTGCTGATCGCCGCCCTGCTGGGCGCCGCTTCACTGCGCGCGCTGTTCACCCTGGAAGACCTGACACTGCAAAGCCGTGACAACGCGGCGCGCGCGCTGGAACTGGGCAGCGCGGCGCAGTCACTGAGCGAGCGCAGCGTCTCGATGGAGCGCACCTCCAGGCAGTCCGTCGTCCTCGACGACCGGGTGCTGCGTGAACGCTTTGACGACGAAGTCCGCGAATCGACAGCCCTCCTGGACAGCCTGGTCAAGGATGGCATCCCGAACGCAAAAGCGCGGCAATGGCGCACGCACCTGCAAGCCATCGTCAGCCTGATGTCCGGCTCGCCGGTGACCGCGCTGGACCGGGAACGCCAGCTGGCGCAGGAGTTTCGCGAACTGGAGGGGGTCAATGCGGCCATCGCGGTGCAGGTTCAGCAAGCCATACAGCAACGCAACAAGTCGCTGGAAGGCCGGCTGGAAGCCAGCCGCCAGCGCCTGGCGCAGCAGGTGGGCTGGGCCATCGCACTGGCGGTAATCATGGCGCTGGCTTTCGGCATCTGGTTCACCCTGCCCCTGAAGCGGCTGGAACACGCCATCGTGGGACTTGGTGAAAACCGGCTGGACCAGGTGATTGCGATCCAGGGACCGGCCGATCTGGCGCTGGTCGGGCAGCGGCTGAACTGGCTGCGGCTGCGGCTGGTGGAGCTCGATGCCGACAAGTCCCGCTTTTTGCGCCATATCTCGCATGAACTCAAGACGCCACTGGCATCCCTGCGGGAAGGGGTGTCTCTGCTGGAAGACGGCGTGGCCGGCCCCTTGAGCGACGACCAGCGCGAGATTGCGCAAATCCTGAAGCACAACACCGGCGTGCTGCAGGGGCAGATTGAGGATCTGCTGCGCTTCAATACCGCGGCATTCGAAGCGCGTCAGCTGCGCAGGCAGACGGTGGACCTGCTGCAGCTCATGGAAGAACAGGTCGACGCGCAGCGCCTGCAATGGCGTGCGCGGGAACTGTCGGTCGCCGTGGTGGGCGAGCCGCTCCGGATGGAGCTGGACCCCGAGAAAATCGGCACCGCGCTGGCCAACCTCCTGTCCAACGCCATCCGCTACTCACCGCCCAGGGGCATGATCCGCCTGGAACTGGCTGCGCTGCCGGGCCGGGTGCGCATCGATATCCACGACCAGGGCATCGGCGTCGCCGCAGCCGACCGCGAGCGGATTTTCGAGCCCTTCTACCGTGGCGAGCGGCAACCCGCCGATGTGGTACGCGGTAGCGGCATTGGCTTGTCCATCGTGCACGAATACATTGCAGCGCACGGCGGGCGCCTCGAACTGCTGCCAGACCAACCTGGTGCACACTTCCGGATTGAGCTTCCCCATGTTTCCAAACCCTGACTTTTCCACTCGCCGCATTCACGCGAGCCTGCTGACCCTGGCGGCTGCGACGGCCGTAGCGCTGGCGGGCTGCAGTGCCGGCCCCTCCAGCCAGGGTATCGGCGACGCGGCGGGCAAGACAGCCGCACAACCGGCTACCGCGGCCGAGCGCGCTGCGCGTGCCAATGCCGGCCAGCCGGCTGGCGCGGCGAAGCCTGCCCCGCCGGCCGAGCCGGACGCCGTGGTCCGCATGCTGGCCTATGCCGAGCGGGTACGCGTGATGCCGCCCGCCGAACTCGGCCAGGAGCTCACGCGGCTGGGTGAGGTGGCCGCCCCCGCCGACCAGCTGCGGCTGTCGCTGGTTCTGAGTCAGCTTCATCAATTGCCAGACCTGATACGGGCGCAGGAGCTGCTGGCCCGGGTTCTCGGCAATGCGGACGCGGAAGCCCAGGCGCTGCAGCCGCTGGCCCGCCTGCTGGCCTCGCGTTTTGGCGAGCAGCGCCGCCTTGAAGAGCAGCTTGAAAAGCAGAACCAGCAGCTGCGCGATGTACAGCGCAGGCTGGACCAGACCAATGAAAGGCTGGAAGCGCTGAAGGCCATTGAACGCAGCCTGGCGAGCCGCCCCCCGGCTGCGCCCGCATCGTCCCCGGCACCAGTGAACCGTCACCGGACCCCGGCGCCGTGACCTCATGACCGACGCCTCCACGCCATCCGCAGCGCCGGCCCCGCAGTCAGCCCATCTGCTGGTCGTTGACGACGACCCGGACATGCTGCGCCTGCTGACGATACGGCTCACCGCGGCAGGTTACCGCGTGACCGCGGTCACCTCCGCAGAGGCTGCCATGACCCAGCTCCATATCGAGCGGCCGCAGCTGGTGCTGAGCGATGTGCAGCTTCCCGGCCGGGATGGCCTGGCCCTGTTTGACGACATCCGCGCCCGGCATCCTTCGCTGCCGGTGATCCTGCTGACGGCGCACGGCACCATTCCCGATGCGGTGGAGGCGACCGAGCGGGGCGTGTTCACCTACCTGACCAAACCTTTTGACGGCAAGGGCTTGCTCGACAAGATTGCGCAGGCCCTGGCGCTGAGCGCACCGTCGCATCCGGCCAAGCGGGGCAGCCCCGAGGCCTGGCAACACCAGATCATCAGCCGCTCCAGCCGCATGGCCGAAGCGCTGGCGGAAGCGCGCATGATCTCGCAATCGGATGCCAGCGTGCTGCTGCGCGGTGAAAGCGGCACCGGCAAGGAACTGCTGGCGCAGGCCATCCATCAGGCCAGCCCGCGCGCCGGCAAACCTTTTATCGCCGTCAACTGTGGCGCCATCCCCGAGGCCCTGCTGGAATCGGAACTGTTCGGCCACGTCAAGGGCGCCTTCACCGACGCAGTGGCCAGCCACAAGGGGCTGTTCCAGGCAGCCGACGGCGGCACACTGCTGCTCGACGAAATTGGCGACATGCCGCCGGCCCTTCAGGTCAAACTGCTGCGCGTGCTGCAGGAGCGGGTGGTACGGCCCCTGGGCTCCAGCCAGTCCATCCCGGTGGATGTGCGCATCATCTCGGCCACGCACCGCGACCTGGACGCCGCCATGGCCGAAGGCCAGTTCCGCGCCGACCTGTATTACCGCCTCAATGTGGTGACACTGACGCTGCCACCGCTGTCGGAGCGCCGCGAAGACATTCCCCTGCTGGCCAACCATTTCCTCACCAAGCTGGCCAGCAAGTACGACAAGCGCCTGAGCGGCTTCGCCCCCGAAGCCCTCAAGGCCCTGACCACGGCCGCCTGGCCGGGCAATGTGCGGCAGCTCTACAACGTGGTGGAGCAGGTCTGTGCGCTGTCGACGACGCCGCTGGTGCCGCTGGCCCTGGTGCAGCGCGCCCTGCGCTCACCCAGTGTGCAGGTACTCACTTTTGCCGAGGCCAGGCAACGGTTTGAGCGCGACTACCTGGTCGGCCTGCTCAAGCTGACCGATGGCAATGTGGCCGACGCCGCGCGCCTGGCCGACCGGAACCGCACCGAGTTTTACCGTCTGATGCAAAAACACGGCCTGACGCCCGGACACTTCAAGGCCGACGCCCCCACCGCCTGACGGGCCGCGCGACCTTGTCGTCAGCCCCCAGTCGCCAGTCACCAGTCACCAGTCGCTGTGAGGCGACAGCCTGGAACCCCTGATTTCAAAAGGAATTTTTCTGCCGCCGCAGAAGGCTGTCGCTCTCAGGCGACAAAAAGGCAACTTTGGACCTGTTTTTCCGGATATGTGGCGGCCACTTCCGGAACATCCTGGCCAAGTGGTTGATTTGTAAAGGGTTTTCAGAACTGGCACAGGGTTTGCCCTAGTCAGGCGATGAAAGCCCTTTTCAGCCTGTTTCACCGCCGCCTGCGCACCACAGGCGCCACCGCTCCGACCCCCGTGTTGCGCCGCGGCAGCGCCGCCTGGCGAGCCTGCCTGGTCACCCTGGCATGCCTGGGCCTGCTGGCACTGGGCGCTGGCCAGGCCCGCGCCTGGGGCCTGGATGACGTCGCCGGCCTGGCCCGCGAGCGTGCCCAGACGCCCTTCAAACCCGCCACGCAGGCCATGCCGGCGGAACTCGCCAACCTCGACTACGACGGTTACCGCGACATCCGCTTCAACCCGGCCAGCACGGTGTGGCGGTCCGACAAGCTCCCCTATGAAGTGAATTTCTTTCATATCGGCCGGGAGGTGGCCTCGGTTCGCATCCACGAGATCACGCCCGAAGGCGTCAAACCGATCCCCTACCGCCCCGCCGAATTCAATTACGGAAAAAACAGCTTGTCGCCAGAAAAATGGGGCGACCTCGGCCACGGCGGCTTGCGCGCCTTCAGCAACCTGAACTCGGCCACTTACAAGGACGAGCTGGTGGTCTTCCAGGGTGCCAGCTACTTCAGGGCACTGGGCACAGGCCAGCGTTACGGCTTGTCAGCCCGCGGCCTGGCCGTTGACACCGTGGGCGGCGGCAAGGAGGAGTTTCCGCGCTTCACCGACTTCTGGCTGGAAAAACCCGCCGCCGATGCGAAGCGGCTCACGGTTTACGCACTGATGGACTCGCAGCGCATGACGGGCGCCTACCGTTTTGACATCACGCCGGGGGAGCAGACCACCACCGCGGTGCAAGCCCGCATCTTCATGCGGGACAACAAGCAGCCGGGGGCGGAAACGCCGGTCAAAACGCTGGGACTGGCACCGCTGACCAGCATGTTTTTCTTTGGCGAAAACCAGCCCCGCCCCGGCGACTTTCGGCCCGAGGTACACGACTCGGACGGCTTGATGATGGCAACCGGCGAAGGGGAATGGCTGTGGCGTCCGCTGCAGAACCCGGCCTCGCCGCTGGTCACCTCGTTTCGCATGAAAAGCCTCAAGGGCTTCGGCCTGATGCAGCGCGACCGCGCGTTCAACAGCTACGAGGACACCGAAGCACGCTACGAGCTTCGGCCCAGCGCCTGGGTGACACCGGTCGGCGACTGGGGGGCCGGCCGCGTGGAGCTTTTGCAATTTGCCACGCCGGACGAGACCCATGACAACGTGGCGGCCTACTGGGTACCCGACAGAATGCCCGCCCCCGGCGAGTCGCTGGACCTGGCGTGGCAAATCGCCTGGCAAGGCAAAAACCAGCAACTGCCGCCCAACGGCTGGGTCACCCAGTCGCGCCGCGGCACGGGCTATTCCAAACTCGATGCCCAGGCGCTGGACCAGCAGATCCAGTTCGTCATCGATTTTGCGGGCCCGGCACTCGATGCCTTGCCCGAGGACGCCGCCGTGCGGGCAGTGGCCACCGCCAATGCCAACGGCCGTGTGCTCGAAAGCCTGGCTTACCGCAACCCCGCCACCGGCACCTGGCGCATGACCCTGCGCGTGCAGCGGATCAACCCGGCCCTGCCGGTCGAGCTGCGCGCCTTTCTTCAACACAACAGCAACACCTTGAGCGAAACATGGACCAACCTCATCACCCCCTGATCCAGACCGGTAGCCGCAGCACCCTGCGGGAGGAGCGTCACCCGAACTCGGTCACCGCGCCGCCCCTCCATCGCGGCTCCATGGTGCCGCGACCGTGGCGCGGCTTCTGGAATGGCATGGGAACGGCCGCTCTGATGCCGCTGGTGAAGCTGACCACCCGCAGGCAGGAACGCGTATCGCCGCACGAGAGGCTGGAGCCCTGGCAGCACGCGGCTCAATGCCGCCGGGCCGTCTTCGTGGTGCTGACGCTGCTCAGCACGGTGCTGGCCACCTGCATTTTTGCCGACATGCAGCCCGACTATGACAACGCCTGGCTGGAGTATGGCCAGATCAGCCTGTTCGCGCTGCTGTCGGCGTGGGTGGTCACGGGCTTCATGACCGCCATGATGGGGTTTTACGTGACACTGTTTGGAGACGCCCGGGCCCTGTCTGCCAAAAAGGTGCAGCACTACCCGCTGGATGAGGCGACCCGCACGGCCATCATCATGCCCATCTGCAACGAAGATGTGCGCACCGTGTTCGCCGGCCTGCGCGCTACCTGCGAGTCGGTGGCCATGACCAGCCATGTGAAAAATTTCGACGTGTTTGTGCTGTCGGACAGCAGCCATCCGGTCATCATCCAGGCCGAGCGGGCCGCCTGGGAAGACCTGCGCAGCCAGCTGGCCAGCCACCCCGAGCAGCCGCAGATCGAGGTGTATTACCGCCTGCGCAAACGCCGCACCGACCGCAAGGCCGGCAACGTGGCCGACTTCTGCCGCCGCTGGGGCAAGGACTACCGCTACATGGTGGTGCTGGATGCCGACAGCGTGATGAGCGGCGACTGCCTGGTTTCGATGGTCAAGCTGATGGAAGCCAACCCGAAGGCCGGCATCATCCAGACCGCCACCCAGGCCATCGGCCATGTGACGCTGCATGCGCGTGCGCAGCAGTTTGCCTCACGCGTGACGGGCCGGCTCTTCACGCTCGGCATGCAGTTCTGGCAGATGGGCGAGTCGCACTACTGGGGCCACAACGCAATCATCCGCATCGCCCCCTTCATGCAGCACTGCGCGCTGGCGCATATCAAGGGTACGGGCGGCATGGCGGGCAGCATCATGTCGCATGACTTCGTGGAAGCCGCCCTGATGCGCCGCGCCGGTTACCACGTCTGGCTGGTGGCCGACCTGGTGGGCAGCTATGAGCAGCAGCCGCCCGACTTGCTGGCCGAATTGCAGCGTGACCGCCGCTGGTGCCAGGGTAATCTGCAAAATTCGCGCCTGATTGCCGAGCCGGGCATTCATCCGGTGCACCGCTCCATGTTTGCCACCGGTGCCATGGCCTACCTGTCGGCGCCGCTGTGGTTGTGCTTCCTGACGCTGGGAACGGCGCTGTGGCTGTCGGGCTCGCCCATGATGAGCGACTGGGCCCTGCTGCCCGGCGAACTGGTGTCGCTCTGGGCCTGGACGCTGTGCATGCTGTTTTTACCGCGCATCCTCGGCCTTGCGGCCGTGCTGATCAACCGCCAGCAACAGGCGTATGGCGGCACGGCCAGCCTGCTGCGCAGCGCGCTGCTGGAAACCCTCATTGCCCTGCTGCAGGCGCCCATCCGCATGCTGGCGCATTCGCTCTTTGTGGTGGTTGCCCTGACGGGCCTGAAGCTGGAATGGAAGTCGCCCCCGCGCGAGGCCGCAGCCGTGCCCTGGCGGCAGGCGTTGGCGCAGCTGGCCCCGATGAGCGGCGTGATCGCCTTGCTGGCAGCCGGCATCGCGATGATTGATGCAGGCGCCCTGGTCTGGCTGCTGCCCGTGGGCTTGCCGCTGCTGCTGGCGATTCCGATGACCGTGCTCACCAGCCAGGTGGGTGTGGGCGCGGCCCTGCGCGCGCAAAACTACCTGCTGATTCCGGAAGAGACCCGCTCGCCGGCCGTGCTGCGCCGCGCCTGGCTGCATGCCAGCCGGCGGGCCTCGCCGCGGCTCAGCGCCGCCTGACAGGAAGCGAGAACCGGACCGGCGGTCACCAGCCATGTTTACGATAGCTGGTAACCCTTTTACTCATTGGACTAGCAGCATTTTTTATATAAGACCCGGCTCAAGCCCGGAGCGTCAGAACTTCGGCATGCCCTTCATGCCACCCATGCGCTTCATCATCTTCATCATGCCGCTGCCCTTCATCTTTTTCATCATGCCCTGCATCTGCTCAAACTCGTTGAGCAGGCGGTTGACCTCCTGAACCTGCACGCCCGAGCCCGCCGCAATGCGGCGCTTGCGGGTGGCCTTGATGAGTTCAGGCTTGCGACGCTCCAGCGGCGTCATGCTCTGGATGATGCCTTCCTTGCGCTTGATGTCGCGTTCAGCCTTGTCCATGTCCACCTGACCGGCTTTGGCGGCCATCTGCGCCGGCAGCTTCTCGAGGAGGCTGGACAAACCGCCCATGTTTTTCATCTGCTGAAGCTGGCTTAAGAAATCGTTGAGGTCAAAGCCGTCGCCCGACTTGATCTTGGCTGCGAGCTTTTGCGCCGCGGCCACATCAACGCCCGCCGCGACCTGTTCGACCAGCGCGACGATGTCGCCCATGCCCAGGATGCGGCCGGCATGCCGCTCGGCATCAAACACCTCCAGGCCGTCGATTTTTTCGCTGGTGCCGGAGAACTTGATCGGTGCGCCCGTGATCTGCCGCACGCTCAGCGCCGCGCCACCGCGCGAATCGCCGTCGGTCTTGGTCAGAATGATGCCGGTCAGCGGCAGCGCCTCCTTGAAGGCCTTGGCCGTGTTGACGGCATCCTGCCCCTGCATGGCATCGACGATGAACAGCGTTTCCACCGGGTTGAGCACGGCGTGCAACTCCCTGATTTCCTTCATCAGGGCTTCGTCAATGGCCAGGCGGCCGGCGGTGTCGACGAGCAGCACGTCAAAGAAATGCCTGCGCGCATAGTCGATCGCGGCTTTGGCTATGTCGACGGGCTTCTGGTCGGGCGTGCTCGGAAACCATTCGGCCCCGGCCTGTGCCGTCACGGTCTTGAGCTGCTCAATGGCGGCCGGCCGGTAGACGTCACCCGACACCGTCAGGACTTTTTTCTTGCGCTTTTCAATCAGGTGCTTGGCCAGCTTGGCCGTGGTGGTGGTCTTGCCGGCACCCTGCAGGCCGGCCATCAGGATCACCGCGGGGGGTTGCGCCGCCAGGTTGATGTCGCTGACGCCCTCGCCCATGGTCGCGGCCAGCTCGCGGTTGACGATGCCCACCAGCGCCTGGCCGGGAGACAGCGATCCCATCACCTCCTGGCCGAGAGCCTTGTCCTTGACGCGGGCGATGAAGTCGCGCACCACCGGCAGGGCCACGTCGGCTTCGAGCAGCGCCATGCGCACCTCGCGCAACATGTCCTGCACATTGGATTCGGTGATGCGGGCCTGGCCTCGCATTTCCTTGACGAGGCGGGAGAGTTTGTCGGTAAGGGCTGAGGCCATGAGCAGGCTCCACAAACATGGAGCAATTAGGAAAGGACAGAGGAGGGGAAAGAAAGCACTACGGGCTAAACTGTAGCCATGATTTTAGCTTTCAGTGCTTGGTGGGGTCTTGGGGCGGCGGCAGGCGCCGCTTTGGCCTACGCCACCCTGGCGCTGGCCACCCCTCGCCTGAGTCCGGCCAGCATCCGCGGAATTTTGCTGGCGGCATGGCTGCTGCATGCGGTGGCACTGGCCAACGGACTGCTCGGAGAGCCGCCGCGTTTTGGTTTTGCGCCCGCCCTTTCCATGACCGTCTGGCTGGTACTGACCGTGTACGCGATTGAAAGCAGCCTGTTTCCGCAGCTCCAGGCCCACTGGGCACTGGCGGGGCTGGGCAGCGCCGCGGTTATTTTGTCGCTGCTCTTTCCCGGCACCAGCTACCACCGGATTGCCTCGCCCTGGCTGCCGCTGCACTGGGCGCTGGGCATAGCCTCCTATGGGCTGTTTGCCGCAGCGGTGGTGCACGGCTGGCTGATGACGCGCTCGGAGCGGTCCATCCGGCAGGCCGCGCAGACCGATGCCGGCGTACCGCTGCTCACCCTGGAACGCCTCACCTTTCGCTTCGTGGAAGCCGGTTTCGTGCTGCTGTCAGCGACCTTGCTGGTGGGCTGGCTGTTTGCCGAAACCCTTTATGGCCCGGGCATGGTCCGGATGTGGAACCACAAAACAATTTTTTCCGTGCTGGCGTGGCTGACCTTTGCAGGGCTGCTGGCCGGGCGTGCCCGCCTGGGCTGGCGCGGCCGCAAGGCGGTTCGCGTGTTGTATCTGGGCGCGGGCCTGCTGCTGCTGGGCTATGCCGGGTCGAGCTTTGTGCTTGAAGTCATCCTGAGGCGCGCATGAAGTACCTGCTGGTCGCGGCCCTTGTGCTGGTGGTTTTCTGGCTCTGGCGCCATAACCGCGAGACTGAAAGAAATGAAGCCGCTGCGGCCCGTCCGCCCAGCCCCCCGCGCCAGGCCACCGAGGTCACGGAGATGGTGGCCTGCGAGGTTTGCCAGGTGCACCTGCCCCGGTCCGAAGCCCTCATCGGATCCAGGGGCGGCATCTATTGCAGTGATGCGCACCGCCGTCAGGCCGGAGGCTAGATGACCACGCCATCCCAATGGTTTGAGACGGCGGAAAAGCTCCCCGGCGCCTGGGAAATTGAACCCGAACTCAGCTCGTTCGGCCGCCTCTGGCGCGTTTTCATGACGGCGCGCGTCGCCACTGCCGGCGTGCTCGTGGTCCTGCAAGCCGTCATCCATGCCTTGGGAAGCAATACCAACCGCTGGCCCGTTGCCGTGTGCATCGCCTACCTGTGTGCGACGCTGGCCGTGCGGCTCTGGGCCCAGCCCCGGCCGCCAGGCCGTACGTTTGACGCACACTGGCTGGCCACCATCGGGGTGGACGTGATCGCCTTTTCCCTGCTGGAATTCCTGCAATCGGGCGGCATCAATTACACGCCGCTGTTCGCACTTCCGGTGCTTCTGTCGTCGATTCTCGGGCCGATCCTGCTGGCTTTTGGCACGGCTGCCAGCGTCGCGCTCTTGTTGCTTGCCAATGCCTGGTGGACTTCGCTGCAGACGTTTGGCGATTTCAATGCGCGTTTTCTTCAGGCCGGCCTGAGCGGCTCGGGATTCTTCCTGGTGGCACTGCTGGCCAACCAGCTGGCGCTGCGGCTGGCCAGGGAGGAACAGCGGGCCAAGGCCAGCCAGTCTGCGGCCCGCATGCAGACCCAGGTCAATGAACTGGTCATTGAAGCATTGGCCGATGGCGTGCTGGTGGTTGATGTCAATGGCGTTGTGCGCTCTGCAAACCCGGCGTCCAGGCGCTTGCTGTTCATGCGGCAGGCCATCCGCAACGCGCCCTTCATGCTGGCCACGGAAAGCGCCTGGCAACCGCTGGCCGACCTGATGCATCACACCTTCCTGACACAGTCTCCCCAGGAAGCAGACATCCGGCTTGAATACCCGGCCCGCAACACCAGACGACTGCATGTCCGCACGCGCCTGGCGGCTTCGCAGAACAGCACACACGAAAACCTCTGCGTGATGTTTCTCGAGGACCTGCGTGAAATGGAAGCACGTGTGCGTACCGAAAAAATGGCCGCCATGGGGCGCATGTCGGCCGCGGTCGCCCACGAAATCAGGAATCCGCTGGCCGCCATTTCGCAGGCCAATGCCCTGCTTGAAGAAGACCTGCGGGATGCCGGCCACCGGCAGCTTACCGCCATGGTCAGGCAAAACGCACAGCGCCTGGCCAAAATTGTTGATGAGATACTCAACATTTCGCGGGCTCAGGGTCAGGCCCCCGCACCGCAAACGGCGTCGCTGATGCTGGACGACACCGTCGCCCAAATCACCACCGACTGGGCCAGGCAGGCCGGGGCATCACAGCGCCTGCGCCTGACCATGGGCGCGGCCCAGGCCGCGGTCCGGTTCGAGGCCGAGCATCTGCGGCGCCTGATGGTCAACCTGCTGGATAACGCCCTGCGTTACGCCGGCACCTCCGAGCACTCGATGGAAGTAGCCACCCGGATGATGACGGGAGGGGAAGTCCGGCTGGCGGTATGGAGTGACGGCCAACCGCTGGAGGCAACGGTCGAGACCCATTTGTTCGAGCCTTTCTTCTCCTCGGAAAGCCGCTCCAGCGGGCTGGGCCTCTACATCTGCCGGGAATTGTGTGAGCGCTACGGTGCCCTGATTGGCTACCAGCGGGCGACCCGTGCTGCCACCGAAGGCAACGAGTTTTTTGTCATTTTCAAGTCGGCGTCACCGCCTTCTGGCAGTCCGCAGCTTTCTTTTGACACAATGCCCGCCTGAGACACCCCAAGCATGCAAGCCCCCCCCACCTCACCAGCCCATATTCTTGTCGTCGACGATGAGCCGGATCTGCGCACCCTGTACGAACTGACGCTGCTCCGCGAAGGTTATCGGGTGGAAGCGGCCGGCGATCTGTTGCAGGCGCGCGAGCAGCTTGAAAGCAAGCGCTTCGATGCGGTCATCACCGACATGCGCCTGCCCGATGGATTGGGGCTGGAGCTGCTGCGTGAGCTGGTGGCGCAGCAACGGGCGGAACGCTGCGTGATCATCACGGCGCACGGCTCCGCCGAAAATGCGGTGGAAGCCCTCAAGGCCGGTGCGTTCGACTATCTCACCAAACCCGTTGATCTGAAGCAGTTCCGCAACGTGGTGGCATCGGCCATCCAGGGCACCCAGAATCTGGCGCGACCGGTCGGTGGCGATACCAGACCCGGCGAGCTGGGCGCGGGACCGGCCCTTGCCACCTCAGCCAAATCGGACAAATCAGACAAGCCGTCAGCCATCCTGCAAAAGCTGGTCGGTGAATCGGCGGTGATGCGGGCAGTCAAATCACGCATTGTCAAGGTAGCCGGCAGCATGGCACCCGTGTTGATACAGGGCGAGTCCGGCACGGGCAAGGAACTGGTGGCGCGCGCGGTGCACGCCTGCAGCCACCGCGCGGCCGGCCCCTTTGTGGCGGTCAACTGCGGCGCCATTCCGGAAAACCTGCTCGAAGCGGAGTTTTTTGGGGCGCGCAAAGGCGCCTACACCGGCTCGACCCAGGACAGGCAAGGCTACTTTCAGGCCGCCAAGGGTGGAACCCTGTTTCTCGATGAGATCGGCGACCTGCCGCTGGCCATGCAATCAAAGCTGCTGCGGGCGATCCAGGAACGCTCGGTACGGCCGCTGGGCTCGCCCCAGGAAGACACGGTGGATGTCCGCATCGTCAGCGCAACGCACAAAGAGCTGGGCGTGCAGGTTCAGGCGGGCGCCTTCCGGCAGGATTTGTACTACCGTCTCAACGTGATCGAAATCGGCGTGCCGCCGCTGCGCGAGCGGCGTGAAGACCTGCCGGCACTTTGCCAGGCCCTGCTGTCAAGAATCTGCAAGGAGTCAGGGCTCGCCGTGCCTGAGCTCACCGGCACGGTGATGGAGCAGCTGCGCTCGCATCCCTTTGACGGCAATGTCCGCGAACTGGAGAACATCCTGCACCGCGCAGTGGCGCTCGGCGAAGGCAACAACCTGCATTTCGAGGCGCCCCCCCCGGACTTCGTGGCGGTTCCGGAAAATCTGCAGGCTTTTCTCGACCAGCAGGAGCGAAACATCCTCTCCAAGGTGTTGCAGGAGACCGGTTTTAACCGCACCGCGGCCGCCGCCAAACTGGGGCTGAGCCTGCGCCAGATCCGCTACCGCATTGCCCGGCTGAACATCGAGACACCGGGCGGTGATGACACATCCGATGAACCAGAGCCCGCCTGAGCCGGCCGGCACGCCGGCTGCCAGCCCGGCCTTGTGGCGCGATGGCTGGTACCGCTTTGCACGCGCGCTGGCATCCCCGAATTTCGGCCCCCGTCCGTGCGGCGCGCACATTGACCTGATCGTCATTCACTCCATCAGCCTGCCACCCGGTGAGTTTGGCAATGGCAATGTGCAGCGCCTCTTTACCAATCAGCTCGACTGGGAGGCGCACCCTTACTTCCAGGGCATTCGGGGCCTGCAGGTGTCGTCGCACTTTTTCATCACCCGCACCGGTGCGTTATGGCAGTTTGTCAGCTGCGACGACCGCGCGTGGCATGCCGGCGAATCCTGCTACCGGGGACGCGGCAACTGCAACGACGACTCGATTGGCATCGAGCTGGAAGGGCTGGAGGGCAGCACCTTTGAAGCGCGCCAGTACGAAACCCTGGCGGGACTGTGTGCCGCACTGCTTCAGACCTATCCCGTCGCACACATTGCGGGGCACGAGCACATCGCCGCCGGACGCAAGCAGGACCCCGGCCCGGGTTTTGACTGGCCCTTGCTGCAACGCTCACTGGCCGCACCCGATAGGTATTTTCCCGCAGTCGGCTGAGCGGGTGCCGGGTTGGTGGCCTGCCGATGGAAATGCATCGGATGGCAAAAAAATAAACGTTATTTTTACCCATCAAGCATTCGTCGGCCTTGACAGAAGGAAGTCTGCGCAAAAGCACGCCAGTGCTTCGTTTGTCTTGCGAAAGCCTGATCTGACAAGGCCTGCGCGGCGACCCACCGCATCAAACCACCCGCGTTTGATCACCCGAAAACCGGGTGGAAAAAGCCTCGGGACGTAAAAGCGAATTCAGTCGGCGATACACTACCGGTAGTGGCTTGTATTCCACTTGGACCCTAGGTATAGTGTCCTAGCCCTGATTCAGTTTGATGTAATTCGGGCGGATCAGGACGGGAATATCACAAGGGATATCGCCAGGAAATCAGTTGACGGATCTGACCAGCCTTCTGCAAACAAGATCACCCTGAACACCACATCAAACCAGTCACAAAACAAACAAAGCAAAGAGGAAGTCATGCAAACAGCACAACACGCCGTGCCCCTTACGTCGAGTGGCCTGGCCGGCAATCCGGTCAACAACGACAGCAACGCGCCAACCCACCCGCTCGCCCATTACCAGATCATTCGCCGCAATGGTTCCGTGGTTCCGTTCGAGCCCAACAAGATTGCCGTGGCCATGATGAAAGCCTTCCTGGCCGTGCATGGCACGCAGGGAGCCGCTTCGGCCAGTGTCCGCGAAACCGTCGACGGCCTGACCCAAGCGGTCATCCGGGCCCTGATGCGCTCCCGCCCGGGCGGTGGAACCTTTCATATTGAAGACGTGCAGGACCAGGTCGAGCTGGGCCTGATGCGCGGAGGCCACCACGAAATTGCCCGCGCCTACGTGCTGTACCGCGAAAAGCGCAGCCAGGAACGCGCCCGCCAGCCGCAGACCCCGGCACCCGAGGCCCCTATGCTGCATGTGACAGACAAGGGCCAGCGGGTTGCACTGGACGTGCGCAATTTGCAGGCCCTGATTGAAGCGTCCTGCGCCAACCTGGGCGCCGACGTCAAGCCCGACCCGATTGTGGCCGAGACCATGCGCAACCTCTACGACGGCGTGCCCATCGACGAGGTCTACAAGGCGTCCATCCTCGCGGCCCGCACCCTGATCGAAAAAGACCCTGACTACACCTACGCCACGGCACGCCTGCTGATGCACACCATCCGCCGGGAAGTCCTGGGCGAAGAGGTCAGCCAGGAAGAAATGCACACCCGCTATGCAGAGTATTTTCCGAAGTTCATCGCCAAAGGCGTGCAGAACGAACTGCTCGACGAAAAACTGCAGCAGTTTGACCTGGCCCGGCTGGGCGCAGCGCTCAAACCGGAGCGCGACCTGAAGTTTGACTACCTCGGCCTGCAGACCCTGTTTGACCGCTACTTCCTGCATGTGCGCAAGCAGCGCATCGAACTGCCGCAGGCCTTCTTCATGCGCGTGGCCATGGGCCTGTCGCTCAATGAAATCGACCGCGAAGCGCGCGCCATCGAGTTTTACGAAATCCTTTCGTCGTTCGATTTCATGTCGAGCACGCCCACCCTGTTCAATGCCGGCACGCTGCGCTCGCAGCTGTCGTCCTGCTACCTCACCACGGTGGCCGATGACCTGGGCGGCATCTACGACGCCATCAAGGAAAACGCCCTGCTCTCCAAGTTTGCCGGCGGCCTGGGCAACGACTGGACACCTGTGCGCGCCCTGGGCGCCCACATCAAGGGCACCAACGGCGAGTCCCAGGGCGTCGTGCCCTTCCTGAAAGTCGTCAACGACACGGCCGTCGCCGTCAACCAGGGCGGCAAGCGCAAGGGCGCGGTCTGCGCCTACCTGGAAACCTGGCACCTGGATATTGAAGAGTTCCTGGAACTGCGCAAGAACACCGGCGACGACCGCCGGCGCACGCATGACATGAACACGGCCAACTGGATTCCCGACCTCTTCATGCGCCGCGTGATGGAAAAGGGCAGCTGGACCCTCTTCTCGCCATCGGACACGCCCGACCTGCACGACAAGTTCGGCAAGGATTTCGAAAAGCTTTACACGGCCTACGAAGCCAGGGCCGAGCGCGGCGAGATCAAGCCTGCGCGCAAGCTGCAGGCCACCGACATGTGGCGCAAGATGCTGTCGATGCTGTTCGAGACCGGCCACCCCTGGATCACCTTCAAGGATGCCTGCAATGTGCGCTCCCCGCAGCAACACGTCGGCGTGGTGCACTCGTCCAACCTGTGCACCGAGATCACGCTCAACACCAGCGACACCGAAACCGCGGTCTGCAACCTCGGCTCCGTCAACCTGGTCCAGCACCTGAAGGACGGTGCGATTGACCATGACAAGCTGAAGAAGACCATCACCACGGCCATGCGCATGCTGGACAACGTGATCGACATCAACTACTACGCGGTCAAGAAGGCACGCGACTCCAACATGCGCCACCGCCCTGTGGGCCTGGGGATCATGGGTTTCCAGGACTGTCTGTACGAACTGCGCGTGCCCTATGCCTCCCAGGAAGCGGTCGAATTTGCTGACAAGTCCATGGAGGCGGTCTGCTACCACGCCTACTGGGCGTCTACCGAGCTGGCCAAGGAGCGCGGCAAGTACGCCAGCTACAAGGGATCGCTCTGGGACAAAGGCGTCCTGCCGCTGGACACGCTGGACATGCTGGCCGAAGCGCGCGGCGGTTATGTGGAAGTCGACCGTTCTGCCACCCTGGACTGGGATGCCCTGCGCCAGAAGATTGCCCGGGACGGCATGCGCAACTCCAACTGCGTCGCCATTGCCCCAACAGCCACCATCTCCAACATCATCGGGGTGGACGCCTGCATCGAACCCTGCTTCGGCAACCTCTCGGTCAAGTCCAACCTCTCCGGCGAGTTCACCGTCATCAACCACTACCTGGTGCGTGACCTGAAACGACTCGGCCTGTGGGACGACGTGATGGTGGTCGACCTCAAGCACTTCGATGGCTCGCTCCGCCCGATTGACCGGGTGCCGCAGGAAATCAAGGCGCTTTATGCCACCGCATTTGAAGTGGAAACGTCGTGGATTGTTGAAGCCGCAGCGCGCCGCCAGAAATGGATTGACCAGGCGCAGTCGCTCAATATCTACATGGCGGGCGCCTCAGGCAAAAAGCTCGACGACACCTACAAACTGGCGTGGTTGCGTGGATTGAAAACCACCTACTACCTGCGCACCATGGGTGCCACCCACGCCGAGAAATCGACGGTCAAGGCCGGCAAGATGAACTCGGTGTCCTCGGGCTCCGAAGCATCGGGCAGCGGCAAGAGCGCGCTTGAAGTGGCAGCGGCCGCAGCGCAAGCGCAGATGAATGCATCGCCTGCAACCGACATCAAGTTCTGCGCAATCGACGATCCCGGTTGCGAGGCCTGCCAGTAAAAAACATCGAGTCGTGCGGTGAAATTCTCCGCACGATTTGATGGTGTGATTCGATGTAATTGAGCAACACTAATTTACAGCGATGTGAATGAACACTTTTCATTTTGTATCGCTGCTTTCATAATCCCAAAGTATTGGAAACCTTTATGTTGACCTGGGACGAAGAAGTCAAACCATCGCTGCAAAAATCTCATGCCAGCGGCTCGACCGACAGCCGCTCGATGGAACTTCCGCCTCTTTCTTCTGATGAACCTCAAGCCCAGGTGCGCATGCTGCACGATGGCGCCTACGCTCCGGCTGCGCCAGCGGCTCAAGCTGCACCTGCAGTGAGCGGCACACCGCCCACCGCGCTGCGCGTCAAGGCTTCGGACAAACGCATCATCAACGGCCAGACCGACGTCAATCAGCTGGTGCCGTTCAAATACAAATGGGCCTGGGAGAAGTACCTGGCCACCTGCGCCAACCACTGGATGCCGCAGGAAGTCAACATGACGCGCGACATTGCGCTGTGGAAAGACCCGAACGGCTTGACCGAAGATGAGCGCCGCCTCGTCAAGCGCAACCTGGGTTTCTTTGTCACTGCCGACTCGCTGGCCGCCAACAACATCGTGCTGGGCACCTACCGCCACATCACGGCGCCCGAGTGCCGCCAGTTCCTGCTGCGCCAGGCCTTCGAGGAAGCCATTCACACCCACGCCTACCAGTACATCACCGAGTCACTGGGCCTGGACGAGGCTGAAATCTTCAATGCCTACAACGAAGTGCAATCCATCAAGGACAAGGACCAGTTCCTGATTCCTTTCATTGAAGTGATCTCCAACCCCCACTTCAAGACCGGCACGCCCGAAGCCGACCAGACGCTGCTCAAGTCCCTGATCGTGTTTGCCTGCCTGATGGAAGGACTGTTCTTCTATGTCGGCTTCACGCAGATTCTGGCGCTGGGCCGCCAGAACAAGATGACGGGTGCGGCCGAGCAGTACCAGTACATCCTGCGCGACGAGTCCATGCACTGCAATTTCGGCATCGACCTGATCAACCAGCTCAAGCTCGAGAACCCGCACCTCTGGACCGCCGAGTTCAAGGCCGAGATCAAGGCCCTGTTCCTCAAGGCCGTGGAACTGGAGTACCGCTACGCCGAAGACACCATGCCACGCGGCGTGCTCGGACTCAATGCTTCCATGTTCAAAGGCTACCTGCGCTACATCGCCAATCGCCGCGCCACGCAAATCGGACTTGAAACTCTCTTCCCCAACGAGGAGAATCCGTTTCCATGGATGAGCGAAATGATCGACCTGAAAAAAGAACGCAATTTCTTTGAGACCCGTGTGATCGAGTACCAGTCGGGCGGCGCCCTGTCGTGGGATTGATCCCGGATTGAATGACGCAAGACACGAAAAAAATAATGATTTCTAGAATTGCAACGACCAATGACGCTACCGCAGAGTGCGCGTTGGGCTTTGCTCCTGTGTTCGCGGCGCTGGGCCGGTTATCCGAAGACCCAACGCCGTGAATCGCTTCGCGTACTCCAGACGTGAAGTGCTCTTTGCAATGTGATCAAGGAGAAAACTATGGCAACTGCGAAAAAACCTGCGGCTAAAAAAGCTGCTCCAAAGAAAGCGCCGGCTAAAAAAGTAGCGGCAAAAAAAGCACCTGCTAAGAAAGTAGCAGCCAAAAAAGCTCCGGCCAAAAAAGCGCCAGCGAAAAAAGTAGCGGCCAAAAAGCCAGCTGCGAAAAAAGCGCCAGCGAAAAAAGCCCCAGCGAAGAAAGTAGCGGCCAAAAAGCCAGCTGCGAAAAAAGCTGCTGCGAAAAAGCCTGCTGCCAAGAAGGTAGCGAAAAAGGTAGCCAAGAAGCCCGCTGCGAAAAAACCCGCCGCCAAGAAAGCAGCGAAAAAGCCCGCTGCGAAGAAAGCCGCGAAGAAACCTGCTGCCAAAGCACCCGCTGTAGCGGCTGCCCCTGCAGCTCAGACGACTCTGAACCCGCAAGCTGCCTGGCCGTTTCCGACCGCCAGCAAGCCCTAGGCAGTAAGGTACTTCTGCTCGAAGCCCGATGTCGCAAGATATCGGGCTTTTTTCATGCCAATCACCGGCTTGGTGCGTGCATCGCCCCGCTGGTCCCGACTGCACACCATCCCATGACCGTCCTGCCGGCTAACGCACCGTTTTTGCGGATAGAAAGGAATGGCGATGTGCTGGTCGATGTGCATGTGATTCCCAATGCCGCCAAAACACAGCCTGTGGGCCTGCATGGCGAACCAGGCCAGCTGGCGTTGCGCCTGCGGCTGAAGGCGCCGCCGGTAGACGGCAAGGCCAATCAGGCACTGGTCAAATGGCTGGCCCATAGCCTGGGGGTTCCACAAAACGCCGTCACGCTGGTGCGGGGAGAGACCTCAAGGCGCAAGCAATTGCGGGTGAGCGCAGCCATGGCAAGCCAGGCCGCCTGGGACGATCTGGTGGCGGCCATCCCGTCATCCTGAAGTTTCACCCCGGCAGACACGGCAGATGAGACAGATGAGGCAACCGATCGATTGCCATCCCGGCAAGCGCCGAAAGACCGGTGAAGGCCCGGTCCTGTGGGACCGCCCCGCTGGACTAAGCGCTTATTTGGGCGGCACCCAGCGTGTAATTCTGGCCGCCGCGCGTTGCGATTTTGTGCGCGCCGACCCGGTTGCCCAATGCCGCACAGCGGGCCAGCGACCAGCCCTGCTCCAGCCCATACAGCAGCGCGCCGCGAAAGGCGTCGCCACAGCCGGTCGGATCGACCACCGTCGCGGCCTTGACCGGAGGCACCAGTGTCTTCTCGCCGTCAATCCAGATCTCGCAACCCTCCGCGCCCAAGGTCACGACCAGGCCCTGCACCTGCCGGGACATCTCGGCGCAAGACAGACCCGTGCGGTCGCTCAGCATTCTGGCTTCGTAATCGTTCACCGCGACCCAGCTCGCCAACTCGACAAAATGAGCCAGCTCCTTGCCGTCAAACATGGGCAGACCCTGGCCCGGGTCAAAAACAAACGGAATGCCTGCCACCTTGAATTGCTCGGCATGCTGCAACATGGCGTCACGCCCGTCCGGTGAAATGATGCCGAGCTTGATATCGCTGCGCGCATCAATGCGGCTGATGTGGGCCTGCATCATCGCGCCCGGGTGAAAGGCCGTGATCTGGTTGTTGTCGCGGTCGGTCATGATCATGGCCTGCGCAGTGTAGGTATCGCCGACCTGACGCACAAACTCCGTGCTGATCCCCAGCGTGTTCATGCGCGCCACATAGTCGGCCCCGTCGGTGCCGACGGTGGCCATGGGCAAGGGTGCACCACCGAGCTGCCGCAGGCTGTAGGCAATGTTGCCGGCGCATCCGCCGAATTCGCGGCGCAGGGCCGGCACCAGAAAAGACACATTGAGAATGTGCAACTGGTCGGGCAGGATCTGCTCCGAAAAGCGCCCCTCAAAGGTCATGATGGTGTCAAACGCCAGGGAGCCACAAATCACAGCAGACATTCGGTTCTCGATTCAATCAGAGATAAAGGGATAAAGAAGTAAGGAAATAATCAAGGGTAAAAAGCAAGGACACGGTAACCGGCCACGCGCCAGGATGCCGGCGGGGGGGATACCGGCGCCGGCGAGGCACTGCGAAGACCTTCACCCGAGACTTTCATGCTCAGGACGCCAGCCAGTTCCGAACGGGCGGCCAAAGTGGTGTTGGTGACACCAAACTGCGCGGGTGTCACGACGCGGCGGACCACCGCCCGGTCCTGGGTATCCGTGAGGGTCACTTCCAGCGAGGGCACTTCCAGCGCAAGGGACCCCGTATTCTTGAGCACAAAACTGAGCCGGTATGCGTCGGGGCCGATTCTGTTGAAGCTGGAGCTGTCAATCACCAGGGAGTCGATATGGCGTGGCGCGCGAATTTCACAGCGCAGCTGCCCACAAACGGCCTGCAACAGGGCGCCAAGCCGGGGATCCAGCGCGGCCAGGCTGTCTTTTTGCTGTACCAGCCACTGAAACACCAGCGTGGCTGTCAGCAACAGCGCGAGACCACCCAATGCCCCGCGTACCAGCGGCTTTTTCCAGAAGGCCCTGTTCCGCGCAGTACGCACAAAGGAAACATCGTCCGACACCCCGGAAGCCGGCATCTCCGACGGTTCGAATTCGGCATCATCCGCAGTCGCCGTATGGACCAGTTCCGGTGCGCGCGGGGGCATGTCCTCCGGGGCGGCACTGGCCGGAGCGGGCGCGCTGTCCTGCTCGCTGCCCTGCTGCTTGCGTTTGTGCAGCGCCTGCTTCCAGCTGGCCGGATCGAAATCGGCGACGCTGTCGTGCTCCTGCGCGTTCTGCACATCCTGCGCGGAAAGAAAAGGGGTCAGCGGCACCCTGTCGGCAAACGACCGGGCGGGCGTCCAGGAAGACTCGGCGGGGGACTCCTGCGCCGGCTCGGGGTCATGGAGGTCCGGCGCCAGGGCTGCCTGGCGAAACGCAGGCTCCTGCTCTGGACTGAAGACTGAGGGTGGCAACCCGGCCGCTTCACCCGGCAGCAGGTGCGCTGAGGCATCAAACACTTCAGCACAATGCCCGCACCGTACCCAGCCCTGGGAGACTTTGAGTTGATCGGTCACGACCTTGAACATCGTGCCGCATGCGGGGCAGCGGGTAATCAGGCTCATCTAGCGCCGTATTGTAGGGGGTCCTTGCCGGCGGGCAGGCCAGGCGGCAACAGGTTGACGCGAGCCTAGAACCGCGCGCCCATCAGGATCCAGCCGTCTTCCTGATCGAGCACCTGGAGCTGGCAATAAGGCTGATAGGCCGCTTTGAGTTCGTCGGCCTGACGCTCCAGAATGCCGGCGAGCACCAGACTCCCGCCCTTTTGAACATGCGAGCACAGCAGCGGTGCCAGCACTTTCAGCGGTGTGGCGAGAATATTCGCGAGCACGGTCTGGTAGGCACCGACGGCCTTGTCGGGCAAGCCGGTATTCAGGGTGACATGGTTGGCCTCGGCATTGGCGCGTGCGGACTCGACAGCGGCTTCGTCGATATCGACGGCATCAATATCGATCGCCCCGAACTTGGCAGCGCCGATAGCCAGAATGCCCGAGCCGCAGCCATAGTCGAGGACCCGGCCCAATTCCTTGTTCGCCGCGCCCTGGCCCGCAATCCAGCGCAGGCACATGCGGGTGGTCGGATGGGTACCGGTGCCAAAAGCCAGGCCTGGATCCAGTCGGATCAGCTGTTTTGCCTGTTCCGGCGGTTCGTGCCAGGTCGGCACGATCCAGAATTCGGGGGTGATGTCTACCGGCGTGAACTGCGACTGCGTGAGCCGGACCCAGTCCTGCTCGGGCACCGCCTGAACCGCCACCAACTGGCAGCCCGCAAAAAAATCCTGGGCGATGAGAACGGCGGCGGCATCCCGGGCCAGGGCCTCACTGGCAAACAGCGACACCACGCGCGAACGTTCCCAGCCGGCCTTCGGCGGCGGCATGCCAGGCTCGCCAAAGAGCGCCTGTTCGGCCGGTGTCTGCGCATCGGCATCTTCCACCGACACACTGAGCGCATCCAGCGCATCCAGCGCCTCGCTGAGCGTCTCTATCTCATCGACGGGCGCCAGCAGAATCAGTTCAAACATCGCGCATCCCTTATCCCTTTGCCATAGATCTGTACGCCGGGGTACCAGACAGTCCGTTCAAGCCAGGGCCGCGGAACCGGCTTTGCCGGGCCGCAGGCGAAGCGTCTCGCGAGCCGCGGCCTGCAAGGCCTCGGGAGCGACACGCAGTGCGCGACCGTGGGGGCTTTACCTATCACGCTTGGACAGCCACTCTTCAAGGTAGTGGATGTTGGTGCCGCCGTCCATGAATTTGGCATCGACCATGAGTTCGCGGTGCAGCGGAATATTGGTGTTGATGCCTTCCACCACGGTCTCGGCCAGCGCCGTGCGCATGCGCGCCAAGGCCTGCTCGCGCGTATCGCCGTGCACGATGATCTTGCCGATCATGGAGTCGTAGTTGGGCGGCACGAAGTAGTTGGCATAAATATGCGAGTCCACCCGCACCCCGGGGCCGCCCGGTGTGTGCCAGGTCGTGATGCGCCCCGGAGACGGTACGAACTTGTAGGGATCTTCCGCATTGATGCGGCATTCGATCGCATGGCCCTTGAACTGGATGTCGCGCTGCAGGAAGGGCAGCCTTTCACCGGCTGCCACCATGATCTGCGTTTTCACGATGTCCACGCCCGTGATCCACTCCGTCACCGGGTGTTCCACCTGCACGCGGGTGTTCATTTCGATGAAGTAGAACTCGCCGTTTTCGTAGAGGAATTCGAAGGTGCCAGCGCCGCGGTAATTGATTTTCTTGACGGCGGCCACGCAGCGCTCGCCGATTTTTTCTATCAGCTTGCGCGGAATGCCCGGCGCCGGCGCTTCTTCGATGACCTTCTGGTGGCGCCGCTGCATGGAGCAGTCACGCTCGCCCAGCCAGACCGCGTTCCTGTGCTGATCGGCCATGATCTGGATTTCGACGTGCCGCGGATTCTGCAGGAATTTCTCCATGTAGACCTCGGGATTGCCGAACGCCGCGCCGGCCTCCGCCTTGGTGGTCTGCACCGCATGGAGCAAGGCCGCTTCGGTGTGCACCACGCGCATGCCGCGGCCGCCGCCGCCGCCCGCCGCCTTGATGATGACCGGATAGCCGACCTGTTTGGCGGTCCGCTTGATGACCACGGGATCATCCGGCAGCGCCCCCTCGGAACCGGGCACGCAGGGAACACCCGCCTTGATCATGGTCTGCTTGGCCGACACCTTGTCGCCCATGATGCGAATCGACTCTGGTGTGGGGCCAATAAACTTGAAGCCGCTCTTTTCAACCCGTTCGGCGAAATCGGCGTTTTCGCTCAGGAAACCATAGCCGGGGTGAATCGCCTCGGCGTCAGTGACCTCGGCCGCCGAAATGATCGCGGGCATATTAAGGTAGCTGTGGGAGGAAGGTGCGGGACCAATACACACCGACTCATCGGCCAGCTTGATGTATTTGGCCTCGCGGTCCGCTTCAGAGTAGACCATCACGGCCTTGACGCCGAGTTCCCGGCAGGCACGCTGGATCCGGAGGGCAATCTCACCCCTGTTGGCGATCAGTATTTTTTTGAACATGCGTCGATGGGCCTGGTTCGGCAAGGGGGCAACAGCCCCGCTTACTCAATAATGAAGAGGGGCTGCCCGTATTCCACAGCCTGGCCGTTTTCCGAAAGTATCTTGGTGATGGTGCCGGACTTGTCGGCCTCAATCTCATTGAGGATCTTCATGGCCTCAATGATGCAGATCGTTTCGCCCTCTTTCACCACGCTGCCGAGCTCGACAAAAGGCTTGGCGCCGGGACTCGCGGAGCGGTAAAAGGTACCGACCATGGGGGACTTGACGGCGTGGCCAGCCGGAGCGGCCGGTACAGCCGCTTCAACGGCGGGGATGCCACCTGCGGGAGCGGGCGCTGGAGCTGCTACCATGGCAACAGGGGCCTGCTGCATCACGACGGGAGCACCACTGGATTTGACAATGCGTACCTTGCCTTCGGCTTCGGTAATCTCAAGTTCGGACACATTGGACTCTGAGACGAGATCGATCAGTGTCTTGAGTTTTCTTAGATCCATAGATTCTCCAACGACGGTAGATACTGGCGCCAGGATGGCAGCACACAGCTTGAATGAGCATGAAAAATCGGCAATGCCGATCTTCGTTCTTTTTCCACTTACTCTCAGCTTTTAAGCTTTAAAACGCCTATCAGTCAATTATTGTGCGTGGCAGTCAATGGATTGACCCGGGAAAGCGCAGAGTGTACCTCAAGCCACGATCACTCAAAACCGGCATTCACAACGTCATCCGTGAGCTGCCAAATGACGCCGATGCCACTGTAAGCCGTATTTACAAGCAAATACAGTGATTTTCACAACATTTGAAGTAACACCGGCGAAACTTGCCGGTGTACGGGTCAGGGCTATTTAAGCTGCGCCCACTGCGCCAGCTCTTCGGGCAGGATTTTGCCGATCTTGCGGTGCAGCAGCTGACCGGAAGCGCCGAAGATCACGGAAAAAGGCAAGCCGCCCGCAAGGTTGCCCAGTGACTTGCTCAACTCGGTACCCGTCAAGCCCGCCAGACCGACCGGAAAATTCAACGGCCTTGCCTGCAGCCAGCTCCGCACCGCGCTGGGCTGGTCCACGGCCAAGCCCACGGTTTGCCAGCCCTTGTCCTTGTTTTCCTGATAAAAATAGTCCAGCAAAGGAAGCTCTTCCACGCAGGGCGGACACCAGGTTGCCCAAAAATTCACCAGGAGCGGCTTGCCCCTGAAACTGCTCATGGGCAAATTCCCGCCCCCCGGCGTATCAAAGCTCAGGCGCCAAAAAGCGTCCTGCGTTTCCTCCGCCTTGCCGGCCACGCCCGCGCCTGCTGCCGGCGCCACCGCATGGGGCTGAAATTTCCACCACGCCACCCCGGCACCGGCCAGGCCCGCCACTGCGGCAACGCCGCTATAAAGCATATTTCTGCGATTCATTGTCTTCAAAACTCCGGAAAGGTTGTCTGGCGCGCTGACGCGCTGGCCAGTAATTTTTGCACTGCAGGCAGATCGCCCCGGGGCGTACGGCCTTTGGCATCAGGCTTCAGGGCGCCGCGCAAATCGTCGTGATCGTAGACCATCAGATGGACACCGACAGTTTCATTGAGGGGTTTGCACACACTTCGCAGACTCAGGGCTTCCACGCTGTCGCCCGTGAAGCCGTTCACGGTGCGTGGTTCGTAGTCCACGTTGTGTTCTATGAGGGCGATCTCGGCCGATTTCGGGTCGTCGCAAAACAGCTGAATGTAAATATCCGAGAGCCGCGTGGCCGTTCCGTGCCAGACCGCACCTCCCAGATGAGGGCGGAATTGAGCCAGGCGCTCCATCCAGACCAGGGCCAGCTCGCGCAGGGCCGCCAGTTCAGCGGGCTGGGTATCGGCGCAAAACAGGGCTATATATTCACGCACGGCGTCTTCCAGCTCGTCATTGCCGGGCAGTTCGGTGCGCACGGGCAGCGCCATCTGCTTGACGGCACGGCGTTTGGCGGGGCCGTATTCCAGCCCCTCCTCCACTACCAGCGCGGCGGCCGTGGCGGCAATTTCGGATTTAAGGGTGTTGAGCTTCACGATCGGTGGCACGAAAGAGGAAAAGTCCGCAGGAAAGGCCCGCGCAAGGGTGGGGGCAACCCCGAAGTGGCGACATGGGTGCCAGGTGATTGTGCCTTTATTGGGTTCGGGCAGGCATCAAAAGTTCAGGGCCGGCCCTTCAGCTATTAAATCAGGATGGCATGGCTGCCGGATCGAGCGGTTGAGGGTGGCTTGATCAAGGGTTGAACGACATTTTTCTTTCCACCCTTGGGGCCCTGCAAGCCGCCACCATGACAAAACCGCCAAGGGCCCTGCCTAGAATACAGCCCCATGCACATACATATTCTGGGAATTTGCGGCACCTTCATGGGCGGCCTCGCAGCCCTGGCACGGGAGGCGGGGCACAAGGTGACGGGTTGCGACACCGGCGTCTATCCACCCATGAGCGACCAGTTGCGCGGCCTGGGCATTGAGCTGATTGAGGGTTACAGCGCCGACCAGCTCGCCTTTGAGCCCGACGTGTTCGTGGTCGGCAACGTGGTGTCGCGCGCCCGCCTGCCCAACGGCAGCCCCAAATACCCGTTGATGGAAGCCATCCTGAACAGCGGCCGGCCCTATACCAGCGGCCCGCAATGGCTTTCGGGCCATGTGCTGCACCATCCCACCCATCACCCAACCGGGCCACGCCATGTGCTGGCCGTGGCAGGCACCCACGGCAAGACCACGACCACGGCCATGCTGACCTGGATCCTGGAACAGGCCGGGCTGCAACCGGGTTTCCTCGTCGGCGGCGTGCCACTTAATTTTGGTGTCTCGGCCCGGCTGGGCGAAGGCAACACCTTCGTGATCGAGGCCGACGAATACGACACGGCGTTTTTTGACAAGCGCAGCAAGTTCGTGCACTACCGCCCGCGCACCGCCCTGCTGAACAACCTGGAGTTTGACCACGCCGATATCTTTGATGACCTGGCGGACATCGAGCGGCAGTTTCACCATCTGGTGCGCACGGTGCCGTCACAGGGCCGCATCGTGGTCAATGCCGGCGAGGAAAGCCTGCGGCGCGTGCTGGCCCAGGGCTGCTGGAGTGAGCAGGTACTCTTTGGCACCAGCCCGCTGAATCAAAGCGGCTTCACCGCCCAGGGCGAACCGAACGACTTCCAGGTGCTGAAGGCCGGCCGCGCAGTGGCCCACGTCCAGTGGGGCATCAGCGGGGTCCACAACCAGCTCAATGCCCTGGCCGCCATTGCCGCCGCAGAGCATGTGGGCGTGGCGCCCGAAGTAGCCGCCCGGGCGCTGGCCGGATTCCAGAACGTCAAGCGCCGCATGGAAGTGCGCGGCGTGGTTCATGCGCCTGGTGGCGACATCACCGTGTACGATGACTTTGCCCATCACCCGACAGCGATCCACACCACCGTGGACGGCCTGCGCCGACAACTCAAGGGCGCCGGCAAAGGCAGCGAACGCATCCTGGCGATCTTCGAGCCGCGCAGCAACACCATGAAGCTGGGCACCATGACGGCGCAACTGCCCTGGAGCCTGGAGCAGGCCGACCTCGCGTTTTGCCACGCCGGCGGGCTGGAGTGGGATGCACGCGCCGCGCTGATGCCGATGGGCGCACGCGCCCAGGTCGCCGACAACATCGACCAGCTGGTGGCACAGGTCACAGCCTCAGCCCGGCCGGGCGATCATCTGCTGTGCATGAGCAATGGCGGGTTTGGCGGGATTCACGCGAGGCTGCTGGAAGCGCTCAAACCCTGATGCGCGGCCCTTCTGGGGCAAGGCATCGCTACACGGGGAAAAAGCGCCAGCTGTGATCAGCCTGATCACCTTGATCACCCCGATCAATAGCTGATACTGAGCGCCGCCACATCGATATGCACCACCGGTTTGGCCAGTGAGGCGCTGGCTGCGCGGGCAAACGCCTGCGCCCATTGCGGGTCGGCAAATTTGGCCGGGCCACCAGCCTGGGCCACCACCACGACCTTGTCGGCCAGCAGCAGCTTGCCGGTGGGCCGCAGCGGCTCGCAGCCCATCTGGGTGAACTGATCGTCCAGCCACTGCCTGGCCGCTTCGTGCGGCATGGACTGCACTTCATGCAGGTCCACGCGCACCGGCGGGCTGTTTTTGAATATCACCCTGACTTCACTGCGCATGGCGGGCTCCCAATGATGGATGAGCCATGTTCGCTACCGCAGGGAGCATCGGCAATGCGCAGAAACCCGCAAATGCCGGCGCACCCCTTGACGCCTGGCTTACTTTTTGGCCCGCCGGGCCAGCACGGCAGCCGACAGCGACTCCAGCACCTCCAGCGAATGGTTCCAGCCCAGGCAGGCGTCGGTGATGCTTTTGCCATACTCCAGCGCCCGCGCGTCATCCTTGCCCGGCGTGAACTTCTGGGCACCGGAATTAAGGTGGCTTTCCACCATCAGGCCGAACACATGACGTGAGCCACCAGCCACCTGGCCGGCAATGTCACGCGCCACATCCACCTGCTTTTCGTGCTGCTTGGAGCTGTTGGCATGGCTGCAGTCGACCATCAGGGTAGCCGGCAATTTGGAGGCCTCAAGCTCCTTGCAGGCCGCCGCCACGCTGGCCGCATCGTAATTGGGTGTTTTGCCGCCGCGCAAAATCACGTGGCAGTCCTTGTTGCCGTTGGTCTGCACAATGGCGACCTGGCCGTTTTTATGGACCGACAGGAAATGGTGGCCGCGCGCAGCCGCCTGGATGGCGTCGGTGGCGATGCGGATATTGCCGTCGGTGCCGTTCTTGAAGCCGATGGGCGCCGACAGGCCGGACGCCAGCTCACGGTGCACCTGGCTTTCCGTGGTGCGCGCACCAATCGCGCCCCAAGAGATCAGGTCACCGATGTACTGGGGTGAAATGACATCCAGGAACTCGCTACCCGCCGGCAAACCCAGCCGGTTGATTTCAATCAGCAGTTGGCGCGCGATGCGCAGGCCTTCGTCGATGCGGAAGGTTTCATCCAGGTAGGGGTCGTTGATCAACCCTTTCCAGCCGACCGTGGTGCGCGGCTTCTCGAAATACACGCGCATCACGATTTCCAGCGTGCCGGCGTATTTCTTGCGCTGCTCCACGAGGCGGCGTGCGTACTCCAGGGCCGCTGCCGGGTCGTGAATGGAGCAGGGACCAATCACCACCAGCAGACGGTCATCCTTGCCCGCGATGATGTTGTGAATGCTCTGGCGCGTCCGGGTGATCAGCGACTCGACGGCGGTGCCACGGATGGGAAAGAAGCGGATGAGATGCTCTGGAGGAGGTAACACGGTAATGTCCTTGATGCGTTCGTCGTCGGTCTGGCTGGTTTTTTCGACGTTCGCATACCAGCTGTCGGTGACAGGGCTGGCAGAGGTGGCTTTGGCATTCATCGCAGGCTTCCTTTTTAAAATTCAGGCAATTCGGGATCAGTCACACATTCAAATATCAAATCAAAACGGCAAAAAAAAACCGCCGGGCGTCCGGCGGTTTTTGGAGATTTGTTGCGTTTTTTCGGGTTACGCGAAGATCTCTCTACCGCCGGAGGCGCTTGAGAACCAAAAGTAACCGAAATAAAATTTCGCAGAAGTCATGGACTGGAATGTAGCACAGGTCTGAAAAAGGCCCGCAAATACCGCTTCTGACGGCAATTTACGCGGTACCGCCCACGGTCAACCCGTCGATGCGCAAGGTCGGCTGGCCTACTCCCACCGGCACGCTCTGGCCTTCCTTGCCACAGGTGCCCACGCCGCTGTCCAGTTGCATGTCATTGCCTATCATGGTGACGCGGGTCAGCGCATCCGGGCCGTTGCCCACAATCGTGGCGCCCTTCACCGGGTACAGGATCTTGCCGTTTTCAACCCAGAAGGCCTCGCTGGCCGAGAAGACGAACTTGCCGCTGGTGATGTCGACCTGGCCGCCGCCGAAATTGGTGGCGTACAGGCCTTTTTTGATGCTGGCCACAATCTCTTCAGGCGCCTTGTCGCCGCCCAGCATGTAGGTGTTCGTCATGCGCGGCATGGGTACATGGGCGTAGCTCTCGCGCCGGCCATTGCCGGTGGGTTTGACTTTCATCAGGCGGGCATTGAGCGAGTCCTGGATGTAGCCCTTCAGGATGCCGTCTTCGATCAGCACGTTGCGCTGGCTGGCATGGCCTTCATCATCCACATTGAGCGAGCCGCGGCGATCGGCGATGGTGCCGTCGTCCAGCACTGTCACGCCCTTGGCCGCCACGCGCTGGCCAATGCGGCCTGAAAACGCGCTGGAGCCCTTGCGGTTGAAGTCGCCCTCCAGCCCGTGGCCAATTGCTTCGTGCAGCAAAATTCCGGGCCAGCCGGGGCCGAGCACCACGGTCATTTCGCCGGCGGGCGCAGGACGGGCGTCCAGGTTGGTCAGTGCAGCCTTCACCGCATCATCCACATACTGCGCGATCTGCGCGTCGTCAAAATAGGCTAGGCCAAAGCGGCCGCCGCCACCGCCCGAGCCCATCTCACGACGGCCCTTCTGCTCGGCAATGACGGTCACGCTCAGGCGCACCAGCGGGCGCACATCGGCGGCCAGCGTGCCGTCGGCGCGCGCCACCATCACCACGTCGTACTCACTGGCCAGCCCGGCCATCACCTGCACGATGCGCGGGTCTTTGGCTTTGGCGAGTTTTTCGACCTTTTCCAGCAGCTTGACCTTGGCAGTGCTGTCCAGCGTGGCAATCGGATCGAGATCCTGGTAGAGCGAGCGGCTGCTGGCGACTTTCCGGCTCGGTGTTTTCACACGGCCAGCCTTGCTGGTGGCAGAAATGCTGCGCACCGTGCGCGCTGCGTCGAGCAGCGAGGCTTCAGAAATATCATCAGAATAGGCGAAGGCCGTCTTTTCACCACTCACGGCACGGACACCGACGCCCTGGTCGATGCTGAAAGAACCGGTCTTGACAATGCCCTCTTCCAGGCTCCAGCCTTCGCTGCGGGTGTACTGGAAGTACAGGTCGGCATCATCCACACCGTAGGACGTGATTTCACCCAAAGCGCGGTTCAGCGCGGCATCGTTCAGCCCGAAGGGTTCAAGCAGGAGCTTTTGCGCAATGACCAGGCGCTGCGACGTGGACTCGTGCGTAGGGCGCGCCAGCGCACCGGTCCCCACGCTGGTTTGACGAGCGGACACGACGGCGGATTTGAGTGAGGTCATGCAGCCATTGTAGGCAGTCTGGGCCGGCGGCACCCGACCCCGGCGCCCACACCCTGATCAACAGGGTTTTGCAGCCGGGGATGGCGCGGAACGACCTGTTCGGTGCCTGATCAGGCCAGGTCCGTGGTAGCTGCCCCCGGGGCATTGGTCTTGCACGATTCAATGCCGCCATCCCGCGCTGAGGCGCTCGAATACATCTCGCTGACCCCGATGACCTGCCCGTTACCCGCCTTCAGCGTGAAATAGGGTGAGCCATCCTTGCCAGACAAGCGGTCGTATCGAGCATCGTCTGCCGCGTTTTTCTTGACCGATTCAATGCCGTTGACGGCGCTGGCTTTGGTCTCATACATCTCGCTGGCGAGAATCTTCTGGCCATTGCCAGCCAGCAGTGAGAAGAAATACTTGTCGTTTTTTGCCTTCTTGAGCTCAAATTTACCGGCCATCACATGACTCCTTTGAAAAAAAGATAAGGAAGGGATCCAGCTAACCAGAGCCTTTGTACGCGGCAAGTCGCTTCAAGGCAAGCCCTGTCGGTTACTTGACACACCCGATCATCAACATCCTCCAGGAGATTCAGGTCTGCACCAGCCGTTTGGCCTTGGCAATCGACATCAACATGCCGAGGGCCAGGCCCAGCGTCACCATGGCGGTGCCGCCATAACTGATAAACGGCAGCGGAACCCCTACCACCGGCAGGATGCCGCTGACCATGCCCATATTGACAAAGGCGTAGGTGAAAAAAATCATGGTCAGCGCACCAGCCAGCAGCCGCGCAAACAGTGTGGAGGCTTCCAGGGCAATGGCCAGCCCGCGCAGGATCAGGAAGATAAAACCGGCAATGAGCAGCAGGTTGCCGGCAAGGCCGAACTCTTCGGAGTAGGCGGCAAAGATAAAGTCGGTCGTGCGTTCGGGGATGAACTCCAGGTGCGTCTGGGTGCCGGCCATGAAGCCCTTGCCAAACACGCCGCCCGAGCCAATGGCAATCATGCCCTGGATGATGTGAAAGCCCTTGCCCAGCGGATCGCGTGACGGATCCAGCAGGGTACAGATGCGCTGCTGCTGGTAGTCATGCAGGATGGGCCAACGCATCCCGTCGGCGCACAGTTGCGGCTCAAACCAGACCACCAGGAAAACGCCGACCAGGCCCAGCAGCACCGGCGGAACAATCAGCTTCCAGCTCAGGCCGGCGAAGAAAATCACCGCCATGCCTGCGGCCAGCACCAGCAAGGCGGTGCCGAGATCAGGTTGCTTCATGATCAGCCCGATCGGTATCACCAGCAACAGGCCGGCCGCCAGAAAATCCAGCGGCCGCAGTTGCCCTTCGCGCTTCTGGAACCACCAGGCCAGCATCAGCGGCATGGCAATTTTCAGGATTTCGCTGGGCTGAATCACCACCCCGACATTGAGCCAGCGACGCGCGCCCTTTTTGGTGACGCCAAAGATGGCAACGGCCACCAGCAGGCTGACGCCAACGACATAAAGCGGGACGGCGAAGGCCATCAGGCGCTGTGGCGGAATCTGCGCCACCACGAACATGATGGCCCCGGCAATCAGCATGTTGCGGCCATGGTCGGCAAAGCGGCTGCCATGGTCGTAACCGGATGAATACATGATCAGCAGGCCGGCACAGGCCAGCAGAAAGACCGCGAAGGCCAGGGGGCCATCAAATCCCTGCAGCAAGGGGACGGTTCGCTGGAAAAGAGAGGGTTTGTCGAAAACTGCGGCCATGCACCGATTATCTGCCAGCTTCAATGCAGCCACCCGCAGGAGGTTGGCTGGACTCACCCTGTTTTGCTATCAATAAAATAGCAAATAACCCGCTGATTTACTGGACAAAACCCTGATTTCCCGCAATTCAACCACGCCCGAAACGGCCACCCAATGCCCATGCAAGCTCCCCGGCGCCGGCCCGCCGCAGCTCAGCCAACGTACCATGGCGGCATGCGTACCACCCACCTGCTCTACCTGCACGGTTTTCGCTCCTCCCCCCTGTCCGTCAAGGCGCAAAAGATGGCCGCCATCGTTCAGCAAAAGTACCCTGAGGTACGGTGGTGGTGCCCCCAACTGCCGCCGTCCCCGCATGCAGCAATGCAGCTGGTGCTGGACGGCATTGCCGGCTGGCCCCAGGACGTCGGCTTTGACAGCCTGGCAGTGATCGGCTCGTCCCTGGGCGGTTATTACGCGACCGCCGTGGCCGAGCGCCATGGCTGCAAGGCCGTGCTGCTCAACCCCGCGGTGGAGCCGGCACGCGACCTGGGCGGCTACATTGGTGAGCAAACCGCCTGGCACAACGCTGAAGAGCGCTTTTTCTTCGAACCGCGCTTTGTGGACGAGTTGCGCGCGCTGCATGCCGGCCCGCTGAAAGCGCCTGAAAACTACCTGGCCGTGATTGCCAAAGGCGACGAAGTGCTGGACTGGCGCGAAATGACCGCCCGTTATGCCGGCGCGCAGATACGCCTGCTCGAAGGCGGCGACCACGCCCTGAGCGATTTCGACCTGCATGTGCCGGCGATTCTGGATTTTCTGGACCTGGCCCCTGAACCCCGCCACACCGCCCAAAAGCCCGCCTGATTACACTAGCGGCAAGCATGTAACGGCCAATCAAGGCCTCAAAGGATTTCGTTTTGTTTGTATTGTTTGAAGAGACCGGCAAGTTTTTGGCGGGCCGGATTTTGTCGGAGAGCGATGCGTCGCTGCAGGTCGAACTCGACTCCGGCAAGCGCGTGAAGGTCAAGGCGGCCAACGCGCTGCTGAAGTTTGAAAAACCCGCCCCCGCCGAGCTGGTGGCCGCCGGGCAAAAATTGAGCGCAGACATCGAGCTCGCCCTGGCCTGGGAATTCGCCAGCGAAGAGGAATTCGGCTTTGCCGACCTGGCGCGCGACTATTTCAGTTCCGACGCGTCCAGACCCGCCTCCCTCGAGCAGCAGGCCGCGGCACTGTTCCGCCTGTTCGAGTCGCCGCATTATTTCCGGCGGGCGGGCAAGGGCCGCTTCAAGAAGGCGCCGGCAGAGATCCTGCAGCAGGCATTGGTCGCCATCGAGAAAAAAAAGCAGCTCGCCGCGCAGATTACCGCGTGGGCGGAAGAACTCGCGCAAGGGCAATGCCCCGCTCCGGTGCGCGAGCAGCTTTACAAAATCCTGTTCAAGCCCGACAAGAACAGCGCCGAATACAAGGCCGTGGTCGAGGCTTCACGCCACACGCACATCGCACCGCTGGACCTGCTGCAACAAGCCGGCGCCATCGCCTCGCCTTACCAGTTTCACTGGAAGCGATTTTTGTTTGAAAACTTCCCCAAGGGCACGGCCTTCCCGGCCTTGCAGGCACCGGAAGTCAAGGACGAGTTACCGCTGGCGGACGTGAAAGCGTTTTCCATCGACGACTCGGCCACCACCGAGATCGACGATGCCCTGTCGGTGCAAGGCCTGGGCAGCGGCACGGTCACGCTGGGCATTCACATTGCGGCACCCGGTCTGGTCGTGCTGCCCGGCAGCGCGATCGACGTCGTGGGCCGCGCGCGGCTGTCCACGGTGTACATGCCGGGCTACAAGCTGACCATGCTGCCCGACGAGATCGTCAAGACCTATACGCTGCTGGAAGGCCGCAACTGCCCCGCGCTGTCGCTCTACCTCACGCTGGACGAAGCCACCTTCGAGATCAAGGCCAGCGCCACGCGGCTGGAGCAGGTGCCCATCGTCAGCAACCTGCGGCACGACATGCTGGACAGCGTCTTCACCGAGGCGTTTTTTGAAGCGGCCCAGGCCAGCCCGCCGGTGGATGTCCAGTGGGGCGTGGAGCTGTCCTTTCTGCACCGCCTGGCCAGGCACCTGAAGGCCCAGCGCGAAGTGGTGCGCGGCAAGCCTGAAAACTTCAACCGGCCCGACTACAACTTCCGGCTCGACAACCCCTCCGGCCAGGAGCCGCAGGGCGATGAGGCGGTCAGCATCAGCATCCGCCAGCGCGGCGCGCCGCTGGACCTGATCGTGGCCGAAGCCATGATCCTGGCCAACAGCACCTGGGGCCAGTGGCTGGCCGAGCACGGCGTGCCCGGCATTTACCGCAGCCAGGCCAGCCTGGCGCCCGGGGTGAAGGTGCGCATGGGCACCAAGGCCCTGCCGCATGCGGGGATTGGCGTCAAAAGCTATGCCTGGAGCACCTCGCCGCTGCGCCGCTACACCGACCTGGTCAACCAGTGGCAAATCATTGCCTGCGCACGGCATGGCCGAACGGCGGCCCTGGTCGCGCCCTTCAAGCCCAAGGATGCCGAGCTGTTTTCCATCATCTCGGGATTTGACGCCGCCTACAGCGCCTACAACGGCTTCCAGGCCGGCATCGAGCGCTACTGGACACTCAAATACCTGCAGCAAAACGGCATCACCGAGCTGACGGCCACCGCTTTCAAGGACAACCTGGTGCGTGCCGACGACCTGCCGCTGGTGCTGCCTGCGATGGGCGCGCAGGGTCTGCCGCGCGGCGCCAAGGTACGCGTGAAACTGGGCGCGATTGACGAGATCACGCTGGACATTTCAGGCACCGTGACCGAGCGCCTGGACGCCGTGGTGGATGAATCGGCGGCGGCCATGGAAGAAGAAGACAGCGAGGCCGACCTGGCCGCCGGGCCGATCTCGATTGCGGTCGATGTCGATGAGCCGGCAGCCGATAGCACGCCTGCACTTGCAGCGGCTGATTGACGCCGATAAGCCTGATAATCCCTGTCTGTGAAGTCACCAAGCACACTGCAAATTGCCCTGGGCGTCTCCATCGCCCTCCACGCGGTGCTGCTGACCGCGCGCTTTGTCGATCCGGAGCGCTTTAACCGTGTGTTCCAGGACACACCGCTGGAAGTGATTCTGGTCAACGCGAAATCCAGTGAAAAGCCGGACTTTGCCAAAGCCATTGCACAAGCCTCGCTGGCCGGCGGCGGCCAGCTTGAAAAAGGACGCGCAACCTCACCGCTGCCGCCCTCGGCCCTGACCGAAATGGGTGATGCCAGCGACGATACGCAGCGGCAGATCGAATCGCTGCATGAGCAGCAGACCCAGCTGCTGACGCAAATCAAGAAACAGCTGGCCGCGATGCCGCCACCCGACATGACGCAGGCCGCTACCAACCCGGCGCATGCCGATCGCGAGGAAAAGCGCCGGCAGCTCGTCAAGATACTGGCCGAAATTGAACGGCGCATCAATGAAGAGAATGCCCGGCCCAAAAAACGCTACATCAGTCCGGCGACGCGCGAAGAGGTGTACGCGGTCTACTACGACGAGCTGCGCCGCAAGATCGAGGACAAGGGCACCGTGAACTTTCCCGAGCTGGCCGGCAAAAAACTGTATGGCGAGCTCACCATGGTCATGACCGTGAATTTTGACGGCCGCATCCTGGACACCGAGGTGGCGGAAACTTCCGGCAACCTGACACTGGACCGCAGGGCCCAAAGCATCGTCCGCGGCACCGGCCCCTTCGACCGCTTCACCGAGGCCATGCGCCGCAAGGCAGACCAGATCGTGGTGGTGTCCCGTTTCAAGTTCACGCGCGACGACACGCTGGAAACCCGGCTGACCAGCCGCTGAGCCTGCGCCCGATCCCGCCCGATCCTCTCCCCCTGCCCACAACGCTCCGATGCCTCCCGACTTCAATCATGCATAAGCATCGCATCCATGGATAAGTACTTCGTCCTCGGCAACCCGATTCAACACAGCAAATCACCGCTGATCCATGCCCGCTTTGCCGAACTGACCGGCCAGGCGCTGGAATATGACCGGCTGCTCACGCCGCTCGACGGCTTTGCCGCAACGCTGGCGCAACTGGTGCAGAGCGGCGCACGCGGTTGCAACGTCACGGTTCCGTTCAAGTTCGAGGCCTTTCAGGCAGCCGGCACGCAGAGCGACCGGGCGCAGCTGGCCCAGGCCGCCAACACCCTGAAGCTGGACGGCAACACCATTTACGCCGACAACACCGACGGCATAGGGCTCGTCAACGATATCCAGAACAACGCCGGCGTTTCACTGGCCGGTCGCGACGTCCTGCTCATAGGCGCCGGCGGCGCGGGCGCCGGTGCGCTGGCACCGCTGCTGGCAGCCGGGCCCCGGCGGCTGGTGCTGGCGAACCGCACCCGGGCCAAGGCGGATGCGCTGGTGGCGCGCCACAGGGCGCATGCCTCGCTTCAGCATGCGCTACAAAAAACAGAACTGTCATCCGCGGACCTGCAAGGGCTGGAAGGTGGTTTTGATGTCGTCATCAATGCCAGCGCGAGCAGCCTCGCCGGTGGTGGTGTGCCGGTTGACAGCCGCGTGCTCAAGCCCGGCGCGCTGGCTTACGACATGATGTACGGCCCGGCGGCGGCCGGCTTCATGACCTGGGCCCGGGAACACGGTGCCTCGCCGCGTGACGGCCTCGGCATGCTGGTCGAGCAGGCCGCCGAGGCGTTTGAACTGTGGCGTGGCGTGCGGCCGCCCTCGCAGCAGGTGCTGCGGGAAATGCGTGCGGACATGCAGGCGCCAGGTGCATGAAAGCGCTGCTGCGCCTGCTGGGTCTGGCCCTGCTGGCGGGTCTGGCCCTGCAGATTTATTTTGTGGCCCGCATCGCGCTGATGACCGTGGTCAAACCCGAATCAACGGCCTTTCAGCGCTCTGAAATCTACCTCGTCGCGCGGCATACCGGCACGCTGAAATGGCGCCAGCAGTGGGTACCCTATGCGGCTTTGCCAGACCACCTAAAACGCGCGGTGATTGCATCGGAAGATGCCAGTTTCGCCGAGCACGAGGGCGTGGACATGGAGGCGCTGGAAAAGGCCTGGGAAAAAAACACCAAGGCGGAACAGCGCGCCGCGCAGGCCACCAGCCGGCTCGCCCCCGCTCGCACTGCGAAGCCGCCGAAGATCATTGGCGGCTCCACCATCACCCAGCAACTGGCCAAAAACCTGTTCCTGTCGGGTGAGCGCACCCTGCTGCGCAAGGGCCAGGAACTGCTGCTGACGCTGCTGCTGGAAGCCCTGCTGGACAAGCAGCGCATTCTGGAGATTTACCTCAACAGCGTCGAGTGGGGAGAAGGCGTGTTTGGCGCCGAAGCTGCGGCACAGCACTACTACCGCAAACCGGCGTCCCGGTTAAGCGCCTATGAAGCCGCACGACTGGCCGTGATGCTGCCGCGGCCCAAGTATTTTGAAACCCGGCCGGGTTCGGGTTACCTGGCCTCACGCGCCAGCACCATCGTGGCGCGCATGGGCGGCGTGGAACTGCCTTGACAGTCAGCTGATGAACTCTAAAAAAAACCCTGGCAACACAATTTTCCGACGGGCCGCCCCCAGGAAAATTAGCCCCCAAGGGGCTGGAGCCTGCGGCTCCAAGCCTGCCAGCGCAGGCTTGGACAGGCGACAGAGGCGAAGCGTCTCGCGAGCCGCGGCCTGCAAGGCCTCGCGTATTACACGCAGTGAAAAGCGTGGGGGTATCTAGTGCTTGCCAAACTCATGAGCATGTTTTTGCTGGGGTTGATTCGCCTGCTGACCGGTGCCCAGGCGCGCTGGCAGGGCTGCCCGCCCAAGGCCGAGCAGCGGATTTACTTTGCCAACCACCAGAGCCATGTGGATCTGGTCCTCATGTGGGCCGCCCTGCCCGAAGAGCTGCGCAGCATCACGCGGCCCATCGCGGCCAAGGATTACTGGACCAGGACGCCGTTCAAGAAATGGATCACCACGGCAGTGTTCAACGCCATTTATGTGGACCGCGTCAAAACCGGCGAGCAGGATCCGCTGGAGCCTTTGATTGAGGCGCTCACCAACGGCGACTCCATCATCCTGTTTCCGGAGGGCACCCGGGGCAACCACGAGGAGCCCCAGAGTTTCAAGTCCGGCCTGTACAACCTGGCGCAGAAATTTCCCCAGGTCGTGCTGGTGCCGGCCTGGATCAACAACGTACAGCGGGTGATGCCCAAGGGCGAGGTAGTGCCCGTACCCATCCTGTGCTCGGTCACGTTTGGAGCGCCCATCGCGGTCGGCGCCGGGGAAGACCGGGGCAGTTTCCTGGCCCGCGCGCGCCAGGCCGTCATGGACCTCCGGCAAACCTGATCAAGCACAGAGGCCCTGATGAACACCTTTTTGCGCAACCTCTCACCCGGCCAGCAGGTGGGCCTGCTCTTTGTGGTGGTTTTTGGCCTGCTGCTGCTCATCAGCGCCATTGCGTTCATCCTGTCTCTGCAGGACCGGCACGAAGATGACCTGCATACGCAGAAGCTCAAGGACTTCAATGGCCTGCTGAAAACCTCGTGGGTGATGTGCACGGTGTTCTGGGTCGGCTGGACGCTGGGCGAAACCGTGGCCACGGTGCTGTTTGGCCTGGTGGCATTTTTTGCGCTGCGCGAATTCATCACGCTCTCACCGACCCGCCAGGGCGATCACCGCAGCCTGGTGCTGGCTTTTTTTGTGGTGCTGCCGCTGCAGTTTGCCCTGGTCATCACCCGGCATTTCGACCTGGTCACCGTGTTCATCCCGGTCTACGTGTTCCTGGCAATTCCGGTGGTCAGCGCGCTGGCGGACGACCCGCACCGCTTTCTGGAGCGCAACGCCAAATTGCAGTGGGGCATCATGGTCTGCGTCTACGGCATCAGCCATGTGCCGGCCCTGCTGCTGCTGAAGTTTCCGAACTACCAGGGCAAGAATGCCTTTCTCGTGTTTTTCCTGGTGTTTGTCGTGCAGAGCTGCATGATCGTGCAGCACCTGGCCAGCCGCAGGCTGGCGCGGGCGCCGATTGCGCCCAATGTGAGCAAGAGCTTTGAATGGACCAGCTGGCTGACCGCCGTGATCGTGGCCAGCCTGGTCGGCGGCCTGATGGCGGGCCTGACACCCTTCAAGCCAGCCCAGGCGGTGGCGATGGCCCTGATTGCCTGCGTGGCCGGCTCCATGGGCCACCTGGTGATGAAGGCCCTCAAACGCGACCGCGGAATCACCAACTGGGGCTCGGAAGGAAAATCAGTTACCGGTGCCAGCGGTTTGCTGGACCGCGTCGATGCCCTGTGTTTTGCCGCACCGATATTTTTCCATTCGGTTCGATGGTATTTTGGCCTTTAACCCCTTTAGTCCCTTTAGTCCCTCTTGTCCTCCAGCCTTTCAAATCCTGCGCAAGCAGCTACCCATTAATTTATAGCCCATGCGTATTCTTGGCATTGACCCTGGCTTGCAGATCGCCGGATTCGGCGTGGTCGACGTCGACGGCCCGCACTTGCGCTATGTGGCCAGCGGCACCATCAAGACCACGCACATGGTGCGTGGCGACCTGCCGGCGCGGCTGAAGGTGCTGTTTGACGGGGTGCGGGAAGTGGTGCAGCGTTACCAGCCCGACATGGCCTCGGTGGAGATTGTCTTTACCAACGTCAACCCGCAGGCCACGCTGCTGCTGGGGCAGGCGCGCGGAGCCTGCATCACCGCCCTGGTCTCCAGCGATCTCGCCGTGGCCGAATACACGGCCCTGCAAATGAAGAAGGCGGTGGCCGGCTATGGCAAGGCCGGCAAGGCCGAGGTCCAGCAAATGGTGATGCGGCTGCTCAAACTGCCGGCCCTCCCCGGCAAGGATGCCGCCGACGCCTTGGGCCTGGCCATCACCCACGCCCATGCCGGGCGTTCAACAGCCATTTTGGCGGCAGCCACGGCGTTGAAGCCCAATGCCAGCGCTTCTTACAAGGCGGGTCGTCATTATTGAGCGCGCGCTCACCTTGGGGAAATAGGGGAAATAGGGGAAATAGGGAATAGGAGACGAGGCAGGTTACGAACGGCCACGCAAATCACGCCGCGGCCCCAGACAGCGGGATCGCCGGGCTCTTCAACCCCACTCCGACAGCCGCCCCGACACCAGCCCGAAGCGCCGACCACAGCGTGTCGCCAGCGTTTCATCATGCGTGACCAGCACAAACGCGGTACCGAAATCGCGCGCCAGTTGCAGCATCAACTCAAACACGCCATCAGCGGTGGTCCGGTCCAGGTTGCCGGTCGGCTCGTCTGCCAGCACACAGGCGGGCTGCGTGACCAGCGCGCGTGCAATGGCCACGCGCTGGCGCTCGCCGCCTGAAAGTTCAGAGGGGCGGTGATGGATGCGGTCTTTCAAACCCACGCTTGCCAGCATGTTGGTAGCTGTTTGCGCAGATTGTGCGGGGGTTTGGCGCCTGATCCACAAGGGCATGGCAACGTTGTCGAGGGCGCTGAACTCCGGCAGCAGGTGGTGGAACTGGTAGACAAAGCCCAGGTGCTGGTTGCGCAAGCGGCCCTGCTCGGCCGCCGACAGCGTTGACAGGGTGTGGCCCATCAGCTCGACCTGCCCGCTGGTGGGCGCATCGAGCCCACCCATCAAATGCAGCAAGGTGCTTTTGCCCGAACCCGAGGCGCCGACGATGGCCAGCGTTTCGCCGGCATGCACCTGCAGGTCCACGCCGTGCAGCACGGTCAGGTCGATGGGGCCCTCGTGAAAGCGTTTGGTCAGGCCTTGGGCTTTCAGCACCACTTTGTTTTGGAAGGGGACGCCCTCACCCCGGCCCGCTCCCAGGGGGAGAGGGAGTGACGCCCCGGGGAGTGAAGCCTTGGGGAGTGAAGCCTCGCTGAGAGAAGCCATGTTGTCTTTATTCATAACGCAGGGCCTCGGCCGGGTTCACCTGGCTGGCGCGCCAGCTGGGATAAATGGTCGCCAGAAAAGCCAGCACCAGCGAGATGACGGCAATCGGCATGATGTCGGCGTATTGCGGCTCGCTCGGCATGCGGCTGATCAGGTAGATGTCGCGGGGCAGGAAGCTCGCGTTGAGCAGCCGCTCCAGTGCCGGCACGATGACATCGATATTCAAGGCGACGCCCAGACCCAGCAGCAGGCCCGAGAAGGTGCCGATCACGCCGACCAAGGCGCCCTGCACCATGAAGATCTTCATGATGCTTTGGGGGCTGGCGCCCAGGGTACGCAGGATGGCGATGTCGGCGCGCTTGTCGGTCACCGTCATCACCAGCGTGCTGACCAGGTTGAAGGCCGCCACCGCCACGATCAGCGTCAGGATGATGAACATCATGCGTTTTTCGAGCTGCACCGCCGCAAACCAGGTTTTGTTCTGCCGCGTCCAGTCGCGAATCAGCAGGTCTCCGGTCAGGCTTCTGGACAGCTCCAGCGCCACCTCGCGCGCCTGGTGCAGGTCTTTCAGCTTGATGCGTATGCCGGTCGGCCCCTCCAGCCTGAAAATCCTGGCGGCATCATCCTGGTGCATCATGACGAGCGCGGAGTCGTATTCAAAGTGGCCCGAGTCAAAGGTGCCCACCACCGTCATCTGCTTGAGGCGCGGCACCACGCCCGCCGGCGTGACCTGGCCGCTGGGCGCGATCAGCGTGACGGTGTCGCCTTCACGCACGCCCATGGCGCGCGCCAGTTCGCCGCCCAGCACCACACCAAAGCCGCCGCTGACCAGCTTGGGGAATGCGGTGTCTTTCAGCTGCACGGCCAGATCGGTGACCTGCCCTTCCAGCGCCGGGTCAATGCCGCGCACCAGCGTGCCCTTCATGTCTTCGCCGCGGGCCAGCAGGGCCTGCGCGGCAATAAACGTGGCGGCGCCTGTGACCTGCGGGTTGGCCTTGATTTCGGCCAGGGTTTTCTGCGGGTCGGGCAGGGCTGCGCCATTGGGTGCGAACACCTCGATGTGCGAAATCACGCCGAGCATGCGGTCGCGCACTTCCTTCTGGAAGCCATTCATCACGCTCAGCACAATGATCAGCGCAGCCACACCCAGCGCAATGCCCAGCATGGACACACCCGAAATAAAAGAGATAAAGCCGTTGCGCCGCGTGGCCCGGCCAGCCCGGGTGTAGCGCCAGCCCAGAATCAGCTCGTAGGGAATTTGCATTCTTAACCTGGCAACCGCAGCTGACCGCTTGTTATTGATCTGAACGAACATTTATAAGTTGACATTTCTTGCCTTCACGACCGATATCGTTGAACGAACACGCTACACACCCGGGGATACCGCCCTGGAACGCGCTGGCGGCGTTGCTCCTCCTTGCAGGCATGTGCCTGCAGCGTCGTCGCGCCTTGCCAGCGCGCCCCATGACGGCATCCCCGGGCGCGTCCAGCTACCGTTATCAGGTTCAATTGTGGCATCCCGGACAATAACCCCATGCCAGCCCTTTCCACCTCCCCGCCAGCTTCCCCGCCCGCTCACCTGCTGATTCCATTTGCAGCCTGCAGCGCCGAGGCCTGGCTGCCTGCCATGCAGGCGTTGCCGCGCGACAGCACGCGCCATCTCGGCGAGCTGCTGCGCGGCATGAAACAGATACACACGGATACGGGCGAGCTTGATTCACTGTCGCCGCCGCACGAACGCGCTCTGGGCCGGGCGCTGGGACTGGTTCAGCCCGGCACGCCGGACGGCCTGATTCCCTGGGCGGCCCGGGATGCAGCCGCGCAGCGGCATGACGTGGGCGACACGGCCTGGGCCTGGGTCACACCCTGCCACTGGGCCATGGGCCGCGAACATGCCACGCTGACCGACCCGGCCGCACTGGCGCTGCGCGAGGACGAATCGCGCGCCCTGCTGGCGGCCATGCAACCCTATTTTGAAACCGACGGCATCACGCTGCATTACCTGGCACCCGAGCGCTGGCTCGCCGAGGGCGAGCCGTTTCGCGCCCTGCCCACCGCCTCGCTGGACCGGGTGCTGGGCCGCAATGTGGATCCATGGTTGCCCAACGCCGGCAGCGCCCATCGCCACACGCCGGAAGCCCACGACGTGAAAAGCGCAGCGGCCAAACTCATGCGCCGCCTGCAAAATGAAATGCAGATGCTGCTTTACACGCACGCACTGAATGACGAGCGGGCCGCGCGACGCCAGTTGCCGGTCAACTCCTTCTGGCTCAGCGGTACCGGCGCCTTGCCGTCCCCGCCGTCCTTTCCGGCGCTTGGGGCGAATGCCCAGGTCAGAGTGCCGCGCGGCCTGGCCCAGGCCGCTTTTACCGATGACTGGGCCGCTTACGCACAAGCCTGGACCGCACTGGACACGGGTGACGTCGCCGGCCTTCTGAGGCGCCAGCGCATGGGCGAGAGCGTGCGCCTGACCCTGTGCGGCGAACGCAACGCCCAAACCTATGAAAGCAGCCGCCCTGGGCTGCTGGCCAGAATCTCCAGCCTTGTAAACCCCACCCCACCGGTGGAAGTACTCAAACAACTCTGATCAAGCCACTCTGATCAAACTCTAATCAGGCAGTTCCAATCGGGCAGCTCCAAAAATGACAGCAAGCATCACATCATGAAAATACAGGTACGCGACGTGCCACCGCGCAGTGTCTGGGCGCTGCAACAGGGCGGCGTTCATCCCTTGCTGGCGCAGCTCTATGCGGCACGGGGTGTTCATTCGATGGAAGAACTCGATGACGGCCTGGGCAAATTGCTGCCGCCGTCCTCGCTGCGCGGCAATCGCGAAGCCGCGCAGCTGCTGGCCGATGCCATGGCCGCCGGGAAGAAAATCTGCGTGGTGGCCGACTACGACTGCGACGGCGCCACCGCCTGCGCCGTGGCCCTGCGCGGCCTGCGTCTGCTGGGCGCACAGAACGTGTGCTACCTCGTGCCCGACCGGGTGATTGACGGCTACGGCCTCACGCCACCGATTGCCGAGCGCGTGAAGGCCACCGGCGCGGATGTGCTGGTCACCGTGGACAACGGCATCGCCAGCCTGGACGGCGTGGCGCGGGCCAGGGCGCTGGGCATGCAGGTGCTGGTGACCGACCACCACCTGCCGGCACTGCATGACGGCCAGGTGGTGCTGCCCGCCGCCGACGTGATCGTCAACCCGAACCAGCCCGATTGCAGCTTTGAAAGCAAATCGCTGGCCGGCGTGGGCGTGATGTTTTACGTGCTGCTGGCACTGCGCGCCGAACTGCGCGAGCGCGGCGTGTTCGGCCGTCCAGCCGACGGGCCGCCCCTGGGCGGGACAGCCCCCCCGGGGGGCAGCACAGCACACGAAGTGGCAAGCGTGGGGGCCATTCCTCAGCCGAAGCTGGACACCCTGCTGCCGCTGGTCGCGCTCGGCACGGTGGCCGATGTGGTCAGGCTGGACGCCAACAACCGCCGCCTGGTGGCGCAGGGACTCAAGCGCATTCGCGCGGGCGCGCTGCCGGCCGGCCTGGCCGGCCTGTTCACCGCAGCCGGCCGCCACGCAGCGCTGGCCACCACTTTCGATTTCGGCTTTGCGCTCGGCCCGCGCATCAACGCGGCCGGCCGCCTTGCCGACATGACGCTGGGCATTGAATGCCTGCTGACAGACGACGCGGCGCGGGCCGACGAGTTGGCCCGCATGCTGGACGGCATCAACCGCGAACGCCGGGACATCGAGGCTGGCATGCGCGAGCAGGCGCAGCTGGCGGCTGACGCCATGATCGATGAAGATGAAGAGCCGCCACCGGCCATCGCAATTTTTGACCCCGAGTTTCACGAAGGCGTGGTCGGCATCGTGGCCTCGCGCATCAAGGACAAACTGCACCGCCCGACCTTTGTGTTTGCCGCCAGCCAGGCGCCGGGCAAGGAGCATGAACTCAAGGGTTCGGGCCGCTCGATTGCCGGCTTTCACCTGCGCGACGCGCTGGACCTGGTCGCCAAGCGCCACCCCGGCGTGCTGCTGCGCTTTGGTGGCCACGCGATGGCGGCCGGCTGCACCATTGCCGAAGAGCGCTTTGAACAGTTCGAACAAGCGCTGCAACAAGTCGCCCACGAGTGGCTGGATGCCGCCACGCTGACACGGCGCATGGACACTGACGGCCCGCTGCCGGCAGAGTACCGCCGTACCGATGTGGTGGACACCTTGCACCGGGAAGTCTGGGGACAGGGGTTTGCGGCCCCCACCTTCAGCGAGGAAGTCGAAGTGGTGTCGCAGCGGCTGGTGGGGGAAAAACACCTGGCCCTGAAACTGAAGCACCAGGGCCAGCCGGTGGACGGTATCTGGTTCGGCCACACCACGGCGCTGCCCGCGCGCGTGACGATCGCATTCAGGCTGGATGCCGATGAGTGGCAGGGCATCAAGCGCGTGCGGTTTCTGGTGGAAGGCGCCGAGCTCTAGCGTGATTCTGCAGGCATGCCGCAGGGGCTTGTGGGCGTGACGGCCATGCCGCACCAACTGCCTGCCGGGTTGTCTACCGGCGTGTAGGGCCCTGTCCGACGGTGCTTGGGCGGAGCCGCCTACAGCCCGGCGCAAAGGTGGCGGCCATGATCAGCGTACCGCCGCGCTGATCGGCGCGTCAACTACCCCAAAGGACATCATGAACACCATCATTTACATCGTAGGCCTCGTCGTGATCATCGGCGTCATCCTATCGTATTTCGGTTTTCGCTGAACGCTTGCTGACCGCAACCCGGCTCCTCAGGCAGCCAGACCATGCGCTGTGAGCGGGAGTTGCTCAGGGGGTAGAGGGTGATCATGGGCAATTCCCCGCGGAAATCGAAGGTCTGACTGAGCAGCCGAACCCGGCTCCTGCGCAGCAGGCGCCCACTGGCGCGCCGGCCATGTTCGCTGCAGCCGCAGGTCATAGCGCCTAAAATGGGGTGTGACCTTCAAAAACATCCTCAATGCCGATCTGCATTGCCATTCAGTCGTATCCGACGGCACCTTGACCCCCGAGGCCCTGGCAGAGCGCGCCAAAAGCAATGGTGTGGAGTTGTGGGCACTGACCGACCATGACGAGATTGGCGGCCAGCAGCGCGCCGCCGCTGCCGCCAGGGCACAGGGACTGTATTACCTCACCGGCACGGAAATATCGGTGACCTTTGCCGGCGAAACCGTGCACATTGTGGGCCTGGGTTTTGATGCCGACGATGCAGACATGCAGCAAGGTTTGCGCAACACACGAGGCGGGCGTGAGCAGCGCGCCATGGAAATGTCTGACGGCCTGGCCAAGGTCGGCATCAAGGGGGCTTACGAAGGGGCCCTGAAGTTTGTCGGCAACCCCGAGCTGATTTCGCGCACGCACTTTGCCCGCTTTCTGGTGGAGTCCGGCGTATGCCGCGAAACAGCCGACGTCTTTCGCAAATACCTGACCGAAGGCAAACCCGGCTATGTGCCGCACCGCTGGGCCAATCTGCGCGACGCGGTGGGCTGGATCACGAAGGCCCGGGGCGTGGCGGTGATCGCCCATCCGGGCCGCTACAAGCTCACACCCAATGAAGAGTACGCGCTGTTCACCGAATTCAAGGCGCATGGGGGGCAAGGGGTTGAAGTCGTCACGGGCAGCCACACCCCGCAGGAGTATGTGAAATACGCCGAAACGGCCCGGGAATTCGGCCTGGCCGCCTCGCGCGGCAGCGACTTTCACAGCCCCGACGAGAGCCACACCGACCTAGGCACCCTGCCCTTTTTGCCGGGTGAGCTCACCCCCGTGTGGGACCTGTTGACGGACCGGATCCAGTAATGGCCGGCCCTGCAAGAACCGCTCCCCACGCTCTGACCGGCATCGCGCTCCAGGTGGCGGCCATGGCCTGCTTTGCCCTGCTGGATACCACCACCAAGTTCATCAGCGCGAGTGTGCCGGTGCTGATGGCCCTGTGGTTTCGCTATGCGTTCCAGGCGGTTGCCACCACCGTGGCCGTGCTTCCGGTGCGCGGCAGATCCTTGCTGCGCACTGCCCATCCGCGCTTTCAGTGCCTGCGCGGCGTACTGCTGCTGACCTCCAGCATGCTGGCGTTTTTCAGCCTCAAGTACATGCCGGTGGGCGAGTTCACGGCCATCGTGATGATTTCGCCGCTCATCATCACCCTGCTCGCCTCGCTGACACTCGGCGAGCGGGTTTCCGTGCTGCGCTGGGCGCTGGTGATTGGCGGCTTTTTGGGCACCCTGATCATCATCCGGCCCGGCGATGACACCTTTGACTGGACCATGCTGCTGCCCCTGGGGCTGGTGGCCACCCATGCCTGGTTCCAGATCCTGACCAGCCGCCTGGCCCGCACCGAAGACCCCGTCACCATGCATTTTTATACCGGCTGGGTGGGCACGCTGATCGCTTCGCTGGCCCTGCCGTTTGCCTGGACCTGGCTGGACTCCTGGACGCTGTGGGGCGGCCTGGCGCTCATGGGACTGATGGGTACGATCGGGCATTTCATGATGATCCTGGCCTACGCCCGGGCCCCGGCATCGACCCTCACGCCCTTTCTCTACACCCAGATCGGTTTTGCCATGATCGGCGGCTGGCTGGCGTTTTCCCATGTTCCCGATCGCTGGTCGATGCTCGGCATGGCCATGATTGCGGCCTGCGGTGCGGCCGGCGCCTGGCTGGCCGTGCGCGAAAGCCGGATTCCCGTTGAACCACCTGAATGCTGAAACAGTGCCATGGCCCAGTTTTTTGAAGTTCATCCCGACAATCCCCAGATACGGCTGCTCAAGCAGGCGGTGAACCTGCTGGCGCGCGGAGGCGTCGCAGCCGTACCCACCGACTCCAGCTACGCGCTGGTCTGCCATCTGGACGACAAGGCCGCAGCCGACAGCCTGCGCCGCATTCGCGGGGTGGATGACAAGCACCATCTCACGCTGCTGTGCCGCGACCTGAGCGAGCTGGCCAACTATGCGCGGGTGGACAACAAGCAGTTCCGCCTGCTCAAGGCGGCCACCCCGGGGCCCTACACCTTCATCCTGGAAGCCAGCAAGGAAGTGCCGCGGCGCCTCAGCCACCCGTCCCGCAAAACCATCGGCCTGCGCGTGCCCGGGCACAAGACGCTGCAGGCCTTGCTGGAGCTGCACGGCGCGCCGCTGCTGGCCACCACGCTGATCCTCCCCGGACCCGGCGATGAACCCCGCGAGCCGCTCAACGATGCGCGCGAGATCCGCGACCAGCTGGAGCATGAACTGGCCGCCGTGGTTGACGCGGGCGCCTGCCACCAGGCGCCCACCACCGTGATCGACCTGACACCCATGGGCGAGGGCGGCGAACCGGTGGTGGTCCGCAAGGGCCGCGGCGATCTGGCGGCGCTGGGCTTGCTGGGCCTGTAAGCGCGTCTGAGACAATCCGGGAATGGACATCGCCAACCTGATTCAAACCGTCGCCATTTATGCGCTCCCCGTGCTGTTTGCCATCACGGTGCACGAAGCGGCCCACGGCTACGTGGCCCGCCACTTCGGTGACAACACCGCCTGGGCGCTGGGCCGCGTCACACTCAACCCCCTCAAGCACATCGACCCGCTGGGCACCATCGTGATGCCCCTGGTGCTGTACCTGGCCACATCGGGCGCATTTTTGTTCGGCTACGCCAAACCGGTGCCGGTGCAGTTCGGCAAGCTGCGCAACCCCAAGCGCGACATGATCTGGGTGGCGCTGGCCGGCCCCGGCGCCAATCTCATTCAGGCCTTGCTCTGGGGCATCCTGCTGTATCTGCTGCGCGGCGCCGGCATGACCGAACCGTTTTTCATCCGGATGTGCCAGGCGGGCGTGCTGGTCAATGTGGTGATGTTTGTCTTCAACCTGTTTCCGCTGCCGCCGCTGGACGGTGGCCGCATCCTGGTCGGTCTGCTGCCCTACAAACAGGCGGTGCTGGTTTCGCGCATCGAGCCCTGGGGCTTTTTCGTGGTGATGGCGCTGGTGATCGCCGGCGTGATCAGCAACCTCTGGATGCGCCCGCTGATGGCGCTGACCTACACCTTTCTGGAAACCGTGTTGATGCCTCTGGCCATGCTGGTGCGATGATGACAAACCCAACAACTGACGCCGGCGTGCGTTCCACTCCCAGCGACTCACCGGTGCGCTTCCTGACCGGTATCACCACCACGGGTACGCCCCATCTGGGCAACTTCGTGGGCTCGATCCGGCCCTCGGTCGCCGCCAGCCGTTTGCCGGACGTACAGAGTTTTTACTTTCTCGCCGACTACCACGCACTGATCAAATGCGACGAGCCCGCGCGCATCCAGCGCTCCACGCTGGAAATTGCCGCCAGCTGGCTGGCCGCCGGCCTGGACCCGGAGCGCGTGACGTTTTACCGCCAGTCCGACGTCCCCGAAATTCCCGAGCTCACGTGGCTGCTGACTTGCGTCACCGGCAAGGGCGTGCTGAACCGGGCCCATGCCTACAAGGCCTCGGTCGACAAGAACATGGCCGCCGGCAGTGATCCGGATGCCGATGTCACGGCCGGCCTGTTCATGTACCCGGTGCTCATGGGCGCCGATATCCTGATGTTCAAGACGCACAAGGTGCCGGTCGGGCGCGACCAGATCCAGCACATCGAGATGGCGCGTGACATGGCGCAGCGCTTCAACCATCTGTATGGCGAGCACCTGGTGTTGCCGGAAGCGGTGATTGAAGAATCCGTGGCACTGCTGCCTGGCCTGGACGGGCGCAAGATGAGCAAGAGCTACGACAACACCATTCCCCTGTTCACGCCGCGCGAGCAGCTGCGCAAGGCCATCAGCGGCATCCTGACCGACTCGCGCGCGCCGGGCGAACCCAAGGAGGTCGAAGGCTCCGCGCTCTACCAGATTTACCAGGCTTTTGCCAGCGCCGACGAGACAGCCGCCCTGCGCCAGGCTTATGCCGACGGCATTGCCTGGGGCGATGCCAAACAGCTGCTGTTCGAGCGCATAGACCGCGAAGTGGCCCCCATGCGCGAGCAGTACCAGGCGCTGATCAACGATCCCAACCGCCTCGAAGCCATTCTCCAGGCGGGCGCCGCGAAAGCCCGTGCAGTGGCAAAACCCTTCATGGCCGAACTGCGCCAGGCCGTGGGGCTGCGCAGCCTGGGCGCAGGCGCGGTGGCCGCATCCAAAGGCAAGGCAGCCAAAACCGCTGCACCGGCCTTCAAGCAATACCGCGAAAAAGACGGCCGGTTTTATTTCAAGCTGCTGGACGCCGATGCCCGCCTGCTGCTGCAAAGCCAGGGTTTTGACTCGCCGCGTGACGCAGCGCAAACCATTTCAGCCCTGCAAAAAGAAGGTTCCGCCGCGCTGGCTGCACTGCAGGACAAGGTTGCTGCAGCACCCGGCATTTCAGCCACTGATGTGGCTGCGGCCTTGCAGTTTTTTGCGGCCAGCGCCCCCTGAGAACCGACGACACCGGGAGCGGGGACGGCAAAGCAGGCGTGGCGCTTCATCGCCGCCAGACGACGGGCATGGCGCATGCCCGCGATCGCCAGGAGATAAATTCGTCACCCGCTGTAATGTTGTTTAGATGTTGTTTTTTTGAAGCAGCACCGAGAAAAAATACCGCATTTTCAGGATTTTCCATGCCCTGAATTTGACTTTCACCAGTTATGCTCAGCAGCTGCCGAATCGATACTTCAACCCTGAATTAATGAGTATTTTTGTTATAGACGACCATCCCCTGATGCGGGAAGCCGTTGTCATGCTGATACGCCGTTTGAGCAGCAAGGCCACTGTGACCGAGCTGGACCGGCTGGCCGCTGTCATGCCCGCCGTAGAACAGCACGGCATACCCGAGTTGATCTGCCTGGACCTGAAGCTGCCCGACACCAATGGCGTGTCCGGGGTACGCGAACTCAAACGGCAGTTTCCGGATGTTCCGCTGGTGGTTCTCTCGGCCGCGCCTGCCCAGGACTATGAAGACCTGTCGATTGAAGCCGGTGCCGACGCCTATATTCAAAAATCCGCAGGTGCCACCGAAATCTCCAATGTGCTGCGCGTCTTCCTGAACGAAGAACTGGAGCCCGAATTCGCCGCCCCCACCGAAAAGCTGTCCAAGCGCCAGAAGCAACTGCTGGTCATGCTCGACAAGGGCATGAGTAACCGCGACATCGCAGAAGAACTTCAGATCAGCGAGCACACCGTCAAGGTGCACTTGTGGCGCCTGTTCCGGCGCCTCAACGTCAAGAGCCGCTCGCAGGCCAGTCATCTGGCGCGAACCCAAGGCCTGCTGTAGCCGCCGGGCTCGCGCCTTCGGCGTCATCGCCAGGACTCGTCAGCGCTACCCAGAACACACTGCCCCGGCCCGCCCGGGATGACATGCCCACCGGGTGGTTGAGCACGCTGCTCAGGCGGGAGACGATGGCCAGCCCCAGGCCAAAGCCTTCTTCCGTACCCTGCTGGGGAATCCGGTAAAACTCCTGAAAGATCGCCTGCTGGTGGGCCTGGGCAATGCCCACGCCGGTGTCCCAGATCTCGATGCAGCGCGCGCCCCGTCTTTGCCGCACCGCCAGCAGCACGCCCCCCTGATGCGTGTTGCGCAAGGCATTTGACAGCAGGTTGCCCACCAGCCGCTTGAGCAATACCGGATCCGACCGGACCGTGCCGGGCGCCGTCCGGACCCTCAACCGCAGGCCGCGTTCCACGGCCAGGGGCGCATATTGCACCTCCAGGTCCTGGATAAGGCCCGGCAGGTCAACCTCCTGCAGCCTGACCTTCGACGGATCTGAATCCAGCCCGGCAAGATCAAAAAGGGAGTTGAACAAATCCTGCACGGCCCTGGTGGAGCGAACGATTTTGGGTGCGATCTGCGAGACGAACTGCGGCTCCGCAGCGAGCCAGTCGGCATACAGGCCCAGCGCGTGGACTGGTTGGCGCAGGTCATGGGCAGCACTGGCGATAAACCGGTTCTTGATGTCCACCGCCTCCAGTGCCGCCCGGCTTTTTTCGGTCAGCGACGCAATCAATTTCGCATTGTCAAATTGCAGTACAAGATTGGACCGCTGCACCTCATGAAACCGCTTACCCGAAATGCGGATCACCGCCCAGTAAATCAGAACCAGCACCACCATGCCGTAGGTGTTGAAGGTGGACGGCATGCCGCGCTCCACCACCAGCTGGTAGAACAGTGCGGCCAGCACTGCAAGCACCAGTCCATTGACATACCTGGAAAAACAGCGCAAGCAGGCCGAGAAAGTTCCGACAGCAAAGCCGGCCATGCCGACCAGAACCGTCATGCAAATAAACTGGTCGTAAATCGGCGCTTTCAGGAAGAACACAAACATTGAACTGCCCCAGACCACGGCACTTAAAGGCCAGATCCAGGCGCAGCGCGCCATGAAAGCATGGAGCGGCGCACCACTGACTCCCGTCAGGGTGCGGTGATAGCGGCTGATGATGCGGTAGCGCAGCAGGGTAATACCGGTGACCGCCACCGCCCACACCCACAGGCCGACGGGCTCCACATGCCCATGCAGGATCGCCACGATAACGACAATCAGGACCAGGGCCGAATGCAGGGCGGGCCGGGCATACCGCATGAAGGCACGCACCAACTCCATTTCAACCCAGGCCTCGCGCGGGATCTGCGGAGGGCTCCTGGTTTGCACGCTCCTGTCGGCGCCGTTCACTGCAGTGGGGCTCATGGGGGCGAGTTTACCGTCGCACCTTCATTGCCGTCTTTTTATTGCCGTCCTTTACTGCCGCCCTTTACTGCTCGGATGGCCAGGAGACGGTGTTGCCCCCATCCGCAGCAATCCGTTAAAGGTCGGCCGGCCCAACGCAGCCGGCCCAGCACCGCGAAATCCCGTTTGGGATCCCCGCTATAAATCCAGGACCAGCACCTTCGATCGGGCTCTCGAGCAGCATGGGGTGAACTGATCGTTTCTCTCATGCTCTTCGTTTGTCAGGTATTGATCATGGTGATCCGGAACGCCCTCTACCACGCGGGTCAGGCAGGTTCCACAAATACCTTGCTCGCATGACACCGGAATTTCTATGCCAAGCCGTGCGACTGCGTTGACCACCGTCTCATCGGCCGCGACCACTACAGACTGTCCGGTACCCGCAATGCGAACTTCGAAGCAATCGCCAGCTGTCGGCTGCGGAGGCGAAAAGGTTTCATAGTGCACCTGGCCGTCGGGCCAGTCCATCGCGGAGGCCGTTTCCAGCACGTGGTTCAGGAAACCAGTGGGGCCACAGGTGTAGATATGCGCATCGCGCTGCAGGGTTTCGAGAAGTGACTGTACGGGCCTGGTGCCCGCGACGGCCTCATCATCCAGGTGCAACACCACATTTCGGGCAAAGCCGCTGTTCTGGAGTTCGGCAAGAAATGCCACGCGGTCTCTGGATCGCGCGAAATAGTGCAACTCAAAGGAGTTGCCCAACGCGTGCAGGTGATAGGCCATCGCCAACAAAGGCGTCACGCCGATACCGCCTGCCAGCAGAACGCTGGTTTGCGCCCCTGCCGCCAGCCTGAAGAGATTGCGCGGCGCACTGATGCGCAGGGTATCGCCTTCGTGTACCAGGTCATGGACTGCCTCGGACCCTCCACGGGATTTCGGGTCCCTGAGCACCGCGATACGATAGCGGTCTTTCTGGTGCGGCATTCCGCACAGGGAGTATTGCCGCACAAGGCCATTGGGGAGATGCACATCCACATGCGCACCCGCTTCAAACGCGGGAAGGGTCAGTCCATTGACGGACACCAATTCATAGGAATTGATGTCCTGCGCCTCGCGGACCTTCCTCGCGACTTTTACGGCAATCTCACTGGCACTCATGACTTGCACATCACTTCAGGGGACATTGGGACGCGTAGGCATCCTGATAGCTCTTGAACGGCGTGGACACCGACTTCAGGTTCAGGCGGCCGCTGCCATCCCTGGCCACTTCCATGATGTGCATGCCCTGTATCGGAAAGTTGTTGTTGCCAAACCTGAAGTCGCCCCGCAGCGACTTGAAATCGGCCGCTTTCAGCGCGGCCATGAAAGCCTTCTTGTCAGCGACATGGCCCTTGACCTTGCCGATAGCCGAGTCCAGCAGCTGGGCTGCGTCATAACTCTGTGCTGCATAGTTCGACGGTATGCGCTTGTACTTGCGCTCGAATTCCTCGACGAACTGCTTGCTCTGGGCGTTCTGGAAGTCAGGCGCCCAGAAGCCGCCGCTCACGATCCCAATGGCGGAATCGCCAATGGCCGGCAGCGACAGCGCGTCGGCGATGAAGGTCGACAACAGGGGCAGGTTCCTCGACATGCCAGCTTGGGCGTATTGCTTGGCAAACGCCACACCGAGACCACCTGGGAAGAACGCAAACACCGCATCTGGCTTGGCGGCTGACACCTGCGACAGCTCGGCGGAGAAGTCCATCTGGGTCAATGAGGTGTAGACCTCGTCTGCCAGCGGCCCCTTGTAGTAACGCTTGAAGCCCGCAACGATGTCCTTGCCGGCCTGGTAATTGGGCGCCAGCACAAAGACTTTTTTGTAGCCCTTGTCTTTTGCGTACTGGCCCACGGCCTCTGCCGCCTGGTCACCCTGCCAGGAGGTGATGAACTGGTAAGGCGAACACTGACTGCCCGCGATCTGCGACGGCCCCGCATTCGATCCGACCAGGAAAACTTCCTTGTCGGTCACGTACTTGTGCACGGCCATCATGATGTTGGAAAACGACACGCCGGTGATGATGGGTACGTTTTCCTTTTCAATGAGGCGACGCGCGGCCTGGTTGGCCACATCCGGCTTGAGCTGGCTGTCTTCCTTGACCAGTTGCACAGGCACGCCACCCAGCTTGCCGCCGTTGCGCTCAAGCAGCAAATTGAAGCCATCGAGCTGGTCCTGGCCTACGCCGGCCGTGGGGCCTGACAGCTCCCCCATGAAACCGATCTTTATCGGCGTCGTCTGCGTCCAGCCAGTGGCCAGCGAGAGCATGAGGCCTGCACCGGCCAGGCATTGAATCACATGTTTTTTCATGATTGTCTCCGTGTATGAATTCGTGAACGGGTGGTTTCAAACGCTCACGGGTGCGGCTCGAACCACCTTGATGGGCACCGCTGGTGTCTCGATGGCTGCGTCCGCTTTGGTCATGCGTTCGATGGCCCGGCGCATGCGCACCGGACCCACATCCACACTCAACAGCACCGGCTTCATCTCCCAGAAGTCGTTGTCGCCAATGGCCGCCTGTTGCGCGTTGATGATGGGTTTGTCCTGGGCCTCAAATGCGTGACGGCGCAAGGCGGAAAACTTCGCAGCCTCATCAGGCGTCATCCTGGTGCCCGGCGGCATCGCGGCGGCGAAGTGGTAGTGCACTGTTTTCTCAGACTCGGGCGTGAGGATGTGCACGCCGTAATACCAGCCGTGGTCCTCACGCTTGCCGCCCACTTCATGCACGCCGGAGTCCAGCAGAAAGCAGCTTGGCGGAATCCAGGTCATGTTGGTCCACATGTCCACCGGCTTGCCGTCGCGGCGATACACCATGTCGAAAATAGGGGGGACTGAAATATTGGGCATCCAGCGATTGCAGTGGATCTTGCCGCCCTCCTCCTTGAGCACCTGGTCGGCGCCAACCTGTTCGGGGCTGCCGAGGTAGCCGTCATGCAAATAGGTGATGTGGCTCAGGTCAAGCAGGTTTTCACCCATCAGCTCGTAGTTGGCTTCGATGTGGAGATAGCCACGGCTGGTCGCAAAGCCGGCCTCGGACTCCAGCACGCTGTAGTCGGGAATGGCCACGGGATCGGCGGCCTGGCTGCCCATCCAGATCCACAGCATGCCGTGCTTTTCGGCAACAGGGTAAGCGCGCACCCTGGCTGCCGCTGGCACCTTGCCGTCGCCGTGCGGGTTCTTCACGCACTTGCCTGAACAGTCGAAGGTAAGGCCATGGTAGGCACATTCGATAGAGTCACCCACGATTTTCCCCAGGTGAAGCGGAATGAAGCGATGCGGGCAACGGTCTTGCAACGCGACGACCGTGCCGTCTTCCTTGCGATAAAAGACCACCATTTCATTGAGCAGTTTGCGGTGAAACATCTCACCGGGTTTCACTTCGCTGCCCCAGCAGGCCACGTACCAGGCATTTTTGATGAAGGCCATTCCGAGCTCCTTGTTAAAGAATAATTGCAGACTAAATTTGAACATACAGAGCGCACGGTTTGTAAGTTAGTTAAGGGAATTTTCTAGGGGTTGACCCGCATACGGGGTCCATAATCACGGCTTTCGAACCCATCAACATTCCAAAAGGTTTACCGGATGGCCAGTCTCCAGATCAAACGCGCATCGCCGGCATTCGAGCCTGCGAAAAAAACGGCGACGGTGAAGACAGTGAAAGCGGTCCGTCGCACTCAGGAGGACCGCAGCCGCACCACCAAGGAAAAGCTGCTGGCCGCCACCATCGAAGTGCTCTTGCGCGATGGCTACAGCGGCCTGACGATGAAGGAGGTGGCCAAGGCCTCGGGAGTGTCCAACGGTGCGCTGATGCACCACTATGCCAACAAGGCCGAGCTCGTCGTCGAGGCGACGGCCATGGTGTACGAGGAAGCCATCGTGCGCGGACAGCGCATGGCGCAGACCGCAGGGGCGGCTGAAAAGCCCATTGAAGGCTTCATCACCGACTGCCTGAGCGTCTACTTTGACTGGCCCTTCCTGGCTGCGCTCGAAAGCATCGTCGTTGCACGCACCGACCCGGACCTGATGGCCAGGATCCTGCCGGTGATGGAGCGTTACCGCGTCACCTGCGACGACATCTGGATGGGTGTCTTCAAAAAAGCCGGCGTACCCGCCAAGCGGGCCCGCGTGCTGCTGAACCTGAGCCTGAACATCGTCCGGGGTATGGGCTTAAACCGTCTCTGGCGACATGACGACGCGCATTACCAGATCTACCTCAAGGAGTGGATCACGATGGCGAACCAGCAGCTGGCGCAGCTGAAGTAACGGACTCGCCGCCGCACATCACTCGGCGTCGGGCTGGCGTGAAGGCGCTGCCGCAGCGAAAGCAGGCAGTGCCTGGCAGGTGTTGAATATCGCGGTCAATGTCGGGCACCCCGACAAATCAACATTGAAACGCTGGGCGCTGAAAACCTGCGGCACCAGGCAGCAGTCGGCCATGGTCGGCGCGTCGCCAAAACAAAAGGCGCCGCTGCGGCCGTGCTGCTGGATTTGCGCTTCGATCGCCTCCAGGCCCAAGGTGATCCAGTGTGCGATCCATTCGATTTTCTTTTCTTCCGAAATCTCCATGGAGCCGGTCAGATATTTCAGCACCCGCAGGTTGTTGATCGGGTGAATGTCGCAGGCGATGCCCAGCGACAACTGGCGCACGAAAGCCCGGTCAGCCGGCAACTTCGGCAGCAGCGGTACCTGCGGATACACCTCGTCGAGGTATTCCATGATCGCCAGTGACTGGCTGATCTGTACACCTTCCTCGCTCAACACCGGCACCAAGGCCTGCGGGTTGATGGCGCGAAACGCTTCGCCAAACTGTTCGCCGCCATTCCGGTTGAGGTGAATGAACACATGCTCGGCCTGAAGGTGCTTGAGGTTCATCGCGATGCGCACGCGGTACGCCGCCGAGCTGCGAAAGTAGGTGTGAAGGACGCGGCCCATTCAGACTCCGAGGTATTGGTGCACGATTTCAGGCTGGCCGCGCAGGTCGTCAGAGGTCCCCTGCCAGACCACGCATCCTTTTTCAATCACGAAGTGCCGGTCCGCCAGTCCCATCAGCGCCTTCACATTTTTGTCGATGACGATCTGCGACAGGCCGTCCTGCTTGAGCTCGGCCAGTGCGCGCCAGATTTCGTGGCGGATGACCGGCGCCAGGCCCTCGGTGGCCTCGTCGAGCACCAGCAGGCGCGGATTCGTCATCAGCGCGCGGCCGATGGCCAGCATCTGCTGCTCACCCCCCGACAGTTGCGATCCCAGGTTGCCGCGACGCTCTTTCAGTCGTGGGAAGAAGGTGTAAACGCGGCCCAGGTCCCAGGTCTTGCCGCGGCCTTTTTTGTCGTCGCGGGCGGTGGCGACCAGGTTTTCTTCCAACGTGAGGTTGGGGAAAACCTGCCGACCTTCTGGCACCAGTGCCAAGCCCTGGCGCGCGATGCGGTGCGAGGGCAAATGCTCGACGCGGTTGCCGGCCACATGCACACTGCCTGCGGCCACCGGCAGCATGCCGAACAGGCACTTGACGGTGGTAGAGCGGCCCATGCCGTTGCGGCCGAGCAGCGTGACGACTTCGCCGGTGCCGACTTCAAAGGAGATATCGAACAGTGCCTGCGCATGGCCATAGGAAGCCTGCAGGCCTTTGACGGATAAAAACGGGTTCATGATCGGGTCCTCGTGCGCTTCATGCTTCGGCCTCTTCTTCGCCAAGGTACACCGCCCGCACTTCCGGGTGGTTGCGGATTTCATCGGGCGTTCCCGTGAACATAATCTTGCCGTAGACCAGCACGCTGATGCGGTCGGCCAGCGCAAACACCGCGTCCATGTCGTGCTCGACCAGCAGGATGGTGTACTGCCGTTTAAGGCGTTGCAGCAGGGCAACAACGGCGGCGGATTCCTGCACGCTCATGCCCGCCATGGGCTCGTCGAGCAGCAGGAACTTCGGCCCTGCGGCCAGGCTCATCGCGAGTTCCAGCTGGCGTCGCTCGCCATACCCCAGGTCACCCGCCATAACGTGGAGCCGGTGTGTGAGGCCGGTGGCTTCGAGAGCCTCTTCGGCGAATTTTCGTGCTTCCTTGCCGGCCAGCATCGGCGCCCAAAACCTGAAGGCATGCCGGCGTGAGCCGAGCGCCGAAAACGTGGCGTTCTCCAGCACGCTGAAGTCCTCGAAGATTGAGGTGATCTGGTATGACCGCAACAGGCCACGTTTCGCGCGCTCATGGATCGGCAGCGCGGACACATCGGCGCCATTGAACCAAACGCTGCCGCTGTTCGGCGCAAGCTCGCCCGACAGCTGGTTGATCAGCGTGGTCTTGCCGGCACCGTTGGGGCCGATGATGGCGTGGAGCTCGCCCTCGCCGATGTCGAGCGACACGGCGTCGGTGACCAGTAGCGCGCCGTAGCGTTTGGTGAGCGAATCGGTGCGAAGTACGCTGGCCATCACAGAACTCCCTTTGCTACACCCGTCGCCGCACCCGTCGCCGCAATAGCCGCTGCGGTGGTGGTCGTGGTGGTTACTTTTGCGGACGGCTTTCCACGGGAATCAAAGCGCTGCAGCAGGCCGATAATGCCGCGCTTGCCCAGGAGGGCGACGATGACGATGAGCGGGCCGAAGATGACCATCCAGTGATCGGTGAAGCCTTTCAGGATCTCCTCGAGGCCCAGGAAGACCAGCGCGCCCATCAAGGGGCCGAACACTGTGCCAAGACCGCCGATCACCACGATGACAATCAGCTCGCCGGAAACCGACCAGGCCAGGGTGCTGGGCGAGGCAAAGGCATTGAGGTTGGCCAGCAGCAGACCGGCTACGCCGCACAACATGCCCGACATCGCATAGGCCAGCAACTGGTAGCGCACCACCGGGATGCCGGCGGCATTGACCCGGCGTGCGTTCTGTCTGGCGCCACGGATCACCATGCCGAAGGGCGCGACGCGCAACTTCGCCAGCCACCAGATCGACAGCACCAGCACGACGAAGGCGACGACATACACACTGGTCGCGGACGACAGATCGAGCGGGCCGAAGCGGCTGGTCTGCGCGATGGACATGCCGTCATCGCCGCCGTAGTGCTTCAGGCTGACGAACAGAAAGTAACCCATCTGCGCGAAGGCCAGCGTGATCATGATGAAGGCGATGCCGGTGGTGCGCAGGCTGATGGCGCCGGTGACCAGCGCGACCAGACCGCACACGCCCAGGCACAGCGCAAGGTGCACCCAGCCGTTGCCGACCCCATGGAAGGAGGCCAGGCCGACGGCATAGCCTCCCAGTCCGAGGAAGAGCGAATGCCCGAAACTCACCAGCCCGCCATAACCCAGCGCGATGTTCAGCGCGCAGGCAGCAATCGCGTAGATGATGATGCGCGCGAAGAAGGCAACATAGAAGTGCTGGCCGGTGGCCTGCGCCACAAAAGGAACGGTCGCCAGCAGCAGCAACACCAGCAGGGGAACCCAGGCGCTGGGCCGTGAAATAAGGGGAGTCATCGCCATCACTTTCACCTTCACCGGTTCGCCGGAAAAAGACCTTGCGGCCGCCACGCCAGCACCACCGCCATCAGCAGGTACACCAGCATGGAAGCCAGCGCCGGGCCGGCCGCATCAGCGAACGACCGTTCGGTGACCTGCCGCAACATGAAGGGCAGAAATACGCGGCCCATGGTGTCGACGATGCCGACGATGAGCGCCGCATAAAACGCACCGGTGACCGAGCCGATGCCGCCAATGACGATGACGACCAGCGTGGTGATCAGCACCGACTCGCCCATGCCGGACTGCACAGACAGGATGGGCCCCGCCATCGCACCCGCCAGGCCCGCGAGCATGGCGCCGACGGCAAACAGCATGGCGTTGAGCAGGCGAATGTTGACCCCGAGCGCGGCTACCATCGCAGGGTTGACGGCGCCGGCGCGGATCAGCATGCCCACGCGGGTCTTGTTGATCAGCAGCCAGGAACCTATCGCCACGGCCAGCCCGACGACAATGATGGCGAACCGGTAGGCCGGGTAGCTGAAGCCGCCGATGTCGATGGCGCCGCCGAGGAATTCCGGAACCTGCAGAAACACCGGCTGCGCGCCCCAGACGATGCGCACCAGTTCATTGAAGAACAGCACCAGGCCGAAGGTGGCCAGCACGTGGTCCAGGTGGTCGCGGCGGTACAGGCGCGCGACGGCGACGAACTCCAGCGCCAGGCCCAGCAGCAGCGACCCCAGCATGGCCGCCAGCACGGCCAGCCCGAAGGAGCCGGTGTACTGGAAGGCCGTGGCCGCGAAGTACGCGCCCATCATGTAGAGCGAGCCGTGCGCCAGGTTGACGAAGCTCATGATGCCGAAGACCAGCGTCAGGCCCGCGGCCAGCAGGAACAGCAGGACGCCGTACTGCAGGCCGTTGAGCAGCTGCGCGAAAACAATCGTGCTGTTCATGGCGTCACTTCAGCGCGCATTGCGCGTGGTAGGCATCGGTCTGCCGGGTCAGCGGCGTTGCGACGAGTCTTCCGGCGACGCTGCTGCCGCTCTTGACGGTTTCAAAGGCATAGTAGTTCTGCACCGGCAGGTTGTTGTTGTTGAACGCGAACGGGCCGCGCACCGACTTGAACTCGCTGCCGGCCGCTTTCACTGCGGCGGCAAGCGCCTTGGCGTCGCCGGGCTTGGCCTTGCCGAGCGCGATGTTCAGAATATTGGCCGCGTCGTAGGCCGTCGCCGCGTATTCGCTGGGCGTACGTTTGTACTTGCGCTCGAAGTCGGCGACGAATTTCCTGTTCTCTGGCGTGTCGAGCGCCGCGTCCCACATCGCACCGCTGACGCTGCCCACCGCGGCATCCTGCAGGCCCGGCAAAGTCGTGCCGTCAACGGTGAAGACGGAATACAGCGGCACCTTGGCCATCAGGCCGGCCTGGCTCATCTGCTTGATGAAGTTGACGCCCATGCCGCCAGGGTAGAACACAAACACCGCGTCGGGCTTGACCGATTGCAGCTGCGCAAGCTCGGCCGAGTAGTCGGGCTGGTTCACCTGCGTGTAAACCTCGTCCATGATCTGACCCTTGAAGTAGCGCTTGAAGCCGGTCATCATGTCCTTGCCGGCCTGGTAGTTGGGCGCCATCAGGTAGACCTTCTTCAGGCCCTTGTCCTGGGCAAACTTGCCCATGGCTTCGGCGGCGCCGTCGTTCTGCCAGGCAGCGGAAAACACATTGGCCTTGCAACCCACACCGGCCAGCGGCGATGGGCCGGCATTGGTGGCGATGGCCACGGTGCCAGACTCGGCGATGCGCGGCAGGCTGGCCATCAGCACGTTGGAAAAACTCAGGCCCACGATGGCATCGACCTTGTCCTTGTCGATGAACTTGCGCACGATCTGGCTGCCGATTTCCGGCTTGAGTTGGTCGTCTTCCTTCAGTATGGTGGCGGGTTGACCGCCGAGCTTGCCGCCCAGTTGCCCGACCGCCAGCATGAACCCGTCGACCTGGTCCTGGCCCACGATAGCCTGCGGGCCCGACAACGGCGCCATGATGCCGATGGTGGCGGCTGCGGCGAGCTGGCTGGCGCCTGCAAGCGCCGCACCAGTCAGGGCGGCGAGCGTGGTGCGGCGAAAGGAAGTCGTGGGTCGCTTGGTCATGTTCTTTTGTCTCATGTGGATAAGGTGAGGGAAGCGTTGAGGGAAGGATGGGGCAGCTGCGGCGTCACTCAGACAGTTGCACAAATACGCGCCCGCCTTCGATGCGTACGGGGTAGCTGCGAATATCCTCCGTGACCGGTGCGCACGTGCCACGGCCATTGCGCACGTCGAACTTGCCTTGGTGCAGTGGGCATTCAATTTCATAACCATCCAGAAAGCCGTCGCACAGCCGCGCATGGCCGTGGGTACAGATGTTGTCGGTGGCAAAAATGCTGCCTTCGACCTTGTAGAGGGCAATGTCGCGGCCGCCGACCTGCAGGCCGATCACGTCGTCTTCGGGCACACCGTCTTCTTCGGTGGCGTCAAGCCAGTTGGAATTGTTCATGGTTTAAATCGGGTAAATGATGGAATTCGGGATCATTTCGCTGTCGTACACGCAGTGGCGCGACGAGAACTTCAGGCCTTCGGGCGTGCGCTCGATCACGTCGATGTAGCGGCCGACGTTGAAGACCGTCGACTCCTGCGACAGCTTGGTGCGGAAAACGGCGTAGTTGGCTTCGGCCTCAAAGCGGTTTTTGTCGGCCTTGTGGATCAGTGGCGCGCCGACGACGTGGCGCTGGTAATAGGGGTCATGGAACAGCGTCTCGCGAATGCCATACACGCGGTCTTTCAGCATGCCCTTGCTTTCAAAAAACAGGGTGGCCAGCGGAAAGCCGCGTTCATGGTTTTCACGCGGGATCAGCCTGTAGGTGCAGTTGTCGGTGAAGAACTCGGGCCACAAATCCCAGTCGCCCGAATCGACCGCCCGGGCGTAATCGGCATACAACTGCGCGACCTGCAGGTAGTCTTCGAAATTGATGTTGACGACAGTACTCATTGGGTAACCTCCTTGCGGCGCGCCATTATTTTGGCCTTGGGAATGGTCCGGCGGCTCATGCCTCGGCCTCCATCACTTCGCGCCAGTATTGGTACATGCCGCGTATCAATGTTTCGGTGACCATGTGGTCGGTGTCCTCGACCGTGCGCCCGCCCAGTTCGGCCAGGGTGCGGTGGAAGGGCTTTTGCTCGAAGCCTTGCTGCGAGAACTCGATCACCTCGCCGTCGTCGGCCGACACGAAGCCGGCCGGGCCGAACAGGTTGGCCTGGCGCAGCCGGCGCTGCGTCATCTCTTGCGTGTCGTCCGCGAAGCCGAAATGCGTCCACACGAAATCGAAGGAGCCGTGGCCGTCGGGCTGGATGTGGCGCGTCGAGACGCTGTTGACCTGCTGCTGCAGGATGACGCTGGGAAACAGCGTCATCATCACCGCGGTCGGGCCGCCCCACCAGGGCTCGGGCACGATATCGAGGAAGCGCGGGTCGTTGAGCTCCATGCTCTCCTTGAAGCTGGACACCTGCGTGACCTGATCGGCCTTGCCCGCCTGTCCACGCGTGGAAATCATGGCCGCATGGCGGTGGCGTGCATCCATTTTCAGTTCGGACTTGTTGTCGGCGCGCCAGAGACCGAAGGTGACAAACCAGGTGTGCAGCAGACCGGGGTGGTACGGGTCCTTGATGTTCTCCTGCATCAGCTTCCAGTTGCCCGGAATGCGCTGGCGGTTGTAGCCCAGGATCTTCAGCTCGCGGCCGTCGAAGAGGCGGTCGAAATAGCCGAGGATGACCGGTCCGAGGAAGTCTTCGAGCGATTCGATGTCATGGTCAAAACTAGCAAACACCACGCCGCCGCGCGTCGCGACCTTGAGCTTGTTGAGGCCATGGTCGGTGGTCTTGAAGTCCGCCGGCATGCCGCCGTTGACCTTGCCGTCCTGCTTGACGCCGCGGCGAAACGGCACTCCCTGCAGATCGCCCTTCAGCGTGTAGCTCCACTGGTGGTACGGACAGACAAACTCTTTTTTGTTGCCATGGCGTTCGCGGCAGAACTGCATGCCGCGGTGGGCGCAGACGTTCTCGACCACGCTGACGCCGCCGTCGGCATCGCGCACCATGATCACCGAGCGCTCACCAACCACCGTGCGTTTGAAATCGCCGGCGTTGGGAATCTCGGCATCCAGGCCGACGTAGTTCCAGTGTTTTTTGTAGAAGAAGCGTTCAAGCTCTTTCTTGTGCTGGTCCGGGTCGGTGTAAGCCATGAAGGGAATCCGGCTGGTGCCTTCGGATTCCCAATGGATCTTGATGGGAAAGGTTTCGGTGGATGCGGTGGTCGATGCAGTCATCGCTGTCTCCTTGGTTTCCGTTATGCCGTTATTCCGCGCCTGCGTATCAGGCTGTCACCGTGACCGTGATGCCGGCCAGGCCCGCGATGTCGCCCTGCATCACGTCGCCCGCAACCACGGCGTTCACGCCTTCGGGGGTGCCGGTCATGATGATGTCGCCAGGCTCGAGCGTTTCGTATTCGGACAGGTAGGCGATGCACTCCGAAACCGACCAGATCAGCTTGGCAATGTCCGACGACTGACGGGCGTCGCCATTGACGGTGACGCTGATGGCGCCTTCCGCCACATGGCCGCTGTCGGCCACGCGTGACAGCGCGCCGACGGGTGCCGACAGCGAGAAGGACTTGCCGAACTCCCAGGGGCGGCCCTTGTCGCGCGCGTCGAGTTGCAGGTCGCGGCGTGTCATGTCCAGGCCCACGCCGTAGCCGTAGACGTGGTCCAGCGCATCGGCCACAGCGATGTCGCGGCCGCCCTTGCCGAGTGCGACGACGAGTTCAATTTCGTGGTGGAAGTTCTTCGTCTTCGGCGGATAGGGAATGCTGACGGGTGACGACGCATCGACAGCCGCGTTGGCCGGTTTCATGAAGAAGAACGGCGGGTCGCGGTCAGGGTCTTTGCCCATCTCGCGCGCATGCGCGGCGTAGTTTCGGCCCACGCAAAAGATCCGGTTGACGGGAAAGCGCTCGCTGATGCCCGCTACGGCGAGCGTGGGGAGGGTGGCGGGTTGGATGGCGTAGTTCATGTGCTTGTGTTCTGTGGCAAGGGGGCAAGGGGGCAAGGGGGGAAAAATTGAAGGGTTTTCAGGCGCGGTGTTCACGCCAGAGGCCGAGGGCCTGCTGCACGGGTCGGTCTGAATAGCTGAAGAGCACGGTCTCGGGACCGGCGCGGAACTGGTGGCTGTGCCAGGACGGCACTACCAGCACGTCGTTTTCGTCGAGGCGAACGGTCTTGCCCTCGACGGTTGCTTCGGCGCTGCCGCTGAGGCACACGTACACCGTGCCATCGGTGCAGCGATAAGGTCGCGTCTCGAAACCTGCCGGAATCAACTGGGAGAACGCCGCCATGGTCGGCATCGGCGAGCGGCCGGTAGCGGGGTTGATGTAGCGCTGCTTGTGGCCGAAGTGCGCATCGGGCGTACCGGCGGCTATGGTTTTCAGCGAGGCCAGCGTGCGTTCCCAGGGATACACAAACACCTTGGTCGGCTCGGCCGGCTGCTGGTAGAAATCGACCGGGACCATGTTGGAGCCATAACGCGCCAGCGCATCGCCCTCCGGCCGGACGACGGCCTGGTAGTCGCTGTCGCTTTTTTCCGCAAATCCGGCATCGAGGAAACGCACGATGGGAATGTCCAGGCCGTCGAGCCAGACCACCGGCTGGTCGCCCAGGTTGCCATGGTCGTGCCAGGTCCAGGCCGGCGTGATGATGAAGTCACCTCGGCGCATCGTCGTGCGTTCGCCATCGACCGCGGTGTAGGCGCCCTCGCCGTCCAGCACCAGCCGCAACGCGGACTGCGTGTGACGGTGGGCCGGCGCCACTTCGCCCGGCATGATGAGTTGCAGGCCGGCATACAGCGACTGCGTGATGCAGGACTGGCCGCGCAACGCGGGGTTTTCCAGGATGAGCACGCGGCGCTCGGCCTCGGCCGCGCTGATCAGCGTGCCGGCTTCCATCACACGGTCGCGCACGTCGGCGTACTTCCACAGATGCGAGACCGCCGGCGACTTGGGCGAGTGCGGCACCAGCGCGCCCAGCACCTCCCAGAGCGGCGTCATGTTGTCGACGCCAATGCGGTCGTAATAGGCTTTGCGGCTCAGCTGGGATTCGAGGTCGGGATTTCTGGCGTTCATGGCGATTCCTGTTGAGTTTTCAAGTGCCGCTGGCGTAAAACGCATCGGCATAGATTTGTTCGGTGAGCACACCCATCTGGCGCACCAGCAAGGTGGTGGCCTCAACCATGGGCGGCGCGCCGCAGAGGTAGGCGCGAAAGCCCTCGAGGCTGGACCAGTCCTGGGCGATGGCTTCGGTGACCAGACCGGTGCGGCACCCGGGCGCCTGGCCGGACGTGACCACGACGTGAACATGCAGTTGCGGATGTTGGCGCTGAAGCTCTGCCAGCCATTCGCGGCCGTAGATGTCGCGTTCCGAGCGAACACCAAAATAGAGGTGGATGCTGTTGCGCATGCCTTCGGCGATCACGCCGCGGATGATGGACAGGATAGGCGCTAGGCCTGTGCCGCCGGCCACGCACAGCATCGGGCCCTCATGCTTGCGCCGCAGGTAGGCCGAGCCCAGCGGGCCGCTGACGCGCACCGCGTCGCCGACCTTCAGCGTGTTGGCGATGTAGCCGGTGACCCGGCCATCCGGGACCAGGCGCACATGAAACTCCAGCTCCTCCTCCGCACACAGGCCGGCCATCGAATAGGGCCGGATGTGGTCAGGCGTGAACTGAAGCTGCGCGTACTGGCCGGGTGAGAACCCGAGGGGTTTGGCGGGCTTCAGCCGGATCCGCTTGATGTCGTGGGTCTGGTCTTCTACCGCCACGACCGTGGCTTTGACGATTTTTGCCGTATGGACCACGACCTCGTCAGGTTCGGGGATTTCGACAATGCAGGATTCCGTCAAAAAGGTCTGGCACGCCAGCACATAACGGTCTTCAGCCGCGAGCGGGCGCTGCACTTCCCGGCCCGACTCGAGCACATGCCCCTCGACAACCTTGCAGCGGCAGGTACCGCAACGCCCGGCCATGCAGCTGTACGACACCGGCACGTCGTTCGTGCGCAGGGCGTCCAGCAAATTGACGCCGGCGACAACGCTCAGCGTACGCTGGAGGGGACGTACAAAAATTTCCATCAGTGGGGTCTTGTCTCGTGGAGAAATTGCTTGTTTGCAACAACGACGGAAGCCGTTGCTGCCATGGCGGTGATCTTCGGCGGCGCAGCATAATCAGTCAATACAATGACATCAATGCCTCATATCACTGAAATCAATAGTCACACCAAGACGTAGATCGGAGACGCAGATGGAACTCCAGGACATTGACCTCAACCTGCTGGTCATCTTCAACCAGTTGCTGACCGAAAGAAAGGTCTCGAAAGTCGCCGAGAACCTCGGCCTCGGGCAACCCGCTGTCAGCAACGCGCTGGCGCGCCTACGCAAGCTTTTTGGCGACGAACTTTTCCTGCGCACCTCCAGTGGCATGCAGCCCACGCCTTTCGCCGACCAGTTGGCCGAATCGATAGGCTACGCGCTGGGCATGATCCATGGCGCGGTCAATGCCAGGAATTCATTCGACCCCACCACCAGCAAGCGGACCTTCTCCATCGGGATGACCGACATCGGTGAAATCTATTTTTTGCCCCTTTTGATGGAAAGGCTCCAGAAGGTGGCGCCGGCCGTATCCATCAGCACAGTACGCAATACCAGCAGCAACCTGAAGGACGCCATGGAGGCAGGCCATGTCGATCTGGCCATCGGATTGCTGCCCCAGCTCAAGGCCGGCTTCTTCCAGCAGCGATTGTTCACCCAGCAATATGTCTGCATGTTCAGACGGGGACACCCGCTGGACAAGAAAAAAATCCTCCCGTCGGATTTCTTTGCGGCAGACCATGTCGCGATTGTTTCCGCAGGTACAGGCCACGGGATCGTCGATGAAATACTGGACAAAAATTCACCACAACGAAAGGTGAAATTGACCGTACCGCATTTTGTGGCGGTGGGTCACATTCTCCAGTCAACGGAACTTGTGGCCACCGTGCCGGAACGCCTCGCGGAACGGATGGCCATACCGTTCAACCTGAAGTACGTCGCACACCCCATCAAGCTTCCGCAGATTTCCATCAATCTGTTCTGGCATGCCAAGTACCACAAAGACCCCGCCAACCAGTGGCTGCGGAGCCTCATCTTCAACATGCATGCAGGCGGGTAGGCCGCTACCTCGCATTCCTGAAGGGAATCAGAGTACCGAAGATCGAACTGAAGAGCTCCTTCGCGTTCTTGTTGGCACGGCTGTGCCGGCTCACCGCAATGTCATTCATTGCGGCTTTGCGCGCCTTCTGCATCACCCTCATCGGCAGGGTACCCAGGTAGATGGTTTCATAGACCAGCGCGCCCTTGGTCGTACTCGCCTCGCAGTTGGCCGGACTCGTCGTACAAGTAGCAGGCCGCACCTGTCGGGGCCAGATTGGTCGGGCCGGTTTTGCGGGCCCTCTGGTCAGGGTCTGCTTGCAAAAGCGAACGACTGGTTCGAGCGGCTCAGTTGCGGCAGGTTTGACAGTGTGACGGCTATCGCACAGCAGGAAAATGTGACCGGCTCCTACGTGCCGCGGGTGGTTCAACTGGCGTTTCTGGCGCCTGACATCGTGCAGCGGATTCGTCGGGTCGACCATCCCCTGGAATTGAACGCAAATCGGCTGATTCGCATGGTGCCCTTGCCGCTTGCCTGGGATGAGCAGCGCGCCCTGCTGGGCATGGGGGACTGAGTCGAGCAGTGCTCGCCTGTACATGCTCTACGGGGCCGGCGCTTGAGGTAACTCGACATAGGGACTACGTAGCCAAGCGGGCGACAGGAGAAATTCAGGGAAACGCACCCTACACACTCAAGGTCGACTTGCGGAACATGCCCGAAGTATTCGCCCCTGTGCAAACTCTTCAGGAAATAGTCTTTGGAAAGCTATCCTTAACCGGCCGACCACTCAGTCTTGTGTCGAACCTTGGTGACGCTCTGCGGAATCTGAACGACTCGATTTCCAAGAGGAACGAACTGATTGAGCAGTTTAAGGCCGGAGATTTTCCGCCTGGTGCGGACTTTCCAGCAATGTACTTGGGGCTCCCATATGCCGGTGGACATGTAAATCAGCAGTACGGAGATATCCTCTTGGGGATCGCCTCCTACACCAACGACGCAATATTCTCAAGCCACCTTCTCTGCCAAGACCTCCGAAAGTACGGCCTGACGGTATCGGACAGATTCAAGAAGTCTCTTCGGGGTAAGGTCCCGGACATCACAGAGGTCGATTTCTCCGAAGCAACAGCAGCAGGGCTAATGCCGAAAGAGGAGGACTACAGTACTTGGTTCTCAGCCTTTGTTGAAAGGCCGAAGTCGAAGCGCCGGTGGTGGCAGCGTGGCGCCTAACCCCTCTGGAGCATGGAAGACATTGTGATGATGACGGGGATAAATGCCTAAGCGAGCAAGCTCTTAAGGGGCGCATACATGAGGCGCTTGTTCACATCGCCGACGAGCTCCTCCGGCGTGGGCTTGAAGCCCCGGTCCCCATACCATTTCACAAGCCCATCGGTTTCGGCATGCAGCATCATTCCCCAGACGGCAATGTCGGAATTGGCAGCCCGTCTAGCAGCGTCAGCCAGCAATAGTTCGCCAAGTCCCTTTTCCGCGCCATCGTCGCGCCCCATGAACCCAAGCAGGACCATGGGCATAATGGCGCGCAGCATGTCTTTCCGCATCTTGTTGCTCGCCCACGTGCGATCGATCTGCCCAGCAGCTAGGCAGTAATAGCCCAACACCCGCGCATTGTCAGCTGGGTCTTGGAGTACGAAGATATTGGCATATCGAGGACCAGCCAGCTTATGGCGATCCTCTTTAAGAAACCGAGTTACTCGCTCGCTGCGAGTGCAAGTGAAATCGTCGCAGCGGTGAAAGCCGTCCCTCAGGGGGACAGTTACTACTTCGTAGCCTTGATGAACTGGTCCAGACGCTGGTGCGCCTGCTTCATCAGCGCCGTCGGTTCCTCCGGTTTGCTCATGCATTGCGTGAAGTGCTCATATTGTTTTTCATTCAGCACGAAGTGAGACTGAATCTCCACTGGCTGCGCTTCAGCCGCCCGCTTAAAAACGGGTCTTTCCTTCTTATGGAAACCGATTGCTGCGCGCGTATCGGGTTTCAGAACGGCGACCATGGTTTATACCTCAATAAAATTTTCTATTTCGAGTCTTATACAAGACTCGCATGATGACACTACAGAGCATAAACCGTAACCGCAACGAAAGCATCCTCTAATTGTGGTAGGGCTTCTCCTACTAACGCATTTAGTGTCTTTTCTGCCAAATACTAGCTCCAAAGGCTGTATTCCTATACAGCTTGCTATCAATTCCTTAGCGTTAAGGCCCGTTCAGACTGAACCAGTACCAACTGGGGAGAGCCGCCTGGAGGCCACTGGCAGCCCAATTTTTCGGGGTATTCACTCCGAACTCGGAGGCTGCAGTCCGATTTTTTGTCTGTGGGTAATTTTGTGGGTAGGAAACAAAGATGCGCCGGGAGGCGCGTCTTTACTAGCTACTTGGCGGAGAGGGTGGGATTCGAACCCACGGTACCTTGCGGTACGCCTGATTTCGAGTCGGACAAAATACATATTTCATAACGTTGATTGATGTTGTTAGAATCCATATAAATCAACAACTTATGCTTGTTTTCTGTATGAAACCACAGTCCAAGTGTTGATGCATATTCCCCAAAATTCGGGGGTTTTGGCTACATGGTGGCTACATGGATTGCCCGTGTAGCCAAACAACAGGAGGTGGAACATGGCTCGACCAAAGAAAAACGAAGCGCCAGACCTGGCAGACCGGGTGAACCTGACTGCTGGAGCAATCGAGCGCCTGGCCTGCCCGGCAGGCAAGCAACAGGCATTCATGCGCGACAGTGAAGCACCTGGCCTGCGTGTGCGTGTAACTGCTGCCGGTGCCAAGTCCTACGTTTTTGAAGCCAAGCTAAACCGGCAAACCATCCGCCGCACCATTGGGGACGTTCGCGCCTGGAGCATTGAACAGGCCCGCACCGAGGCCCGCCGCCTTGCTGTGGTGCTGGACAGTGGGCAAGACCCACGGGAGATAGAGCGTCAGCAACAGGCAGACAAGGCCGCAGAGAAAGCCGCCGCCGCTGCCCATGCTGTGACGGTGGCCGAGGCGTGGGCCGTGTATCTTGAGGCCCGCCGCCCGCACTGGGGCGACCGTCATTACAGCGAACATCTTTTGCTGGTGAAGCCCGGCGGCGTGGCATCTAACCGCGCTGCCGGCGGCGTGACCGCGCCGGGAATACTGCACCCGCTGATGGCCCTGCCCCTGCGCGACCTGACAGCGCCAGCAATCGAAGCATGGGCCGCACGCGAGACACAGATCCGACCATCTGCCGCCCGCCTTGCCTGGCGATGCTTGAAGGCGTTTCTAAGCTGGTGCGCTGAACAGCCGGAATATGCGCCAGTCCTGCCAAGCGTGAACCCAGCCAAGACAAAGAAGGCCCGCGAGTCATTGGGTAAGTCTGGCGTAAAACACGATGCACTACTGAAAGAACAGCTGCCCGCATGGTTCGACGCCGTGCGACAGTTACATAACCCGGTAATGGCCGCCTACCTGCAAACCCTGCTGCTGACCGGCGCAAGGGCTGGTGAGGTTCTGGGCCTGCGCTGGGACGACATAAACACGAAATGGCGCGGGCTGACCATTCGAGACAAAGTGGAGGGAACCCGCGATATCCCATTGACGCCTTACGTGTGGCACTTGCTGGCCGCCCTGCCCTGTCGCAATGACTTTGTTTTTTCCAGCACTACGGCTGCCGGGGGGACGCTGGTAATACCGCGCAACCCGCACCACGACGCCTGCCAAGTCGCGGGCATTGATAGCCTAACAATTCACGGCCTGCGCCGGTCATTCAAGAGCCTGACAGAGTGGCTTGCGGTGCCCGCCGGTGTGGTGGCGCAAATCATGGGACACAAGCCAAGCGCGACCGCTGAAAAACATTACACCGTGCGACCGCTCGACCTGCTGCGCGTGCATCACGAAAAAATCGAGGCGTGGATTTTGGAGCAAGCCGGGGTGACGTTTGATGCCAAGACCGCGCCCGGTGCGCTGCGCATGGTGGCTGGCTGACCGCCTCAATATCAACAGGGCTCCACCTGGATGTCGTGTTGGCCAAGAACGCCAAACGGGTCAAAGTGATGCCGGTTGCGATTTAGCTGCCCCGAACCGGGCAGCGATTCAAGGCCGCGCCGATGACCTTGGTGAAATCGTCAACAACAAGAGGCAAACCGTCTTCTGTCGCGCTGTCGCACTATCGGCACAGCGCTACAGCCCCTTCCGCCAGATGCCCTGGTTGAAAGGAGGCCACAGCTTCGGGCTGGACCACTCGCCCTTGCACCGTAACGGGCTGGCCATCCCATCTTGAATGCCGGCACACTTGAGGCGACGATCGTGTCCATCGGAGCTGACAGCACAGGCATCCTCGTAAACGCCCTTGGCTCTGGCCAGGGTCTCGATTTTTTCTGTAGCGTACTGCATCCGGCGTGCCGCCTGCAGCAGGTCCTTTTCATTCATAGACATTGCTTTCGGTTGTGCCCACTGAATTTGGATGTCAGCCCGCCGGTGGTTCATGACCAGGTGCGTCCTCAGTTGTCTTGGCGTCATTGGGAGGGGCCTCGACACGAAAGGACGCCCTGACCCCCTCGCAGACCTGCGCCCAAATGCCCGGCCTTGCCAGGTACGGGATTTCTTTGGCCAACACGCCAGAGAGAACGCCGTTGTTCTGCTCAATCGACCGAATGACCCGATCAACCTGTTGGTCAGGCATTTCAATAACCTCCTTCACAGCATTCCTTGCCTGCAGGTGGTTTCGAAGGTATACGGCCTCGTCGCGCATTTCCTGATGTATGGTTTTTTCAAGAACATCGCCCATGTATTGCACATGGGGGGTGTAATCCATAAAGCGCCAAGCGTGCCTGGCGTCGTCAGTGGCGTCAAAGATGAAGTTCGAGAAAATTCCGTCTTCATACTCGATCGACGGGCCTTCGAGTCTGCTGGCGCCCGCGTAGATCTGCATCATGGGTTTTGAGAAGCTGTCGAGCACTTTATCGTAGGCTAGACGTTCCTGAGCATCCCTGGTGATGAGCCCCGACACTGGCACAATCAATGGTGCGGGAACAGCCCCATCTCTGCGCAGAATGTCGTTGATGAGGAATCGGTGGACCCGGCCATTGCCATCGGCCATGGGATGGACATACACAAAGCCAAAGGAAGCGACCGCCGCGCGCATCACAGGTGACTGCCCAGCAGTCTTGGCCAAGAACCTTCCAATGCCGTCCAGCATGCCTGTAACGTCTTCCGCCGGCGGGGCTACGTAGTGGATGACATCCTGGTAGCGAAGCGTTTGCCCGATAAAGACTGGTGACTTGCGGATACCTGGCTGACGTATGGAGGTTGCTTCACCCAAGATTGATCTCTGAAGCATCGCAAGGGACTCTTGATCCAGGGGTGGCTCGCCTTGGCCGGTGAAGTTGTGCAGAACGTCGGCAAAACGTTCGATGCGGTCCTTCTTATCGTCCTCGCCTTCGATCTGGAAGCTGGAGCGGCTCTCGCGCAATGTCAACCACACCGCGCTCTTGAGGAGCATCTCACGGCCAAACTCGATTTGCAAATCATCCAGCATCTTCTGGCAATTTACGCTCATGGCGGCTTTCGCTTGGGCGGTAAGCCTGACTGTGGGACAGAACTCACGGGTGCCGGGCATGTTGTCGCGCACCCGCCAGCGGCCGTTAGCTGAGCTCGCTTGCGCTACCACCAAGTCATCGGCGTTCATGGCGTCAACGTAATTTCCGCCAACCTTGATCCCCTCAAGATTGAGCTGTTTACCCGTCAGCCATTCATAGAGGAACCCCGCTCGCCTGGCATACTGGCTTGTGGGTTCACTTGCGATCCATTCGACAAATTCCGTCTCGGGTGTTTTGGCGAACAACCGCGAAAGCATCTCAAGGCTGATCGCCTCATGCTTGAGGTGAAAAGTCAGATGGCCACGCACAGTGGAATCTGGCCGCATCATTTCCTGATACGTTTCTGTGGTAACCCGGTTTGCCGTTACAGTATGACGACGCGCGCCGATCTGGCTGTGCACGCCCAGCGCATTTACCAGCCGCAGACCAAACTGCTCACATAGCCATTGGCCGCCGATGGCGCTGGTTTTTTTGAAATTCATGGCTCATTCTGCATTAAATGGCTTTTGGGTGCATGGAAATCATTAAAAACAAGTCATTTTGCATAAAAACACATCAGCTGACGCCAGCCATCAATCCGGTCCAACTCATTTTCCCACTCGAGTCTTGACAAAGCGGTGTGAAGAGTCGCGCTTGTCGGAGACCTGCACAGCGGCAATCTTTCCGGCCACGACATAGTTGAGGACGCTCTGCTCGATGCGCATCTTTCGCATGGTCGCCTGGTAATACATCGGATCCAGACCGAGCAAAACCTTGGTGCTGACGTTGCCCAAAAAGTCTTCACTGAAATGCGATGGAGCCTGACTCGCGCAGATGAGCGCAAGCTCCGGGCCCAAGTCGCGGGCATTGATAGCCTAACAATTCACGGCCTGCGCCGGTCATTCAAGAGCCTGACAGAGTGGCTTGCGGTGCCCGCCGGTGTGGTGGCGCAAATCATGGGACACAAGCCAAGCGCGACCGCTGAAAAACATTACACCGTGCGACCGCTCGACCTGCTGCGCGTGCATCACGAAAAAATCGAGGCGTGGATTTTGGAGCAAGCCGGGGTGACGTTTGATGCCAAGGCCGCGCCCGGTGCGCTGCGCATGGTGGCTGGCTGACCGCCTCAATATCAACAGGGCTCCACTTCCACTTGCAGAAATAGCCACTAATGTGTATAATACACACGAATGACCAGTGCCGACTTGATACGTGAAATGCAGCGGGCCGGATGGCGACTTGACCGGGTGAACGGTTCACATCACATCTACAAACACCCGGACCGCCCCGGCCATGTTGTCGTGCCACACCCCAAAAAGGATTTGGGGCTGGGGCTGGTCAAAGCCATCCGGCGGCAGGCCGGTATCTGAAAGGACTCCACCATGCGCTACCCCATCACTATTGAACCTGGAAACGACACGACCGCTTGGGGCGTAGTGGTTCCAGACCTGCCCGGCTGCTTTTCCGCAGGCGACACGCTGGAAGAGGCCATGATTCAGGCAGAAGAAGCCGTGACAGCCTGGATTGAAGTTGCGCTCGATGACGGGCAAGACATCCCCGTGCCATCCCATATTGAAGCGCTGCGCGCTGCCCATCCTGAGTTTGACGGTTGGTTGTGGGCCTTGGTGAAAGTGGACCCGGCCATGCTGGATGACGCCTTGGAGCGGGTGAATATCAGTCTGCCGCGCCGCGTATTGCGCCGCCTGGATGCCCGCGCCCGAACGGCTGGCGAAACACGCTCAGGCTTCATTGCCCGGATGGCTGTCGAAGGACGCGAGCCTGCACGCGCCTGAGCTGAAGGAATTGCAATCACCGACAAACAGCGATTCGCCAGCGTGTGGGACGCCATCGAGGACACCCCCCAGAACGCCGCCAGCATGCGCGCGCTCGGGCTTGATGATGCGCTTGGCCGAGGTCATCCGCCAGCAAGGCATGACGCAAGCCGAAGCCGCCGCCCCGTTTGGCGTGACCCAGCCGCGCATATCCGACCTGATGCGGGGCAAGGTCAACCAGTTTTCGCTCGACACCTTGATTGACATGGCCGCCACTGCTGGCATGGTGCCGACCGTCAAGGTTTCCAAACCCAAGACTGCCCCCGTCAAGCGCCCCACACACCGGGCCACCGCGCACGCCTGAAATACCGCGAAGCCTTGGTGGTGCGGTTTACCCAGGGCAAAAAAGACGGGCCGGTAGGTGCGCAAACACCGCCCAGCCCCTGACCATCAAAGCACTGAGGAAGTGCAATTGCAGGGGCCCGTGGTTATTGTCTCAAAGGTTCTATTGAAATCAAGGTTCTAGACAATAACTGCGAGCTCTCTATATCGGCGCACGCCACATTTCATGTCATTTCCCTACCCACGCGCCAGATATGGGTACATTCATCTTCCTTGGGTTGACGTAAAAAGTGGTATATATTTCGTATATACAGAGTGAGGTGCCATGATGACAGTTGCAAGCGAAAACCTGCTGCTGAAATTCCGGTCCAAGGACACGCAATTTGGTGTGACTCGCGCAACGGTTAAGGCGCTGGCCAAAGAGTTGGACGTGAACGAAACACAGGTCATTCACATGGCGTTGTCAAAGTTTGCAACTGATGTTTTGCCCGCCTATGAACCTGATGATGGTCCGTTGACCGCAAAACAAGTCCGAGCATTGCGCAAGGATGCGACCAAACACTTGCCGAAGGGCAAGGTGGTCTCAAGAGAGGCCTTGTTTGCATGAGCCAGAACTGGAAACTCCCCGCACCCGGCGACATCGTTTGGTGTTTGTTTCCAGAAGTTCCAGATATTGAACCAGGCCCCAAACCCCGGCCAGCACTTGTCATGAGTGTTGAACGTCGGGTTGATGGTGATCTAGTCAGTGTGGTGTATGGGACATCCCAGAAGCTGACGCGACTAAAAACTGGTGAGGTAGCAATCACCCAAGCCAAACACCCAGCAGCCTATTCGCTCGCTGGATTGGCTTACGACACGAAGTTTGACTTTAAGGTGATTGTGGATCTGCCGTGGTCTGAGCGGTACTTCAAGGTGCCGGTTAGGAATCCACATGGAAACACGCCCAAGGTGGGGACTTTGCATGCGACTGTTCTTCACGCACTTGAAGTAGCTTATCGCGCAGCGGCGTCGCGATAATTTTAAAACCCCCAGGCCATCTTTCCCTCGCCGGAATGATGGCCTTTTTCTTGGCCCATTTCCTGCGTGGGCCGGTTTATCCAAGTTTTGCCGGCGACCTCAGGCCCGCGTCATGGTTGTAGGGATTTGATAATAACTTCGGACTTTTTGTGACACCAGATCGCGCCAAGTGACACTAACTTTGGATCCCTACAGCAATCAATGGCTACTGAGCTTCCCAACCCCGCGCGCGGGCAAGGCGCTCCCAAAGAAACAAAGGGTTAGGCTGCATGTATACGTCATGCTAATGCGACTTAGTATGACGCTTGTTTTAACTATGTCAAATATATTTGACATTTAAATCAATATTATATTTATCTCAAGAACACCTAACGCCTTAGACATTTTGTCCGTCTAGCCCTAAAATCAGGGCATGCCGATCCTTCACGAGCTTGCCGCCAATGTGAAAAAGAAGAGATCCGAGATGGGTCTGAGCCAGGAGCGCCTGGCCGAACTCGCCGGGCTCTCGCGCGCCACCATCAACGCCCTGGAGGCCGGCCGGCTGGGCAACCTGAGCCTGAGCCGCGCCGAACGCCTGGCCAACACGCTGGGCTACGGCCTGGGCGTCACAGGGACCCGTTCAAGCAAGGAGGACGCCGGCGCCAGCGCCCTGGAGACCGCGTCCATGTCCAGCAGCATCAGCTACGGCACTCCGATTCCCCCCGAGGTGCTACGCCACAGCTTGTTGACCGGCGCCATCCCGCCCAAACACATCGCGCAGCTGCGGGCACTGCTCGATGAGTCGCCGCTGACCGTCCTCTCGGGCGTCGCCGCGCAGATTGAGCGCGAAGACGGCGTGCGCAGCCGGTCCACCTGGCAGCGCATGCGACAGCTGGCCGTGGCGCTTGCCTGTTCACGCCCGATCTGGACATGAAACCGGCGCAGTTCGAGCGCGCCGGCATCTGGCGTGAGCTTTTCGCGGCCGCCCTCACCCTGACGGATCACCTGGCCACCGTCGTTCGCAACCCGACATGGAGCTTCGGCGGGGGCACCGTCCTCATGCTGCGCATCAATCACCGGCACAGCAAGGATGTGGACCTGTTCGTGCCGGACCCTCAGTACCTGGGGTACTTTTCTCCGCGCCTGACGGACGCAGCCGAGGCCTTGACGACCCGGTATGAGGAGGCGGCCGAGTACCTGCGCCTGGTGCTTCCCATCGGGGAAATCGACATTGTGGTCGGCACAACCTTGACGGAGCACCCATGGACCCTCACCGTGTTTGAGGGGCGCACGATCTGCGTCGAGTCGTGTGCGGAAATCATCGCCAAAAAGATGTGGCACCGCGGCGACAAGGCGAAGGCGCGGGATCTGTTCGACCTGTGCGCGGTCGCTGATCTGGAGCCCGAGGCCATTGAAGCGGCCCGGCCGTTTTTTGCGCGCCACGCGGAGGCTTTTTTATCCAGATTGACAGAGTACCGGGACTTCAGCGAAGGAGAATTCGAAGCGATTGACCGCATTGATTACTCCCGCCCGTTCAGGGAGTGCATGGAGCTCGCCGAACACATCCTGCTGGGAACAATCGATCCGGCTGCTCCCAAAGTCGTGGCGACGCAACCGAAGTTGTAGCTATTAATTCAGCGAAGTTGTAAACAACCGGCCATTGCTCCGGACACATCCGCTGAAGTGAAATTGTCACGACTCTAGAAGTGAAATTGTCACGCCCTACCGTCGCTGATGAAATGTTTATTGAGCCGGCATCAACGAACTTGAATCAAGCCGCATAGCGAACCGGACCATGTTCGAAGTACTTTCGAATCCGATCAGGCTGGCGCTGCACGCTGCGCAGGTGGCGGGCAGTGGCCTTGACCAGTTGCAGCTTGGTGCGCGCCGGTGCCAGCGTGGTCACTGCTTGCTTGATGTCTGCGTTGGCCATTTCGTCGGGGTTGAGCTCTGGGCTGTAGCTGGGCAGGTAGAACACCTCGATCGCATCGGCGTGTTCGGCCAGCCACGCCTTGACCGGCTTGGCGTGGTGCACCCGCAGGTTGTCCAGAATCAGGAACAGCTTCTTGCTCGCACCCTTGATCAACCGGCGCAGGAAGTCGATCAGGATGTTGGTGTTGAGCGCGCCGTCGAAGATGCGCCAGCGCATCTGGCCCTTGTTTGTGACGGTGGAGATCACGGACAGGCCGTGGCGCTTGTTGTTAACCCGGATCACGGGCGTCTGGCCCTTGGGGGCGAAGCCGCGACCACGCACGTCGTCGCTGCGCAGGCCGCTCTCGTCACCCCAGTGAATCTCGGCACCCTCAGGCTTGGCTCGGGCAGCAATGACGGGGTAGTCCTCGTCGAGCCACTTCTTGACCGCAGCGGGCGATTGCTCGTAAGCCTTCTTCATCGGCTTTTGCGGCGTGAAGCCCCAGCGGGTTCTGTCGCATTGGCGGTCAAGCCGACCATACGACTATGCTGAGCGTTTTGACTGAAAAGGCTTGAACGCGATGCTGGCGACCAAAGGGATGCGATTTCCAATTGACGTGATTCTGGTGTGCATTCGCTGGTATGCCGCGTATCCGTTGAGCTATCGCCACCTCGAGGAAATGATGCGCGAACGAGGTGTGTTTGTCGACCATTCCTCGATCAACCGCTGGGCGATCCGGTTTCTGCCCTTGCTTGAAAAAGTCCTTCGCAAGCACAAGCGCCCGGTGGGCGTCAGCTGGCGGATGGACGAGACCTATATCAAGGTCAAAGGTGTCTGGAAGTACCTGTACCGTGCGGTGGACAAGGAAGGCAAAACGGTCGACTTCCTGCTGACGGCCAAGCGCGACAAGGCCGCAGCCCTGCGGTTCTTTGACAAGGCCATGAAAGCCAGCGGTGTGCCCGAAAAGGTCACGATGGACAAGAGCGGCGCCAACAAGGCCGCCATGGATGAAATCAATGGCCGAGGCGAAACGCCAATCATCGTGCGGCAAGTGAAGTACCTCAACAACATCGTGGAGCAGGACCATCGGGCCATCAAACGCGTCACCAGGCCGATGCTCAACTTCAAGTCATTTCGGGCCGCCAGAAATGTCCTGACCGGCATCGAACTCATGCACATGATCCGCAAAGGTCAGCTACTGCTGGAAAGCGGTATTGGGCTTTCTTTTCCCGACCAGTTTTATGCGTTGGCCGGAAAAATCCGTCCCGCTTGAGAAACTGGCACTCGTCCCTGCCAAAATTACGTTCATCGGTGGTCAATGCGACACAACCCGGCCAAGCACTCAACCCGCCAGATCAGCGAGGTACTGGAACGCATCGACCTGCTCTACGCGTTGGACGTTCATAAACATCTGGCAGACATTCCCGATCTCATCTTGCGTCGGTATGCGCGTCGAT
>Ga0255338_1000457_pt1 | contig 133683 bp, 118 predicted proteins | sample MeOH1_35cm_T4_19_FD_203715 | JGI IMG/M metagenome (GOLD analysis project Ga0255338, IMG submission 203715) | Sandy soil microbial communities from University of British Columbia, Vancouver, Canada - MeOH1_35cm_T4_195 | ecosystem: Engineered > Artificial ecosystem > Sand microcosm >... | reverse complement strand
CTGGCCCTGCTGCGGTTGTCCCCACTGCTGGCCGGGCTGCTGTCCCCACTGCTGGCCTTGCGGCTGACCGGGTTGCTGCTGTCCCCACTGGCCCTGTTGTGGCTGGCCCTGCTGCGGCTGCCCCCACTGCGGCTGGCCCTGCTGGGGCTGGCCTGGGCCCTGCTGAGCCCACGACTGCCCGGGAGCCTGGCCCTGCTGCGGTGTGCCGAACGCCTGCGTCGGTGCCGGCCCCTGCTCGGCTCCGGAGGACGGCGGGGGCGACGGCGCCCACTGCTTGGTCGAATCGTCGGAATCCTGCGGGTCGTGCGGACCGCTCATTGTCGCCTCCACCTGCCTTCGCTGTGTCCAATTACCGTAGTCGTAGCACCCCACCCATCACGAGGAAGCCGTGTGGCAGCGCGCGTATCAAACCACACGCGGTGTCTTCACGCCGCATCGACCGCGACGACACCGCGCCGGATCGCGCCGATCGCGCGGGCGGCCGTCTTGGCGAGCTGCGGGTCGACGGCGCCGGTGCGGATCTGATCGAGCAGATCGATGACCTGCCGGCACCAGCGCACGAAATCGCCCGCCGACAGGTCACGTCCGGCGGTGCCGGCGGCGAGCAGAGCCTCGGTCAACGACTGGGTGCTCACCCACGTGTAGATGGCGTCGACGAATCCGGGATCCGGTTCCCGGGTCGGGGGCAGCTTGAAGCGGACCTCGTCGGCGCGCAGCTGTCCGCACAGACGGACGGTGTCGGCGAGCGCGCGACGCAGCGGCCTGGTCGGCCCGTACTCGGTGGCGCCCTCCTCGGCGCGGGCTTCGTACACCACGGCCGAGACGACCGCGGCGAGCTCGGCGGGCGAGAGCCCGGCCCACACCCCGTGGCGCAGGCATTCGGCGACCAGCAGGTCGCTCTCGCTGTAGATGCGGGCGAGCCGCTCCCCCGCCTCGGTGGTCGACGGATCGTCGCCGGCGGTGAGGTAGCCCCGCTCGGTCAGCAACGCGACGATCCGCTCGAAGGTGCGTGCGAGGGAATTGGTGGTGGCCGCGGATTGGCGGCGCATCTGGGCCACCTCCCGGCCCAGCCGGTTGTAGCGTTCCCCGAGCCGGGCGAGACGGTCGAGATCGGGATGCTGGTGGGCCGGATGCCGGCGCAGCCGCCGCCGCAGCGTGTCGATTTCGCGGCTGTCGCCGTGCTTGGCGCGCTTGGGTCGGCGCGGCGCGGAAATCCCGGTGCTGCGCAGCGCCGATGCGAGGTCCCGGCGGGCCCGGGCGGTGCGGGCGTCGGCGTGCCGGGGCAGCCGGAGCTTCCCCAAGGCGGTCGCCGGGGCCGGGAAGTCCGCGGCCGACACCCGGCCGGACCAGGCGTCCGCGGTGACCACGAGCGGCCGGGGATCGGTGACATCGGTGTCGGTCTCGAGGACGACGGCCAGGCCGGTGCGTCGGCCGCCGGGGATGGCGACGATGTCGCCGCGGCGCAGCGCGAGCAGCGACGCGACCGCCGCCTGCCGGCGGTCCTGCCGCGCCTGGCGTTCGCGGGCACGTTCGAGCTGGGTCAGTTCCTCGCGCAGCTGCAGGTAGTCGAGGATCTCGCCGTCCTCGCCGCCGAGCTGGTCGCGCAGCTTGGCGAGGGTCTTCTCGTTGCGCTCGATGCCACGGGTCAGGCCGACGACCGACTTGTCCGCCTGGAACTGCGCGAAGGACCGTTCCAGCAGTGCCCGCGAGTGTTCGGCGCCGACCGCGTCGATCAGGTTGACCGCCATGTTGTACGACGGGCGGAACGAGCTGCGCAGCGGGAACGTGCGGGTGGAGGCGAGCCCGGCGACGTCGGCGGGCTCGAGACCCGGCTGCCACAGCACCACCGCGTGGCCCTCGACGTCGATGCCGCGCCGTCCGGCCCGCCCGGTGAGCTGGGTGTACTCGCCCGGGGTGAGTTCGGCGTGGGTTTCGCCGTTGTACTTGACCAGCTTCTCGAGCACCACGGTGCGGGCCGGCATGTTGATGCCCAGGGCGAGGGTTTCGGTGGCGAACACCGCGCGCACCAGGCCGCGGACGAACAGATCCTCGACGGTGTGCCGGAACGCCGGGAGCATGCCGGCATGGTGGGCGGCGATGCCGCGTTCGAGGGCGGCGCGCCACTCCCGGAAGCCGAGCACCTCGAGGTCGGCGCGCGGCAGGTCGCCGGTGTGCTCGTCGACGACCGCCCGGATCTGCGCGATCTCGGCCTCGGAGGTCAGGTGCAGCCCGGCGCGCAGGCACTGACCGACGGCGGCGTCGCAGCCGGCGCGGCTGAAGACGAACGTGATCGCCGGCAACAACCCTTCCCGGTCGAGGCGGGCGACGACCTCCGGGCGCGGCAGCGGCCGGAACCCGATGCGCCCGCGGGGCCCGCCCCACCGGCCGGCCGAGTCGAGGGCGGCGCGGCGGCGCACCTGCTCGACGAGTTCCCGGTTGACCACGACCCCGCGGCGACCGGTGCCGTCCGCCGCGTCCGGGTGTGCGGCGGATTCGAACAGGTCGAAGATGCGGGGACCGACCATGACGTGCTGGTGCAGCGGAATGGGCCGCACCTCGTCGACGACGACGGCGGTGTCCCCGCGCACGGTCTCCATCCAGTCACCGAACTCCTCGGCGTTGGAGACGGTCGCGGACAGGCTGACCAGGCGCACGTCCTCGGGCAGGTGCAGGATGACCTCCTCCCACACCGCGCCGCGGAACCGGTCGGCGAGGAAGTGCACCTCGTCCATCACCACGTGGGTCAGCCCGATCAGGGTGGTCGAGGACGCGTAGAGCATGTTGCGCAGCACCTCGGTGGTCATCACCACCACCGGGGCGTCCGGGTTGACGGACTGATCACCGGTGAGCAGCCCGACCGCGGCCTTGCCGTAGCGGGCGACCAGATCGGCATACTTCTGGTTGCTCAGTGCCTTGATGGGGGTGGTGTAGAAGCACTTGCTGCCGGCACGCAGCGCCAGATGCACGGCGAACTCCCCGACCACGGTCTTGCCGGCGCCGGTGGGGGCGCACACGAGCACGCCGTGCCCGCCCTCGAGGGCGCGGCAGGCCTGCACCTGGAACGGGTCGAGCGGGAAGGGCAGCCCGGCGGTGAACTCGGCGAGCCGGGACGCCGGCGGGGGCGTGGTGGATCCGGTGTCGGGGGAATCGGTCACAGGCGACTAGAGGGTGTCGGAGTAGTCGGCGGACGCGGGCCCGGGCGGCGGCGTGGAGGTGGGCGCCGGCACCGGGGCCGGCGGGGTGATCGGCGAGCTCTCGTCGTCGTCGAGGTCACCCCAGCCCTGTTCCCGGTCGCGGCGGGCACGGCGCTTGTCGTTGAGGCGGGCGATCTGGATGGCCAGCTCGAGCAGCACGGTCAGGGCCGCGGCCAGCGCCAGCATCGAGAACGGGTCCTGCCCCGGGGTGGCGACGGCCGCGAAGACGAACATCGCCATGATCAGCCCCCGCCGCCACGCCTTGAGCTTGGCGTAGCTGAGGATCCCGACGGCGTTGAGGGCGACGATGACGAGGGGGATCTCGAAGGACACCCCGAAGATCACGAGCAGGTTGATGATGAACCCGAAGTACTCCGAGCCCGACAGCGCGGTGACCTGCACGTCGTTGCCGACGGTGAGCAGGAACGACAACGCGTGCGAGACCACCAGGTAGGCCAGGACGGCGCCCGCGACGAACAGTGCCGCGCCGGAGACGACGAACCCGATCGCGTAGCGGCGTTCCTTCGCATACAGCCCGGGGGTGATGAACGCCCACAGCTCGTACAGCCAGATCGGGCAGGCGAGCACGATGCCCGCGGTCAGCGCCACCTTCAGCCGCAGCATGAACTGCTCGAACGGCCCGGTGGCGAGCAGCCGGCAGCTGTCGTCGGGGCTGATGTCGGCGCGCGCGGACGCCGGCAGATCACAGTAGGGGCCCCGCAGGATCTCGCCGAGGCTCGGCAGCCCGAACAGGCTGGTGCTGTACCAGACGAACCCGACGATCGTGGTGAGGACCACCGCGGCGAGGGCGATGAGCAGACGGGTGCGCAGTTCGTAGAGGTGCTCGACCAGCGACATGGTGCCGTCGGGATTGGTCTTGCGTCGGCTTCGACGCGGATCGAACGGGATGCGCACGGTGCGGTTCTCAGCTCCTGTCACGGCCGCCGGGATCAGCGGAGGACCGGGACATCCGCGCGGATGTCCCGGTCAGGGTAGTACGGTCAGGCCGAACGCGATTCGGGCTGCGACGTCTGCGTCTGCGGCTCCACGGGGGCCTGGGGCGGCTGGGCCGGCGGCAACGGGCTCGGAGCCGGCTGCTGCGCGGGGCGCGCATCGTCGTTCTGCATCTCCTTGACCTCGCTCTTGAAGATGCGCAGCGACCGGCCGAGACCGCGGGCCGCATCGGGCAGCTTCTTCGAACCGAACAGGATGATCACGACGATCGCGACGATGGCCCAGTGCCAGGGGCTCATTGCACCCATTATCAACCTCCACTGATCTGCTGGCGTCGATGCTACCGGACCGCCCCTGCCGCGGCGCGCCGCACAGGGGCGTTCACAGGGAGTTCGCAGCGGCTTCACACACCGTTCCCGGCGAGCGCGTCGTACGCCGTCAGCGCCGCCTGCGCCCGGTCCCGCACCGCCGCGACCAGCTCCGGCGGGCCGAGCACCCGCACCCCCGCGCCGAGGCCGACGGCCAGGCGCGCCATCCAGTCCAGCGACGCGTAGTGCATCACCGCGTCGACGACGCCGTCCTCGTGGGCCTGCACATCGGTGAGCGGATAGTAGTCGAGCAGCCACCCGTAGCCGGACTCGATGCGCAACCGTGCCGCCGGCAGCGCCGGGTCCCCCGCGAACAGGTCGAGGTGGTCGTCCTCGTCCAGCGCCCGCTCGGGCGGATCCGCCGGTTCGTCGAGTTCGGTGGCGGCGTCGATGCGGTCGAACCGGAACAGCCGCACCCCGTCGGCGGCGCGGCACCAGGCCTGCAGGTAGGTCTGCTCCCCGACCAGCACGATCCGGATCGGATCGACGTCGCGTTCGGACACCGCGTCGCGGGAGGCCGAATAGTAGGTCAGGTGCAGCGCCCGGCCGTGCTGCACGGCCGACCGCACCGTCGCCGCCACCGGATCCTCGGCGACCGGAGGTGGGGGGGCCGGGGGGCGGGCGGTGGCCGCGGCCGTGCCGGCCGCCGCCTCGATCTTCGCGATCGCCCCGAGCGCCGCGGTGGGGTCGACCACACCGGGCATCTCCACCAGCGACCGCAACGCCACCAGCAGCGCCGTGGCCTCGGTGGACGTCAGCCGCAGCGGCCGGTCGATCCCGGCGGTGAAGGTGACCACGATGCTGTCCTCGGAGAACGACAGATCGATCAGGTCGCCGGGACCGTAGCCGGGCAGCCCGCACACCCACAGCTGATTCAGGTCGTCCATGATCTGCTTCGGGGTGACCCCGAGATCGCGCGCGGCCTCGGCGGCGCTGATCCCCGGATGGGCCAGGAAGTAGGGCACCAGGTTCAGCAGCCGGGTCAGCCGACCGGACAGACGTGTGCTCATCGGTGCTCCCCCCGCTCGGCGGCCACGCCGCTGTTCGTGCCGGCGCCGGCCGCGACCGTCGGGGTGGCCAGCACCCGGGCCAGGGTGCGGCGCACCTCCTCGCGCAACTCCGGCGGGTCGAGCACCAGCGCGTCGGCGCCCTGCCCGGCGATCACCCGCCCGATCCACTCCCACGACCGCACCGGCACGTCCAGGACCGTGCCGGGCCGGGCGCCCACCACGCGGCGCTCGTGCTCGGTGCCGAGCCGGCGCAGTTCGAATGCGCGCCCGTCCGCGACCCACACCCGGGCATGACCGGTCACGTCGCCGGTGGCGGTGGCGGCGCGGGCGTGCGCCCGCAGGTCCACCCCCTCGGGGATCCGCACGGCGCCGGCAGGACCGAACTCGGTGATGTCGTCGTCGATCCGGGAGAGCCGGAAGGTGCGCGGCGCCCCCCGGTCCCGGTCGAACCCCACCAGATACCAGCGACCGTGCACCGTGACCACCCCCCACGGCTCGACGGTGCGCTCGGTCCACGGGTCGGTCGGGGAACTGCGGTGCCGGAACCGCACCGCGCGGCGCGCGTCGACGGCGGCGAGCAACCGCCCCAGCACCGGCTCGGAACCGCGACTGCGGGTGGGCATCGCGGTGATCGCGCCCGCCGGATCGGCATCGACCTGCACCCCGGCGGCGCGCAGCTTGAGCAGCGCGCCCTGCGCCGCGGAGGTGAGCTCCGGCGACTCCCACAGCGCCGCCGCCACCGCGACCGCCGCGGCCTCGGCGCTGGTCAGTTCGATCTCGGGCAGTTCGTAGGCGTCGCGGTTGATGCGGTAGCCCTCGACGGTGGAGAACCGGGACGGCATGCCGGTCTCGAGGGGGATCCCCAGATCGCGCAGCTCGTTCTTGTCGCGTTCGAACATGCGGCTGAACGCCTCGTCGCTGCCCGAGTCGTCGTATCCGGCGACGGAGGCGCGGATCTTCTCGGCGGTGAGGAACTGGCGGGTGGACAACAGGCAGATGACCAGGTTCACCAGCCGCTCGACTTTGGAATTCGCCACGCGGTGCAGCCTAATCCCCCGCCCGCCGGTCGACCCGGTTACCGGACGCAGGCCCCTCTGCCGGCGACCCCGGGGCGCCCCTACATCGAGGCGATGAGCCGTTCGACGCGTTCGTCGACCGAGCGGAACGGGTCCTTGCACAGGACCGTGCGCTGCGCCTGATCGTTGAGCTTGAGGTGCACCCAGTCCACGGTGAAGTCGCGGCCCGCGTCCTGCGCGGCGGCGATGAAGTCGCCGCGCAGCTTCGCCCGGGTGGTCTGCGGCGGGGTGTGCACGGCCGCGTCGACGGACTCGTCGTCGGTCAGCCGCGTGGCCAGGCCCTTGCGCTGAAGCAGGTCGAACACCCCGCGCCCGCGTTTGATGTCGTGGTACGCCAGGTCCAGCTGGGCGATCTTCGGGTCGGACAGCTCCAGGTCGTAGCGGTCCTGGTAGCGCTGGAACAGCTTGCGCTTGATCACCCAGTCGACCTCGGTTTCGACCTTCGCGAAGTCCTGCGACTCGACCGCGTCGAGCACCCGGCCCCACAGATCCACCACCTGCTCGACGTGCGGATCGGGTTCGCGGGTGCGCAGGTACTCCACCGCCCGGCCGTGATACTCGCGCTGGATGTCGAGGGCGCTGGCCTGCCGGCCACCGGCCAGGCGCACCGGCCTGCGCCCGGTCAGGTCGTGGCTGACCTCCCGGATGGCCCGGATCGGATTGTCGAGCGCGAAGTCGCGGAACGCCACCCCGGCCTCGATCATCTCGAGCACCAGCGACGCGGAGCCGACCTTGAGCATCGTGGTGGTCTCGGACATGTTCGAGTCCCCGACGATCACGTGCAACCGCCGGTACTTCTCGGCGTCGGCGTGCGGCTCGTCGCGGGTGTTGATGATCGGCCGGGACCGGGTGGTCGCCGACGACACGCCCTCCCAGATGTGCTCGGCGCGCTGCGACAGGCAGAACGTGGCCGCCTTGGGGGTCTGCAGCACCTTCCCGGCGCCGCAGATCAACTGCCGCGTCACCAGGAACGGCAGCAGCACGTCCGAGATGCGGGAGAACTCCCCCGCCCGCACCACGAGGTAGTTCTCGTGGCAGCCGTAGGAGTTGCCGGCCGAGTCGGTGTTGTTCTTGAACAGGTAGATGTCCCCGCCGATGCCCTCCTCGGCGAGGCGCTGCTCGGCGTCGATCAGCAGTTCCTCGAGCACCCGCTCGCCGGCGTGATCGTGCTCGACGAGCTGGAGAAGGTCGTCGCATTCGGCCGTGGCGTACTCCGGGTGCGACCCGACGTCCAGGTACAGGCGCGCCCCGTTGCGGAGGAACACGTTCGAGCTGCGCCCCCAGGACACCACCCGGCGGAACAGATACCGGGCGACCTCGTCCGGGCTCAGCCGCCGGTGCCCGTGGAAGGTGCACGTGACGCCGAACTCCGTCTCGATGCCCATGATTCGTCGCTGCACACTTCGACAGTACCGCGCGGAATCACCGAGCATGAGCCGCAACGGGATTACCGTCGAACCCGTGATGTTCGCCCCCGCACCGTTGACACGCCTGGACCGGTCCCTGTTCGCGGGCAGCGCCGCCCTGCGGCCCTCCCCCGCCGACCCCGTGCTGCGCGGCCTGAGCCGCGCCGCCGACCACGGTCGGCTGTGGCTGGGCTGCGCCGCGGCGTGCGCCGCGATGGGCGGACGGCCCCGGCGCGGCGCCGTCCGCGGCCTGCTGGCCCTGGGCGGGGCCAGCGCCCTGGCCAACGGGGTGCTCAAGCCGCTGCTGCCGCGCCGCCGCCCCCCGGCCCGGCAGGACGGGCCGCTGCGCCGCTCGCTGCCGACGCCACGCTCGTCGTCGTTCCCGTCCGGGCATTCGGCGTCGGCGGCGGCCTTCGCCACCGGGATGGCCCTCGAATCCCCGCTGGCGGGGGCCGTGCTCGCGCCGGTGGCCGCGGCGGTCGCCTACTCCCGGGTGCACACCGGGGTGCACTGGCCGGCCGACGTGGTCACCGGCGTCGCCCTCGGCACGGCGGTGGCCCTGGCCACACGGCGCTGGTGGGCGGTCCGCACCGAGGAGCCCGCCCGGCTGGGCCCACCCGCCCCGGCCCCCGCCCTGCCGCAGGGCCGGGACCTGCTGGTGCTGGTCAACCCCGACGCGGGCCGGGACGACGGCGCGGACGCGATCGCCGCGGCGCTGCCCCGGGCACGGGTGATCGTCCTCGACCCGGACCAGGAGTTCACCGCCCAACTCGACCGGTACGTCGCCGAGCACGCCCCGGCGGCGCTCGGCGTACACGGCGGGGACGGCACCGTGCGGGCCGCGGCCGGCGCGGCCGTGGCGCACGGCCTGCCGCTGGCGGTGTTCCCGGGCGGCACCCTGAACCATTTCGCGCGCGACGCCGGGCTGCTCGACCTGGAGCAGACCGTGTGCGCGGTCGAGCGCGGGCAGGCCCAGCGCGTGGATCTCGGCCGGGTACAGGTCGACAGGTCCGGGCCGGAGGGTGGCCCGGTGTTCGTCAACACCGCCAGCGTGGGCGGCTATCCGGACTCGGTGCGGCTGCGCGAACGCTGGGAGCCGCGGATCGGCAAGTGGCCGGCCGCCGCGGCGGCGTTGGCCGCGGTCCTCGCGACCGCGAGCCCGCTGCGGGTGTCGCTGGACGGGGTGCCCACCGCGGTGTGGTTGCTGTTCGTCGGCAACGGACGGTACGCACCGGACGATCGGGTGCCGATGTCACGGCCCCGCCTCGACACCGGGACCCTGGACGTGCGGTATCTGCGGGCCGATCTGCACTGGTCGCGGACGCGACTGCTCGCGGCCGCGGCCACCGGCAGCCTCGCCGGGTCCCCGATCCACGTGCGGCGCGATGCGCCGGCGCTGTCGGTGCGGGTGCGTGACGGGCGGGTCGCCCTGGCCACCGACGGTGAGGTCCTCGCCGAGGGCACGCGGTTCGAGTTCCGCAGCGCCCCCGGCGCGCTGACCGTCTACCGGCCCGTCGATCAGGAACCCTGAGCGGGCTCCGCTCCGTCCGCCCCGGCGGTGTCACTGCCCGCCCCGGCGGTGTCACTGCCCGGCCCGGCGGTGTCACTGCCCGGCAGCAACTGGTCGAGCGCGGCGCCGGTGATGCGGCGGAACGCGCGGCGCGGGCGGGGCTTCTCGAGCACCGCCACCTCGAGTTCGGCGCGGCCGAGCACCCGGGTGCCGTTCTCGGGTCCGGCGGCGGGCACCTGCTGCAAGGCCTGCACCGCGACCTGCACCGCCTCGGCGAGGGACAGCCCCGGCCGGTACGACTCGCGTAGCGCGGTGGCGATGGGTTCGGTGTGCCCACCCATCACCACGAACTGCGGTTCGTCGACGATCGACCCGTCGTAGGTGATGCGGTACAGCTGCGCCGTGTCGGCGGACTCGGCGCGGCCGACCTCGGCGACGCAGATCTCCACCTCGTACGGCTTGGGCTGCTCGGTGAAGATGGTGCCCAGGGTCTGGGCGTAGGCGTTGGCCAGCGACCGCACGGTCACATCGCGCCGGTCGTAGGAATAGCCGCGCATGTCGGCGTGCACGATCCCGGCGCGCCGCAGGTTCTCGAACTCGTTGTACTTGCCGACCGCGGCGAATCCGATGCGGTCGTACAGTTCACTGACCTTGTGCAGGGCCTTCGACGGGTTCTCGGCAACGAACACCACCCCGTCGGCGTAGATCAGCACGACCACACTGCGGCCCCGCGCGATGCCCTTGCGCGCCAGTTCCGAGCGATCGCGCATGATCTGCTCGGCGGACGCATAGTACGGCAGCGTCACAGCGCACCTCCCTGCCCGGACTCGGTGACGGTGCGGTCCGCGACGACGGTGCGGGCCAGCTCGGACAATGTCTGCTCCGGTACCTCGACGGCGCCGTCGGCGGTGATGACCACCGCGGTGGGATAGATGCCGCGGGCGGTGTCCGGGCCGCCGGTGGCGGTGTCGTCGTCGGCGGCGTCGTAGAGGGCCTCGACGACGGTGCGCAGCGCCGCCGCCTGGTCCGCGTCGGCGCGGTAGAGCTTCTTGAGCGACGACTTGGCGAACAACGACCCCGAGCCCACCGCGTGGTAGCCGGCGCGCTCCTCGTAGCGGCCCCCCACCACGTCGTAGGACACGATCCGGCCGGCGCGCTGCGGGTCCGGCGCCTCGAGGTCGTAGCCGACCAGCAGCGGGACCACCGCCAGGCCCTGCATCGCGGCCCCGAGGTTGCCGCGCACCATCGACGACAACCGGTTGGCCTTACCGTCGAAGGTCAGCGGGACACCTTCGATCTTCTCGTAGTGCTCGAGTTCCACCGCGAACAGGCGCACGAGCTCGACGGCCAGCCCGGCGGTGCCGGCGATCCCGGCCGCGGAGTAGCTGTCGGTGACGAACACCTTCTGCACGTCCCGGCTGGCCACCATGTTGCCCATGGTGGCGCGCCGGTCACCGGCGATCAGCACCCCACCGGCGAACGTCACCGCGACGATCGTGGTGCCGTGCGGGGCGATGTCCGCGTCGGCGCCGCGCAGCCCGGGACGGTTCTCCGGCAGCAGTTCCGGCGCGTGCAGGCGCAGGTGGTCGGAGAACGAGGACAGCGGGGAACCGAACGGCATGTGCGGCGGGTGGACGGGGAACGGGATCGGCGAACGCTCCGCTGTCACTGGCCGCCCTTCTGCACGTACGCACGCACGAAGTCCTCGGCGTTCTCCTCGAGCACGTCGTCGATCTCGTCGAGCAGGTCGTCGGTCTCGGCCGCGAGCTTCTCGCGTCGTTCCTGACCGGCACCGCCGTCGCCGACGACCTCGTCGTCGTCGCCTCCGCCACCGCGTGTGGTCCGCTCCTGAGCCATAGCGGTCGACCTCCTCGTTCGTTCGTGGGGCCCGCCCCGGCCGCGACCGGCGCGAGCACCGACTGCTCGGACCTCCACCCTACCGAGCAGATGCGACACTCCGCGCGACTACGCGCGTGTCGCGCCCGCCCGGGCGGGTCAGCTGGTCAGTTCGTCGACCAGCGCGGCCGCCGAATCCACCGAGTCGAGCAACTTGCCGACGTGCGCGCGGCTGCCGCGCAGCGGCTCGAGGGTGGGGATGCGCACCAGCGATTCGCCGCCCAGGTCGAAGATCACCGAGTCCCAGCTGGCGGCGGCGATGTCGGCGCCGAACCGGCGCAGGCATTCGCCGCGGAAGAACGCGCGGGTGTCCGACGGCGGGGTATGCACCGCGTCGAGCACATCCTGCTCGGCGACCAGGCGCTCCATCGAGCCGCGGGCGACGAGCCGGTTGTACAGGCCCTTGTCCAGCCGCACGTCGGAGTACTGCAGGTCCACCAGATGCAGCCGCGGCGCCGACCACGCCAGGCCCTCCCGGTTGCGGAACCCCTCGAGCAGGCGCAGTTTCGCCGGCCAGTCCAGCAGGTGCGCGCAGTCCATGGGGTCGCGTTCGAGCAGGTCCAGGACCATCGCCCACTTGTCGAGGATGTCGCGGACCCGCTTGTCGTCGGTGCCGTCGTGGAACGTCGCGACCCGCTCGTGGTAGATCCGCTGCAGGGCCAGGCCGGTCAGCTCCCGGCCGTCGGTCAGGGCCACGGTCTTGCGCAGCGTGGGGTCGTGGCTGATGTGGTGCACGGCGGTGACCGGCCGCGCCAGCTGCAGATCCGACAGGTCCACACCGGCCTCGATCAGATCCAGCACCAGCGCGGTGGTGCCGACCTTGAGGTAGGTCGACATCTCGGCGAGGTTGGCGTCGCCGATGATCACATGCAGGCGCCGGTACTTGTCGGCATCGGCGTGCGGCTCGTCGCGGGTGTTGATGATGCCCCGCTTGAGGGTGGTCTCGAGCCCGACCTCGACCTCGATGTAGTCGGCGCGCTGCGACAACTGGAAGCCCGCCTCGTCGCCGGACTGGCCGATGCCGACCCGGCCGGAGCCGGTGATCACCTGCCGGGAGACGAAGAACGGGGTCAACCCCGCGACCACCGCCGAGAACGGCGTGTCGCGGGCCATGAGGTAGTTCTCGTGGGTGCCGTACGAGGCGCCCTTGCCGTCGACGTTGTTCTTGTACAACTGCAGGCGCGGCGCGCCGGGCACGCTCGAGGCGTGCCGGGCGGCCGCCTCCATCACCCGTTCGCCGGCCTTGTCCCAGATGACCGCGTCGAGGGGGTCGGTGACCTCCGGCGCCGAGTACTCCGGGTGGGCGTGGTCGACGTACAGCCGGGCGCCGTTGGTGAGGATCATGTTGGCGGCGCCGACCTCGTCGGCGTCGATGACCGGGGCCGGGCCGTTGAACCGGCCCAGGTCGAAGCCGCGGGCGTCGCGCAGGGGAGATTCGACCTCGTAGTCCCAGCGGGTGCGCTTGGCGCGGGGCACACCCTCAGCGGCCGCGTACGCCAGCACCGCCTGGGTGGACGTGAGGATCGGGTTCGCTGTGGGCTCGTTGGGTGAGGAGATCCCGTACTCGACCTCGATGCCGATGATCCGCTGCATGACGTCGAGGTTAGGCGATCGGCGCCGGGCCGGGCGGGCCGGGACGGACGGAAGGTGGGGCGACGGCGGTGTCGAGAAACTCCACCGAGCCGGTCGCGCGCAGAACCTGGCGGACCCCGGGCGGCGCCCAGCCCGCCGTCGGGTCGCGGCCGACGACGGGGTCGACGAGGTCGAGACGGCGGCCGCGGTGGTGCAGGGTGCAGCCGCCCGCGGCACGCACGTTGCGCACCCAGTCGGTCCGGGAACCGTAGGTCAGTGCGATGCGGTAGCCGCCTGCGCGGCCGAACACCAGCACCGGGGTGCGATAGCGGCACCCGCTGCGCCGGCCGCGATGTTCGACGACCGCCGTGCCCGGCAGGTGCCCGGCGACGGGCCGGGCGAGCCGGTTGGTGACCACCCGGTTGAACCGGGCGAGGGCAAAGGGCAGCGGCACGCTCACCCTCCTGCCGGTCGCGTCGGGGCCCGGTGGGGCCGCCGCTCGGTGCGGCGGCCCCACCGGGACGGCGTCACAGGTACTGGCCGGTGTTCGACTCGGTGTCGATCGCCCGGCTGGCGCTGGCGTTCTTACCGGTGACCAGGGTACGGATGTAGACGATGCGTTCGCCCTTCTTGCCCGAGATCCGTGCCCAGTCGTCCGGGTTGGTGGTGTTGGGCAGGTCCTCGTTCTCGGCGAATTCGTCGACGATGGAGTCGAGCAGGTGCTGCACCCGCAGACCCGGTGCCCCGGTCTCGAGCACCGACTTGATCGCGTACTTCTTGGCGCGGTCGACGATGTTCTGGATCATCGCCCCGGAGTTGAAGTCCTTGAAGTACAGGACCTCCTTGTCACCGTTGGCGTACGTCACCTCGAGGAAGCGGTTCTCCTCGCTCTCGGCGTACATCCGGTCGACGACCCGTTCGATCATCGCGCGCACGCACGCACCGCGGTGCCCGCCGAACTCGGCGAGGTCGTCGGCGTGCACCGGCAGTCCCTCGGTGAGGTACTTGGAGAAGATGTCCAGTGCCGCCTCGGCGTCGGGCCGTTCGATCTTGATCTTCACGTCGAGCCGGCCGGGCCGCAGGATCGCCGGGTCGATCATGTCCTCCCGGTTGGACGCGCCGATCACGATGACGTTCTCGAGGCCCTCGACACCGTCGATCTCCGACAGCAGCTGCGGCACCACCGTGGTCTCGACGTCGGAGGACACCCCGGAGCCGCGGGTGCGGAAGATCGAGTCCATCTCGTCGAAGAACACGATCACCGGGGTGCCTTCGGACGCCTTCTCCCGCGCCCGCTGGAAGATCAACCGGATGTGGCGTTCGGTCTCGCCGACGAACTTGTTGAGCAGTTCGGGGCCCTTGATGTTGAGGAAGTAGGACTTGGCCTCCTTCGAATCCTCGCCGCGGGCCTCGGCGATCTTCTTGGCGAGCGAATTGGCGACGGCCTTGGCGATGAGGGTCTTGCCGCAGCCGGGCGGGCCGTAGAGCAGCACCCCCTTGGGTGGGCGCAGCGCGTATTCCCGGAACAGGTCCTTGTGCAGGAACGGCAGTTCCACCGCGTCGCGGATCTGTTCGATCTGCCGGCCGAGGCCACCGATGTCGTTGTAGTCGACGTCGGGAACCTCTTCGAGGACGAGGTCCTCGACCTCGGCCTTGGGGATGCGCTCGAAGGCGTACCCGGCCTTGCTGTCGACCAGCAGCGAGTCGCCCGGCCGCAGCTTGAACGACGCTTCGGTGTCCTCGCCGCCCTCGCCGACCTCGACGATCCCGGCCGCGGCTGCCGCCGCGGCGGCCAGCGGCGCGGCCAGCCACACGATGCGTTCCTCGTCGGCGTGTCCGACCACGAGGGCGCGGGTGCCGTCGTCGAGGACCTCGCGCAAGGTGGTGATCTCCCCGACCCGCTCGAAGCCGCCGGCTTCGACGACGGTCAGCGCCTCGTTCAACCGGACCGTCTGTCCGGAGACGAACGACTCGGGTTCGAGGTTCGGGGACACGGTGACCCGCATCTTGCGGCCGGAGGTGAACACGTCCACGGTCTGGTCGTCGTAGATGCCGAGCAGCACCCCGTAACCGCTGGGGGGCTGACCGAGCCGGTCGACTTCCTCGCGCAGGGTGATCAGCTGCTGGCGGGCCTCTTTGAGGGTGTCCATCAGCTTGCCGTTGCGCACGGTCAGGGAGTCGATCCGGGCCTCGAGGTCACGGACCTGTTCGGACGGTTCGACGAGCCGCCGCCGCAGGGCGGTCGCCTCGGCGCGCAGCGCTTCGAGTTCTTGTGCCGCCGCAACCGAATCCGGGTTCTCTGTCGAGCTCATGTGCGACTCCCTCCACTATCGGTCATTCCACGCTACCGGCAGACGGCCGACTGTGTGGTGCGACGCGAAATCGGCATGCTGCGAATGCGTGTCGGATTCCTCACGGCGGCGACCCGGGACCCCACGACCGATGTTAGCCTTGCCTTTCTCGCAGCCGGGTCGAAAGGACTTCCGTGACCACTCGCACCAGGTGGGCAGCTGCCGCCGTCGCCGCCACCGCACTGACCGCGCTGCCGGCCTGCGCCACCGGCGACTCCACCGGTGCCGGCGGGTCGTCCACCGCCGTCCAGTCCACCGCCGCCCCGTCCACCGCCGCCCCGTCCGCCGCGTCCGCGGCCGAACTCGACGCCGTGCTGGCGACGTTCTTCGACCCGGCGGTGCCGGCGGCCGACAAGACCGTGATCGTCGAGAACGGCGCGGCGCGGGCCGCGCTGCTCGAACAGTTCAACGGGGTGCTCGCCGGCTACCCGCTCACCGCCGACGTCGACACCGTCGAGTCCGTCGACGGCGACACGGTCACGGCGACCGTGCAGGTCACCGGCCCGCACGGCGGCGCCCCGATGCCGATGACGTTCGAGCGGGAGGACGGAACCTGGCACCTGGCGGACGAGAGCACCTGCCAGGTCCTGGCGATGGGGTCCCTGACCTGCCGGTGACCGAGCGCTCGGCCCCCGGCCGGATCAGCCCTTGCTCGGCCGGCGCTGCGGCTTCGGCGTGACGGTGCCCTCGGCGAGACGGCGGGCGCTGACCAGGAACGCGGTGTGCCCCTGCATCCGGTGCTCCGGCCGCACCGCCAGACCCACCACGTGCCAGCCGCGCACCATCGACTCCCACGACCGCGGTTCCGTCCAGCAGGTCTGCTCCCGCAGCGCCTCGACCACCTTCGACAGCTGAGTCACCGTCGCCACGTACACGATCAGCACCCCACCGGGCACCAGCGCCTTCGCCGCCGTCGGCAGGGCATCCCACGGGGCCAGCATGTCCAGCACCACCCGGTCGACCGGACCGTGCCGGTCCAGGTCGTAGTCCGCGACGTCCCCCACCGTCAGATCCCAGTTCCCGGGACGCTGCCCGAAGAAGGTCTCGACGTTGCGCACCGCGTGCTCGGCGTGATCCTCGCGCACCTCGTAGGACACCACCCGGCCGGTCGGTCCCACCGCCCGCAGCAGCGAACAGGTCAGCGCACCCGAACCGGCACCGGCCTCGAGTACCCGGGCGCCGGGGAACACATCACCCTCGTGCACGATCTGCGCGGCGTCCTTCGGGTAGATCACCTGCGCCCCACGCGGCATGGACAGCACGTAGTCCGTCAGCAGCGGCCGCAACGCCAGATACGGGGTGCCGTTCGTGGAGGTGACGACGCTGCCCTCGTCCGCGCCGAGCAGCGCGTCGTGCAGGATCCCGCCCCGGTGGGTGTGGAACTCCTTGCCCGCCTCGAGCACCACCGTGTACTTGCGGCCCTTGGCGTCGGTGAGCTGCACCCGGTCACCGACCTCGAACGGTCCGCTGCGCCCGAGTCCACCTGCTGCCATCGCCGTATCCACCTTCGTCCGCTCCACCGGTACCGACACCGTGTCGGTCCCGGGCCATACCCTGCCAGGTGTGAACCCGGCCGCGACCACGCCCCCCACCGACGACCGGCCCGCGGCACCGCGACCACCGGCGCTGTCGCCGTCCCGTGCCGCCGACTTCAAACGCTGCCCCCTGCTCTACCGGTTCCGGGCGATCGACCGCATCCCGGAGGTCCCGTCGCGAGCCCAGCTGCGCGGCAGTCTCGTCCACGCAGCCCTCGAAGCGTTGTTCACCCTGCCCGCCGCCGACCGGCTGCCCGCCCCGGCCGCCGAGCTGGTGGCACCGGCCTGGCGGCGGCTCGTCGAGCACGAACCCGCCCTCGCCGAGGTGATCGGCGAGGACCAGCGCGACCGGTTCCTCGCCGAGGCCCGTGCCCTGCTCGCCCGCTACTTCACCCTCGAGGACCCCACCGCGTTCACCCCCGAGGAGTGCGAGCTGCGGGTGGAGACCGACCTGGACGACGGGCCGCGGCTGCGCGGCTTCGTCGACCGGCTCGACATCTCCCCGCAGGGCCTGCTGCGCGTGGTCGACTACAAGACCGGCCGCTCCCCCCGGCCCGACGGCGAGGCGGCGGCACTGTTCCAACTGAAGTTCTACGCCCTGGTGATGCTGCGCACCCGCGGCGTGGTGCCGGCGCGGCTGCGACTGCTGTACCTCGCGGACGGACAGGTGCTCGACTACACCCCCGACCAGGACGAGCTGCGCCGCTTCGAGACCACCCTGCGCGCCCTCTGGGCGGCCGTGCGCACCGCGACCGACGCACGGGACTTCCGGCCCAACCCGGGACCGCTGTGCCGGTGGTGCGATCATCGGGTGCGGTGCCCGGCATTCGGCGGCACCGCCCCGCCCTATCCGGACCGCCCGGACGAACACGCCGGTGCGGACCGCCCGGACGAACACGCCGGTGCGGACCGCCCGGACGAACACGCCGGTGCGGACCGCACCGAGGAGGAGACGAACGAGTGAGCGACGCGGCGTACTTCGTGCCGATCGACGGGAGCAACCCCAGCGCCGACGTCGAACGCTTCCAGCCCACCGCGCACACCGTCAGCACGTGGGCACCGACGATGCAGCACGGCGCCCCGCCGTCCGCGCTGCTGGCCCGCGCCCTCGACCGCCACGGCCGACGACCCGACGCCCGACTGACCCGCATCTGCGTCGAACTGCTCGGCCCGGTGCCGCTGACCGAGATCGAGGTCCGCACCCGCATCGACCGCCCCGGCCGCAAGGTCGAACTCGTCGTCGCCGAGCTGTGGGCCGCCGGCCCCGACGGCACCGCCCGCGCCGTGGCCCGCGGCACCGCCTGGCGCATGCAGACCACCGAACTGCCCGAGGTCGCTCACACCGCCGACGCGCCGCTGCCGCCACCCGCTCGCGGCACCGTCGAACACCCCGACGCCGACTTCTGGCAGACCGGGTTCGTGCGCACCCTGGACTGGCGCACCATCACCCCCATCGGGGCGCCCGGGCCGTCGGCAGCGTGGCTGCGCACCGACGTCGCACTCGTCGAGGGCGAAGCCCCCACCCCCGTGGAGCGGCTGTTCACCGTCGCCGACGTCGCCAACGGTGTCGGCTCCAAGCTCGACCCCGCCGAGTGGACATTCCTCAACACCGACCTGACGGTGCACCTGTTCCGGGAACCGACCGGCGAATGGATCGGCATCAGCGCCGAGACCTCCACCGGCCCGGACGGGGTGGGCATGACCGCCGGCGTGCTGTACGACGAGGACGGCGCCGTCGGACGGATCGCGCAGACCGTGCAGGTCCGCCCCCGCTGACCTCGCCGCGGGCACCGACCACCGATCACCGGGCGGACGCCCGCGGACCGTGCCACACTCGACCGGACATTTCGGTCGGCGCCAGGGGAGGACGACATGCCCGCGACCGGTCCCCACCGCCGAGCCCGCGCCGCCACCGCCGCGCTGCGCACGGCACCGTGGTGGACGTCCGTGCTCCTCGGACTCGTCTGTCTGCTGCTCGGCCTGCTGCTCACGACGAGACCGCTGACCTCACTGTCCGCGCTGGGCCTGCTGATCGGCCTGGCCGCGATCACGGCCGGCGCCGCCGACCTGCTCGCCGCGCACCGCTCCCACGCCGGTGCGGCGGCCATCGCCACTGCCCTCGCCTGGATCGGGTTCGGCATCGTCGTCCTCGCTTGGCTCGGCCGGGCCCTGGATCTGCTCGCCCCCGCCGTCGCGCTCGCCCTCGTCGTCGGCGGCGCCCTGCGTCTGGCCCGCGCCGCCCGCGGCGACCTCGACGAGCGACTCACCACCGCAGTCCTCGGCCTCGCCGACATCGTGTTCGGTGTCCTCGCCTGGCGCTGGCCCGACGTCACGGTCCTCGTCGTCGCCTTCCTGTTCGGCATCCGCACCGTGTTCTTCGGCCTCACCCGCATCGGCGACGGACTCGCCGCCCTCGACGACCGCACCCCCGGCCCCACCCCGACGGCGCCCCGCCGCACCCCGGCCCGGTACCGGCGACCGGCCGTGGCGGTTCTCGCGCTGCTCGTGGCCGTCGCCGCAGCCGGCGTCGCGGTCCGCCTGCGCGCCGGCTCCCCCGTCGTCGACGCGTTCTACACCGCACCGCACCGGATGCCCGATCATCCCGGCGCGCTGCTGCGCGCCGAACCGTTCACCCGCGCCGTCCCCGACGGCGCCGAGGCCTGGCGCATCCTCTACACCACCACCCGCGACGACAACCAGCCCGCCGTGGCCAGCGCCCTGGTCGTGGTCGCGAAGAACGCCCCGCCCGGACCTCGACCGGTGATCGCCTGGGCCCACGGGACCACCGGTTTCGCCGAACCCTGCGCGCCCACCCTCCTCGACGACCCGCTCGGCGCCGGCGCCCTGCCCGCCGAGTCCGCGCTCCTCGACCGCGGCTGGGCTCTGGTGGCCACCGACTACGTCGGCCTGGGCACCGCAGGCCCGCACCCGTACCTGATCGGGCAGGGCGAAGGACGCTCGGTGCTCGACGCTGTGCGCGCAGCCCACCGGCTCGACCACCTCGACCTCGCCGACCGCACCGTCGTGTGGGGGCACTCGCAGGGCGGGCACGCGGCCCTGTGGGCGGGGCTGCTCGCCCCCACCTACGCCCCGGACACACCCGTCGCCGGGATCGCCGTGATGGCCCCCGCCAGCGACACCGTCGCGCTGACCACCGGACTCGACACCGTTCCCGGCGGCGGCGTGTTCGCCTCGTACGTCCTCGCCGCCTACACCGCGGTCTACGACGACGTCGACGGCGACACCTACGTCGGGCCCGCCGCCCGCACCCTCGTGCGCGAGATGGCGACGAGGTGCCTGTCCGAACCCGCCGTCTACGTCTCGGTCCTGTCGGCACTCTCGCTCAGTCGCGACCGATCCGTGCTGCGCACCGACCCCACTACCGGACCCCTCGGCCGCCGCCTCGCGGAGAACGTCCCCACCGGCACGATGGCCGTGCCCGTCCTGCTCGCGCAGGGCGCCACCGATTCCCTCGTCACCGCCGCCGTGCAGGACGGCTACGTGCGCGACCGCTGCGCCGAGAACTGGGCCCTGGACTACCGCACCTATCCCGGCCGGGACCACCTCGGGCTCGTCGCCGAGGACTCCCCGCTCGTACCCGACCTGCTCACCTGGACCGAACAGCGTCTCGCCGGCACCGCCGCCCCCGGCACCTGCCCCGGGCGCTGACGCGCCGGGCGCTCGGCCGCGGCTACTCGACGCCGCGCATCGCGCGGCACGACCGGATGTCCGTGGCCAGGATCGCCCGCGCCCCGATCCCGGCGAGCCGATCCATCACCGCGTTGTGACCCTTGCGCGGCACCATCGCCCGCACCGCCACCGACGAATCGTCGGCCAGCGGGGAGATCGTCGGTGACTCCAGCCCCGGCGTGATCTGCACGGCCTCGTCGAGCACCGGCTTGGGGCAGTCGTAGTCGAGCATCACGTACTGCTGCGCGAACACCACGCCCTCGATGCGGGCGACGAGCTGATTGCGCGCCGAATCCCCGCGGCTCGCGCCCTCCTGTTCGATCAGCACACCCTCCGAGTCGCACAGCGACTCCCCGAACGCCACCAGATCGTGCTGGCGCAGCGTCCGGCCCGAGCCGACGACATCGGCAATCGCGTCGGCGACGCCGAGCTGAATGGAGATCTCCACCGCACCGTCGAGACGGATCACCGTCGCCTCGATCCCCCGCGCCGCCAGGTCCCGCCGCACCAGATTCGGATACGAGGTGGCGATCCGCAGACCGGCCAGATCCTCGACCTTCCAGTCCCGGCCCCTGGGCGCGGCGTACCGGAACGTGGAGTACCCGAAACCCAGCGCGAGACGCTCGGTGACCGGCGCCGCCGAATCCAACGCCAGATCGCGGCCGGTGATCCCCAGATCGAGCTCGCCGGACCCGACGTAGATGGCGATGTCCTTCGGGCGCAGGAAGAAGAACTCGACGTCGTTGACCGGGTCGATGACGGTCAGATCGCGCGAGTCGGTGCGGCGCCGGTATCCGGCCTCACGCAGGATCTCGGCGGCGGACTCGGACAGCGAGCCCTTGTTCGGAACTGCGACGCGCAGCATGGACGGTCCTTTCGGCAACGGTGCGAACAGCAAGGGGCGGGAAAACGTGCGGGAGGTCTCGCGGGCACGACGGCCGGCCACGGGCCACGGCCCGGCGGCGCGCCGTCACAGGTGCTTGTAGACGTCCTCGAGCTTCAGTCCCCGGCCGACCATCAGCACCTGCACCCAGTACAGCAACTGCGAAATCTCCTCCGCCAGCTGTTCGTCGCTCTGGTACTCGGCGGCGATCCACACCTCGCCGGCCTCCTCGATCACCTTCTTGCCCTGGGCATGGACCCCGGCGTCGAGGGCGGCGACGGTGCCGGACCCCTCGGGACGGGTGACGGCACGCTCGGACAGCTCGGCGAACAGGGAATCGAAGGTCTTCACGGGGGTTCATTGTTTCATGACCGCGGCACGCTCCCGCACCCAGTGTCCCCCGCCGGACCGTCAGAACCCGAGGGTGAGGCCGCTGTCGAACCGGCGCCGCCGCCCGGTGCGCGGATCGTCGAACTCGACGGTCCGCGCCAGCAGGCGCAACGGATCGGAGAAGTCGTCCGGCGCGCGGCGCCGCAGCCGCGGATAGAAGTTGTCCCCCACGATCGGCGCGCCCAGCGAGTTCAGGTGCAGCCGCAGCTGGTGGGTGCGCCCGGTCCGGGGATGGAGCCGGTACCGGGCCAGCGCGCCGCGCCGCTCCACCAACTCGATCCACGTCTCGGAGTTGGCCTCGCCGGGCTCCTCCACCGCCGTGAGCTCACCGTGCCGCTTCCGGATGCGGCTGCGCACCGTGCGGGGGAACTCGAGTCCGGGCCGGTAGGGGGCGATCGCCTCGTACACCTTGCGCACCCGCTGCCGTTCGAACAGCTGCTGGTACAGCCCCCGCAACGCCGGGTCGACGGTGCACAGCAGCACGCCCGCCGTCATCCGGTCCAGACGGTGCACCGGCACCAGCTCCGGCAGACCGAGTTCGCGGCGCAGCCGTACCACCACCGTCTCCCGGATGTGCGCGCCCCGCGGGATCGTCGCCAGGAAGTGCGGCTTGTCCACGACGACCAGCCCCTCGTCGCGGTGCAGGACGGTCACCGGGAACGGCACCGGCACCTCCGGCGGCGGCTCGCGGTAGAAGTACACGAACCGGCCCGGCTGGTAGCCGGTGTCCTCGGTCACCGGCCGGCCGTGCTCGTCGACGAGTTCCCCGGCCGCGACGTGGCGCTGCCAGTCCTCACCGGGTTCGGCGCGGTGCAGGAACCCCAGGATCGTGCGGGCCGGATCGGTCACCGGCAGCCGCAGCCGATCGGGGCCGAGACCGTCGCGCACCGGCAGCGGCGGCGCGGCCACGGTCAAGGCCCGGCCGGGTCCGGCACGCACGCCTCGCACACCAGGCTCAGCTCCCGGCCGTTGATGTCCGGGTGGTTGCGGTAGCGCGAGGTCGGGGCCCCGCACACCGCGCACCGCCCCAGCACCGCCGCCGCGTCCGAGAACTCGACGTTCATCCGGCCGTCGAAGACGTACAGCGAACCCTCCCACAGCCCGTCGTCGCCGAACGTCTCGCCGTAGCGGACGATGCCGCCGTCGAGCTGATACACCTGCTCGAACCCGCGGTTGCGCATCAACGCGGACAGCACCTCGCAGCGCACCCCGCCCGTGCAGTAGGTCACCACCGGCCGCGACTTGAGATGGTCGTAGCGGCCGCTGTCGAGCACCGACACGAACTCGCGCGTGGTCGCCACGTCCGGCACCACCGCCCCACGGAACCGGCCGATCTGCGCCTCGAACGCGTTGCGTCCGTCGAAGAACACCACCTCGTCGCCGCGCTCGCCGATCAACTCGTGCAGCCCGTGCGGCGACAGCGGCACACCACCGCCGACCACCCCGTGCTCGTCGACCTTCACCTCGTGCGGCGCCCCGAACGTCACGATCTCCGGCCGCACCCGCACCGACAGGCGCGGAAAGTCCCGCCCGGTCCCGTCCGACCATTTGATGTCGGCGTCGGCGAACGGCGCGTACGCGCGGGTGCCGCGCACGTACCGCTTCACGGCGGCGATGTCGCCGCCGACGGTGGCGTTGATGCCGTGCTCGGAGATGAGGATGCGGCCGGTGAGCCCGTTCGACGCCGCCAGGGTGTGCTGCCACAACCGGATCGCCTCCGGATCGGCCAGCGGGGTGAACCGGTAGAACAACACGATCTTCGGGATCGCCACCTCAGTACGCTCCGGGCAGGTGCAGCGCGTGCAGGTCCGCGACGGTCAGCCCGTCCAGACTCTCCCGGAACACCCGTCGCGGCGAGCCGGGCACCTCCGTCAACGACGGCACCACCAGCACCGTGCAGCCCGCGGCCTCCGCGGCCGCCGCCCCGGTGGGCGAGTCCTCCACCGCCAGACAGTGCACCGGATCGAGACCGAGCAGCTGTGCCGCCCGCAGGTACGGCGCCGGGTCCGGCTTGCCGGCCGGCACCTCGTCGCCGCACACCGAATGGTCGAAGTGCTCGCGCCCCAACGTGTCCAGGGCGAACTCGCACAACGCCCGGTCGGTGTTGGTCACCAGCGCGGACCCGAGCCCGGCGGCGCGCACCGCCCCCAGCGTCCGGCGCGCCCCGGGCCGCCACGGCAGGCCCTGCGCGAACAGCTCCCCCATGCGCCCGTACAGCCACGCCTTCGCGGCGGCCAGGGCGTCGGGGTCCGGGACGAGATCGAGCGACTCGAACACCGTCCGCAACGCGAACGCGCTCGACGCCCCGATCGTCGCCCGCCGTGTCTCGTCCGTCATGGGCGCGCCCAGGCGCAGCGACAACTCCCGCATCCCGATGTCCCACAACGTTTCCGACTCGAGCAGCGTGCCGTCCATGTCCCACAGGACCGCTCGCAGCGTCGACGTGGCCACCGCGCTAGACATTGAAGTACTTCGCCTCCGGGTGATGCAGGACGAACGCGTCGGTGGACTGTTCCGGATGCAGCTGCAGCTCCTCCGACAGCTCCACCCCGATCCGGTCCGGCTCGAGCAACTCGACCAGCTTGATGCGGTCCTCGAGGTTCGGGCACGCCCCGTACCCGAACGCGAACCGCGCCCCGCGGTAGCCCAGCTTGAAGAACTCGGCCACGTCCGCCGGATCCTCCTCGGCCAGGTTGTGACCGCCGGCGAGCACCAGCTCCTCCCGGACCCGCCGGTGCCAGTACTCGGCCAGCGCCTCGGTCAGCTGCACGCCGATGCCGTGCACCTCCAGGTAGTCCCGGTAGGAGTTCGCCGCGAACAACTCGTTCGCGAAGTCCGCGATCGGCTGCCCCATCGTCACCAGCTGGAACGGCAGCACGTCCACCTGCCCCTTCGCCCGCGCGTCCGCCCGCGACCGCACGAAGTCGGCGATGCACAGGAACCGGCCGCGCTGCTGCCGCGGATAGGTGAACCGGTACCGCTCGGCGGCGTCCGGATGCGGCTCGGCCAGCACCACCACGTCGTCGCCTTCCGACACCGCCGGGAAGTACCCGTACACCACGGCGGCGTGCGCCAGGATCCCCTCGGTGGACAACCGGTCGAGCCAGTACCGCAGCCGCGGCCGGCCCTCGCTCTCCACCAGCTCCTCGTACGTCGGCCCGTCCCCGGTGCGCTGCCCGCGCAGCCCCCACTGTCCCAGGAACAGCGCCCGCTCGTCGATCAGGCCCGCGTAGTCGGCCAGCGCCACCCCCTTGACCACCCGGGTGCCCCAGAACGGCGGGGTGGGCACCTCGAGGTCGGCGGCCACATCGGAGCGTTCCGGCACCTCCACCGGCGTCTCGGCGGCCTTGCGCTTCTCCGCGATCCGCTTGGACCGCTCGTGCCGCGCCTTGCGCTCGGCGGCCTTCTCCTTCGCCGCGACCGCCTCCGGGCTGTCCGGCGCCGGGCCCTCGCCGCGCTTGACGGCCATGACCCGGTCCATCAGATGCAGCCCCTCGAACGCATCGCGCGCGTAGGACACCTCACCGTCGTAGATCTCGGCCAGGTCGTTCTCGACGTACGAGCGGGTCAGCGCGGCACCGCCGAGCAGCACCGGGAACCGCTGCGCCACCCCGCGGTGATTGAGCTCCTCGAGGTTCTCCTTCATCACCACGGTCGACTTCACCAACAGCCCGGACATGCCGATCACGTCGGCGTTCTTGTCCACGGCCGCGTCCAGGATCGTCGCGATCGGCTGTTTGATGCCGAGGTTGACCACCTCGTAGCCGTTGTTGCTCAAGATGATGTCGACGAGGTTCTTGCCGATGTCGTGCACGTCGCCCTTGACGGTGGCCAGCACGATCCGGCCCTTGCCCTCGTCGCCGGTGGACTCCATGTGCGGCTCGAGGTACGCCACCGCCGCCTTCATCACCTCGGCGGACTGCAGCACGAACGGCAGCTGCATCTGCCCCGAGCCGAACAGCTCCCCGACCGTCTTCATCCCCGACAGCAGCGTGTCATTGATGATCGCCAGCGGCGGCGTCGTCTGCATCGCCTCGTCCAGATCCGCCTCGAGCCCGTTGCGCTCGCCGTCGACGATCCGCCGCTCGAGCCGCTCGAACAGCGGCAGCGCAGCGAGCTCCTGCGCGCGGGACTCGCGCGACGACGCCGCCGACACCCCTTCGAACAGCGCCATCAGCTTCTGCAGCGGGTCGTATCCCTCGCGCCGCCGGTCGTACACCAGGTCCAGCGCCGTCTCGCGCTGCTCGTCCGGGATCCGCGCCATCGGCAGGATCTTCGACGCGTGCACGATCGCCGTGTCCAGCCCCGCCTGCACACACTCGTGCAGGAACACCGAGTTCAGCACCTGCCGCGCCGCCGGGTTCAGTCCGAACGACACGTTCGAGATGCCCAGGGTGAAGTGCACCCGCGGATGCCGGCGCTTGATCTCGCGGATCGCCTCGATCGTCTCGATGGCGTCCCGGCGGACCTCCTCCTGCCCGGTGGAGATCGGGAACGTCAGGGCGTCGACGACGATGTCCTCCTCGCCGAGGCCCCAGTTGCCGGTCAGATCCGCGATCAGCCGCTCGGCGATGCGCACCTTGTGCTCGGCGGTACGCGCCTGACCCTCCTCGTCGATCGTCAACGCGACCACCGCGGCACCGTGCTCGACCACGTGCTGCATGATCCGTTCGAACCGCGAACCCGGGCCGTCGCCGTCCTCGTAGTTCACCGAGTTCACCGCGCACCGGCCCCCGAGATGCTCGAGACCGGCCCGGATCACGTCCGGCTCCGTCGAATCGATCATGATCGGCAACGTCGACGCCGTCGCCAGCCGGCTCGCCAGATCCGCCATGTCGGCGGCGCCGTCGCGGCCCACGTAGTCCACGTTCAGATCCAGCAGGTGCGCGCCGTCGCGGATCTGATCCTTCGCGATGTCCAGGCACTTCTGATGATCCCCGGCGAGCATCGCCTCCCGGAACGCCTTCGACCCGTTCGAATTGGTGCGCTCGCCGATCATCAGGATCGACGAGTCCTGCTCGAACGGTACCGCCGAGTACAACGACGACACGCCCGGCTCCGGCCGGGGAGCGCGTTCGGCGCGCTCGGTCTCGCGCACCGCCTCGGCGACCTGCCGGATGTGCTCGGGGGTGGTGCCGCAGCAGCCGCCGACCAGCGCCAGCCCGAACTCGGCGACGAACCCGCTGAGCGCCTGCGCCAGTTCCTCCGGGGTCAACGGGTACTCGGCGCCGTTGGCCCCGAGCACCGGCAGGCCCGCGTTCGGCATCACCGACACCGGCAGCCGGGCATGCTTGGACAGATGCCGCAGGTGCTCGCTCATCTCCTCCGGGCCGGTGGCACAGTTCAGCCCGATCAGGTCGATGCCCAGCGGCTCGAGCGCCGTCAGGGCCGCCCCGATCTCGCTGCCGAGCAGCATCGTGCCGGTCGTCTCCACCGTCACGTGGGTGACGATCGGAATGCGCCGCCCGGACCGCTCCATCGCGCGGCGGCTACCGACGATCGCGGCCTTCGCCTGCAGCAGGTCCTGGCAGGTCTCGACGAGGATGGCGTCGGCGCCGCCGTCGAGCATGCCCAGCGCGGACTCGGTGTAGGCGTCACGCAACACGGCGAACGGGGCATGACCGAGGGTGGGCAGCTTCGTGCCCGGACCCATCGAGCCCAGCACGAACCGTCCCATGCCGTCCGGGCCGGGACCCATCTCGTCGGCCACCTCCCGGGCCAGGCGGGCGCCGCGTTCGGACAGGTCCCGGATGCGATCGGCGATGTCGTAGTCGGCGAGGTTGGGCAGGTTGCAACCGAAGGTGTTGGTGGAAACGGCATCCGCTCCCGCCTCGAAGTACGCCCGGTGGATTCCCCGGATGACGTCGGGCCGGGAGTCGTTGAGAATCTCGTTGCACCCCTCGAGGCCGCGGAAGTCGTCCAGACTCAGATCCGCGGCCTGCAACATCGTGCCCATCGCCCCGTCTCCCACGACAACGCGCTGCGAGAGCGCATCGAGCAAGGCAGAGTGCAATGGGGTGGACATGCGTTCCAGACTAGTGGGCGGCCCGTCCGGCTCTCGCCGTAGGCTGGACAGGTGAGTGCAAGCGAGTTCGCCGAGACCCCGGAACCGGACGTGCCGACCCTGCGTGACCCGGTGCTGGTCGCCGCATTCGAAGGGTGGAACGACGCCGGTGACGCGGCCAGCGGCGCCGTCGAACACCTCGAGCTCATCTGGGACGCCGAACCGTTCGCCGAACTGGACTCCGAGGACTACTACGACTACCAGGTCAACCGCCCCATGGTGCGTCTCGTCGACGGCGTCACCCGCGAGATCGAATGGCCCGCCACCCGCCTGTCGGTGTGCTCTCCCCCCGGCAGCACACGCGACGTCGTGCTGCTGCGCGGCATCGAACCCAACATGCGCTGGCGCAGCTTCTGCGACGCCATCATCGAACTCGCCGACGAGATCGGCGTGCACACCGTCGTCATCCTCGGTGCCCTGCTCGCCGACACCCCCCACACCCGGCCCGTCCCCGTGACCGGCACCGCCTACAGCACCGACGCCGCCAAACGCTTCAACCTGGAAGGCTCGCGGTACGAAGGGCCCACCGGCATCGCCGGGGTCCTGCAGGATGCGTGCGTCCGCGCCGGCGTGCCCGCCGTGTCGTTCTGGGCCGCCGTCCCCCACTACGTCTCGCAACCCCCGAACCCCAAGGCCACCGTCGCGCTGCTGCGCCGCGTCGAAGACGTCCTCGACCTCGAGGTCCCGCTCGGCGAACTGCCGGTCCTCGCCGAGGAATGGGAACAGACCGTCACCGCGATGACCGAGGACGACGAGGAGATCGCCGAATACGTCCGCGCCCTCGAGGAACGCGGCGACGCCGAATCGGACATCTCCGAGGTCATCGCCAAGATCGACGGCGACGCCCTCGCCGCCGAGTTCGAACGCTACCTGCGGCGACGAGGCCCGGGCGGCTTCACCCAGTGAGGGCGGCACGCGCCTCGCTGCCGCGTGCCGCCCTCTACGCCGGAGGATTCCTCGGACCCTTCGGCGGCGGTGTCGTGGCGTCGATGCTGCCGGAGATCGGCGCCTCCACCGGCGTGAGCGCCGGCGCGGCCGCGAGCACCCTCACCGCCTACCTCGGACCGTTCGCGCTGACCATGCTCGTCTCCGGCACCCTCGGGGCACGGTGGGGACGGGTCCGCACCGTCCGCACCGCGTACATCGTCTACGCCGTCGCGTCGCTGGCGTCCGCGCTCGCCCCCACCCTCGGGCTGCTGCTCGCATCCCGGGCCCTGCAGGGCGTCGCCAACGCCTTCACCACCCCGCTGCTGCTCGCGGCGCTCGCCGCGCTCGTCCCGCGGGCCCGCCTCGGCCGCGCCCTGGGCCTGTTCGGGGCGATGCAGGCCGCCGGACAGACCTCGGCCCCGCTCGTCGGGGGGCTGGCCGCCGAGGTCGACTGGCGGTGGGCGTTCGTCGTGATCGCCGTGGCGGCCGCCGTCCTCGCCGTGATCGGCCTGCCCGAGCAGCTGACCGCGCCCACCGGCGAGGCCCCGCCACGGCTGCGCGACGCGCTGCGCCCCGACGTGGTGCGCATCGGGGTCGTCGCCCTGCTCGGTTGGGGAGCACTCGGCGGGTTGAACTTCCTGCTCGCCTTCCGCGCCGAGGACGTCTTCGGTCTGACCCCCACGCAACGGGGCCTGCTCCTGACCGGCTTCGGCGTCGCCGGCATCCTCACCGCCCGCCGGGTCGGCACCCTCATCGACCGCATCGGCGCCCGTCGCACCGTGCTGCTCGGCGCCCTCGCCGGCGCCGGTCTCGTCGTCGTCGTCGGCACCGCCGGACTGCTGTGGCTGGTCGCGGCCGCGTGGTTCGTCGCCGGCATCGCCTCCCAGTGTGTGCTCGTCGGGGTCAACGCCGCCGTCCTCGGCTCCTCGGGCCGCAACCGCGGCGGCGCCGTCTCGGTGGTGCAGGCGTTCCGGTTCTCCGGCGGCGCCGTCGCCCCGCTGGCACTGACCCCCCTCTACGCCGCCGCCCCGGTCGCGAGCTTCGTCGTGCCCGCCCTCGTGCTCGCCGTCGTCGCCCCGCTGGCGATGCCGCGCCGCGACTCCCCCTCCCGCTGACATCCTCACCCCGGCGGCGGTGAGCACTTCCTGACCGCCGCGTAACCCCGGTGCCGCCGAGCCGTCACCGCCCCCGGCAACCCTGGACGCATGACCCCAACCGCGTCGCACCACCACGGCCCGCGCCGGCGCCTGCTCGTCGTCGGCAACGGCATGGCCGGCGCCCGCACCGTCGAGGAGATCCTCGCGCGCGGCGGCCGGGACCAGTTCGACATCACCATGATCGGCGACGAGCCGTACGGCAACTACAACCGGATCATGCTCTCCCACGTGCTGGCCGGGGAGGCCGACGTCGACGACGACCTCGTCCTCAACCCGATGAGCTGGTACCGCGCGAACGGCGTGACCTTGTATGCCGGTGACCGCGCCACCCGTCTCGACCGCTTCGGCAAGACCGTCACGTGCGAGTCCGGCCGGCAGGTCCCCTACGACCTGCTCGTCGTCGCGACCGGATCGAACACCTTCTTCCCCAACATGGACGGGCTGCGTGAACCGGACGGACGGCTCGGCCGCGGGGTCTTCGGCTTCCGCACCCTCGCCGACACCAACGGCATGCTGCAGATGGCCGACGCCCACGACGACGTCCGCGCCGTGGTCGTAGGCGGCGGCCTGCTCGGCCTCGAAGCCGCCTACGGGCTGCGCACCCAGGGCCTGACCGTCACCGTGGTGCACTCGCCCACCCACCTGATGAACCAGCAGCTCGACGAACGCGGCGGCCGGGTACTGCGCACCGAAATCGAACGACTCGGCATCACCGTGCACACCGGCACCCGCACCACCGCCGTCCTGCGCGACGACCGCGGCGCCGTGACCGCCGTGCACTTCGCCGACGGCACCGTCGTCGACACCGACATGGTCGTGGTCACCGCCGGCATCCGTCCCAACACCGAATTCGCCCGCGCCGGCGGCCTCGTCGTCGAACGCGGCATCGTCGTCGACGACCAGATGCGCTGCGAGGAAGAATCGAGCATCTACGCCGTCGGCGAATGCGCCCAGCACCGCGGCGAGGTGTACGGGCTCGTCGCACCCGTCTGGGAACAGGCCGTCGTCCTCGCCGAGCACCTCACCGGCACGAATCCCCACGCCGCGTACGAGGGCTCGCGCACCGGCACCGCCCTCAAGGTCGCCGGCATCGACGTCGTCGCGATGGGCATCAAGGGACCCGAACACGAAGACGACGAGTTCGTCCAGTTCTACGATCCGCGCAGCGGCATCTACAAGAGCATCGTCGTGCGCGACGACCGGCTCGTCGGCGCCATGCTGCTCGGCGACGTGAGCAGAGCCACCACCCTGACCCAGGCCTTCGACGGCAGGATCGAGATCCCCGCGGACCGCGCGGCGCTGCTGTTCGACCTCGGCGACCCGCAGGGCGCCGACGTCGCCGCCGACCTGCCGGACGAAACCCAGGTGTGCAACTGCAACGGCGTCAGCAAGGGTGACATCGTCTCCTGCGTCCACGACGGCGCCGGCACCCTCGCGCAGGTGTGCGCCCGCACCCGCGCCGGGAAGGGCTGCGGCTCGTGCAAGAGCCTGGTCGCCGACATCGTCGCCTGCGCCGCCGGCGGCGCCCTCGCCGCGGACCCCGCCGCGAACTGGTACGTGCCGTGCATCCCGCTCGCCAAACCGGACCTGATCGCCGAGATCCGCCGCCGCGACCTGCGTGCGGTCTCCCAGGTCTTCGCCGAACTCGCCCCCGGCGGCCGCGAGGAGGCCACCGCCAAGATGCCGCTCGCGTCGCTGCTGCGCACCGTGTGGGGCCCCGACTGGGTCGACGAACGGGGTGCGCTGTTCATCAACGACCGCGTCCACGCCAACATCCAGCGCGACGGCACCTTCTCCGTGGTGCCGCAGATGAAGGGCGGGGTCACCACCCCGGACCAGCTGCGGCGCATCGCCGACGTCGCCGACAAGTACGACGTGCCCATGGTCAAGGTCACCGGCGGCCAGCGCATCGACCTGCTCGGCATCCGCAAGGAGGACCTGCCGAAGGTGTGGGCCGACCTGGACATGCCCTCCGGATACGCCTACGGCAAGAGCTTCCGCACCGTCAAGACCTGTGTCGGCAGCGACTTCTGCCGCTTCGGCCTCGGCGACTCGACCGCGCTCGGCATCGCCCTCGAGGAACGCTTCCAGGGACTCGAGACACCCGCCAAGCTGAAACTCGCCGTGGCCGGATGCCCCCGCAACTGCTCGGAAGCGCTGTGCAAGGACGTCGGCGTCGTCGCGGTCGGCGACGGACGCTGGGAGATCTACGTCGGCGGCGCCGCCGGCGCCCACATCCGCAAGGGTGACCTGCTCGCCGGCCCCGTGTCCGGCGACGACGTCCTGGCCCTGGCCGGCCGGTTCATCCAGTACTACCGCGAGAACGCCGCATGGCTCGAGCGAACCTACGACTTCGTGCCCCGCGTCGGCATCGACCGGCTCCAGGCGCTGCTGGTCCGAGACGAGGAGGACATCGTGACCGGACTCGACGACCGCATCGGCGCCGCCGTCGCGGCATACCGGGACCCCTGGCTCGAACGGACAGCCCCGAAGTCGCCGGCACAGTTCCGTCCCGCGCTGCCGCTGCTCCCGCTGCCGCAGGTGCCGGTCCGATGACCACCACCGAAAGCCGGACCACCGCGCGGGAGTACGAGGTGGGCGCGCTGAGCGACCTGACCCCGGGCGAAGGCCGCACCTACACGGCGGGCGGACGGCAGATCGCCGTGTTCCTGCTCGGCGACGGCACCGTCCGGGCGCTGGACGCGGTGTGCCCACACCGGGGCGGACCGCTCGCCGACGGCCAGATCGACCCCGACCTCGTCGTGTGCCCCCTGCACCAGTACGCGTTCAGGTTCGACACCGGACGGTGCACCGCACCCGGCATCGACCCCGTCCACATCTACCCCGCGCGGGTGCACGACGGCCGGATCGTCGTCACCGTCGGGTGAGCGACGGGTGGCTGTCACGCCACCAGCAGTACACGTACAGCGTCAGCGCGGCGACGAGGGCGGTGACCACCCAGATGGTCACCGCCACGTCGACCCACGACCCGATCGGCGGCGAACCCGGCAGGATGCCTCGCAGCGGAACCACGGCGAACAGCATGGCCGCCATCCAGGCGAGCATGTCGGTTTCGACTGCCCGGCGCCGCCGGAACGTCTGCACCGCGACGAACGCGGCGAGCACCGCGAGGACGACCATCATCAGCAGCAGGATCGCCGCATACACCAGAGTGCCCCCGGTGCGCACGAACACCACCTCGGTGCCGTCCACCCCCTCGGGGAAACCGAGCTCCGGGGCCGCCACGACCGCTCTACGGTCGATCGACCACCCGTCGATGCGGCCGTCGATCAGCACCGCCGACGGCACCGGCTCCCGCTCCGCTCCCTCCCCCACGTCGACCTCCACGACGACCGGCGTGACGTCGAAGACGTCGAACGGCCAGCGGATCGCCTGCCCCCGCGCCAGCAGTTCCACCGGGTAGGCGACAGGCACGGTGTGAGCCGGGAAGAACAACTCCGACTGCGCGACAGCCGGCACGAGCAGCACACTCAGCGGCACGGCGAGCGTGGCCCCGTTCGCATCGAGGAACGACTCCCCGGGATAGATGGTGACCTCCGCATGCACCCGGTCGACCGTCGGCTGCAGCGACTTCATCGTCACCACCACGAGCACCGAGTCGGCAGCCACCTCCACGGGCCGCCACTCCCGCCGTTCGTGCGAACTCACCCCGAACAGGAGGAGTACGCCGGCATACACAGCGATCGCCGCCGCCACCAGCGACATCAGCACAGACCGGCGAGACGGGCGATTCGGACGCGGCGCAGGCACTCCCGGACTGTAGTCCGCAGGTGCCGCCCGGGGGTCTTTGCTTTGTTTGTTGGCGAGTTGTCGTGGGAGTGAGGAAGGGTTCGGTAATTTTATATGTTCCGTATTGTTCGGAATATTTCCCGTCGTTCCGGGCGACCGCCGAGTCGGCCTCCACTTCGCACCACCCTCGACGTCCTCACATGGCTTCGCCGGCTCGGGACCGACCGGACGGAACATCGGCCTCCGGATTCTGCTGTTCCGAGACTCTGCGCCTCGTCGCCTGCCGCTCCGCTCCCCCTGCACTACGGGCCGAGAACGAGTGTTCGCAAATTGTTGGGCTTCCGTGTCGTACCGATTACCTATGGTGGGGACATGACCGCGTCCGCACCGCTCGCAGAACCAGCCGACAGCGCGACGGGCCCCCGCCCGGAGCGGCCCATCGACATCTACCGCCGCGCCATCGCCGTGGTCGAGGCGTGCCTGCCCCTGGGCTGGACGGTCACCTCCGACCGCCCCCGCTCCCCCGCGGCCCCCGACCGGATCCTCGTGACCGCGCCCGACGGCGAATCGGTGTCGTACGCGGTCATCGCGTCCCGCGGCGTCCTCAGCGGAGACGTCGCGCGCATCGCCGCGGAACTGTCCGAGTCCGACCGCGGATTCGTGTGCGCTCACTATCTCTCCGATCCGGTCCGCCGCCAGCTCGATCAGCACGGCATCTCGTATTCCGACGCGACCGGGAATCTCACGCTCGTCGCGTCCCGGCCGGCGATGTGGGTGCGCAACCGCGGCGCCGACGCCGACCCGTGGCGCGGGCCCGGCCGGCCGTCGGGCGTGCTCACCGGCGAACCGTCCGAACGCGTGGTCCGGGCGCTCGCCGACTTCACCGGGGAGATGTCCGTACCGGAACTGATCCGGCTCTCCGGTGCCTCCACCGGCGCCACCTACCGCGTCGTCGAGGTCCTCGGGGAACGGGAACTGATCCGCCGCATTCCGCGCGGCCCGATCACGATGGTGCACTGGGAGAAGATGCTGCGCGCGTGGGCTGCGGACCGTAAGCCTTGCGTCACAAGGGGATTCGCCGCGCCCGACGGCATCGGCACGGTACGGGCGGATCTCTCCGAACCGCTCGACCTGAGCTATGCGATCACCGGTCTCGGGGCCACCGACTACGCAGGCGCCGAGGTCCTCGAGGTGTACGCCGACGACCCGGACACGTTCGCCCAGGCCCTGGGTCTGCGCCCGGTCGACCGCGGCGCCGACGTCGTGGTGGCCACGCCGTGGTCGCCGGTGGTGTTCGAGCGGATGGAGCGACGCGACGGACTACGCTTCGCGGCACCGTCCCAGGTCTATGCGGACCTGCTGGCCGGACCGTTCCGCAATCCGAACGCCGCCGAACACCTACTCGCGGCGCTCACCGCCGACCCGAGCGCGTGGCGCCGGCCCGTGGGGCGCACCTGACCGTGGTCAGAGGCCGAGCGCGGTGACGGCATTGCCGGCGAGTCCGGCGTGCTGGCGGCTGTAGAGCGCCACCATCCGCTCGTCGGCGTGCCCCGTCTGCGTCATGATCGTCTGGGTCGTGGCTCCGTTGCGGACGGCCTGGGTGACGAACCCCGCGCGCAGGCTGTGCCCGCCCAAGGTGGCAACCACCTCGGGCGCGAACCCCGCCTGCCGCGCCCGGCGCTGGATCATCGAGTGCACCGACTGCCCGCTCAGGGCGCCGCTGCCGACGGCACCGGTGCGGTGGATCGTGCGGAACAGCGGCCGTTCCACACTCCCCGTCCCCGGCGCGACACTGCGGCAGCAGTGCTCGTCGCCGGCGGCACACTCGTCGCTCACCAACTCCCGCACCGCCGCCCCACCGTCCGCGTCCCATGCGTCGAGCACCTCGCGCCAGCGCCGGTAGGCGCACACCGGGCAGGTCTGCGGATCCCGCCCGTACGGGAGCGTGACGGTGCGCCCGCGCGCGTCCCGATCCGCCTTCGAGCGACGAATCGTCACGTACAACCCGTCGGACCGATGGGCGACGACATCGGACATGGCCAGTGCCGACAGTTCCGACCGGCGCATCGCACCGGCGAGCCCCAGCAGTAGCAGGGCGGAGTCGCGGCGCTCGGCTACCCGATCCGGCCACTCGGTGGCGGCGGTGCGCATCGCTCCGACGATCGCCCGGATGTCGTCGGTGAGCAGGGGTGTGCGGCGCGCCGGTGGCGCCGCACGGGTCCGCCGGATGCCCCGCACCACGTCTCGCACGGCCTCGTGGTGTCCCGGCTTCGGCAGTCCCGCCAAGGCGTGCATCTTGTTGATCGTCGCGACCCATCGCGCGAGGGTCGACGGGGCGTACGCCCACCGCCCGTCGGGTCGCAGTTCGCCCGACTTCTCGGTCAGGTACCAGCCCACGAGTTCGGGCGCGGCCGGAAGGGGGACGTGACCGACGGTGTCGCACCATCGGGCGAACTTGTTCCAGTCGCTGGTCACGGCGGCGCGGGTGTTCTCCGATGCGGCCTTGGCGCGGAGCCGGCGCATCGCCTCCTCCACACCGGGGGGAAGCGCCGGCGCAGGCAGTGGCGACTCGGGGGAATCATTGCCCGGCAACTGATTCGTCACGGTGACACCACTCCTCTGCCCGACCCTTCGCGCACGGACGATACGCGTCGATCGCGCCCCTCGCGTCGACGACACCGGCCGGCGCGTCGTGCCCGGCTCGGGGGTGCGACGCACGCACCCGTGTGGCGCACCGGGGCAGCAGCTGTTCCCGTCGGTCAGCGCGCGGGCGTGTGCGACCGGCCCGGGACTCGACCGTGACGGGCCTCGACTGCCTGCCGTGTCTCCTCGGCGATCAGGCCCGCGTTGATCCGGGCGGCGACGGCCGCGCCTGCCGCCGCGGCGGCACCCACCTGGGCGACGGGATCGGTGACGTTACCGGCAACCCAGACGCCGGGGACGTCGGTGCGGCCGGTCACGTCCGCCGGAATGTGCTCTCCCACCCCGGCCGGATGCTGCGCCGGCCGCACCCCGAGGGGCGCGAGAAAATCGGCGCGCACCACCATCCGCGGCGCGACCACCAGCGCCTCCCGGGCGATCATCCGGTCCCCACGCAGCCGTACCCCCGCAAGTCGGTCGTCGACGGTCTCCACTGCCACGACTTCACCGTCGATCACCCGGACGCCACGCGCGGCCAGTTGCTCCGCCTCCTCTGCGGCGGGCCCCGGCGCCGTGTGGGTGAAGAAGGTGACGTCGGCGCTCCACTGCCGGAACAGCAGGGCCTGGTGCACGGACATGGGGCCGCTCGCGAGCACGCCGATCGCCTGGTCGCGGACCTCCCAGCCGTGGCAGTACGGGCAGTGCAGCACGTCTCGTCCCCACCGTGCCCGCAGGCCGGGTACGTCGGGCAGGTCGTCGACCGCCCCGGTGGCCACCAGCACCTGACGCCCCCGGGTCACCCGGCCGTCGGACAGCGCCACCTCGAACCCGCCGTCTCTGCGGGTGACAGCATCCACGCCGGCGCGCACCACGTCACCGCCGTATCCGCGGACCTCGCCCCGGCCGCGCTCGAGCAGTTCGGCCGGCGGGATCCCCTCGCGGCCCAGCAGCCCGTGCACACCCGTCGCCGGTGCATTGCGCGGCGCACCCGCGTCGACGACGACCACCGACCGTCGCGCGCGGGCGAGCATCAGTGCCGCATTCAACCCGGCGGCTCCCCCGCCGATCACTACCACGTCGTATCCGTATCCGAGCACGTCGCTCATCTCGACCACCTCCACGACGACTGTGCGTGCCGACCCGAAGGTCTGGCAACATAATTTGCCGATATGGCAAAATTGCCGCATGGACGATCTCGACCAGGCGCTCGCGACGGTCGGACCCCGGCTCCGCGCGCTGCGGCGTACCCGCGAGACGACGTTGACCGATCTCTCGGCGGCGACGGGCATCTCGGTGAGCACCCTGTCCCGACTCGAGTCCGGAACCCGCCGACCGACGCTCGAGCTGCTGCTGCCCCTGGCCAGAGCGCACGGGGTGACGCTCGACGAACTGGTCGGCGCCCCGCCGACGGGCGACCCGCGCATTCACCTGCGTCCCGTCACCCGGCACGGCATGACCATGGTGCCGCTCACCCGGCGAGCCGGCGGGATCCAGGCGTACAAGCTGGTGCTCCCCGCCGACAGCAGCCGCGGGGAACCGGATCCCCAGACCCACGAGGGGTACGAGTGGCTCTACGTCCTCGACGGACGGCTACGGCTCGTCCTCGGTGAGCACGACCTTGTTCTCTCGCCCGGGGAGGCGGCCGAGTTCGACACTCGCGTGCCGCACTGGTTCGGCGCCGCCGGTGCCGAGCCGGTCGAGTTCCTCAGCCTGTTCGGCAAGCAGGGTGAACGAGCGCATCTTCGCGCCCGTCCGGCCACGAAACCTCTTCCGCGCCAGTCTGATCCGTAGCCCCCGCCCCACCCTCGTGTGGGTACGGAAGGGCCGATGGTTCACCGCCGAGCTCCGGCACGGAACCCCTCCCCACTTTTCGCCCACCCACGGCGTTCTGACTCACTATAAGAGGGGGTTATGACGATCATGCCCGATCCATGCATATATGCGAATCTATGCGCCCTTTCGGAGGTCGACTGGATGGGTCTTCGTAACGTTTCGAGTTTCGTCCGCATAGCACCAGTTATCTAACTGCTATTATTTTTTCTCATTCATTTCGTTTCGTAATTCATTTCGTTTTGAGACACGTACACTGCGGCCCATAGGACGCGCCGGGGCCCGTATTCAGCCCGCCGGAAGGCCCCCTCCTCGTGTGCTCGGCTGGTGAGCTCGGTCGAGAAAGAGCTGGGCAGTGATTCGGCTAATCAAGGAATTCCGTAGGCAGCCGATTCCACTAACGCCTCCTGGCCTCTCCCTCCCCCTGATAGATATGGCGGCAACCACCGACCGAGATGAGGAATCCGTGAGCGAAGCGAGCACCGGCGACTCCCTGCCCGACCAGCGCATGCCCGACCAACGCATGCCCGACGCGCGCCCGAAGCCGGGACGGCCGCGCAAGTACGCGTCCGCCGCAGACCGGGTCCGGGCCTACCGAGAACGCGAACGGCAGAAGAGGGAGGCGGCCTCCCTGGCCGAGCTGACCACTCCCCCGGGCCCGGCCGAAGCAGCCACCAACCTGGCGTCCGCCGTCGCCGCGCTCCGCACCCTGAACGCGACGTCGCTCGCGCAGTACAACGCCGTCGCCGCGCAGATCACCGCGGCCGTCGACAAGCTCACCGACCCGGACGCACTCGAGGCGCAGATGACCCGGGCCACCACGGAGCTGGCGAAGGTGAAGGCGGACGCGGATGCCAGGATCGCCCGCCTGCGCGAGCAACTCGCCCAGGCAACCGAGGACCGCGACAACGCGGAGGCCGCCGTCGAGGCCGTCGACCGCGAGCTGGCGGACGCCCGCGCCGCGCACGACACCCGGATCCGGGACCTCGAGACCGCGCATCGCGACGAGTCGACACGAGCGGCCGAGGAGCACGCGGACACACTGCGCACCTGGCAGGAACGCATCGACGCCACCGCGGCCGCGCACGCCGCGGAGATCGCCGAGTACCGGTCGACCGTCACCACCCAGCAACAGCAGCTCGCCCGGCTCGAATCGGAGCTCGCGACCCTGCGTGACGAACTGGCGCACACCCGCGCCGCGGCGGAGAAGGAGGCGGCCACGGCCGCCGCGGCCGTGGCCCGGCTCGACACCGATCTCACGGCGGAACGCGCCCGCGTCGAGGAACTGCGCGGCGCCCTCGAGGAGGCTCGCGTCGCGGCGGCCGCCGCGCGGGCCGCCGAGACCGCGGCCCGCGATCGAGGCGACGAACTGCGGGCCGAGATCGTCGACCTGCGCGGCGAGCGGGACCGGCTCCGGGGCGAGCTCGCCGCGGCACACGCCGCGGCGGCCGAGACCCGCCGCGAGGCGGACCCGACGGAGACGACGCCGGCCGAGAGCTGACCGAGCGGCGACGTTCCCGACCCCGGCGACGACCGGACGCCCACGCGAGGCACGGCGGCGCCTCCCGCCCCGGGTGTGGCACGCACGGCACCGGGGGTTGCGTGGCACGTGGGCCGCCCCCGCCTACCCTGTCACGGTGAACGAAACGCAGCCGCCCGCCGGGCACACCGACCCGGGGCCCGGGGTGCAGCACGATCGGCTCCGGTTGTTCTCGTTCGCCACGGCCGAGAAGCGGGCCGAGTACCTCTGGGTGCTGCGGGCTTTCGACATCGCTCGGGCCAACTACGTCGTGCTGCTGCACGCCGCCGAGGTCGCGGCGATCCTCGAGCGGACCGGCTCGACGGATCCGGCGGCGGCACTGTCCGCCCAGGACGTGGCGCCCCTCCTCGAGCAGCTGCACGCCTGGGGGGTGCTCGAACGCAGCTACGACGGCACCCGGGTGGCGTCGCTGGCCGAGTACCGCAACCGGCACTACGTGTATCAGTTCGGCCGGGCCGGCTACCACGCCTTCCGGGCGGTCGAAGAGGTGCTGAGCGCGCGCGGCGAGGACGCGTCGCTGTCGCGTCTCGCCCTGGCGGATCTACTGGCCGACCTGACCGAGCTGGCGGCGGCGAACGACGCCGGGGACGGCGAGCTCGTCTACCGCAAACTGTCGCGGCTGGACACGACGTTGTCGGACATGGCCGAGCGGGCCGCCGGGTTCTACCTGATGCTCGGCGACCTGGTGCGCACCACCGAGGTCACACCCGAGTCGTTCCTGGCGCACAAGGATGCGGTGCTGGCCCACATGCGGGAGTTCAGCACCGACCTGGCCCGCTACGGTCCTAAACTCGCGGCGGCGCTGGCGCGGGTGCAGGAGACCGGGATCGACCGCATGCTCGGGTTCGCCGCCGCGCACGACGAGCGGATGCTGTTGTCCGTGGCCGAGCGGCACGCGGACTGGTGGGCCCGGTGGCGTGGGCTCGAGCGGTGGTTCGTCGGCGCCGCCGACGTGCCCAGCGAGTCGGAGCGGCTCCGGGACGGCACGATGAGCGCGATCGCGGCGGTGCTGGCGCTGCTGCGGCGATTGACGGAGACCCGCCGGGGCGGGGTCAGCCGCGAATCGCAGCTGCGGCACCTGGCCGCCTGGTTCGCGGCCGCGCCGGACGAGCAGTCGGCGCACGCGCTGTTCGACGCGGTGTTCGACCTGGGCCGCCCGCGGCACTTCTCCGTCGTGCATCCCGACCCGGAGACGGTCCCGGTGACGACGTCGTGGTGGGACGCGCCACCCGTGCCGATCGCCCGGACGCTGGCCGAGACCGGGCGCACCCCGTCGGCGGGAGCGCCGGCGCGGGTGCAGCGCAACGAATCCGGGGTCCGGCGGTTGCGGGAACGGCAGCTGGCGACGCAGCGGGCGCGGGCCGAGGCGGCACGCTCCCTCGCGGCGGGCGGCGTGGACGAGCGGGAGTTGTCCGAGCCGGAGACCGAGGTGCTGTTGGGTCTGCTCGACGCGGCGCTGTCGGCGCGGGTTCCGGTCAGCGGCACCGTGCCGGGTGCGACGGGCACCCAGAACGGGGTGCGGCTGACGCTGAGCCCGGCCCCGGAGGGCACGGTGGTCCGGACGGCGCGGGGCCGGCTGCATCTGGACGGGCTGCGGGTGAGCGTGCAGTGAGCGCCCGGCGGATCTCGCCGCTCGACCGGGATTCCTACCAGCGGGCGGCACGGCTGATCCTCTCGCACCACCTGGTGACCACCCGATACCCCGACCGGGCCGCGCTGCCGCTGCTGCGCCGGTGGGCGACGGAGCTGCGGGAGGACCTGCTCGAGTTGTTCGGGTACCGGCTCGAGGTGACCGAGACGACCGCGCGGTTGTTCACCGTCGCCGACCGGCTCGATCCCGGGGGCGGGGCGCGCTCGGTGACCGACCGGCCCTTCGACCGTCGCCGGTACGCATATCTGGCGCTGGCGCTGGCGGCGCTGGGCCGCGCGGGTGGGCAGATCACCCTGTCGGAGCTGGCCGAGCAGGTCGCGTCCGAGGCGGGACAGGTGCCCGGGGTCGAACTGGCTCCCGAGCGGGCGACGGACCGGGACGCGTTCGTCGACGCGGTGGCGTGGCTGGCGGCGCGGGGGGCGATCGCGCTGGCGGACGGCGACGCCGGGGGCTGGGTGTCGGACCCGGAGCGAGGTGAGGCCCTCTACGACATCGACCGGCCCGTGGTGGCGGCGTTGTTCCGGCCGCCGCGGGCGCTGCAGCACCTGAATTCGGTGCGGGGCCTGCTCGCCGCCGGTGACCGCCGCGACGGGGACCGGAGCGTGGGCACCGCGGAGGTGGCGCGGCGGGTGCGCCGGGCGCTGGTGCAGCGGCCGGTGGTGTATGCCGAGGAACTCGACGACGAGGCGCGGCTGCAGCTGGCGCTGCCGCGCACGACCGCGGGAATCGAACTGTTGACGGGGCTGGTGGCCGAGCGCCGCGCGGAGGGCGTCGCGCTGGTGGACTCGTCGGGGCGGATGTCGGATCTGCGGTTTCCGGGGGTGGGGACGGTTCCGCAGGTGGCGTTGTTGCTGGCCGGGGAGATCTGCGCGCGGGTGTCGGAGCCGGGGTGCGAACCGGTGCGGTTGCCGCGGCCGGTGGACGCGGAGGCCGAGCTCGAGGCGGGATTGGACGCCGCGATCCCGGCGGCCGGGGTGTTCGCGCCGCTGGCGGGTGACGCGGCTGCGGCGGATGCGCCCCCGGGGTCGCGGCCGGCGCCGGCGCATCCGCTGGTCGAGGACAGTTGGCTGGCGGAGACGGTGGCGCGGCTGGCCGACGAGTTCGGTCGTACCTTCGCCGCGCAGTGGCAGGCCGATCCGGCCGGTCTGCTGGAGGCGGCGGTGACGGTGTTGGAGCGGCAGCGGCTGGTGGCCCGGGTGCCCGGCGGGGTGCTGGCGTTGCCGGCGCTGGCCCGGTTCCGGGGGGTGGTGGTGACGGTGCGCGAACGCGATCCGCGTCTCGCGCTGGCCGGCGAGGATTCGAACGAAGCGGAGATGTCGTGAGCAGTGCCCGTTTCCGGCCCACCCGGGCCGGGATCATCAACCTGTGGGACTACCGGGATCAGGAGTTCTCGTTCGCGGACGGTCGGCTGGTGCTGCGGGGGCCCAACGGGTCGGGCAAGACCAAGGCGCTCGAGGTGCTGTTCCCGTTCGTGTTCGACGGTCGCATCGAGCCGCGGCGGTTGAACCCGTTCGCCGGCGAGGAGCGCACGATGCGGTCCAACCTGCTGTATCAGGGGCAGGACAGTGCGTATTCGTATGTGTGGATGGAGTTCTGCCGCGGGCGCCGGGACGATCCGGAGGCGGTGACGGTGGGGGTCGGGATGCGCGCGGCGCGCGGCCACGACAAGGTCACGCGGTGGTATTTCGTCGTCGACGGCCGGGTCGGTGTGGACTTCTCGCTGCTGGATGCGGCCGATCGTCCGCTGACGCGGCGGCAGCTGATCGAGGAGGTCGGTGCCGATGCGGTCACGGACCGGCCGGTGGACTACCGGGCGGCGATCGATGCGCGGTTGTTCGGGCTCGGGATCGAGCGTTACGAGCAGCTGATCAACCTGATCCTGACGTTGCGCCGGCCGCAGCTGGCGAAGAATCTGGATCCGAAGGGGTTGTCGCAGGCGCTCACCGACGGGTTGCGGCCGCTCGACGAGCAGCTGGTGCTCGAGGCGGCGCGGTCGTTCGCCGACATGGAGGAGGTGTCCCGCACACTGGAGTCGTTGGCGGCGGCCGACGACGCGGCGCAGAGGTTCGTCGCGGTGTATACGACCTACCTGGGTCAGCAGGCTCGCGCCGACGTGGACCGGCTGGGGGCCCGGCTGGCGGCGGTCGACGCCGGCACGTCGGAGTGGACGGCGTCGGTGGCGGCGTTCGAGCGGGCCGGGGTGGAGCGGGCGCTGACGCTCGAGCGGCTCGAGGTCGCGGAGCGGGACCTCGAGCAGACCCGCGCGACGCTCGAGGCGCTGCAGCGGTCGAGCGCGTACGAGGGTAAGCAGCAGCTCGACGATCTGGCGCAGGTGGTGGCGGATCTCGAGCGCACCACGGCCGGGCAGGCGGAGCAGGCGCAGCGCGCGCGGGTGGAGCTGGCGCAGCGTGAGGAGGAGGCGCGGCGGGCCGCGGAGGCGGCCGCGGACGCGGCGTCCGCGGCACACCGCGCCGAGGACGCGCTCGCCGGGGCGGCGCGCGATGCGGGTGTCGAGTGGGCGGGGCCGGGCGGGGACATCGGCGGTGACCAGATCGCGGCGACGGTCGCCGCGTGTGCGGAGGAGCGGGCCGCGGATGTGCGCGCGGTGCGGGCGGCGGTGGCGGCCGCGGAGGGGGCGTCGGCGGCGCGGGTGCGGGCGGAGGCCGCGGCCGAGCGCGCCCGGGCGCAGCGCGAGTCGGCCCGGGCGGCGGTGGACGCGGCGGACGCGGCGGTGGAGTCGGCCCGCGCGGAGGCGTCGACCCTGTTGCGGGAGTGGTGGACCGGTCATCGGGACGCATGGTCGGGGGTCGACGGGCCGGAGGAGCTGTTCGAGGCGCTGGCTGCGGCGATCGCGGCGGCCGGCGACGACGAGGCGGCGACACCGGCGGCGGTGCTGGCCGAGCGTACGGCATCGGTGGTCGAGGAGTTGCGGTTCCGCGGCCGTGGCCTGGAGGCGGAGATCACGCACGGACGGGAGCGGATCGCGCTGTTGGAGGCCGAGCGGGACATGATCGAGGCCGAGCGCGACGACGCTCCCCCGGCGTTCCCTGCGTCGACCGCGGGGACCGGCACGTCGGGCGCGCCGCTGTGGCGGCTGGTGCGGTTCGCGGACGCGGTGAGCGCGGAGGCGGCCGCGGGCCTCGAGGCGGCGCTGGAGGCGGCGAACCTGTTGACGGGCTGGGTGTGCGGCGGGGCGGGAGACGTGCCCGCGGGGGCGACGGTGCTGGTGCCGGCGCCGCCGGCGCAGCGGCCCGCGGGCCGGACGTTGGCCGACGTGCTGGTCGTGGAACCGGATACCGGGGTGCCGGCCGAGCGGGTGCGGGAGGTGCTGGCGTCGGTCGCGGTGCCGGACGTGGTGACGGACGAGACCGGCCCGGCGGTCGACGAGCGTGGCGGCTACCGCCAGGGGGTGCAGCTGGGTCGGTACACGAAGGCGGAGGCCGAGTACATCGGGGCGACCGCGCGGGCCCGTCGCCGGCGCCTGCGATCGGCCGAGCTCGACGCGGAGATCGCCGAGGTGCGGGCGCGGGTGGCGGACGCGGAGTCGGCGCGGGTGGCGGTCGGCGAACGGCTGGCGCGGCTGGATGGGGCCGCGGCGGCGGTGCCGCGCACCGGCGCGGTGCTTGCGGCGTTGCGGAAGGTCAGTGAGTGCGCGGGGGCGTTGCGCACCGCCGGGGAGGCGGCGGCCGCGGCGGACCGGGACCTCGATCAGGTGATCGCCGAATGCTCCGTGAAGGAGCGGCAGGTGCGGTCGGTGGCGGCCCGGTACCGGGCGCCGCACACGGTCCGCGAGCTCGAGCAGCTGGCGGCGGCGATCCGGTTCTTCGAGTCGCAGGGCCAGGTGTTGTTGCGTGCCCGGCGGGAGCGGGTGGCCGCGGTCGAGCGGGCGCGGGAGGCGCAGGCGCGGCGCGACGACACCCGGGTGGCGGCCGGTGCGTCCGCCGAACGGGCGGTCACGGCCGAGGAGTCGCTGCGGCAACAGCAGCAGCGGCTGGCGACACTGCGTGAGGCGTTGGGCGCCGACGCGCAGCAGATCGACGCGCAACTCGCACAGGCCCGCGAACGGATCGAGGCGGCGCGGACGGAGCAACGCGCCGCGCGCCGCGCGCACGACGAGGCGGTCGAACGGCTCGGGAAGGCGGAGGCGGCGCATGTCGCGGCGGAGCAGGCGCTGCGGTCGGCGTTGACCGAGACGCGGGCCGATGCGGCACAGCTGGCGCCGTATGCGCGGCCGGATGTGCTGGCGCTGCTGGGGATCTCGGAGGAGCTGCGGTGGCCGTCGGCGGCAGTGGAGTGGCCGGCGCCGGAGCAGGCTCGGCTCACCCGGGCGGCCGGGGACGTGCCTGCGGTGCCCGCGGCGGTGGGGGCGCTGTACGCGGCGCTGGCGGCGGCGACGGCGACGGTCAAGGGCGGGGACGGGGCCCGCAAGGCGGCCCGGTCGGCGTTGACGGCGGCGTTGCAGGAGTTCGACGGTCAGCTCGCGGCGGCCGGTCAGGACTATCGGCTGCAGTGGGATGCGCCGGAGGGGTTGACGGTGGTGCGGGTGCAGGACGAGCAGGGGTTCTCGTCGGTGGCGGAGTTCGCGGTGCGGATCGGGGCGGCGCGGCGGGAGCAGGAGCTGCTGTTGACCGACGCGGAGCGGCGCATCCTCGAGGATGCGCTGTTGGCGGGCTTGGCGCAGCAGATCCACGAGCGCACCGAGGACGCGCGGGAGCTGATCGCCCGGATGGGGACGGAGATGCGGCAACGGCGCATGTCGTCGGGGACGACGGTGGGAGTGCGATGGGTGCTGGCCGATCATCTCGACGATCAGGCACGGGCGGTGTGCCGGCTGCTGGATCGGGAGGTGTCGGCGCTGGGTCCGGAGGAGCTGGCGCGGGTGCGGGCGCATTTCGCGGCGCGGATCCGGGCGGAGCGGGCGGCGCATCCGGAGCGGTCGTATCCGGAGATCCTGGCGACGACGCTGGACTACCGGCGGTGGCGGGTGTTCTCGTTCGGGTTGATCGGCGCGGACGGCACGGAGGATCGGTTGACGGTGGCGCGGCATTCGGCGTTGTCGGGGGGTGAGCAGTCGGTGTCGCTGCATCTGCCGTTGTTCGCGGCGGCGCACGTGATGCTGGATTCGGCGGATCCGCAGGCGCCGCGGTTGCTGGCGTTGGACGAGGCGTTCGCCGGGGTGGACGACAACGGGCGTGCGGAGTTGCTGGGGTTGAGTGTGCAGTTCGATCTGGATCTGTTCATGACCGGCTACGACCTGTGGATCACCTATGCCGGGGTGCCGGCGTGCGCGCACTACGATCTGGCGCATTCGGTGGCCGAGCACACGGTCGGGGCGACGCTGCTGGTGTGGTCGGAGGGCGGGTTGCTCGCCGAGCACGACGGGTCGGATCTGGCGGCGGCGCTGGGGTCGCCGGGGACGCGGCGGGTGCCGGCGCCGGTGAAGGGGGCGCTCGAGTTCGCGTAGGGGTGCGGGTACTCCCGGATCGATGCGGGAGGCGGCGCATCCCCCTCTGCTCCGATGCGCCGGACGGTGGGTTCCGCTTCGGGGCTGTGGAAGCAGGGTCGCCAAGTTCGGTTTTTCTTTAGGTTCCGCTGCGCTCGGATTCTCTCGGTGCCGGGGTGCGGCGTCGCCGACCGCAGGCCCCGCCGACGCCGAGTCAGGGCCCCCGACTACGGCATCGATCGGCACCACACCGGATTCGACGGATGCTGTCGCCACCCGGTCGTCGGCGCTGCGCGCTGCCGAATCCACGGCAACGGGCAGACCGACGAGCTGCGGCGGAGCGTTGACCCCCGTCCGGTCCGATGCAAAGATGATCAACCACACGCGGTCGAACGCGTGTGCGAAAACTCAACAGGAAGGCCCGCCGCGACTGCCACCGCGACGGGCCGGATGTCCGACTGAAAAGGAGTCGAACATGCGACAGCATACTCATGCGCAGGTGACGCCATGAGCATCGAAGCGATCATCTGGGCACTTGAACGCGCCGCGATCCCCTCCCCCACGCCGCCCGGCATGCCGTCGGCGCCGGCGCTGACCGTGGTCCTGATCAGCCTGGCGAATCACGCGTCCCGGCACGGCGAGGGCGCCTATCCATCCGTGCGCACCCTCGCCGGCTACGCCCGGATGAGCGAACGGCAGGTGCAACGCTGCCTTGCCGCCCTCGTCCAGCTCGGTCTCATCTCCCGCGGCGACCAGCAGCGCGTCGCCGCCACCATCGCTCGCGAGGACCGTCGCCCCACCTGCTACAACCTGGCGATGCGGCGGGGCGACACATCGTCACCCCGCTCCCGCGCACGGGGCGACAACTGTGCCCCCGACGGGGTGACAGTCGAGCGGCCACGGGGTGACACGCATGTCACCCGAACCGTCCTCGAACCAAGAGATGAACCTGCTGCGTCGCGCCCGGCGCCTCCCGCCCGCGCCGCGAAGGCGGCGCAGCGGCCGCATCATCCGCAGATCGAGACACTGGCCGCGGCATGCCGCCGGGCCGGGCTCACCGCCCGGTTCGACACCCTCACCGCGGAGAAGGCCTCGATAATCACGCACTCGGTCGACGTCCACGGCATCGACGCGCTCGTGCGCGCGGCACTCGCACGCCATCGACCACACGATCCCGCCCGCTCGGCGGCGGCGTGGATCCCGACCTGGCAGGAACTGCGCCCGCCGCGGCCGAAACGTCCACCCACCTGCGGCAACTGCGAGGAGTACGGCTGGCGACCTGACGACGAACTCGGCAGAGCAGTTCGCTGCCCGTGCCGCCGCGCCGGATTCGAGTGGCCGGAGGCACCCCCCGGAGTGCCGAGCGCACGCAAGCGGACCGAATCCTGCTCCGCCCACGACCGCACTCACCGGACGTTGTGTGCGAGTAGTGCGTGACGCGGACGGAGTGTCTGTTCGCCGTGGTCGGTCCGATGGATCCACATTGCGCCGCGACGACGCCGCCGGCGGGCGATTCGTCCACGAGTCGCACCGCCAGGGGCCTTTTCGGCGAGTGCCGGTGGTGGCGGAGACCTACGGCCCGGCACCGGAGTTCCGCAGCGCACATCTCGTCGTTACGCCTCGGCGTGTCGCGACGAGATGTGCACACTCGAAATGAGCTCTATCGCAGTGGGATGCCGAGCAGGGCGTCGACGGCGTCCGCGAATACGGCGGGTGCCGAGGGGTCGTCGCCGCCGTGCTCGACCGCGAACTTCGCCCACGCATCCAGTGCGTCGAGGGCCTTGGGCGTGTCGAGGTCGTCGGCGAGGTGCTGGCGCAGCCGGGCGACGGTGTCGTCGACCGAAGCCGCGGACGGCAGGGCCGCGGCGTCGCGCCACCGGGCGAGGCGGGCCTGGGCGTCGGCGAGGACCTGGTCGGTCCAGGCCCGGTCGGTGCGGTAGTGCCCGGCGAGCAGACCCAGGCGGATGGCGGCGGGGTCGACGCCCTGGCCGCGGAGTTTGGAAACGAAGACGAGGTTGCCGCGGGACTTCGACATCTTCTCGCCGTCGAGGCCGATCATCCCGGTGTGCACGTAGTGCCGGGCGAAGCGGCGCTCGCCGGTAACGGCCTCGGCGTGGGCGGCGGAGAACTCGTGGTGCGGGAAGATCAGGTCGCTGCCACCGCCCTGGACGTCGAAGCCGCTGCCGATCCGGTTGAGGGCGATCGCGGCGCATTCGATGTGCCAGCCGGGGCGGCCGTCGCCGAACGAGGACGGCCAAGCCGGTTCGCCGGGCCGCTGCGCGCGCCAGAGCAGCGCGTCGAGCGGGTCACGTTTGCCGGGGCGGTCGGGGTCGCCGCCGCGTTCGGCGAAGAAGTGGTCCATGGTGGCGCGGTCGTAGCCGGACTCGTAGCCGAACTGCTCGGTGGCGTCGGCGCGGAAGTACACGTCGGCGTACTCGGCGTCGTCGACGATGTAGGCGGCGCCGGAGGCGACGAGTTTCTCGACCAGTTCGACGACTTCACCGACGGATTCGACGGCGCCGATGTAGTCGCGGGGCGGCAGGACGCGCAGCGCCTCCATGTCCTCGCGGAACAGCGCGGTCTCGCGCATGCCGAGCACGATCCAGTCCTCGCCGTCGCGGGCGGCGCGTTCGAACAGCGGGTCGTCGACGTCGGTGACGTTCTGGACGTAGTGCACGTCGTGGCCCGCGTCGCGCCACACCCGATGGACCAGGTCGAAGGCGAGGTAGGTGGCGGCGTGGCCGAGGTGGGTGGCGTCGTAGGGGGTGATGCCGCAGACGTACATCGTGGCCGTGCGACCCGGGGTGACGGGGCGGACCGCGCGGTCCGCGGTGTCGTAGAGCCGCAGCGGGGGGCCCTGGCCGGGGACGGACGGGAGCGCGATGTCGGACCATGACAGCATGCGCACGAGCCTAGTGGAGGGCGCAGAGCGCTCCGGACGGAGGCCGGGTCCTCAGAACGCCGGCCAGGGGATGCGCCGCTCGCCGACGGGGCGGGGCATGACGGGGCGGCGGAGCAGGGCGGCGATGCGGCCGCGCAGGGCGGCGACCTCGCGGGCGGTGATGTAGGTGCCCAGCCGCCGGCCGAGTTCGCCGTCGAGTTCGCGGGCGAGTTTGTCCAGGTCGACCAGGAGCGACGGGTCGATCGGGCTGCCGGCCCAGCCCCACAGCACGGTGCGCAGCTTGTTCTCCTGGTGCAGGCAGATGCCGTGGTCGACGCCGTACACGCCGCCGTCGAGGCCTTCGAGGGCGTGTCCGCCCTTGCGGTCGGCGTTGTTGAGGACGACGTCGAGCACGGCCATGCGCTGCAGGCGCGGGTCGTCGGCGTGGACGAGGACGACGTCGGTGCCGTCGAGGTCGCGGGCGCGCAGGACGGGCAGCCATCCGGGAGGGACGGCGTCGAGCGGGCACAGGTCGACCAGGTCGAGGCGGCCGGGCGGGTCAGCGGGATCGGGGGTGTCGATCCACTGCTGCACCATGCCGGTCCCGAAGGGTCCCTCGCGCAGCACGGTGGTGGGGATCACACCCCAGCCGAGGGCTTCGGAGACGAGGTAGGAGGCGACTTCCCGGCCGGCGAGAGTGCCGTCGGGGAAGTCCCACAGGGGCCGTTCCCCGCGGACGGGTTTGTACACGCAGCGCACGGTGGTCGCGCCGAGGGTGGCGTCGCACACGAGGGTGGCGTTGCTGGCGTGGACGACGCGGCCGACCACGGTGAGTTCGCCGTCCGTGAGCACGGTGCGGAGGTCGGGGCTGCCCACCGGGTCAGGTCTCCTCGCCGAGCCAGGCGGCGGGGTCGAAGCCCTCGGTGCGCAGGTACCCGTTGGTGCGGACGCAGATGTGGCCGCCGCCGACCGGTTCCCCGCACACCGGGCACGGGGTGCGGCCGGCGGCGACGACGAGTTCGGAGCGGGCGGCGAAGTCGCGGGCCTGCTGGGGGGTGAGGAAGACGCGGACGGCGTCCGGGCCCTCCTCGGCGTCGTCGAGGACGACGGACTCGTCGACCTCGGTCTCGGTGACGGCGAGCAGTTCGACGACGACGTTGCCGCTGTCGGCGTCCCAGCCCAGGCCCATGGTCCCGACGCGGAACTCCGCGTCGATGGGGGTGACGAGCGGACTGATGTCGACGTCCGGGTCCTCGGGCAGGTCGGTGCCGAAGCGGCGGTGCACCTCCTCGAGGAGCAGGCCCATACGGTCGGCGAGGATCTGCACCTGTTGCTTCTCGAGCATGACGCTCACCACCCGGGAGGCGTGCACGGCCTGCAGATAGAACACCCGGTCGCCGGGTTCACCGACGGTGCCGGCGACGAACCGGTCCGGGGTCCGGAAGACATGTATCGCGCGGGCCATCGCACCTCCTCGTTGTCGTATCCATCCGGTGTCGCTCTCCCATTATCCGCCGCGGGGGGCGACCTCCCCGCCGGGCGCGGGCGCCGGTTGGGCGGGCGGTGCGAGCCCGGACAGGTCCGAGCCGGTGTCGTTGACCCGCAGCACGAACGGGCGGGTCTCGGTGTAGCGGACGACGCTGAGGGAGGCGGGCTCGGCGACGATGCGCTGGTAGCCGTCGAGGTGCGTGCCGAGCGCGTCGGCGAGGACGGCCTTGATGACGTCGCCGTGGGTGCAGGCGATCCAGACGACGTCACCGCCGTGGGCGGCGGCGAGGCGGCTGTCGTGTTCGCGGACGGCGGTGACGGCGCGGGCCTGGACCTGCGCGAGGCCCTCGCCGTCGGGGAACACGGCGGCCGAGGCGTGCTGCTGGACCACCTTCCACAGCGGTTCCTGCAGGAGTTCGCCGAGTTCGCGGCCGGTCCACTGCCCGTAGTCCACCTCGACGAGGCGGTCGTCGACGAGGGGGGTCAGGCCGCGGTCGGCGGCGAGGGGGGTCACCGTCTGGTGGCAGCGCAGCAGCGGCGAGTGCACGATCTCGGCGATGGTGAGGCCGGCGAGCCGCGCGACGAGGCCCTTGGCCTGGATGTGGCCGACCTCGTCGAGTTCGACGCCGGGGGTGCGTCCGGCGAGGACCCGGGCGGTGTTCGCCGTCGAGCGCCCGTGCCGCAGCAGGATGACCGTCATGAAGCCAGCCTAATGGGCCGGGCGCCCGACGAGCGGGCCCGGCGGGGTCCCGGCCTCAGGTGGCCGAGATGGTGCCGGTGGCGAGCAGGGCCAGGACGAGGGTGCCGAGGGCGATGCGGTAGCCGACGAACCAGTACATCGAGTGGTCGACGACGAATTTGAGCAGCCAGGCGATGGAGGCGTAGCCGACGGCGAACGCGACGGCGGTGGCGACGAACAGCTGGGCGCCGGAGGCGCTGAGGCCCTCCCCGGCGGGTTCGAACGCGTCCGGGAGGCTGAACAGGCCGGAGGCGACGACGGCGGGGATGGCGAGCAGGAACGAGTACCGGGCGGCGGCCTCGCGGGTCAGGCCGAGAAACAGGCCGGCGCTGATAGTGCCGCCGGAGCGGGACACGCCGGGGATCAGGGCGAGGGCCTGCGCGGAGCCCATGACGATGCCGTCGCGGAGGGTGAGTTCGTCGAGCTTGCGGGTCTTGCGGCCGTAGCGTTCGGCGGCGGCGATGACCAGGGCGAACACGATGAGCATGGTGGCGATGAGCCACAGGTTGCGGGCGCCGGTGCGGATCTGGTCCTTGAACAGGAAGCCGAGGACGCCGACGGGGATGGTGCCGACGATCACGTACCAGCCCATGCGGTAGTCGAGGTCGCTGCGGTGTTCGCGGTGGGCGAGGCCACGGAACCAGGCGGCGACGATCCGGACGATGTCCTTGCCGAAGAAGACCAGGACGGCCGCCTCGGTGCCGAGCTGGGTGACGGCGGTGAAGGAGGCGCCGGCGTCGGTGCCGAAGAAGATCTCCGAGACGATCCGCAGGTGGCCGGAGGACGAGATCGGCAGGAACTCGGTCAGGCCCTGCACGAGGCCGAGGACGAGCGCCTGCAGCCAGGTCATGGATTCGCCGATCACGCGGTGCCCTCCGGGTGCTCGTGGGGACGGTCGCCGGGGGTGGGGTCGATTTTCACCTGGGCGAGGGTACGCGGCGCGGCGGAACGGTTTTCGCGGCCTCACGGCACTAGGGTGCTGGGTCAGGGGCGGCGGTCGCGGTGACGGCGGCTCGACCCCGTCGGTCGGATCGTGACGAGGCGCGGGCGGATATGGAACACAGAACGGTGGGTGCGAGCGGGCTGCGGGTCTCGCGGCTCGGCCTGGGCACCCTGAGCTGGGGACGCGGCACGGACGGGGACGAGGCGGCGGCGCAGCTGTCGGCGTTCGTCGACGCCGGTGGCACCCTGGTCGACACCTCCCCCGCCTACGGTGACGGGGTGGCGCAGCGGATCCTGGCGGAGCTGCTCGACGACGTGGTGCCGCGCGATCAGCTGGTCGTGTCGGGCAGCTCGGGCATCGACACCTCGAAGGTCGGGGCGGGGCGGGTGGACTGTTCCCGTGCGGGTCTGCTCACGCAGCTGGACCGCACGCTGCGGGACCTGGGCACCGACCATCTCGATCTGTGGCAGGTGGCGACGTGGGATCCACGGACGCCGGTCGACGAGGTGGCGGCGGCGCTGGAGTTCGCGGTGACCAGCGGCCGGGCCCGGTACGTGGGGGTGCGCGGGTACCTGGGGTGGCAGCTGGCGACGGCCGCGTCGGTGGCGACGCGGCACGCACCGCTGGTGGGAACGCAGGTGGAGTATTCGCTGCTCGCGCGCGGGGTCGAGGAGGAGCTGATCCCGGCGGCCCTGCACCACGGGGTGGGGGTGTTCGCGGCGGTGCCGCTCGCGGGCGGGGTGTTGACGGGCAAGTACCGCGACGGCATCCCGGCGGACTCGCGGGGCGCCGACGACCTGCACACCGAGGAGGTGCGCAGCTATCTGACCGAGCCGGCGGCGCGGGTGGTCGAGGCGGTGGCGACGGCCGCGGACGGACTGGGGACCTCCCCGCTGGCGGTGGCGTTGGCGTGGGTGCGGGACCGGACGGGAGTGGCGTCGACGGTGGTGGGTGCGCGGGATCTGGCGCAGCTGACCGGGGTGCTGGTGGCGGAGGAACTGGAGTTGCCGGCGGCGATCGCGGCGGCGCTCGACGACGTCAGTGCGTGACGTCGGGCCCCCGGGCCCGCGACCCCGCCACGAAGTTAGGTTAGCCTGTGGTCGAGGTCGGTGCACCGGCACCGGACGGCGGGCACGAGGAGGGACCGGTCGATGACCGCGATCGAGGCCGCGGGGTTCGCGCAACGGCTCCGCCGGGAGACCGCGCAGGCGCACAGCGACACCGAGAACGCGCAGTTCGTCACCGAACTGCTGGCCGGCCGGCTCACCCGGCAGGGGTATGCGGCGCTGCTCGCGCAGTCGTGGTTCGTCTACGAGACGCTCGAACGGGTCGGCCGCTCGCACGCGGGTGACCCGATCGCCGGGCCGTTCCTGGACGACGCGTTGCTGCGCACTCCGGCGCTCGAGGCGGATCTGACGTTCCTGCTCGGCCCGCGGTGGCGGGAGACGATCGCGCCGCTGCCCGCGACCGAGCGGTACGTCGCGCGGCTCGAGCAGGTGGCCGCGGTGCGCCCGGAGGTGTTCCTGGCGCACCACTACCTGCGGTATCTGGGGGATCTGTCGGGTGGGCAGATCATCCGGCGCCTGCTCGAGCGCGCGTACGGGCTGGACCGGGACGGGTTGCGGTTCTACATCTTCGACGACATTCCCCACCCCAAGCCGTTCAAGGACGCCTACCGGGCGAAGCTGGACGCGGCGCCGCTCGACGAGGGCCGGCGGCGCACGGTGATCGACGAGGCGAACCTGGTGTTCGGGCTCAACGCCGACCTGTTCGCCGACCTGTTCGCCGATCTGGCCGCCGACCTGGACCGGTACCGCACGACTTCCGCCCTGCCATGACGCGACGCGGCATCCTCGCGTTCCTCGCCGCGGCGCTCGCGCTCGTCGCGCTGCTCGTCGGGTGTTCGACCGCCCCGACCGGGGGCGGCGGGACCGGGGCGCGCACCGCGGTGGTGGGCGATCCGAATCCGCGGCCGATCGCCGAGGCTCCCGTGCCGGCGCTGCCGGTGACGGTCCGCGGCGTCGACGGGGTCGACGTCACCGTCACCGACGCCTCCCGCATCGTGACGGCCGACCGGTCGGGCACCCTCGCCCAGACCGTGTTCGCGCTCGGTCTCGGGGACCGGCTGGTGGGTCGGTCGACGGCGGGTTTCCCCGCCGTCGAGCAGGTGCCCAACGTCACCCCCGGCGGGCACGGGCTCTCGACGGAGGCGATCTTGGCCCTGGCCCCGACGGTGGTGCTCACGGACACGTCGGTGGGGCCGCTCGCGGTGCAGGAACAGCTGCGGGCCACCGGGGTGCCCGTGGTGTTCGTCGACCCGCGCCGCACCCTGGCGACCGTGGGCGAGCAGATCCGCTTCGTCGCCCGGGCGCTCGGCGTGCCCGCGGCGGGTGAGGCCCTGGCGCAGCGCACCGACGACGAGATCGCCGCGGCCCGCGCGGCGGTGCCGGACGACGGGACACCCCCGACGGTGGCGTTCCTGTATCTGCGCGGGTCGGCGATCAAGATGCTCGGCGGTCCCGGATCGGGCGCGGACGCGCTCGTCGAGGCGCTCGGCGGCCGCGATGCGGGCACCGTCGCCGGCCTGACGTCCGAGTTCACCCCGATCACCAGCGAGGCGATGATCGCCTCCGCCCCGGACGTGATCTTGATCATGACCGAGAGCCTGGCCTCCGTGGGCGGGCCCGAGGGCCTCGCCCGGCTGCCCGGCGTCGCCCAGACCCCGGCCGGGCGCGACGGCACCATCGTCGACATGGCCGACTCGGTGCTGCTGAGCTTCGGCCCGGACACCGGCCGGGTGCTCGCCGCGCTCGCCGCGGCGCTCTACCCGGCCGCACCGGCATGAGCGCCGTCGACTCCCCCGCCCCCGTCCGTCCGGCCGCCGCCCACCGCGGCCGCACCGCGGCGGTGGTCGCCGGCCTGACGGCCGCCCTGGTGGTGCTGGCGGTGCTCTCGGCGTGCCTCGGGCAGGTGCCCACCTCGCCGGCCGAGGTGATCGGCAGCGTGCTGCACCGCCTCGGGCTCGACCTCGGGCCGCTGCCGGCCCACCCGGCCGGTGAGGTCACCCTGTGGGAGGTGCGGTTCCCGCGGGTGGTGCTCGCCGTCGTGGTGGGGGCGTCGCTGGGCTGCGCGGGCGCCCTGCTGCAGGGCGTGTTCGCCAATCCGCTCGCCGAGCCCGGGGTGATCGGCGTCTCCGCCGGGGCCGCCGTCGGCGCGTGCGCGGCGATCGTGCTGGGCGGGGCGTTCACCGCCGGGTGGGCGCTGGCGGGCGCCGCGTTCGTCACCGGGCTGCTGACCACGACCCTGGTGTACGTGCTGTCGCGGTCCGAGGGCCGCACCGAGGTGGTCACGGTCATCCTCACCGGCGTGGCGGTCAACGCGTTCGCCGGCGGCCTGATCGCCCTGTTCACGTTCGTCGCCTCCCCCGCCGCGCGCGACCAGATCGTGTTCTGGCAGCTCGGCAGCCTGGGTGGGGCCACGTGGGAGGTCGTGTCGGTGGTCGCGCCGCTCGCGGTCGGCGGCGTCGTCGCGGCCATCGTGCTCGCCCCGAAGCTGGACCTGCTCGCCCTCGGCGAGCACGTCGCGCGCCACCTCGGGGTCGACGTCGAGCGGGTACGGCAGGCCGCGATCGTCGTCGTCGCCGTCCTGGTGTGCTCCGGGGTGGCGTTCACCGGCATCATCTTGTTCGTCGGGCTCGTGGTGCCGCACCTGATGCGGATCGCGCTGGGGCCCGCGCACCGCGTGCTGATCCCGGCCGCCGCGTTGTGCGGCGCGGTGGTGCTGCTTGCCGCGGACCTCGGTGCCCGCACCCTGGTGCCGAACGCGGACCTGCCGCTGGGCATGCTGACCTCGCTGGTCGGTGGCCCGGTGTTCTTCTGGATGCTGCGCCGCACCCGGGCACGCCAGGGCGGCTGGGCGTGAGTCCGCGGCGGCCGTGGCCGGACCGGCAGGTGCCCGCCCGAGCCGGGCGGGGCGCGGTGACGCTGCGCGCCGAGCAGGTGGCCGTCCGCCGCGGCGACCGCGTCGTCCTCGACGGCGTCGACCTCGAGGTGCGGGTCGGGGAGGTGCTCGCGCTCGTCGGGCCCAACGGCGCCGGCAAGTCCACCCTGCTGGCCGCGCTCGCCGGCGATCACCCCGTCGCGGCGGGCGAGGTGACGGTCGGCGACCGTCCGCTGGCCGAGTTCTCGGCCGCCGCCCTGGCGCGACGACGGGCGGTGCTGCCGCAGCAGCACGCGGTCGGGTTCGCCTTCACCGCCCTGCAGGTGGTGCGGATGGGCCGTGCGGCCTGGGCCCGCACCGACCGCAGCCGGGACGACGAGACGACGGTGGCCGCGGCGCTGGCCGAGGCGGACGTCACGCACCTGGCGCACCGGCCGTTCCCGGCCCTGTCCGGCGGCGAGCGGGCCCGGGTGGCGCTGGCGCGGGTGCTGGCGCAGGACACCCAGACGCTGCTGCTCGACGAGCCCACCGCGGCCCTGGATCTGGGGCATCAGGAGACGGTGATGCAGGTGGTGCGCGGCCGCGCCGACGCCGGCACGGCCGTGGTGGTGGTGCTGCACGATCTGAATCTGGCCGCCGCGTACGCGGACCGGGTCTGTGTGCTCGCCGGAGGCCGCGTCGCCGCCGACGGTCCGCCCGCGCAGGTGCTGACCGGGGAGCTGCTCACTCGCGTGTACCACTACCCGGTGCGGGTCCATCCCCATCCCGGGACCGGCGCACCGCTGGTGCTGCCGCTGCGGGCCGGCGACGCGGCGGCGTCACCGGCCGGGCAGCCAGCCGAGCACGCGGTCGAGCCACGTCGGTGACCGGCACGGCCGGGCGCGGGCGACGGTGTCCCGCACCGCCGCCGCCACGCTGCGTTCGTCACCGAGGTCGATCTCGGCGACCGACGCCCGCGCCCGGGCGATCACGTCCGCCGCGGTGGGCACGGTGGACGGGCCCGCGGGCCGGTACACCTCCACCCGCAGGGTGGCGCGGCGCACCCGGAACGAGAACGGCCGGCCCTCCTCGGTGCGACCGAACCCGTGCGCGTGCACACCCGGGCTGAGGTACTCGACGACGAAGCCGTCGGGGGGCCGGTCGGGGGAACCGGTGGGCCAGGTCACATCGGCCTCCTGGCGGGGTGACGGGGGGCGAGGCGGCTGCGGCGCCGCCACGGCGATCAGGAACACTGGGGGTCGGGTGCGCCGCCGGCGACGGTGCCGCACGCCACCGACCCCGGGCGACGACGAGGAGCGAGACGATGGGCAGACCGGCAGCACGTGCGACCGCCGCGGCGGTGGGGTTCGCGTTGGCGCTGGTCACCGGGTGTTCCTCCTCCAGCGGCGGCGACAGCCTGCCCACCATCGACCCGGCGACCCCGGCCGTGGCGCCGGAACCGGCCGTCCCGCCGGCGGGGACGGTGCAGGCACTGGGCCGCGCCGTCGAGGCCCTCGCCGTCGATCCTGGCACGAGTACGGTCGCCGCGCTCGCCGGCGACGGGTCGCGGCTGCTGCTGCTCCGGGCCGCCGACCCCGCGGCAGCGCCCCGCGAGGTCACCCTGCCGGCCGCGGCGGCGACCGTGCTCGCCGGTGTCGACGGCGAGGTCCTCGCCCCCGGCGCCGGCGTCGTGACCCGGGTGGATGTGCGGTCGGGCGCCGTCACGGAGGTACCCGTGGACGGGGATGCGCGGGCGGCCGCCGTGCTGGCGGACGGTCGCCTCGCCGTGGGCACCGCCGACGGCGTCATCCACCTCGTGGACCCGGCGTCGGGTGCGACGCAGACCGTCCCCGGTCTGGCGTCGGTCGACGCGCTCGCCGCCGTGGGCACCGAGCTGGCCGCGCTGGATCGGCGCCAGACGTCGCTGACCGAGGTCGACGTCGCCGACGGGGATCTCGGCCTGGCGTTGCGCGCCGGGGAGGGTGCCACGCAGCTGGCCACCGACCCGTTCGGCCGGGTGCTGGTGACCGACACCCGGGGTGGGGAGCTGCACGTGTACACGCTCGATCCGCTGGTGTTGCGCCAGCGGTATCCGGTGCCGAACGCCCCGTACGGCGTCGCCTACGACAGCGCGAACGACCTCGTGTGGGTCACTTCGACCGGGAGCAACGAGGTCGTCGGCTACGATCTGTCGACCGGGATTCCGCAGGAGCGAGGCCGGTACGCGACGGTGCGGCAACCGAACTCGGTGGTGGTCGACACCGCCGGCGCCGTCCTGGTGATCGGATCCGGGACCGGGGACGGGCTGCAGAGGATCCCGATCGGGGGTGTGTGATGGCAGGTCCACGCGACGTGGGCGGCCGGTGGACGCGGATGCCGGTGGGCTGGGACACCAGCAACGACGAGTACGACTACGTGCCGCTGCGGCTGCCGCGCGACGTCTCGCGGGTCAGCGCGTCGCTGCGGCTCGCCATCCAGGCCGAGTTCCACGGGTGGGAGCTGACGCGGGTGCGGCTGTATCCCGACGGCAGCCGCCGGGTGCTGCTGCGCCGCCGCAAGACCGGCCACCACGTGCCCGAACCCACCGTTCGTTGACGCCGACCCCGGGCGCCGCCCGGGCCAGCAGGGAGTGTTCCGTGTATCGCTTGTTCCTTCGACTGCTGTTCCTGCTGCCGCCGGAGCGGATCCACCACCTCGCGTTCACCGCGATGCGGCTCGCGACCCGGGTCCCGCCGCTGCGGACGCTGATCGCGAAGGTTCTCGTCGTCGACGATCCGGTGCTGCGCAACACGGTGTTCGGGGTGACGTTCCCGGCCCCGCTCGGTCTCGCGGCCGGCTTCGACAAGGACGCGGCCGGGGTGAACGCCTGGGGTCCCCTGGGCTTCGGGTTCGCCGAGATCGGCACCGTCACCGCCCAGGCGCAGCCCGGCAACCCGGCGCCCCGGCTGTTCCGCCTGCCCGCGGACCGGGCGCTGATCAACCGGATGGGCTTCAACAACCACGGGGCCGGGGAGGCCGCGAACCGGCTGCGCACCCGCGCGCACACCGTCCCGATCGGCGCGAACATCGGGAAGACCAAGGTGGTCGCGCCGGCGGACGCGGCCGAGGACTACACCGCGAGCGCCCGGCTGCTCGGCCCGCTCGCCGACTTCGTCGTCGTCAACGTCTCGTCCCCCAACACCCCCGGGCTGCGCGACCTGCAGGCGGTCGAGTCGCTGCGGCCGCTGCTCGCGGCGGTGCTGGACACCGTGCACGTACCGGTGCTGGTGAAGATCGCCCCCGACCTGTCCGACGAGGACGTCGACGCGGTCGCCGACCTCGCCGTCGAACTCGGGCTCGCGGGCATCGTCGCCACCAACACCACCGTCCGGCGGGACGGGTTGCGCACCGATCCGGCCCTGGTCGCGGAGATCGGCGCCGGCGGGCTGTCCGGTCCCCCGGTCGCACAGCGCTCCCTCGAGGTCCTGCGCCGGCTGCACGCGCGGGTCGGGGACCGGCTGGTGCTGATCTCGGTGGGCGGCATCGAGACCGCCGAGCAGGCGTGGGAGCGGATCCTCGCCGGCGCGTCGCTGGTGCAGGGCTACACCGGTTTCATCTACGGCGGCCCGTTCTGGGCACGCCGCGTCCACAAGGGTCTCGCCCGGAAGGTGCGGGCAGCCGGGTTCGCGTCGATCGGCGACGCGGTGGGCGCAGGCGCCCGCGTCTGATCCGCCGCGCCCGGATCCGGCGGGCCGGGCCACACCGCCGGACAGGCACACCCCTCGGGACGGGTGCGCCTGCCCGATTCCGGTGCGGAGCCGGCCCGCCGAACGGGTCTACTGCTCGAACGTGCCGTGCAGCGTCGCGCGCGCGATCGCGTGGGAGAACACGTTGAATCCGAGGAACGCCGGGGTCGAGTCGGGGCCGACCCCGTCGAGGGTCTCCACGTCGAGGGCGTGCACGGCCACGATGTAGCGGTGCGGGCCGTGCCCGGCCGGCGGGGCCGCGCCGAGGAAGCGGTGCAGACCGCCGTCGTTCTTCAAGGTGACCGCACCCTCGGGCAGCGCGGAGCCGGTGTCGTCGCCGGCCCCCGCGGGCAGCGACGTCACCGACGCCGGGATGTTCGCCACCGCCCAGTGCCAGAACCCGGACGCGGTGGGTGCGTCGGGGTCGAACACGGTGACGACGAAGCTCTTGGTTTCGGGGGGAAAGCCCGACCACGACAGCTGCGGGGAGATGTCCTGCCCGCCGGGCACCCCGAAGATCCCGCTGGCCTGTTCCGGCTTCAGCGGGCGACCGTCGGTGATGTCCTCGCTGGTGAGATCGAAGGTGGGCAGGTCGGGCAGCGGCGCATACGGGTCGTGGGCCATACCGGTCCTTTCTCTGGGTGCTGGTGTGCTCAGGCGTGCAGCAGGAAGTGTTCCATGACACGGGTGCCGAAGCGCAGCGCGTCGACCGGGACACGCTCGTCCACCCCGTGGAACAGCGCCGCGAAATCCAGTTCCGGGGGCAGCTGCAGCGGGGCGAATCCGAAGCAGCGGATGCCGAGCTTGGCGAAGGCCTTCGCGTCGGTGCCGCCGGAAAGCATGTACGGCACGGTCCGCCCGAGGGGATCGTGGGCCAGGATGGCCGCGTTCATCGCCTCGACGAGGTCCCCGTCGAACGTGGTCTCGTACGAGTCGAGGTCGGTGATCCATTCGCGGGTGACGTCCGGGCCGATCAGCTCGTCGACGGTGCGTTCGAACTCGGCGCGCCGGCCCGGCAGGATGCGGCAGTCGACGACGGCCTGCGCCGTCTGGGGAATGACGTTGGCCTTGTACCCGGCGTCGAGCATGGTCGGGTTGGCGGTGTCGCGCAGGGTGGCGCCGACGATGCGGGCGATGGACCCGAGCTTGGCGAGGGTGCCGTCGAGGTCCGGCGAGGCCGGATCGAAGTCGAGTCCGGTCTCCTCGGCGACGGCGGCGAGGAACTCGGCGACCGAGTCGGTCAGCACGAGCGGGAAGGTGTGCGTGCCGAGGCGGGCGACGGCCTGGGCGAGGACGGTGACGGCGTTGTCCTCGTGCAGGAACGAGCCGTGGCCCGCGCGGCCCTTGGCGGTCAACCGCATCCAGCCCAGGCCCTTCTCGGCGGTCTCGACGAGGTACAGGCGGCGCTCGCCGCCGTCGCGGCGCGGCACCGTCAGGGAGAACCCGCCGACCTCGCCGACGGCTTCGGTGATGCCGTCGAACAGGTCGGGGCGGTGCCGCACGAGCCAGTGGCTGCCGTAGGTGCCGCCGGCCTCCTCGTCGGCGAGGAATGCGAAGACCAGGTCGCGTGGCGGCACGATGTTCTCGGCCTTGAAACGGCGGGCGACGGCCAGCATCATCCCGACCATGTCCTTCATGTCGACCGCGCCGCGCCCCCACACGTAGCCGTTCTCCACGGCCCCGGAGAACGGGTGCACGCTCCAGTCCGCCGGTTCGGCGGGCACCACGTCGAGGTGCCCGTGCAGCAGCAGCGCACCCCGGGACGGGTCGGCACCCGGCAGGCGGGCGAACACGTTGCCGCGGCCGGGAGCGCCCGATTCGACGTATTCGGTGGTGTAACCGACCTCCTCGAGCCGCGCCGCCACCCACATCGCGCAGTCCCGTTCCCCGCGGGTGGTGGCCAGGTCTCCGGTGTTGGAGGTGTCGAAGCGGATCAGCTGCGACACCAGGTCGACGACTTCGGCCTCGGCGCGGGATCCGTCGGCCGGCTGGGCGGGATTCGATGTTGTGGACACGGTCCCCTGTCTACCATCGATCTCGGCAAACCCGCAGGTGGGCGGGGCGATTTGGGCGCCGCGACGCGGTGGGTTACTCTTTCACAGCGCCCACGGACGTGGGAGCGCAGCATGTCCGAGTGGCGGAATGGCAGACGCGCTAGCTTGAGGTGCTAGTGTCCTATTAACGGACGTGGGGGTTCAAGTCCCCCCTCGGACACTCTGAGTTGAGACAGACGGCGAAGGCCCCGAACCGAACAGGTTCGGGGCCTTCGCCGTTGCGGCGCCGGGCCACGCCGGATCGGCCGTGCGTCGCCGCCGGAGCCGGCCGGGCCGTCGACCAGCGGATTGGGACGGGGCGCCCGGGTAGGCTACGCTGAAACGGCACCCGCGGAGCGGGGAGCATCAGCATGTCCGAGTGGCGGAATGGCAGACGCGCTAGCTTGAGGTGCTAGTGTCCTATTAACGGACGTGGGGGTTCAAGTCCCCCCTCGGACACTCCGAATCGAGATCGTCGACGAAGGCCCCGAACCGAGCAGGTTCGGGGCCTTCGCCGCCCGCGGCGGTGGGCGTTCGCCGCCCGCGGCGGTGGGCGTTCGCCGCCCGCGGCGGTGGGCGTTCGCCGCCCGCGGCGGTGGGCGTTCGCCGCTCGCGGCGGGTGGGCGGCTCAGCCGATCCGGCCCCGGCGGAAGTAGGTGATCGGGCCGATCCAGTTCACCGCGATGATCGCGGCCCATTTCGCCTTGCTGCCCGCGACCCGGTCCGCGGGGCGCCGCGCCAGATCGGTCCACGCCGTCGCGGCGAGCGAGAGCTGCACAGCGGCGAGGGTGAGCACGAGCGTCTGCTGCCCCGGGGTCAGGTCGCGGAACTTCGGGCGGCGCCGTGCGGTCATCGTCGTCTCCTTGGGTCGAGGATTCCTTCCCGCCGAGCCTGCCACGTTCCCGCCGTCGCCGGCAGAGCCACAGGTCCCACGAGGCCGGCCGGCGCGGCCCGCCCGATACCATCGGTCCGTACCGCCCCACACGACGAACAGGCCCATGACTTCGCACACCGACGCGTCGGGTATCGATCCGACCGACCTCGCCACCTGCCTCCGCGTCCTGTCCCTCGTGGACGAGCTCGACGCCGACCATCCGGATTCGGTGACGGTGCAGCGCGCCGTCGGGAGCATGTTCAAGAAGCTCAAGCGGTTGCGTCGCAACGAGACCCGCCGGGCCAAGGTCACCGCCGACCGGCAGGTGCTCGCGACGACGGCGACCGGATCGCCCACCCGCATCGACGACGAGACGGCCGGGATCGCGTTGACCTCGAACGCACCGGGGGCGAGCGCGGGCACCCTGATCCGGCCGCGGGCCTGCTACGTGTGCAAGGACAAGTACACCCGGGTCGATGCGTTCTACCATCAGCTGTGCCCGCGCTGCGCCGCGGAGAACCACGCGAAGCGGGACGCCCGTACCGATCTGACGGGCCGGCGTGCGTTGCTCACCGGCGGCCGCGCCAAGATCGGCATGTACATCGCGTTGCGGCTGCTGCGCGACGGCGCCCACCTGACGATCACGACCCGGTTCCCGAACGACGCGATCCGTCGTTTCGCGGCCATGGAGGACAGCGCCGACTGGCTGCACCGCCTGCGCATCGTCGGCATCGACCTGCGCGACCCCGCCCAGGTCGTGGCCCTGGCCGACGACGTGGCCGCGCAGGGTCCGCTCGACATCCTCGTCAACAACGCCGCCCAGACCGTGCGCCGCTCCCCCGGCGCGTACTCCGCCCTCGCCGAGGCCGAGTCCGGTCCCCTGCCCGCCGGCCCGCGGCCGGAGGTGCTCACCTTCGGCAAGCCCTCGGACGCGCACCCGGCCGCGCTGGCCGGGTCGCTGCCGTCGCAGCTGACCGCGGAGTCGCTCACCTCGCTCGCGCTGGTGGCCGGGTCGGCCACGGCCGACCGGATCGCCGCCGGTGTCGCGGTCGACGCCGGGGGGCTGCTGCCCGATCTGGTGTACACCAACAGCTGGGTGCAGACCGTCGGGGAGGTCGAGCCGCTGGAACTGCTCGAGGTGCAGCTGTGCAACTCCGTGGCACCGTTCATCCTGGTCAATCGGCTGCGGCCGGCGCTGGCGGCCTCCCCGGCCCGCCGCACGTACGTGGTGAACGTCTCCGCGATGGAGGGGCAGTTCGCCGGGCGCCGGTACAAGGGGGCCGGGCATCCGCACACCAACATGGCCAAGGCCGCGCTGAACATGCTCACCCGCACCAGCGCCGAGGACCTGCGCGCCGACGGGATCCTCATGACCGCCGTCGACACCGGCTGGATCACCGACGAACGGCCCCACCACACCAAACTGCGCCTGGCCGAGGAGGGATTCCACGCCCCGCTCGATCTCGTGGACGGGGCGGCCCGCGTGTACGACCCGATCGTGCAGGGCGAGGCCGGGGTGGACCTGTACGGCTGCTTCCTCAAGGACTACCGCCCGGCCCCGTGGTGAGCGCGTCCCGCCGGCCGGGTGAGATCCACCCGACACGTCCGCGCAGGTAGAGACCAGTTCCACACCGCCGGGAGCGGCCGGGGCGCCCCGGGACGGGGATACTGGAGACATACGCCGTCGCCGCCCCCGGAGGACCCCATGCCCGTTGCCGTAGTCCACGCCGACACCCCGGAAGGACACGCCGCGCTCACCACGGCCGCCCGCGAGGCCGCCCACGGCGACGGCACGACCCTCGTGCTCGTCGCGGTCGACGACGACGGCGCGGCCGGGCAGCGCGAACTCGACTCGATCCGCGCGGACGTCGCCGCCGCCCTGGGTGCCGACGGGTGGGAACTGCGGACGGCGGTGCACGACGGGGACCCGGTCGCCGCGCTGGTCGACCTGGTCGAGCGGTCCGGCGCGGACCGTCTCGTGGTGGGCAGCCGCGACCGCAACGCGCTCGGCAAGTTCCTGCTCGAACGGCGCCTGCAGCGGTTGCTGCTCGAGGCGCCGGTCCCCGTCCTGGTCGTCAAGGGCACCGACGCGGACGAGTAGTCGTCCGGAACGGCCGCTGCCCCGCCCGATCCGGTTAGGCTGGCGGTATGGCGTACCGGCTGTTGGCCGACGTCACCGTGGCCGCGCACCTGGCCTTCCTGCTGTATGTGACGTTCGGCGGTTTCCTGGCGTGGCGGTGGCCCCGCACGCTGGCGCTGCACGTCGTGGCGGTGGTGTGGGGGTTCGCCACCGTCCTCGCCGGGTTCGACTGCCCGCTGACCGATCTGGAGAACTGGGCGCGTCGCCGCGCCGGGATCGAGGGCCTGCCGCCGAGCGGGTTCATCGACCACTACCTGACCGGGGTGATCTACCCGGACTCGGCGGTGGGACTCGTGCGGGCCGCGGTGGCGGTGACGATCGTCGTGTCCTGGTTCGGGTGGTGGCTGCGGCGCCGTCGTGTGAGCCGCGTCGCATCCCGACTTACCCGGCAGTAGGGTGTGGCGCATGACTGCCTCCCGCGATCTCGACATCGTCGTCTACGGCGCCACCGGCTTCGTCGGCCGGATCACCGCCGCCTACCTCGCCGAACACGCCCCCGAAGGGGTGCGCATCGCCCTCGCCGGCCGCTCCCGCACCCGTCTCGACCGCATCCGCGCCGAGCTCGGGCCCGCCGCGCAGGCCTGGCCGGTACTCGAGGCGGACGCCGGCGACCCGCAGTCGCTGGCCGCGCTCGCCGCCCGCACCCGCGTGGTGGTCACCACGGTCGGCCCCTACGCCAAGTACGGGCTGCCGCTGGTGCAGGCCTGCGCCGAGGCGGGCACCGACTACGTCGACCTCACCGGCGAGGTGTTGTTCCACCGCGAGAGCATCGACCGGTTCGACGACCTGGCGCGCCGCACCGGCGCCCGCATCGTGCACTCCTGCGGATTCGACTCGATCCCCTCCGATCTCGGCGTGCACGCGCTGCACCGGGCCGTGCAGGCCGACGACGCCGGCGATCTCACCGACACGACGCTGGTGGTGCGGGCGATGCGGGGCGGCGTCAGCGGCGGCACGATCGACTCGATGCGCACCCAGGTGGACGTGGTGCGCCGGGACGCCGCGGCCCGCAAGGTCGCCCTCGCCCCCTACTCGCTGTCGCCGGACCGGTCCCGCGAACCCGACCTCGGGCGCCAGAACGACCTGGCGACCGTCGACGGCCGATCCGTCGCGCCCGACCTGTCCGGCCGGCTCGCGCCGTTCTTCATGGGCCCCTACAACACCCGGGTGGTGCGCCGCAGCAACGCGCTCAGCGGCTGGGCGTACGGGCCGCACTTCCGCTACCGGGAGACCATGAGCGTCGGTTCGTCGCGGCTGTCGCCGCTCGTGGCGACCGGTGTCGCCGCGGGCTTCGGCGCGCTGGTGGCGGGGCTGGCGTTTCCCCCGACCCGGTTCGTGCTCGACAAGCTGCTGCCCGCGCCCGGACAGGGCCCGTCCGAGTCTGCCCGCGAGCGCGGCTTCTTCACCATCGACCTCTACACCACGACGAGCACCGGTGCCCGCTACCGCGCCCGCGTCGCCGCCCAGGGCGACCCCGGCTACAAGGCGACCGCGGTGATGCTCGGCGAATCGGCACTGTCGCTGGTCCTCGGCGGCGACCGCCTCCACGCCGGGGGCGGGGTGCTCACCCCCGCCACCGCCTTCGGGGACGTACTCACCGACCGGTTGCGCGCCGCCGGATTCGAGATCACGGCCCGGCGCCTGCCGTGACCGCCGCGGCGCCGTCGCGGGAGGCGGCGACACGCCGCCCGGCGACGGCGCCGCCGCGCGCGACCGGCTATGCTCGGACGGATCGTCGCGAGAGCGGCGAACGGCAGACCTGGGAAGGGACACGAACGTGCACACGACGAGCATCGCGGCGGCTCCGGCCACCCTGCTCGCGTTGATGGCGTTCTGGCCCACCCGACGGGGCGCGTGCTTCGACCAGGAGTGTTGCTGAGCGGCGTCCGCCGCCCTCTCCCCTCCCCGGTTCGCTCCTTCGTGGTCGGAGTCTTCTGCATGTTCGCTCTTCTGGTGTTCACGCTCGTCGGTATCGGTGCGCAGCTCGTCGACGGGGCCCTCGGCATGGCCTTCGGGGTCACCGCCACCACCTTGTTGATCTTCAGCGGGATCGGTCCCGCGCACGCCAGTGCCGCCGTGCACCTCGCCGAGGTCGGCACCACCCTCGTCTCCGGCGCCTCGCACTGGCGGTTCCGGAATGTGGACTGGGGGGTGGTCGCGAAGCTGGGCGTGCCCGGCGCGCTCGGCGCCTTCCTCGGCGCGACGGTGCTCTCGAGCCTGTCCACCGCGGCCGCGATCCCGGTGACGTCGACGATCCTGCTCGCCATCGGTGTCTATGTGGCGCTGCGGTTCTCGGTCCGGCCACCGGCCGTCGCGCACGCCCGCACCTCACCGCACTCGGCGAAGTTCCTGTCCCCGCTGGGCCTGTTCGGCGGGTTCATCGACGCCAGCGGCGGTGGCGGATGGGGGCCGATCACGACCAGCACCCTGCTCTCCCGCGGCAAGACGGCCCCCCGGACCGTGATCGGCTCGGTCAGCGCCTCCGAGTTCCTCGTCGCACTCGCCGCGAGCATCGGCTTCCTCGTCGGTCTCGGCCGGGAATCGCTCGGCAACCTGCTCGTCGTGGCCGGTCTCGCCCTCGGCGGGGCCATCGCCGCACCGATCGCGGCGTGGCTGGTCAGCCGGGTACCGGCCACCCTGCTCGGCACCGCTGTCGGCGGCGTCATCGTGTTGACCAACGCACAGAAGCTGTGCACCTCGTTCGAGATCTCCGCCACGGCCACTACCTTGCTGTACCTGCTGATCGTGGCCGGCTGGATCGCGCTGCTCACGGTCTCGTGGCGCCGGTCGCGCCTCACCCGCGCCGAATCCGCCGGGGCGCTCGAGCGCCTCGAGCCGGCCCGCCCCGAGCTGCGGGAGCCGGCCGCGGACCGCACGAGCTAGCGTCCCGCTCTACGCTCGGCGCATGACGAGCCCCCTCGCCGTGCTCGACGCCTACGGCGTCGCCCTCGCCGCCGCCGGCCTCGACGTCCCGGTGGAGCCGGCGCCCGGCATCGACTGCGCCCCGGCCGGGCGGTTCCTCACCGCCCGGCTGCCGGTGGCCGACCTCGCCGCCGGGGCCGTGGCGGCCTTCGCGGCGGCCGCCGACCGCTACCGCCATGCCCGCGGACTCGCCCCGCAGGGGGCGCGGCTCGACCCGGAGCGGATCGCCGCGTCGTTCGGCGGGGACCGGATGCTGCGCATGGCGGGCCGGCCCGTAGAGGGGTTCGCGGCGCTGTCCGGGTTCTTCGCCGCCGCCGACGGGTGGGTGCGCACCCACGCGAACTACCCGCATCACCGGGCGCGCCTGCTGCGCGCCCTCGACCTGCCGGACGGCACCGACCGTGCCGGCTGCGCCGCCCGGCTCCGGCAGCTGCCGGCGGCGGCGGTCGAGGACGCAGCCGCCGCGCACGACGCGATCGCGGTGCGGGTGCGCACCGAGCACGAGTGGGCGACGAGCCCGCCGGGCCGGGCCGCGGCGTCGGGCCCGCTGGTCCGGATGCTCGCGCGGGACGACACCGCCGACCGGACCGTCGCAGGCGACGATCCGGCGCGGCCCCTGACCGGGCTCCGGGTGCTGGACCTGACCCGGGTGATCGCCGGGCCCGTCGCCGCCCGCGCGCTGGCCCTGCTGGGAGCGGAGGTGCTGCGCATCGATCCGCCCGCACTCCCCGAGATCACCTGGCAGCACGCCGAGAACGGGCAGGGCAAGCGCACGGCGCTGCTCGACCTGCACACTCGTCGCGGGCGGGAGACGTGGTGCCGTCTGCTCGCCGACGCCGACGTGCTGCTCACCGGCTACCGGCCCGGGGCGCTCGACGCGCTGACCGGTGCGCCCGGCACGATCCGGCCCGGTCTCGTGCACGGCCGGGTGTGCGCGTGGGGATGGTCCGGGCCGTGGGCGGCCCGCCGCGGCTTCGACTCGATCGTGCAGGCCGCGTCCGGGATCGCGGTGGCCGAGGGCGACTCCGACACGCCCGGCGCGCTGCCGGTGCAGGCCCTCGACCACGCGAGCGGCTACCTGCTGGCGGCCGGGGTGCTCGATGCGCTCGCCGCGCGGCACCGGGACGGGCGGGGCCGCGACGTGGCGGTCGCGCTGGCCCGCACCGCGGCATGGCTGCTGCAGGCGCCCGGCCGGGACCCGCACCCGCCGGTGCCGGCGCGTCCCGGGCCACGGACCGTGGCCACGCACGCGGCGGTGACCACGGCCCGTCCGGTGCTCGCCGAGTACCCGGACTATCCGTTCCCGGCCCGGGCCTGGGGCGGCGATCCGGCGGCCTGGTGGTCCAGGGGCTGGGTGGTCTAGGGGCTGGGCGGTCTGGGGGCCGGGTGGTCTAGGGTGCGGCGTCGAACGCGTCGAGGATCTGCTGGGCGGCCAGCGCCGCGGTGAGCGAGCCGTCGCGCACGGCGCGTTCGACGTCGCCGCGGAGCGCACGCACCCGGGGGTTGGTCTCGAGCCGGCGCAGCAGCTGGTCGTGCACCATCGTCCAGGTCCAGTCCACCAGCTGGCGGCGCCGGTTCTCCTCGAACAGGCCCGCCGCGGTGAGGACCCGGCGGTGCTCGAGGACGGTGTCCCAGAACGTGTCCAGGCCGGCGCCCTCGAGGCCGCTCATGGTGATCACCGGCGGCTTCCACACCGCGTCGTGCGGATGCACGAGCCGCAGGGCGCCGGCCAGTTCCCGCGCCGCGACCCGCGCGTCGCGTTCGAAGGGGCCGTCCGCCTTGTTGACCGCGACCAGGTCGGCGAGTTCGAGGACGCCCTTCTTGATGCCCTGCAGCTGGTCGCCGGTGCGGGCGAGGGTCAGGAAGGTGAAGCAGTCCACCATGTTCGCGACGGTCACCTCGGACTGCCCGACCCCGACGGTCTCGACGAGGATCACGTCGAACCCGGCGGCCTCGAGCAGCACCATCGTCTCGCGGGTGGCCTTGGCGACACCCCCGAGGGTGCCGGCCGTCGGGGACGGCCGGATGTAGGCGTCGCGCTGCACCGACAGCCGCGCCATGCGGGTCTTGTCACCGAGGATGGAGCCGCCGGTGCGGGTCGACGACGGATCCACCGCGAGCACCGCCACCCGGTGCCCCTTGCCGAGCAGGTACATGCCCAGCGCATCGATGAAGGTGGACTTGCCGACGCCGGGAACGCCGGTGATGCCGACGCGCATCGCGCCGCCCGCCTTCGGGAGCAGGCGCAGCAGCAGTTGCTGCGCCTGCTCCCGATGGTCGTCGCGGGTGGATTCGACGAGGGTGATCGCCTTCGCCAGGCCGGCCCGCCGGTTGGCGAGCACGGCCTCGGCGAGGGCGTCGACGTCGACCGCGGGCCGGCGGGTGTGACTGCCGACGGGGGTGCTGCCCATTGCGGGTCAGGCCCCGAGGTCGTGGTCGAGCTGGTCGGCGAGCTTGTGCAGCAGCCCCACCGCGGCGTCCGCGATGACGGTGCCCGGCGGGAAGATCGCGGCGGCACCGGCCTGGTACAGCTCGTCGAAGTCGCCGGGCGGGATGACCCCGCCGACGACGATCATGATGTCCGGGCGGCCCACCTCGGCGAGGGCCTCCCGCAGCGCGGGCACCAGGGTGAGGTGTCCCGCGGCCAACGACGACACGCCGATGACGTGCACGTCGTTGTCGGCCGCCTGGTTGGCGACCTCCTCGGGGGTCTGGAACAGCGGTCCCACGTCGACGTCGAAGCCGAGGTCGGCGAAGGCGGTGGCGATCACCTTCTGCCCGCGGTCGTGGCCGTCCTGGCCCATCTTCGCGACGAGGATACGCGGCCGGCGGCCTTCCTCCTCGGCGAACTTCTCGACGAGTTCGGTTGCCGTGCTGATGTTGACCGCCTTTCCGGCCTCGTCCCGGTAGACCCCGCTGATGGTGCGGATCTCGGCCTGGTGGCGGCCGTAGACCTTCTCGAGGGCATCGGAGATCTCGCCGACGGTGGCCTTGGCGCGGGCCGCGTCGATGGCCAGGGCCAGCAGGTTCGTGTCCGGCCCGGTGTCGGTCGCGCCGGCGGCGCGGGTGAGGGCGTCCAGCGCGGCCTGCACGGCCTCGGGATCGCGGTCGGCCCGCAACTGCTCGAGCTTGGCGAGCTGCTCGGCCCGCACGCGGGAGTTCTCGACCTTGAGGACCTCGATCTCGTGGTCCTCGGTGACCTGGTACTTGTTGACGCCGATCACCGGCTGGCGGCCGGAGTCGATGCGGGCCTGGGTGCGGGCCGCGGCCTCCTCGATGCGCAGCTTCGGGATGCCCTCGGAGATGGCCTGCGCCATGCCGCCGGCCTCCTCGACCTCCGCGATGTGCTTGCGGGCGCGGTTGGCGAGCTCGTGGGTGAGCCATTCGAGGTAGTACGAGCCGCCCCACGGGTCGATCGGCCGGGTGGTGCCCGACTCCTGCTGCAGCAGCAGCTGGGTGTTGCGGGCGATGCGGGCGGAGAAGTCGGTGGGCAGCGCGAGGGCCTCGTCGAGGGCGTTGGTGTGCAGCGACTGGGTGTGGCCCTGGGTCGCGGCCATCGCCTCGATGCAGGTGCGGGCGACGTTGTTGAACACGTCCTGCGCGGTGAGCGACCAGCCGGAGGTCTGCGAGTGGGTGCGCAGCGACTTGGACTTGGCCGACTTCGGGTGGAACTTCTCGACGAGCTCGGCCCACAGCAGGCGGCCGGCGCGCATCTTGGCGATCTCCATGTAGAAGTTCATCCCGATGGCCCAGAAGAAGGACAGGCGCGGGGCGAACTTGTCGATCTCCATGCCCGCGTCGAGGCCGGCGCGGATGTACTCGACGCCGTCGGCGAGGGTGTAGGCCAGCTCGAGGTCGGCGGTCGCACCGGCCTCCTGGATGTGGTAGCCGGAGATCGAGATGGAGTTGAAGCGCGGCATGTTCGCGCTGGTGTAGGCGAAGATGTCGGAGATGATCCGCATCGACGGCTTGGGCGGATAGATGTAGGTGTTGCGGACCATGAACTCCTTCAGAATGTCGTTCTGAATGGTCCCGGCCAGCTGCTCGGGCTTGACGCCCTGTTCCTCGGCGGCGACGACGTACAGCGCCAGGATCGGCAGCACCGCGCCGTTCATGGTCATCGACACCGACACCTGCGACAGGTCGATGCCGTCGAACAGCTGCCGCATGTCGAGGATCGAGTCGATCGCGACGCCGGCCATGCCGACGTCGCCCTGCACGCGGGGATGGTCCGAGTCGTAGCCGCGGTGGGTGGCGAGGTCGAACGCCACCGACAGGCCCTTCTGCCCGGCCGCGAGGTTGCGCCGGTAGAAGGCGTTGGACTCGGCGGCGGTGGAGAACCCGGCGTACTGCCGGATGGTCCACGGCTGGTTGACGTACATCGTCGGGTACGGGCCGCGGACGAACGGCTCGAGGCCCGGGTAGCTGCCCAGCGGGTAGCCCTCGGCGACGATCCGGTCGCGGTCGGCCTTGGTGTAGACGGGCTTGACGTCGATGCCCTCGGGCGTGGACCACACCACCTGCTCGGTCGTGTAGTGGTTGGCGGCGGCGACCCCGTCGACGAGCGCTGCGGCCTGCTCCTCGGTGGGGGCGGCGGGGGCCGGCGCCGCCGGATCCGTCAGCGGGACGTCGGCGAAGCTGCCGATCTTGTGTTCGATGCTCACTTACGCTCCCAGGGTGTTCAGCAGGTCGGTCAGCGCGGCGATCGCGTCGATCTTGGCGGTGAGGAACCCGTCCGGGCGCGCGGCGCCGCCGGTCTCGCTCACGGCCTTCTCCGGCCCGGCGAGCAGGACGGTGCCGACGCCGGCGTCGCGGAGGGCGGTGACGGCCGCGCCGGCCTGTTCGCCGTAGCGCTTGTCGGTGCCGCACACCACGGCGACGGTGACGTCGGCGTCGCGGACGGCGGCGGCGATGCTGTCGTCGTCGACGGACAGCGGACCGGGATTGACCGTCTCGATGCCGCCGGAGGCGAGCAGGTTCGCGGCGAACGTCGTGCGGATGTTGTGCTCGGCGATCGGCCCCAGCGGGGCGAGCAGCACCCGGGGCCGGGCGCCGTGCGCGGCGAGGTGGACGTCGGAGCGGTCGCGCAGCGCCTCGAAGGCGGCGGCGTACCGGGCGACGGCGGCCCCGGCGTCGGCGGTCTCCGCGGGCAGCGGCGCCTCGGCCAGGTTGGGGAACTCGTTGACGCCGGTCACCGCGGTCCGGCGGTGGGCGATGTCGGATTCGCGGCGGGCGCGGGTGGCGGCGATCCGCTCGGCGATCAGGCCGGCGTCGAGGGCGGCGCGGTAGCCGCCGGCCGCCTCGATCTGCTGGAAGAACTCCCACGCCTTGGCCGCGATCTGCGCCGTCAGTTCCTCGACGTACCAGGACCCAGCGGCCGGGTCGAGGACGCGGCCGAGGTTGGACTCCTCGAGCAGCAGCAGCTGGGTGTTGCGGGCGATGCGCGCGGAGAAGGCCTCCGACACCCCGAGCGCGCCGGCCGGCAGGGCGGCGTCGAACGGGAGCACGGTGACCGCGTCCGCGCCGCCGATGCCGGCGCCGAACGCGGCGAGGGTGGTGCGCAGCATGTTCACCCAGGGGTCGCGCTGGGTCATCATCGCGGCCGAGGTGACGGCGTGCTGGGGGGCGTGACCGGCGTCGGCCGCACCCACGACCTGCGCGATGCGGGCCCACAGTTGCCGGCCGGCGCGGAACTTGGCGATGGTCTGGAACTGGTCGTCCGTGGCGGCGAACCGGAACTCGATCTGGCCGAGCGCCCGGGCCGCGGACTGGCGGCTGCCGGTCAGCTCGCGCAGGTACTCGAGTCCGGCGGCGACGGCGGCACCGAGTTCCTCGGCGTCGGCGGCCCCGGCATTGTGGAATGCGGTGCCGTCGACCGTGAGGGCCCGCACGGTCTCGGCGCGGCCCGCGGCGGCGTGGGCGAGCTCGACGGCCTGGGCGACGGTGACGTCGGCGCGTCCCGAGAAGGCGCTGGTCAGCGGGGCGGCCCCGAGATGCAACCGCACGGCGGCGCGCTCGGCGACGTCGGTGCGCGCATCGAGCAGCGCGTAGAGGGCGCCCGCGGCGGCGGCGGTGTCGGCGCCGGCGTCGAGGGTGAGCGGCGCGAGATCGAGCAGGACCCTGTCGAGCGCGGCGGGCAGGTCGGCGATCGCGATGCCGTCCGCGCCGACACGCAGCCACAGGGCGCTGACGCCGTTCTCGAGGGCATCGAGGATGCGCTCGTTCACCTCGCCGGGAGTGTCGCCGAAGCGGGCGCTGACGAGCCATCCGGTGTTGACGTCGCGGACCGCGGAACCGCCACGGACGAAGGGGAAGGAGCCGGGCAGCGGCGCCTCGGGACGTTCGTCGCGCAGGCCGTAGAGGGGCGCGACGGCGACGTCGTCGTAGGTGGTGGTCTCGAGCAGCCGCTGCGGTTCCGGTCCGAGCTCCGCGGGGTCGACGCGGCGGGACTTGGCCAGCACCCCCGCCACCGCCTCCTGCCACTGCGCGTAGGCGCGCGCGGCATCCTCGGCTTCTGAAGCTAATGACACGTGAGGTCCTCTCGTACGCAGCGGGCGGGCTCGCCGAACACGGCCGTGGAAACCTTAAACTGATTCCGTTGTGATGCTAGCCGCATACACGCCGCCCCTATTGTGGGGATCACCACAGTTTCCCTAGCGATCGATAATGTCGTCGCCTAAGGAACCTACCGGGCGCCGGCGCGACGGCCCGAGGGGCCCCGCCCCCGGCCGTGCACGGCCGCGCCCCGGCGCGCGAAGCCCGGTATCGTGACCGGTCGTGACGAAGATGCTGCGGGACCGGCGGATTCTCGCGGCGGCGGCCGCGCTGGCCGTCCTCGCACTCGCCGCCCTGCTCCTGCCCCACCCGTCCGTCGCCGAGGTGCGCGCCTGGGCCGAGGCGGCCGGGCCGCTGCTTCCGCTGCTGTTCTTCCTGATCCACGCCGTGGTGACCGTGGCCCCGTTCCCCCGCACGATCTTCACCCTCAGCGCCGGGGTGCTGTTCGGGTCGGCCACGGGCATCGCGGTGACCGTCGCCGCCACGACCGTCAGCGCCGTGCTGGCGCTGCTGCTGGTGCGTGCGATCGGCCGCGGGGTGGTCGAGGAGCATCTGAGCCACCCCACGGTCCAGGCGGTCGACGAGCGACTGGCGCGGCGAGGCTGGCTGGCGGTGGGGTCGCTGCGGCTGATCGCGCCCCTGCCGTTCGCGGTGGTCAACTACTGCTGCGGGATCTCGTCGGTACGGGTGGCCCCGTACGCGCTGGCCACCGCCGCCGGCATCCTGCCGGGCACGGTAGGGGTGGTCCTGCTCGGCGACGCCCTCACGGGACGCACCCATCCCGCGCTCCTGGGGATCTCGGCGGTGTGCATCGCCGTCGGCGCCTCGGGACTGTGGCTCGAGTCCCGCCTCCCGGCGCCCCGCCCCGCGACCACCACCGTGTCATCAAGCCCTGAAGCTTGATTTTTGCTATTCAAGGCTCCATCCTTGATGAATGTTCGTGTTGACTGTCGATCAGCGCGGCAGCCGACGGGACGTCGACCGGGTCGCGGACCTGCTCGGCGAGCTGCGCGGCGCCGAGCTGCTCCGCCCCTTCGAACGCACCGCCGGCGACGAGGTGCAGGCCGTCGCAGCCGACCCGGCCGTCGTGGTCGATCTCGCCCTCGACCTCGTCCGCCGGGGCCACTGGAGCGTCGGCATCGGCGTCGGGCCCGTCGAGCAGCCCTTGCCCGCGCAGACCCGCGCCGGCCGCGGCCCGGCCTTCGAACATGCCCGCCGCGCCGTCGACCGCGCCAAGAACGCACCCGCCCGGGTCGCGGTGGAGGGACCGGACGCCGCCGCGGCCGCCGACGCGGACGCCGCCCTCACCCTGACGGCGCTGCTGGTGACCCGCCGCTCCGATGCCGGGCACGAGGCCGTCGAACTCGTCCGCCGCGGGCTCACCCAGGCCGAGGCCGCCACGCGGCTCGGCATCAGCACCCAGGCGGTGTCGCAGCGTCTGGCCGCCGCCGGATGGCAGGCCGAACCGGCCGGCCGCGACCTCGCCCGCCGTCTCCTGGAAAGGGCCGATCGTTGACCGTCGTCACCCTGGTTCTGCTCGCCGTCGCCGCGCTGGCCCCGGTCCTGGGTCTGCGCCGCGGCACCCCCGTGTGGCTCGTCGCCGGACTCGCCGCGGCGGCCCTTGCCGGTGCCGCACTCGCCGCGACCGCCACCCCCGCGGTCCGTGGCGTCGCCCTGGCCGCGACCCTCGTGCTCACGACCGCGGCGGCGGTCACCGGCGGCGGCCCCGCCGTGCTGGCCTCGTTCCGCATCGCACGTCGGCAACCCGATGCGGGACCGGTCCCGCCGTCCCCGGCCGGACCCGAACCGCCGCCCGGACCGCTGCGCGGCGGCCGGGTGATCGGCCTGCTGGAGCGGGCGGCGGTCGCCGCCGCGATCCTGGCCGGATGGCCGGAGGGCATCGCCGTCGTGCTCGCGGTCAAGGGCCTCGCGCGTTATCCCGAACTGCGCGAACCCCAGGCCTCGGAGCAGTTCATCATCGGCACCTTCACCAGCGTGCTGTGGGCGATCGCGGTGTGCGGGGTGGGACGGGGCCTGCTCACCTGAGCGGCCGCGCAACCCCGGGATCCGGGTCCCGGGGTTCAGGTCACCGGGTCCAGGTCACTGGGGTTCGCCGTGCCGTTGCCCGGGCTGCGGCTGCACCCATCCGCCCGTGATCGGCTCGGACGGCGGCAACGCCGCCGACGGGGGCTCCCCGCCCCGGCGTTCGGCGCCGGTCGGGTTGTGCACCGCCGGATCGACCGGTTTGCGGGCGACGGCCTCCGCGGCGGCGACGGCCTGCGCGACCTCCGGATCACGCGCGGTGGAGAACCAGTCGGCCACCTCGTCGGTGTCCTCCTCCGGTCGCGGGAGCCGCTCGTCGACCGGGCTGGGCTCGAAGCGGAACACCCCGTCCTCGCCCGGCGCGCCGAGATGCCGGGCGAAGCCCTTGAGGGCGTCCCCGAAGTCGCTCGGCACCATCCACACCTTGTTCGCGTCGCCCTGCGCCATCTGCGGCAGCGTCTGCAGGTACTGGTAGGCGAGCAACTCCGGGGTGGGCCGGCCGGACTTGATCGCCGCGAACACCTTCTCGATGGCCTTCGCCTGACCCTGCGCCTCGAGGTACTTCGCGGCGCGGTCACCCTGAGCGCGCAGGATCCGCGACTGGCGGTCCGCCTCCGCCTCGAGGATGGCCGCCTGCTTGGCACCCTCGGCCGACAGGATCCGGGACTGCTTGTCACCCTCGGCGGTCTTGATCGCCGACTCCCGATGCCCCTCGGCGGTGAGGATCATCGCCCGCTTCTCGCGGTCCGCCTTCATCTGCTTCTCCATCGACTCCTGGATCGACGGAGGCGGATCGATGCTCTTGAGCTCGACCCGGGCCACCCGCAGACCCCAGCGGCCGGTCGCCTCGTCGAGCACCCCGCGCAGCTGGCCGTTGATCGAGTCGCGGGAGGTGAGCGTCTCCTCCAGGGTCATGCCGCCGACCACGTTGCGCAGCGTGGTCACCGTCAACTGCTCCACCGCCGCGATGTAGTTGCTGATCTCGTACACCGCCGCCTGCGGGTTCGTCACCTGGAAGTACACGACCGTGTCGATGCTCAGGGTGAGGTTGTCCTGGGTGATCACCGGTTGCGGCGGGAACGAGACCACCCGCTCGCGCAGATCCACCTTGGCCCGGATCCGGTCCACGAACGGGACCAGGAACGTCAGCTGACCCGACACCGTCCGGTAGTACCGGCCCAGCCGCTCGATCACCGCGGCCTCGGCCTGCGGCACCAGCGCCACCGATTTGACGACCACCAGCGCGACGAACGCCACGACAACGGCGAGCACGATCAGCGCTTCCATCTACGGTCCCTTCCACACGACGGCCGTCGCGCCGTCGATCTGCATCACGGTCACGGTCGTGCCGGGCGGGTACACCTCGGTGACGTCGAGCGGACGCGCCGTCCACACCTCCCCGTCCAGCTTCACCTGCCCGGAATGCGCGGCCACCTCCTCGAGCACCAGCGCCTGCTTGCCCGGCAGGGCGTCCACGTTCGTCGCCTTCGCCGGTGGCAGCGCGTAGCGGCGGCGCAGCACCGGCCGCACCCCGCCCAGCAGCACGAGCGACGAGACCGCGAACACCAACGCGTCGGCCCACACCGGCAGGTCCGTCGCAGCGGACACCCCCGCCGTGGCCAGAGCGGCCGCACCGAGCATCAGCAGGACGAAATCGCCCGTCAACGCCTCCGCGGCGGCGAGCACCAGCCCGGCGATCAGCCAAATCAATGCCGACACGACGCCATCCAACCACAAATCGGACATCCCGGGTGGAACCGCAGGCCAGGGCCGCGGTGCCGTCAGTCCCCGGCGGGCTCGGTGACGAAATCGACGAGCTGCTCGACCGCCCCGATCAGCGGCGCCTCGAGATCGCGGAAGCTCGACACCGCCGAATAGACGCGACGCCACCCGTCCTGCGGGCTGCCCCACCCCAGCGCCCGGCACACCCCGGTCTTCCAGTCCTGCCCACGCGGAATCGTCGGCCACGCCTCGATGCCCAGCGCCTTCGGCCGCACCGCCTGCCACACGTCGACGAACGGATGCCCGGTGACGAGCACGTGCGGCCCCAGATTCGCGGTCAGCCGCTCCTCCTTGGAACCGGCGACGAGGTGGTCGGCGAGCACCCCCACCCGGCGACCGGGACCGGGGGCGAACCCGGCGAGCCGCTCCCCCAGATTGTCGAGACCCTCGAGCTGTTCGACCACGACACCCTCGACACGCAGATCGTGCCCCCACACCCGTTCCACCAGGGCGGCGTCGTGCACCCCCTCCACCCAGATCCGGCTGCCGCGCGCGACCCGCGCCCGCAGCCCGGCGACCTTGGTCGACCCGGACGCGGACCGGCCGGCGCCGGCCGCCGCGGGGTGCGGCGTGGGCCGCACCAGGGTCACCGGGCGGCCGTCGAGGAGGAACGCCGCCGGACGCAGCGCGAACAACCGGGTGCGCCGCGCGGCGTCCTCGAGCCGGACGAAGTCGCCGTCGTAGGTGCGCTCGAAGCCGACGACTGCACCGCACCACCCGGACGCGGCGTCCTCGACCACGAGGTCTTTCTCGGCAGCCACCTCGGGAACTGCGGGTCTACGGGCGCGCGGATGGCCGGCGAAGATGTCGCCGCCGTACATGTCGGGACTCACCCGCGCCACGTTAGGGCCGCCGCGGCCGCAGCCGCGGGAGGGCACGCCGACGGTCGTGACTGCGCCGTCGCGACGGCGCCTATGCTCGGAAACCGTGAGTTCCCCCGGTCAGACCCTGACGGTGTGGGCCGGTTCCTGGCTGGCCGGACACGCCGCGCCCGACGACGTCCTCGACGCCCTGCACGCCTGGGCGCCGCTGCACCTGGTGGTCTCCCACGACGAGCCCGCCGGCGACGTCTCCGGCGTGCCCGCACGCTCCCCCGTCGACGGCGCCGCCGTGCTGCTCACCGCGCTGCGCCGGGCCGACCCGGCCGGCGCGGACGGGATCCGGCTGGTGCTGCCCGCCCCCGGCGACGTGCGCGGCCTGCCCCCGGGCACCGCGCTGGCCCGCGCCGCGGTCGCGGCCGGCGAGGCGGTGCTCGCGGGCGCACCCGGAACACCCGGTCTCGGCTTCGTCCCCTCCGTGGAGGGCCCGGACGTGCTGCGCTGGACCCTGTTCGCGGTCCCGGCGGTGCCCGAGCCGCCCGCCGAGCCCGGCCTCGGGGAGGCCGAGTTCGCCATGCGCGAGGCGGTGCGGGAGGCCGCGACCAGGGTGGGCGGGGTGCTGACCGTGGGCGCCGGCGGCCGCGCCGCCGATCCCCGGGAGCAGATCGCAGCCGAGATCGCCGAGCATGCGCGGCACCGCTATCCGGAGTCGATGCCCGAACGCGCCGCCCGCATCCTCGACTCGGCCGATCAGGTCGCGGCGATCCTCACCGTCGCCGGCCGCGGCGCGGAACCGGACGCGGCCTCGGCCACCGGGCAGGCGGCGCGGGAGCAGGCGCTGCGCCCGCTGTGGGCCGCCGTGCGCGCCGCCCGCCTCGGGGCGGTGGCGGCCACGGTCCGGGCCGGCCATCACGCCTGACGCACTGCTGGCGACACCCCGCCCGGGACGTCCCCCGGCACGATGGCGCTCTTCTCCGTCCGGATCGCCGCCCGCACCACGATCAGCAGCAGCAGCGACACCGCGAACCCGGCCAGCGCGCCGAACTGGCGCAGGTCGAACAGGAACACTTGGGTGACGAGCAGGTTCACCGCGACGGAGGCGTACAGCAGCCGCAGCGCGGACAGATCGCGGTGCCGCGCGAGCTGCCAGAGTCCGGCCACGATCAGCACGGCGCTCACGGCACCGGAGAGTTCGGCGCCGATCTCGGAGATGCCGGCGTCCTCGGCCTCCCACCCCGACCCGGCCAGTACGATCGCCAGTCCGACGAGGGTGTGGGCGGCGTGCACGGCGAACACCACCAGCACGAGCCGGCGGGCCGCGGCGGTCGCCGCCCAGGCCGTGACCCGATGCTCGATCCGGTCCCGGGCCGCGGCGATGCGCCCGTCGAATCCGGTCGTCGCCGCGACCGGCGCGGCCAGCGCGGCCCGTACCGAGCCGGCCAGCTCACGCTGCGCCGGATCCTGAACCCCTGCCAGGACGTCCAGCGCGCGGCGGCGCCCGAGCTCGTCGAGCCGGCCGAGCACGAGATCGGTCAGCGCCTCGAGACCGACGGCGAGGCGCTGCCGGTCGGTCGGGCCGCGCCGCGCCAGTGCCACGCGGGCACCGAGGTAGAACGCGACGAGCACCACGTACATCACGGCCACGGCGGGCCGGAAGAAGTAGTCGACGTCGGTGGTGAGGAACTTGCCGACCTCGTCGAGGAACAACCCGAAGCCGATCCCGCCGAGCAGCGCGGCGCGCATCCGCACCCGGCTGCCGTGCCGGATCAGGACACCGACGAGGGCGACGGCCATGAGCAGCCCGCCCCACAGCACGTGCGCGATGTGCAGGGTGCCGCCGCCGATCTGCGGATAGCCGGTCGCGGCGAGGTAGCCGCGGGTGACGAGCACGGTCGCGACGGTGGCGACGAGGAAGACCTCGACGCGGGTGAGGGCGGCGTCGTCGACGGTCATGCCGACATCTTCCCCCGGGTCGTGGCGGCCGAGCCCGATATCGGCGCGACCGCCTGCCCGTCCGGCTCGGGGCACCGGGCAGCACGGTCGGCGAGTCGACCCGGCGCGGCAGGTGGTGGCTGTCGGCCGGAGCCCGCACGCCGGGCCCGCGGGCCGGGCCCGCCCGGTCAGCGGCGCGGCCGTGCCGGGGGCCGGCAGCATTCGGGGGCGCAGAGCTCACCGTTGCACCCGACGCCGAGCAGCGGTTCGGTGCCGCGCCGCACGGGGGCGGCACCGTCGAGGCGTTCGCGCACCAGCTCACGCACCATCTGCACGAACCGCGGGTCGGTGCCGGCGGTGGCGGCGCGGACGAATGCCATGCCGAGTTCCGCGGCCCGGTCGCGCGCCTCGGTGTCGAGATCCCAGACGACCTCGAGGTGGTCGGAGACGAATCCGACCGGCACGACGACGACCGCGTCGATGCCGCGGGCGTGCAGAGCGTCGAGGTGGTCGACGATGTCCGGCTCGAGCCACGGCACCTGCGGGGGTCCGGACCGGGACTGCCACACCAGGTCGTGGTCGCCGGTGCCGGTGGCGGTGGCGACCAGGCGGGCCGCCTCGGCGACCTGCCGGCTGTAGAGGTGCCCACCCAGATCGGGGGGGCCACCGGTGGCGTCGGCGGCGGTGGGCACCGAGTGCGCGGTGAACACCAGGCGCGCCGCGTCGCGACGGTCGGCGGGCAGCTGGGCCCGGGCCGCGGCGACGGCGTCGGCGACGGCGGCGAGGAAGAGCGGATGATCGTAGAAGTGCCGCAGCTTGGTCAGCGCGGGCGCGTCGTCGCCGACGGCGGCGCGGGCGCGGGCGATGTCCTCGTGATACTGCCGGCACCCCGAATAGCCACCCCAGGCCGAGGTCGGGAACACCAGGGCGTTGCGCACCCCGTCGCCGCGCATGGCCGCGACGGTGTCCTCGATCATCGGGTGCCAGTTGCGGTTGCCGAAGTAGATCGGCAGGTCCAGCCCGGCGGCGGCGAAATCCACCTCGAGACGCGCGATGAGGTCGCGGTTGAGGGCGTTGATCGGGGACACACCGCCGAAGTGCAGGTAGTGCTCGGCGACCTCGTCGAGGCGTTCGGGTGGCACCCCCCGCCCGCGGGTGACGTTCTCGAGGAACGGGCGCACGTCGTCCGGCCCTTCCGGGCCGCCGAACGAGAGCACCAGCAGCGCGTCGTACGGCTCGGGGGTACGGGTCATGGCTCGACCCTAGGCGCCGGCACCGAAGCCGACCTGGGAATGGAAGCCCCCGTCGACGTAGACGATCGACCCGGTGGTGCCGGGCAGCCAATCCGAGAGCACCGTGCACACGGTCTTGGCGACGGGCGTCGGATCCTCGACGTCCCAGCCGATCGGGGCAGCCGCGGACCAGCCCTCGTTGAGCCGGTTCATCTCCGCCCCGGGACCGGTGGCGTCGCCGGCGATGGCCTTGGCGGCGAGGGTCTTGATCGGCCCGGCGGCGACGAGGTTGGAACGGATGCCGCGGCCGCCGACCTCCTTGGCGACGTAGCGGTTGACGGACTCGAGGGTGGCCTTGGACACGCCCATCCAGTTGTAGAAGGGCACGGCCCGGGCCGGGTCGAAGTCCATGCCGACCAGGGACGCACCGTCGCTGAGAACGGGCAGCAGCGCCTTGGCCAGTGCGGCGTAGGAGTAGGCGGACACTTCGAGGGCGACGGCGACGTCGGTCCACGGCGCGTCGAGGAACGGGCTGCCGAGGCAGGAGCGGGGCGCGAACCCGATCGAATGCACCACGCCGTCGAGGCCGTCGGGGGCGAGTTCGCGCACCCGGTCGGCGAGGGTGGCGAGATGCTCGGTGTTCTGCACGTCGAGTTCGAGGGCCGGCGGCACCGGCTGCGGCAGCCGCTGCGCGATGCGGTCGATCAGGCGCAGCCGGTCGAAGCCGGTGATGATCACCTTCGCGCCCTGTTCCTGCGCGACCTTCGCGGTGTGGAAGGCGATGGAGGCGTCGGTGATGATGCCGGTGACGAGAATGGTCTTGCCCTCGAGCAGTCCGCCCATGAGTGTGTCGGTCCTCCAGTGAGTTTCGGATGTGGTGGCGTGCGCCGGTGTCAGTGGCCCATGCCGAGGCCGCCGTCGACGGGGATGACCGCGCCGGAGACGTACGCGGAGTCGTCGGACGCGAGGAAGCTGACGACGGCGGCGACGTCCTCGGGTCTGCCGAGACGCTGCAGCGGGATGAACTTCTTCGCGGTGTCGCGGACGTCGTCGGAGAGTTCGGCGGTCATGTCCGTCTCGATGAAGCCGGGCGCGACGACGTTGGCCGTGATCGACCGCGAGCCGAGTTCGCGGGTCACCGAGCGGGCCAGGCCGATGACGCCGGCCTTCGAGGACGCGTAGTTGATCTGCCCCGCCTGACCGGCCATGCCGACGACCGAGCCGAGGAAGATCATCCGGCCCCAGCGCCCTCGCAGCATCGCGCGGTTGGCGCGCTTCGCGCACCGGAACGCACCGGTGAGGTTGGCGTCGACGACCTTCGTGAACTGGTCCTCCGTCATCCGCATCAGCAGCGTGTCGTCGGTGATGCCGGCGTTCGCGACCAGAACCTCGACCGGTCCCTGGTGCTCTTCGACCTCCTTGAACGCGGCGTCGACGGAGTCGCTGTCGGTGACGTCGCAGCGGACGGCGAACAGCCCGTCCGGGGCGCCGGAGCCGCGGTGGGTGACGGCGACCCTGTGGCCGTCCGCCTGCAGGCGGCGGGCGACGGCGAGGCCGATGCCACGGTTGCCACCGGTGACGAGAACCGAGCGGGGGGTGGCCGCGGGGCGCGGCGATCCGGCGGGGCTGCTTGCGTCAGTCATGGGGTCAAACCCTATCTGGTGGCGGTACGGGTCGGTAACAAGGCGCCCCGAGCGGCGGGCGGACCGGCTGCTACGCAGGTCAGGGCAGGCGTTGGCGCAGCAGCAGGGCGGCGCCGACCCCACCGGTGACGGCGAGGACGCCGAGGATCAGCCAGGGGCGGCTGGCGTCCCCGCGGGTGGTCTCGTACCCGATCTGTTCCTCGAGGGTGTTGTAGGCGTCCTCGAGTTCCTGCAGGTTCGACGCGGTGAAGAAGGTGCCGCCGGAGAGGTTTGCGATCTCCTTGAGGGACGGATCGTCCACCGGAACCGGGATGCGTTCGTTCTCGATCGAGACGGTGCCGTACTCGGTGCCGAAGGAGATCGTCGAGACGGGCACGTCCTTGTCCGCGGCCTGCCGGGCGGCGGTGAATCCCCCGCGTGGGTCGTCGGGGCTCTCCGGGACGGTCTGCTTGCCGTCCGAGAGCAGCACGATCCGGGCCGGGGGTGCCTGGTCGCCGCCGCCGAGCACCGCGGCGAGGGTGTCGACGGACTGCAGGGCCGTGAAGATCGCCTCGCCGGTGGCGGTGCGTTCGCTCAGCTGCAGGTTGTCGATCGCGGTCTTGGTGGCCTCCCGGTTGGTGGTGGGCGAGACGAGCACCGACGCGGTGCCGGAGAACGCCACCAGGCCGAGATTGATGCCGGGTGTCAGGTCGTCGGCGAAGGACTTGGCGGCCGCCTGCGCGGCGGCCAGACGGGTCGGCTCGACGTCGGTGGCCTGCATCGACAAGGACACGTCGATCACCAGGACGACGGTGGCGCGGTTGCGCGGGACCCGCTGTTCGGCGGTGGGCCCGGCCGCGGCGACGGTGAGCAACGCGAGACCGGCCAGCAGCAACGCGACCGGGACGTGCCGGCTGCGGCCGGGCCGCTGCGGCGCCACCTTCTCGAGCAGTTCGAAGTTGGTGAACCGCAGCGTGTGCCGCATGCGACGGCGCTGCACCGCCACGTACCCGGCGGCGAGGGCGAGGACGACGGCCAGGAACAGCAGCCACCACGGCGCGGTGAAGTCGGAGATGCTCACCGGGCCCCCTTCACGGGCGCGCCGAAGCTGTGGCGGCGGGCGGCGACGAACCGGACCACGTCGTCGATCCAGTTGCGGTCGGTGCGCAGGCTCAGCAGGGGGGCGCCGCAGCTGCGGACCGCCCGGCGGACGGCGTCGCGGTGTTCGGTGGCGGCGCGCGCGTAGTCGGCGCGCAGCTGCTCGGTGGTGGTGAACTCGCGGGTGCGCCCGGTTTCGGGGTCGTGCAGCACGACGTCGCCGAGGTCGGGGAGTTCGAGATCGCGGCGGTCGAGGACTTCCACCGCGAGCAGGTCGTGCCGGCCGGAGAGGGCACGCAGCGACCGTTCCCAGTCGAGGGGGCCGAGGAAGTCGCTGACGACGACGACGAGGCCGCGGCGCCGCTGCGGGCGCCGCAGCGACTCGATCAGGCCGCGCAGGTCCCCGCGGGTGCCGTCGGGGGCGTGCGGGGTCGTCGCGATGGCGCGGAGCATCGCCTGCGTGTGCAGCTGGCCGCCGCGGGCGGGCACGCGGCGGGTGTGCGCCCCCGTCCCGACCACCGCGCCGATCCGGTTGCCGCCGCCGCCGGCGAGGTAGCCGACCGCGGCGGCGGCGGCCACGGCGAGGTCCCGCTTCTCACAGACCCCGGTGCCGAAGTCGAGACTGGGCGAGAGGTCGATCGCCAGCCACGTCTCGAGCTCGCGGTCGGCGACGGTCTGCCGCACGTGCGGGTGGGTGGTGCGAGCGGTGACGGACCAGTCCATCTGGCGCACGTCGTCGCCGGGCTGGTACTCGCGGGCGTCGCCGGGCTCGGAGCCGGGGCCCGGGATGAGTCCGAGGTGGTCGCCGTGCAGCACGCCGTCGAGGCGGCGCCGCACCGTCAGCTCGAGGGTTCGCAGCGCCGCAGTCAGGGCGGGGTCACGCAGCTCGCCGGAACGGAAGGTCGGCGGAGTGACCGGGGGGCGTCGGCTCACCGCTGCCCCGCACCGGCCTCCGGCCCGGGCATCCCTGCCGCCGGCGCGGCCGCGACCCCGACCGGCGCCGGGGCGGGGACGGGCGGTTCGGCCTGCGGGGCCACCTGCGGCATGCCGACGGTCTGCAGGATGCGGGCGATGATCTGGTCGGGCGAGACGTCGTCGGCGAGGGCGTCGTAGGACAGCACCAGCCGGTGCCGCAGCACGTCCGGGATGACGTCGACGACGTCCTGGGGCACGACGTAGTCGCGGCCGCGCAGCAGCGCCAGGGCCCGCGCGGCGGAGATGATGCCCAGCGTCGCCCGCGGGGACGCTCCGTAGGCGATCCAGCCGTCGACCTCGGTGAGACCGATCTCGCCGGGAGCGCGGGTGGCGAAGATGACCCGCACCACGTAGTCGACGAGGGCGTGGTGGACGAACACGCGGTTGGCGACCTGCTGCAGGCGGATCAACTCGTCGCTGTCGAGGATCTGCTTGGGTTCGGGTGCCGCCACCCCCATGCGGTAGACGATCTCGCGTTCCTCCTCCACCGTGGGGTAGTCGACGAGGACCTTGAACAGGAACCGGTCGCGCTGCGCCTCCGGCAGCGGATACACGCCCTCGTTCTCGATCGGGTTCTGGGTGGCCATCACCAGGAACGGGTCCGGCATGGGGAAGGTCCGGCCACCGATCGTGACGTGCCGTTCGGCCATCACCTCGAGCAGGGCGGACTGCACCTTCGCCGGGGCACGGTTGATCTCGTCGGCGAGCACGAAGTTCGCCACGACGGGGCCGAGTTCGGTGTCGAAGGCTTCGCGGCCCTGCCGGTAGATGCGGGTGCCGACGAGGTCGGTCGGCACGAGGTCGGGGGTGAACTGCACCCGCGAGAACGATCCGCCGACGACCTTGGCGAACGTCTCGACGGCGAGGGTCTTCGCCACGCCGGGGACTCCCTCGAGCAGCACATGGCCGCGGGCGAGGACGCCGACGAGCATCCGCTCGACGAGCCGGTCCTGACCGACGATCACCCGTTTGACCTCGTAGATGGCCTGTTCGAGCAGCCGCACATCGTGTGCCTGGTCCGACGTGCGGCCCGCCTCCCCGGTCGGGGCGGACGCGGCGGTCTTCGCGTCCGACGTTGCCGTGCCCGACGTGCCACCCTCGCGTGAGGTCACCAAGAATCCACCGCTTTCGCCTCGTTGCTGCTGGAAGTCACCTACCCACACCACTATTCCAGGTGGCGGACGTCGGCGCCGTCGCCGAGCCGGTGCCCGCGGTCACCGGTGTCGGACGAGCCTCCTCCGGCCGGGTGGGAGCAGTGTGTCAGGACACCATCCGTACCACGTACGGGGTCATGCCGTCCCAGCGTACCGGTGAGATCTTCACGTGCGAACCCGACTGCGGGGCTTCGATCATCTGCCCGTCGCCCAGGTACAGGCCCACGTGCTGGCTGGCGTTCGGGCCGTAGAAGATCATGTCGCCGCGGCGCATCTGAGCCGACGGCACCTGCTCGCCGGCGGTGTACTGGTAGCCGGTGTAGTGCGGCAGCGAGATCCCGATCCCGGCGAACGCGTAGATCATCAGCCCGGAGCAGTCGAAGCCGACCTTGTTGTAGTCGCCGTAGCTGTCCGCGACGCCGCCGTCGCGGATGCCGAGGGTCGGACCGTTCTCGTCGCCACCGCCCCACGCGTAAGGCACCCCGATCTGGGACATCGCCCGGTCGATCACCGTCTCGACGGCGGCCGCGCCGGTGAGGGTCGAGCCCCGCTCGGGGCTGGTCCGGGGCCGGCTGCGGGTGGGCGGAGTGGTGGTGGTGTCCTCCTCCACCACCGGGTCGGCGCGGTCGGGACTCGTCGCGTCCTCGGAGCCGGACTCGTCGCTGCCGTCGGTCGACGCGTCGCCCGAGCCGCCGGTGCCCGAGCCGTCGGTGCCCGCACCATCGGTGCCCGAGCCGTCGCTGCCCGAATCGTCGGTGCCCGAATCGTCGGTGCCCGCACCATCGGTATCGGACCCGCCCGTACCCGACCCGTCCGCGCCGGATTCGTCGGCACCGGATTCGTCGGCACCGGATTCGTCGGCACCGGATTCGTCGGCGTCCGATCCGTCCTGCCCGGACGTGGCGCGCCCAGGCCGGGTCGTGCCGGAGGTCGGCGGCAGCGGCGACTCGAACCCGACCTCGGACTCGCCGGAGTCGGCGGCCGCGGCCTGGGGCCGCACGTAGCCGTCGATCTGGGTGTGGGGGCGCTGCCCGTTGGCCAACTCGGCCGCGCGGGCATTGGCGTCGGCGTCGGCGGCGACGCGCCGGGCGGCGTCGGCCGCCGCCTGCCGCGCGGCAGCCTCGGCCGCCGCCGTCGCGGCCTCCTCGGCCTGCCGCTGCCGATCCCACTCCGCATACTGCGCGCGCTGACCCTCGAGTCCGGTGACGGTGCCGCGGGCCCGGTCGAGTTCGGCCTGCGCCTGTGCGCGGTCCTGTTCGATGCGTTGCTTCTCGGCCGTCTGCGCGGCCAGCGCGGTGCGCGCCTCGCTGATGGCGGCCTCGGCGGCGGCACGACGTTCCTCCGCCGCCGCGGCGGCGGCGTCCGCTTCCTGCTTGCTGGCGCGCGCTCGCGAGTCCCGGTTGGCCTGCTCGGTGCGGGCACGTTCGAGCGCGTCGAGGACGGCGGTGCGGCCCGCGGAGAGCAGACGCATGATCTGGGCGCGGTCGAGCAGATCGTCGGGCCCGGTGGAGCCGATGAACGAGGCGAGCGAGGCGACATTGGTGCCCTGGACGTAGCTGTCGCGGGCGAAGGCGTCGAAGTCCTGCTGGGCCTGCCGGATCCGGGTGCCCGCGTCCTTCAGCGCCTGCTGCGACAGGGTGACGGCGTGGGCGGCGGCGTCGGCGGCGTCGCGGGCGGACTGCAGGTCGACCAGGGCGCGGTTGACGTTCTCCCGTTTGATCGCCACCTGGTTCTCGAGTTCGGCGAGGTGCTGGTCGGCTGCGGCGATGCGGAGGATGAGACCGCCCACCTGGTCCAGCCCGGCGGCGACGGCACCCCCGGCGGCCGCGAGATCGGCATCGCTCGGATTGGGTGGCGGGGGCGGGACCGCCCCGGCGGACGCGGCAGTGCCGGCGATCAGCGAGGCGGCCAGGCCGATGCCGAGGACCAGCCGCGCCGTGCGGGGCAACCGGCGTCTTCGGGGCGTCCGCGACGACTGCCGGGACATCGCCTGCCGTATTCCGCTACGCCTCACATCGCCCTCCCTCGGTCGCGCCGGCGGGACGCACCCGAGCGCAACCGGGAAAGGGGTCGGTGCAGCAGCGATCCACCGCGGACGAGGCCGCGGTTGCACCGCTCGACGGCCCGGCGTCGATTCACGGTTCGCACCGCAACCCGGCACCGGGTATGTGTGACACCCCTTCCCCAAGAGCGCCAAGTGCACCGTACGACACTTCGCACCCCGAGGAAACTCCAGTCACAGAAGACGGAAGCGTACTGAGACCTGTGTCAACGGCCTGAGCTGTGACGACGGCCACAGTCGGGGGCGAAAATTCTCCGTCGCGTCAGCGCGGGATCCGGTCGGCGGCCGCCGTCGTCGTGTCGGTGTCGTGACGGCGACGGACCGCCTTGGCGAGATACGTGGCCCCGGCCGCGCCCGCGACCGCGAGCAGCAGCAGCACCGTGAGCAACGTCCAGGGCGGCGCGGGCTCGGTGAGAGCGTCGACGAAATTCGACGCCGAGACGACCGGGTCGCCGGTGTAGGTACGGTCCTGCGCGGACTCGAGAACCACCCGATCGATGCTGTCGCTGTGCGCGCCCACCCAGCCGGGGCTGAGCACGAGCACGGTGCCGCCGTCCTCGCCGGCGACGTCCGTGGCGAGGTCGCGCAGCTGCGAATCGAGACGCGGATCGCGGTCGAGCACGACGATGCTCAGGTCGATCCCGTGCTGCTGCGCGCGTTCGACGACGGCGACGAGATCGTCGACGCGCTCCGGGGGTGCCGAGACCTGGTCGTCGGCGAGCTCGGCGAGGACCTGCTCGAGCGAGACGCCCGGCGGGAGGTCGGTGGCCGACGGCGTCAGGACACGTGGCAGGGGCGCAGACATCTCTCTCCGTGGTACTCGACGGCCACCGCTCGTGCGGCGCCGTTCGTACCCTACGCGACGAGGCGATCGCGGCGGCCGGACGCCGGATCGGCGGTTCCGTCCCACCGCTTCACAGGACAAGCGTACTGTTAGACTTGCCGCGAGACGCCTCCGACGCCGTCCGGCCCTGTTCTGCGGCCCGGCCCGGCTGCGGAGCCTCGCTTCGGCCGTCGACACAGCCCCGTCGGCGGCGAGCCTCATCGACGAGTGGAGCTGACGTGAGCACCAGTATTGATTCGTTCGGCGCCAAGGGGACGCTGGAGGTCGGAGAGAACTCGTACGAGATCTTCCGCCTCTCGGCCGTTCCCGGCACCGAGAAGCTGCCCTATGCACTGAAGGTTCTCGCCGAGAACCTGCTGCGCACCGAAGACGGTGCGAACATCACCGCCGATCACATCCGCGCCCTCGCGAACTGGGATCCGTCGGCCGAGCCGAGCGTCGAGATCCAGTTCACTCCCGCCCGGGTGATCATGCAGGACTTCACCGGCGTGCCCTGCGTGGTCGACCTCGCCACCATGCGTGAGGCCGTCACCACCCTCGGCGGCGACCCGAACAAGGTCAACCCGCTCTCCCCCGCCGACATGGTCATCGACCACTCGGTCATTCTCGACGTCTTCGGCCGGGCCGACGCCCTCGAGCGCAACGTCGACCTCGAGTACGAGCGCAACGGCGAGCGCTACCAGTTCCTGCGCTGGGGCCAGGGCGCCTTCGACGACTTCAAGGTCGTTCCCCCGGGCATGGGCATCGTGCACCAGGTCAACATCGAGTACCTGGCCCCCACCGTGATGGTGCGCAACGGCCAGGCCTACCCCGACACCTGCGTCGGCACCGACTCGCACACCACGATGGTCAACGGCCTCGGCGTGCTCGGCTGGGGCGTCGGCGGCATCGAGGCCGAGGCCGCGATGCTCGGCCAGCCGGTCTCGATGCTCATCCCGCGCGTGGTCGGCTTCAAGCTGACCGGCGAGATCCGGCCGGGCGTGACCGCCACCGACGTCGTCCTCACGGTCACCGACATGCTCCGCAAGCACGGCGTCGTCGGCAAGTTCGTCGAGTTCTACGGCGCGGGCGTCGCCGAGGTGCCGCTGGCCAACCGCGCCACCCTGGGCAACATGAGCCCCGAGTTCGGATCCACCGCCGCGATCTTCCCGATCGACGGCGAGACCATCAACTACCTGCGCCTGACCGGCCGCAGCGACGAGCAGCTCGCGCTCGTCGAGGCGTACGCCAAGGAGCAGGGCATGTGGCACGACGCGGACAAGGAGCCCGCCTACTCCGAGTACCTCGAGCTGGACCTGAGCACCGTGGTCCCGTCCATCGCCGGCCCGAAGCGCCCGCAGGACCGCATCCCGCTCACCGAGTCGAAGACCGCCTTCCGCAAGGACATCCACAACTACGTCGAGGAGCAGCACCCCGTCGAGCACACCCAGCTCGACGAGGCCGTCGAGGAGTCCTTCCCGGCGTCCGACCCGGTCGCGCTGTCCTTCGCCGACGACGGTGCCGTCGACGTCCAGTCCGCCGCCAACGGCGCGGACGGCCGGCCCACCAAGCCGGTGCGGGTCGTCTCCGAGGAACGTGGCGAGTTCGTGCTCGACCACGGCGCCGTCGTCGTCGCGGGCATCACCTCGTGCACCAACACCTCGAACCCGTCGGTGATGCTCGGCGCCGCGCTGCTCGCCCGCAACGCCGTCGAGAAGGGCCTGTCGTCGAAGCCGTGGGTCAAGACCAACATGGCACCCGGTTCGCAGGTCGTCTCCGACTACTACGAGAAGGCCGGGCTGTGGCCGTACCTCGAGAAGCTCGGGTTCTACCTCGGTGGCTACGGCTGCACCACGTGCATCGGCAACACCGGGCCGCTGCCGGAGGAGATCTCCAAGGCCGTCAACGACAACGACCTGTCGGTGACCGCCGTGCTCTCCGGTAACCGCAACTTCGAGGGTCGCATCTCCCCCGACGTGAAGATGAACTACCTCGCGTCCCCGCCGCTCGTCATCGCGTACGCCCTGGCGGGCACGATGGACTTCGACTTCGAGACCGATCCGCTCGGACAGGACCAGGACGGCAACGACGTCTTCCTGAAGGACATCTGGCCGTCGGCCCAGGAGATCGACGACACCATCAAGTCGGCGATCAGCCAGGACATGTTCCGCAAGTCCTACGCCGATGTCTTCAAGGGCGATCACCGCTGGCAGAACCTGGAGACCCCGGAGGGCGACACCTTCGCGTGGGACGCGAACTCGACCTACGTCCGCAAGGCTCCGTACTTCGACGGCATGACGATGGATCCGGCTCCGGTCTCCGACATCAAGGGTGCCCGCGTGCTGGCCCTGCTCGGCGATTCGGTCACCACCGACCACATCAGCCCGGCCGGCCCGATCAAGCCCGGCACCCCCGCCGCGCAGTACCTCGACTCCCACGGGGTCGCGCGCAAGGACTACAACTCGCTCGGGTCGCGGCGCGGCAACCACGAGGTGATGATCCGCGGCACGTTCGCGAACATCCGCCTGCAGAACCAGCTGCTCGACGGGGTCTCCGGCGGGTACACCCGCGACTTCACGCAGGACGGTGCTCCGCAGGCGTTCATCTACGACGCCTCGCAGAACTACCAGAAGGCCGGCATCCCGCTGGTCGTCCTGGGCGGCAAGGAGTACGGTTCCGGCTCGTCCCGCGACTGGGCCGCCAAGGGCACCCGCCTGCTCGGTGTCAAGGCGGTCATCACCGAGTCGTTCGAGCGCATCCACCGGTCGAACCTGATCGGCATGGGCGTCATCCCGCTGCAGTTCCCCGCGGGTGAGTCGGCGAAGTCGCTCGGACTCGACGGCACCGAGGTGTTCGACATCGCGGGCATCGAGGAGCTCAACCAGGGCACGACGCCGCGCACGGTGCACGTCACCGCCACCAAGGCGGACGGCAGCACGGTCGAGTTCGACGCGGTCGTGCGCATCGACACCCCCGGCGAGGCGGACTACTACCGCAACGGCGGCATCCTGCAGTACGTGCTGCGCAACATGATCCGGGGCTGACACCCCCCCGGATCGGCCGCCCGCACCCGCGGGCGGACCACGCTGTGCACCGGCGGCGGGCTCGGGGCGACTTCGTCTCGGGCCCGCCGTCTCCGCCCCGAAAGGACGTTCGCGGTGCCCAAGGTCAGTGAGGACCACCTCGCCGCGCGCCGGAGACAGATCCTCGCCGGCGCCCGCCGGTGCTTCGCCGAGTTCGGCTACGACGGCGCCACGGTGCGCCGCCTGGAGGACGCCACGGGACTGTCCCGCGGCGCGATCTTCCATCACTTCAAGGACAAGGACGGCCTCTTCCTGGCCCTGGCACAGGAAGACGCCGCGCGGATGGCCGACGTCGCCGCCGAGCAGGGCCTGGTGCAGGTGATGCGCGACATGCTCGCCTCACCCGAGCAGTTCGACTGGCTCGGTACCCGGCTCGAGATCACGCGGCGCCTGCGCACCGACCCGGACTTCGCGAAGGCCTGGACCCAGCACTCCGCGGAGCTGACCAAGGCGACGGTGGGCCGGCTCGAACGGCAACGCGAGGCCGGCCGGCTGCGCGACGACGTGCCGACCGAGGTCGTGCTCAGCTACCTGGACCTGGTTCTCGACGGGCTGATCGCGCGGCTTGCCTCGGGCACCGCCGACGGCGAGCTGGCGGCGGTACTGGACCTGGTCGAGGAGTCCGTGCGGCGCACCGCCGCCGGCTGACCCGGTCAGGTCGAGGCGCGTGCCGCGCTGCGCCGGTTCGGTCCGCCCCGGCCGCGCAGCGCGACGTGGGACTCCACGAGCACGTTGTGCACGAACCCGTAGGAACGGCCCGTTTCCTGCGCCAGCGTCCGGATGCTCGCCCCGGCCTCGTAGCGGCGTTTCAGTTCTGCCTGCAGACGGTCACGCGATTCCCCCGTGACCCGTGTGCCCTTGGTCAGTACGCTCCCGGCGTGCTCGGATTTGCGTGCCATCGGATCCTCCCGTCGGCTCGGCAAGGCCCCGCCTCCCAGGCTAGTTCACGGCGCGGGGCACCGGGAGGAATCGCGCAGGTCCGGGCCGCAGCGGCCGCCCGGCTCCGCACCGGAGATGCGCCCGCACCCGCCGCGCAGGTCGAAGCTCAGGCGAGCTGGATCAGCTCCAGGTACTCCTGCGACCAGTGGTCCTCGGTGCCGTCCGGGAGAAGGATGACGCGCTCCGGATCGAGCGCTTCGGCGGCCCCGGGATCGTGGGTGACGAGCACGACCGCACCGGCGTAGCTGCGCAGCGCGTCGAGCACCTGTTCCCGCGAGACCGGGTCCAGGTTGTTGGTCGGCTCGTCGAGCAGCAACACGTTCGCCGCGGAGGATACGAGCCCGGCCAGCGCCAGGCGGGTCTTCTCGCCACCGGACAGCGTCCCGGCGGGCTGGTCGAGCTGGGGGCCGGTGAACATGAACGCCCCGAGCAGCCCCCGCAGGTCCTGCTCCCCGGCGTCCGGTGCCGCGTGCCGGATGTTCTCCCACACTGTCGCATCGTCGTCGAGGGTGTCGTGCTCCTGGGCGAAGTATCCGATCTTCAGGCCGTGTCCGGGCACCAGCCCGCCCGCGTCCGGGGTCTCGACCCCCGCGAGCAGCCGCAGCAGCGTGGTCTTGCCGGCACCGTTGAGGCCGAGCACGACGACGCGGCTGCCCCGGTCGATCGCCAGGTCCACGCCGGTGAAGATCTCCAGCGAGCCGTACACCTTCGTCAGGCTCTCGGCGGTGAGCGGGGTCTTGCCGCACGGCGCCGGGTCCGGGAACCGGATCTTGGCCACCTTGTCGGCCACCCGCACCTCGTCGAGTTCGGCGAGCAGCTTGTCGGCGCGCTTGGCCATGTTCTGCGCGGCGACGGCCTTGGTGGCCTTCGCGCCGAGCTTGGCCGCCTGTTGACGCAACGCGGACGCCTTCTTCTCGGCGTTGGCACGTTCGCGGCGACGGCGCGCCTCGTCGGTGGCCCGCGCGTCGAGGTACTTCTTCCAGCCCATGTTGTAGATGTCGGCCTCACCGCGCACCGCGTCGAGGAACCACACCTTGTTCACGACGTCGGCGAGCAGGTCCACGTCGTGGCTGATGACGACCAGCCCGCCGTCGTGGTTCTGCAGGAATCCGCGCAACCAGGTGATCGAGTCGGCGTCGAGGTGGTTGGTGGGCTCGTCGAGCAGCAGGGTGGTGGCGGACTTGCCGGAACCGTCGGAGGCGGCGAACAGGATGCGGGCCAGTTCGACGCGGCGGCGCTGGCCGCCCGACAGGGTGCGCAGCGGCTGGCCCAGCACCCGGTCCGGCAGGCCGAGGCTGGTGCAGATGCGGGCCGCCTCGGATTCGGCCTCGTACCCGCCGAGGGCCGAGAAGCGTTCCTCGAGCGACCCGTACTTGCGCACCGCCCGGTCGCGGACGTTCTCGTCGACGGCCTCGGCCATGACGGCCTGCTGCTTCTCCATCGCCCGCAGGATCTCGTCGAGGCCGCGGGCGGAGAGCACGCGGTCCTTGGCGAGCACGTCGAGGTTGCCCTCGCGGGGGTCCTGCGGCAGGTACCCCAGGTCACCGGAGCGGACGACGGCACCCGCGTACGGCTCCCCCTCCCCCGCGAGGATGCGCAGGGTGGTGGTCTTGCCGGCGCCGTTGCGTCCGACCAACCCGATCCGGTCGCCCGGCTGCACCCGCAGCGCCGGTCCCGGCGCCGAGAGCAGCGTCCGCACGCCGGCGCGGACTTCCAGATCGGTGGCGGTGATCACGCGTGGGACTCCTCAGGGATGTTTCGGATCGGTTGCCGATGATGCCGCAGGGGCAGGCGCACGAACCATTCATTTTACCGTCCGCAGCGCCGACTCCCGACGTGAGATGCGCTACGTTCCCCGGCATGACGACTTCCCCCTATATCCCGCCGGCTCGGACCTGACGGGCCGGACGGCACTGGTGACCGGAGCGAGCCGCGGGATCGGCAAGGCGATCGCCGCGGCGCTGCTCGCCCGCGGCGCGAACGTGGCCCTCACGGCCCGCAAGGCCGAGCCGCTCGCCGAGGCCGCCGGCGAGCTGCGCGCCATCGGTCACCGCGGACGGGTGCTCGAGCTGCCCGGCAACGCCGGGGACGCCGAGGCCCGCGCCGAGGCGGTGCGGCGCACCGTCACCGAGCTCGGCACCCTGGACATCCTGATCAACAACACCGGCATCAACCCCGTCTTCGGGGCGCTGATGGACGCCGACCTCGACGCCGTCCGCAAGATCTTCGACGTCAACGTCGTCGCCGCGCTGGGATTCGTGCAGCAGGCCTACCGCGCATGGATGGGTGAGCACGGCGGGTCCGTGGTCAACATCGCGAGCGTGGCGGGCCTGCGGTCGACCGGGGTGATCGCCGCGTACGGGGCTTCGAAGGCGGCGCTGATCCGGCTGACCGAGGAGCTGGCCTGGCAGCTCGGCCCGGGCGTGCGCGTCAACGCGGTGGCGCCCGGGGTGGTGAAGACGAAGTTCGCGGCCGCACTCGTCGCCGACGGCGAGGACAGCGCCGCCGCCCGGTACCCCATGCGCCGGCTCGGCACCCCCGCCGACGTCGCCGAACTGGTCGCCTTCCTCGTCTCGGATGCGGCCGGGTGGATCACCGGGGAGACTGTGCGGGTGGACGGTGGACTGCTGGCGACGGGAGCGATGTAGCGGGTGATCGACGCGAAGGTGATCGATGCGGAGGTGATCGTCGTCGGGCTCGGGCCCGCCGGGCGCGCGCTGGCCCACCGCGCCGCCGCGGCCGGTCTCGACGTGCTCGCGGTGGATCCGCGGCCGGACCGGCCGTGGACGGCGACCTACGCGGCGTGGCTCGACGAGTTGCCTCCCTGGCTGCCCGAGTCGGTACTCGCGGCGCGGGTGGCGGAACCGTCGGCGTGGACCGTGCGGCCGCACCGAATTCCGCGCCCCTACGGTGTTTTCGACGCATCGGCACTGCAGCGAAGTCTGTCGCTGGACGGCGTGCGGGTCTGCACCGCCCGGGCGGACGTCGTCGCCGCCGACCACGTCGCCCTCGCGGACGGTGCGGCGCTGCGCGCGCGGGCCGTGATCGACGCGCGCGGGGGGCCTGCCCACCGCTCCCGCGCCCAGCAGACCGCCTTCGGCGTGATCGTCGACACCGCGACCGCTGCACCCGCGCTGCAGGGTCGCGACGCCTGGTTCATGGACTGGCGGCGCGACAACCGCACCGACTCGGGGGATGCGCCGTCGTTCCTGTACGCGGTGCCGCTCGGGCAGGACCGGATGCTGCTCGAGGAGACCTGCCTGGTGGGCCGGCCGGCGCTACCCCTCCCCGAGCTGCGGCGGCGACTCGAGGTCCGGCTCGCCGCGCGCGGGGTCGAACTGAGCGGATCGGAGCCCGTCGAGCGGGTGCGGTTCGGGGTGCAGCCGCCGCCGGAATCGACGCGCGGGGTGGCCCGGTTCGGGGCCCGCGGCGGTCTGATGCACCCGGGCACCGGGTACGCGGTGGCGGCCTCGCTGGCGGCGGCCGATCCCGTGGCGCACGCGCTCGCCGGGGGCCGCAAGGCCACGGCGGCGTTGTGGTCGCCCTCGGCGCGGGCGGTCGCGCAGTTGCGCGCCTCGGGGCTGCGGGTGCTGCTGAAACTGCACCCGGAACAGACCCCGGCGTTCTTCGCCGGGTTCTTCACGCTGCCGCCCGAGCGTCAGCGCTCCTACCTGTCCGGTCGCACCGACCTCGGCGGGACGGTGGCGGCGATGACCCGGATGTTCACGACGGGCTCGCCGGCCCTGCGCGGGGCCATGCTGCGCGCCCTGTGGTGACGAGTTCGCCGGGTTCCGCGCGGCGGACGCCGATCTCGATCATGATGGAACCATGCGTTCGATCTGGAAGGGTGCCATCGCGTTCGGACTGGTGAACGTGCCGGTGAAGGTCTACTCCGCCACGGAGAGCCACGACATCCGGTTCCACCAGGTGCATGCGAAGGACGGCGGCCGGATCAAGTACGACCGTGTCTGCACCGAATGCGGCGAGTCGGTGCCCTACGCCGAGATCGACAAGGCCTACGACTCCGACGAGGGCGTCCGGGTCGTGCTCACCGACGAGGACTTCGACAAGCTGCCCGTCGCGGAGAAGCACGAGATCCCGGTGCTGCAGTTCGTCCCGTCGGAGCAGATCGACCCGATCTTCTTCGAGAAGTCCTACTACCTCGAGCCGGACTCGTCGTCGCCGAAGGCGTACACGCTGCTCGCCGAGACGCTCACCCAGACCGATCGCACCGCGCTCGTGCACTTCACGCTGCGCCAACGCACCCGGCTGGCGGCACTGCGCAACCGGGACGGCGTGCTCGTGCTGCAGACCCTGCTGTGGCCGGACGAGGTGCGGTCGGTGTCGTTCCCGGTGCTCGACGACGCGGAGCCGCCGAAGCAGAAGGAAATGGCGATGGCGGAGATGCTCGTCGAGTCGATGGCCGACGATTTCCGGCCGGACGAGTTCACCGACGAGTACCAGGCCGAGCTGCGGTCGCTGATCGACGACATCATCGCCCGGGGCGGCGAGAAGGTGCTGCCGGTGACCCCGGCGGGCGAACCCGCGGCCGAGGACGCCGAGGTGCTGGATCTGGTGGCTGCGCTGCAGCGCAGCGTGGACGCCGCGTCCGGTGAGAAGAAGGGGGAGGGGGCTGCGCCGGCCCGCGGCTCGGCGGCGAAGAAGTCACCCGCCCGCAAGAGCGCCGCGAAGAAGACTCCGGCGAAGAAGACCGCCGCGAAGTCCGGCGGCACGTCGGCCGCGAAGAAGACGGCGGCAACCAAGTCGAGCGCGAAGAAGTCCACCGCCCGCAAGCGGGCCTGAGGCCCCGGCACCGGCCGGGGCCTCAGGCGTCGGACGGTACGCCCTCAGTCCAGTCCGTCGCCGAGACGGCGCAGCAGAGCGGTGAGCTGCTCGACGTCGGCGGGATCCCAGGTGGACAGGCGGCGCCGCCACCGCGCTGTCTGTTCGCGCTGCAGTGCGGTCAACCGTTCCCGGCCGTCGGCGGTGAGCGCGACGAGCCGTGCGCGGGCGTCGTGCGGATCCGGCGTCCGCTCGACCAGCCCGAGCCGGACGGCGGCGTCGATGCGTCGCGTCAACGTCGACTTCTCGATCGCGAGATCGCGGAGCAGCTCCGACATCGCCACCGCGTCCGCGCGGCCGAGCAGCACCAGCAGCGGGTAGCACGCGGGATCCAGCTGGGGGTGGACGGCGCGGGCCCGCACCCCCATCTGGTCCCGGCCGCGGCGCATCAGCGCCATGAACTCGTGTTCGAGTGCGGTGATCGGATCCACGGAGCCGGCGGCTCCCGGATCCGCGGAGCCGGCACCTCCCGGATCCGGGGACACCTGGGGGACGTGCCGGGTCACCGGCCGCGTCAGACGGTGAACCCGAGCGCGCGCAACTGCTCGCGACCGTCGTCGGTGATCTTGTCCGGTCCCCACGGCGGCATCCACACCCAGTTGATGCGCAGCTCGTCGCACAGTCCGCTGCGGACGAGGGCGTTGCGGGACTGGTCCTCGATGACGTCGGTGAGCGGGCAGGCCGCCGACGTGAGCGTCATGTCGATGGTGACGGCGTCGTCGTCCTCGGAGATGCCGTAGACCAGGCCCAGGTCGACGACGTTGATCCCGAGTTCGGGGTCGACGACGTCGCGCATCGCCTCCTCGAGCTCGTCGTACCGCTCGGGATCGAGGGCGGGGGACGCGTCCGGGGCGGCGGGGGCGGTCTCGTCCGCCGGGGTCACGGGTTCGGTCATCAGTTCTGTCCTCCACTGGCTACGGGTGCGGTCCGGTGAGTGCTGTCGGTGCCGTCGGTGATCTGCACGACGGCGTCCTTGAACGCCATCCAGCCCAGCAGCGCGCACTTCACGCGCGCCGGATACTTCGAGACCCCGGCGAAGGCGATGCCGTCGCCGAGCACGTCCTCGTCACCCTCGACGGTTCCCCGGCTGCCGACCATCTCCGCGAACGCGTCGACGGTGGCCAGGGCGCGGTCCAGCGGGAGCCCGATCACCTGGTCGGTGAGCACCGAGGTCGACGCCTGGCTGATCGAGCAGCCCTGCCCGTCGTAGGAGACGTCCGCGACGGTGCCGTCGCCGGCGAGCTGCACCCGCAACGTCACCTCGTCGCCGCACGTGGGGTTGACGTGGTGCACCTGCGCTCCGTAGGGCTCGCGCAGGCCCCGGTGGTGCGGGTGCTTGTAGTGGTCCAGGATGACCTCCTGGTACATCTGTTCCATCCGCATCAGCGTGCTCCGAAGAAGTCCTGGGCCCGGCGGATCGCCGCACCGAGCGCGGCCACCTCGTCGAGCGTGTTGTACACGGCGAAGGAGGCCCGGGCGGTCGCCGCGATCCCGAATCGGCGGTGCAGCGGCCACGCGCAGTGGTGACCGACGCGGATCTCGACGCCCTCGTCGTCGAGGATCTGTCCGAGGTCGTGCGCGTGGATCCCGTCGACGACGAACGACACGGCCCCGCCGCGCTGCTCGGCCGTGGTGGGGCCGACGATCCGCACGCCGTCGATGCCCGCGAGTTCGGCCAGGGCCGCCGCGGTGAGCTCGTGCTCGTGCGCGGCGACGGCGTCCATGCCGATCTGCTGCAGGTACCGCACCGCGGCGCCGAGTCCGACGGCCTGCGACGACATCGGCGAGCCCGCCTCGAAGCGCTGCGGTGGCGGCGCGAACGTCGAGGCCTCCATGGTGACGGTCTCGATCATCGAGCCGCCGGTGATGAACGGTGGCACGTCGGCGAGCAGCTCGCGGCGTCCGTAGAGGACGCCGACGCCGGACGGGCCGAACATCTTGTGGCCCGAGAAGGCCGCGAAGTCGACCCCGAGCGCGTGGAAGTCCACGCCCATGTGCGGCACCGACTGGCAGGCGTCGAGCACGACGACCGCGCCGACGGCCTTCGCGCGCCGCACCAGCTCCTCGACCGGCGCCACGGCCCCGGTGACGTTGGACTGGTGGGTGAAGGCGACGACCTTGACCCGGTCGGTGAGCTCGAGGGAATCGAGATCGATGCGGCCGTCGTCGGTCACCCCGTACCAGCGCAGCGTGGCGCCGGTGCGGCGGGCGAGTTCCTGCCACGGCACCAGGTTGGCGTGGTGTTCGAGCTCGGTGACGACGATCTCGTCGCCGGGCCCGACCCGCCGGGGGAACCGGGCGTCGGCGAAGGCGTAGGCGACGAGATTGAGCGACTCGGTGGCGTTCTTGGTGAACACCAGCTCGTCCGCGTCCGCGCCGACGAAGTCGGCGATCACGGCGCGGGCACCCTCGTAGGCGTCGGTGGCTTCCTCGGACAGCTCGTGCGCTCCCCGGTGCACGGCCGCGTTGCAGGTGGTCAGGAACGCCCGTTCGGCGTCGAGGACCTGCGTCGGGCGCTGCGAGGTGGCTCCGGAGTCGAGGTAGACCAGGGGTTTCCCGTCGCGCACCGTGCGCCCGAGGATCGGGAAGTCGGCCCGGATCCGGGCGACGTCCACCGTGGGCACCTGCACCGTCATCGGCTCACCGTTCCTTACTTGTCGGCACCCGCGGCCGCGGCGGCCTGGGTGAAGCGCACGTAACCGTTCGTCTCGAGTTCGTCGGCGAGCTCCGGGCCGCCGGACTCGACGACGCGGCCACCGACGAACACGTGCACGAACTGCGGCTTGATGTAGCGCAGGATGCGGGTGTAGTGGGTGATCAGCAGCACGCCGCCGTGCTCGCGTTCCTGGTAGCGGTTGACGCCCTCGGAGACCACGCGCAGGGCGTCGACGTCGAGGCCGGAGTCGGTCTCGTCGAGGATGGCGATCTTCGGCGCGAGCAGGCCCAGCTGGAGGATCTCGTGGCGCTTCTTCTCGCCGCCGGAGAAGCCCTCGTTGACGGACCGGTCGCCGAACGCCGGGTCGATGTCGAGTTCGGTCATCGCCGACTTGACCTCCTTGACCCAGTGGCGCAGCTTCGGGGCCTCACCGCGGACCGCGGTCGCGGCGGTGCGCAGGAAGTTCGACATGGACACGCCCGGGACTTCGACGGGGTACTGCATGGCCAGGAACAGGCCGGCGCGGGCCCGCTCGTCCACGCTCATCGCGAGCACGTCCTCGCCGTTGAGAGTGATCGACCCGGAGGTCACCTCGTACTTGGGGTGGCCGGCGATGGCGTACGACAGGGTGGACTTGCCCGAGCCGTTGGGGCCCATGATGGCGTGGGTCTCCCCGGACCGGACGGTGAGGTTCACGCCCTTGAGGATGTCGATCGGCTCGGCGTTGTCGTCGGTCTGGGCGACGCGGACGTGCAGGTCCTTGATCTCGAGGACGTTCTGCTCGGTGGACATGTCGGTAACGGTTCCTTCGCGAATATGGGAGAACGGGTGGGGGTCAGGCGCCGACGGCGGCGAGTTCGGCCTCGATGGCGGCCTCGAGCCGCTCCCGGACGGCGGGCACGGTGATCTTCTCGACGAGTTCGTGGAAGAACCCCCGGACCACCAGCCGGCGGGCCTGCTCCTCGGAGATGCCGCGGGCACGCAGGTAGAACAGCTGCTCGTCGTCGAACCGGCCGGTGGCGCTGGCGTGGCCGGCACCGACGATCTCGCCGGTCTCGATCTCGAGGTTGGGCACCGAGTCGGCGCGAGCCCCGTCGGTGAGCACCAGGTTGCGGTTGAGCTCGAAGGTGTCGGTGCCCTCGGCCTCGGCGCGGATGAGCACGTCCCCGATCCACACCGTGTGCGCGTCCGGCTTGCCGGAGCCGGGATCGCCCTGCAGCGCCCCCTTGTACACGACGTTGGACTTGCAGTGCGGCTGCGCGTGGTCGACGAGCAGGCGCTGCTCGAGGTGCTGGCCGGCGTCGGCGAAGTACAGGCCGAGCATCTCGGCGTCGCCGCCGGGTGCGTCGTACCGGACCGTCGGGGACACGCGCACGAGGTCACCGCCGAGCCCGACGGTGAAGTGCCGCAGCACGGCGTCGCGGCCGAGGCGGGCATGGTGGGCCGCCACGTGCACCGCGTCGTCGGCCCAGTCCTGGACGGCGACGATGTTCAGGCGCGAGCTGTCGCCGAGGACGAACTCGACGTTCTCGGCGTAGGTGCCGGAACCGCGCTGGTCGAGGACCACGGTGACCGACGCGAACGGCTCGAGCCGCAGTTGCAGGTGCCCGAACGCGACCTTGCCCTCGCCGGGGCCGGTGACGGTGATCGTGACGGGCTCGGGAACCTCGACCTCGCGGCCGACCGTGACGACGGTGGCGGTGGTGAAGCCCGAGTAGGCCTGGGCGGCGACGCGGTCGGCGGGCACGCCGCCCTCGCCGAGGCGGGTGTCGTCGCGGCCGACGGTCTCGACCTGCACGCCGTCCACGGGGGTGACCTCCACGGTGGCGGTGCCGTCGGCGACCGCGGTGCCGTCGTGCAGGCCCCGCAGGCGGCGCAGCGGGGTGAATCGCCACGCCTCGTCGCGGCCGGAGGGGATCTCGAAGGCGTCCACGTCGAACGACGTGAACACCTCCCCCTTGTTCACGGCCGGCCCGGCGGCCTTCTCCGAGCGCGCGGCTCCCTGCACCCCGGTGGCGACGACCGGCGAGCCGGTGGCGGGGGTGTTCTTCGCTTCCGCAGTCATTTAGCCGACTGCCCCTTCCATCTGCAGTTCGATCAGGCGGTTGAGCTCGAGCGCGTACTCCATCGGCAGCTCCTTGGCGATGGGCTCGACGAAGCCACGCACCACCATCGCCATCGCCTCGTCCTCGGTCAGGCCGCGGCTCATCAGGTAGAACAGCTGATCGTCGGAGACCTTGGAGACGGTCGCCTCGTGCCCCATCGTCACGTCGTCCTCACGGATGTCGACGTACGGGTAGGTGTCCGAGCGGGAGATCTGATCGACGAGCAGCGCATCGCACTTGACGGTCGACTTCGACCCGTGCGCGCCCTTGTTGACCTGCACCAGGCCGCGGTAGGAGGCGCGTCCACCGCCGCGGGCCACGGACTTCGACACGATGGTCGAGGAGGTGTGCGGCGCCAGGTGCAGCATCTTCGCGCCGGTGTCCTGGTGCTGGCCCTCGCCGGCGAACGCCACGGAGAGCACCTCGCCGCGCGCGTGCTCGCCCATCATCCACACGGCCGGGTACTTCATGGTGACCTTGGAGCCGATGTTGCCGTCGATCCACTCCATCGAGCCGCCGGCCTCGACCTTGGTGCGCTTGGTGACGAGGTTGTAGACGTTGTTCGACCAGTTCTGGATCGTCGTGTAGCGGCAGTGCCCGCCCTTCTTGACGATGATCTCCACCACCGCCGAGTGCAGCGAGTCCGACTTGTAGATCGGGGCGGTGCAGCCCTCGACGTAGTGCACGGAGGCGCCCTCGTCGACGATGATCAGGGTCCGCTCGAACTGGCCCATGTTCTCGGTGTTGATCCGGAAGTAGGCCTGCAGCGGGATGTCGACGTGCACGCCGGGCGGGACGTAGATGAACGAGCCGCCCGACCACACGGCGGTGTTCAGCGCGGAGAACTTGTTGTCGCCGGCCGGGATGACCGACCCGAAGTACTCCTTGAAGATCTCGGGGTGCTCGCGCAGGCCGGTGTCGGTGTCGAGGAAGATCACGCCCTGGGACTCGAGGTCCTCACGGATCTGGTGGTAGACCACCTCGGACTCGTACTGGGCGGCGACCCCGGCGACGAGGCGCTGCTTCTCGGCCTCGGGGATGCCGAGCTTGTCGTAGGTGTTCTTGATGTCCTCCGGCAGTTCTTCCCAGCTCGTGGCCTGCTTCTCGGTGGAGCGCACGAAGTACTTGATGTTGTCGAAGTCGATGCCCTCGAGGTTCGAACCCCACCCCGGCATCGGCTTCTTCTCGAAGGTGCGCAGCGCCTTGAGGCGGATGTCGAGCATCCACTCGGGCTCGTTCTTCTTCGCGGAGATGTCGCGCACGACCGCCTCGGACAGCCCTCGCTGGGCCGTGGCGCCGGCCGCGTCGGGATCCGACCAGCCGTAGCCGTAGTGACCGAGGGACGCGATGGTCTCCTCCTGTGTCAGCGGCGCGCCGGCCGACGCCTGATCCGATGTGACGGTCATGTGAGCTCCTTCCGGAGTCTTGTTCGGTGCCGGCGAGGGCTGGTCGCCGGCGGACAACGTCGTGCTTCTGTCGGGGATGTGCGGGTCCTGCTCAGGTCTTCCGGGCGTCCGACGGCGGCACCGGCACGTGGGTGGTGCAGAAGCTGTCGCCGTTGGCGATGGTCGCCAGCCGCTGGACGTGGGTGCCGAGAATCCGGGTGAACGCCTCGAGCTCGGCCTCGCAGAGCTCGGGGAACTGCTCGGCGACGTGCGAGACCGGGCAGTGGTGCTGGCAGATCTGCACGCCGGTGCCGACCCGCCGGGTCGAGGCCGCGAACCCCGCATCGGTGAACGCCGCCGCGATGTCCTCGGCGGTGTCCTCGATCTCGGCGCCGCTCCCGGACTCGACCGGGGTGACCCCGCCGAGCAGGGACTGCACGCGACGCCGGGCGAAGTCCTCGACCGCCGCCTCGCCGCCGACCTCCCGCAGGTGCCGCATCGCGGCGCTGGCCAGGTCGTCGTAGGAATGCCCCAGCCGTGCCCGGCCCACCGCGGTGAGCTGGAAGCGGCGCGCCGGCCGTCCCCGCCCCCGGCCCTCCCGCCGAGGTGGCGGAGCCGCCTGGGCCTCGCCGGTGTCGATGAGGGCGTCGAGGTGGCGGCGCACCCCGGCCGCGCTCAGTCCGAGACGGGCGCCGATCTCGGTGGCCGTGATCGGTCCCTCCTCGAGCAGCAGCTGCACCACCGCCGCCCGGGTCTGCCCCTCGTGGGCGCCCGGCACCTGGGCGACCGGCAACCCGGCAGGCGGATGACCTGCGCGTTCCCCGTGCACCCCGGTATCGGACGTCGTTTTCACAACACCAGTGTGACGGAATTGCCCCGGCCGGTCTACAAAGGGTGCCCTACCTTACAGGCGGCAAAGTCCCGGTTTCCGTCCCCGCTACGCTGCTCGCGTGCCGTCCACCGTGGAACCCGACCCGACCGGGCCGGCGCCGAGCCGCTGCGCCGCGGCCCTCGGGGCCCGCGCCGCCGAACTCGGCCGGCGCGCCCTCGGACTCGACGGGCGCGGCGGCGGCCCCGCCGTGGCCACGATCCTGCACGGCGACGAACTCGAGGGGCGTGGTCTCGACGCCACCGAGACCACCCAGCTGCACCGCATCCGGCTGTTCGGCGCGACGGGCACCGTGCTCATGGCGGTCGGCGCGCTCGGCGCGGGAGCGCAGCCGGTGCTGCAGAACCCCGTCCAGGGCCTGCGGGTGCTCGGGCTGCCCGCGCGCATGCCCAGCGCCGCGCTGACGCTGACCATGACGGGCACCGTGCTGGTGGTGCTGGCCTGGCTGCTGCTCGGTCGCTTCGCCGTCGGCCGCCGCGACCCGGACGGGGTGCCCCGACGCCTGAGCCGGTCCCAGCTCGACCGCACCCTGCTGCTGTGGATCCTGCCGTTGACGGTGGCGCCCCCGATGTTCAGCAAGGACGTCTACTCGTATCTGGCGCAGAGCGAGATCGCCGCCCGCGGCCTCGACCCCTACGGGATCGGCCCCGCCGGCGCCCTGGGGGTCGACCACGTCCTGACCCGCACCGTGCCCAACATCTGGCGCGACACGCCGGCGCCGTACGGGCCGGCGATCCTGTGGCTCGGGCAGCGGATCACCGACCTGACGGGCGAGAACATCGTCGCCGGGGTGTTCCTGCACCGCGTGACCGCGCTCGCCGGGGTCGCGCTGATCGTGTGGGCGCTGCCGCGGCTCGCGCGCCGCTGCGGTGTCGCCGCCGTCAGCGCCCTGTGGCTCGGTGCGGCCAATCCCCTGCTGCTGTTCCACCTCGTCGCCGGCATCCACAACGAGGCCCTGATGCTCGGTCTCATGCTGGCCGGTCTCGAGCTGGCGCTGCGCGGCATCCACACCGCCGATCCGGCGGCGCCGCTGCGCGGCCGGGCGCTGGGCTGGCTGCTGGCGGGCTCCGCGGTGATCGCGCTGTCGGCGATGGTCAAGGTGCCGTCGCTGCTCGCCCTCGGCTTCGTCGGGATGGCGCTCGCGCACCGCTGGGGCGGCACCGTGCGCGCGGTGGTCTCCGCCGCCGCGTTGCTCGCCGTGGTCGCCGTCGTCGTCGTGGGCGCGGTCAGCTGGGGCAGCGGGCTCGGGTTCGGCTGGACGCAGACCCTCGGGACCGCGACGGAGGTGCGCAGCTGGATGTCCATCCCGACGCTGCTCGGCCTGGGCACCGGCCTGGCCGGGGTGTTGCTCGGTCTCGGTGATCACACGACCGCGATCCTGTCGCTCACCCGGCCCGTCGCCGCGCTGATCGCGGCGCTGGTGACGGTGCGGATGATGCTGGCGGTGCTCACCGGCCGGCTGCATCCGGTGGGCGCGCTCGGGGTGTCCCTCGGCGCGATCGTGCTGCTGTTCCCGGTGGTGCAGCCCTGGTACCTGCTGTGGGCGGTGATCCCGCTGGCCGCGTGGGCCACCCGGCCGATCTTCCGGCTCCCCACCGTGGCGTTCTCGTCGCTGGTGAGCGTGATCCTGATGCCCAACGGCGGCGAGTACCAGCCGTTCATCATCGTGCAGGCGGCCATCGCGACGGTCGTCGTGGTGGGGCTCGCGATCTTCGCCACCCGCAACCGGCTGCCCTGGCGCGACGAGGACGACGCACCACCGCGTCCCGCCGATTCGCCCGGCGCCTACGCTGGAACCTCGTGACCTCGAGATCCCCCGTCGCTGCGCCGCCCGCCGTCCGCCTCGAGGGCGTCGTCAAGCGGTTCGGCGACCTCACCGCCGTCGACGGGCTCGACCTGACCGTCGACCGCGCCCAGGTGCTCGCGCTGCTCGGCCCCAACGGTGCCGGCAAGACCACCACCGTGGAGATGTGCGAGGGCTTCGTCACCCCCGACTCCGGGACCGTGCGGGTCCTCGGGCTCGACCCGATCGCCGACTCCGAGGCCCTGCGCCCGCGGATCGGGGTCATGCTGCAGGGCGGCGGCGCCTATCCGGGGTCCAAGGCCGGGGAGATGCTCGATCTGGTGGCCGCCTACTCCGCGGATCCGCTCGATCCGGCCTGGCTGCTGCGCAGCCTCGGGCTCGAGGAGGCACGGCGCACCCCCTATCGGCGGCTGTCCGGCGGGCAGCAGCAGCGGCTCGCGCTGGCCTGCGCCCTCGTCGGCCGGCCCGAACTCGTCTTCCTCGACGAACCGACCGCCGGTCTGGACGCGCAGGCGCGGCTGCTGGTGTGGGAACTGATCGACGCCCTGCGGCGCGACGGCGTCGCGGTGCTGCTCACCACGCACCTGATGGACGAGGCGGAGGAACTCGCCGACGAGGTCGTCATCATCGATCACGGCCGGATCGTGGCCGCCGGCACCCCCGCCGAGGTCGCCAGCACCGGCGCGGAGGGCCAGTTGTGGCTCACCGCCGCCCCGGGGCTGGATCTCGCTCCCCTGCGTGCCGCGGTGACGGACGCGTTCCGGGTGCGCGAGGCCGGTCCCGGCCGGTATCTCGTCGAGGGCCCCATCGATCCGCAGGTCGTCGCGGCGGCCGCCGCGTGGTGCGCCGACCAGGGTGTCCTGGCCCGCGAGATCCGGGTGGACCAGCGCAGCCTCGAGGACGTGTTCCTGGACCTGACCGGACGGGAGATCCGCGGATGAGCACCTCGCACGAGCGCCTGGCGGCGAACCGGTTCGCGCCCGGCACCTTCGCTCCCGCGCCCCGCCCGAACGGCCCGGCGGCGATGCTCGCCGCGCAGACCCGCATGGAGCTGGTGCTCCTGCTGCGCAACGGCGAGCAGCTGCTGCTGACGATGTTCATCCCGATCACCCTGCTGATCGGGCTCACCCTGCTCCCGATCGGCGATCTGGGCGAGGCCCGCGTCGAGCGCGTGCTGCCGGCGGTGATGATGGTCGCGGTGATGTCGACGGCGTTCACCGGGCAGGCCATCGCGGTCGGATTCGACCGCAGATACGGTGCATTGAAAAGACTCGGCGCCACCGCCCTGCCGAAATGGGGCATCATCGCAGGCAAGAGCGGTGCGGTGGCCCTCGTCGTCGCACTGCAGTCGATTCTGCTGGGCGGCATCGGTCTCGCCCTCGGCTGGCGCCCGGACCCGGTCGGGCTGCTGCTCGGCGCCGCCGTCATCGCCCTGGGCACCGTGACGTTCGCCACCCTGGGTCTGCTGCTCGGCGGCACCCTGCGCGCCGAGATCGTGCTGGCGCTGGCCAACATCATCTGGTTCGTGCTGCTCGGGATCGGCAGCGTCGTCCTCGCCGGCGGCGGTCTGCCCGATGCGGTGGTGCATCTGGCGCGCCTGGTCCCGTCCGGGGCGCTCGCCCTCGCCCTCGACGCGGCGCTGCGCGGCAGCGTCGACTGGCTGGCCGTGGCGATCCTCGGCGCGTGGGCGGCCGCCGGCGGGGTCCTGGCGAGCAGACTGTTCCGGTTCGTCTGACCGGCACCCCACTACAGGCTGTAGTGGACCGGCCCGTACCATCGTCGATGTGCTGTATCGCGGCTTCCTGCGCCTTGTCGACCGTCTGCCCCTGCCGTCCCTGCGGACCCAGCGGCTGCTCGCGCTGATCGCGATCCTGACCCAGGGCGGCATCGCCGTGACCGGGTCGATCGTCCGCGTGACCGCGTCCGGCCTGGGGTGCCCCACCTGGCCCCAGTGCTTCCCGGGCAGCTTCGTGCCCGTCGGTGTCTCCGAGGAGGTCGCCACCCTGCACCAGGTCGTCGAGTTCGGCAACCGGCTGCTGACGTTCGTCGTCGTCGCGTCCGCCGCGGCGGTCGTGCTGGCCGTGACCCGGGCCCGGCGCCGCCGCGAGGTTCTCGTCTACGCGTGGCTGATGCCCGCCGGCACCGTCCTGCAGGCCGTCATCGGTGGCATCACCGTGCTCGCCGGCCTGGCCTGGTGGACCGTCGCGGTGCACCTGCTGGCGTCGATGCTGATGGTGTGGCTGGCGGTGCTGCTGCATGCGAAGGTCGGCGAGCCCGACGACGGGGCGGTCGTGGAGACGATCCCGCGCCCGCTCCGGACCCTGACCGCGCTGTCCGCCGTACTGCTCGCCGGGGTGCTCGTCGCGGGCACGATGGTCACCGGCGCCGGCCCGCACGCCGGCGACAAGAGCGCCGATCGGCCGGTGCCGCGCCTCGAGATCGACATCGAGTCCCTGGTGCACCTGCACGCCGAACTGCTCGTCGGATACCTCGGCTTGCTCGTCGGCCTCGCCTTCGCGCTGTACGCCGTGGCCGCGCCGCAGGCGGTGAAGACGCGCCTGCACGTGCTGCTCGCCCTCGTCGTCGCCCAGGCCCTCGTCGGGGTCGTGCAGTACTTCACCGACGTGCCCGCCGCCCTCGTCGCCGTGCACGTCGCCGGCGCCGGGCTGTGCACGGCCGCGACGGCAGCGGTGTGGGCGGCGGGACGGGTCCGCACCACCGAACCGGCCCGCGAACCGGTCGCCGTCTGACCCCCGGGCGCACGCGCGCCGGAGAAACGGTTCCGGGGGCCACCCAGGACGGGTGACCCCCGGAGCCGTTCGAGGATCGGTCAGCGTTCGTTGCGGGCCCGCGGGAACCGGGTCTGACGGGCCACCCAGCCGGCCATCTTCTTCCAGTGGCCCTGCTGCGGCGTCGCGATGCTGGTCACTTCGCGATCCCACTCCGAGACCGTGACGCCGGGCAGCGCCTCGACCACCGCGTGCGCCGTGGCGAGATCGCGCACCACCCGGTCGCCGAGCACCCCGTCCTCGGCGACGACGGTGATGCGCACCGCGCCCCGCGCGACCGGCTGCAGCACCGCCTTGGCGGAGCCACCGTGCGCGGCGACGAAGCTGCGGAGGGATTTCACGATGTCGGCCGGTGCGGCCACGACCTGAGTATCGGCGCTCATGCCTGCAGAATACTGTGAACGTATGCGTGCAATCGAAGTGGCACGGTTCGGCGGCCCCGAGGTGCTCACCCCCGTCGAGCTCCCCGCTCCCGAGCCGGGGCCGGGCGAGCTGCTGGTCCGGACCGACGCCGTGGGCGTCAACTACATCGACACCTACTTCCGCACCGGGCTCTACCCCCGGGAGTTGCCGTACATTCCCGGATCCGAGGGCACCGGACGGGTCGTCGCGGTCGGTGAGGGCGTGGGCGGCGTCGCGGTCGGCGATCGGGTGAGCTGGGCAGCGGCCGACGGTTCCTACGCCGAACAGGTGCTCGTGCCGGCGGCGGTGGCGGTGCCCGTGCCCGACGCGGTTCCCGCCGAGCAGGCGGCGTCGGCGCTGCTCCAGGGCATGACCGCGCACTACCTGCTCAATTCGACGTATCCGGCGCAGCCCGGCGAGACCGTGCTCGTGCACGCGGGCGCCGGTGGGGTGGGCCTGCTGCTCACCCAGCTCGCCGCCGCGAAGGACGTGCGGGTGATCACGACCGTCTCCTCCGACGAGAAGGAAACCCTCTCGCGCGGCGCGGGCGCCGCCGAGGTGCTGCGCTACACCGACGACCTCGCCGAGCAGGTCCGGGATCTCACCGGCGGGGAGGGCGTCGCGGCGGTCTACGACGGCGTCGGCGCGGCCACGTTCGAGTCGTCGCTCGCCTCGCTGCGCATCCGCGGCACGTTGGCGCTGTTCGGCGCGGCCAGCGGTCCGGTGCCGCCGTTCGATCTGCAGCGGCTCAACCCCGCCGGCTCGCTGTACGTCACCCGGCCGACCCTCGCGCACCACGTGCGCACCCGCGAGGAGCTGATGTGGCGGGCGGGCGAGGTGTTCGCCGCCGTCGCGGACGGGACCCTCACCGTCCGGGTCGGCGCGCGGTACCCGCTGGCACAGGCGGAGCAGGCACACCGCGACCTCGAGGCCCGTCGCACGACCGGCTCGATCGTGCTGCTCCCCTGAGGTTCGCTCCGGGCGGAAGTACCGCTTCCGTCGCTCTCCGGCAGCGGACGGTACATTCGCCCGGTCCCGGAGCCGCGCGGAAGGCGGATCAGAAGAACGAGGCGATGGTGCGCAGGTCGAGCACCGAGTCCACGGCCAGGCCCAGGCACACCAGGGCGAGGTAGTTGTTCGACTGCAGGAACAGCTTGAGGGGCTTGACCGCCGCCCCGCCCCGGACGCTGCGGTACAGCTGATGCGCGACGAGCAGGAACCAGGCGCCGGCGGCGACGGTCACCGCCGCGTACACCAGGCCGGCGGCCGGCACGAGCACCAGCGTCGCCAGGACGGTCGCCCAGGTGTAGAGCAGGATCTGCTTGGTGACGTGCTGCTCGCTCGCGATCACGGGCAGCATGGGCACGCCGGCGGCCTTGTAGTCCTCCTTGTACCGCATCGCCAGCGCCCAGGTGTGCGGCGGTGTCCAGAAGAAGATCACCAGGAACAGCACGATCGGTTCCCAGCTCAGCGAGCCGGTGACCGCGGCCCAGCCGACCATCACGGGCATGCACCCGGCGGCCCCGCCCCACACCACGTTCTGCCAGGTCCTGCGCTTGAGGACCATCGTGTACACCAGGACGTAGAAGGCGATCGTGGCGACCACGAGCAGGCCGGCGAGCAGATTCGCCCGCCACCACAACCACAGGAACGACACGACGCCGAGCACCGCGCCGAACACGAACGCGTGCCGGGTCGGGACGGCCTGCCGGGCCAGCGGCCGCAGCGCCGTCCGCTTCATGACCTTGTCGATGTCGGCGTCGACGACGCAGTTGAGGGCATTCGCGCTCGCCGCACCCATCCACCCGCCGAACAGGGTGCTCGCGATGAGCACCAGGTCCACCTCGCCGCGGTCGGCGAAGAGCATCGCCGGGATCGTCGCCACCAGCAGCAACTCGATCACGCGCGGCTTGGTCAGCGCGATATAGGCGAGCACCGTGCCCGAAACGCGTCCCCACATCGTGTCGGGGCGAGGCGGTCCAGGTGCCTCGGGGGCGCCGAAGCCGTGACCTCCCGGCCGTTGCCCTGCCCGCACCCTGTCTCCTTGCACCACGCGATTACGCACCTTCGCTCGCCGTCGCTCTACTACGAACGATGGTAGACGTCGCGCAGGCCCGGACCGAATCGACCCGCAAAGCGCAGCACATTACTCTGGAGGGGCGCTCGAGGCTCTCGCGCCCGCACGCTCCCCGTATACCCATGTCAGGAGACTTCTGCTCGTGTCGATCACAGACGAGATCCGCTCCCTCACCCAGGCAGTGCACCCCGCCGACTGGACCGACCTCGACACCAAGGCCGTCGACACCGCCCGCGTGCTCGCCGCCGACGCGGTCCAGAAGGTGGGCAACGGGCACCCCGGCACGGCGATGAGCCTTGCCCCCGTGGCCTACACGCTGTTCCAGAAAGTGATGCGGCACGACCCGACCGACCCGCACTGGGTGGGACGGGACCGGTTCGTGCTCTCGTGCGGACACTCGAGCCTGACGCTGTACATCCAGCTGTACCTGTCGGGGTACGGGCTCGAACTCGCCGACCTCGAGGCGCTGCGCACGTGGGGTTCGAAGACGCCGGGCCACCCCGAGTTCGGGCACACCGCGGGGGTGGAGATGACCACCGGCCCGCTCGGGCAGGGCCTGGCCTCCGCCGTGGGCATGGCGATGGCGGCGCGCCGGGAGCGCGGCCTGTTCGATCCGGACACCGCGACCGGCGCGAGCCCGTTCGACCACCACATCTACGTCCTCGCCTCCGACGGCGACATCGAAGAAGGCGTGACGTCGGAGGCCTCGTCCCTCGCGGGCGTGCAGCAGCTCGGCAACCTGATCGTCTTCTACGACGACAACAAGATCTCCATCGAGCACGACACGGCGATCGCCCTCGGTGAGGACGTCGCCAAGCGCTACGAGGCCTACGGCTGGCATGTGCAGACCGTCGAGGGCGGCGAGAACGTCACCGCGATCCTCGACGCCGTCGAGGCCGCCAAGGCCGTCACCGACAAGCCGTCGCTCGTCGTGCTGCGCACGATCATCGGCTACCCGGCGCCGACCAAGATGAACACCGGCGACGTGCACGGCGCCGCCCTCGGCGCCGAGGAGGTCGCCGCCGTCAAGACCGCCCTCGGGTTCGACCCCGAGCAGCACTTCGACGTCGACCCCGCCGTGATCGAGCACACCCGCGGCGTCGTCGAGCGCGGCGCGGCGGCCCGCACCGCATGGCAGGCCGAGTTCGACGCGTGGGCCGGCCGCGAGCCGCAGCGCAAGGAACTGTTCGACCGGTTGCAGGCCGGGGAGTTCCCCGCCGGCTGGACCGAGGTGCTGCCCACCTACGAGCCGGCCGCCAAGGGTCCGGCCACCCGCAAGGCGTCCGGCAGCGCCCTCGCCGCGCTCGGCCCGGTGCTGCCCGAGCTGTGGGGCGGTTCGGCCGACCTGGCGGGCTCGAACAACACCACGATCCCCGGCTCGGACTCGTTCGGCCCGGTGTCGATCTCCACGAAGGACTGGAACGCCCAGCCCTACGGGCGGACGCTGCACTTCGGTGTGCGCGAGCACGCGATGGGTTCGATCCTCAACGGCATCGCCCTGCACGGCCCGACCCGCCCCTACGGCGGCACCTTCCTGGTGTTCAGCGACTACATGCGTCCCGCCGTGCGGCTCGCCGCGCTCATGCAGACCCCGGCGATCTACGTGTGGACCCACGATTCGATCGGTCTCGGCGAGGACGGCCCGACCCATCAGCCGGTCGAGCACCTCACCGCGCTGCGCGCGATCCCGAATCTGGCCGTGATCCGTCCCGGCGACGCGAACGAGACCTCGTTCGCGTGGGCCGCGGCGCTGGAGAACAAGACCGGCCCGACCGCCCTGGCCCTGACCCGCCAGGATGTGCCGGTGCTCGCGGGCACCCGGGAGAAGGCCGCCGAGGGCCTGCCCCGCGGCGCGTACGTGCTCGCCGAGGCGTCCACCGGCACGCCCGAGGTGATCCTGCTCGGCACCGGCTCCGAGCTGCAGCTCGCCGTCGCCGCCCGCGAGGTACTCGAGGCCGACGGTGTGCCCACCCGCGTGGTCTCCGTGCCGGTCCTCGACTGGTTCCTCCAGCAGGACCAGGCGTACCGCGACGAGGTGCTCCCGCCGGCGGTGCGTGCGCGTGTCTCCGTCGAGGCCGGACTGGCGATGCCGTGGCACCGCCTGCTCGGCGACGCCGGCGAGGCCGTCTCGCTCGAGCACTTCGGCGCCTCCGCCGACCACAAGACCCTGTTCCGCGAGTTCGGCATCACCGCCGAGGCCGTCGTCGACGCCGCCCGCCGCTCGCTGACCCGAGTGAAGGGATGATCCCGATGACCCAGCAGGTAACCCAGAACGCGAATCTCGTCCAGCTCTCGGCCGCCGGGGTGTCCGTGTGGCTCGACGACCTGTCCCGGGACCGCATCGAGACCGGCAACCTCGCCGAGCTGATCGCCACCCGCAGCGTCGTGGGTGTGACCACCAACCCGTCGATCTTCCAGGCGGCGCTCAGCAAGGGCCACGTCTACGACGCCCAGGTCCGGGAGCTCGCGCTGGCCGGCGCCGATGTGGACACCACCATCCGCACCGTCACCACCGACGACGTGCGCTCCGCGTGCGACGTCCTGGCCCCGGTGTTCGAGGCCAGCGACGGTGTCGACGGCCGGGTCTCCATCGAGGTCGACCCGCGGCTGGCGCACTCCACCGACGCGACCGTGCAGCAGGCGATCGAGCTGTGGCGCATCGTGGACCGGCCCAATCTGCTCATCAAGATCCCCGCGACGGTGGCCGGCCTGCCGGCCATCGCCCGCGTGATCGGCGAGGGCATCAGCGTGAACGTGACGCTGATCTTCTCGGTCGAGCGCTACGAACGGGTCATCGAGGCCTATCTGGACGGTCTGACCGCCGCCAAGTCGGCCGGGCACGAGCTGTCGACGATCCACTCGGTGGCCTCGTTCTTCGTCTCCCGCGTCGACACCGAGATCGACGCGCGGCTCGACGCGATCGGCACCCCCGAGGCGCTGGCGCTGCGCGGCAAGGCCGGCGTCGCCAACGCCCGCCTGGCGTACGCGGCGTACCGCCGGGCGTTCGAGTCCGGGGCCCGGTTCGAGCAGCTCGCCGCGGCCGGTGCGCGTCCGCAGCGCGCCCTGTGGGCGTCGACCGGGGTGAAGAACCCCGACTACTCGGACACCCTGTACGTCACCGAACTGGTCGCCCCGAACACGGTCAACACGATGCCGGAGAAGACCCTCGAGGCCGTCGCCGACCACGGCGAGGTCACCGGCGACACGGTCACCGGTACCGAGAAGGCGGCCGAGAACGTGTTCTCCGCGCTGTCGACGATCGGGGTGAACCTGCCCGAGGTGTTCCGCAAGCTCGAGGACGAGGGCGTCGAGAAGTTCGAGGTGTCCTGGAACGAGCTGCTCGCCGCCACCTCCGAGCAGCTGATCGCGCACGGCGCGAAGAGCTGACGCGGTGCGCGGACCCGAGACGGCGGCGTGGGTCAATCCACTCCGGGACGAGCGTGATCGTCGGCTACCCCGGATCGCCGGGCCGTGTGCCCTGGTGATCTTCGGGGTCACCGGCGACCTCGCCAGCCGCAAGCTGATGCCGGCGGTGTACGACCTGGCCAACCGCGGTCTGCTGCCGCCCGGGTTCGCGCTCGTCGGCTTCGCGCGACGAGACTGGGCCGACGAGGACTTCGGTCAGGTCGTGCACGATGCCGTGAAGGCCAACTCGCGCACCAAGTTCCGGGAGGAGGTGTGGAATCGTCTGGCCGAGGGCATCCGGTTCGTGCAGGGCAGCTTCGACGACGACGCCGCGTTCACCGAACTCGCCTCGACGCTGACCGAGCTGGACAAGGCCCGCGGCACGGGCGGCAACCACGCCTTCTACCTGTCCATCCCGCCGAACGCGTTCCCGGTGGTGTCCGCGCAGCTCAAACGGTCCGGACTCGCGATCGCGCAAGACGGCACCTGGAGCCGGGTGATCATCGAGAAGCCGTTCGGTCACGACCTGACGAGCGCCCAGGAACTGAACCGGCTGGTCGCCGAGGTGTTCCCCGAGGAGGCGGTGTTCCGCATCGACCACTACCTCGGCAAGGAGACGGTGCAGAACATCCTGGCGTTGCGATTCGCGAATCAGTTGTTCGATCCGCTGTGGAACGCGCACTACGTCGACCACGTGCAGATCACGATGGCGGAGGACATCGGTCTCGGCGGCCGCGCCGGCTACTACGACGGCATCGGCGCCGCCCGGGACGTGATCCAGAACCACCTGCTGCAGCTGCTCGCGTTCATCGCGATGGAGGAACCGATCAGCTTCGACCCGGCGGAGTTGCGGGCGGAGAAGATCAAGGTGCTGTCCGCGACCCGGCTCGCCGAGCCCCTCGACGAGACCACCGCGCGCGGCCAGTACATCGCCGGCTGGCAGAACGGCGGGCAGGTCGTCGGCCTGCACGAGGAGCAGGGCTTCGCCGCCGACTCGACCACCGAGACCTACGCGGCGATCACCTGCGAGATCGACACCCGCCGCTGGGCCGGAGTGCCGTTCTACCTGCGCACCGGCAAGCGTCTGGGCCGGCGCGTCACCGAGATCGCGATCGTGTTCAAGCGGGCCCCGCACCTGCCGTTCGACCAGACGATGACCACCGAGCTCGGCCAGAACGCCCTCGTCATCCGCGTGCAGCCCGACGAGGGGGTCACCCTCCGCTTCGGTTCCAAGGTGCCCGGCTCGAGCATGGAGGTCCGCGACGTCAACATGGACTTCAGCTACGGCCAGGCGTTCACCGAGTCCTCCCCCGAGGCGTACGAGCGGCTGATCCTCGACGTGCTGCTCGGCGTGCCGTCGCTCTTCCCTGTCGACGACGAGGTCGAGCTGTCGTGGAGGATCCTCGACCCGGTGCTCGAGCGCTGGGCGGCGCACGGCAAGCCCGAGCCGTACGAGGCCGGCACCTGGGGGCCGTCGTCGGCCGACGAGATGCTCCGCCGCTCGGGCCGCGAATGGAGACGCCCGTGAGGATGCAGCTGCGCAACGCCACCGCGATCGACATCAGCAAACAGCTCGTCCAGCTGCGGCAGACCGGCGGCATCGTCACGCAGGGGCGCGTGCTCACCCTGGTGGTGTGCACCGACGGTCCACGCGGCCTCGAGGCCGCGATCACCGCGGCCATCGGGGCGTCGCGGGAGCATCCGTGCCGCGTGATCGTCGTCGGCCGCGGCCGCGCGGGCGACGAACCGCGCATGGATGCGGAGATCCGCATAGGCGGTGACGCCGGGGCCTCGGAGGTGCTGATCCTCGCGTTGCACGGCCCGCTCGCCGACCACCAGGAATCGGTGATCGTGCCGTTCCTGCTGCCGGACACCCCGGTGGTGGTGTGGTGGCCGAACACCCCTCCCGAGGTGCCGGCGGCGGACCCGGTGGGGCGGCTCGCCGTGCGACGCCTGACCGATGCGACGAACTCGTCGCGCCCGATGACCGAGATCGTCTCGCGGCTGTCCGGCTACACCCCCGGCGACACCGACCTCGCGTGGGGCCGGATCACGTATTGGCGGGCGCTGCTCGTCTCCGCGCTCGACCAGCCACCGTTCGAGCCGGTCGAGTCGGCGCTGGTATCGGGACTCGGCAGCGAACCGGCGGTGGATCTGCTCGCGGGCTGGCTCGCGAGCCGTATCGACGGCCCGGTGCACCGCGCGGTGGGCGATCTGCGGGTCGAGTTGCGCACCCGAACCCAGACGATCTCGCTCGAGCGGCCTCAGGACGGGCGCGTGGCCACGCTGCGGCGCACCGGCAAACCCGATTCGCTGATCACGCTCGCACGCCGCGACTCCTCGGAATGCCTCGCCGAGGAACTGCGGCGGCTCGATCCCGACGAGGTGTACCACGCGGCCCTGACGGCCCTGTCGAAGGTGGAATATGTCTGACGCGCGCCACATCTCCGGGAACGTCCACGTGCGGCGCTTCGAGTCGGGCGACGAGCTCGCGCGGGCGGCCGCCGCAGCGTTCGTCGAGACCGTGGTCGCCGCGCAGCGCGACCGCGGCCACGCCGCGGTGGTGCTGACCGGCGGCGGCACCGGCATCGCCGTGCTCGACGCGGTCCTGCGGGCTCCCGGCGGAATCGACTGGTCCGCGGTCGACGTGTACTTCGGCGACGAGCGGTACCTGCCGCCGGGCGATCCCGAGCGCAACGAGGTCCAGGCCCGCGCGGCGCTGCTCGACCACGTGCCGCTCGATCCGGCGCGGGTGCACGCGATGCCCACCCTCGACGAGGCCGGGGCCGGTTCCCCCGAGTCGGCGGCCCGCGCGTACGCGCAGGTGCTCGCCGCGAACTCCTCCGACGGCAGCACCCCCGAGTTCGACGTGCACCTGCTGGGGATGGGCGGCGAGGGACACGTCAACTCGCTGTTCCCGCACACCGACGCGGTGCGCGAGCAGGATCGCTTCGTCGTCGGCGTCGACGACTCCCCCAAGCCGCCCGCCGCGCGGGTCACGCTCACCCTCCCGGCGGTCCGCCGTGCCCGGCAGGTGTGGCTCCTCGTCACCGGCGCGGCCAAGGCCGAGGCCGTCGCGGCCGCGGTGGGCGGCGCCGACGCGGTGGACATCCCGGCCGCCGGGGCGCGGGGCCGCGAACAGACCGTGTGGTTCCTCGACACGGAGGCCGCCGCGGCGCTGCCCGCGGGCTGACCGTCACCACCGCCGCCCGTCCCGGTCGGGTCCGCCGGACCGCGGATCCGGGGGCACACGGCCGTCGGTCACGCCGCAACGCAGGCGTGCCGCCCAGCTCGGATTGCGGGTCGCGCGCAGCCCGGTGAGGCGGCCACGGCGGCATCGCTCCGTCCTACGGTCCATCGCGAAGCTCCTCCCCTACGGTGTTCCCTGCCCAGTTCGGTGTTCCCAGTTCCGTGTTCCCTGCCCAGTTCGACGCCGCGGCCACCCCCGCGGTTCCCGCGGGACGGCCCGGCGCATACCCGGCGGGCTGCGCTCCGGCGGACCACAATGGGGACAGCACTGCGTGGAAAGGAGCCTTCGATGAGCACCCCGACCACCGTCCTGGGCGAGATCCGGCCCGAGCACGGCTGTCCGGACGGGTCCTCCCTCGTCACCCTGCACTACGTGCGCAGCTTCGCCCTGCCGGTCGGCGAGGTGTGGGCGGCGCTGACCGACCGGCTCGAACACTGGTACGGACGGTGGACGGGCGACCCCGCCTCGGGACGGGTGCAGCTGACGATGACCGACGAGCACGACACGGCGACGACGGACGTGCGGATCCTGCGCTGCGACCCGCCCCACGTCCTCGTCGTCGACCAGGACGGGTGGCAACTCGAGCTCACGACGAAGCAGGTGGGGGTCGTCACCACCCTCGAGTTCTCGCACCGGCACGTCCCGCGGTCGGAGACCTCGGAGATCGGTCCCGGCTGGCAGTACTACCTCGACCGGCTCGACGCCGTGCTCGGCGGCCGGGCCCTGCCGCACTGGGAGGGCTACCTCGAACTCGCCGACGAGTATCGGTGAGTCGCACCCGATTCCGGTGATCACCGGCCTGCGCCGGCAACGTCCTCTACGCTCGGGGCACCGCGCAACTTCCGGGGAGGACGGCGGCCATGAGCGCTTCCGGTGCCAGCGAGACCACTCGGCGGAACCTGCAGGCCGCGGCGGCCACGCTGCCCGCGGACGACGGGCAGGACTTCGAGGATGCGACGCGCGGGTTCGTCGGCCGCAGCGAGCAACGGACGATCACCACCGCGGACGGACGCGTGGTGTGGGACCTCGACGCCTACGCGTTCCTCGACGGGCCCGCCCCGCCGACGGCGCATCCGAGTCTGTGGCGGCAGAGCCGGCTGCTCACCGAGGACGGCCTGTTCGAGGTGGTGCCGGGGATCTACCAGTTGCGCGGGTTCGACCTGTCGGTGATGACCGTCGTCGAGGGTGACACCGGGGTGATCGTGATCGACCCGCTGATCAGCGCGGAGACCGCCGCGGCGGCGCTGACGCTGTACCGGCGGCACCGCGGCGACCGGCCCGTGTCCGGAATGATCTACACCCACTCCCATGTCGACCACTTCGGTGGCGTCGAGGGGGTGCTCGACGCGGAACTCGTCGCGGCCGGGACGGTCCCGGTCGTCGCCCCGGCCGGGTTCCTCGAACATGCGGTGTCGGAGAACCTGTTCGCGGGCACGGCGATGTCGCGGCGCTCGGGTTACATGTACGGGGCGGCGCTCGGGAAGGGGCCGGCCGGTCAGATCGGTGCCGGGCTGGGCCAGACCACGTCGGCCGGCACCGTCACGCTCATCGCGCCGACCGTCGACATCACCGCGACCGGGCAGGAGCTCACCGTCGACGGGGTACGGATGGTCTTCCAGCTGACCCCCGGCACCGAGGCCCCCGCCGAGACGAACATCTGGTTCCCCGAGCGGCGCGCGCTGTGCGCGGCCGAGAATGCCACCCACACCATGCACAACATCCTCACGTTGCGCGGTGCGGTGGTGCGCGACGCGCACGCCTGGGGCCACTACCTCAACGAGACGATCGGCCTGTGGGGCGACGCGCTCGAGGTCGTGTTCGCCTCGCACCACTGGCCGACCTGGGGCCGGGAGCGAGCGCTCGAATTCCTCGCCGTGCAGCGCGACATGTACCTGTACCTGCACGATCAGACGGTGCGGATGATGAATCAGGGCCTCGTGGGCGCGGAGATCGCCGAACGGTTCGAGTTGCCCCCGGCCCTGGCGGCGGCGTGGCACACCCACGGCTACTACGGCTCGGTGAGCCACAACGTCAAGGCGATCTACCAGCGGTACATGGGGTGGTACGACGGCAACCCCGCCAACCTGTGGGCCCATCCCCCGGCCGAGGCCGCCCGCCGGTACGTCGACGCCATGGGCGGCGCCGACGCCGCCCTCGCCGTCGCGCGAGGTGCCTTCGAGGAGGGCGACTACCGCTGGGTGCTCGAGGTCTGCAAACATCTGCTGTTCACCGACGACACCGATCAGGCCGCCCGGGACCTGCAGGCCGACGCGATGGAGCAACTCGCGTACGGCGCCGAGAACGGCACCTGGCGCTGCGTCTATCTGGCCGGCGCGAAGGAACTCCGCGAGGGAATCTTCGGGTCGCCGGTGCAGTCCTCGGGCGACTTCCTCGATGCGCTGACCGTCCCGCAGCTGTTCGACAGCCTGGCGGTGCGGGTGGACGGACCCCGCGCGTGGGATCTGCAGCTGGTGATCACGTGGGTCCTGACCGACCTCGGGACCACGTATCTCACGGAACTGCGCCACGGCGTGCTCAACCATCGGACCGTGCCCGAGCCGCCGCCGGACAGCACCGTGTTCACCCTCACCCGCCGCGCCCTGATCGGTGCCCTCACCGGGCAGCTGGATGCGGCGGCGGCCCTCGCGGACGGGACGATCGCGGTGACGGGCGACCCGACAGTGGTGGCCCGGCTCGTCGAGGTACTCGCACCGGTGGATCCGGACTTCGCGATCGTCACGCCCTGACGTCCGCCTCGGCCGGACCCGCGGTGCACGCGCCGCGGGTCAGCCGGGCCGGAGGACGCCGAAGTCGCCGAGGTCGTGGGAGATGGTGAAGGTGCGCGACGTCAGGCGCCAGCCGTCCCGGGTGCGGACCCACCGGTCGTCGTACTCGCCGAAGCACTCGTAGCTCGCCCCGGCGGCCGGGCCCGCGCCCACGTGGTGGACGCGGGCGTACGTCAGCGACCGGGCCCGGTCGCCGTCGACCTCGATGCGGTGGTTGCCCAGCAAGTGCTGCGAGGGTCCGCAGCCGCCGAGATGGGCGCGGACCACGGCGACGATGCCGTCGCGCCCCGCCACGCCGTAGCCGGTCGCGGAGTCGGTGAAGGCGGCACCGAGACCGGCCCAGTCCCGGCGGTCGAGGGCGGAGGCGAGTTCGGCGAGCCGTTCGACGATCTGTTCGCGGTCATGAGTCACCCGTCCAGGTGTAGCGGGTCACGGCCGTTCGGCGCGCCGTCGTCCCGCTGAGCGGGCAGCTCCGGCCGGTCCGGCCCGGCCGGACCGGCCGCTGCCGCCCCGGCCTGCTGCCCGGCGCTAGCCGCTGTTCCGCAGCGCGGTCGCGAGGCCGTTCATCGTCAGCTGGATGCCGCGGCGGACCCGGTCGGTGTCCTCCCCCGCCCGGAACCGGCGCAGCAACTCGACCTGCAGGTGGTTCAGCGGCTCGAGGTACGGGAAGCGGTTGTGCACCGACCGGGCGAGCGCCGGGTTGTCCGCGGTGAGCTCGGAGTGCCCCGTGATCGCCAGGTAGACGCGCACGGTGCGCTCGTGTTCCGCGGTGATCTTGTCGAACACCCGGTCCCGCAGGTCCGGGTCCGGCACCAGTTCGGCGTAGCGCGCCGCGAGACCGAGGTCGGACTTGGCCAGCACCATCGCCATGTTGGACAGCACGGTGCGGAAGAACGGCCAGCGCCGATACAGGCCGGTGAGGGTGGCCAGGCGCGCCTCGTCGCCCGCGATCCAGGTCTCGACGGCCGTCCCGGTGCCGTACCAGCCGGGCAGCATGACACGGGACTGGGTCCATGCCAGCACCCAGGGGATCGCCCGCAGGTCGGCGATCGACGACGTCGGCTTGCGCGAGGTGGGCCGGCTGCCGATGTTCAGGGCCCCGATCTCCGCGACCGGCGTGGCCGTCCGGAAGTACTCGACGAAGCCCGGGGTCTCGTGCACGAGATCGCTGTAGGCGGCGCGGGCAAGTTCGGCGAGCTCGTCGAGCACCGCGTACGCCGGGCCGGCGTCGCTGCCGAGTCCCTCGACGTCGAGGAGGGTGGACTCGAGGGTCGCGGCGACGAGGGACTCGAGATTGCGGCGCGCCAGCTTCGGCTCGGCGTACTTCGCCGCGATCACCTCACCCTGCTCGGTCAGGCGCAGCGAGCCGGCGACGGCCCCGGGCGGCTGCGCAAGGATCGCGTCGTAGCTCGGTCCGCCGCCGCGACCGACGGTGCCGCCGCGGCCGTGGAACAGGCGCAGCCGGATCCCGGCGGTGCGCGCGGCCTCCACCAGGTCGAGTTCGGCCCGGTACAGCGCCCAGTTCGCGGCGAGGTAGCCGCCGTCCTTGTTCGAGTCCGAATAGCCCAGCATGACCTCCTGGACCCCGCCGGCGGAGTCGACGAGGTTGCGGAACTCGGGGACGGCGAGGGCGGCGGTGAGGATCTCGGCGCCGTGCCGCAGATCGTCGATGGTCTCGAACAGCGGGATCACCGCGACCGGGCAGCGCGGCCCGGCGATGTCGTGCTCGACGAGGCCGGCCTCGTCGAGCAGAACCAGCGCCTCGAGCAGATCCGAGACCGAGCTGCACATGCTGACGATGTAGTGCGGCACGGCATCCGGGCCCAACCGGGTCACGGCGTCGGCGGCGGCACGGAGCACGCCGAGTTCACGGGCGGTGTCGGCGCCGAGCCGCGCGCCGGGCGCGCTGAGGGGACGGCGGGTGCGCAGTTCGGCCGCGAGCAGCGCGACCTTCTCCTCCTCGGGCAGCGCCGGGTAGTCGTCGGTGACACCGGCCCAGCTGAACAGTTCGGCGATCACCCGGCCGTGCACCTCCGCGTTCTGCCGCAGGTCGAGGGAGGCGAGGTGGAAGCCGAAAGCCTCGACGGCGCCGCGCACGTGCGCGAGCCGGTCGTCGGCGAGGACCGCGCTGCCGCCGGCGCGCAGGGCGGCGTCGAGGATGTCGAGGTCGGCGAGCAGTTCGGCGGGCGTGTCGTAGGCGGTCAGCCGGCTCGGCACCGCGTGCGGCGGTGGGTCGTCGAGCAGTCGCGCCGCGGTGGCGGTCAGGCGGCCCCGGATGCCGCGCAGCGCGCGGCGGTACGGTTCGTCGGCGCGCGACGGGGCGGCGTCACCGGAGGCGTCGGCGAGGCGGGCCAGGTCGTCGGTGACGCGGACCAGACGTGCGGACATCGACAGCTCCTGCTCGAGCCGTTCGAGCTCGGCGAGGTGATGGCCGAGGGCGGTCGCGGCGGCCCGGTCGGTGGCGCGGTGGACGACCTCGGCGGTGACGTTGGGGTTGCCGTCGCGGTCGCCGCCGATCCAGGTTCCGGTGCGCACCAACGGGTCCGGCAGCAGCGGGACGCCGGGCCAGCGTTCGCGCAGGGCGCGCCGGACCTCGGCGTTGAGGGCCGGGACGACGCGGAACAGGGCGGCGTCGTAGTAGCGCAGGCCCACTTCGATCTCGTCCTGGATGCGCAGGCGGGCGAGCCGGATGAGGGCGGGCTGCCACAGGGTGAGGATCTGCCGCCACAGGTGCAGGTCGATGTCGGATCGCTCGTCGGGTTCGGCGCGTTCGCGGCGGCGCATGAGATCGGTGATGCGGGTCTGCACGTCGAAGACGGTGCGGCGGCGGGTCTCGGTGGGGTGGGCGGTGATCACCGGGGAGACGAGGGCGCCGTCGAGCGCGGCGGCGACCTCGGCGGGGTCGAGTTCGGCGGCGTCGAGCTTGCGGTAGGTGGCGGCCAGGGAGCTGTCCTGTGCCGGCTCCCCGGCGCGCACGTGCACGGCGCGGCGGCGTTCCCGGTGCAGGTCCTCGGCGAGGTTCGCCAGCAGCGCGAAGTGGCTGAAGGCCCGGATGACGGGGAGGGTGTCGTCGGTGGGGACGTCGGCGAACATCGCCGCGAGTTCGGCGCGGTCGATCTCGGAGCGGCGCACGCGGAAGCTCTCGACGCGGGCGCGTTCGACGAGGGCGAAGAGGTGCTCGCCGGCCTGTTCGCGGACGATGCGGCCCAGCATCCCGCCGAGCAGCCGGATGTCCTGGCGCAGAGGTTCGGTGGCGGAGCGGGACCCGGAGGGGTCGGCCGGGCGGGCGGTATCCGTCATCCGGTCAGTATCGCGGCCGACGCACGACGGCGCGACCCGGAAGTCCGGGTCGCGCCGTCGTGCGCAGTGCTCAGCTGAACTTGATCTGCAGGCCGATGCCGAGGATGGCGATCAGCCAGACGATGCCGGTGAACACGGTCAGCCGGTCGAGGTTCTTCTCGGCGACACTGGAGCCGGACAGGCTGGACTGGACACCGCCACCGAACAGGGTGGACAGACCGCCGCCCTTGCCGCGGTGCAGCAGCACGAGCAGGATCAGCAGCAGGCTGGTGGTGATCAGCAGGATGTCGAGGAACAGTGCCATGGCGCCAGACTACAGGGCGCCGTCGCGGCGCCCTTCCGGGCCTCGGGGGATCCGGAAGGGCACCGCGGGTGCCTTACAGCGGCCCGCCCGCGGCGATGGCGGACAGCTGGGCGAACTCGTCGGCCTTGAGCGAGGCACCGCCGACGAGACCGCCGTCGATGTCGAGCTGGGCGATCAGTTCGCCGACGTTCTTGGCGTTGACCGAGCCGCCGTAGAGCACGCGGACGGCGTCGGCGGTCTCCGGGGAGGCGAGCTCGGCGAGGGTGGCGCGTACCGCCGCGCACACCTCCTGGGCGTCGGCGGCCGAGGCCACCTTGCCGGTGCCGATGGCCCAGACCGGCTCGTACGCGACGACGATCTTCGCGATGTCGTCGGACGAGAGCCCCGCGAGGGATCCGCGCAGCTGGGCGACGTTGTGGGACACGTGCTGACCGGCTTCGCGGATGTCGAGGCCTTCGCCGATGCACACGATCGGGGTCAGGCCGTGCCGCAACGCCGCCTTGGTCTTGGCGAGGACGATCTCGTCGGTCTCGCCGTGCAGGGTGCGTCGCTCCGAGTGGCCGACCACCACGTAGGTGCACCCCAGCTTGGCCAGCATCGCGCCGCTGATCTCTCCGGTGTAGGCACCCGAGTCGTGGGCCGAGACGTCCTGCGCACCGTAGGTGAGCAGCAGCTTGTCGCCCTCGATCAGCGTCTGCACGCTGCGGATGTCGGTGAACGGCGGCAGCACCGTCACGTCCACCTTCTCGAGGTACTTCTCCGGCAGCGCGAAGGCGATCTTCTGCACGAGGGCGATGGCCTCGAGGTGGTTGAGGTTCATCTTCCAGTTGCCGGCGATGAGCGGCTTTCGGGTCATCTCAGGCCTCCGGTGCGGTGTCGTCGAGGGCGCTGATCCCGGGCAGCTCCTTGCCCTCGAGGTATTCGAGGGAGGCGCCGCCGCCGGTGGAGATGTGGGAGAACCCGTCCTCGGGGAGGCCGAGCAGACGCACGGCCGCGGCCGAGTCGCCGCCGCCGACGACGCTGAACGCGCCGGAGCGGGTGGCCTCGACGATCGCCTCGGCGACCCCCTTGGTGCCGGCCGCGAACTTCTCGAACTCGAACACGCCCATCGGGCCGTTCCAGAACACGGTCTTGGCGCCGGTGAGGTACTGGGCGAACCGGGCCACCGACTCGGGTCCGATGTCCAGGCCCATCCAGCCGTCGGGGATCTCGGTGGTGGGCACCGTCTTCGCCTCGGCGTCGGCGGCGAAGGAGTCGGCGACGACCACGTCCTGCGGGATGTGGATGACGTCGCCGAACCGCTCGAGCAGGTCCTTGCACGTCTCGGTCATCGATTCCTCGAGCAGCGAGTTGCCCACCGGGATGCCTTGCGCGGCAAGGAAGGTGAAGCACATACCGCCACCGATGACGAGGGTGTCGACCTTGGGGGCGAGGGCTTCGATGACGGCGAGCTTGTCGGAGACCTTCGAGCCGCCGAGCACCACCGCGTAGGGCCGCTCCGGGTCGCTCGTGAGCTTGGCGAGGACCTCGACTTCGGCGGCGACGAGGTTGCCCGCGTAGTGCGGGAGCAGCTTCGCCACGTCGTACACCGAGGCCTGCTTGCGGTGCACCACGCCGAAGCCGTCGGAGACGAAAGCCCCGTCGTCGCCGACGAGTTCGACGAGGTCGCGGGCCAGCGCCTGCCGCTGCGCCTCGTCCTTGCTGGTTTCGCGCGGATCGAAGCGAATGTTCTCGAGCAGGAGGATGTCGCCGTCGGTCAGGCCTTCCGAGCGGGCCAGCGCGTCCTGCCCGACGACGTCGCCGGCGAGCTGGACGTTGCGGCCGAGCACGTCGCCGAGTTTCGCCGCGACCGGGGCGAGGGAGAACTTCGGATCGGGCTCGCCCTTGGGCCGGCCCAGGTGGGCGGTGACGACGACCTTCGCGCCCGCCTCGGCGAGCGCGGCGATCGTCGGGGCGGACGCGATGATGCGACCGGGGTCGGTGATCGTCGCGCCGTCCAGCGGGACGTTGAGGTCCGAGCGCACCAGCACGCCACGGCCCTCGACGCCGGCGGCGAGCAGATCCTCGAGAGTCTGAACTGCCACTGTTCGACTGTCCTGTTCGGTCAGAGGGACTTCGAGACCAGGCCGATGAGGTCGACCAGGCGGTTGGAGTAGCCCCACTCGTTGTCGTACCAGGAGACGATCTTGACCTGGTCGTCGATGACCTTGGTCAGGCCGGCGTCGTAGATCGACGAGTGCGGATCGGTGACGATGTCCGAGGAGACGATCTCGTCCTCGGTGTACTTGAGGATGCCCTTGAGCGGGCCCTCGGCGGCCGCCTTCATCGCCGCGTTGATCTCCTCGACGGAGGCCGGGGTGGCGAGGTTGGCGGTCAGGTCGGTGACCGAGCCGGTGGGGATCGGCACGCGCAGGGCGTAGCCGTCGAGCTTGCCGACCAGCTGCGGCAGGACGAGACCGATGGCCTTGGCGGCGCCGGTGCCGGTGGGCACGACGTTCAGGGCGGCGGCGCGGGCGCGGCGCAGATCCTTGTGCGGGCCGTCCTGCAGGTTCTGGTCCTGGGTGTAGGCGTGGACCGTGGTCATCAGGCCCTTGACGATGCCGAAGCTGTCGTCGAGGACCTTGGCGATCGGTCCGAGGCAGTTGGTGGTGCACGAGGCGTTGGAGATGATGTTCTGGCTGCCGTCGTACTTGTCGTCGTTGACACCCATCACGACGGTGAGGTCCTCGCCCTTGGCGGGCGCCGAGATGATCACCTTCTTGGCGCCGGCGTCGAGGTGACCCTTCGCCTTCGACGCGTCGGTGAAGATGCCCGTCGACTCGACGACGACGTCGACGCCCAGGTCGCCCCACGGCAGCGCGGCCGGGCCTTCCTTGACCTCGAGGGCCTTGATCCGGTGGTCGCCGACGACGATGGTGTCCTCACCGTCGAGGCTGACATCCTGCGGCAGCCGGCCGAGGATCGAGTCGTACTTGAGCAGGTGGGCCAGAGTCGCGTTGTCGGTGAGGTCGTTGACCGCGACGATCTCGATGTCGGTGGTGCCGAGCGCCTTCTGCGCCTCGACAGCCCGGAAGAAGTTACGTCCGATACGACCGAAGCCGTTCACGCCTACCCGGACAGTCACAATTACGCTCCTTTGCCCATTTCTTCTGGTTGTGCCAATGTTGCCCGCCGCGGCGCCGGAGACATCGGCGCCCACCGGCAGGACTCATCGGTCGATGTGACCCCTACCCTATCTGCGGTGCCGGCGGAGTGCGGCAGGAGGCCCGGGCCGGTCGGCTAGGCCTCGTCGAGCAGCTCCGGGGTCACTGCCGATTCGGTGTCGGGGATGCCGAGATCCTTGGCGCGGCGATCGGCCATGGACAGCAGTCGGCGGATGCGTCCGGCGACGGCGTCCTTCGTCATCGGGGGGTCGGCGAGCTGGCCCAGTTCCTCGAGGGAGGCCTGCCGGTGCTGGACGCGCAGGGCGCCCGCCGCGGCGAGGTGGTCGGGCACGTCGTCGCCGAGGATCGCCAGGGCCCGTTCGACGCGGGCGGCCGCGGCCACGGCGGCGCGCGCGGAGCGGCGCAGGTTGGCGTCGTCGAAGTTGGCGAGCCGGTTGGCGGTGGCGCGGACCTCGCGCCGCATCCGGCGCTCCTCCCAGGTCAGCCGGGTGTCCTGGGCACCCATGTGGGTGAGCAGCGCCCCGATGGCTTCGCCGTCGCGCACGACGACCCGGTCGGCGCCGCGCACCTCGCGGGCCTTGGCGGCGATGCCGAGGCGGCGGGCGGCGCCGACGAGCGCGAGCGCGGCCTCCGGGCCGGGGCAGCTGACTTCGAGGGCGGAGGAGCGGCCCGGCTCGGTGAGCGAGCCGTGGGCGAGGAAGGCGCCGCGCCACGCCGCTTCGGCGTCGGCGATGCTGCCGCCGACGACCGGGGCGGGCAGGCCCCGCACCGGGCGGCCACGCACGTCGAGCAGGCCGGTCTGACGGGCGAGGGCCTCGCCTTCCTTGGCGACGCGCACCACGTAACGTGAGCTCTTGCGCAGTCCGCCGGCGCCGAGGACGTGCACCTCCGCCGAGTAGCCGTAGAGCTCGAAGATCTCGCGGCGCAACCGGCGGGCGATCGACCCGAGGTCCACCTCGGCCTCCACGACGACGCGGCCGCCGACGATGTGCAGCCCGCCGGCGAAGCGCAGGAGGGCGGACACCTCGGCCTTGCGGCTGCTGGTGCGGGTGACCGCCAGCCGGCTCAGCTCGTCCTTGACCTCCGCTGTCATTGCCACGTCGGGATCTCCCTTCCGTCCCGCTGCGCGAGATCCCGGGGGCGGGCCGCGTCGGGCAGGTGTCGTTCCAGGACCGCCGCCAGTTTGGCGGGATCGTGTCGGTGGGTGCCGGTCTCGGCGACGTCGGCGTAGACCACCCGGGCGCCGAATCCGGCGGCCGCCCGGCACAGGTGTTCGCGTTCGCGTCCTTCGGGTACCGACGCGGAGTCGACGACCACGTGGTCGACCCGGAAGTCGGGGGCGTGCTGGGCCAGCACGTGCAGATGCCGCTCGGTGGAGAATCCGGCGGTCTCCCCCGGTTCGGCTGCGAGGTTGAGCACCAGCACCTTGTGGGCGGGCGCCGCCACCAGCGCCTCGTGCAGCTCGGGGACGAGCACGTGCGGGATGACGCTCGAGAACCACGAGCCGGGCCCGAGCACGACGAGGTCGGCGGCGCCCACCGCGTCGAGCGCGTCGGGGCACGCCGGCGGGTCGGCCGGGATCAGCCGCACGCGCCGCACCTTGCCGGGGGTGGTGGCGACGGCGACCTGCCCGCGGATGATCCGGCTGGCGCGCGGATCGGATTCGAGGCCGGAGACGTCCGCCTCGATGTCGAGGGCGATCGGCGACATCGGCAGCACCCGGCCGCGCACCTCGAGCAGCTCGGCGACGCGGTCGAGCGCGGCCACGGGGTCGCCGAGCACCTCGGTCAGTCCGGCCAGGATCAGGTTGCCGACCGAGTGTCCCGCCAGGGCGCCGGTGCCGCCGAACCGGTGCTGGACCGTCTCGGTCCAGGTGTGGATGCGGGGGGTGTCCGCGGCGAGCGCGGCCAGGGCCATGCGCAGGTCGCCGGGCGGGATGACGCCGAGTTCGGCGCGCAGCCGCCCGGAGGACCCCCCGTCGTCGGCGACGGTGACGACGGCGGTGACGCGGTTACTGAGCCGGCGGACGGCGCTGAGGGTGGCGTACAGGCCGTGGCCGCCGCCCAGGGCGACGATCGACGGTTCCGGCGCGGCGACCTGCCCGCCGGGCCCGGGTGCGGGGGCCGCGGTGCCGGGGCCCGTCATTCGCGCCCCAGATCCCGGTGCGCGACGTGCACCGCCAGCGTCGGGTCGGTTTCCAGGCGCGCGGCGAGGGCCTCGCTCATCGCCACGCTGCGGTGCTTGCCGCCGGTACATCCCACCGCGATCGTCATGTAGCGCTTTCCCTCCCGGCGGTAGCCGGCCGTGGTCAGTTCGAGGAGCCGATGATAGGTCTGCAGGTAGTCCTGGGCCCCGTCCCGGCTCAGCACGTAGTCGCGGACGTCGTCGTCCTGGCCGGTGTGCGGGCGCAGTTCGGGCACCCAGTGCGGGTTGGGCAGGAACCGCACGTCGCACACCACGTCCGCGTCCATCGGCAGACCGTACTTGAACCCGAAGGATTCGACGGTGACCCGGATCGAGTCGGCGTCGCCGTCCCCGAACGCGGAGTCGATCTTGCGGCGTAGTTCCGGACCGGACAGCGACGACGTGTCGACCACCAGATCGGCGGCCGCCTTCACCCCGGCGAGCTGGGCGCGTTCGGCGGCGATGCCGTCGGTGAGGGTGCGGTCGGCGGTGTCGGCCTGCAGCGGGTGGCTGCGCCGGACCTGCTCGAAACGACGCACGAGGACCTCGTCGGTGGCCTCGAGGAACAGCACCCGGGTGCGCACGGGCCGGGCGGCCAGTTCGGTGACGACCCAGCCGAGGTCGCCGGTGAACAGGCGGCTGCGGACGTCCATGACCACGGCGAGGCGCTGCAGGGGCGGGTCGGCCTGCACCGCGAGATCGACCATCGAGGTGACCAGTTGCGGGGGCAGATTCTCGGCGACGAACCAGCCGAGATCCTCGAGTGCCGTCGCGGCGGTGCTCAGGCCGGCCCCGGACAGGCCGGTGACCAGGGCGACCTCGGCGCGCGGGCGGAGTTCACCCCGCGGCCGGGGTCGAGGCTGCGCCGTCTGCGCCTGCTGCGTCACCGTTCCGTCTCCGTTCGTCCGCCCGACACGCCGACGGTGCCATCATCACTCACCGGCGTGTCCGGCGCAGCCTCGCCCGCCGTCTCGGTGTCCGGGGCGTCGCCGCGCAGGGCGTCGAGCACGGCGCGGGCGGTGGCGACACCGATGCCCGGCACCGCGGTGATCTCCTCCACGCTCGCCTCCCGCAGCCGGGCCACCGACCCGAAGTGCGCGACGAGCGCGTTGCGCCGCGCCTGCCCGAGCCCGCGAACCCCGTCGAGCGCGGACGCGGTCATCCGCCGGGACCGCTTGCTGCGGTGGTAGGTGATGGCGAAGCGGTGCGCCTCGTCGCGCACCCGCTGCAGCAGGTAGAGCGATTCGCTGGTGCGCGGCAGGATGACCGGGTCTTCCTCTCCCGGCACCCACACCTCCTCGAGCCGTTTGGCCAGGCCGATCACCGCGACGTCGGTGATGCCGAGTTCGTCGAGCACCTCCGCCGCGGCGGCGACCTGCGGGGCACCACCGTCGACGACGTACAGGTTCGGCGGGTACGCGAAGCGGCGGGGCCGCCCGGTGGCCGGGTCGAGCGCGGCCTCCGGGGCGAGGTCACCGCCGTCGCCGTCGCGGGCGGCGACCGGGTCACCGCGGCGGGCCGCGTCCGGGTCACCGCGGCGGGCCGCGTCCGGGTCACCGCGGCGGGCCGCGTCCGGGTCACCGCGGCGGGCCGCGTCCGGGTCACCGCGGCGGGCCGCGTCCGGGTCACCGCGGCGGGCCGCGTCCGGGTCACCGCGGCGGGCCGCGTCCGGGTCACCGCGGCGGGCCGCGTCCGGGTCACCGCGGCGGGCCGCGTCCGGGTC